>BNJS01000652.1_pt1 | contig 670060 bp, 900 predicted proteins | sample 8540461 | NCBI WGS metagenome assembly BNJS01 (sample SAMD00202454, study PRJDB9452) | human saliva metagenome | isolation source: human saliva | place: Japan
AATTAGTTACTATATACATCTACAAGTTTAGTTAATTTTGTACTTCCTATAAAACTAGTAATTAACAACTTATTTTTATAGTAAGTCTATATTTATTCATCACTACTTATAGACATCATAGCGATATATTCTGCGTTATGAACGAATAACAATTTCAGCAGACAAAAATTGCTTCGTAAGCTCTTTCCCTATTTCGGATTATGCAAATGCATAAAGCTTGTTTTTGAATAAGTTTCCAGTTATTTTAACTGTAGTTGCATTTAATGATTGCCATCAACTTGCAATATATAATAATTTAATCCTGTCGAAACCTTTTGCAGCCCCGTTTAAAGAAGTATATCACTACTTCTTAATCTTGTAAATTACAAGATTTTAATCTATCTTTAATAATTTTTTTGCTGATGTTTTAAATTTTTTTCTTTTTCTATTTCATCTAGTTCCATATCTATTACTTTTTACTACACCATATTTATTTACTACAGCAGGTACTCCTATATAAATATTGTTTTCTTCATATTCACCTTCTAAAAAGAGTTGAAACTGTCATAATAGAATTATCATCATCAAGTATAGCTTTTTGTAATTTTTAGCAAGACTTCTTGCTATACCATAATATGTTGAACCTTTTAAATTAATAATATCGTATGCAGTATTTCTAACTTTTTATTTCAGTTTTTATTAAAATAGAAATCTACATCAAAATTGGGATTCATATCTGTTAACCATTCTCTTAATTTTATAGGTCCTATTAAAAGCTTGTGAAAATACAGCAAATTCACTATCTCCATGTTCTCCCATAATGTAAGCATGAATATTTCTAGCATCTACTCCCAAATCTTGAGATAATTCTTTTCTAAGTCTGGCAGTATCTAAAACTGTACCTGATCCTATAACTTGATTTTTTTGGAAGACCAGAATATTTATATACAGCTTTTTGTCAATATATCAACTGGATTAGTAGCTACTAAAAATATACCATTAAAACCTGTTGACATAACATTTTCCACTATTTCTTTTATTAAGTTCAAATTAGAATTTAATAATTCTAATCTAGTTTGACCTTCTTTTTGAGGTAAACCTGCTGATATTACTACTATTTGTGCATCGCTACAATCTTGATAATCTGCAGAATATATCTTTTTGTGATGAATATGATACAGCATCAGCTAAATCTATAGCATCTCCTATTGTCTTTTTCTTATTTATATCAATAATCCCAAGTTCTTTACCTATACCAAGTAAAGTAATTGCAAATGCATAACTAGAACCAACACAACCATTACCAATAAGTATGATTTTTTTCTACTTTCAATATTCATATTTTTCCCCTCTTTTTCTAAATTCCTTTTTTAAATCTTTTTTTCTTTTTAATGATTCTCTTTTATCATAATTTTTTTCTTACCGACATACTCCAATTAATATTTTTTTACTTTATTTTTAACAAAATATAATTTTTAAAAGGTATTAAAGTCATTCTTTCTTTTTTCAATACTTTCTTTTAATTTTTTATTTCTTTTTTTATGAAGAAGTAATTTTTCTTGATCTAAATTCATCATGATTGAAAATATTTCCTTCATCATATTTTTTTATAAAAGTATTTAATAAATAAACTTCATTATTTTTTTAATAATAGCATAACTATTATCTAAAGATACATGAGCATTTCTAATTGACTTTATTTCCGTTCCTTTTTAAAACTATACCCGTTTCTAAAGTATCTAACACTTCATAATTAAAATATGCTTTTCTATTTTTTTATTTCCATATTTTTCCTTATTACTTACTATTTCAAAATCTATTCTTCTAGCATCTTTTTGAAGCAGCTTTTACTCTTATTCTAACAGAATCTCCTAATTTATATATCTTGTTTCCACCCCTTAAAGTATGACCTTTTTCATCATAAGTAAAATAATTTCCTAAATCCCTAATAGATACAGCTCCTTCTACTAAGTTAGTTAATTTTACAAACATTCCAAAGTTTTTAACTCCTACTATTGTACCGTCAAATTCTTCACCAATATGAGATTCCATATATTCAGCCATCTTCATATCATTTACTTCTCTTTCACATTCAACAGCTTTTCTTTCCATAATTGATGAATGTTCTGCTTGCATAGCTATTTTACTTTCTAAATTATCCATACTTTCATTTGAATAATCATGTTTAAACAAATATTTTTCTAAGTAAACGATGTACTATTTCATCAGGATATCTTCTTATAGGGAAGTAAAGTGTGTATAACATGGACTTGCAAGACCAAAAATGCCCTATATTTTCATTAGAATAAATTGCTTTTTTTGCATACATCTTAATAACATATCTGAAAAGAATAGCAAATTCTTTTCTTATCTTTTTAATTGTTCTAACATATTTTGAATATCTTTTTGGTTCTAATTTAGAAAAAAATCTCCTGTTAATTTATAACCTAAAAGATGTAACATAACCTAAAAACTCTTTTTATTTTTTTCTATTTTAGGTTTTTCATGTATACGATATATATTAGGAAGTCCCATATCTTTTTATTCTAGTGGCAACCGCTTCATTTGCAACTATCATAAAGTCTTCAATAAGTTTTTTCACCAGTTTTTTTGTTCTTTTTGATGTATATCAATAGGGTATACCATATTCATCTACTATTATTTTTTTATTTCATCTGAAAGAAATTCAATATAACCTCTTTTAACTTTATTTTTCTAATTTTTTTGAAGATAATTCATGCATTAATTTTTAATGATGAAACATAATCTTCATAACCTTTATCTACAATATTTTTCTTCTAAAAGTCTATTAACTGATTCATAAGTCATTTTCTTTTTTTAGAATTTATAACTGATTCATATATATCATAATCTATTATATTAGCATTATTATCAAATTTAACTTCACAAGTTATAGTAAGTCTATCTACACCTTCATTTTAAAAGAACATATTCCATTTGATAATTGATGTGGTAACATAGGTAAAACATAATTAGTTAAATAAACACTTGTTGCTTTTATCATATGCACTATTATCAAGTGGGGAATTTTCTTTAAAATAATAAGTTACATCAGCAATATGAACACCAAGTATATAATTACCATTTTGCTTCTTTTTTTAATTGAAATAGCATCATCTATATCCTTAGTATCACTACCATCTATTGTAAATATCTCTTCTTCTCTTAAATCTTTTCTATTTACTATTTCTTCTTCTGTTACTATAGATGGAATTTGTTCTAATTGTTTTTTACTTCTATAGAATCTTCTAAATAAAATCCATTATCATATGCTACTGCTAAAACATCTATTAAAAGGATCATCTTTATGTCCTATTACTTTTTCAATACTTCCATGATAAATGTTAGAATTTTTTTATTATCTATCACCTTTACTAAAACTTTCATACCTTCTACTAAAGAATTAGTTTCTTCTTTTGGTATTAAGACTTTAAACTTATATATATCATTATCTGGTAAAACATAATATTTATCGTTTTTCTTTAACTATTTCACCTACTAAATAATCTTTATTTCTTTTTTAATAACTTTAAAAATTCTTCCATAAGGTTTTTTTCACCTTTATTAACTTTTTGCTACTTCAATTACTACTATATCACCATCTATTGCATTTTAAAAACAGATTCTTTTTGGGATATATATATCCTCTTGTTCTTTATCAAATTCTACAAATCCATAACCTTTTTTTATTAGCAATAAACTTTCCTTTTTAAGCCCACTTTTAAGAAAATCTAAAAACTTTACCATTTGCAGTTATTACTATATCTCCATTTTTGTTCTAAATTATCAAGTACATTTCTTACTAAATCTTTAGAACCAAACTCTTTATATAAAGATTTAACATTATAAACAGTATTTGTAGATTTAATAAATTCTAATATTTTTTTCTTCCATTCTATACCTCAATAATAATTATATACTAATTAAGAAGATATTTTGATATTTCAACAAAATAAAAAAAGACTTTTACAGTCTTTTTATATAAAAATTATATACAATAGCTATAGCAAAAATAAAAATCCTAGTATAAGAGTTATATTAGTAATTGTTTTTTTCTGCTCCTCTTTCTTTACGTTCTTTAAATAACTCTCCTTGAGATGTAATAATTTGAGAACTACTTTCAGCTTTATTACTTTTGTAATAAAACCATAGCTATTAATAATATAGATACAAGCATCATTAATTTTTTTCCATATATTCTCTCTTTCATAAAATATAAAATAACATAGTTATGCACTTTTTCAATTTTTTTACAAACTATTTACTATATTTTTAAATTCTTCTCCACGTTCTTCAAACTTCTTATATTGATCCCAACTAGCTGCTGCTGGTGAAAGTAGAACTATTTCTACATCATAATCTTTTATATTTAACATAGCTTCTTTTTAAAGTTTCAAAAAAACTATAACATTATAATCAGATAATTCTTTTTTAACTCTATCTTTGTTTTCTCCAATTGCAAGTATAACTTTAACATTTGTTAAATAAAGATATTAATTCTTTAAAATCTTGTCCTCTTTCATATCCACCTAATATTACTAAAGTATCTTGATCAAATGATTTAAGTGCTATTTGTGTTGATACTAAGTTAGTAGCTTTTTGAATCATTATAATATTTTTTTACCATCAAGTTCTCTTACAAACTCTAATCTATGTTCAACTCCTTTAAATTCTTTTTACTACTTTATTTATTATTTCATCTTCAACACCATAATGTTTTTGCAACAATTATTGCAGCCATTATATTTTTGGTAATTATGCATTCCTTTTAAAATTATTTCTTTAGTATCAATAATTTTATTTCCTTTATAATAAATAAATTCGTTTTTCTATATAGCATAAATCATCTTTTTGAATTAGAAAAATATACTTTATTTGATTTAATATCTTCAGTTAATTTTTAAACTTTCTAAATCCATTTTTATTTATAATTGCTAAATTATCATTAGTATGATTTTTAAAAATTCTTTTCTTTAATTCTTTATAATGTTCATAAGTTTTAAAAAAATTCTAAATGAGCTTCTGATATATTTGTTAAAACTGCTACTTCTGGATTAAATTTATCTAAATTTTCTAATTGTTGAGAAGATGTTTCCATAACAATAAAATCATCTTTTTAAATTTATCTAAGAAACTAATTAAAGGATATCCCATATTTCCAGTTAAATGTACTCTGTCTTTATATTTTTCTTTTTAATATTTCATATATTATTGTCGTCGTTGTAGTTTTTCCATTTGTTCCAGTAATACCAATTAAATGAATATCTTTTTCTCATAAGTCTTGCAGATACTTCTACTTCATTTAACACTTCTATATTTAATTTTTTTAGCTTCTATTACATATTTATGATCTATAGGAACTCCAGGATTTTTTTAATTAAGTAATCAACATCTTTATTTATTAAAATCATCTGGGTGATTTCCTAAAACTATTTTTAACTCCTAATTCTTCTAATTCTTTTATATGTTTTTTTCATCTTGATTTACATTTAAATCATTAATAGTTATCTTATTTTTTCTTTTAGCTAAATATTTTTGCAACTTCATATCCACTTCTTGCCATACCAAGTATAACTATATTATTATTTTTTTAAACATTTTGTTTTTCACCTCTATCCCTATAAAACATTATACCATTATTAATATTTTTTTGTGTATAATATAGAATATGGAGAATATATATGAGAATAGGTGTAATAAGTCCAGAAAATTTCAATAATTATATTACAAATATTAATTATGGAGATTATTTTTCAAACAAATGAATATAAAATTTTTTGCTGAAAAACAAATTAAAAGACAAAAATTAATTGGTTTTTTTGAAGGTGATACATTAAAAGGTGTATGTTTAATACTTTATAAAAGAATTTTTGGATATGCAAATGGCTTTTGCTCCAAGAGGTTTAATTACCGATTATTCTGATATAGATACTTTTAAACAAAAATTCTTTCTATGTTTAACAAATATCTAGATTATGATAAATACATGACTTTTTAAACTAGATCCTCCTCTTATTGTTTTTAAAAAGAAATAAAAAAAGGAAAAGTAACAGATAAATTTGAACATTCAAAAATCAGTACTAAACATTTTTTAAAAAAACATGGATTTACTCATAATGGATTCAATAAATATTTTTGAAAATACTAATCCTAGATTTGAAACATTATTAGAAATAAATACTAGTAAAGATATTTTTATTCAATAAACTTAGAAAACAACTTAGAAATAAATTAAGAAAATCTATAAAATATGGACTTACAATATATAAAGATAATAAATATAATTTTGATAATTTTTAAAAATATTTTTAAATAATACTGATAAACCAATAGCATGGTATAAAAAAATTTTTATTATGCTTTTTAAAAGAAAATTTGGAAATTTATTATGCTAAATTAAATACTGTAGATTATGTTGAAAAACAGTAGAAAACTATATGAAAAACGAACTTGAAAAATGATTATTTAACTAGCATTATTCAAACAAATGGATATAAAGGGAAAAAAATATGACTCTTATACTAAACCAAAAGATGCAATCTGATAAAATTTTAGCTGCATATAAATCATATATGGTAGAAGCTACAGAACTATTAAAAAAACAATCCTGATGGTTTAATAGTTGGAGTTAGTATAATTCTTAAATTTAAAAGATACAATATACTTAATTAAAGAAAGTTATGATAAAAAAATATAAAAAAATTTATGCTCTAACTATTTAATAAAATGGAAAAATTATTGAAAAAAATATTCTGACAATCCAAAAATTAATTATTTCAATCTAGGCGCAATAAGTGGTGAATTTGATGTTGATAAAAAAATCAATATAGAGGATTAAATGAAATGAAACTATCTTATAACTCTAAAGTAATAGAATATATGGGAGAATTTTTCTAAGATTGTCGCACCAAATATATATAAAATGTATATGACTTTTTGGAAAAATAATACTGTAAACTATACAAAAAGAGATTTATTTTAACCTCTTTTTTTATTTTTTTATGTAATTTAAAAATCATTTTTTTGAAGCTTAAAGTAACTAAAACTATATCTCGTGGATTATTTATTCTTATTGACATTCTACTATCGCCAAGTGCTCTATTAACAACCATTTTTAGTAAATGCTTTTTCATATACTCCAGAAGTATATTTAGGAAATATTCCTTGTCCTGGAGAATATAATCCTCCCTATAAATGGTATCCTAAATTGTCCTCCATGAGCATGACCAGTAAAAACCAAATCAACTTTAGATTCTACATATTTTTTTCGAAAAAAATTCTGGTCTATGAGATAATAAAATATTATATTTATTTTCTTTTCTCAAATCATTAATTACTCTAACTATATTTTTTTATTATGAGAAATATCATTAATACCAATCAAATTTATATTTTTTTATTTTTGCTTTTAAAAAGAATGTTTTTATTTTCTAAAAATTATTACTCCCAACTTATTAAGTAACTTTTTAACTTAGAAAATCTTTTTATAATATATCTCGTGATTTCCAGTTACATAATATATTGGAGAAAGATTTTTTTAATCATATTTATCAATCTTGTTACATTCTCAAAGTTCTCATAGCTATCTATTAAATCACCAGTAATAACTATAATATTTGGTTTTTAAATTTTTGATTTTTTTGTTACAGTTTTATTAATTAATCTATAATTACTATGAAAATCTGATATTTGAACTATTTTTAAATTCATCAAAATCTTTTTGGAATTTTTATTAGATACTATATTATATTTGCTAACTACCACTATATCATTGGTAATTAAAACGTATATAAGAAATATAATTATAAGTATTAAAAAAATATAACATTTAAAAATATAAAAAGAAGTATTTACTTCTTTTTCCTTTATATATTTTTAGTTAGTATTATAAATGATACTGAACATACTAAAAATCATTCCAACTAATAAAACTGCATTATTTATAAAAAAATTAACTATTTTCATAATTTTTTCAAGCGGCTCTACAACCACAATCCTTTCTCTATCATTATAATCATAGTATAAGTCAATTTTTTTATATTTTTTTAAATATTTATTAATTGCTTTTTTTCTATTTTTTTGTATAATGACCATCTCCAATTTCTAAAAATATTATAAAATTATCATTTAAATAATATCTTATATTTTTCAAAAAAATTTTCTCATATATTTCTACTCCATCTTTTTGTATAAAGAGCTAAATGTGGCTCATATTTATCAGTCTGATAACTTGCTTCTTGAATATCTAGATATGGAGGATTAGAAATAATTATGTCATATTTTTTTCTAAGTTGTTAAACAAGTCACTATTTATTAAATTTACATCTAAAAGCTAAATTATTCTTATTAATATTTGCTACTTCTAATGCTTCTTTTGATATATCAGATAAGTCTATATTTAAATCATTAAACTTACTTTTTTTAAAGTTAAACCTATATTACCACTTCCACAACATAAATCTAATATATTTATCTTTTTTTATCTTCTAATTTTTTTCTATTCTTTTCAATTGCTTTTTCTACTAACAGTTCTGTTTCAAATCTAGGTATTAAAACTCTATTATCTACAAAAAATTGAGACCATAAAAATTCTTTTTGAATTTAAAAATATAGTTAATTGGTTCACCTTTAATATATTTTTTTAAAAAGTTTTTTTCTATTTTAGAATAATCAACATCTAAATCCAAATATTTCAAAACATCTAATTTATTACAATTTAAAAAGAAGATATTAATAAATAAATATCATCTTTTTGGTATTTTTATATATTTTTTTATAATTTCATTAATCTTCATTAGATTCTAACTTTCTTTTTCATCTTCATCTATTAGAGCCCTGAATAATAGGAGCAAGTTCACCTTCCATAACTCTATCTAAATTCATATAAGAAAAATCCTATTCTATGATCTGTTACTCTGTTTTTGTGGATAATTATATGTTCTTATCTTTTTCACTTCTAGAACCAGTTCCTATTTTACTTCTTCTTTCATTACCAAGTTCTAGATCTCTTTTTTCTTGTTCTGCTTCATAAATTCTTGCTTTTAATACTTTTAAAGCAGTTTCTTTATTTTTGAATTTGGCTTCTTTCACTTTGACAAGTAACCACAATATTTGTTGGTATATGTGTAAGTCTTACTGCAGAATCTGTTGTATTTACTCCTTGTCCACCTTTTTCCACTTGATCTATACACATCAACTCTTATATCTTCCATATTGATATCTACTTCAATTTCTTCATTTTCTGGCATAACAAGTACTGTTGCAGTTGATGTATGCACTCTTCCTTGAGTTTCTGTCACTGGAATTCTTTTGTACTCTATGTGCTCCACTTTCATATTTTAATTTAGAATATACATTTTTACCTTTTTACTGCAAAAAGATACATAAGTAAATCCACCTGTATCAGAACTATCTTCAGATAAAATATTTACTTTAAAAATTTTTCTTTTTCACAATATTTAATGTACATTCTAAAAAGATCACCTGCAAAATATATTTGCTTCATCTCCTCCAGCTGCACCTCTTATTTCAATAATTACATTTTTAGAATCATTCTTATCTTTTTGGTTTTTAATTCTTCTTCAAAAATAGATATAAGTTTTTGTTTTTCTTCTTCTATATTTTTTTAACTCTTCTTCAACTAAAGAAACCATATCTTTATCTTCTAGTAATAGTTTATTATTTTCTTCTTCTTTTAATAAATTTTTTATATTCTTTATATGATTTAACAACTTTTTCTATATCACTAACTTCTTTTTGATAATTCTGTCATTTTTTAATATTAGAAACTATTTCAGGATTTGCTAAATCTTCTAATAATTTATTATATTTTTTTCTTCTATTAAATCTAATCTTTCAAACATTATTATTCTAATTCCATTTCATCTTCATCTACTACTACTAAACCATCTAACTCATCTAATGTATCATCTTCATAATCTTCATCTTGATAAGAATCATCGTAATTATGTTTATGATCCATTTCATCTTCTGTTTCTTCCACTTCTTCGTCTTCTTTCATTTCTTCGTCATCAAATTCTTCATCTTCATCTATATTTTTTTCTTTTTTTAGATCAGAAGTATATTTTTCACTTAAATCCCAATTTCCATCATCTAAAAAGTACAAATTTTTTTATCGTTATTAAGCATAGTATAATAATCTGCTATTTTTTTCATCTAAATGAGAAGATGATAAACCTAATTTTTCTACTATTAAAAGTTAATAATTCTAGAGTATTTTTTTCCTTTATTTTTCTAATATAAGACTTGTTAAATCTTTATATGATAATAATTCTGCATCTTCCTTTGTTAACTTATCAAATTTCATAATATTCTTCCTTTTTTTCTTTCTATACTTTTTATAACATTAATATAATTATATTTCAAGTAAATTTTTTTATCTTTATAAAAATTTAAAATAATGATAAAATTGTAACATAGAGGTGAATAGATGTTAATACTTACAATATTCATATTAATAATTGTATTATTATTAATAAAGAAAACAGTTTAAATATTTTTAATTAATAAAAATGATAATTTAAATAAAATAAATAATGATATTTCAAATTTAATAATAAAAAAGAGATTTATTATATGATATATGTAAAGAAATTAATAAATTAAATAACAAAGAAATGTTTACTAAATTAAATAAAATTAAAAAAATGAAGACGATAACTTTAATTTAGATAGATTATTAAATGGAATATATAAAGACTTAAAAAGAATATTTAATGATTAATAAAACTATAATTTTTCGATGATAAAGTAAAAGAAAAATTAAAAAAATTTATTTAATTTAGAAATTGAAATTGAAGCTGAAAAAAACATATTACAATAAAGAAGCAGAAGAATATAATAAATTATTTGAACCGATTGCAAATAAGAATAAAGCTAAAAAGAATAAACTAGATTATCATTTTATAAGAATACTAGAAAAAGAAGAATTATTTGAAATATTAATACTAAAGACTAAAATCTATAGTATTTTTTTATTTTTTTCTTTTAAATAATTATTTGTTTTAGAAAAATATTTTTTTGATCCAAAAAAATCCTCTATATACAGAAAAAAAGGAGATGGATGAGTTGTTTCAATAATTAAATGTTTCTTTTTCATCTATTAAATTTTTACTTTTTGCATAATTTCCAAGTAAAAATAAAAAAACTATATTTTCTTTTTTTCTGAAATTACTTTAATAACATAATCAGTAAATCTTTCCCAATTTAACATCTTATGTGATCCAGGTTTATCTTTTTCAACAGTAAGAACTGAATTTATTAAAAAAATACCCTTGTCTAGCCCAATTATCTAATGAATTATTAGTTTTTTTCTATATTTAAATCATTTTTTAATTCTAAAAAAATATTTTTTTAAAGATGGTGGTGTTTTTATATTATCTTCTACTGAAAAAGCAAGTCCAGTAGCTTCATTTTTCACCATGATATGGATCTTGTCCTATTATTACAACTTTAATTTTATTTATATCACATAATCTAAAATGCTTTTAAATATATCTTCATATTTAGGATATATAGTTTTTTTCTTTATACTCTAATTTAACTTTTTTTATAAGATTTTTAAAATAATCACTTTCTAATTCTTCTTTTTAAAAAAATTCATACCATGTATTCATTTGTGATACCTTTTCATTGTTTAATATTTTTAAAACTTCTATAAACTTGTTCTAATAACATTAATCTAAATAATTGATGTGGAAAAAGTTAAACTTGAAAAAAACTAAGAACCATATTACACTTATCTAATATAGATTTATCAAGACCTAAAGATCCTCCTATAAATAAATTTATATTTGGATAAGCAATAAATGTTTTATCTATTAATTTAGAAAAATTCTATACTACTTATATTTTTTTCCTAATCTATCAAGTGCAATATTATAACTTTTTATTATCTAAATAATTTAATATTTCTTTTGATTCTTTTTCATTTCATCATAATTTTTCATTTTCATCTTTTAATTCAATTATTTGAATAGACATATATTTAGATATTCTTTTTATAATAATCTTCTATAAGATTTTGTAAAATTTTTTATCTTTTACTTTACCAATACATATTATCTTAATCATAAATTATTACCTCTTCTTCACTTATTATAGAAACGTTAAAATTAAGATTTTTCGTTCATAATTTTTCATACATAGTTCATTTGTGTTATTATGTTCACTTAAGTGTATTAGTAATACTTTTTTTGTATTTTTTTACCAACTACATTTGACAAAAAAATTTACTAGTCTGATAATTAGATAAATGACCTGTATCAGATATAATTCTTTGAATTAAGTAATATGGATATTTACTATTCATAAGCAGTTTTATCATCATAATTAGATTCAACCAAATAAACAGTTTTGTTTCCTAATAATTGATAATATTTACTAGGAATATACCCAGTATCAGTGATATAAACAAGTTCGTTCATACCATTTTTTAATAATTATTCCATAATTTTTCAACATCATGAGATAATTCAAAAAGTAAAAGAGATATCTTCAAAAGTGTTTATACTTTCATCTATAAAATTCAAATTATAATTGTTTTTGAAGATACTCCTTTGTTTTTACCTTTAGCAATTATTGGTACATCATATTTCATAGATTTTTAATCCAAAAATATGATCGTTATGAATATGTGTTATAAATATTGCTTTAATATCTTTTATATCTACATATTTTTTATTTTTTGACATACTTACTCCAAAAATCTAGTAAGTAATTATTATTTTTCTTCTGTTGTAATTAAATAACTATTTCCTTTCGAACCACTTGATATCATTTGAATTTTTCATCTTCTAAATAATACTAAAGGATTAGTATTTCCTCCCGATGCATAACCTTGTGTATAAGGTTTAACTGTAGTTAATCCAAAGTGTAAATGTTCTCCAAATGAACATCCACTATTACCCATATAACCAATTAATTGTCCCTCTAACAACAGTTTGTCCTTCTTTAACTAAAATACCTGGTCTCATATGTAAATATGTAGTGTAATATCCATTATTATGATTTTATATATACGTGATTACCTGTCATACCTTTACTATAACAATTATGATAGTTTACTGGATATCCATCTGCAGTAGATACAACTACACCATTATTTGCGGCATAAATTGGTGTTCCACTTGATCCTGGAACAGTTATATCAATACCTTCATGATAATTAGATTGTCCAAATAGTGTTCTCCAACCATGATATGAACTTATATGATATGGTTGAACAGTGAGTCAAGACCATATTCCAATATCTCCAGTTTTAGATACATATTTGCTACCTAAAATAGTTATCTTAGATTTACTTGGTTTTATTGTTTCAATAGAAATTTTTAGTTACTGATCCAACTTTATCATTAAAATATTTATATCTATAAGTTGTTTTAGCTAAACCATTTTCACCTTCTTGCTTTTATTTCTTTTATAATTTTGACCTTTTGACTGATCATACTGAACTATATCTTCATATTTGTTTTCAAATAAACTAGTCTTAGTTATTTCTTTTTCAACAATTAAAGATGGATTAATTAGCGAGACATTAACTTTTTTGACCAGGATATAATAATTCATTTTCACTTTTTATTTCTGGATTAACCATTAAAAATTCTTTTTACAGAAATTTTTTGGATTTTTTCTGCTATTTTTAGCAATACTTTCACCTTCTTGTACTATATATTCTTTCTTTTTCAGAATTGTTACCAAATAACAAATATCTACTTAATTCTTTCGAATCAATAAATATATTCTTATCAGTAGATACATTTATTGCTTTTTATTGTTATAGTATTTAAAAGTTTTATTTTATTTATACTTGTATCTTTATCTAATTTTATAAATTTATTATTCTCAAAATAAAATTCATATTCTTCATTAGAAACAAAAATTTTTAATAAAATTATTTATAGCAGCATTTAAAACGTTTTTTTATCTAAAATATAAAATTTACTTTCTTTTTATAGTTTCTTTTTACTTCTGAAGTTTGATATTCAACAGATCCTATTGTTACTTCATAACCTTTTTATTGTTAATTTAGAATTACTATCTTCTATTTGTTTATATATTTCTTCTGCCGTTTGATATTCAACATCTTTTACATATATTTCTTCTAAATTAACATTTGATGGTAAATAAACTTTATCAACTTTATATTTTTTTCTTTTATATTATCTGAAATGTTTAAATTAGTAACATAATTTTCTAATTCCTTTTTATCTTTTAATATATCCAATATCTTTACCATCTATATATACTTTATATGCTAAATTATAAGTATCTCTTTTTATTATTTATAAATGAAAAAGATAAACTTAAAAGAAATGCTAAAATTATAATAAAAAAATAACCTAATTTGTTTCATTTATTTCTTTTCCTTTATTAAGCAGTCTTGATAGATTTTTTTATTATAAAAGTTCTATTTTTTTCTACCAGCTACTCCATTTCTATCAAGATTAAATTCCATAATAGTTGTATTATTATCTATTGCTTTTTGTCTTATCTACATAATCTTCTCTATAATAATACTATTATATCAGCATCTTGCTCTATTTGCCCAGATTCTCTTAATTCATTCATTGTGGGTCTTTGATCACCTTTTTGCTCTATTGGTCTTCTAAGTTGAGCTAAAAGCTATAATTGGAACTTTAAGTTCTAATGCAAGTTGTTTTTAAAGATCTAGATATATCAGCTACTTCTTGTTGTCTATTTCCTTGATAATTTTTATTTGAAGTTAAAATTTGTAAGTAGTCAATTATTATTACGTCTAAACCATCTTCGCTACTAGCTAATTTTTCTACACTTAGACTTAAGCTCTCCTATAGATAAACTAGGAGTATCATCAAAATATATTTTTAGAATTACTAAGTTCTGCTGTTGCTTTGGTAAATTTATTCCAATCTGACTCATTAAAATATCCAGTTTGAAGTTTATGTTGATCTATTCCTCCAACACTTGCAATCATTCTATTTATTAATTGTTCTGCTCCCATTTCTAGATTAAATAAAGCTACTGTTTTTTTAGAATTTATAGATATATTTGTTGCTAAATTAGTTGCAACGACTGTTTTTCCAATACCAGGTCTACCTGCTACTATAATAAGTTGGCCTTCTTTTTAAACCAGTTGTATATTTATCAAAATCTAAAAATCCAGTTGATATTCCAGTTACTTCATTTTTATTTTTTTGTTAAAAAAATTTATATTTTTCTTCTGCTTTTTAATACTTCTGTTACATTTTTAAAAATCTTTTGATCTTCTATTTCTAGCAATATTTAAAATTTTTACTTTCAGATTCATCTAATATATCTTCTATTTTTTTATCTGGAGTAAAAGCTAAATCTTTTTATTTGTCCAGTAACATCTATTAATTTTCTTAAAATTCTAGCTTCTTCTATATCTTTTATATAATAATCTATGTTACTAGCACTTGGAACTATAGATAAAATATTAGATATGTAAGATACTCCACCAATTTTATCTAGAATTTTTTTATCTTTTTAATCTAGAAGTTAAAGTTATTATATCTATAGGAATTTTTTTCTGAATACATAGATTTTTATAGCTTCAAAAAAATTATTTTGTTTTTCATCATAAAAAAAGAATCATGTGTTAATAAATCACATGACTTTTGCCAATGCTTCTTGATCTAAAAAAACATTGCACCTAAGACTGATTTTTCCGAATCTATTTTTATTAGGAATATTTATATTCATATTATTCTCTTTCTAATCTTACTATAATTTTTAATATTACATCTTTTTGTTAAAGTAATATTAACAAAATGATTACCTAATGTACTTATTGGATGATCTATTAATATTTGTGTTTTATCTACATCTAATCCAATATTTTTAATCCTTCTTTTATTTGTTTTACAGAAATACTTCCAAATACTCTAGAATCTTCACTAACTTTAACTTTAAAACTTAAAACTTTTTCTTGATATTTTTTTCTTTTAAGATTAATGCTTCTTTATTTTTCTAAAAGCCTGTTTTTCTTTTTAAGTCTTTTAAGTTTTTTTAGATATATTTTTATAATTTTTCTTCAGTCTTTTTTTAATGCATATCCTTTTTTTATTAAAAAAATTTTTCTGCATATCCTGGAGCTACATTTTTTTATTTCTCCTTCTTTACCTTGACCTTTTTAAAGTTTTTATAAATATTACTTCCATATTACCTCCTACAAATTTTTTTGCTATGTCTTTTATTTTTATCATAAATATCATTGGTTGTTGTATTTTTTTAAGATTTGCACCAGCTCTGTTTTTATTACCTCCACCTCCAAATGAAAGCATAATTTCTTGCATATTAACTTTTTCATCATTTTGTTCTACAACTTATTCCAATAGATCCATCTTGAAGTTTAGCTATAACAAATGAATTAGAAATATTTTCAAATTGTAATAATAAGTCTGCTACTCTTCCTATATCTTCCCTTCTATATTTTTATACCTTTTTTTCCGACTGTAATTAGACTATTATTTATATTTTTAGCACTCATAATAATCTTTTTGATTTTTATATATTGTTTGATATTTTTTTAAATAATTTTTGAACTTTTGAATTATCTGCACCTTCTCTAATAAGATAACTAGCTATATCAAAAGTTGTATTATTAACTTTTAATGAAAAATGAATTGGTATCTAAAACTATACCAGATAACAAATAAGTAGCTATATTATTGGGAATATTATATTTTTCTTTCAAATAAGTAGCTATCATTTCACAAAGCACTACTAGATTCAATATCTATAATTTTTAGATCTGCATCTATTATATCTAGAGATTCTTCATGATGATCTATAATAATTTTATATTTAAATAAATTAAGAATATCTGGAAATTTTTATTAAATTTTTTTCTATTAAAATCTAAAAAAATATAATTAAGGATTCTTCATCTACTATATTTTTTTATATTTTTTTGAATTTATATATTTAAAATTATCTTTTGTCTCATTATAAATTTTTAGAAACTCCACTTTCTAATAAAGAATCATCAAATATAATATATATTTCTTCATCTTTTTAAATATTCAGCTAAACCCTAAACATGATCCTATTGCATCTAAATCACTATTAATATGACCAATTACAAAAACTTTTTGATGCTTTTCTTAAAATTAAATCTATTTTGTTTATATTATCTCTTATTTTCATATTTCCTCAATAATATTATAACCTTTTTTTCTTAAAAAAAGAAAAAGCATAGTAAATTATGCTTCATCTTTTTATTTCATTATATTTTTTTCTTTTATTTTTCTTCTAAAATTACTCTAAATTCTTGATTTATAGGATGCGCTACATCTTTATATGAACCATTTCCTAACTTTCTAGATGGCATAGCTATAAATAAACCACTTTTTCCTTCTAACAATCTAATATCATGAACAGCAAACACATCATCAAATAATACTGATGCTACTGCTACCACTTTAGATCCTTCTTTTTCTATTTTACGTACATTAACTGATGTTATTTTTCATGATTCCTCCTTGTGTACATATAAATTTTATTTTTATATTATAAAAAAATGCTATTATTTAAATAAATTAAAATATAAAAAAATGTAAAATCTTCTACTGATAAATCTTCTGCTCTATTATTTAAATTTTTATCTAATTGTTTTAATAAATTTTCAATTAATTTTAAATCATAATCTTTTAAATTATTTTTAATGTTTTTCTTCTAAATTTAAAACAATCATAAATAAAATTTTTAAAAGTTGCTTTGTTTTAATTTTTTATAATCTTTTTCTATAAAAATTTTTAAAAATAACACTATCTACTTTAGGTACAGGATAAAATAATTCTTTTTATTATAAACTCTTTTTGTTATATCAAAAATACTCATATATTATTTTTAGTAGCAGTATTTTTTAGTATCTACTAATTTTTCTCCTACTTCTTTTTGCATTAATAAAACCATACTATCAATATTAATGTCCTCATCAACAAATTTCATTATAATAGATGTAGTTATATAATAAGGAATATTTGCAACTACATATATTTTTATTATATACAAAATTGTTTATATCTTCTTTTTAAATTAGTCTTTAAAAAAATCTTTAAAATTTAAAATTACATTTGTATTTTTGAAATTTATTTTTTTAGTGTTTCTTCTAAATCACAATCAATTTCATAAGTTAGAACATATTTTGCTTTTTTCACTTATTATACTAGTTAAATCTCCTTCACCAGTTCCTATTTCAATAACTAAATCTTCTTTAGTTATTCCTGATAAAGATACTATCTTTTTAATATATTTTTATCTTTTTAAAAATTTTTGACCAAATAAAATTATGACTCATTATTCCATCCCCATCTTAATATTTCATATTTTTACAACTTGTCTACCAATGGAATTTGCAGATTTTTCTTTATCTAGCAATAAATCAAATAATGTTCCTTTTATTGCTCCCACCTCTATCTAAAACAATAGCATATATATCTTTATAATTTTTAATGCCTTTAATTTTTACTATTGACCCACAAGGAATATTTTTTGTCAGCAGCAATTATTCTTAAATTTTTTATATTTTTTTATCAGAATAATATATTGTGTTTTTTTGCATTTATATGTGGAGGACAAGATAAATAACCACTACATCCTTCACAATCTGCTCCATATGAGGTTATAGTTCCATCAAATTTTTAGTATATTATCTCTTCCATACTTTTTTTATTTCTTCAATATTTTTTTAACTTCTTTTTGTTACTCTATCATTATTTTTTAAAAGTATTCACTTGTTTTAAAGTTAATTGAAAATGAATTGTTAGTATTTTTTTCAAAAATAAAGATGATATAACTAATATTGTTCCAAAAAAACATTAAAAAAATTGAAATATAATTTATTTTTATTTTTCATATTCTACCTTAAAAATTAACATTATTATATACTTTTCTTACATTTTCACTTGTTATTAAAAGCAACTTCTTCTTTTGTTAAATTCAATAAATTTGCTAAATATTCTGCTATTACACTTATGTTTTTAGGATAATTTTTCTCTCCTCTATATGGAGATAAATAAAGGAGTCTGTTTCTAATACTATATGATCTAAACCCTATTTCTTTTTATAACTTCTTTTTAATTTAGAATTTTTTTAAAAGTTACTACCCCACCTATTCCAAGATAAAATCCCAGTTTTATATATTCTTTTTGCAGTTTCTAAAGATCCTGAAAAACAATGAATAATTCCTTTTTATATCAAATTTTTTTAAGTATATCTATTGTATCTTTTTGTTGCATCTCTAGTATGAATAACTATTGGCAAATTAATATCTTGTGCTATTTTTTTATTTGCTTAATAAATAAATCTTTTGTTTTTTTCCTTATTAATATCTTCATAATGATAATCTAATCCTATTTCCCCAATTGCAATAATTTTTTTATTATTTTTTTATAATATGTTTCATTTTTTTCTAAATAAATATCATAGTTAAAATTATTTTTTTGCTAACTCAGGATGTAACGATATATTTAAATATACATTTTTATATTTATTAATTAAATTTATATTTTTCTTCCCAATTAACAGGGTCACAACTAGAAACGATTAAATGGTTTACATTATTTTGCTTAGATTCATCTATTATTTTTTTCCATATCATCATAATATTCTAAATTCAAATGACAATGTGTATCAATTAACATTCTATTTAACTCCATTTTTTGTTCTTTTTTTAGAATAAACTTTGGGATTTTTCTTGTTGTACAGATAGACTTAAATTAACAATATTATCTATATACTTCTTAGTTTCTGAATAAGAATTTTTTTCAAACTTTGACTTTTTATTTTTTTCTTCTGACTCTACCTTTTTATTTATATCTTTGAATATTTTTATCTTCAAAAGAAAGATTTTTTTAATATTTTCAGTAAAATTTTTTTGATATTTCATCTACTAACTCGTCTAACTTTTTATGATTTATATTAGAACTTGAAATAGCTTCTAGAAGTCCTACACTTCTCTTAGTTAAAAATTTTTTTATTTCCTCTTTATATTCTTTTTAAATTTTTCTTTTTAAGATATTTTTCTTAAAAGCGGTAATATCAATCAAATTTGCTACTGTAATATTAAAATTTTTCTATATTTTTATTTGTATCTATAGCTATTTTTATTTTGATATATTTCTTGATTTTTTAGCTTGTATTTGTTCATTAACATTATTCATAATGACCTCTTATTGTTTATATACTACATTAATTTTTAGATTTTTTTCAATATTAGTTAAGATCTAAGCTTTCTAACAAATCATTTAAATAAGTATATATATTATCTTGATTTAAGTAAATTTTTTTGAATATATAAAACTATCTTTTTTTCCTTCACTTTTTAAATTTAAAGTTTTTTTATTTATAGATAAAGATTTAACTAATAATTCACCTACATCTATAATATTAGCTATTTCTTCGTTAAATATTATATCTATAGTTAACTTGTTTTCTACTACTTTTTCTATTTTTATATTTATTAGACAAACTATCAAATAATTGCTCTTCCATATACTCTAATATATCTTTGTTAATTTTTTCCAAATCTATCTTCTAATTCTTCCTTTATAATATTAAATTCTTTTTCTATTTCGAATAGAGTTAATTTTACTGTGTATTAATATTTTTCAAACTATCATCTTTTACATAATCATCTGGAACATAGTTAGATAAATTAATATTGCTTTTTTTATTGTTTCTTTAACTTCTTCTTCCTCTTCTTTAAGTACTTCTCCAGTTTCTATTCTAGCTATTTCTTCATTTAATATTTTTGGTATATAAAGTAATTCCAATACTATCTATAAATCCAGCTTGTTCACTTCCTAAAATATCTCCAGCACCTCTAATTTCTAAATCTCTAGCTGAAATTTTTATAACCGCTTCCAAGAGCAGTATATTCTTTTATACTATTTAATCTTTTTTTGTGCTTCATCAGTAAGTAATTTACTAGGTTTATACATTAAATATGCATATGCAATTTTTATTACTTCTTCCTACTCTTCCTCTTATTTGATATAACTGACTAAGTCCAAATTTATCAGCATCATAAATTATTAAAGTATTTACATTTGGAATATCTATACCTGTTTCAATTATTGTTGTACAAAGTAATACATCATATTCTTTATTAATAAAACTTTGCATTTTATCTTCAATATCTTCTTTATTCATTCTTCCATGAATTTTTCATTATTCTAGCTTGTGGAACTAAAGTTTTTAATTTTTCGCACTTTTCTTCCATATCAGATATATTATTATACAATACATAAACTTGACCATTTCTAGATAATTCTTTATAAATTGCTTCTCTTACTATATATTCATCTTCTTTAAATACATAAGTTTCTATAGGATAACGATCTACTGGAGGCGTCTCTATTGTAGATATTGATTTTATACCCATTAATGACATTTTGTAATGTTCTTGGTATTGGTGTTGCACTCATAGTTAAAATATCTACATTATTTTTTTATATTTTTTTAATTTTTCTTTATCTTTTTACCCCAAATCTTTGTTCTTCATCAATAATTAATAAACCTAAATTTTCAGGTTTTTATATTATCACTTAATAATGAATGTGTTCCAAATAATATATCTAATTTTTGAATTTTTTAAGTTCTTGATAAATTTCGTTTTTCTTTTTAATGATGTGTACCTATTTATTAATTTAATATTAACAGGAAATTTTGAAAATCTCTTTTTTTGCTACTTCATATTGTTGTTTTGATAATAATGTTGTAGGACATAAATACAATACTTGTTTTTGAATCATTTACAGCTTTAAACATAGCTCTAAATGCTACTTCTGTCTTACCATAACCTACATCCCCACAAAGAAGTCTATCCATTGGAATATCAGAAGACATATCTTTTTTTATCTCTTTTATAGCTTTTAATTGATCTTCTGTTTCAACAAATTCAAAATCATTTTTCAAATATTTGCTGCAATTCATCATCTTCAGAAAAAGTGTAACCTTTGCTATTTTTTTCTTAAAAGCATATAAAGTAATTAATTCTTTTTGCTATATTCTTTATTTTATTTTTTTAACTTTTAGTTTAGTTTTTTTCCATTCTGTTCCACCTAAAGAATTTACTTTTAGGTATCATTCCATCTTTGGTAGAATATTTACTAATCAATTCTATTTTTCGAAACTGGTATATATAATTTATCATTATTTTTTTATATAACTTCTAAATAATCTTTATATTTACCTTTGTTCTCTAAAGTAATTACTCCATTATACATACCTATACCATATGATTCATGAACTACATAATCACCTTTAGTTAAATTAGATATATCAGAAATTTTAACTGAATATTTAAACTTTGTTTTATATTTTTTTCTTTTTTTATTACATTATTATAAATTTCATTTTTCAGTTAAAAATATATATCCATCGTATTCAAACCCTTCTGTTAAATAATAATCTGATATTATATTTATTTTATTTTTTTCAATATTATCAAAAAGTAGTTTCTATCATTGATAAATTTATATATTTTCTAAAATAAGAAATTTTTTTGTTTTTGATAAAGAAATTATTATTGTTTTTATTTTTTTCTGATATTTGATATTAAAAAAATTATTTATAATTTCTACATTATCATAAAAATTTTTGGAATAGTTTTTAGATTTTTAAATTCACTATATTATTAGTTAATTTTTTTATTTTCTAATGTTTCATAATATACCTTTTCTTCTTCATTTATATTATAAAAATTTAAAAAAATTCTCCTGTTTCTACCTCTTTTATTAATCTATCATACAAATTTTTAATTATTTCATAATCTTTTATATATTGTTACTCTATTGTTTAAATAAGAAGAAATATTTTTCATTTGAAACATTTATATCTTTAAAAAGGTTTTTATTTTTATTTCATTAAGATTTTTCAAAAGATCTTTGATTTTTTTCGAATCAAACATTCTAATAGAAGTTATTTCATCTCCAAAAACTCTATTCTATAAGGAAATTCCTCTTCTAATCCATATATATCAATAATATATCCTCTATATGCAAAATCTCCAGTTTTAGAAACGACAATATCTTCTTGATATCCTAAATCAAACAATTTAGTTATAAGTTTATCTCTATTAATATTTTTGATTAAGAGATAATTTTAAAATATTAAATTCATAATCTTTTTTGAAATAATTTTTTATATAACCATCTAGATGCGTAACTATTATTTTATTATTATCATCTTTTTAAAAATTGAATTTAATGTTTCTAATCTTGTTATTTTTAAATTCTGGACTAGTAGCTAAAGATTTTTATAGTAAAAATCATCATTAGGAAACAAATAAACTTCATTTGTATAATTTAATAATGATTCATAAACTTTACTTGCTTCAAATAAAGATGGAGTAACTACCAAAAAATTTTTTGTTAGTAGTAACATAATTTTTTATATCAACAGAAAAAATAGTTCAGATGTACTCTCAACTATTGTTAAATCATTAGTAAATTTTTATATCTATTATATCTAATATTTTAGTCATTTTTATTATATTTATTCATAAGCTTATCAAAAATTACAGATTGGAAAAATTTTTCTATGATTTCTATTATTTTTTTCTTTTTTATCATTAAGTATTTTCATATCATCTTTAGTGAATTTTTGATAAAACATAATCCTTCATATTATATTTTTTTATCATTAGATACTCCTATTCTCAATCTTTTTATATTTTTCGGTACCTAAATGAAGAAAAAAATATTTTTAAACCATTATGTCCTCCGCTTGATCCTTTTTCTCTTAATCTTAATCTTCCTATTTTTAAATTTATATCATCTACAATTATCAATATATTTTTCAATTGGTATTTTATAAAAAAATCAACATATTTTTCTAAGAACTTCTCCTGTTAAATTAACATAAGATTTAGGTTTTAAATAAATAACTTTTTATCATTTATTTTTTCTTCTATATAATCTCCATTAAACTTTTTCTTTAGAAAAAGTTAGGGTTTTTTTGATTTTACATAACAATCTAACATCATAAAACCAATATTATGTCTAGTATTACAATATTCTTCTCCAACATTTCCAATTCCAACTATTAAATACATATTAATTTCCTTCGTGATATTTTTTTATACACTTCTGATTTAGATAAATTTAAATCTTTTGAAGTCTTTTTAATTGCTTCCATTTTTTTCAACACCATCTGATATATATAAATTAACATGGTCTATTAAATTTAAATCAGAATAATCTACATCATTATTATTTCCTTCAACTACTATTACAAATTCACCCTTAAGAGTAATAACATTAAAATTATTAATTATGTTTTCTAATTCATCTCTTACACATTCTTCATACATTTTAGTTAATTCTCTACAAATAGCAACTCTACGATTACCAAAAATAGAATATATAAGGTTTAAAGTTTCCTGAATATGATGAACAGATTCATAAAAATAATACTATATTTTTATTTTTTTGCAAATTTTTTTAAATTTTTCTATTTTTCTTATTATTACCTTTTTAAAAAAACCATAAAAATAAATATGGATATGGATTTAATCCTGATATTATAAGAGCTGTCGTTGCTGCATTAGCACCAGGTAATCCAATAACTTCATAACCTTCTTCTATCGCTTTTTAACTAATATATATCCAGGATCGCTAATAATAGGTGTTCCCCTATCTGTTATAATAGCAACATTTTTATTTGAACTTAAATAATTTATCATTAATTCAGTTCTTTTTAATTCGTTTTGTTCGTTTTGAACTTATAAGTTTTTTGTTATTTTTATAAAAATTCAATAATTCTTTACTAATTCTAGTATCTTCACAAAAAAATAACCTCAACTTCATTTAAAACCTTTAAAGCCCTATAAGTAATATCTTCCATATTTCCTATAGGAGTTGGCACTAAATATAATATTCCTTTTTATTTTCCATAATTAAAATATTCCTTTTTTTATTTTTCGTAATATTCTCCATTTTCTTTATGTATAAATAATGGAGAAAGTACTTTTAATCCTGTGTTTGCACCATTAATAGCTTTTTAACATAAATAAATCACTATTAGATTTTTTAGAATATATAAATTTAACTTCTTTAGCTTTGAGATTATATTTTTTTCTAATACAACTAACAATTCAACAAATCTATCCGTTGGATATACTATATAAAATTCTCCTTTATTTTTCTAATAATCGTTTTTGAATTTTTTTATAAGATCTTCTAAATTTAATTTTTATTTCATGTTTTTGCTATACTTTTTACCTCATTAAAATTAATTTTTGCTATTAGGTAAAACTTTATAGTAAGGTGGATTTGTTATTATAATATCATATTTTTTTCATCTTTAAAAATTTTTTTATATCTTCATGAATTAAATTTATTTGATTAATTTTATCATTTATTTTCAACAGTTTCTTTTGCCAATTCATATATTTCTTTTTTTGAATTTCTAATGCTGTTATATAATTTTTTTATATTTATAAGATAAAATAAGAGGAATAGGACAAGTCCCTGTTCCTATATCCAATATTCTTTGTCGTTCATTTTTAACGTTACAAAAAAATTTGCTAACAAAAACAGAATCTAAAGAAAATTTAAAAATATTCTTTATTTTTGATATATTTTTATATTTTTTTATATCCTAATAAATAATTTAATTCTTTCATATTTTTTCCTTATATTAAATCATAATTTATCTTTTTTTAAAAACAACAAATAATTTAGCTTATCAATTACTGTTTTATAGTTAACATTTGTTTTTAACAACAAATATATATCAAACAAAATTTTTTTATAACTTTAATTTGTTCTATATTTAAATTATCTATCAAATTATATACTTGAAATGTTTTTTCTATATTTGAAAGAAAAATTTCTTTAGAATTATATTTTTTTCCATATTATTATAAAAAAATTATTTTTTTATTTTCTTTTAAATAATCTATAAAAGTATTTGAATTTTTCAACTTTTTGTTTCTTTCAAAAAAATTAACATTTATTGTTACACACCTAGATATTATAGTATCTAATAATACATTTTTATTTTTTTAACAACCAAAAAGAAATTATATTTTCTTCCGGTTCTTCTAAAAATTTTAATAAAGTATTAGATGAAGATCTATTTAATTTGTATGCTTCATTAATAATATATATTCTTTTTATTATTTGATAAACTTTTAGTAGAATATTTTTTTCTATATTAACAATGTTTTCTTTGCTAATATTATTTTTTTCAGTATTAATTATAGTAATATCAAAATTATTATCATTTTTTTAATTTTTTTCTATATTACTTTCAGTTATTTCTTCATTATTTATTTTTTAAAAGATAATTTTTATTAAAAAAATCTATTGCTAAATCATAATCATCTACAAGAAAACAAATATGCATGTAATATTTTTATTTTTCTTTAAAAATAAAAATCATAAATTTTTAAAAAGTAAATCATCCATTATATTTCTTTTCTTTCTTCTATTGCTTTTTTTCAAAAGTTAAATTATCAATATATTCAAAATCTGCTCCCATAGGAATTCCACTAGCTATTTTACTTATTTTTTTATATTAGGGTTTTTGAATAATTCTTTTTATATATAAAAGCTGTTGTTTCACCTTCTATACTAGATTTAATAGCTATTATTATTTCAGATATATTATTCGCTTCTAACATATTTTTTTAATTTATCTAAACCTATATCTTCAGGACCTATTCCTTCAATTGGAGATATTAAATTATTCAAAACAAAAATATTTCCCGGGAAATATTTTTGTTCTTTTCCATAAAGTAAACAATTTTTAGGATCTTCTACTATACAAAGCACTTTATTTTTCCCTATCTTCATCTATACATATATCACAAAGACCATTTTCATTATCTGTAGTAATTATTACAAATACTACATTTTTTTCAAACCTTTATATGTATTAATTATAGTATTTGAAATATATTCAATTTGTTCAGAATCCATTTCTAAAGTATAAAAAGCTAATCTTTCAGCATTTTTTTGACCTATTCCTGGTAATAATTTATATGCATTTACTAAATTTAATATTTTATTATTCATTAAAATAAACCTGGAACCATATTAGAATATTGACTCATTTCTTTTTCTGATTCTTCATCTATTTGTTTAAAAAAACATTATTTATTGCTGTTAAAATCATATCTTCTAATGTTTCTAAATCATCTTTTTCTACATATTCTTTTATTTTAATACTTTTTTTATACTTTTATTTCCAAAAGCCGTTACTTCCACTAGAGAATTAGAATAATTATATTCTTTTTCTTCTATTTTTTTCTTTTTACTAATTATATCTTTTTTTGTACTTTTTGCATTTGTTTTCATAAGCATTTGCATGTTCATATTTGTTTCTCCTATTCTATTTCTAATATTTTTATCAAATATATTTATTTTATTTTCATTTTTTTATATTTGCTTCTTCTATGTATTTAGGAAGTATACCTATTTTTTTATTTTTCTATATTTTTTTAGTTTCTTCTTCCCATTCTTTTTGTTTCTAAAAAAATATTAAATTTATTTTTTTATTTAATATTTTTACTAAATGTTTTTCTAAAACATTTTTTTCTGAATCAAACAATTCTTTTTCTTTTTTTCATTACATGAATATATTATTGTATTTAAAGAAGCCATTTTTATTTCTTTTTTTAACAATGCAATAATTTTTTTATCATTATTTTTATTATTTCTTCTTTTAACTTTTTTTCATATTCTAGTTTATTTATTTTTTTAGCTTCAACAAAACAATTATTTATTTTTATTTTTTTATTTCTTCTTCTGTGAGTTTTTTTATCATGAATCAAATAAAGATTCTTCTTTTTGATTTTCATCTTTTTCTTTATTTTTCTATTATCTTTATTTCTTTTTATTTCTGTATTTTTCTTTAAAAATATTTCAATATATATACTTTAAATAAAAAAATTCTTGTATTTCAACACTTGATATTTTTATTTATTAATTCGTTTAAAAGAGTTATTAATTGATAATCAATATTATCAACCATAATATTTTTCATAATATTTAAGTAAATTTTTTAATCAATGTAATAATATCAAGGTTGTTTTTCAACTATTTTTTTATATTCTTTAATAAAATTGTCTTCATTTTTTTCTATTAAACTATTTGCTAACGGTTTTAATTTTTCAAATGAAATAGTATTTGATATTTTGTATATTAAATCTATATTTATTTTTTCTATCAGAATATGCTATGGTTTTATCCAATATTGTCAAACTATCTCTTAAACCACCAGCTGATAACTCAGCTATTTTTTAACAATGCATCTTCTTCATATTCTATATTTTTCTTTTTAAACAAATATATTCTAGTTTTTCTTTTTATTATCTCTTCAGATATTTTTTTAAATTCTAATACTTGGCACCTTGAAACAATAGTATCTGGAACTTTTTTATTTCAGTAGTAGCCATAATAAACACAACATGTTTTCGGTGGTTCCTCAAGTGTTTTTTTAACAATGCATCAAAAAGCTTCTTTAGTTAACATTTTGGATTTCATCTATTATATACACTTTATATTTTTAATTCGGTTGGAACCAAGTCTATTTTATTTCTAATGTTTCTGATTTCTTCAACACCATTATTAGATGCTGCATCCATTTCTATTATATCAACACTGTTATCGTTTATTTTTTTACAATTTTCACATTCATCACACGCTTTCAAATCGTTAATATTCAAACAATTTATTAATTTAGCATATATTTTTAGCTGTACTTGTTTTTTCCAGTACCTCTAGGACCAAAAAAACAAAAAAAAGCATGATTGATTTTATTGTTTTTTTAATTGAATTTTTGTAAAAATAGTTTTTTTATTACATCTTGTCCATATAAATCATCAAAATTATCTGGTCTATATTTTTCTATAAAAGTGCCTTGTAATTCATATAATCACCCATATAAATTATAACATTTATATATTTTTTATAAAGTTTGTTTCACGTGAAACCATAAAAAAAGTGCACATACTATTTTTTTGTATAATGCTGCTTAGTTCCCTATCTGACATGATTTTACAAAAATAATATTGCTAAATTAATTATACTCTATATAAAAGCAAAAAAACAAACGTTTCGTGAAACAATTTATTTTTTTATTTTATTCTTCAACAGTTTTCTTCTATCTCATCTTTTTGGTGTTAAAAGCTACTGATGAAAGTTTACTTTCGTTTTTTTAAATTTATTAATTTTTATACCTTGTGTATTTCTTCCAATTGTAGAAATTTGTTCTTGAGATATTTTTAATAACTGTCCCTGGTCTGTAATAAGTAAAATATCTTCTGTTTCTAGTGGATATTTAACAGATATTAAACTTCCTGTTTTTTTCGGTTGTATTTAAAGCTTTTACACCTTTTGCTCCTCTTTTTAGTAATTCTAAAGTCTTCTACTTTCGTTTTCTTACCATATCCATTCTCTGTAACAATTAATAATTCATTACTATCTTCTATAACCTCAGATCCAACTACTACAGAATCATCTAAATTCATTCCTCTACATCCTGAAGCTGTTCTTCCTGTAGGTCTTACTTCATCTTCTTTAAATTTAACTATTTTACCATTTTTTTAGATGCGATAACTATATAATCTTCACCTAAAGATTTTTTTAACAGCTATTAATTTATCGTTTTTCTTTTTAATGAAATAGCTATTTTACCATTAGATCTAATGCTTTCAAATTCAGATATAAGAGTTCTCTTAACGCAAGCTTGTTCTGTTATAAAAACTATATATTTAGATTTTTTTCATCTTTTCCATCAACACTTAATAAAGAAGTAATTTTTTTCATCTTTAGCAAGTGGTAAGATGTTAATTATTGGTAATCCTTTAGATTGTCTACTATATTCTGGTATTTCATAACCTTTTTAATCTATAAACTATACCTAGATTACTAAACATTAATAAATAATCATGAGATTTCATACTAATTAATTTTTTTCAGTATAATCTTCGTCATTTACACTAATTCCCTTAATACCAACTCCACCTCTATTTTTGAACTTTTATATGTATCATTATTGACACGTTTGATATATCCATTATGAGTAAGCGTAATTATTATATCTTCTTCTGGTATAAGAGATTCATCTTCTATATAATCAACTGCAGTCATATCAATATTTGTTTTACGTTCGTCGTTATATTTGTTTTTTTAATTTCTAATAGTTCTTCTTTAATTATATTTAAAATTCTTTCTTCTTTTTCTAAAAATATCTTTTAAATCAGCGATTAGAGCTATTAATTCTTTTAATTCTTCATCTAATTTTTTTCTCTTTCTAATCCTGTTAATCTTTTTCATCTTCATTTCTAAAAATAGATTTTTGCTTGAATTTCTGATAATTTAAAATTGTTTTGAAGTTTTTCAATAGATTCTTCATCAGTTTTTAGAGTTTCTAATTATATTTACTACAGCATCGATGTTATCAAGCGCAATTTTTAATCCTTCTAGTATATGCTCTCTAGCTGAAGCTTTTTCTAAATCAAATTGAGTTCTTTTTAGTTATAACTAAAATTTGATGTTCTATATTTTTTTCTAATATTTCTTTTTAAATTAAGAAGTTTTGGTTCATTATCAACAAGTGCTAACATATTAACACCATAATTTTGTTGTAATTCAGTATGTTTATATAAATTATTCAATATTACATTAGCATTAACATCTCTTCTTAATTCTATAACAATCTTAATAGTTCCTCTATTTGATTCATCTCTTAAGTCAGTAACACCATCTATTGTTTTATTTTTTTAACTAAGTTAGCAATACTATTTACTAAATTAGCTTTATTTACCATATAAGGTATTTCACTAACTATAATTTGTGATTTTTCCATTTGCTTTTTCAACTATTTCAGCTCTTGATCTGATAGTAATACTTCCTTTACCAGTTTCATAAGCTTTTTTAATACCTTGATTACCTAATATAGTTGCTCCTGTTGGAAAATCTGGTCCTTTTATATATTGCATTAAATCTAATATAGTTATGTCTTTATTATCAATTAATGCTACTGTACCATCAATTATTTCTCCTAAATTATGCGGTGGAATATTTGTGGCCATACCTACAGCAATACCTGTAGATCCATTAACTAATAAGTTTGGAAATCTAGCTGGTAAAACAACTGGTTCTACTTCTTCTCCATCATAGTTTGGAACAAAATCAACACTATTTTTATTAATATCTCTTACTAATTCCATAGAAAGCTTACTCATTCTAGCTTCTGTATAACGTTGAGCTGCTGCTTCGTCTCCATCAAGTGATCCAAAGTTACCTCTACCATCTATCAATGGATATCTATAAGAAAAGTATTGAGCCATTCTTACTAATGCTGAATAAATTGAAGAATCCCCATGTGGGTGATAGTTCCCCATTATTTCCCCAACGATTTTTAGCACATTTTTTTATGAGGAGAACCTGCAGTTGCACCTATTTGATTAATACCATAGATTATTCTTCTTTGAACAGGTTTTAAACCATCTTTAACATCAGGTAATGCTCTTTGAACAATAACACTCATAGCATAGTCTAAGAAAGACTTTTTAATCTCACTAGAAAATTGTAATTCTTTTAATATTTCTGCCATTTCTTCCTCCCATATATCCAAGTTACTTACATATTTAGCGTTTTTCTTCTAAGAAAAACTTTTCTTGGTTCTACATCTTCTCCCATTAATTCTGTAAGTGTTCTATCTGCTAATACAGCATCTTCTACTGTTAATTGTAATAATGTTCTGTTTTCTTTATTCATAGTTGTTTCCCAAAGTTCAGTTGCATCCATTTCTCCAAGACCTTTATTTCTTTGAATAGAAACTTTAATATTTCCAATAGATTTTAAGTATTCATCTTTTTCTTGATCAGTTTGAACATATTTAACTGTTTTACCATGAGAAATTCTATATAAAGGAGGACATGCTGCATATATATATCCACCTTCTATTAAAGGTTTAAAATATCTATAGAAGAATGTTAATAATAATATTCTAATATGACTTCCATCAACATCGGCATCTGTCATTATAACTATTTTATGGTATCTTAATTTTTCTATATTAAAAATCTTCTTCAATTCCTGTACCAATAGCTTTTTATCATTGAAGCTATTTCATTATTATCTAAAACTTTGTCTCTTCTAGTTTTTTTGAACATTTAACACTTTACCTCTTAATGGAAGTATCGCTTGAGTAATACTATCTCTACCATCTTTTTGCTGAACCTCCGGCAGAATTACCTTCGACTAAATAAAGTTCTGATACTTTAGGATCTTTTTGATGAACAATCTGCTAGTTTACCTGGTAATGAAGAAATTTCTAATCCTGCCGGTTTTCTTGTTATTTCCCTAGCTTTTTTTGCTGCGATTCTAGCTCTTGCTGCAAGTAAAGATTTATCCATTATCATTTTAGCTTCATTAGGATTTTTCTAACAAAAATCTTTCAAATTGTTCTGAAAAATATCTTATCTGCTATAGATCTTACTTCACTATTTCCTAATTTTGTCTTAGTTTGACCTTCAAATTGAGGATTTGGATGTTTACAAGAAACTATCATTGTAAGACCTTCTCTCACGTCTTCTCCAGTTAAAGGATCATCTTTTTTTCTTTTTAAAAAAACTTATTGGTTTGTGCATATTTATTGATAATTCTAGTTAATGCTCTTCTTACACCTTCTTCGTGTGTTCCACCTTCTGGAGTAACAATGTTATTAACAAACGAATATATGTTTGAAATAAATCCATTATTATATTGAAATGCTACTTCTATAGATATATCGTTTTTCTGAACCTGTTACATCTATAACTTTATTAATAGTTTCTTTATTTTTTTATTTAGTTTTTCTACATATTGAACTAGTCCACCACTATAACAAAAATTCATCTTTTTTTATTAGGTTCTACTCTTTCGTCTATTAAAAATAATTTTTAAACCTTTATTTAAGTAAGCTAATTCTTCTAAACGAGTTTTTAATACATCGTAATCAAATATAGTAGTTTCAGTAAATATTTCAGGATCTGGTTTAAATGTTACTGTTGTACCAGTTCTATTAATATCACATTCTCCTATTATTTTTTAAAAGCTTCTTTAGGTGAACCACCTTGTTCAAATCTTTGAAAATAAATATTTCCATTTTTATATACTTTTACTTCCAAATAATCACTTAAAGCATTAACTACTGATGCACCAACCCCGTGAAGTCCTCCAGATACTTTGTAGCCTCCTCCACCAAATTTACCACCAGCGTGTAATACTGTATAAATTGTTTCAACAGTTGATTTTCCTGTTTTAGGATGTATATCTACAGGAATTCCTCTTCCGTCATCTTTTACTGTGATTGTATTATTTAATCCTATAGTTACTTCTATATGTGTTGCATATCCTGCCATTGCTTCATCTATTGAGTTATCGACGATTTCCCATACTAAATGGTGTAATCCTTTTGAAGATGTAGATGCAATATACATACCAGGTCTTTTTCTTACAGCTTCTAATCCTTCTAAAACTTGAATAGACTCTGCATTATAATCTTTTATTTATTTTTTTCCATTATTAATTACCCTCACTTCTCCATCTTTTTATTTTTAAAAAAATCTTAGCATTGTCTCTTATACTTTTTATTTATTCCTTTTTAAATCATTACTAGTTATTACTACTTGTAAATCATCTGGAATAAATTTAACTAATCTATTTTTATTATTTATATCTAGTTCACTAAATAAATCATCTAATAAAATTATTGGTTTTTTTATCATCTGTTTTTTTGAAATAACATCATTTCTGCTAATTTAAACGATATAACCGCCATGTCCTTCAGAACTATATAATTTCATATCTTTATCTCCTAAAAATAAAGCTAAAATCATCCCTATGCGGGCCAGTTATTGTCATACCCAAAGATATTTCTTTATTAAAAATCTTTCTTATATTTTTTTATAAAGAATATTTTTTTAGAGTTTCTTCATTATAGTTATTTAAATCAATATTAGGAGAATATTTTTATTGTTAAATTTGAATTTAAACAAATATGTTCAAATATATCTGGTAAATATTTATTTATTAAATTAATATAATTATTTCTTTCTATATATATATATACTGCTTTTTTTCTATAAGTTTATTAGTTAATATATCAAAATATTTTTATATCTGAAATAGAATTAATTAATATTCTTTTTAAATAATCATTTCTTAATTTTAATAATTTATTATATTCATTTAAAGTTTTAAAATATTCTTTATTAAATTGACAAATAGATATATTCAAAAACATCTCTTCTAGTTGATGGAGACATTTTTAATCATAAGTACATCTTCTGGAGTTGATATTACGACCGGATATTTTTCCAATATACTCAGATAATTTAGTAACTTTTTGAAGAATTTAAATAGATTTTTTTAGATAGTTTATCTATATTGTATAAAACATTTTTCATTGTAAGAATCATCTTTTATAGTAGTCATTATTGTTAAAAATTCTTGATCAAATTTTATTAATTCAGCGTCATTATTAGCTCTAAAAGACTTTGTTAAAGAATTCAAGTAAATTGCTTCTAATATATTGGTCTTTCCAGCTCCATTTCCTCCTATAATAATATTTATGTTATTAATAAAATTTAATTCAACTTTATCTAAATTTCTAAAATTTATTAGTTTTATCTTTTTATCTTCATTTTACAAAAAAATCGCTTTTTTTCATGAATTCCTACTTTCACATGGTTCTATACATACAAGTGTATTATAACATAAAAAAAGCTATTTTTTTGTTATTATTTTAGATATTTATATATTAAAAATCCATATATTTTTATGTTCTTATAATTTAAATGTCTTTGTCTTAATATCGATTGAAGTCTAAGTGATCTATTCATTTGATTTTTCTAAAGAAATTTTTTTGATATAGCAAACTCTTTTTCACTATTATTATAAAAACCTAATTTTGGTGACAATTTCACTAGTTTTTTTGATAATTTTTTTATCAAACTATAATTAATCCAGCAACAATCAGGTTCTAAAGAAGATTTAGTTGGAAAAAAATATCATATTTTTCAGACTCTGCTACTATTATTGGTAACTTATATCTAGCTGATAACATTTCTTTTTACAGAATGAAGTCTGCCTAAATAACTACTTCCATAAAATTTACAAGAATCATCTAATATTTTTATATCCAGGTTTTTCTACAATAAATTCATTATTTAATGTTATTACTTTACTTTTTATCGCCTTTCGATATAATTGCTATTGTTTCATCATTTATTTCATAATTTTTTTCATAATTATAATCCCTCCTTTTTTATAAAATAAATTATGATTCGTATCTTAAATTATTAATATTTAAAAACAAGGGTATTAATTGGTATATTTATGGGGTATTTTTCGTCCTTTTTTTATAAAAATAAAAAGTTACATTAATAACTTCTTATTGGTAATACTAAATGCATTAAATTTTCTGAATCTTTATCACTTATAACAATAGGTTTATCTGGTGCCAAAAATGTTAAAGTTATAGTTTCATTTTTAAATGTTTTTACTGAATCCATCATATATCTAGATGAAAAATCTATTTTTAAATTCGTTTTCTACATTTTTCGTTTATATCTATTTTTCATCTACTTGACCTATTCCATCTCCTGATTTAATAATTACAGCATTATTATTTACTATTAAAGAAATAATATTTTTTTCTTTATCAGAAGTAAATAACGCTGCTCTATCTACTACATTATAAAATTGAGTTTTTATTTAAAGTAATAGAGAATAATTTTTCTTTTTGGAAATAAATTTGAAGTAAATGGGTAGTTTCCACTTATAAGTCTAGATTGAAATAATAAATTTTCATAATTAAAGATAATTTTTATTATTAAATATATGTAATTCAACATCGCTATCTGCCTCTATTGTTTTTTAAAAAAATTATTAAAAGTTATCTGTTGGAACTACTATATTATAGCTTTCATCTACTGTTTCTTTTTAAATCTAATATATTTCTTGCAAGACGATATGAATCAGTAGCATTTAATTCTATTTTATTTCCTAAAAATACGTAAATTTATACCTGTAAGTATTGGTCTTCCTTCATCTCTACTAGAAGCAAAAGAAATTTGATTAATTGCTTCTTTTTAATTTTTTAGCATTTATAGTTATGAACTTTTTGTTCAAAGATAAATCCATTTTAGGATATTCTTCTTTTTCATAACCGTTTAAATAAAAATTACCAGATTTTGTTTTAATTAAAATCTTTTACTCCATCTAATACAGTAATTTCTAATACTTGTTCTTCTAATTTTCTAACTATTTCTATTATATTTTTGGTATTACTATTCCACCTAGTTCTTCTATTTGTATATTTTTCTTTATCAAGTTTAATAAAATTTTTTTAATAGTCATATCCGAATCAGATGCTATTAAATATAATCCTTCACTAGTTAATTCAAATTTAATTCCTGATAATATAGGTATTAAACTTTTTACTAGAAATAGCGTTGCTTACTTTAGATAAACCTTCTAATAATGTTTTTGTTCAATTTTTAAATTTCATATATTCTCTCCTTTATATATATATTGTTATTATTATTGTTTATATTGTTTATATCTTAACTATTTGTAGATAAATATTAGTTATATTGATGTTTATATCATGAACATTATTGTTTATTTATATCATTTTCTAAATCTTTTTATAACTTTTTCATATCTATTTTTAGTCTTTATCATTTTTTTCTACTCTATTAATTGCATTTATGACAGTAGAATGTGTTTGTCCAAATTCAATACCTATTTTTAGATAGGTTTTCTTTAGTGTGTTTATTACATAAATACAAAAGCAATTTGCCTTGGAATTAATATATTGGGACTTCTTCTTTTAGCTTTTAAATCATCTACTGAAATTCTGTAATAATCCGCAACTATCTTTTTGAATATGATTTATATCGTTCTTAGTACCCAGTACCTCTACCAATAAGATCTCTAAGAGCATCAATTGTAGTGTTTAAATCGCTTGTACCATACATATTATGATATAAAAGTATTCTTTTTATAGCACCTTCTAAACTTCTAACATCACTACTTATATTAGTGGCGATATATTCTATTGAATCATTATCGATATCTACAATTTCTTTTTTTCTTTTTATTTTAGATTTTTATTATATTTATTCTTAAATCATAATCAGGTGGATCTATATTAAATGCTCCACTCCATAAAAAAATCTTGTTTTTAATCTTTCCTCTAATTTTTTTAAGTCGTTTGGTGAAGAATCTGAAGATACGATTATTTGTTTATTGTTATTATGTAATTCATTAAAAATATTAAAAAAATTCTTCTTGAGTAGTTTTTGTTGTTCCTAAAGATTGGATATCATCAATTATTAAAACATCGATATTTCTATATTTGTTTTTAAATTGTTCTAATTTATCAGTATTATTATTAACGTTTAATTGTCTAGCCATGCTAGTAAAATCACTTATAAATTCTTCTGTAGGAACATATAATACTTTTTATTGGTGTTATCTTCAATATAATTACCAATTGCTTGCATTAAATGAGTTTTACCTACTCCACTATTACCATATAAATAAAATGGATTATATGAATCTCCTGGACTAAGAGATACTACTCTTGCACATTGAGCTGCTATTGCATTACTCTTACCTACTATAAAAGTATCGAAAGTTAAGTTTTTGTTTAAATTAGATTTATGAATAAAATTATTAATAATCAAATTATTTTTTTGTGAAGTTTTGGTGTTTCAATCTCAGACTCTAAATCATCTTTAGTCAACAATATAATATCTAAATTGTTTTCAGTAACTTCTAAAAAAATATTTTTTTAAAGCGTTGAAATAATACTTTTTCGATAAATTCTTTTTGAATATTACCTGAATTACATATAATTTTAGCACTATTATAGGTTAAAGAATGAAGAACAGTTTGTTTAAAATAATTTTTAAAAGTTACATCAGTTACATCATTTTTTTAATTTTTTTCTAAAAACTAAATTCCAAACTTTTCCCTTCTTCCATGATAATCCCCCAACATGTTATGAATTATTGTAGTATATTTTTGTAGATAAATAAAAGAGTAAAATAAAATAAACATAATATATTCAAAGATATAAACAAACAATGTCTATATATAATAAAGATAAAAAGTAATTTATGAACAAATGAACAAATTTTTATAAAGTTTATATTTTAATAACTATAAAATTAACATGTTTATATGTTGAAAAAGTTAAATATTTATATATTATAATTAAATAATCTATGTTCATATAAAAATAAAACTTTTTATTTTTATAGAAAATAAGATATAATCATTAATGTTTATTTAGAAGGAGGACTTATGAAAAAGAACTTTTCAACCAAATAATAGAAATAGAAAAAAAGAAATGTGGATTTTTTCTAGACAAAAAAAGTGGTATAGTTGCAAAGAAGAAGACGTAAGGGTCGTAAAGTATTATCTGCTTAGGTAGTTTAATATATGAAAAAAATAAATACTATCAAGAAAAATGAAGATTTTTTTGAAGGTAATAAAAAGGAAAATATGTAAAAAGAAAGTTGCTTTACTATATATTATGTGGATAATCAAAATGATAACTATTATCGTTTTGGTTTATCTATAGGTAAAAAAAGTAGGTAAAAGCTTTTTTGCGTAACAAAAATAAAAAGACAATTAAGAGAAATAATATATAAACATAAAAAGTTTATATAAAAAAATGGAGAAGAATATATTATAATAATAAAGAAAGAGATTAATGATGTATCTTTTTTTCACAATTAGATGACTTATTTTTTTAAATACTTTAAATAAGTTGAAAGGAAATAATAATGTTCAATAATAAAAAAATTAAATTGCTAGGATTTTTTTAATATTATGTTTATTTTTGTTAACTGCATGTGTAAAACCATTAAAAAGAAAAATAAAAAAATTATTACAAATCCAGTTACAAAACAACAATTAACTGAAAATATAGTTTGTCAGCCAGAAGATGAAGAAAGTATAAAGGTTTATAATAAATATAAAGATAAAGTGGATATATCTAAATTACCAAAATGTAACGAATACATGTTATTTAAAGGTAAATACAGTGGATTATGGGATAGTTTTTTATAAAACCTTTAGTTGTTTTATTGGTTCAACTTGGTATGTTGATTAAAAATTATGGTTTATCTATAATAATTGTAACTTTAATTTTAAAATTAGTAACATTACCAATTACGATTTCTACAAATTAAACAAAAATAAGATAATGAAGGAAATACAACCAGAATTGGCTAAGTTAGAAAAATATACTGGTAGAACTGATCAAGTTTCTATAATGAATAAAACAAGAGAGCAAGCTTCTATATAAAAAAATATAATTTAAATCCTCTTAGTAGTATAGCTTCAGGAATATTAACAGCAGTTATATTTATAGCTTTTTATGAATCTATAATGAGAACTCCATCAGTTTTTTTGAAAGTGTATTTTTAGGATTTCAGCTAGGGACTTCTCCAATTGCAGCTTTTTAATACTGGAAAATATTTATATTTATTATTGGTAGTTTTAAATATAGTTATTACATATTTTTAGTTTAAAAAGTTACACAAATAAATTCTAACAATAATGAAGTAGCACAAAGTATGAATACATTATTTATAGTTATGCCTTTAATTATTGGATTTATGACTTTAGTATCACCAGCAGCACTTAATATATATTGGATAGTTCAAAAGTGGATTTGCTTTTTTTACAAAGTTATATAATAAATAAAAAAAGCTGAGGTAAAATAATGGAAAAAAAGTATTTATATAGGTAAGAAAAAAAGAAGATGTATTAAATTTAGCTTTATATGAAATGAATATTAATAATGAAGATATAATTTTTATAGAAAAAAAGAAATAAAAACAGGTTTATTCAAAACAAAAAATAGAATTATCAATTATTAAAAAGACTGATATAGAAGAAGATTTAATAGAAAAAAATAAAAAAATATTAAATGATATGTCTATTAAAGTAATAAATGTAGATACTTATTATAAAAAAATAATACCTTTTATATTAATTTAAAAACAGATAATGATAGTATTGTAATAGGAAAAAAACTCGAAAAAAATTTAAAAAGCTTTAACTAGTATACTTATTAAATATTTAAGAATAAATGAATTAGATGAATTTAAATTTATTTTTAGATGTTTCAAATTATAAAAAAACATAAAGAAAAAAATTAATATTTCTAGCTAAAAATATTGCAAAAAGAAGTATTAAAAACAGGTGTTGAAGTAAATTTAGATCCAATGAATTCTTACGAAAGACGTATAGTTCATAATGCATTATCAAATTTTAAAAAAATATAGTTACTGAAAGTTCTGGAGAAGAACCAAATAGATATGTTGTTATTAAAAAGAGAGTCTTAAAAACTCTTTTCTTTTTATAGGAGGCAAGATGGATACAATAGTTGCAATATCAACTGCTATTGGAGTTGGTGCAATATCTATAGTTAGACTTAGTGGTAAAGATGCTATTGATATAGTTGATAGCATCTTTAGTCGTGATTTAAAAATGTAGAAAGTCACAAAAGTAGTATATGGATATATAAAAGATAATGAAGAAGTAATAGATGAAGTTTTTAGTAACCGTTATGAGAAGTCCAAAAACATATACACTAGAAGATATAGTTGAAATATCGTGTCATGGTAGTATTGCTACAACTAAAAAAATTTTTAGAATTAATAATGCTTAAAAGGAGCAAGATTAGCAGAAAAAGGTGAATTTACTAAAAGAGCTTTATTTAAATGGAAGAATAGATTTAATTGAAGCAGAAGGAATTAATGAATTATTAAACTCTGATAGTGAATTAAATAGAAAAAAATATCGATAAATAAAGTTAGTGGTAAATTAAGTCAGTTAATTAAAAACTTTTTAAAGATAATTTATTAAATATCATTTCTGATATAGCAGTTAATATTGATTATCCTGAATATACAGATATTTATGTAACTACTAATGAAAATATTAAAAAGAAGTTGATTATATAGAAAAATTCTTTTAAAAAGTATCTTAAAAAAATAGTGTAGATGGAGAAATAATAAAAGCAGGTATAAAAACTGCCATAATAGGAAGACCAAATGTAGGTAAAAGTTCTATATTAAATGCACTTCTTGATTATGATAAAGCTATTGTTACAAATATTCCTGGAACAACTAGAGATTTAGTAGAAGGTAGTATTTTAATAGATGGAGTTACATTTAATTTAATAGATACAGCAGGTATAAGAGAAACAGAAGATATAGTAGAAAAGTATGGAGTAGATAAATCTTTAAAACAAATAGAAGAAGCAAATTTAGTTATTTTAGTACTTAATAACAATGAAGTTTTAACAGATTATGACAAAGATTTAATAGAGAAATCAAATGATAAAAAGAGAATAGTCGTAATTAATAAAACTGATTTAGAAAATAAATTAGATATAAGTAATTTAGATTTAGAAAATGTCATATATATCAATACTATAGAAAAAGAAAAAAATAGATATATTAAAAAGATAAAAATAATAGAATTATTTAATTTAGGTAGTTTAAATTCTAGTGATTTAATGATTTTAACAAACGCAAGACAAATAAATTTAGTAAAAGAATCTCTAGCTATACTTCAAGATGTAAAAACAAGCGCTTAATAATAATGATCCTATTGATTTAATAGAATTTGATTTAAAAAAATATATGAAAAAAATTATCAGAAATGTTAGGAGAAGGAAGTAAACTTGATGTTATTGATAGAATTTTTCGAAAGATTTTTGTGTAGGTAAATAATATGAAATATGATGTGATAGTAATAGGTGGAGGACATGCTGGTTGTGAAGCTGCTCTTTCATGTGCAAGAACAAATAATAAAACATTGCTGATAACAAGTAATATAGATAATATAGCTGATATGCCATGTAATCCTTCAATTGGTGGACCAGCAAAAAGGTATAGTTGTTAAAGAAATTGATGCTTTAGGTGGAGAAATGGCTAAAAAAATATCGATAAAAAGCCAACTTCAAATGAAGATGTTAAATACTAAAAAGGACCTGCTGTTAGATCTTTAAGAGCTCAAGCAGATAAAAAAATATATCATAAAGAAATGCTAAATACTTTAGTTAATCAAGAAAATTTAGATATAAAAAGAAGCTATGGTTGGCTCTATATTGGTAGAGGACAAAAAGTAAAAAGGTATAGTTACAGAAACTGGTGAAGAAATATATTCTGATATAGTGATAGTTACTACTGGAACATATATGAAAGCTAGTATATTAAAGGGGAATGGAAAAAAACTCAAGAAGGACCACATGGTGAAACTCCCTCTTTAACACTAAGTGATAATTTAAAAGAATTAGGTTTTAATATTAAAAGATTAAAAACAGGAACACCCCAAGAATAGCAAGAGATTCAATAGATTTTTTTCAAAAGGTGAAAAACAACCTGGAGATGATGAAGTATGGCATTTTTTTCTTATTCAAATTATGATAAAGTTTATGATATAGAAAAACAACTTCCATGTTATTTAATTTATACAAATAAAGATACTCACGATATTATTAATGCTAATTTAGAAAAATCTAGTATGTATGGAGGAATAGTAGAAGGAGTTGGACCTAGATATTGTCCTTCTATCGAAGATAAAAATAGTTAGATTTAAAGATAAAGAATCTCATCAAGTATTTTTTTAGAACCTGAAAGTAAATATACAGATGATATATATGTACAAAGGATTTTTCTAGTAGTATGCCAATAGATGTTCAAGATAAAATGATAAGAACATTACCAGGACTTGAAAATTGTGTAGTTAAAAAGTATGCATATGCAATAGAATATGATGCAGTTGATTCACTACAAATAAAAACCTAGTTTAGAAACAAAAAAATAATAGAAAATTTATATACGGCAGGTCAAATAAATGGAACTAGTGGATATGAAGAAGCAGCATGTCAAGGTCTAATAGCAGGAATAAATGCGTCTTTAAAAACTAAGAGGAGAAGAACCTTTAATATTAAAAAGAGATGAAGCTTATATTGGAGTATTAATAGATGATTTAGTAACAAAAGGTGTTATAGATCCATATAGATTATTAACTTCAAGAGCGGAATATAGACTTATTTTAAGAGATGATAATGCTGATTTTTAGATTAAGAGAATATGGTAAAAAAATAGGTTTAGTAACAAAAAGAAGATTATCTTTTGTTTGAAGAAAAAGAAAAAAAGAACAAGAAAAGTTTAATAGAAGAGTTACAAAACTATAAAATTAGTACCTAACGAAGAAAAGTAATAAATTTTTTAGAATCTTTATCCTCAGTTAAAAATATACGATGGAATAAAATTATATGATTTATTAAAAAGACCTGAGATAAAAAAATAGAAAAATTTAACTAAATTTTTAAAAAAATACTTATCAAAAAGTAGTAATGCAAGTAGTAGAAACTGATATTAAATATGCTGGTTATATTGCAAAAGAACAAAAAAAGAAATAGATAAAATGAATGTCTATGAAAATATAAAAAAATACCAGAAAATATTAATTACAAAGATATAAGTAATTTAAGTTCAGAAGCAACAGAAAAAAACTTAATAGTATAAATCCGGTTAATTTAGGTCAAGCATTAAGAATTAGTGGAGTTAATCTTAATGATATTATGAAAGTTCAAATATATTTAAAAAGGGATTAAAAATGAAAGAAAATGAATTTTTTTAAAAGAATTAGAAAAATAATATATCAATTACTCAAGAACAAATAGATAAATTAAATAAATATAAAAAAATATTTACAAGAACAAAAACAAATTATATAATTTAACAGCTCTTATAACAGATGAAGATATTTATTTAAAACATTTTTATGATTCAATAATTATTTCTAAATATTATGATTTTTAATAATATTGAAAGTCTTGCTGATATAGGAACAGGAGCTGGATTTCCAGGAGTTGTTTTTAAAAATATTTTTTTCCTAATTTAAAAATATATTTAGTGGATTCTAATAATAAAAATAAAATTTTTTTAAATGATGTAATAAAAATGTTAGATTTAAAAAAATATCGTTGCAATACATTCTAGAATAGAAGATTTAGATATAAAAACTGATATCGTAATAGCAAGAGCAGTTGGTAATATTTCTTATTTAGTAGAACTTTCTTATAATGTATATCAAAAAAAAATTGGTATTAATGAGAGGAAGAAAAAGAAGAAATTAGTAAAAATTTATTAGAAAATTTAAATTTAAAAAAATAGAAAAAAACAAGAAGAATATCTTCTTCCTATAACTAAAAGATATAAGAAATATAATTGTATTTAAAAAAAGAAAAACATAATAATAAATATCCAAGAAAATATATATTAATAAAGAAACAAGTATTGTAAAAAGATTTAAATTTGATTTTTAAATCTTTTTAATATCAAAAAAACTTTTATAAAAATTGAAAGTGTTATATAATGATTAATAGAATAAAATAAAAAGGGTCATTTATGAATGAACAAGTAATTAATATTAGTATTGATGATATTATTCCTAATCGTTTTTCAACCAAGAGAAGTATTTAAAGATCAAGCTCTTGATGAATTAGCTTTATCTATTAAAGAGCACGGTGTAATTCAACCTATAATAGTAAGACCAATAGTTAATAATAAATATGAAATAATAGCAGGAGAAAGAAGATATAAGGCATCTACAATAGCTGGTAAAACAACAATACCTGCAATAGTTAGAGTTTTTAGATGATAAAGAAACTTCAAAACAAGCTTTACTTGAAAAATATTCAAAGACAAGATTTAACACCTATTGAAGAAGCAAGAACATATCAAACTATTTTAAGTTTAGATAATATTACACAAGAAGAATTAGCAAAAAAACAATGGGAAAAAAAGTCAATCAGCGATATCTAATAAATTAAGACTTTTAACATTACCAGAAGAAGTTCAAGAAGCTTTTACTTAATTCTGAGATTTCAGAAAGACACGCTAGAAGTTTGTTAACTGTACAAGATATAGAAAAACAAAAAAATCTTTATTAAATGAAATAATAAGTAAAAAAATTCCTGTTAGAATATTAGATGAAATGATTAAAAAGAAAAATGAAGGTAATAATATGAATAATAATGATATGAATGTTAATAATATGAACATGCTTAACACAACTATGAATCCTGTAATAAATCCTGGATTTTTTTATATGATGGTAATATAAGTCAAAATGTAAATGTTCCTAATGATAATTTGCAAACAATTTCAAATATGATTAATGAAAAATGTTTCATCTAATATAACAAATGTAGATCAAAAACGTTTTAAATACACAAAAATCAAATAGCACAATTTGATGTTAATCAAGCAGTTGTTCAAAAATACTATAGTTCCTAATAACAATCAATTTGTGCCAATAGTAAATAATTCTAATTCATCAGAAGAAGTAACTGTTGTGCCTTCTAATGAACAAATTAATTCAGTTACAAACGTAGGACAAGCAGTCGAAAGTAGTAGTTTAGCATCATCATCTATTAATTCTAATTTAGAACCAACAGAAGCGACTAAAAGAAACTGAAGTTAAAAAAATGAACTAGATAATACTAATTTATTGATAAATACAGACGAAATAAATAAAGAAATTAATAAAATTATTAATGAACCTAATACTCAAATGCAAGAAGTTAAGAATGAACAAACAAATATTTCACAGACATCTGAATTTGATTTGAACAGATTTAAAAAAAGTTGATTTTTAATAATGAAATTAAACAAACTATATCTGGAGAAGAAGTAATTGGAGAAGGACTTTTTAGCCGGTAAGGCAGTAGAAGAAACACCAAAAGAAGTATCGGAAAAATGTTGTTGGTAAAATTGATACAATTAAAGTCCCAGCTTACATATTAAATCAAAAATTCAACAAATGAAGGACTAAGTATAAATCTTCCAACAAATGAAGTTGTAGTTAATGAAAATCCAATTAATCAACCTGTAGTAGATTCTAATATAAATTCAATGAATAATGAAATTTTATTAGCAAACAATAATTCTAATGGACAAGTCTTAATTAGTCAAACAGGTGGAATGATATTGCCAACTAACCAAGAAGTTTCGGCATCAAATAATTCTACAGAACCAAATGAAAATATAAAAAAATTTAATTAATTCTCAAGATTTAAAAATTAGCTCTTATTGGAATAGGAAATGTTATTAATAATTTGAAAGCTAGAGGAATAGAAGTAAAAGAAGTTAGAAAAAAACATATTCAGATCATTTAGAATTAACTTTAGAAATTAGAAAAAAATTAAACACTTATTTAAAGTGTTTTTTTCTTTAAGAACTATATTTATTATATTTTTTGATATTATATATATGTATAAATTTAACAATTTAAATTCTAGGAGGATTAATGGCAAAAGTAATATCTTTAGTAAATCAAAAAGGTGGAGTAGGTAAAAACTACTACAAGTATTAATTTAGCAGCTTCTCTTGCTATACTAGGTAAAAAGAGTTTTTATTGATAGATTTTTGATCCTCAAGGAAATGCAACTACGGGGCTTGGTATAGATAAATCAACTATTGAAAATAGTATATTTGAAGTAATGAATGAAGAAGTTAGCGTAGAACAAGCTATAGTTAAAACAGCTTATAGTAGACTGGATATAATACCTTCTTTTGATAAATTTAGCTAAATTATCTATGGCACTTGATGAAAAGTCAAAAAAATTGATCAAACATTTAATAAAAAAATTTACAACTAAAAAAAGTATTATTTAAAAATTTTTGGAAAGGTACGACTATATAATTATTGATTGTCCACCTTCATTAGATGTTTTTAGTAAAAATGCAATGGGAGCATCTAATTCTATAATAATTCCAGTACAGTGTGAATTTTATGCCCTTGAAGGAATAACACAAATTTTAAATACTATAAGTATTGCTAAAAAAACAATAAATCATGATTTATCAATTGAAGGTGTACTTCTTACAATGCTAGATTCTAGAACAATATTAGGGTTTGAAGTTGTGGAAGATATAAGAAAAATATTTTTAAAGAAAAAGTATATAACACTATAATACCTAGAATGGTAAAATTAAGTGAAGCACCTAGTCATGGTAAACCTATTATAGATTATGATCCTAAATGTAGAGGAACAGAAGCTTACTTAAATTTGGCAAAGGAAGTGATTGAAAGAAATGGAAACTAAAAGAAAAGCATTAGGTAAAGGTTTAGAAGATTTATTTGGTGATACTTTAGATTTTAATGCTGTTGAAAAAGAAATAACTGAAAAAAACACCAAAAAAACGAAATAAAAAGAGATAGAACTTTCTGAATTAAGATCCAACCCTTATCAACCTAGGAAGACTTTTTGACGAAGAAAAAAATTACAAGAATTAGCATCTTCTATAAAAGAACATGGAGTTTTTCAACCTATAATTGTTAAAAAAAGTATAATTAAAGGTTATGAAATAGTAGCTGGAGAAAGAAGAGTTAGAGCTTCTATAATGGCAGGAAAGACTACTATACCAGCTATAATAAAAAGAATTTTTCAGATCAAGAAATGATGGAAATAGCATTGCTTGAAAAATTTACAAAGAGAAAACTTAAATGCAATAGAAGAGGCTTCAGCTTATGATGGTCTTATTAAATCTTTATCTTTAACTCAAGAAGAACTTGCTAAAAAAACTTGGAAAAAGTAGAAGTCATATTACTAATATGTTAGGTTTATTAAATTTAAATGAAAAAGTAAAGAAAAGAAGTTAGATTAGGAAAAAAATTTCAGCAGGACATGCAAGAGTTTTTATCTAAAATGTCTAATGAAGAACAAATAGATAAATTAGCTGAAAAAAATAATAAATGAAGGTTTAAGTGTAAGAGAAGTAGAAAAAAATTATCTCAAGATAGTACGTTAGAAAAGAAACATCTGATTACAAAAAAATAACATTACAAGATGAAATATTTAGAGATTTTTGAAGAAAGTTTAGAAGATAAGTTAGGAACAAAAGTAAGTATAAAAAAAATAAAAAAATAGAAATTTATTTTAATAATAAAAAAATGATTTAGAAAGAATATTAGAAATTATAGGAGTAGAGTAATTAATGAAATTTATAATAAATGATATATCTAAAATAGTATTACCTATAATAATATATATAGTAGTTTATTTTTATTATAACAAAAGCATTAAAAAAATTATGCTTAGAACAAAAGATAAAAATTATAAAAAGAGAAACTATATATAGATTTATAAAAAAATATTAAAAAAATATTAGTGTTGATATTAATAATTTTAACTATATTAGCATTTCTTGGTTTTTAATGTTGGAGGTTTCGTAGCTGGTCTTGGTCTTGCAGGAGCAGTTATGGGGCTTGCATTTCAAGATTTTTATAAAAGATATAATAACTGGTATTACTATTATTACAGAAGATTATTTTTTTCTATAGGTGATGTGATAGAAGTAGATGGTTTTTAAAAGGAACTGTTTTTAAATATAACTCTTAGGACAACTAAAATAAAAAAATGGGATGGCTCAGTTCTTATAATCAATAATAAATTAATAACAAAAGTTATTAATAGTTCTATATACAATAGTGTAGCTGTTGTGGATGTTTTAATAGATATAGAAGAAAAATATTCAAAGAGTAACGGATATATTAGAAAAAAACATTAGATAAATTTGATAAAAAAATATGATAAAAAGTATTATAGAAAAAAACCTAAAATATTAGGTATTAATAAAAATAGATCCTACTTATAAATCTATTAGAATAATCTGTGAAACAAAGTCAGAAGAACAATATAATATAGAAAGATTGTTAAGAAAAAGATATAACAGATGTATTTTTTTAAAAGAAAAAAATTAATATTCCTTATGAAAGAGTAAATATTAAAGATGGAAGATAAAGAAAAAAATAAATTTAAACTCTAAAGTTATTATGAAAAAAAGGCCATCCTTGTGGGACAAACTTGTGGGAAGTTGTAAGACTTGGAGCTGATATAAAATTAAAGTGTACTAATTGTAACAGAATTGTTTTACTAAGTAGAGTTGAATTTAATAAAAAAATTAAAGAAAGTTGTAGAATAAAAATGGCTAAAAAAATTAAGTTTAAAAGATTTTATTTAAACCCTATATATTTATTTTTGATATTATCTGTTGTTTTAATTTTTTTATAACATCAGTATTATATTTTTTTAAAGTAAATACTAATTATAAAATTATAGATGCTATATCAAAAAGAAACAAAAAAATAGTACCTGTTTATATTAATAATTTATTAACGAGAGAAACATTTAATGAAGTGTTTATAAATTCTATAAAAAAATTTGTTATCTTATAGATATTTTTTTATTATATTTTGGTATCGTTCATATCTATTGCTTTTTATCAGCTTCTGGATTTTTTTAGATGCATTATTTAAAAAAATGAGTTTTATGAAAAATTCTACTATAACGTATATTTTTAGTACTAATATCTATGATAACTAAAAATTTTTGGAGATTTTTCCAATGGTGTTTTTAATACCTTTTGCAGCGTTAATTTATAAACACAATAAAAAGAAATCAATATTAGGTGTAATTACAGTATACGCTTCCGTAACATTTACATATGGAATAAATGCTTTTTTTGGTATTTACCAATATGATATTTCTGAAATAGCATATGCAACCATGAATTATATAGAAGAAGGTTCATATTTACCATTCACTTCAATAATGTTTGTATCTATTGTAACTATTATAGCATTGTCTTTTTATAATGACTTATATTCTAGAAAATTTAGTTAATAAAAATTATTCCAAAAATATAAAGAAAAAGAAGAAGAGCTAGAAATAGTATCAAAAGAAAATAATATAGATAAAAAAAGGCATATTTATTATCCATAATATCTGGTATTGTATTGTTTTTTAACTTTTTATATATTGTTTAATTCCAAGGTTGCCATATTCAGGTTTATTGTTAGATCATAATATGCCCTAAATATATAGATAAAAATTTTTCACCAAACAGTATGATTATTGATGGAATGATATTTTTATGTAATTTTAATTTCTTTTTATTATGTCTATTGTTTATGCTTTAAATTCTAAAATATAAAAAAATATAAATGAATTTATGAACAAAGTTTTTTTACAATTTAAAAATTTTTGGAACTGTATTAATAATGATGTATTTTTTTATAATGTTTATAAAATTATATGAAATAAGTAATATTGGTTTATTTTTAACAAGTTTTTTTAAGTAATTTATTGGATAAAGAAGGATTCACTAGTATAGCATTAATAGCGTTATCTATATTTATTATTTCTATTTCTGGTATATTTTTGCCTTCTTATAAAGAAAAAAATGGAAAATAATATCTGCTGTATTAATTCCAAAATTTAATTTATCTAGCATGACTGCTGGATATGCTACATTTCTTTATACGACAAGCGATGCTATGTTTAAAGCTATATCACCATTTTTTTGGGGGATTTATAATATATTTAATATTTTTTTAAATATATACAACACAAACGAAAAATCCAATTGGAATAAAAAGCAATATCTTTATTAAAACCAGTTGTTTTTAATTGTAGTTATAACATTAATAGCAATTACAATATTTACATATATTTTAGGATTACCAATAGGTCCAAATATGAAACCAATTATTTAGGAGAAAAATATGAGTTTAAAAGCAGGAATCGTAGGATTACCAAATGTAGGAAAATCAACTTTATTTAATGCAATTACTAAACAAAAATATATTATCAGCAAATTATCCTTTTGCAACAATTGAACCAAATCTTGGAACTGTTTTTTTGTAAATGATAAAAGATTGAAAAAGACTAAATGAAATTTTTAATCCAAAAGTCATTAGTACCAACTAGTTATGAGTTTATAGATATTGCTGGTTTAGTAAAGGGGGCTTCAGATGGGGAAGGATTAGGTAATAAATTTCTATCTCATATTAGAGAAGTTGATGCAATTTGTGAAGTAGTAAGATGTTTTTGAAGATGAAAAATATAATCCATGTCAATTCAAAAAGTAGATCCTATTTCAGATGTTGAAGTTATTAATTTAGAGTTAGCTTTAGCTGATTTAGCTATAATTACTAACAGAATATCTAAGATGGCAAAAAAAGTAAAAACAGAAAAATAAATCGGATTTAATTGAGTATGAAACATTATTAAAAATGTGAAGAAAATTTATATTTCAATAAGAAGAATGGAGTTAACATTAGAAGAAAAATTATCGATAAAGTCTTATAATTTTTTTGACCATGAAACCAATAATATATTTAGCAAAATATAAAAGAAGAAGACATAAATAAAAAAATAATGTTTATGTTGAAAAACTAAAAGAATATGCAAACGAAGAAGGTTCAAAAGTTATAGAGGTTTGCGTTAAATTAGAAGAAGAATTAAAAAGATTTGGATGAAAATGAAAAAGAAGAGATGCTTTCAGCAGTTAATATGAAAAAGTTCAGCATTAGATAATTTAATAATTTCAACTTATGAAATATTAAATTTATCAACTTTCTTTACAGTCGGAAAAGACGAAGTAAAAGCATGGACATATAAAAATGGAATGACTGCAAAAAGAATGCGCAGGGTTAATCCATAGTGATATACAAAAAAAGGATTTATAAAAGCAGAAGTTTATAATTATAAAGATTTAATTGAATATCCCGATGAAAATCTTTTGAAAGAAAAAGGAAAAGTTAGGATAGAAGGTAAAGATTATTTAATTAAAGATGCTGATATATGTTTTTTTAGATTTAATGTATAATTATATTGAGAAAGGAGATAAAATTTATGTTTAAAAAAAGTATTTATGTGGTTATTCTTAGGGTTTTTATTAACCTTTATATCATCTTATTTAGTTGTTGATAATATTGATATTGTAATAGAGATTTTTAAGAACTTGGCCATTTTTTTAATATATGCTATATTTTTTTGTACCTATAATTATAGCGATATTGTTATCTGAATTATTAAAAAAATGCCAGTTATATTAACGATTATATTATATATAATATATTGTATAATAACAGGAATCAGTGTTGAGGGCAATATTACTTTCATTTACTTTAGGATCTGTTATTAGTTGTTTAATCGCAGCTGGTATAATATTTTTGATATGTGCTTTTTATATCATGGAATTCTGATTATGACTTTTTCTAGTTGGGGAAAAAAATATTGTTGTTTTCTCTTATTGGGGCAGTAATAGTAAGTTTATTAAATTACTTTTGTTTTTAAATCTGAAATATTTATGGTTTTAATAAATGCTATAATAACAGCTATTTTTTTATTGGATACATGTTATACGATGTAAATAGAATAAAACAAGAACAAGATAATGAAGAAGATAAAAATTTACCTATTCAATTAGCTTTTTCAATTATATTTAGATTTAATTAACTTATTTATAAAATTATTACAATTGTTTGGAAGAAGGAAATAATCATTATATTAGAGGAAAAATGGGAAAATCAAAAAGCGAAAAAAATATTTAAATGCTATAGATAATAATAGCTTTAAAGAAATAAAAAAATTATTTTTATATATTGTTAGTTATATTTGTTATATTAATACCTATATATATATTATTGCAATTATCATCAAACAAAAAAAGATAATATAAAAATTGAAAATAAATATAATGAAAATAAAAATATTAATAACATCTATTTTTTTGATAAAAACGGAGAATATTATGTTATTGTTTATGATTATTCTGATAAAAAGTTAAATACAATTATAAATAATTTTAGAAATAAACAAAAATAAAAATATATGAAGTTAATGCCAATGAAGGTTTAAATAAACGTTATTTTGTAGATAATAAAGAGGATGTTGTTCTTGAAAAAAAGAAAATATTAAATTAAAAAGAGAACATGTTATTAAAAAAATAAAAAGCCGGAAAAAGTAGAAGAAGTTGTTTACGATAGTGATATACAGACAAGATTAAAATAATCTTGTTTTTTTCTTAAAAACTATTGATTTTTATATAGGTTTTTGGTATAATTTAAGTCGTATGTGACAGCGATGATGTGAGAGATTGCCGAACCACCTGGTAAAGTTGTTTAATATTTACAAGGGTTTCGGGTAACTTTTACGGAGTATGTTTATACTAGATATAAGCGAAAGGAGGATTTTTTTATGTCAATAGTTCGTATAAAGCTAAAAGCTTATGATCACAGAATTCTTGATAAAGCAGCAGAAAAAAATAGTTGAAACTGTTAAAAAGATCTGGTGGAGAAATTAGTGGACCAGTACCACTTCCAACAGAAATAGAAAAAGTTTACAGTTATTAAAGCTACACACAAATATAAAGATTCACGTGAACAATTTGAAAGAAGAACACACAAAAAGAATAATTGATATTAAAAAAACCCTGGTAAAGATACAATGGATGCTTTAATGCATTTAGATTTACCAAGTGGAGTTGGTATATTAATAAAAACAATAATAGGAGGAAAAAAATGAAAGGAATCTTAGGGAAAAAAAGTTGGAATGACTCAAGTTTTTACTGAAGAAGGTAAATTGATTCCAGTTACAGTAATTTCAGTAGAACCAAATGTAGTTACTCAAATAAAAACAAAAGATAATGATGGGTATGAAGCAATCCAATTAGGGTTTTTGAAACAATTAAAGAAAAAAAGTTCTAATAAACCAAAAATTGGACATACTAAAAAGCAAACACAGAACCTAAGCGCTTCTTAAGAGAAATTAGAGGAGTTAATGTAGAAGATTACAAATTAGGAGATACTTTAACAGCAAGTATTTTTTTGAAGTTGGTGAAGTAATAGATATTACAGGAATCAGTAAAGGTAAAAGGATTCCAAGGATCAATAAAGAGACATAACTTCTCAAGAGGGCCAATGTCTCATGGTTCACAATATCATAGAGGTGTAGGATCTTTGGGAACTTTAAGACCAATGCGTGTATTTAAGGGAACTGAACTTCCAGGACACATGGGAGCAGAACTTACTACAGTACAAAAATTCAATTGTAGTAGATGTACTTGAAAAACGAAAATGTGATTTTAGTTAAAAGGTAATGTTCCAGGACCTAAAAAAAGGTTTAGTGATATTAAAGACAGCTATTAAAAAAATAAAGACAAAAAAATTAGAAATGGCTAGTCTTGTAGATTATACAAAAGAAATAAAAAAATGAAGAAATAGTAGAAGAAGCTTCTACAGAAAGTCAAGAATAGGAGGATTTAATGAAAAAGTCAGTTGATGTATTTAACGTTAAAGGTGAAAAAATCGAAGCTTTAAATCTAAATCCAGAAGTATTCGAAAATGAAATAAACGAAAAAGCTATTAAAGATGCAGTTATTTTTAACTTTAGCTTGTCAAAGACAAGGCACTAAAAAAAGTTAAAAACAAGAGCAGAAGTTAGTGGTGGTGGTGTAAAACCATGGAGACAAAAAAAGGTACAGGTAGAGCTAGAGCAGGATCTATCAGATCTAACATATTTAGACATGGGGGAGTTGCTTTAGGACCAGTACCACAAGATTTTAGTAAAAAAATGAACAAAAAAGTTGCTAAAACAGCTTTAAAGAGTGCTATTTTATCTAAATTAGAAGATTTTGTAGTAGTTGAAGATATTAAATTAGCAACACCAAAAAAACAAAAGAAGTTTTAAATATTTTTAAATAATTTAAAATTACAAAAATGAAAAAGTATTAATAGTTGTTCCAGAACTTGATGAAAATATAATATTAGCAAGTAGAAATATTACTAATGTAATACTTTTAGAAGTTAATGAATTAAATGTTTTAGATGTAATAAACAACTCTAAGATATTAATTACAAAAAGAAGCATTAAAAGAAGTAGAGGAGGTGTTAAATTATGCATACTAAATATTTAGAAATAATTAAAGCACCAATAATTACTGAAAAATCTAGTAATGATCAAAGTAATTACAATAAATATACATTTTAAAGTTGATACAAGAAGTAATAAAACTGAAATAAAAAGAAGCAGTTCAAAAATATTTGGAGTTAAAGTTTTAGAAGTACAAACTATAAATGTAAAACCTAAAAAAAGAAAAGGGTAGGACGTTATTCAGGATTCACAAAAAAATATAAAAAAAAGCAATTATAACTTTAGAACCTGGACAAACTCTTGAAACTAAGTAGGAGGTTTTTAAATGGCAATAAAATTATATAAACCAACAAATAACGCAGAACGTGGTAAAAGTACTTTAAAAAATGAAGTGCTAACAAAAAAAGCAAAACCTGAAAAAAGTTTACTTGAATCAGTAAGTAAAAACAGGTGGAAGAAACCATAGCGGTAAAAATAACTGTAAGACATATTGGTGGAGGAGCAAAAAGAAAATATCGTAAAAATAGATTTCAAAAAGAAATAAATTAGATATTTTCGGAAGAGTAGCTTCTATAGAATATGATCCAAATAGAACTGCAAACATCGCTTTAATTAATTATAGAGATGGTGAAAAGAGATATATCTTAGCTCCTGAAGGATTAATGGTAGGACAAGATATAGTAGCTGGAGAAACAGCTGATATTAAAGTTGGTAACGCATTACCACTTGGAAACATTCCAGTTGGTACAGTTGTTCACAACGTAGAATTAAGACCTGGAAAAGGTGGAGAACTAGCAAGAAGTGCAGGAAGTAAAGCACAAATTATTGGTAGAGAAGATAAATATGTAATGGTTAGATTAACAAGTGGAGAACAAAGATTAATATTAAAAAAACTTGTTATGCAACTATTGGAGAAGTAGGAAATTCAGATTACGAACTTGTTTCTTTAGGAAAAGCTGGAAGAACAAGACATATGGGAATTAGACCTACAGTTAGAGGTTCTGTTATGAACCCTAATGATCACCCACATGGTGGAGGAGAAGGTAGAGCTCCAATCGGACGTAGTGGTCCAATGACACCTTGGGGAAAACCAGCGCTTGGATTTAAGACAAGAAAGAAAAAAGCTTCTGATAAGTTAATTGTTAGAAGAAGAAGCAAGTAGGAGGAAACATGGCAAGAAGTGTAAAAAAAGGACCTTATGTTTTTGAAAGATTATTTGCAAAAAGTGCAAAAAAATGAATCAAGAAGGTAAAAAGAAGTTGTTAAAACTTGGTCAAGAAGATCTACTATATTTCCAGATTTTTATAGGACATACATTCGCTGTATATAATGGTAAAGAATTTATACCAGTATATGTTACAGAAAATATGGTTGGACATAAATTGGGGAGAATTTTCACCTACTAGAAAAATTTGGTGGACATGCTGGTTCTAAGAAAGAAGGTAAGAGATAATGGATAAAAAGAAACTAGAGCATTAACTAGAAATCTTAGAATTTCACCTTTTTAGAGCTAGATTAGTTATAGATTTAATTAGAGGAAAAGATGCATTACAAGCACAAACTATTTTAAGTAATACAAATAAAAAAAGCAGCTAGATTAATATTAAAAAAACATTAAATTCTGCAATTGCTAATGCAAAAAGAAAATTTAAATATAGAAGTAAATAACTTATATGTAAAAAAGAAGCAAGAATAGATATGGGAGCTACTTTTAAAAAGACATAAGTTTGATTCAAGAGGACGTATAGGACACAAGGATCACCAATTTAGTCATATTTTTAGTAGTTGTAAGAGAAAAAAATAAGGAGGAAATATGGGACAAAAAAAGTTAATCCAATTGGTTTAAGATTAGGAATAAATAAAGATTGGCAATCTAACTGGTATGCTGATTCAAAAGATGTACCAAGACTTCTTAATGCAGATCTTAAACTACGTAAATTTTTTTAAAAACTAGATTAAAAAGATGCGAGTGTTGGAAACGTTACTATTGAAAGAACTGAAAAATATACTGAAGTTACTATATTTACATCAAAACCAGGTGTAATAATAGGTCAAGCAGGTTCAGAAATGAAAAAAACTTACTTCAGAAGTTGAAAAAAATCATTGAAGGAAAAGTTAAAATATCTATAGTAGAAATTAAACAACCAGAATTAAATGCATCTATAGTTGCACAAGATATAGCTAAACAAATCGAAAAATAGAGTATCTTTTAGAACAGCACAAAAAGAGCTATTAGAAACGCTAGAAAAAGCAGGAGCAAAAAGGAATTAAAACTTTAGCATCAGGAAGACTTGGTGGTGTTGAAATGGCAAGAAATGAAGGTTATTCTGAAGGAACTGTATCACTACATACTTTAAGAGCTGATATTGATTATGCTACAGCAGAAGCTGATACAACATATGGAAAAAAATCGGTATTAAAAGTTTGGATTTATAGAGGTGAAACTCTAGGTAAAAGTGATAAACACGAAAACAAAAAAATTCTTTAAAAAAAGATAATAATAAAAAGAAACAAGGAGGTAGTATCAAATGCTAATTCCATCAAGAACTAAATTTAGAAAAAGTACATAGATTAACTCATGAAGGAAAAGCAAAAGGAAATACTACATTAACTAAAGGTGAATTTGGTATTCAAGCTTTTAACTGGAGCATGGATTACATCTAATCAAATTGAGGCAGCTCGTGTTGCTATGAATCGTTACATGAGTAGAGGTGGTAAGGTATATATTAATATATTCCCACATATGCCACTTACTAAAAAAGCTATCGGTACTAGACAAGGTTCTGGTAAAGGGGCAGTAGACTCTTGGGTAGCTGTAGTAAAATCAGGAAAAAAATTATGTTTGAAGTTTCAGGTGTATCTGAAGAAGTAGCACGTGAAGCTATCAGACTAGCAGGTCACAAATTACCTGTAAAAACTAAGTTTGTAAAAAGGGAAGGAGATAAATAATGAAAGCTGAAGAAATCAAAAAAATTATCAAATGAAGAAATAAGTTCAAAAATAAAAGCTGATAAAGAAGAATTATTTAATTTACGTTTTCAATTGGCTAATGGTCAACTTGAAAAACCTTCTCGTTTAAAAAGACTTAAGAAGAGAAGTTGCAAGACTTAAAACTGAATTAAGAGAAAGAGAACTTAACAAGTAGGGAGGGAATATGGAAAAAGACAAGAAAAAGAATTTATTGGTAAAGTTGTAAGTAATGTTAATGATAAAAACTATCACAGTTTTTAGTAGAAACTTACAAAAAAACACCCTCTTTATGGGAAAAAGAGTTAAATATTCTAAAAAAATATGCAGTTCACGACGAACAAAAATATTGCTAAAGTAGGAGATAAAGTTAAGATAGTTGAAACAAGACCATTATCAAAAACTAAATATTTTTGCTTTAGTAGAAGTAGTTGAAAAAAAGCGATAATATTATAGTTAGGTAAGGAGGAATAAGATGATTCAACAAGAAACACGTCTAAAAAGTTGCTGATAACTCTGGAGCAAGAGAATTATTAGTTATAAGAGTATTAGGCGGAAGCAAAGTTAAAAGTGGAAACATTGGTGACATTGTTGTTGGGACAGTTAAGAAAGCTATACCTAACGGGAATGTTAAACAAGGAGCAGTTGTAAAAGCTGTAATAGTTAGAACAAAAAGTGGTCTTAGAAGAGAAGATGGTTCTTATATAAAAATTTAATGATAATGCTTGTGTTATTATTAACGCTGATAAAAACCCTATAGGAACTCGTATTTTTGGACCAGTAGCAAGAGAATTAAGAAAAGGATTTTATGAAAAATTATTTCTCTAGCTAAGGAAGTATTATAAGGAGGAAATATGAACTTTAAAGTAAATGATAAAGTAATAGTAATTACTGGTAAAGATAAAGGTAAAGTAGGAAAAAAATCCTAAAAAGTACTTCGTGAAAAGAACAAAGTAATAGTAGAAGGTATCAACATCATCAAAAAAAGTCAAAAAGCCAAATGGTGTATCAACTGGAGGTATAGTTGAAAAAGAAGCTCCTATACATATTTCAAACGTTATGCATATAGATCCAAAAAAACAAACAAGAGAACAAGAATTGGTAAAGCTTTTTGATAAAGATGGAAACAAATATAGAGTTAGTAAGAAAAACTAATGAAAAGATAGCTTAAGAAAGGATGAATTATGAATGTATTAAAAGAAAAGTATATTAAAGAAATAGTACCAACTTTTAAAAAGAAAAAAACATAACTATAAATCAGTTATGGAAGTACCTAAGTTGGAAAAAAATAGTTATCAACATTGGTGTTGGTGAAGCAAATAGTGATCATAAATTATTAGATGCAGCAGTTCGTGATTTATCTTTAATATCAGGTCAAAAAAACCTGTTATTACAAAAGCTAAAAAAATCTATAGCAGCATTTAAATTAAGAGAAGGTCAATCAATTGGATGTAAAGTAACATTAAGAGGAGAAAATATGTATAACTTCTTATATAAGTTAGTTAACATATCTTTACCTGATGTTATGGACTTTAGAGTGTAAATCCTAAAGCATTTGATGGAAAAGGAAATTACACTCTTGGAATTAAAGAACAATTAGTTTTTTAAAGAAATTAAATTCGATGATGTAGTAAAAGTAAGAGGAATGGACATAGTTTTTTTGTTACAACAGCAAAAACAGACGCTGAAGCATATGAATTATTAGCAGCTTTAGGTGTTCCTTTTAGAAAGTAGGTAAATATGGCAAAAGAAGAGTATGTTAGTAAAAAGCTAATCGTAAAAAGAAATTTAAGGTTAGGGAATATACAAGATGTCAAGTTTGTGGAAGACCACATTCAGTAATTTCAAAATTTGGAATATGCCGTATTTGTTTAAGAGAATTAGCTAATCAAGGACAAATACCTGGTGTTAAAAAAATCAAGCTGGTAATAATAAAATGAAGGAGGTTATATTATGGCTATAGTAACTGATACAATTGCAGATATGTTAACTAGAATTAGAAATGCAAATGCTATGCGTTATGAAGAAGTAATAATTCCATCTTCTAAGCTAAAAATTAGAAATAGCAAATATATTTAAAAAAATGAAGGATATATTTCTAATTTTGAGCTTGTTGATGAAGATAAAGTGACATAAAAATCACCCTAAAATATAATAATAAAGAAAGAGTTATAACAGGACTTAAGAGAATTTCTAAGCCAGGTCTTAGAGTTTACGCTAAAGTTGAAGATGTACCAAGAGTATTAAACGGTTTAGGTACAGCAGTTATTTCTACTTCTCAAGGTTTAATGACTGATAAGGAAGCAAGAAGTAAAAAAACTTAGGTGGAGAAGTTCTATTATATATTTGGTAGGAGTTTAATATGAGTAGAATAGGAAATAGAATATTAACTGTACCAGCTAATGTAGAAATAAAAACAAGAAAAATGGGGTTATTTCTATAAAAGGTCAAAAGGGTGAATTAAGACACGTTATTCCTGAAGGAATAGAAATAAGTGTTGAAGGTAGCGAACTTAAGGTAACTAGAAAATCAGATTTATATAAACCTTTTTCATGGAACTACAAATGCTTTAATAGCAAATATGCTTGTAGGTGTTACAGAAGGATATGTAAAAGGATTAGAAATAGTTGGAGTTGGTTACAAATTTCAATTACAAAGGAAACAAATTAATTGTTCAAGCAGGATATTCAAAAACCTGTTGAAGTAGAAGTACCTGAAGGAATAGAAGTAGAAGTATTAAACAACACTGAAATAAATATTAAAAGGTATTAACAAAGAGTTAGTTGGAGAATTTGCAGCTAATGTTAGAAAAAAATAAGAAAACCAGAACCATACAAAGGTAAAGGTATTAAATATAAAGATGAAAAAAATAAGAAGAAAAGAAGGAAAGAAGGCAGCTTAAGGAGGTAAAAAAATGATAATAAAAACTAGTAGAAATGATCTTCGTAAGAAAAGACATTTGAAAATAAGAAAAAAATATTCATGGTACACTTGAAATGCCAAGATTAAATGTATTCCGTTCTAATTCTAATATTTTTTGCAAGTCTTATAGATGATGTAAATGGAAATACTATAGTTTCATCTTCATCATTAACTTTAAATATTAAAAATGGTAGCAACATTGAAGCTGCAAAAGTAGTAGGAAAGGATCTTGCTGAAAAAGCGCAAGCTAAGAAGATTAAAAAGTAGTGTTCGATCGTGGAGGATATTTATATCATGGTAGAGTACAAGCTTTTAGCTGATGCTTGTAGAGAAGCAGGATTAGAATTTTAAGGAGGCCTTATGGAAGAAAAAGAAACTAAAAAGTTGTAAGAAAGCCAAGAAAAAAATCCAAAAAGATAAAATGGTTAAGGCTAAATTATATGAAGAACAAGTTGTTGAAGTAAAAAAAGTGTAACAAAAAGTAAACAAAGGTGGAAGACAAAGAAGATTTTTCTGCACTTGTAGTTGTTGGAGATAGAAAAGGTAAAGTTGGAATAGGTATGGGGAAAGCAGCTGAAGTACCAGATGCTATTCAAAAAGCTTCTCAACAAGCAACTAAAAATGTAACAAAAGTATATATTGCAGAAGGTGATACTGTATCTCATGAAGCAATTGGAAAAAGTTGAAGTACAAGAGTTATTTTAAAACCAGCTAAAGAAGGTACAGGACTTGTAGCAGGAGGAGCAGTAAGAAATATTCTTGAACTTGCAGGATTTAAAAACATCGTTTCTAAATCTTTAGGAGCAAGAACTAAAAAGAATATGGCTGAATCTACAATAAAAAGCTTTAAAAGAACAAAAATCTCCAGAATATATTGCTAAGTTGCGTGGAAAAAAACTAAAGAGGAGATATTAGGATAATGAAATTACATGAATTAAAGAGATATGCTGGATCTGTTCAAGAAAGAAAAAGAGTAGGTAGAGGTCCAGGATCAGGACTTGGTAAAACAAGTGGTAGAGGTCAAAAAGGTCAAAAAGCAAGAAGTGGTTCAAGTATTCCAGCAACTTTTTGAAGGTGGACAATTACCTTTATATAGAAGAATACCAAAAAGAGGATTCAATAATAAATTTAGAACAGAATATGCTACTATAAATTTAACAGATCTTAATAGATTTGAAGATAACACAAATGTTACACCAGAATTATTAAAAGAAACAGGAATAATAAAAAAACAATTAAGTGGTATCAAAATATTAGCAGATGGAGATTTAGAAAAGAAATTAAAAAAATTTCAGCTCATAAATTTTTCAAAAAGCTATTGAAAAAAATAGAAAAATCAGGAAGCTCATACGAGGTAATTTAATATGTTTTCGATATTAAAAGCAATTAAAAGAGTAGTAAAAATAAAAGATATAAGAAAGAGAATATATTTTACATTATTTGCTTTTGTTTATATTCTTTGTTGGTACTACAATTAAAGTTCCAGGAACAAAAAGATTATACATCATCTTTAGGTTTTGTAGAATTGCTTAATGTAATGGGAGGGGTGCTTTAAAGAGATTTTTCTCTTCTAGCGCTAGGAGTAATGCCTTATATTACATCTGAAATTATAATGGAACTGTTACAAATGGATATTATTCCATACTTTAGTGAATTAAAAAAACAAGGTCCTGTAGGGACGTCAAAAAAATTACTAAAAATAGGAAGATATTTGGGAATCTTTGTTGCTTTTTATACAAGGTATAGTATTTTTCATTTTTAATAAATGGTTCAAACTTAGCACCAACTAAAGTTATTTATATAGCTACAGTTTTAACTGCTGGTACTGCATTTTTTTAATGTGGTTAGGGTGATCAAATTACTAAAAAGGTTTAGGTAATGGATTATCTTTAATAATAATGGCTGGTATAGTATTTTTCCTTACCAGAAATGTTTAAACAAGCATTTAATATATTAATAACTAGTGGAAAATATCAATTTTGGTTAGGCTTAATATTATTTATTGCGTTTGTAATTGTCTATGCATTAATAATAGTTGGAGTTGTTTTTTGTACAAGAAGCTGAAAGAAGAGTTCCAATAAAAATATGTTAATAAGACAACAACTTTTTGAAAAGCAACGATAAGTCATTTATGCCATTTAAGATAAATTCTGCTGGTGTAATACCAGTAATATTTGCATCTAGTTTGATGGCTATAATTTCAACAGTTGCTCAATTTACCAAAAAAATCAAAGTTTTATAAATTTTACTCACAATTATTTAGATTATACTAAATTAATTGGAATGATAATATTTGCAGTATTAATTTATGTTTTTCATATTTTTTTATACATATATTCAAATTAAAACCAGAAGAATTGGCTAAAAATTTAAATGAAAATGGTGGATTTATACCAGGAATTAGACCAGGTAAAGAAACTGAAAATTATGTTACTAACTTATTAATGAGTGTTACTTTTTTTAGGAGGAGCATTCATAGTGATAATTGCAATTTTACCTATTTTTATTTAACAAAATAACTAATTTACCTCAAGTTGTAACTTTAGGTGGAACAGGATTATTAATAGTAGTTGGAGTTGCACTTGAAACATATAAGCAATTAGAAGGTAGTTTAGTTGCTAGAAATTATAAAAAGGGAATATAGAAGAAAGTGAAAAAAATATAGTTTTGATTGCTCCTCCAGGAGCAGGAAAAAGGTACTTTATCAGAAAAAAATTAGTAGAAACATACAATTATGTTCATATTTCAACAGGAGATTTAATAAGAAATCACAAAGAATATCAAAAAAACTATAGAATCTGGTAGTTTAATATCAGATCAAGAAATCATTAATATTTTTAAAAAGATAAGTTAAATGAAATAAGTGTAACAAAAATCATTTATATTAGATGGATTTTCCTAGAACATATGAACAAGTTGTTCATATGATAAATTTATTTAAAGAATTAAACATAAATGATTATATAGTAATTAATTTTTTATGTAGAAAAAGAAATATTAATAGATAGAATTTTTAAATAGAGTAATTTGCAATAACTGTAAAACATATTTATAATCTTAAATATTTAAATAAAAGATAACATATGTCCAAAATGCGGTAATCTTATTACAAAAAGAAATGATGATAAATTATCTACATTTAATAAAAGATATGATATTTATGAAAAAAAATATAAACTCTATATTAGAATATTTAAAAAGAAAATAAATTATTTAGAATAGAGGATTCTATGAGTAAAAAAATATTAAAGATTTAGATATCAAAAAAATCTTAGGAGATATAATTGATAACAATTAAAACAAAAGAAGAAATAGAATATATGAAAAAAAGCTGGTGATATAGTCTATAAAACACATATGTATTTAAAAGACTTTATAAAACCAGGTGTTACTACAAAACAATTAAATGATTTAGCAGATGATTTTTATAATTAATAAATGCAAATCATATCCTTCATTTAAAAGGGCTATATGGATTTCAGGTACTATTTGTATAAGTGTGAACGAAGAAGTAGTTCATGGAATTCCATCAGCTCGTAAAATTGAAAGAAGGAGATTTAGTAAAATTAGATATAGGTGCTAGCTATAATGGTTATCATGGAGATTCAGCATATACTTATCCTGTTGGCAAAATAACAGAAGAAGAACAAATGTTGCTAAGGGAAACAAAAAAATGCTTTGTTTAAAAGGTATAGAACAAGTAAAAACCAGGAAATAGAATAGGTGATATCAGTAATGCAATAGAAGAACATGCTAAAAAATATAATTTAGCAGTAGTGGAAGAACTTTGTGGACATGGTATAGGAAAAAAAGTACATGAAGACCCTAATGTATTAAATTATGGAAAACCTCATGAAGGACCTGTTTTTAAAAAGAAGGGATGGTTATAGCAATTGAACCAATGCTTAATCTAGGAACAAAAAAAATATACATGCTCGAAGATGATTGGACTATTATAACTGCAGATAACAAAAAATCTGCTCATTTTGAACATACTGTAGCAGTAACAAAAGATGGTTATGAAATATTGACAGGAGATTGGAGATAAATGGCTCAAGGAAATATTGAGGTAGAAGGAATTGTAAAAGAAATACTACCTGGTGGAAATTTTAAAGTAGAATTAGAAAATGGATATTTAGTAGAAGCTCATGTTTCTGGTAAAATCCGAATGAATTACATTCGCATTTTACCAGGTGATAAAGTGATATTAGAATTATCGCCATACGATTTAACACATGGACGTATTAAATATAGAAAATAGGAGGAAATATGAAAGTAAGAGCATCAGTGAAACCAATTTGTGATAAATGCAAAGTGGTAAAAAGAAAAGGAAGAATTGAAATTATTTGTGAAAATCCAAAAACACAAAACAAAGACAAGGTTAGGAGGAATTAAAAATATGGCTCGTATAAAAGGTGTAGATATACCAAATAATAAACAAGTTGTAATATCATTAACATATATCTATGGTATTGGAGATACAAGAGCTGCAGAAATATTAAAAAGCAGTAAATATAGAACCAAGAACTAAAAGTATCTGATTTAACTAATGATCAATTAGATTTAATAAGAGAAGAATTAAATAAATACTCATTAGAAGGTGATCTTAGAAGAGAAGTTAATATGAATATTAAAACTAAGATGGAAATCAAAAAGTTATCAAGGTATTAGACATAAAAAGGTTTACCTGTAAGAGGACAAAACACTAGAAGCAACGCTAGAACTCGTAAAGGTAAAGGAAAAACAGTTGCGAATAAGAAGAAATAGTTAGGAGGAAAATATGGCTTACAAACCTAGAAAAAGAAAAGTTAAAAAGAATATTCCAGAAGGATGCGCACATATCACTTCAACTTTCAATAATACTATAACAACATTTTCTGATGTTGAAGGAAATGCTTTAGCTTGGTCATCAAGTGGAGCTATTGGATATAAAGGTAGCAAAAAATCTACTCCTTTTGCAGCAGGTAATGCAGCAGAAGCAGCAGCAAAAAAAGCTTACGATTTAGGAATGAGAAAAGTAGAAGTATTTGTTAGAGGTTTAGGACCAGGTAGAGAAGCAGCTATCAGATCTATTGCAGGAGCAGGAATAGAAATTACAGCAATCAATGATGTTACACCAATCCCTCACAATGGATGTCGTCCACCAAAAAGACCACGTGGTTAATGAAAAAGGGAGGTATATTTCATGATTCAATTTGAAAAACCAAATTATAAAATTACAGATTATGTAGAAAACGACTTTTTATGGAAGATCTCGAATTAGATCCATTAGAAAGAGGGTTTGGTTTAACTATTGGTAACGTTCTTAGAAGAGTAATGTTATCATCGTTACCAGGATCTGCTATAAGCAGTGTTAAAATAGAAGGAGTTCTTCATGAATTTCAAACTATTCCTGGAGTAGTAGAAGATGTAACTACTATAATTTTGAATTTAAAAAGTATTGTAATTAAAAAAATCACTCAAAAAGATTTAAAAATTATTAGATTAAAAAAAGTGATAAAAAGGACCAGTAAAAGCTTCTGATATAGAAACAGATTCAGATGTTGAAATAATTAACAAAGATTTAGTTATTTGTAACCTTGAAGAAGGTGGAAAAAAATCGACATGAAAATGACTGTATCTAACGGTAGAGGTTACTTAAGAAACGAAGAAAACAAACAAATATTAGATATTAAAGAAGTAGGAGTTATAGCAACAGATTCTAATTTTACTCCTATTGAAAGAGTATCTTATGAAGTTGAAAAAAACAAGAGTTGGTAGAGATGAAAGCTACGATAAATTAATACTTAATGTATGGACTAATGGTTCTATGAAACCAGAAGAAGCAGTAGCTTTAGCTTCACAGATTGTGATAGAACATTTTCAAATATTAACAAATTTAAGCAATATTTCTAATGTTACAGGTATGATGAAAGAAAAAGAAGTAGATCCTAAAAAACTACTTTAGCAACAGCTATAGAAGATTTAGATTTATCTGTAAGAAGTTACAATTGTTTAAAAGAAAGAAGGAATTTTATCAGTAGAAGAGTTAACTGATAAAAACAGAATTAGAAATTCAAAGAATTAAAAATTTAGGTAAAAAGTCTTATAAAGAAATAATTCAAAAAAATAAAAGATTTAGGACTTGAATTTAAAGAAGAAGACTAGGAGGCAAAATGGCATATAGAAAATTAGGCGTAGATAATAAACATAGAAAAAGTATGCTTTCAAATTTAACTCGTGAGATTCTTATGAAAGAAGAAATCAAAACAACAGAAGCAAGAGCAAAAAGAAGCTCGTAAGTTTGTTGATAAGATGATTACTTATGGAAAAAGAGAGATCTTACTTCAAGAAGAAAAGCATTAGCATTTTTTTAAGAAATGATAAAGAAGTAGTTAATAAAATTTTCAACGATTTAGCTAAGAGATATGAAACTAGAAATGGTGGTTATACAAGAATAGTTAAATTACAAGAAAGAATTGGAGATAATACTTTAATCGTTTCAATTAGTTTAGTATAAAATGAGTTTATTTAACTCATTTTTTTATTATATAATGACCTTAGTAGAGGAGATATATTATGAAAAAAATAATAAGAAAATAATGATATCAGTGCTAGTTATATCAATTTTAGTTTTAATATTTTCTTTAACTTACATATTTTTTTAATAAATAAAACTAGTGATAAAAACATTACTTATGAAAAGTTTTGAAGAAATTTCAAGTGTTATAGAAAGTAATTTACCAAGTAAAGAAATAAATAATTTTTGTATTAAAAGCTGAAATAAATTCTAATTTTTCTTAATAAAATAAACTTTGAAATAAAAACAAAAAAATACAGATTTTGAAATTTTTTAGTTAATAATACAATATTAACTTATCAAAATAAAAGAAGCTTATATTTATAATTCGAATTTTTAAAGATTTAGGTTTTTTTAAAGAATAAAGATTTAGTTAATTCTTCATTAATTAATAATCAAAAATTATAAAGAAAAATTATATGATTATTAAAAATTCGATGTTAAAAAGCATTAGAAAAAAATATTAAAAACCATCTAATTTTAAAAACTAAAGAAAAAAATATTGATAAATATATTTTTGAAAATAAATAATGAGGATATGGCCTTATTTTTTTCCAAGAATTATCTCAAGATAAAAAAACTTTACAGAATTATATAAAAAGTTTACTAATAAAGAGTTTAATGATAAAGAAAATAATGATTTTTTCAAATAAAGAATCTTTTGAATATGTAGTATATGCAAAAGATAATAAAATACAAAAAGTATTGATTGATAAAAGAAATATCTATAGTTTTTTAATAATGAATATAAAACAGTTTATTATAAAAAAATAAAAAAATATTGATTTAAAAGTTAAAATTAAAAAAATAATAATATTTTTTTGAAAATGTTAATTTAAAATATAATAATATTAATTTTTGATATGACTTTAATATCATCAAAAATCTAATCAATATAATTATGATATAAAATATAATTATTTATCTAATACATATACATGGAAATTAATATATATAAAAGAAAAATATATAGAATTAACAGGCAACGATATTAACTTAATAGTTAATATTGATATGAATAAAAATGTAACTTTAACAAAAAGTTGATTCTACAGTAAGAGAAGCGACTAATGAAGAACTAGAAGGGATAGTAATTAACTTATTACAAACTATTATAAAAGCATGAATTTAAAAAGAGAAAAATAAATAGTTCTTTAAATTTATTAAAAAAATTATAGCTATTTTTTATGATAGTGATTTTTTTCATTGTGTATATAAAGGTATAGAATTTGCAAAATTACCAGAATATAATAAGTTTTTTTATATTATATTTTCTTTCATTTTGGAGAAATTGGAGTAAATATTTTTATGATAATTTCTGGATATTTTTTTAATAAATAAAAAAATCAAATAGAAAAGAAGAAAAATTTTTTTAAACTGATTTTTCGAAATTTATTTATATTCATTTATTGCAATAGCTATACTGTTTTTTTATTTAATAAATACACTTTTTGATATAAAAGATATTTTTTTCCTATAAATTTTTCATATTATTGGTATATAACAGATTACTTGATAATATATATTTTTAGTACATATATAAATAAATTAGCTAATAATATTAATCAAAATGAATATAAAAAAACTTTTAATTTTATTTATAGTATTATTTTTCTTTATTTCCAACATTTTTAGGGATTTTTTTGATGGAAATATTGAAGGTTTTTGAATATTATAATAGAATCTTATGGCTATTGTTTTTTTATATTTGCTAGGTGGATATTTTTAGATTGTATTCATCAAAAATGAGTATATTAAATTATTCTTTTTAAAAAAATTGTTCTTAATTTTAATATTATGTATAGGTTTTTTTAGTATCATTTATATGGTTTTCTTACTTATCAAACTTCTATACAATTAATTTAAAAAAATATTACCAGTATACTTTTGGCAACCTAATTCATTAGTACTACTAGTTTTTAAGTACAATTATATTTATAATATTTTTAAAACTAAATATAAAAAGTAATTCGTTTATAAATATAATTTCAAAATCTGTTTTTTTGATATATATTTATTGCATGAATATCCAAAATTAGTTAATGTTTTTGTGGTATATTATTTTCCCGGTTTCAAAAACATATTAATTCTAAAAAAATTATATGTTTATGTAATTTTTTTATAGTTTGCTTATTTGCATTTTGGGTATTGTTATTAGTATTATTAAAAAAATTATATGTTTAAATTAATAAATCATAGAAAAGGAGAAATATATGAAAAAAATCTTAACTAATTTAATTTTTCCTATTATCTATAATGCTTTTTAGTTTTTTTCTGTATATTTTAGGAAAAGGAATAAATTATTCTTTTTACTTATGATTATAGTTTGAAATATAAAGATATATTTATATATTTAATAGTATTTTTAATTGTGCTGATATCAAGTTTCTCTTTTTTTAAAAATCTAAAAATATTATTAGATTTAACTTAAGTAAAAAAAGCAATTTTTTTATTTATTCTTTTTGGTTATATTTATACTTAATGTTTTTTTGCTATAAAAATATCTAATATTATAAAACCTGTATCTGACTTTTGCTATTGCTTATGAAAAAGCTGTTTCTTTTTATAGTAGATAAAAAAATTATGATACTTATTATTATTGGTGGACTTTTTTTCTCGATAATTTTACGTTTAATTTTAAAAATTTTTAATTATAATATATTAATTTTTGTAATAATCAATGCAATATTTTTCGACTTTATCTTCAATAGTAATCTATTTTATTTTTAACTAGACATTTTAAAATTAAGAATATTTTTGCACTTCTTTCTGTAATTTTATTTACTTTTTATCCAAATAGAATACTATTTTTTTAGGTTTTGTAACTCCTGACTTTTTGTAGAGTTTGGTTTAATTTTAATAAGTTATTTATTTTTAAATATCTTGATATTTTGGACCAAAAACTATAGTTATAAAAATTATCTCTATCCAATTTTTTTATAGTTTTTTTATATTAAGTTTTACATCTTTATTAAAAACCAATTCAAAGTATATTTTTTTGGTACTATTTATTTTTTTATATTTATTATTAATTTTATTAAAAATGGTATATCAAAGAAAAATAGTATATAATTTTATTTGTTTCTTTTTTAATATATTTTTGTTTTTTTCTAGTCTTATTTTTTATGATATCTGAAAAAAAATTTTTATAAATATACTAATATAAAAATTAAATAAAAAAACTTTGTTATAACTAATAAATTATATGTAGGTTTAAATAGCGAAGGAAAGGTTATTGGGACGAAAGAAATATAAAATATTTAGAATCGTTAGGCAAAAAAATATAATTATGATACTGATAAAATGAATAAAGAGATGAAAAAAATAAATTATTAGAAAATATAAAAGGAAATTCAAATATTATAAATATGTTAGTTAAAAAAAGTTGAATATGCTTTATTAACAGATTATTATTCTATAGAGTGGTTTAATAAAAGTAATAAATATACTGAATTAGATTTAAAATATTTTTTTAAGATATATTAATAAATTTAATTTATTTTACTATATTATTTTATTTTTTTCTTATTAATATCATTAATATTTACCCCAATATCTCAAAAATATCAAAAGATTATATTTAATAGTTTTTTTATATTTGGATTTATATTTACTATTGTTTTAGGTGAATCACAAACCGAGATATAAATTTTTCGTTTACATTTTTTAATAATAATATTAAGTTTATTGGGGATAAATGATTTTTATAATTTTTAATATTATTGGAAAAAAACAAAAAAATTTTTTTAGGAGATAATTAATGATAAAGTATTTAAAAATTATTTAGAGTTAAGCATTATATTAAAAACATTTTAATATTTTTTTACCTCTTTTATTTAGTCATCAATTTAAGAATATTAATTTAATTTTAAGTGTAGTTATAGCTTTTTATATCATTCTCGTTATTGTGCTCTGCTATTTATATTTTTTTAATGATATTAAAGATAAAGATTTAGATTCTAAAACACCCCTAAAAAAAGTTTTAGACCTATAGCGAGTGGAGAAGTTTCTGTAAAAAGCATATATATTTCATTTTTTTGTTGTATTTTTTTATCAAATATGATCATTTTATTAAATAACAATAATAACTTCTATCAATTGATAATATTAAATATCTATTATTTTATAAATATACTATATTCAATTAAATTAAAAAAATATTCCAATAATTGATATAACATGTATAATGGTTGGTTTTTTTATTAAGAGTAATATTAGGATGTTTGGTTGTTAATGTACTAATTTCATCTTGGCTTTATTTAACGATAATATCTTTTTCGTATTATTTAGCCTTATCAAAAAGAAGAAATGAAATGTTAAAAATTGGAAAAAAACTACAAGAAGTGTATTAATTGCATATAATAAAAATTTTTTAGATAAAATGATGTATGTTTTTTTAACTGCTACAATAGTTTTTATTCATTGTGGTGTGCAAAATATAAGTTCTGTTTTAATTAATTTATATCTAATATCTATTCCAATTTTGCTATTAATAATTATGCAATATTCTTTAATAATAGAAAAATAATTCATATGGTAATCCAGTAGATGTCATTTTTTTGAAAACAAATTGTTGTTATTAACGATTATTTTATATAGTTTATATATGTTTTTGATTTTGATATTTACATAGTTTATTTAGAAAAAAATCAATAAGGAGAAAAAAATGAAATTAAATTTAAAGTTTAAAAATTATAAAAAAATAAGTTAAAATTTTCTAATGATAAAAATGGTTATTTAATTGAAAAATATTACTTCCCAACCTAGTTATGTAGTATTTTTTTACAACCAATATACGTTAAAAACAAATTTATAACAATTAAAAATTATATAGATAATTATAATAATACGGATATTAAAATTAAGGTTTTAAATCGTAATAAAAACTATTTTTAGCTGAAACTATTCCTAATTCTGAATTAGAATTAATAAATAAATATAAACTAGTTTTTTTCTAGGTATAACAGTACCAGCTAATTCAAAATTTTTATTAAAAAAATATAGAAATCGAATTTTCTGATAATAATGATTATCTAATAAGTGAAGTAGAAAAAGAAAAAAAGAGATATGTTATTAATCCTTCCTACATATCCATATAATGAAAATAAATATAATTGTGCTTATTTTTCATAATAGATATAAAGAATATATAGCTAATAAAATATCAATTAAACTTTTTAGTAGTTACGAATAAAAAAATTATAATTATAAATATATATATGATGGAATTGAAGTTAATTGCATTAGTTATTATTTTTTTAAGAAAACATTTAGAGACAACTATTTATAAAAAAAGATATTGATTCATTTCTTTAATGAATCTTATGCTCAGGTATTAGATGCTTCAAACATTTTAAATACTAAAAATATATTTATATTGTCACGGAGCAGAAATTTTATATAGAGATAGAAATAAAATTTGTAAAACAATATTTTTTTCTCCAGATTATAAAATAAACTTGCTAGAAGAAGAAAGTTTTTAAAGTAAAAGATGATTTATTTAGAAAATGGAATAACAAAGAAAAATGTTGAGTTTGTTTTTGTAAGTGAATTTTTAAAAGATAGAAGTGAAGAATTATTAAGTATTAAATTTAATAAATTTCATATTATACCAAATCAGATAAATGAAGATATTTTTTTAAATATAAGAAGAAGGATATTGAACAACGTAAAAAATATGTATGATTAGAAGCTTTCATAATTTAGATTCTTATTCTATTGATACTAATGTAAAAGTTATTTTAGAATTATCAAAAAAAGATTATTTTTAAAGAGTTAGAATTCTGCATATATGGAAAAAGGTGAAATGCATGATATTTTACTAAAAACCAATAGAAAAATTTACTAATGTAAAAAAATAATAAATGAATTTCTATCTTTTGAAGATATGAATAAAATGTATCAAGAAAACGGAATTTCTTTGTTTGCAAGTAGATATGATACTCAAGGTGTTTCAACATTAGAATCTGCAATGGTTGGGACTATTCCATTAGTTTCTAAAAATACAGGACTTAGTAATTTCTTGCAAGAAAACAATATTAATTATTCTGAAGTTGATGATTATATAAGCATGGCCAATATAATAGAATATTTTTATTTAAATCCTTTAGAATTTTTTTAAGAGTATCTGAAGAGTGTCACAATGAAGTTTTTAAAAAAATGTGGAACAAAAAGAAACTTTAAATAGAGATTTAAAAATTAATTACTCAAGATCAAAAATTATACTTACACAAGTATAAATAAAAAAACAAGATAAAGATATATTACTATCTATAATAGTACCAGCATATAATTGTGAAAAATGGATTTCTAATGGAATATATTCTTTGTTAAATCATAAATTATCAAATAGAATAGAAGTTATAGTTGTAAATGATGGATCAAAAGATAATACATATAAGATAGCTTATGACTTAACCAAAAATTTTTTTAAATCATTGAAGGTTATAGATAAAGAAAATGGAGGTCATGGATCTACTATAAATGTTGGTTTAAAAATCAGCAAGAGGAAAAATATGTTAGATTAATGGATGGAGATGATTATTTTTTTAACCGATAATTTTACAAAATTTTTTTAGAGCATCTAGAACAAGAAGATTCTGATATTGTTCTTACAGATTACGTTGAGGATTTTTTTCTATTGACAATTTAAAAGTAGAAGTAAAAAAATTATGATAATTTTATTCCTTTTCAAAAAAACTATTTAAATCTAATGTCATATGAAGGATATGGTTTTTAAAAATGGGGACCATTGCTTTCTACAGCAACTTATAAATTAGATAATATAAAAAAATATAATTTTTTTAATAGATGAGAAATGTTTTTATGTAGATATGGAATATAATTTTTATTACTTATATAGCATCATCTACAATCGTTTATTATCCAATAACAATTTATAATTATTATCTTGGTCGTCAAGGACAAAGTGTAAGTCCTGAATCATGGAAAAAATTATAAAAAAATCACGAGAAAGTTATATTTAGATTGATAGATGAATTATACACTAATTATAAAGATATGAAAAAAATATAAAAGAGATTATATTATGAATAATCTTATTGTTCCTTTTAGTGGAAGGTCAATATAGAATTGTTATATCTTTATTTAAAAATAATAAAGAATTTAAAAACTTTGATTTTTAAATTAAAAAAATATCCGGAAGTTTATAATCAAAAGTATAGTGGTAAATCAATATATTTTCATAGAAAATTATTTAATGGTTTGTTTATTCCAATGGTAAATCTAGCTAAAAAGTTATTAAAAATAAAAAAATATGTTATTATATTTTTTTGATAAAGGAGAATTAAAGTTATGAAAAATTAAAAATCTGATCATAGGAGCAGGAATATCTGGTTTAAGCTTTGCATATTTTTTAAAAATGATGATTATCTAATTTTTAGAAAAAGATAATACATATGGTGGATATTGTAGAACTATAAAAAAAGATGGATTCACTTGGGATTATGCAGGACATTTTTTTATCATTTTAAAAACTGAAGAGTTAAAAAAATTATTTTTTTAGATTTAGTAGAAAGAGAAGAATTAATCGAAAAAGAAAAAAATGTACTAAAATTTTTTTATAAAGATAAATTAATTGATTTCCCATTTCAAACTCATATTCATCAATTAGAAAAAGAAGAGTTTATTGATTGTTTATATGATTTGTTTACTAAAGAAGAGATAATTGAAAAAGATTTTTTTAGATATGCTTTATAATAAATTTGGTAAAAAGTATTACTGAAAAAAATTTTTTTAAAACCTTATAATGAAAAAGTTATATGCTACAGATTTAGCAAAAATTAGATATTAATGCAATGGGAAGATTTTTTCCTTATGCTGATAAAGATGAAATAATCAAAAATATGAAAAATCAAAAGTTAAAAAGTTATAATGCTAATTTTTGGTATTTGAAAAAAAGGAACTCAATATTTTATTGATAAAATTTATTCAAAAACTTAATAAAGATAAAAATCCTTTTTAATAGAGAGGTACAACATATTAACATGAAAGAAAAAAATATGTTGAATTAAGTGATGGAGAAAAAAATTTATTATGATAGATTAATAAATACAATTCCTTTAAATAATGCTTTATCTATGATAAATGGAAACGAAAATATAGTTAAAGAAATGTCATATAATAAAGTGTTAGTTTTAAATTTAGGTTTTTAAATTTAAATCTAAAAATTTTTCACGATGAACATTGGCTATATTTTTCCAGACAAAAAAACTTAAATTTTTATAGAGTAGGATTTTATAACAATATTCTAGGTAGCGATAAATTAAGTTTATATGTTGAAATAGGATTTGATAAAAATGCTAATATTAATATTCCAGAAGAAATGGAAAATACTTTAAAAAAATTTAGAAAAAGTTGGAATAAAAGACTCTAATAATGAATTAGAATCTTATGAAGCTATAATTATGAATCCTGCATATGTTCATATAAATAAATATACTCAAGAAAAAAACTTGATCAAATATTATTAGAAAATGAAAGTTTAGGATTTTTACACTTTAGGTAGATATGGTAAGTGGACTTATAATTCTATGGAAGATTCAATGTTATGGGCTAAAAGAATTAGCTGATAAATTAAATAGTAAGGAGAAATAATGATACAATCTTCAAAAATTAATTTTTTAATAATTTAAAAAAATATAGCTTTTTTATTAAAACAATTAATAAATAGAGATTTTAAAGTAAAAATATAAGAGAAGTGTATTGGGGATTGTATGGAGTTTATTATATCCAATACTTATGATGACTGTAATGTCTATTGTTTTTCTCTAATATGTTTAGATTTGCTGTTGAAGGAGTTAATTATCTAGTATATTTAATGATTGGTATTGTTGTATGGAACTATTTTTACTGATGCTACAGGAGTATCTTTAGGTAGCATTATAGATAATTTTTTTCTTTAATTAGTAAAGTATATATACCTAAATATATTTTTTTCCGTTATCTAAGGTTTTGTTTTTCTACTATAAATTTTTTTGTTAACTTTAATACCTTTGATGGGAATAATAATATTGTCTAAAAGTAGGTTTAGGTAAATATCCAGTTTATATAGGTATAAATTATATATATATTATATATATATTTATTTGTTTATTTATGTTTATTTTGGGTATTAGTTTTATATTTTCCACATTTTCAGTATTCTTTAGAGATTTGATATATATATATGGAATATTAATTTTTAATATGGAATTATTTAACTCCAGTTTTTTTATAGCATAGAGATAATTCCGCAACAACTTAGATTTTTTTCTTTAATTTAAATCCTATGTATCAGTTTTTAAATTCATTTAGAAAAATTATATTATATGGACAAGGTTTAGATTTAAAACATAGTTTAATATTATTTTTTTAATAGGCTTTGTTACTTTAGCTGTTGGTTCTTTTTGTATTTAAAAAGAATCAAGATAAGTTTATATATTATATATAAAATGATAGGAGAAAAAAATGATAGTAGTTAAAAATGTTTCTATGCTATTTAATTTAGGTATAGAAAAACATTTCTTTTAAAGGAAACGATAATAAGTTTTTTTAAAAAAATAAAGTAAAGAAAAAAACCAATAATAGATAATAATTTTTTTGGGCATTAAAAAAATATAAATTTTGAAATTGAAAAAGGTGAAGTTGTAGGGTTAATTGGTAGTAATGGAGCAGGAAAAATCAACACTATTAAAAGTGATTAGTGGTGTTATGAAGCCAACAAAAGGGTCCATTAAAGTAGAAGGAAATATTTCTCCTATGATAGAATTAGGAGCTGGTTTTTGATATGAATCTAACAGCTAGAGAAAACATATATCTTAATGGAGCAATACTTGGATATTCTAAGGAATTAATAGAAGAAAAAAATTTGAAGAAATAGTAGAATTTTTCGGAATTAAGAGACTTTTTAGATGTACAAGTTAAAAAAATTTTTCATCTGGTATGATATCAAAATTAGCATTTTCTATTTCAACAATTGTAAAACCAGAAATTTTTAATTGTAGATGAAATTTTTATCAGTTGGTGATGTTAAATTTCAAGAAAAAAAGTAAGAATAAGATGCTTGAATTAATAAAAAGGTGGAACTACTGTATTATATGTTTCACATTCAATAGATTCAATTAATGAAATATGCAAAAAAGTAATATGGCTTGAAAAAGGTCAAGTTGTAAAAATTGGTTCTGCTAAAAATATGTAATGAGTATTATAATACTATAATGGGGATTGAAAAATAATAGTTAATTATTTAGAAAGGTAAATATGAATTTAATAAATAGTAAGTGGATTAAATATAAAAAAATGTGAATTTAAAGGTGGAAAAAAATGTAATGATTCTATCATTATAGATAATGATAAAAAAATAAACATGCATTTTTAATATGTAGAAAAAAATTTTTTAAGAAAAAAAGAAAAAGATATAGTTATGGATTTTTTTCTTATAAATTAATTCACGGTGATAAAAGCTTCAGTTGTATTGATGAATAGAAAAAAAGAAATTATATCTGAAATATATAATCATTCTAAAAATAATATTAGAAAATCCTCAAATAAATTATTATTTTTTTAGCAATAAAAATTGAAGCAAATACAAAAAAATAGAACTAAAAAAATTTTTGCAATAGAAAATAAGTTATATAATGAAAAGAAATTCTTGAAAACTTTTCAAATGATATTTTTAGTTATTACACCAAGTTATCCATCAGAAGCAAATAAATATTTATCAGGATTTGTTCATTCTAGAATTAAAAGCATATAAAAAGTCAGGTATTGATGTTGATGTTGCAGTTGTATATAATGAATATTCTGATAATTTATTTTTATACTTTTGAAGATATAAGAGTTAATAGAATAAGTTATTATGATTTAAGAAATGTTCTTCAAATAAAAAAATATAAAAATATTAATTCATTTTTTTGATGAAAAATATTTTTAACATTCTAGAAGGATGTGATTTATCAAATTCAGAAGTATTTTTATGGGTTCATGGGCCAGAAACATTATATTGGGATTATCCTTTAATGGTAAATAGATATTTTTGAAAAATCCTCTAAAATAACTGAAGAACAAAAAAGAACATTTTTAAAGTTAATGATGAAATCATTAAAAATATAATAATTTATCAAATGTAAAATGGATTTTTTTGTCTCAGAATGGATAAAAAAACGTAGTGAAGAATTAATAGGGATAAAAATTCAAAAATTATGAAATAATACCTAATATTATAGATTTAGATAATTTCAAATTTGAAAATAAAGATAAATCTAAAATGAAAAATATTTTTTTATTAAGACGATATGATAATATTTCTAAGTATGCTGTTGACATTTCAGTTAGAACTATATTAGAACTTAGTAGGCGGAATATTTTTTTAATGAATTAGAGTTTAATATATATGGAATGGGAAACTTTCAAGAAGAGTTATTTGGACCAATCAAACAATTTTCAAACGTTAAATTTTTATAATAAGTTTTTAACACATAAAGAAATCTCAAAAGGTACATAAAAGAAAATGGTATAGCATTATTCCCAACAAGATATGATGCTCAAGGCGTTTCTATGTGCGAAGCTGGTGCTTCTGGATTATTGGTTGTTTCATCGGATAATGAAGCAATAAAAGAATTTATTCCATTTAAAGATGGAAATATAATAGAAACAGAAGATTATATAAAATATGCTGACTTTATTGAAAAAATAGTTAATGATGAAAAGAAATTTAATACTATAACTAATGATACTAGAAATAAACTTATAGAAAAAAACTTCATATGATGCAACAGTTAAAAAGAAATTGAACTTATAAAATCTGGTAAAAAAATAAAATAAATGAAAATATAATTATACCAGAACTCGATAAAAATCCTGTTTTAACAGTAATAATACCAGCATATAATGTAGAGACAATACATAATAAAACTTTTTAAAAACTTTAATAACAAATAATAAAAAAATTCTAAATATATGGAAATATTAGTTGTTAATGACGGATCAAAAGACTCTACATTAAATTTGGTAACAGAATTTAAAAATAAATATTCTAATTCTTCTAATTCAATATTAAAAATAATTGATAAGGAAAATGGAGGCCATGGTTCTACAATAAATGTGGGTATATCAAAAGCAAATGGGAAATATGTTAGAGTTATTGATGGAGATGATTGGGTTAATACGGAAGATTTAGAAAAAAATTACTAGAAATATTAAAAATGAAGATAGCGATATAGTAGTTACAAATTATTCTGAAGATAGGTATAATTCTAGAAATAGTAAAAAAATAAAGAAGACATTGTATGAAAACAATGAATGTTGGTCAAAAATATAATTTTGATGATTTGTGTCTTCCTTATTATGGATTTAAAACATGGGGTCCTATCTTAGCAACATCTAATATAAAATTATCAAAAATTAAGAGAAGCAAATTTTAAATTAAGCGAAAAACTTTTTATGTAGATATGGAATTCAATTCATATTATTTGCCTGTAATCGACAATATTGTTTATTATGATTTAGATATATATAGATATTTTTATAGGTAGAATAGGACAATCTATTAATATTGAATCATTAATTAGAAATGTAAATGATCATGAAAAAGTAATAGAAAATATTTTTGAAATTTTTTTAAATAAAACAAAGATATCTGAAAATAAAAAGAATACTTATATGCTAATATATTGAAACCTATGATAGAATTACATTATAATTTGACAATATCTTATATGAAAAAAATTTTTAAAAATATAGTCATTTTGAAAATATGTTAAAGAGTAATTTATCTGAAGAAGAATATATCAAAATTAAAAACTTAATAAAAATAATAAGTTTAGAAAATTTATTTTTGGAGGTAAAAAAATGAAAAAGATAAAAAAAGTAATGAGTATATTTGGTACTAGACCTGAAGCAATTAAAATGGCTCCTTTAATAAAAAGAATTAGAGACAGAGAAGAAATAGACTCGATTGTTTGTGTAACTGCACAACATAGAGAAATGTTGGACCAAGTGTTGAATACATTTTCAATTAAACCAGATTATGATTTGAATATAATGAAGAAAAGGTCAAACTTTATCTGAAATAACTGCTAGAGTTTTAAGAGGAATAGAAGAAGTTTTAGAAAAAGAAAAAAACCAAACATTGTTCTTGTACATGGAGATACAACAACAACTTTTGCTTCAGCATTAGCTGCTTTTTATCAACAAATTAGTATAGGACATGTAGAAGCTGGATTAAGAACATATAACAAATATTCACCTTTTCCTGAAGAAATGAATAGACAAATGGTAGATTGCCCTAACAGATATGTATTTTGCTCCAACAAATTTATCAAAAAGAAAATTTAGTAAAAGAAGGAATTTCACCAGAAAAAAATATATTACTGGTAATACTGTAATAGATGCTATGTCTAAAACAGTTGATTCGAATTATAAAAATGAAATATTAGATTGGGTTGAAAATGACAGATTGATTTTTATTAACAGCACATAGAGAGAAAATTTGGGTGAAAAATATGTATAGCATTTTTAATGCAGTTAATAAAATAGTAAACGAATTTGATGATGTAAAAGTTATTTATCCTATGCATTTAAATTCTAAAGTAGAGAGATAGCACAGGAAGTACTTGGTAATAATGCTAAAGTTAAATTAATAGAACCTCTAGAAGTATTCGATTTTTCATAATTTTTCAAAATAAAAGCTTATTTAATATTAAGTGATAGTGGAGGAGTCCAAGAAGAAGCTCCGTCTTTAGGTAAAACCAGTTATAGTATTAAGAGATACAACTGAAAGACCAGAAGGGATAGAAGCTGGTACTTTGGTATTAGCTGGTACAGAAGAAGCAAATATATATAAAATAACTAAAAACTTATTAGAAGATGAAAATAAATATAAAGCAATGAGTAAAAGCTGTTAATCCTTATGGTGATGGAAAAAGCCAGTGAAAGAATTGTTGATGCAATTATAGAAAAATTTAAATAACACAATAATAAATTCTTTTTATTGACATAAATAAAAAAATATGATATCATTTAAAGTGGTACATTTTTATTTAATTTTATTAATTTGTGGGAAGAATTAATAAAAAAATAATAAGAAAGGTTATTATGAAAAGTTATCAAGAAAAGAAAAGAAAATGTAAAAAAAGAAATTGGTATATTATTGATGCTGAAGGTTTAGTTTTAGGTAGACTTTCAACTGAAGTAGCGAATATATTAAGAGGTAAAAATAAACCTACTTATACTCCAAATCAAGATTGTGGAGACTTTGTTATTATTATAAATGCTGAAAAAAATCAAAACTAACTGGTGATAAATTAAATAAGAAAAATTTATTATAACCATTCAGGATATGTTGGTGGGCTTAGAGAAAGAACAGCAAAAAGTTATGAAAGAAAAATTATCCAGAAGAAATGTTAGAAAGATCTATTAAAGGTATGATTCCTCATACAAGACTTGGAAGAAAAGTAGCTAAAAAGTTATTTGTATATAGAGGATCTGAACATCCACATATGGCTCAACAACCAAAAAGAGTTAAAATTAAAAGGAGATAAATAATGGCAGATAAAATATATAGAGGAACTGGTCATCGTAAAACATCTATAGCAAAAAGTTATATTAAAACCTGGAAAAAGGAAAAATAACTGTTAATGGAAAAAGACGTATATGATTATATGCCATATAAAACATTAGTAATTGATTTAAAACAACCTTTAGAATTAACAAATACTGCTGATATATTTGATATAGAAGTAGTAGTAAAAGGTGGAGGATTTTTCAGGACAAACTGGAGCAATTAGACATGGTATCACTAAAGCTTTTATTAGAATACGATATTAATACTCCAATTGAATCAGAAAAATAGTTTTAGAAGATTACTTAAAAAGCAGGTTTTATAACTAGAGATTCTAGAATTAAAGAAAGAAAAGAAACCAGGACTTAAGAAAGCTAGAAAAGCACCACAATTTAGTAAGAGATAGAATATATATTATATATTAATAACCTTTGGGAACTAAACGTTTTCAAGGGTTTTCTTTTTTCGATGTAGTTGATTTTTGTTGTAATGAAAATATTCTTAATATTATAGTTCAAATTTTTAAAAAGTAAATTTATAAAAACATAATAAACAAAAAGTAAGTTATCTATATTATTTAAAATAAAAATAATATAATTAAGTTTAAAAAGAATAAAAAAATGGTTTTTAGATAAAATAATAGATGAATTATCAGAAGAATATACTGCAAAAAGTGTTCATGCTAATAAAAAGAAGTAATGAAAGTTTTAATGGAAACAGGTAACATAATTAAAAATAAATATTCTACACCAGAAGAGATCGTTAATGCTATTATTGATGACTGTGCTACTGAATTAAATCAAATTATTCAAACGTCTTCCGTTCCTGGAATTGTATCTAGTCTTCAAGTTGATAATATAAATATTAATTTATATGGTAGAAAAAAATAGGACCTAATGGTGAACCTTTAAGAAAAGAAGCACTTTTTGATGTAGCGTCTATTTCAAAATTTTTATACTGATATAATTGCATATAAATTAATTAATGAAGGAGCATTTAAATTATCTGATAAAATACAAAAATTAGATTCAAGATTTGAAAATGTTGGGGATCTTAACGTTTCCGACGTATTAAAATTTCTTACTACTTTTTAAAACAAATGGTAGAATTGAAGATGTTAATATAAAATCAGAAGCAGAAGAGATTGTTTACTATGGAAGTTGTAGAAAAAGGTGAAGAATATAATTACAATGACATGGGATTAATGCTTATTAAAGAAGTAATGGAAAAAGTTACTGGAAAAAAATATAATGAATTATTTGAAGAATATATAATAAAACCTTATCTACTTTATGAAACGCACTTAATAGTACCTGAGGAAAAATTCATTTAGTAACAGGAACTCCCAATATGGATGGATCAGTTAATGATATAAAAGCTAATGTTTTGGGAGGTTATTCAGGACATGCTGGTGTTAGAGTTACTAGTGATGATTTAATAAAAATTAGGACAAAGCAATTAATAGAGATTATGAACTGAAAAATGGTTTATATGTACCAAATGATAAAATGAAAATAAGATCTGAAAAAAATTGGTAATGCTTATCTAAATACAGAAATTCATATTAAAAAAAGATGGTACAGTAATAAGTGGAAAAAGAAACATCTTATTTTGGAGCTTTAGCTCCATCTGAATCATTAGCTATTCAAGAAAGTACAAGAGTTCTAAATAGAAGTTCTAATTTTTAATGATATAGATATTAATAGTACTGCATTATCAAATATTTCCTCTCTTACTGATGAACAAATGATAAAAAAATATTGAAGAAGAAAATGATAGAAGATTAGAAAAAAATCCAGATGCTAGATTGTTGAAATATATTAGATTTAGTAAAAAGAGCGTGAATATGATGGGAAAAATTTATAAAATGCATGATGCAAGACCTATAATGAATGAAAAATAAAAACAATTGTAAAAATTATTGTTTAAGTATGATAATGAAGTTAATTTAAAAATTTTTTTATTATTAAATAAGATTTTTAAAAGAATATGAACATTACTATAATGACATTAATGTTGATAGAGAAATAAAAAAGATAAAAGCAAAATAATAAAAACTCATAAATTTTGAATTTATGAGTTTTTTATGTAAATAATAATTAATATTTTTAATAGCAATTTTATAAATTTTATTTTTGATATAATTTAATATAGGAGAATAGAAAGAATGGGTTCAAAAACTTTTAAAGATTTAACTGAACAAATTAGTATATTGAAATCTAGAGGTTTAATAATAAATGATATAGATATGACAAAAAGATATTCTATTAAGAGAAAATTATTTTTGTTAATGGGTATAGACATCCTTTTTTAGAAAATGAACATAAATATAAAAAGGGAACAACTTTTTGAAGAAGTATATAGTTTGTTTTTATTTGATAGAAGTTTAAGAAATATAATTTTTAAATATTTATTAATAGTGGAAAATAATATTAAATCTATTTTTATCTTATCAATTATCTAAAAAAATATGGTTATAAAGAATCAGATTATTTAAAAAGCAAAAAGACATTTGATAATAAAACCTAATAAATATAGACAAATAGAAGATTTAATTAATAAGATGAAAAGACAAGTTAGAATAAATGGATTTCAACATTCTGCTACTCGTCACTATATGTATAATTATGGTTATGTTCCATTATGGATATTAGTAAAAGTTTTTATCTTTTTGGTATTGTAAGTGAAATGTATTCAATTTTTAAAAATTGAAGATAGAATAGAAATAGCAAAAACATTTAATGTTTCTGCAGAAGATTTAACTATTTATTTACCGCTTTTTATCAAACTATAGAAATTTATGTGCTCATGAAGATATACTTTATGAAAATAAAACTCAAAGAATGATAAATGATACTTATTATCACGAAATGCTTGGTATTGATCAAGTTGATTCTGAATATGTTTTTGGGGAAAAAAATGATATTTTTTTCGTTAATTATTATTTTTAAAAAGAGTTTTAAGATCTGAAGATTTTTAAAAATATGGTAAGTGAACTTGAAAACAAAAATAAATACTTTTAGCTTATAATTTAAAAACAATAGATATTTCGGTTATTAGAGATATATTGGGATTCCTAATAATTGGTTAGATTTAATGAAACTTGAAGAAGGAGAAGAATATGAATAATGGATATGAAACTACCCCTTATCAACAAATGTACATAAATAATCAAAATCCAAATATATTACCTAGAAAAAAATAAAAAAAGAAAAAAATAATATAATACCTATAATTTTAATGGTTTTTTTCTTTTTATGTTTTGTTGTATTTGTAGTATTAATAATTTTTTTACAATACAAAAGAAAATAAAAACAATACTCAAAACAAAAGTCTTGTTAATGTAGATTCTGTTTTTCAAAAATGCTTATAATGCTACAGTTATGGTTAAAAGATATATTGAGGTACATTTAAAGATAGCGGGAGTGGTTTTATATATAAAACTGACAGTACATATGCGTATATTTTAACTAATGAACATGTTGTTTCTGGCACAGTGGTAGTTGGAATTTTAAATAAAAAAATAATAAAGAAGTAGAAGGGAATGTACTTGGTAGTGATAAATATTTAGACATAGCAGTAGTTAGAATAAAAAGAAGATGCACCAGCAGTTGTTAAAGTGAATACAAAGGATAATTTAAAAATAGGAGATAAAATATTTGCTATTGGTACTCCAGTAGCTGAAACTTATTTTAATTCTGTTACTAGTGGTATAATTTCTGGAATAGATAGGAAATTAACTTTAAATGTTGAAAGACAAAAAGATTGGATTCAAAAAGACTATTCAAGTAGATGCAGCTATTAATCCTGGTAATTCAGGTGGACCTTTAGTTAATGATAAAGGAGAAGTTATAGGAATTAATTCGATTAAATTAATAGATAAGACAGTAGAAGGTATGGGATTTGCTATAAAAATGAGTGATGTAGTAAGACATACAAAGACATTAGAAGCTAATTTAAAAATTACTAGACCAAAATTAGGAATTAGATATTTAGATATAAATGATAAGAATGAAATTTTAAATAATCATATAGTAATACCAAAATAATATTACAGAAGGTATAGTAGTAGTTAATGCTTTATCTGGAAGTAGTGCATATAACAGTGGCCTAAGAAAAGGTGATATTATAGTTAAAATAAATGATGAAAAAGTTTATAATCAAGCTTATTTAAAAATATACTATATCAATATGAAGGAGGAAATACAGTAGATCTTTATTATTATAGAGATTCCAAACTTCAAAAACAAAAGTAACATTAGAAAATCAATAAAAAGACTAGTTATTTAGCTAGTATTTTTATTTTATATTACTACTATTATATTGAAATAAGAGGAGATTATGAATAAAAATAGTGGTTATAGGAGGTGGAACAGGTTTATCTTATCTAATTAAAAACTAAAAAGAGTTTCCTGTTCAAATAACAGCCATAATAACAGTATCAGATAATGGGAGTTCTACTGGAAAATTAAGAGAAGAATTTTTCGATTCCTGCAGTAGGAGATATAAGACAAGTTTTATATAATATGTCTACATTACCAAAAAGATATAAAAGATATTTTTAGAATATAGATTTAAAACATATAGTGATTTAAATGGTCATGCGCTTGGAAATTTAATGTTAACAGCTTTTTTTATAATAAAACAAAGAGTTTACAGGATTCAATTGAGTATATGTCTAAACTATTTGATATAAATCATAAGGTTTTGCCAATATCTGAAGATTGTTTAACCTTACTTGCAGAAGATGAAAATGGAAATATTATTGAAGGAGAAGATAATATTGGTCATACTAATAATCAAATAAAAAATATATAAGGAAAGGAAAATAAATAGAAGAACAATATAGCAAAAAGAATAGATTATTTTAGCAGTCATCAATTAATTATAAATAGAATTACAGAAGCAGTAAAGAATAGGATGCTAAAGCTGTATGTAATGCAGCAAAATGATACAAAACAGAAAGTTTTGACTTTTCAAAATTAAAATATTAGAGATTTAAACATATTTATACACATTCAGCATAATAGAACAGTAAAAACTTGATATAGAAAAGGAAGTTATATAAAAGTTGAAATATTAAATATTATCACAATGATGAATTATTTTAATTATCAACAGATGAAAAAGAATGATCACAAAGAAGAGGACAGAACCACATAGTGATAAAGATTATTAAAAAATTTTAATATCTAATAAAATTAATGAAATAAATAAATATTTGAATAAAATTAGATTTATTTAAAAGATCAAATAGAAGAGAGATAATAATATTTGAAAAGCGAAGATTATTTGATAGATGATGACTTATCAAAACTTGCATATTTAAGAGGAGTTTTTCTAACTTGTGGAAGCGTAAATGACCCATCCAGATATCATCTAGAATTTATAACGTCATTTAAAGATGAGGCAGTTGTAATTCAAAGACTTTTAAATCATTTTTGATTTAAATAGTAGAATTATAAAAAGAGATGTAAAATTTATGATTTATATAAAAGAAGCAGAAAAAAATAAGCGATTTTTTAAAAATGATACATGCATATAAATCTGTACTTTATTATGAAAATGTTAGAGTTTATAGAGAACAAAAAAATCTTACCAATAGATTAAATAATATGGAACAAGCTAATACAGAAAAAAACCATGTCTTCTGCTTTAAAACAACTGGAAGATATTGATTTTTATAATAAGAATTGAAGGTATAGATAATTTAGATAAAAAGAACTAAAGAAGCTTGTGAATATAGACTGAAATATCCAGAAAGTTCATTTAGCGAACTTAGTGAAATAATGAAAACTGATGGTATTAATATAACAAAATCTGGATTAAGCCATAGATTTAGAAAGATAGCTGAAGAAGCAGAATATTTAAGAAAAATAGCTAGAAGCAAAAAAATAACTTTCTTATATTTTTTTAAATTTTGTAAATTATGATAAAAATTATTATAAGAATAGAGAGGGTTATGAAGACAATAATAAATAATAAGGAAATAGAATTAGATAACAATATAAGATATATTGATTTAATTGAAAAATATCAAAAAGATTACTTGTATAACATTGTAGCAGTAAAAAGAAAACAATGTTTTTGTTGATATTTATTCTAAAATCAAAGAAAATTCAAATATTGTTTTTGATTATTCAGATAAAAGAGCTAATAAAAATTTATGTTAATGGACTTATATTTATGACAATTTATTCTATAGTTGAACTATATGGTCAAGATACTTTTTGTTACTGTAAAACATTCTATAGATAAAGGGATTATTTTTTTAAAAGTTAATAAAAAGATAGATATATTAAAAATAAAAAGAAAAAGATGTTAGAAGTTGTAAATATGAATTTACCAATTACTAAACATTCTGTAAATAGGTTAGAAGCTATTAGATATTTTTGAACAAAATAAATTAAAAAGAAAAAGTAGAATTATTAAAATATAGTACTAATACGTATATAACACTTTATAAACTTGGTAGTATGTATGATTTTTTTATTTTTTTCTAATTTACCATATAATACTAAAGTGTTAGATAAATTTGATTTAAGTGAAGAAGGTAAAAAAATGGATTTGTATTGACTTTTCCAACATCTTTTGAACCTAATATAGTTCCATTATACAGGCGAAGAAAAGGATTGTTTAATTTATTTGAAGAACATTCTAGAATTATGTCTATGTTTTGGTATAAATACAGTAGTAGATTTGAATAAGACAGTATTAAATTATGGAATAAATGATTTGATTAGAATAGAAGAAACGTTGCAAAGTGATAGATTGTTGAATATTGCTAATCAGATATATCTTAATAAAGAAAAAAATAAAAATAATTTTTATTATCTGGACCATCTTCTAGTGGTAAGACAACTACAAGTATTAAACTTTGTAATTATTTAAAAAGTTTTGGTATTAAAACTGTTAAATTATCTATGGATGATTATTTCTTATCTACAGAAGAAACACCAATAGATGAAGATGGTAATAAAGATTATGATAATATAAAAAGCTATTAATTTAAAAATTATTTGATGAACAAGTAAAAGATCTTTTTAGAAGAAAAAGAAGTGCTTACACCAATTTTTAATTTTTAAAAAAAGGAAAAGGTGAATTAGTTAATAATATAAAAATTAGAAAAAAAGATAGAATTTTTAGTGATTGAAGGAATACATGCGTTAAATCCAGAAATTTTTAAAAAAATATAGATAGAGATAGTAAATTTAAAAATTTATATTTCACCTACAACAGACTTGAATATCGATAATCATAATAGAATAGCAACGACAGATAATAGACTTTTAAGACGTATGATAAGAGATGCTAGAACAAGAGGTAATAAAAGCAGAAGATACTTTTAAAAAGTTGGAATATTGTAAGAAGAGGAGAGGAAAGATTTATATTTCCATATCAAGATGAAGCAGATGCTATGTTAAATACAGCTTTTAATATATGAACTTGGAGTATTGCATGTATATGCTTTTACCACTTTTATATTCTGTTGAGATAAATAGTATTTATTATGATGAAGCAAAAAGGCTTATAAATTTACTTAAAAAAATATTTTTACCTATACCTAGTGATGAAATACCAAGAGATTCAATTATTAGGGAATTTATAGGTGGAAGTTGTTATGAAGTTCAATAGGAGGTAATATGAAAAGAGTAGCAATAAATGGTTTTGGAAGAATAGGAAGGGTAGTTTTTAGAATACTAAATGATGAAAAATTATGATTTAGATGTAGTTGCAATAAATGACTTAACTGATGCTAAACAATTAGCTTATCTTTTAAAAATATGATTCAGCACATAGAAATTATAGATTAAATGATATTTCTTACGAAGATGATTATTTAATAGTAGGTGATAAAAAAATCAAAAGTATTTGCTGAAGCTGATCCATCTAATTTACCATGGAAAGAATTAGATATAGATGTAGTTTTAGAATGTACAGGGTTTTTTTACTGAAAAAGAAAAAGCTATGCAACATATCAAAGCGGGAGCTAAAAAAAGTATTAATATCAGCACCAGCTAAAGGTGATTTAAAGACAATTGTTTATAATGTAAATGATAATATATTAGATGGAAGTGAAGAAGTAGTTTCAGCAGCTAGTTGTACAACAAATTGTCTAGCTCCTGTCTTAAAAGTAATAGATGAAAATTTTTGGAATAAAGAAAGGTTATATGACAACTGTTCATGCTATTACAAATGATCAATCTACTTTAGATATAGCTCATAAAAAAAGGTATATCTTCTAGAAGAGGAAGAGCAGCAGGATATAATATTGTTCCTACATCAACTGGAGCAGCAAGTGCAATAGGTTTAGTTTTACCAGAGCTTGCAGGAAATTAGATGGAATAGCGTTAAGAGTTCCTGTAGTAACTGGTTCAATAGTAGATTTAGTTTTTAGAATTAAATGAAGAAACAAATGCTGAAGAAATAAATATGGTATTAAAAAAATAGCGTTAATGAAACTTTAAATTATACAGAAGATCCAATAGTATCTAGTGATGTTATAGGAAGAAGTTGTGGAGCTTTAGTAGACGCTTTATCAACTAGTGTTGTAAAAGATGAAAAATGGAAAAACAATTAGTGAAAGTTTTGGCATGGTATGATAATGAAGCCGGTTATTCATATCAAATGGTAAGAACTTTAAAAAAATTATCTGAATTTATAAAATAAAAAAATAAAAGCAGAAATGTATCTGCTTTTTTTAGTATATAAAATTCGTGCTATAATTTAAATGAGGTGAATATGAAAAAAAGACAATTAGGGATTTTGATTTAAATAATAAACGTGTGATAGTTAGATGTGATTTTAATGTACCAATAAAAGATAATAAGATAGTAGATGATACAAGAATAGTTAAAGCTTTAAAAAAACAATTAACTATTTAATTGAACATAATGCAAAAATAATATTAATGTCTCATTTAGGTAGAATAAAAAAACATTAGAAGATAAAAAAATAATAGTTTATATTTAGTTAAACAAAAAGTTAGAAGAATTATTAAATAAAAAAATAGAATTTTCTTCTGTAACTAGAGGAATTGAATTAGAGGAAAAAAAGTTAAGTCTTTAACAGCAAAAAAATATATTACTTATAGAAAATACAAGATTTGAAGATTTAGATAACAAAAAAAGAAAGTGGAAATGACCAAGAATTAGCAAAAATATTGGGCAAGTTTAGCTGATATATTTATAAATGACGCATTTGGAACAATTCATAGATCTCATGCATCTAATGTAGGTATAGCTTCATATTTAGATTCTGGAATAGGTTTTTAGTTGAAGAAGAAATAAACTATTTAAAGACTATACAAAAAGCTAAAAAGCCACTTACTATAATTATGGGAGGATCTAAAAGTAAGTGATAAATTGGAACTAATTAATAGTTTAGTAAAAAAAGGCAGATTATATTTTTAATAGGTGGAGCTATGTCTTTAACATTTTTTTATCAGCATTGGGTTATAATATGGGAAAAATCATTGGTTGAAGAAGACCAAATTGATAATTGTAAAGAAATATTAAAAAAATTATAAAGAAAAAAATAGTTTTACCAGTAGATTTTTAAGTGTTTTAAATCATTTGAAGATAATAAATATATTGTTAAAAATATATATGAATTTGATAACGAAGACATCGCACTAGATATAGATGAATTAACTGTAAAACTATATAAATCTGTTTTAAATAAAACTAATACTTGTTTTTGGAACGGACCTCTTGGAATGGTAGAAAAGGATACTGCAAAAGATGGATCTTTAAAAATAATAAAATATCTTAATTCTTTGAATATAAATACTGTTCTTGGTGGAGGAGATATAGTTGCATTTGCGACAAAAGAAAAATTTGGATAAAAATATTACATTTTTATCTACAGGAGGAGGAGCGACTTTAGAATATCTTAGTGACAAAATTTTTACCTGGATATGAAGTGATATCAGATGAAGAATAAAAAAATATCATAAATACATTAATAATTTTTTAATAACAATAATTGTTTTTATATTTTGCATTAAAAGATAATTTTAATAAAACTATAGAAATTATTTTTAAATGCTAATAAAATTTTTGATTTTTTTATCTATAGCAATTCTTTTTATTAGCTTTTTTTATTGCAAGCTTATGGGCTATATAAAATAGCAAAAAGAATATAATAATAATTTAAAGTTTAAAAATATTTTTTTAAACAAATAGTTATAGTTCAATTTTTTTAATGGAATTACTCCTTTTTCAACAGGAGGACAGCCTATGCAAGTATATATGTTGAGTAAAAAGCGGTTTAAGTATAGCTAATTCTACAATTACGATTTTACAGAACTCTATTCTTTTTCAAGTAGCTTTAGTTTTTTTGTGGAATATTAGCAGTATTATTTAATAGAATCTATTCTATTTTTTTGGAAGTAATGAATTGTTAGCCAAATTAACAATTTTAGGTTTTATATTTAATGTAATAGCTGGAATAGGATTATTATTATTTACTTTTTTCAACATCTTTAGCTAAAAAAATAACTTTCTTTTTTTATTGATATTTTTAATTAAAAATAAGAATAATAAAAAAACAAAAAAACAAACATATAGAAAAAAATGGAATAAAGAGTTTGAAGAATTTGAAAATAGCGGAAAAAAATTAAGAAAAAAAATACAAAACTTAGCATAACAGTAATAGTAGTTAATTTTTTTAGCTTTTTATTTTACTTAGTTTAATCCCATATTTTATTATTAAGTCAACTGATCCATATTCTTCTATTACTTTAGTTCATTCTATTGTTGGAACTATATACGTTTACTTGATAAGTGCTTTTTGTTCCTATTCCAGGTGGAAGTGGAGGTATAGAATTTAGTTTTACTAGATTTTTTTCTCCAATAGTAATACATAATAGTGTTATAAGTGCTAGTTTAATACTTTGGAGGTTTTTAACTTACTATGTTCCTATGATTGTTGGAGCTATAGTATTAAACTTTTTTAGAAAAAGACGAAAAAAATAATGTATAATATAAACAATAAAGGAAATAAAAAAATAATGAGAATTGGTTTATTTAGTGATACATATCCACCATATATTAATGGCGTTTCAACAAGTGTTAATATGCTTAAAATAGCATTAGAAAAAAATTAGGACATGAAGTTTTTTTGTTGTAACAGTAAATGATAAATTGCTTGGTTATGACATTCAAGAAGATGGCCATCTAATTAAAGTTCCAGGTGTAAAAACAGGGATTTATGATTATCGTTTAACTAGTATGTATCCTTTAAAAAAATAGCAAAAAAACAATAAAGGATATGAACTTAGATATTATACATGTTCATACAGAATTTAGTATTGGAAGTTTTGGCAGAATAATTGCAAAACAATTTAATATACCTATAGTTGCAACATATCATACTTATTATGAAGATTATTTATACTACATTACCAAGGGATATTTTTGATCATGTTAGTAGAAGTTTATTAAAAACCTTAACACAATTTTTATACTGATAAAACAGTTGATAGTTTAATTGTTCCAACTGAAAAAAATAAAAAGAAATATTTCAAAATAAATATGATTATAAAAAAAGAAATATCTGTAATTCCTACTGGTATAGCAATAGAAAGATTTTTATAAAGAAAAATATTGACAAAAAAAGGAAGAAGAATTATAAAAAAATTAAATGTTAAAGATGAAGATTTTTTTAATTTTTGTTTTGTAGGAAGAATTGCGGAAGAAAAATATCAAATTTTTAATTGATGCACATAAAAAAACTTTTTAAAAGAAGATAAGAAATATAAACTTGTTATAGTTGGAGATGGACCTGATATAAATAATTTAAAAGAAGCAGCAAAAAGAAATTGAGGATAATGTTATTTTTGCTGGTAAATCTCCTTGGGAAGATGTTCCTTGCTATTATGATATCTCTGATGTTTTTGTAACTGCTTCTAGATCAGAAACTCAAGGCCTTACAGTTTTTGGAGGCCTTGGCTTCTTCAACTCCTGTAGTTTGTGCAAATGACCCAAGTTATAATGATGGTATAGTACCTAATAAAAAAATGGCTTTTGTTTTTTTGATAATGAAAAAGACTATATAGATAATATTAAAAAAATTAAAAGGTGATGAAAATTTAAGAAAAGAATTTTTCTAAGTATGCTAGAGAATATTCTGAAAAATTTTTAGTGCATCAAAATATGCAGAAAAAGTTTTAGATGTTTATAAAAAAACAATAAAAAAATTATAAAAACATTTAAAAATATATAGAAGAAGAAATAATTGGTGATAAAAAAATGAAAAAAATTATATTTAAATCAAAAAAACATATTTAAATAAAAAAATTCTTTTATATGAATATATTTTTAGATATGAGGGATTATTTTAATAAAAGTGGTGATATAGTAGTTATTCCATCAATGTGTTATTTAAGTATATTATCAAAAAGAAAATGTTATTTTGGGATCGCAAAAACATTGCTGAATATAGTACTAATAATCAAACTGGTGAAGTTACAGGAGATCAATTAAATAGTTTAGGAGTTGAATATACATTGGTAGGTCATTCAGAAAGAAGAACTAATAATTATGAAAGTAATCAAATAATTAACAATAAAATTAGAAGTGCTTTATCATCTAAAAATATTACCTATTTTTATGTGTTGGTGAAAATAAAATCGAGAAAGAAAAATGACCAAACTTTTGAAATAATAAAAAAAGAATTGTTAGAAGCTATAAAAAGATGTTAATATAAATAAAATAGTAGTAGCTTATGAACCTGTTTGGTCTATTGGAACTGGAAAAATTACCTACAGTTGAAGAAATAAACAAAGTTGTTCAATTTATAAAAAGGAATGTTAAAAGAAAAAGAAATTTTTTTCTGAAGTTCTTTATGGAGGAAGCGTTAATAGTTCTAATATAAATGAATTAAAAAAACAAATGTAGATGGTTTTTTTATTAGGAGCAGCTAGTTCAAATAGTGAAGAATTAAAAATAATTGAAATAATTAATAAGTGAGAGATAAATTGGTAAAGAATAACTTAGCAATGAATATTTATTTATTATATTCTAGTAATAAAATGCAAGAAATTTTTTTCTAAAAATTAATTTTTTAAAAGAAACAACTTTAGAAGAAGCTTTTTGTAACTATTGTTGAAGATAAATATATTATTGAACATAATTTAGACTATACTAAAACTAATTGTATAGTTTTTTTACTGAGCATAGAAATGAGTTACATATAAAAAGATACGGTTATTGTCAAAGAAAAAAAGAAAGAATGGTAAAAAAATAATAGATTACTTCACTTTCTTTTTCGTTAAAAACACGTATTTGACTTAAATTTGATTTTTATTGAAATTGGGATTTAAAACCAGGTAATAAGAGCTTTTAATTATATTCTATATTTTTGGTTATAGGTATTATAATAGAAAAAAATAAATAATAATACAAAAAAATAAAAATATATGCAGAAATTGCTTTGTTTTTAACGTAAGCGTAGAGAGCGTTGCCAAGGCAATAAATAGAGATTTTATAAATGTAAACTTAGATACTGATTTTTAAAAAAATATGGATTTATCAAAAGCTGAAAAATTATATATATAATTTTTGTTATATTAAACAAAAGTGTAAAAAGCTTTTTCTGTTTAGCTTATTAAATTATTATTTAAGTAAATATAAGTAATAACTTCCATTAAATAATTAATTTATGATATAATCATAATAAGGAGAATAGTGAATAAAATGAAAAAGAAAATATTATTAAAATTGTGTTTTGCAGGATTAGCATTTGTGTTGTTAATTATAATAATAATTATGTTGTTTTTTAGAAAAGGTTTTGCAGGATTAACTAATAAAGAATTAATTTGTGAAAATACTAGCCCTGGATACAGAACAAAGTCAATTATAAAAATATAAATCAAATAAAACTTATGAAGAATCTTTTGATACAGATAAACAAATAGGTAATGGACCATTAACAAGTGAATATACATATAAAACTGCAAGTTCAAAAAGATTTGAAAAGAAAAATTCATATAAAGCTATGAAGGAAGTTCAAAATGGTGATAGTTATTTATTAACTTTAAAAAGAAAGAAAACAAAGACAAAAAGATGGTAAAATTCTTACTTTAGATAAAAAAATGTAGAATATATAGTTACAGTAAAAAGGTAAAAATGTTCAAATTTTTTTAGCAAATCAAGAAATATAAATAAGTTATGTAAAAGTAAAAATAAGGATCGAAAGATTCTTTTTGTTGACATATTATGGTATATTGGTTAATTTAAAGTTATAAAAAAATGTTATAAGAGGTCATAATATGAAACGTAAAATAGATAATTTTTATAGATTGGAAAAAATACAGAAAGTAAACCATTAATTTTATTTGGACCATCTCAAAGTGGTAAAACTTATTCTGTTTTTAAATTTTGCTAAAAATAGTTATAAAGATTATATATATATAAATGCTCAAAATTTAATTAATAAAAAGAAATTAAGTGCTAATCATTTAGAAGATAAATATTTGTTTAAAGAAAATACAGAAGATACTTTGGTTATAATAGACAATGTTATAGATTACGACTATTTTTGAAATATGTAAAAAAATTTTATAAAGATCAATATAATATAATTATAATTACTCCTTTAAATAATTTAAAAATATTTCAAGAATATAAATATAAACAAATGAAATTCGTGGATTTTGAAGAATTTTTTTAATTTATAAAGACCAAAATGAACTTTTTAGATTATATAAAAATTATCTTTTAGAAAAAAATAAGAAAAATGCCTTTTTCATGAGATTGCAATGAAATATTTTTGAAGAATATCTATTATGTGGAGGATTACCAAATCTAATAATAAGTAAAGAATACTTAGAAATTTATCAAAAAATATATATGATTTATATATAAATAAAATTGTTGATATTTCAAAGAACCCTTTAGAAATTTTTTTAAAAAAATATAGAAATATTTAACAAAAATATCTGATCAATTATTAGAAGAAAATCATAAATTTAAATATTCTCTTATAAAAAGGTGGAAGAAAAAGAAGAATATAAAAAAATATATTAGAATTAAAAAGATTCAAATATAATTAGTTTGTGTTATAAATTGAAAAAAAGTAGATGTTCCTTTAAGTGAAAAATATAGATAAAGAAAAATTTTTAAAGTGTATTATAATAACTTAGCCTGTTTAAACTATAAATTAGATCTAAATAAAAAAATTTGAAATTTATAAATATCTTATATATGAACATTATGTTGCAAATTATTTAAAAACGCAGGATATAATTTATATTTTTTATCAATCGACAGGAAAAGTCAGAAATAGATTTTTATAATTCAAAAATAGAAATGGAGATTTGTTTCCAATAAATATAGTGAAAGATTCTAAAAATAAAATACTTTCAGAATTTTCTAAAAAAATATGTTGTTAAGACAATGTACAATTTAAGCGAAAAAAATTTTTCACTAAAAAGAAAAACATAAAAAAATATTCCAATATACGCTTTGTTTTTGCATAGAATACCTATAAAACTTTAAGTTATACGTGTTATACTAAATAATATGAACGAACAAAAATTAATAAAAAAACAAAAAAATATATTATACACGCATATAAACATAATGGTGTTATTCATCGAACTTGGGATGAAGCTGTATTTATAGAAAAAGAATGGAGCATATATATTTGCTAATCAAAAATACTAAAGTTGTAGAATCTTATGGTAGAAGTTGGAGAACTAAAGAAGGGGCTGTTTTTATTTTTTTATGATAATAATTGGTATAACATTATAGGACAATTTAAAAAAACAAGGTATTTGTTACTATTGTAATATTGCATCACCGTTTATATTAGAAAATAACGTAATTAAATATATAGATTATGATTTAGATTTGAGAGTTTTCCCTAATTTTAAATACAAAACATTAGATAGAAACGAATATAATTTTCATAAAAACCAAAATGAATTATTCTGAAAATTTGCAAAAAAATATTGGAATATGAATTAGAAAAAAATTAAAAAGGAAAGCAAAAGAGAAAGAATTTCCATTCAAACACGAAATAGTAGATGAATATTATAGGAAAATATATAGAAGTAAATAAGAATGGATAAAATAAAGGTATTTAAAGAAAACACTACGTGGAGTATCAAAAAAACTTTGTTTAATCAATTGACAAAAAGTTTATAAACTGATAGATTAGTAAGTGTCTTGAAGGCAATAGTCTTTAAGAAATAACGTGAAAAGCGTTAAATGATCTTTGAAAACTGAACAAAATAGTCAATACTTGAGTAGTCAGGATAGAACATAATTTAAAACAAACTTAAAATTTTTTATTGAGAGTTTGATCCTGGCTCAGGATGAACGCTGGCGGCATGCCTAAGACATGCAAGTCGAACGAAGAGACCCAACTGATATGGAAGCTTGCTTCTGTTGAAGATGGATTTTCTCTTAGTGGCGCAAGGGTGAGTAACGCGTGGGTAATCTGCCTAAGAGACTGGAATAACAAATGGAAACGTTTGCTAATACCGGATTAAATGTAAGATGAAATAAGTCGTATATTAAAAGAAGCCTCAAAGCTTCGCTTTTAGATGAGCCTGCGTCGCATTAGCTAGTTGGTGGGGTAAAGGCCTACCAAGGCGACGATGCGTAGCCGACTCGAGAGGGTGATCGGCCACATTGGGACTGAGACACGGCCCAAACTCCTACGGGAGACAGCAGTTAGGAATATTCGTCAATGGGGGAAACCCTGAACGAGCAATGCCGCGTGAGTGATGACGGTCCTTTGGATTGTAAAACTCTGTTGTTAGGGAAGAAATGATTGTATAGGAAATGATACAATTTTGACGGTACCTTTCAAGAAAGCTCCGGCTAACTACGTGCCAGCAGCCGCGGTAATACGTAGGGAGCGAGCGTTATCCGGATTTATTGGGTGTAAAGCGTGTGTAGGCGGTTTTATAAGTCTAGGGTCTAAGCCCGGAGCTCAACTCCGGTTCGCCTTGGAAACTGTAAGACTTGAGTTTGGTAGAGGTAAATGGAATTTCTAGTGTAGCGGTGAAATGCGTAGATATTAGAAGGAACACCAGTGGCGAAGGCGATTTACTGGGCCAACACTGACGCTGAGACACGAAAGCGTGGGTAGCAAATAGGATTAGATACCCTAGTAGTCCACGCTGTAAACGATGGATACTAAGTGTCGGGCAACCGGTGCTGAAGTTAACACATTAAGTATCCCACCTGAGTAGTACGGTCGCAAGACTGAAACTCAAAGGAATTGACGGGCACCCGCACAAGCGGTGGAGCATGTCGTTTAATTCGAAGCAACGCGAAAAACCTTACCAGGACTTGACATCTCTTTGAAACCTTATGGAAACACTAGGCCTCTTCTTCGGAAGACAAAGATGACAGGTGGTGCATGGTTGTCGTCAGCTCGTGTCGTGAGATGTTCGGTTAAGTCCGATAACGAGCGCAACCCTTATCCTTAATTGCTAACATTAAGTTGAGAACCTTAAGGAAACTATCGGTGACAAGCCGGAGGAAGGTGGGGATGACGTCAAATCATCATGCCCCTTACGTCCTGGGCTACAGACGTGCTACAATGGCAGATATAAAGAGTCGCCAACTCGCGAGAGTGAGCTAATCTCAAAAAGTCTGTCTCAATTCGGATTGGAGTCTGCAACTCGACTCCATGAAGTTGGAATCGCTAGTAATCGTAAATCAGAATGTTACGGTGAATACGTTCCCGGGTGTTGTACACACCGCTCGTCACGCCATGGGAGTTGGTAATACCCAAAGCTGTTAGCCTAACCATAATTTTATGGAGGGAGACATCTAAGGTAGGATCAGCGACTGGGGTGAAGTCGAAACAAGGTATCCCTACCGGAAGGTGGGGATGGATCACCTCCTTTCTAAGGAGTAATTCTTAGCCTGACTATTCAAAATGGATTATTTTGTTCAGTTTTGAGAGATCATTAGATTTCTCAGATAGTTCTTTGAAAACTAGATAATGTAGAATGTAATATAAAAATTACAGTAATATTTTTTTCAATTTTAACGATATACGATATCAAATTTAAAAAAATATTAAGATCTCATTCAAATTAGGATATATATTTATATATAGAAAAAAACAAATGGTGGTTAAATTAGTAAGAGCGCATAGGTGAATGCCTTGGCACTAGAAGATGATGAAGGACGTGACGAACTGCGATATGCTTTGGGGAGTTGTAAGTAGGCTTTGATCCAGAGATTTCCGAATGGGGGAACCTGCTAATATGAATTATTAGCAACACGAAGTGAATAAAATAGCTTCGATGTGAGAAACCCGGAGAACTGAAACATCTAAGTAACCGGAGGAAAAGAAAGAAAAATCGATTCTCTTAGTAGTGGCGAGCGAAAAGGGAATAGCCCAAACCAATCTACGGATTGGGGTTGTAGGACCTTGATGTGAGACCTCGTTAACATAGTCGAAACAGTTTGGAAAACTGTATCTTAGAAGGTGAAAATCCTGTAGGCGAAATGTTAAAAGGCTCTAAAGGTATCCTGAGTAGGGCGGGACACGTGTAATCCTGTCTGAATCTGCGGGGACCATCCCGTAAGGCTAAATACTCTCTAGTGACCGATAGTGAACAAGTACCGTGAGGGAAAGGTGAAAAGAACCCCGGGAGGGGAGTGAAATAGAAAACTGAAACCATGTGCTTACAAAAAGTCAGAGCCCGTTAATGGGTAATGGCGTGCCTTTTGCAGAATGAACCGGCGAGTTAATGTTGCATGCAAGGTTAAGTAGAAGATACGGAGCCGAAGCGAAAGCGAGTCTGAATAGGGCGTGCAGTATGTAGTATTAGACCCGAAACCGAGTGATCTAGCCATGAGCAGGTTGAAGTTTGGGTAAAACCAAATGGAGGACCGAACCGATATACCCGGAAACGTGTACGGATGACTTGTGGTTAGCGGAGAAATTCCAATCGAACTCGGAGATAGCTGGTTCTCCCCGAAATAGGTTTAGGCCTAGCCTTGAGTGAATCGTTATGGAGGTAGAGCACTGAATGTGTGCGGGCTTCTTTTAGAGGTACCAAATGCAATCAAACTCCGAATGCCATAACAGAATACTCAGGAGTCAGTGTATGGGTGATAACGTCCATACGCGAGAGGAAAATAATCCAGATCGCCAGTTAAGGTCCCTAAATTCATGCTAAGTGGGAAAGGATGTAGAGTTGTCAAAACAGCTAGGAGGTTAGCTTAGAAGCAGCGATCCTTTAAAGAGTGCGTAATAGCTCACTAGTCGAGTGACACTGCGCCGAAGATGTACCGGGGCTAAGCATGATACCGAAACTGCGGATTATAATAAAATTATAGTGGTAGGGGAGCGTTCCAAGTGCGCTGAAGATAGACCGTGAGGACTGTTGGAGCGCTTGGAAGTGAGAATGCCGGTGTGAGTAGCGCAAGATGGGTGGAAATCCCATCCACCGTTTGCCTAAGGTTTCCTGGGCCAGGTTCGTCCTCCCAGGGTTAGTCGGGTCCTAAGATAAGGCTGAAAAGCGTAGTCGATGGACAACAGGTTGATATTCCTGTACCACCTATATAACTGAAGGAATGACGAAGAAAGCTAGGAAGATCCAGTTATTGGATTCTGGTCTAAGCACAAAGACAGATGAAATAGGCAAATCCGTTCATTAATAATGTTGAAGTGTGATGGCGAAGTGGTTTACCACGAAGTCTTCTGACGCTATGCTTCCGAGAAAAGTTTCTAGGGTTAATTATATAGGTGCCCGTACCGAGAACCGACACAGGTGGGCAAGGAGAGTATCCTAAGGTGAGCGAGAGAACTATGGTTAAGGAACTCTGCAAAATGACTCCGTAACTTCGGGAGAAGGAGTGACACAGAAATGTGTTCGCAGCAAAGAGGCCCAGGCAACTGTTTACCAAAAACACAGCTCTCTGCTAAATCGTAAGATGATGTATAGGGGGTGACGCCTGCCCAGTGCTGGAAGGTTAATAAAACGGTTTAGAAATGACGCAAGTCGATAATTTCGAAGATCGGGATTGAAGCCCCAGTGAACGGCGGCCGTAACTATAACGGTCCTAAGGTAGCGAAATTCCTTGTCAGGTAAGTTCTGACCCGCACGAAAGGCGTAATGATCTGGGCGCTGTCTCAACCATAGACTCGGTGAAATCTTAATACCTGTGAAAATGCAGGTTACCCGCAACTAGACGGAAAGACCCCATGGAGCTTTACTGTAGCTTGATATTGGAATTCGATTTATGATGTAGAGGATAGGTGGGAGACGTTGATTCTATGACGCCAGTCATAGAGGAGTCAACCTTGGAATACCACCCTTTGTAAATTGAATTTCTAACCTAGAGCCATTACCTGGTTCAGGGACAGTGTCTGGTGGGCAGTTTGACTGGGGCGGTCGCCTCCTAAAATGTAACGGAGGTGTTCAAAGGTTCCCTCAGAATGGTTGGAAATCATTCAAAGAGCGTAAAGGTATAAGGGAGCTTAACTGCGAGACCCACAAGTCAAGCAGATACGAAAGTAGGACTTAATGATCAGGCGATTCTGTATGGAATGGTCGTCGCTTAACGGATAAAAGTTACCCTGGGGATAACAGGCTGATACCACCCAATAGTTCACATAGACGGTGGTGTTTGGCACCTCGATGTCGGCTCGTCACATCCTGGAGGTGTAGTCGCTTCCAAGGGTTGGGCTGTTCGCCCATTAAAGTGGCACGCGAGCTGGGTTCAGAACGTCGTGAGACAGTTCGGTTCCTATCTGTTGTGGGCGTAGGAAAATTGAGAAGAGCTGTCCTTAGTACGAGAGGACCGGGATGGACATACCTCTGGTGTATCTGTTGTAGCGCCAGCTGCAGCGCAGAGTAGCTATGTATGGAATGGATAACCGCTGAAAGCATCTAAGCGGGAAGCCAACTTCAAGATGAGTTTTCCCATTGTGAAAACAAGTAAGATTCCTGGAAGACTACCAGGTTGATAGGCTGGAGATGGAAGCATTGTAAGATGTTGAGTTGACCAGTACTAATAAATCGAGGATTTATCCATAATTTGGATTTGGATGAATCTAATACATTATCTAAGTTTTTCAGAGAACTATACAAAATAAAAAAACAAAAATGATATAATTTATATACATTGGTGACGATATCGAAAGTGATACACCTGTTCCCATCCCGAACACAGAAGTTAAGCCTTTTCAGAGCCGAAGATAGTGATTTAGCTAAAATAGGACGTTGCCAATGTTTTTTGTCTAAAAAAATATTGTATAATTATAGTTGTAATAGAGGTATATATGAATAAAAAAATAGTTCTTAATAACGAAAAATGATACAATATTATTAGCTCAAAATATTGAGTCTGAAAAGTTTCCTAACATGGTAATAGTACTTAATGGAGAGCTTGGAAGTGGAAAAAAACACTATTTACGAAAGCTTTTTGCTAAAGCTATGAGAATAGATGAAAAATGTGACATCTCCTACTTTTACTATAGTGAAGGAATATTATAATGGTGAGTTACCACTTTTTCATATGGATGTATATAGATTAGAAGGTGAAGCTGACTCTATTGATTTTTGAATATTATTATAAAAAAATAATGGAGTAACAATTATCGAATGGGGAGATACTATAAAAGAGTATTTACCTGATGAATATTTAGAATTAAATTTTAAAATATTAACAGAAAAATAAAAAGAGTAGTATATCTTAATCCAATAGGTGAAAAAATATGAAAACATTTGCGGAGAAATTTAATGGTATTATATATTGATACATGTTATAAAAATACTTAATGTTGCGTTATATGAAAATGATAAAGTTTTATTATCGTATAATGAAAAACTTGAAAATAATATGACTGATAAAAACATTAAAAATATGTAAATAGATTATTTGAAGAAACTAATAAAGATATTGCTTTTATTAAAAAAAATAATTGTTATAAATGGACCAGGATCATTTACAGGTATAAGAATAGGTTTAACTATTGCTAAAATTATAGCTTTCTCATTAAATATTCCAATAATAACTGTTTCAAAATTAACTTCTATTGCACTTAGTTCCAACCATAAATATAAAGTACCTTTTAATATCTGCAAGACGTTCAGCTTTTTTTGCAGCTATATTTAAAAATCAAGAAGTTATATTAAAAAGAAACATATAAAAAAATAGATGATTTAAAAGATAAATTAAAAGATATAAACGATTATGTTTATATCTCATATGATGAAGAAAATTTTTGATAATATAGAAAAATCAAAAGTTAATTTTGAAAAGGTTATTCATTATGCTTTTAAATTTAGAACCAACTAGAGTAGAGTTAGTAGATGCAAATTATTTTAAAAAGAACTGAAGCGGAAGAGAGAAATAACTTATGAGCAAAGATGTATATATATTAGCTATTGAATCGAGTTGTGATGAAACAAGTTTTAGTATAATAAAAAAATGGAAAAAAATAGATATAGCAACATCTATTTCTTCTCAAATAGATGTTCATAAAAAAATTATGGTGGTGTAGTACCTGAAATTGCATCAAGAGAACATTTAAAAATTTTATATTTGTTTTTAAAAAGAAGTTTTAGATAAATCAAATTTAGAAATAAAAGATATGGATGCTATAGCAGTTACTTATGGTCCAGGTTTAATAGGTTCTTTATTAATTGGTGTAGAAATAGCTAAAACATTAAGTTTGATATATAAAAAAACCTTTAATAGCTGTTAATCATATGATAGGACATATTTATTCAAATAATTTAAATACAGATTTTTCATTTTCCCTGCCTTAGTGCTAATAGTTTCAGGAGGCCATACTGATTTGGTTTTAATGGAAGATCATATGAAGTTTAAAGTAATAGGATCTACATTAGATGATGCAGTAGGAGAATGTTATGACAAAGTAGCAAGACTTATGAATTTAGAATATCCAGGTGGACCTAAAGTTGATAAATTATCAAAAACTTGGGAAAAAGAACATATGATTTACCAAAACCTCTAAATGATAATAGTTGTAACTTTTAGTTTTAGTGGATTAAAAAGTGCAGTTTTTAAATTTAGTGAATAAAGAAAAGATGAAAGGAAAACCTATTATAAAAAGAAGATTTAGCTTGTAGTTTTTCAAGAAACTGTAAAAAGAAACATTTTATAATAAAATAATGCTAGCACTTAATAAATATAATCCAAAAAGCTATATATTTAGCTGGAGGAGTATCAGCCAATAGTGGAATAAGAGAAATTGTTGAAAAAAATAGCAAAAAGAAAATAATTTAATATATTCATATCCAGAACTAAAATATTGTACAGATAATGCTGCAATGATTGAGCAGCAGCATATTATTATTATATTAATAACAAATTTGCTGATATAAATTTAAAAGCAGAATCACAAATAAATAATGAATATTTATTTTTAAGATAATAAAAAGATAGTATTTTTTTAATACTATTTTTATTTTTTTAGGAAAAAAAGTAAAATAATTTGAATAACTTAATGTAATAGTAGGAGGAAATGATGAAAAACTATTAATTATTTTATTCACTATTATAGGGTTATTTGGCTTTTAAATTTGTTAAAAGCAGAGGAAATAAAAAAAGAATGAATTTGTAATAAACGATTGGGTTGATTTGTATTATTCATGAAATAACGATGGGAATGTTAAAAAAAGGAAGATTTGTAATTATTAGAAATAAAGCTGATAATAATTTTGCTTATTGTATAGAACCTCTTAAACACGCTAAAGAACACTATTTATATAGCGGTTATAGTTTGAATGATATAAATCAAATAGATTCAAAAACACTTGATAAAAATCAGTTTATTATCTTATTACGGATATATGTATAAAGGGACATGAAGATAAAAATTTGGTATGCAGTTACTCAATTTTTTTAATATGGAAAACAGTAGCACCTAATTTAAAATTTGAACTTTTAGATAAAAACAAAAAGAAAAATATTATAACAAATAATTATTTAAATTATATAAAAGAGTTAGAAACATTAGTTAATGAGCACTATCAAAAACCAATTTTTAAAGAAAATTTGTTAAATTTAACTATAAAAAAAGAATATAAAATTAAAGATATTAACAATCTATTAAACAAATATGATGTATTTGGAGAAAATGTTAAAGTTATAAATAATGAGTTTGTTGTAAAAAGTGATCAAGAAAAAGAAATAAAAAGTAACATTTAAAAAAAGAAAATACAAAATATTAATCCGATATTTGTATATTATGATCAAAATTATCAAAGTTTAATGACTTATGGAAAAAGTAAAAGATTTTTTTCTTTTGATGTTTTTTTAAAAATTTAACAAAAGGTAAAAATAGTTATAAATAAAATTGATAAAGATACAAAAAGTTTGAAAATAACAAAAATTATAGTTTAAAAAGGAACAGTTTTTAAATTATACGATGAAAATGACAATTTTATTAATAAGTATATTGTCGAAGATGATAATTTAATTATCGATAATTTAGAAATTAAAAAAATATTATTTAATAGAAGAAACTGCAGGAAAAGGTTATAAGAAAAAGTGATGTTAGATATATATTTGATCTAACTAAAGAAAAAGAAATAACAAAAACAAATAGAAAATGAAAAAAATATTAAAAAGAAATAAAAATTCTTAAATATATGGGAGATAAAAATAATAAAACTAAAGAAAGTGGTATAAAGTTTCAAATATATTTTAGATAATATATTGTTTAAAGAAATAGTAACTGATGAAGAAGGTAAAAGCAACTTTTTATCTACCATATGGTAATTATGAAATAAAACAAGTTAATTCAACAGTTGGATATAAATTTATAAATGATTTTTAATATAGAAATAAATGATAATATAAGTCAAACATATGAATTGTTAGATTTAAAAAAATTCCAGATGCTGGTATTAATAAAAATAATCTTCTTTTCTTAATAATAGTTTTTAGTATTTTTAATAGGTTTAAATATTTATGATAAAATTCATAATAAAAATATTTGATATTATCTTTTTATATTTAATTATAAATTCGTTATTTAATTTTAATAATTTAAAATATAAAACAAACAATCAAAACAAAAATAAAAGAACAAACTATTATAAAAAAAGATATAAACAAAAAAAGAAACAAAAAGAAATAAAAAAACAGTAAAAAAATAACTAATAAATATTGGGGATTTATTGAGATTCCAAAATTAAATCTTTACTATGGTTTTTTTATAATTTGAGTGATAAAAATAATGAAATTAAAAACGGTATAGAAGTTATGTCTGGAAGTGAAATTCCTTCAGAAAATGGTTCTAATATAGTGTTAGTAGCTCATTCTGGAATCGGATATAACATATTATTTGATAGGTTAGATGTTTTAAATCTAGAAGATGAGGTTAATTTATATTTTTAATCAAAGTAAATATAGATACAAAGTGAAAAAAATTTTAAAGAAAGATAAAAAGATGTTTTTATCTCTTATTAAATCTAAGAATAATACATTAATGTTAATAACTTGTGATAAACAAGAAAAAAAGAAAAATTTAATCGTTTATTTAGAGTTGATAAAACTGTAATTTGTTGTTACAGTTTTTTTAATTTTTTTGAAGATAAAAATGTTATAATGAATATATGAAATTAGAAGCATTAAATGAAAGACAAAAAGAAGCCGTAATAACTACTGAAGGACCAGTTTTAGTTATTGCAGGAGCAGGAAGTGGAAAAAAACTAAAGTATTAACTACTAGAATAGCGTATTTAATAAAAAAATAAAAAAATATTAGCAGTGAGAACATACTTGCTATTACTTTTTACAAATAAAGCTGCAAAGGAAATGAAAGATAGGGTATCTAATATATTAAATCAAAAATGTTAGAAGAATGCATATATCAACATTTCATTCTTTTGGTGTAGAAATATTAAAAATATGGTTATTTAATAAATGTAGATAAAAATTTTTACTATATTAGATTCAGATGATTCTTTAAAAAGTTATAAAGATTATTGTAGATGATATGAATTTAAGTAAAACTTTATCACCAAAACATATTAAAGATGTAATATCTTCTTATAAAAACAAACTTATATTACCAGAAGAAGCAGAAAAAATACATTTACTTTTTTGAAGAAAAAAACAAATAGTTGATATATATAATAAATATCAAAGAAAAATTAGCAAATTCTAATAGTGTAGATTTTGATGATTTATTATTAATGCCGTATTTAATTTTAGATAAAAAAATATAAATGTATTAGAAGCTTTTACAAGAAGAATATAAATATATATTAATAGATGAATATCAAGATACTAATGATGCTCAATATTTTTTTAGTTAAAATGTTATCTAAAAAAATATCAAAATTTATTTGTAGTAGGAGATTCGGATCAATCTATTTATTCTTTTTAGAGGAGCTAATTATAAAAAAACATTTTAAATTTTTACAAAAAGATTTTTCCTAATGCAAAAGTAATTAAATTAGAACAAAATTATAGGTCTACAAATAATATTTTTAAATATTGCTAATAATGTAATTAAAAAAATAATATTGAAAGATCTCATAAAGACTTATGGTCTTCACTTGGAGATGGAGAAGATGTTAAGTTTTTTTCATGTTAATACAGAAGAAGACGAAGTCAATTATGTAATATCTGAAATAAAAAAACTATCTAGTAAATATAATTATGATGAAATAGCAGTTATATATCGTACTAATGCTCAATCTAGATTATTTGAACAGTTATTTATTAATAATGCAATCCCATTTAAATTAGTTGGTTCATTTGGTTTCTTTAATAAAAAAAGAAATAAAAAGATTTAATAGCATATTTAAAGTTAATTAATAATCCAAAAGACGATATAAGTTTTTCTTAGAATAGTAAATTATCCAACTAGAGGAATAGGAAATAAAACAATTGAAAATCTTCAAAAGGAAGCAAATAATTTAAATTTAAGTTTATATGATTCTATAAAAGAAGAAGATAAAAAAATTGATTATTTTCAAAAATTTAATAGAAGAACTTAAAAAGCTTCTAAGACTATGTCTTTAAAAAAATTTAGTGGAAGAAATATGTGATAAGACAAAAATTATAGAAGATATAAAAAAAGATAACGATTTAGAATCTTCTATAAGAGAAGAAAAATATTAAAGAATTTATTACTTATGTAGATAATTTTGAAAAAGATAACGAATCTAACTTAGGAGAGTTCTTAGAAAATTTAATATTATTTTTCGGATAAAGAAAATTCTGATGAGGCGGATGATAAAAAAAGTAAACTTAATGACTGTTCATGCTGTAAAAGGACTTGAATTTAAAGTTGTTTTTTTGTAGTAGGACTTGAAGAAAGTTTGTTTCCATATCAATTAAGTTTAGAAAATGTAAAAAGATGTAGAAGAAGAAAGAAGACTTTATTATGTTGCAGTTACTAGAGCAAAAGAAAAAAATTATATTTATTAGCAGCAAAAAGAAGATATGCGTTTGCAAAAAGTTTCATATAATCCATTAAGTAGATTTGTTTATGAAAGTAATATTAATTTAATAAAAGAAAAAAATCTTCGTGGAATACAACTTTTTAAAAGTAGAAAAAGATAATTTTTTTATTCAAATAGTAATAATAGTATTGATTATAAAGTTGATGATATGGTTTACCATGAAATATTTGGTAAAGGTAAAAGTAATAGAAATTCATGATGATTTGTTAGTTATAGCATTTTTCATATAAATATGGAATAAAAAAACTGTTAAAAAAATCATAAAAAAATTAATGAAATATGAGGTGGAATAGTGAAGAAAAACATTAGTTATTTTAGCTGCTGGTTTGGGTTCTAGATTTGGTGGTTTAAAACAAGTTGAACCTATTGGTGAGAATAATGAATTTATTATCGATTATTCAATTTATGATGCTATAAAAGCAGGCTTTTTCTGAAGTTATTTTTATAATAAAAAAAGAGAATTATAAAGTGTTTAAAGATACAATTGGAGAAAGAATAAAAAAAGCATATAAATGTTAAATATGCTTTTTCAACCTCTTTATATAAAAGGAGTATCTAAAAAAAGAATGAAACCTTTAGGTACAGCACATGCTTTTAATTTCTATTAATAAATATATAAAAGATAAATTTTTGCTTATAACAGCAGATGATTTTTTTATGGATTTAATTCATTTAAAATAGCAAGTGAATTATTAGAAAAAGATGATAATATAAATATTATTTCGTATAAATTAAAAGATACTTTAACAGAAAGTGGATCGGTTAAAAGAGGATTATGTTATAAAGATGATAAAGATAATATAACAGAGATTATAGAAAGTATTTGCGAAAAAAACGAAATAGTAAAATATATGTTAGTAATCTTGATGGAACTAATGAAAGATTTATAAAAAGAAGATATTGATGTTTCTATGCTTATTATGACTATGAATAAGAAAGTGTTGTGTTTGATAGAAGAAAAAGTTAAGTTTTTTTATAAAAAGAATTAAATGGAGATTTAACAAAAAGAAACATTAATACCGATTGTTTTAAATGAACTTTTTAAAAGAGAAGAAAATAAAAGTAAAGAATAAAAGAACAGATGAAAAAAATGGTATGGTATTACTTATAGAGAAGATTTAGACAAAATAAAAAGAGTTATAAAAAGAAAAACAATTAAAAGGAGAATATCCAAAAAGAATTATGGAAATAAAAGAACGTTATTTAGAGTTAGTAAAAATACAAGATGCAGATTACAAAATATCATACGTTAGATAATCCCTGATATATCTGATAGAGAATATGATTCTTTACTTAGAGAGTTATTTAAAATAGAAGAAGAATATCCAGAATTAAAATCTATTGATTCTCCATCTAATAGAGTTGGTGGAAAAAAATATTATCTAGTTTTTAATAAAGTAACTCATTCTAGACCTATGTTATCTTTAGCAAATGTTTATAACGAAGAAGAAATAAACAATTTTGTTCAATCGATAAACGAAGAAGAGTTTATATGTGAAATGAAAATAGATGGACTTAGTGTTAGTGTAATATATGAAGATGGTTATTTAAAAACAAGCTCTAACTAGAGGAAATGGTATAGAAGGTGAAGATATAACAGAAAATGTTAAAACTATAAAAAAACTATACCTTTAAAAATTAACAGAAGATGTTTCTCTTGAAGTAAGAGGAGAAATATTCATGGATAAAGATACTTTAAATAAGTTAAATCTTGAAATAGAAGAAAAAAATAAATTAATCGAAAAAGAAAATAAAGAAAAAAATATTTTTTTAGGTAAAAAGCCAAGAAAATTGCTTGAATTATTTAAAAACGAAAGAAATGCAGCAGCAGGATCTATAAGACAACTTGATTCTAAAATAACAGCTAAAAGAAATTTAAAAATATTATGTATCAATTAGTAAATCCTCTATCTTATAATTTACATACTCAATTAGATGTATTAAATTATTTATCTAAATTAGGTTTTTAAAGTTAATGATAAAGTTAATTCTTTAGTAAAAGGATCTAAAGGAATAAACGATTATATAAATAATATATTTAATTTAAGAAAAAGAATTAACTTATCCTACTGATGGAGTAGTAATAAAAATTAAATAATATCGATAAATGGGAAGATCTTGGTACTACAGCTAAATATCCTAGATGGGCGGTAGCTTATAAATTTCAGAAGATAAAGTTATAACTAAATTAGAAAAAAATTTATTTTTACAGTAGGAAGAACTGGTAAAAATTACACCAAACGCTATACTTTCTCCAGCTCTTATAGCTGGTACAACAGTAAAAAGAGCAACACTTCATAATGAAGATTATGTTGTTTTTAAGAGATTTAAGAGAAAATGATTATGTATATATTAAAAAAAGCAGCAGAAATTATTCCTGAAGTAATAGAACCTCTTGTTGAAAGAAGAACTGGTGAAGAGAAAAATTCGAAATGATTAAAAATTGTCCTATTTGTTCTAGCACTTTAGAAAGAAAAGAAAACCAAGCTGATTGGTACTGTGTAAATATAACTTGTCCTGCTAAAACAATTGAATCTTTAATACATTTCGTCAGTAGAAATGCTATGTATATAGAAGGTTTAGGAGATGAAATAATAGAAGACTTTTTATAATTTAGGATATAAAAAAATTATGCAGATATTTTTTTAATTTAAAAAAATCATAAAGAAGATTTGATAGAATTAGAAGGATTTGGAAATAAGAGTGTAGAAAAAAATACTTCTTAATATAGAAAAATCAAAAATCTAATTCTTTAGAAAAATTATTGTTTGCTATTGGTATACCAAATGTAGGGTGAAAAAAACAGCTAAAGTATTAGCTAAGAATTATAAAACTTTAGATAATATAATAAGTGCATCTAAAGAAGATTTAATAAAATTAAAAAGATATTGGTGAAATTATAGCAGACTCTATTATTAATTATTTTTAATCTAGAAAAAAATATGAAAATAATAGAAGAATTAAGAAAAATTAAATGTTAATTTTTGAATATAACGGAAAAAGAAAAATATAAATGAATTTATAAATGGTAAAAGAATAGTTGTAACTGGAAGTTTAGTTAAATATTCTAGAAAAGAAATAGAAGATTTAATAGAATCTAATGGGGGAATGACATCATCTTCAGTTTCTAAATTAACTGATTTTGTAATAGTGGGAGAGAATGCTGAAGTAAAAACTAAAAGCAGAAGAACTTAATATACCTATTCTTACAGAAGAAGAATTTATAGAAAAAAATTAAATAATAATTAAAAATTTTATTTTTTTATATTTTTTTCTATATTTGTTAAAAATATAAAAACGAGGTTTTTTTATGGATAAAAATAATTGTAAAAGGTGCAAGAGAAAATAATTTAAAAAAATATAGATATTGAAATACCCAAAAATAAATTAACTGTTATTACAGGGGTATCTGGAAGTGGTAAATCATCACTTGCTTTTTGATACTATATATGCAGAAGGAGAAAGAAGATATGTTGAAAGTTTATCTTCTTATGCTAGACAATTTTTTTAGGTGGAAGTGAAAAACCAGATGTAGATTCTATAGATGGCTTATCACCTTCTATTAGTATCGATCAAAAAGACAACTAGTAAAAATCCTAGATCAACAGTTGGAACGGTAACAGAAATTTATGATTACCTAAGACTTTTTATATGCAAGGGTAGGTAGTGTTTATTGTCCAAATCATAATATAGAAATTTCTTCTCAATCTGTAGAAGAAATGACAGAAAGAATTATGAAACTTGAAGAAAAATACAAAAGTAATTATTCTTTCTCCGGTTGTTGATAATGAAAAAGGTGAACATAAAGATTTAATAGCTAATTTTATTAAAGATGGTTTTGTAAGAGCAAGAATTGATAAAGAAATGATTGATTTAACTGGTGATATAAAACTAGAAAAATAAGAAACACAAAATAGATTTAGTAATAGATAGATTGGTAATTAAAGAAGAAATTAGATCTAGACTTTTTTTGAAGCTTTAGAACTTGCAGTAAAATTAGGAAATGGAAAAAGTAATAGTAGATATCTTAAATGATAAAGAATTAATTCTATCTTCTAAGTTTGCATGTCCACATTGTGATTTTTTTCACTACCAGAACTTGAACCAATTATGTTTTCTTTTAATTCTCCTTATGGAGCGTGTGAGGCATGTAATGGTATAGGTGTAAAATTAAAAAAATCGATCCGGATTTATTACTGCCTAATCCAAGTCTTTCAATAAGAGAAGGAGTTTTTTTCTAAGCTTTATGGAGATGAAGATAGTATTTTTTTATAAGCAACTTGAATGTTTTTGTAATCATTATAAAAATTTCTTTATCTAAACCATTTGAAAAAAATTAACAAAAAGAAAAAGATTTAATTTTTTTATGGAAGTGATGAACTAATTCATTTTAAATATTCTAGTAGAAGTGGAAATTCATATAATAAAAGTAGAGCCATTTGAAGGAGTGATAAATAGTTTAGAAAGAAGATATCTTGAAACTAAAAAGTGAATGGTTAAGAGAATGGTTAGAAGGTTTCATGATCGAAACTAAATGTGAAGTATGTAACGGTAAACGTTTAAATGAAAAAAAGTTTTTATCAGTTAAAAATAAATAATTTAAATATAGCAGAACTTTGTAATTTATCTATAAAGGATGCACTTATATTTTTTTGAAAATTTAAAACTGGATAAAGAAAAAAATACAAATTGCTAAATTATTACTTGAAGAAATAAAAAAATAGATTAGTATTTTTTAAAAAAATGTAGGTCTAGATTATTTAACTCTATCAAGAACTGCTACTAGTTTAAGTGGTGGAGAATCTCAAAGAATTAGACTTGCAACTCAAGTTGGTTCTAAATTAACTGGAGTTTTTATATGTTTTAGATGAACCATCTATTGGTCTACATCAAAGAGATAACGATAGACTTATAAATACTCTTATGACTATGAGAGATATAGGTAATACTTTAATAGTTGTAGAACACGATGAAGATATGATGTTAAAAAGTGATTATTTAATAGATATTGGTCCTTTTGCCGGTGATCAAGGTGGAGAAGTAATTGCTTATGGAACACCTGAAGAAGTAATGAAAAAAATAAAAAAATAGTTTAACTGGTAACTTTTTATCAGGAAGAGAAAAAAATAGAAGTTCCAAAAACTAGAAAGAAACCAAAGAAGTTTATAGAAATAAATGGTGCTAAACAAAATAACTTAAAAAAATATAGATGTGAAAATTCCTCTTGGAGTATTTACTTGTGTAACCGGAGTATCGGGAAGTGGTAAATCATCTTTAATTATGGAAATACTTAGTAAAAGTTCAATCTACTTTTATATAAATCTAAAGTAAAAACCAGGAGAATTTAAATCTATAAAAGGATTAGAACATATAGATAAATTAGTAGAAATAACACAAGACCCAATAGGTAGAACTCCAAGAAGTAATCCTGTTACATATACGGGAATATTTGATGATATTAGAAACTTATTTGCTGAAACCAAAGAAGCTAAAAATAAAAAGGATTTGGAAAAAGATAGATTTTCATTTAATGTTAAAGGTGGAAGATGTGAAGCTTGTAGAGGAGATGGAGTTAAAAAGATAGAAATGAACTTCTTACCTGATGTCTATGTTACTTGTGAAGTATGTAAAGGTAAAAAGATATAATAGTGAAACATTAAATATTAAATATAAGAATAAAACAATAACAGATGTTTTTAGAAATGAGAGTTAGTGAAGCTATAGAGTTTTTTTGAAAATATACCAAAGATACATAATAAGTTAAAAAGTTTTTAGAAGATGTTGGATTATCATATATAAAATTAGGTCAAATAGCACCAACTCTTAGTGGAGGAGAAGCTAGTAGAGTAAAACTTGCTAAAGAATTACAAAAGAAACCTACTGGTAAAACTTTATATATTATGGATGAACCAACTACTGGACTTCATTCTTATGATATAAAAACGACTTCTTGCAATTATTAAAAAATCGTTGATAATGATGATAGTGTAATAGTAATTGAACATAATTTAGATGTTATAAAAATCTGCAGATTATATAATAGATATTGGACTAGAAGGTGGAGATAAAGGTGGAGAAGTAGTAGCTTATGGAACCCCTGAAGAAATAATTAAAAAAATAAAGATTCTATTACTGCAAAAATATTTGAAAGAAAAAAATTAGAGGTATAAAATGAAATATTTAAAAGAAATCTTGCATGTTTTTAGTATATATTGTTCTTTATTCTTTAACTTTTTTTATATAGCTGGATGTTTGTTGAAGTTATTTTATATTAATAGTAGGTATGTTTATGTTATTTCTATTTTTAGCTGGTATATTAATATATTTATTCAATAGAACTATAAGACCTTTACTAAATCATTTTACTTTACCACTTACTGGTTTAACTTTTTGGATTATTTTTATTTTTGTTAATAATGCTATTATTTTAAAATTAGTAGAATTAATATTAAATCAAAATGTTAAATTTAATAATATTGTAAGTTTATTAATAATTTCTTTTGTCATGACTATAATTAGTTTTGTTATAGAAGAGGTGTTTGTAAAAACCATTTTTTTAAAGGTGATTAATTATGAATAGAGTTTTTATTTGATTTTTGGATTTATTCAAATTTATTGGTATTCATTATGTATATTTATAGGAATGTTTTATAGGTTTATTTTATGTTTTTAAAGAATCTAAGAGATTAGAAATAGATCAAGATTTTTATTATAAATATGATTTTTTTATACAATGATATTTGGAATACTAGGTGCAAGGCTTTTATTATGTTTTTATTTAATTTATCTTATTATATGATTAGACCAATAGAAATATTAGAAATATGGAATGGTGGATTAGCTATACATGGTGGTATGATAGGTGGTTTGATTTTTTGTTAGATATTATACACACAAACATGGAATGTCTCTATATAGAATTTTAGATCTTATTATACCAGCTTTACTTTTTGGGGCAAAATCGTTTGGAAGATGGGGAAACTTCTTTAATCAAGAAGCGTATGGTCCAATAGTAACTGCCAATAGTTTAAAGTTACTTACCATCTTTTTATAAAAGATAATATGCTAATAAATGGAAGCTATAGAATGCCTTTATTTTTTTATATGAAAGTATACTTAATTTAATTGTATTAATAGCAGTATTAATAATTAGAAAAATGCCTTTATTAAAAAAATGGTTATATTACATCTTTATATTTAGTATGGTATGGAGTAGTTAGATTAATAATAGAACAATTTAGAACAGATTCATTATATTTTGGAACACTTAGAGTAGCACAATTTATATCTATTATTATGATTATAAGCGGTATTGTAGTGTTTGTTTTAAATAGAAGAGGAAGAAGATTAGAAAACTTATATAATGGAGAAGTTATTATTGTAAGTGAGTAAATAAGTCTTATTTATGGCTTATTTGCTTTTTTTCTTTAAAAAAATGTTATAATATGCCAATATTTAGGGGTGAGTATGAAAAATTTAAAAATTAAAAAAAGAGATTTTTAGAAAAAGATAGCTTTAAATTATCTAAAAAGAAGTTTAATTTTTTTAAAAAGTAAGAAAAAAATATTTTTTTATACCAGTAAAAAAATTAATATAGAAAGATATATCTTAAAAAGGATATTCCATATATAAAAAGAGAAATAGTAAAAAAATAAAATAAAGAAATCTCAAACATTTAGTGAATTACGAGATATAGAAAAAAATTATCATAAAACTTCTTTATTAAGTGATTCATATATAAAGAAGGAAGGAAACATTGAAACAGTAGAAATATTGTTTAAATAAATGTTATAATTTTTAATAGGAGTATATATGTTTAATTGGTTATTAAGTGATTGGTTTGGAATAATATATTTAATAATTTTTTTATTATTAATTTTATATTTTCTATTTATTTAATGTTTAATTATTTGAGGAGAACAGGAATTTTTTTCAATTTGTATCATCTGTTTTAATACTTTTAATATTATCTTTTAATATATCTAAATTATCAGGTGGTTCTAATTTAGATAAAAATTATAAAGCTTTATTTAATTTAGATTTTTTTACTTAAAAAAATAGTAGTTTTTATTAAATTTAGTATTATATATTTTTCTTTATACTAAATTTATTAAGAATAGTTAATTTAAAATTGAAAAAAATCAGGGGATTTTTAATGAAAAGATTAAAAAGAAATAAATAATTTATATAATTATGTAGATTATGTAGAGTTTTATGAAGAATTTACTAAAAGTAAAGTCTATAATTTTGTTGACTCAAAATTAGATGATATTATTACGAATAATTATAAAGGTTTGGGAGTTCGTTTGTTAAAGGACGATACTGTTTTCTACCTTGCTACAAATAAAAAAATATGATTTTTAATGATTTAAAATCGTTTTTTTATACCAAAACAGAAAAAAACAATTAATTTTTTTAAAGATATAAAAACATACGAAGATAAAAATAGAAGTAAATTTTTACTGATATAAGTAATATAGAAAAGAAAAATTTTTTTATAATGATTGATAAAATAATTAGAGAATATTCTAATTTGATTAAGCAAGTATCGATTAAATTAAGTGAAACAACTAGAGAAATAAAAAAATTTTAAATAGCAAATCTGATAATATAAAATATTTAAAAATATTTTTACAAGATTAGTTATAACTGTTATAGCTGAAGAAAAGAATAAAATGGTAGAACATAGTATGACTTTTTCTAATAAAGGAGGCCTTGAGTTATTGAGTAATGAAGATTTTTCCATCAAAAGCATTAGAAATAGCTAAAAACTGTTATAGAAAAAAATTATCAGCAAAAAAATAATAGGTGGAAAAATGCCAGTTATATTAAACAATGGTTTTGGCGCAGTTATTTTTTTCATGAAGCTTGTGGACATGGTTTGGAAGCTGAAGCTTTAAAAAAATAATTTAACTGTTTTTTTAAAGATGATTTAGGGAAAAATAGCAACTGATAAAGTGACTTTAATTGATGATCCTACTATAGAAAAATTATTATGGATCTAATTTAATAGATGATGAAGGTAATTTAACAAAAAGAAGTAAAAATTAATAGAAAAAGGAATTTTTAAAAAAAGTTATTTAGTTGATAACTTTAATGGAAAAAAATTATCTATTGAATCAACATCATCTTCTAGAAGAGAAAAATTATTTATATAAACCAACTTCTAGAATGTCTAATACTTATTTATTATCTGGAAATGATAAAATAGAAGATATGATAAATTCCATAAATTATGGAATATATGCAAAAGAAATGGGGGAGGATCTGTAGATCCATCTACTGGTAATTTTTAACTTTTATATAACTTTACCCTATTTAATAGAAAAATGGAGAAATAAAAGATTTATTAGAACCTATGACTTTAGTAGGAAATAGTAAAGAAATATTGCAAAAATGTAGAAATGGTATCAGATGATTTTAAAAATTAGAAGCTGGAATTTGTGGAGCATCTAGTGGCAATATACCAGTTACTATAGGACAACCTACAATTAAAATAAAAAGAAATATTAGTGGGGGAAGCAATGAATAATAATGAATTTTTTTGAATTATGTATTAATAGAGGTTTTTTTCCAATATAGAAATAACAATTTATGATAATAAAGAATATGTATCAGAAGTAGAAAATGAAAAAAATAAATTTTATTGATATTAAAAAAATAATATTTTTATAAAGTAAAAAGCTAAAAAAAGAGAATAAAACTGTAATTTTAGATAGTAATTATCTAAATGAAGATTTAATAGATTTGTTAGAAGAAAAAAATTGAATATATTGATTCTAATGTAGAAGATAAATTTTTAGATTTATTAGATAATAACAATATAATTCAAATTAAAGAAAAATAAAGATTTTTTTCAAAAATATGTTGATAAAATAATAAATTTAACAAAAATTAGAAGAAGATATTTTTAATTTAACAGCTACTCTATCTTATAATATATCAAAAATCCAAATTATCAATGATAAAGGAGTAAATATTGAAAATGTAAATAGTTATTATGATTTTTGCTATTATTTCATATGGAAGGAAAGAAGATAAAGTTGTAAATGCATATAGAACAGTTATGCAAAAAGACTTTAACTTAAATGAATTAGTGATTTTAAGAAAAGAAGTGATAGAACAAGTAAAAAAATAAATTTAACAAAAATAAAATAAACTCTAAAAAAATATAAATGTTTATTTAAACAAGAAGTAATAGAAGAATTATTAAGTGAAATAATAGAAGCGATAAGCTTGAAATCTGTAAATCTTAATTTATCTTTGTTCAAAAGATAGAATAGGAGAAAAGATATTTTCTGAAAAAAATATCTTTAGTTGAAGATCCTTGTGGAGAAAGTAATATTACTAGATATTTATTTGATGAAGAAGGTAATAAGACTTATAAGAAATCAATTATAGAAAATGGAATTTTAAAAATTATTTATTTCAAATAATAAAGAATCATCTAAAAATAATATGATTTCAACTTCAAATGCTTTTGATGAAATAGGTGTTAGAAATTTAATGCTTTTACCTGGTGAAAAATCAGAAAAAGAAATTATAAAAAAATATAAAAGAAGGTTTAATTATAACTGATATAGCAGGAGCAGGTGGTCAAGCTATTGATATAGTAAGTGGAAGTATTTCTTTTATTAGTAAATGGATTTTTATATTGTAAATGGAAAAAAATAGATTATTATTTTTGAACAAGCTATAATGACATCTACAATAAAAAGAAATATTTAATAATGTTTTTAGAAATATCAAATACAGTTCAATATTCAAATGAAATAGTAAGATCACCATCTTTATTAATTGATGATATAATAATAAATAGTTAGGAGTATATATGGAAGAATTACAAAAAGTTAAAAGAAGAATTAGAAACTTTAGAAAGTCAATGTAGATTTTTCTAATGAATTTGAAAAATATAAAAAAATAATGAAAAAAATAAATAAAGCAAAAAGAATTGGAATATAGATTTAATATTCTATTACAACGTTTTCAAATGTTACCTCTTAGAAAATTAGAAAATGAAAAATAGAATATAAGCATATAAAAAAATACAATGATTTATATGCAAAAAAATATTTTTTGAATTAAGAGATAAAGCTGAAGAAGATAAAAAAATATATAAAGAAAAACAAGCTAAAGAAAGAGCTGTAAAAAAATCTAAAAAAACAAGGAAAAATCATCAAAAACTAGCTAAAAAAATGGCTTTTAGTTGGGGCTATAACTGCAGCTCTAACAGGAGGGTCAATATTAGCTTTTTCTTGGAGCAGCAAACAAAAAGAAGAACAATCAAAAATAATAAAGACCGTACATTTATAAATAGTGTACTTTTATGAGGGAGATAACTTTTAATAATGATGTAGCTTTTAAAATATTTTGAAGAAATAGGAATAAATGAAGAAAATATTGTTAAAGATCAAGCTTTGTTATCATATTATTTGTCAAAAAGGAAATGAAATTGGAGAAGAGATATCAGAAGAATATATAAAAAAAGCTAAAGCAGCAGGAATTAAAAATGTTGATTCGTTTTCTATAGACCAAGTTCAAGCTAAAATTGATGGATGGAGTAATTTTAATTATGATATACAAAATGCAACTTCATCCTGAATTCGAAAAATGCAGATGATTTACCTGCTGATTATTATGGTGTTTATCATGATATTATTAAAACATATGATACAGACATTGATAAAGAACATATTTTTTTATATATTTAGCAAAAATCACACGATGGACAAGATCATATTGTAGAAGAATATAACTTCTTTTCACCTGTAACAAAAAGCTTTTAGCAACAAGAGGAATGGAATTTACAAAAATCAGACAAAGAATTTATATATAATAGTGATTTAATTGATACTGACGATAAATTAATATTTGGTTTAGAAACTGATAATGTTAAATATACTGAATATAGTATAATACCACCAGTAGATATTCAAGAATGTATTTTAGAGACAAGAAAAGATTTAACGGAAGAAGAAATTGAAAATATAGCAAAATTCTTTTATTTGAAGCAACAGTTTTAAATAACATAAAAAGGTCAAAATTATTCTTCTTCAAACAAATTATTAGAAAACTATGATAAGATTAACTTTGATTTTAAAAAAATAATAAAAATAATAAAAAGATAAAAACTAAGTTTTTATCTTTTTTGTTAAATATGATAGAATATTAACATGGAGAAGTTATGGGTATATTTGGAAAAATAAAAAAATTTATTCAAAAAAAGAAGAACAAGAAGAATTAACTAAAAAAATATGATGAAGGTCTTAGTAAAAACAAGAAAAAAATTTTTGTAGAAAAAGATATTAAATATTAATAATAAATATGAAAAAAATAAATGAAGAATATTTAGAGTCATTAGAAGAAATTTTAATTAATGCTGATATTGGGGTATCTACAGTTTTAAAATTAATGGATTCAATTAGAACAAGAATAAGAGAAGAAAAAAATTGAAGATTTTTAATATTTTTGAAAGAAGTAATAGTAGATGAAATTTTTTATTACTTATGTAAATAATGATATTATTGTTAACAATGTAAATATCTCTTCTAATATAAATGTTATTTTATTTGTTGGAGTAAATGGTGTAGGAAAAACAACAACTATAGCAAAGTTAGCTCATAAATTTGTAACAGAAGGTAAAAAAAGTAAAAATGATAGCAGGAGATACTTTTAGAGCTGGAGCATATCTTCAATTAAAAGAATGGGCCAGTAGAACTTCTTCAAGTTTTTTATGGATTAGAAGGACAAAAGCGATCCTTCAAGTGTTATATTTGATGGTTTAACAGAAGCAAAAAAATGATAATACTGATATAGTTTTTAATAGATACAGCAGGACGTTTACAAAAACAAAGAATATTTGATGAAAGAATTAGATAAGATAAATAAAAACAATTAAAAAGTATTACCAGATGTTAATCAAGAAACTTTATTAGTAATAGATGCTAATACTGGACAAAATGGTATAAGCCAAGCTAAGGAATTTAAAAAGTAACAGATATAACTGGGGTTGTTCTTACAAAACTTGATTCGACAGCAAAAAGGTGGTATAGTTCTTGCTATTAAAGAAGAAGTTGGAATACCAGTAAAATATATAGGTTTTGGAGAAAAAGACACTGATTTAGAAGTTTTTGACTTAGATAAATATATATATGGTCTTTTTAAAGGGTTAATTTAATGGAAAAATTATATATATTATAATTCTTTATATGATTTTTATTCACCTTTATTGACTAACTTACAAAAAGAATATTTTTGAACTTTATTATATTAATAATTTATCATTTAATGAAATATCTGAAATAAAAATTAGTAAGTAAAGCAGCTGTATCTCAACAACTATCTACTATAGAAAAATTAAATGAATATGAAAGTTTATTACATTTAAAAAAAGAAACAAGATGAAATTTATAAGATACTAAAAAGATAAAGTATCAAAAGAAATTTTAGAGAAAATAGAAAAATTTATAAGGAGTAATTAATGTTTGAAAATTTACAAGAAACTTTAACTAAAGCACTAGATAAAAGTAAGGGGATATGGTAAGATTACTGAAGATAATATAAAGGATGTTTTAAGAGATATAAAAATATCCTTATTAGAAGCTGATGTTAATTATCAAATAGTTAAAGAATTTATTGAAACAATTAAGGAAAAATCTTTAGGAAAAAGAAGTTCAATCAAGTATTAAACCATCTGAAATGTTTGTAAAAAAATAGTTCATGATGAAATAGTTAATTTATTAGGAAAAGAACAAGAAACAGTTGTTATCAATAAAACTCCTACAATACTTATGTTAATTGGTCTTCAAGGAACAGGGAAAACTACAACAGCTGGAAAAATTAGCGACATTTTTTTAAGAAAAACATAATAAAAACCACTTTTTAGTAGCATGTGATATTTATAGACCTGCAGCTATAGATCAGTTAGAACAATTAGCAAAACAAATAAATATTCCTATATATAAAGGTGATAGTAAAAATCCAGTATCTATAGCTAAAGAATCTGTAGCATATGCTAAAGAAAAATAATTTAGATTATATTATTATTGATACAGCAGGACGTTTACAAATAGATGAAAAAAATTAGTAGAAGAATTAAAAAAATATCAATCAAGAAATTAATCCCTAATGAAATACTATTAGTATTAGATTCTATGATGGGACAAGACGGAGTTAATGTAATAAAAAGGTTTTTAAAGAAGAACTTCAATAACTGGTGTTATACTTACTAAATTAGATGGAGATACAAGGGGTGGTATAGCATTATCTTTAAGAAAATTAACAAATGTTCCTATTAAATTTATTGGTGTGTCTGAAAAATGGATGGTCTTAGTTACTTTGATCCTGAAAGAATGGCTAATAGAATACTTGGTATGGGAGATATAGTCTCTTTAGTAGAAAAAGCAGAAGAACTTATCTCTGAAAAAGAAGCAAACGAATTAGCTAAAAAAATGGAAAAAGGTAAGTTTGATTTAGATGACTTTTTAAAACAAATGAAAACGATGAAAAAAACTAGGCTCTATAGAAGGATATTGAAACTAATTCCCTGGAGCTAGCAAATTAGGCTTAAATAATATAAAGATTGATCCAAAAGATATACTTCATGTAGAAGCTATAATTTTGTCTATGACAAAAGAAGAAAGAAGAAATCCAGACATAATAAAAAGCAAGTAGAAAACAAAGAATAGCTAAAGGTTCTGGAAGATCTGTTCAAGAAGTTAATCGTTTATTAACTAACTTTGAACAGACACAAAAAAATGATGAAACAATTTAAAAGTGGAAATTTTTAAACTACCATTTTTAAAAAGTATGTTAAAAATAATATATAAAATAAAGAGGCGAAATGGATAATACAATAGAAATAAAATTAGAAAAGAGTTAATCAAAATCTGTTCAAAAACAAGAAGTAAATAAAAACAAATAATAAGAATGGTAAAAAGTAAAAAGAAATTTTTATTTTTCTACTTATAATATTTACTATATTATTTTTTTCTTTTTCATTATATATGTTAATAATATCTGGACATACGACATATTTAATTAGAAAACCTTTCAAGATGTTGTTGTTATTATTGTTTACTTTAAATGTAGCTTTAAAATGTATATTCTATTTATCAATTTTTTTACAATAAAAGAAGAACAAAAAAAGTAAAAAAATAAAACCATTAAGTATAATTTTTTTAGAATATTTATTACTATTTTTTTCTTATAGGATATATTGGTGGATCTACATATGTGATGAATATGTTCTATGGAAAAAAACGATAAATTTAGAGTATGGTGGATTACTAACGCTATGACAAGTTTATCACATCAAAAATATGCTAGATTTATATATAGTGAAGAAGAAATACAATATGTTATGTCATCTAATGTAGTGAATGAAATACAAGAAAATACTAATGGAAATTTAGTTGATTTTTCAAAAATAAAAGAAACATATGAAAACGAATATGAAAAAGCTATTTTAGAAAGAAAAAAAGGTCAAAGTTATAAAATAATTGATATAAGTTACAACACTTCTCCAAACAGAAAAGTGGAAGGTAAATTAGCAGTAGTTTACGATCCATCTAAAGTATCTTTAGTTAGTGCTTTAGGAGCTGGAAATACTTTAGCAGCTAAAGGTGAAATGGTTGTTAATATGACTAGAAGAACAGATTCTGTAATAGGAATAAATGCTGGAGGATTTTATGATCCTGACTGGAATAGTATGGGAGGATATCCTCACGGTATAGTAATTAGTAAAGGAAAATTATTGTTTGATAATAAAAAAGCTGGAGTTGGTGGAGGAATAGTTGGTTTTGATAAAACTAATAAACTAATTCTAGGTAGATATACTGCACAAGAAGCAATAAATATGGGAATAAGAGATGCAGTAGAATTTGGACCATATTTAATAGTTAACGGAAAACTTTCTGATATGAAAGGTAATGGTGGTTGGGGAGAAGCTAACCGTACAGCTATAGGTCAAAGAAAAGATGGTATAGTTTTACTTTTAGTCCTTGATGGAAGAAGACCACTAGATAAAGTTCCAGGAGCTAGTATAGTTGAAGTAAGAGATATAATGGCAAAATATGGAGCAGTTAATGCAGTAGCAATGGATGGAGGAACTTCAAGTTCAATGGTACTTAATGGAAAAATTATAACGAATCCAAGAAATGGAAGTTTACAGCCATTTACAAGACCAGTTCCTAACGCTTGGGTAGTACAAGAATAAAAGTGCAAATATAGCACTTTTTTTATTTACTTATGATAAAATTTAAATGAGGTATTATGAAAAAGATAATTGATGGTAACTATGCGTGTAGTTATGTAGCGTATAATTTTATAGAAGCTTGTGGAATATATCCAATTACTCCATCTTCTCCAATGAGTGAGAATATAGATGTTTTTTCTAATGTAGATAAAAGATTAAATTATTTTTAAAGATAGAGTTAAGTTATATCAAATGCAAAGTGAAGCAGGAGCAGTAGCACTTTGTCATGGACTATTACAAAATGGTGTTTTTTCTTCAACTTTTACAGCAAGTCAAGGTTTACTTTTGATGCTTCCTAATATGTATAAAATAGCAGGAGAAATGTTACCTTTTGTAATAAATGTAGCAAGTAGATCTATTGCAACTCACGCTTTATCGATATTTGGAGATCATCAAGATATATATGCTGCAAGAACAACAGGTTTTGCAATATTTTTATCTTCTTCCGTTCAACAAGTTATGGATTTAACATCAGCTGTTTATTTATCTACGATAGACACAAATATTCCATTTATTAACTCTTTTGATGGTTTTAGAACAAGTCATGAATATCAAAAAAATAGAGTTAATAGATTTAGAAGAAGTGAACAAATATGTTGATAAAGAAAAAAATAAAAGACTTTAGAAAAAGAGCTTTTATATAAAAAAACAATGTTACTAGAGGAACTCATTTAAACGATGATTTATATTTTCAATTAAGTGAAGCTCATAATGTTTATTATAATAATTTACCTTATGTAGTAGAAAAAAAATTATCTATCATAAAATGAAAATAACTAATAAAAAAATTATCATATAATGGATTACTATGGTAGTAAGAATGCTAAAAAAAGTGATAGTAGCTATGGGGTCTGTTTGTGAAACTATTAGAGAAGTTATAGATAATTTAGATGAAGAATTAGGACTTATAGAAGTTCATTTGTTTAGACCTTTTTCTATAGAGTATTTAAATAAAAATATTACCACCAGCTGTAGAAAAATATAGCAGTACTAGATAGAACAAAAAGATGGTGGTGAAGTCCCACCTTTATATTTAGATGTTTTAAATGCGTTAAAAAAATAAAAAAATATTAAAGTGTTAAGTGGAAGATATGGTTTATCAAGTAGAGATACAAATATTTATGATATAAAAGCAGTATATGACTTTTTAGATAAAGAAGATACATTTGATAACTTTACTATAGGAATAATAGATGATTTGAATAATAAGTCATTAAAAACCTGTAAAAATTTAATAAAAAAAGAACAATGAACAAGAAGAAATCTTAATCTATGGTTATGGATCAGATGGTATGGTTAGTGCATCTAAAAAAATATTATTTCTATTATTGAGAAGAAAGAGATAACTATGTTCAAGGTTATTTTTGAATATGATTCTAAAAACAAGGTGGACTTACAAAAAGTCATTTAAGAATATCAAAAGAAGAAATAAAATCATCATATTATGTTAATGAACCTAAAATAGTAGTATGTACAAAAAAACTAGTTATTTAGAAAAATATAAGATGTTAGATAACATAAGAGAAAAATGGTATATTTATTCTTAATACATTTTTTTAAGTGATGAAGAGTTAAATAATTATTTTACAGATAATGATAAAAATAATAAAAAAAGAAAGAAATATAAAAGTATATAAAATAAATGCTTCTAAAATAGCAATTGATAATAAAATAAACGGTAAAATAAATAATATTATATCAACAGTAATTTTTAAATTTATTAAACAAGTTAATTTTTGATAATGTTTTTAATATCTTTTAAAAGAAATGATTAAAACAAAGTTTAAAAACAAAGAAAAATCTATTACAGAAAGTAATATTAAAGGAATAGATGATGCTATTAATTCATTAACTTTAGTAGATACATCTAAATTTAGTTTAACTGGTTTAAATTTAAAAGATGACTTATACTCAAAAACTTCTTTCAAAAAGAGGTTATGAAGTAAGTGTAAAAGAAGTAATGCATCATGTAGATGGAACATTCTGGGGAGGAATGAATACTAAAGAACAAAAGAGCAGTAGCGGATTTTTTACCTATATATAATTCAGCTAACTGTATTACTTGTAATAAATGTAGTTATGTATGTCCTCATGGAGTAATAAGACCGTTTTTATTAACAGAAGAAGAAAAAGAAAATGCTCCTAGTTTTATAAAAGAAAAATTGATTAAAGCTAATATTCCCGAAAAAGATTATTATTACATTATAGGAATAAGTTATAAGAACTGTACTGGATGTGGTTTATGTTTTTAATACATGTCCTGGAAAAATGTTACAAAAAGCATTAGAAATGAAATCTAGTCAAGATGCTTTTAACAGAAGATTTTTATTAAAACAAATGATTATTTATTTAATAATATAAAAGAAAAAGAAAAATGCTTTTAATAAATATACTGTTAAAGGAAGTCAGTTTATAACCCCAGCATTTAAATTTAGTGGAGCATGTGCTGGATGTGGAGAAACTCCTTATTTAAAACTTTTTGTCACAATTATTTAAAGAAGAACTTGTCATTGCTAAAATGCTACTGGATGTTCTTCAATTTATGGAGGAGAAGTCCCAGCTACAGCTTACTCAGTTCCTTGGGCTAACTCTTTATTTTGAAGATGCAGCAGAATTTGGACTAGGGTTTTAAAAACTTGCTGAATTAAATACAAAAAGACAAATTAAAGAATTGATATCTTTAAATATAGATAAGTTAAAAGAAGAAGAAAAAGAAATTTATTTAGATTATCTAAATAATGAAAATATAGAAACATCTAAAAAAATTACTTTCTATAATAGATAATACTAATATTTTAGAATTATTAAATTATAAAGATGATATATTATCTAAATCAGTTTGGATAGTAGGAGGAGATGGTTGGGCATACGATATAGGTTTTGGAGGACTTGATCATGTACTTGCAACTGGAACTAATGTTAATATATTAGTGTTAGATACAGAAGTTTATTCAAATACTGGAGGGCAAGTATCTAAATCAACTAATATAGGTAGTGTTAATAAATTTGCAATTACTGGTTGTAAACAATCTAAAAAGAATCTAGCTAAGTATGCATTAAATTATGAAAATGTATATGTAGCACAAGTATCACTTGGAGCAAATCCTACTCAAGTAATAAATGCTTTTAAAGAAGCAAAAAGAGTATAATGGACCATCTATTATAATTGCATATGCACCTTGTATTGAACATGGTATAAAAAGGTGGTATGATAAAGACAGAAGAAGAAAGTAAGAATGCTACTTTTGTCCGGATATTTTCCAATATTTAGATATAATCCAGCAAATAAAAATTCACTTTAGATTCTAGTGCTAATTTTGAAAAATATGAAGAATTTTTAATGAATGAATCTAGATATAAAGTATTAGAAAAACAAAACCCCCTAGAAAAAGATATGTTAATAGAAAAATAAAGAAGAAGCTATTAATAGATATGAATTTTTATAAGAATAAAATGGAGAAAAAAATAATGGATAATAAAAAGAACTTTTTATAAAATATCTTACGAAAATAATTATGTAACTATAGAATTTTTAGAAGATGAAATACATGAAATATATGGTAGGTTATGTAATATTTATATCGCTAAAAACGATTATATTATTAGAAAATTATCTAATGTATTTATAAAATTAGATGAAGAAATCTTATTAAAATATAGTCCTGATTATGAAATATATTTACAAAAATGTTGCTAGAATATTACTTGATAAAGATAGAACAGATAGAATTATGTTAAAAAAAGAAATGGTAATTTTGGGGAGTTACGATATGATTCTGTTAATAAAGAAGTAAATAAATTTTCATATGATGGAGATGGAGAAGATACTAAAGAATATAGAACAGAAAAACAATAGAATTAAAAAGATGAACAAATAGATTTAATTAAAGAAATAAAAAGTATTTAAAAATATTAGATAAAGTTATAAAAATCTTCTATAGATATAATTGATAATAAAAAAAGGAAGTCTTTTGATTGAATATCTTAATTTAGAAAAGTATTGAACTTCAAAAACTTTAGAAAGTTATGGAGATTTGTGTAATATATCTATTATTACCGAAGATAATAAGGGTTTTTATATAAAAAATGTTTTTCAAATTTCGAAAAAAAGAACTTTTAATTGCTGAAAATAAAGATGGATTAATATATAGAAATGAATTAGCTAATATACTTCTAGATTTAAATAGAAATAATAAGATAATAAACGAAAGAGAAGGAAATTTTGAATTATTATATATAATGCTATATATAGAAAAATGCGAAAAAAATATGTAAATTCAAAGCAATTAGAAAATATCAAAGCAATTAGAGAAAATGTATAATTGCAATATGGAAGTGGAAGTATTAGATATAATTAAAAATATCACTTATTAAGTGATATTTTTATATTTTATAACATTTATCTTCTTTTAATTTAAACTGTTAGGACATGAATATATATAATCTTTTGTTTGAGTTTTTTATACATTGATTGTCTTTATACTCATAGTTTTTTTGGACACTTGTTACTATCATCTGTTATTTTTCAGCTTTTACACGTGATCACATGAATCTTCAATTTTTTCATATCCAACTGGACATGTTAATTGAGTTTCTATATATTTTTGTACATTTATTATTTTCTAAAAGTATAACCCGTAGAACAAACTTTATTGCTATTTGATTTTTTTAACACATAAATTTAATGCATTATTATAAGCAAATCCAGATGTATCACATGTTTTTGTAGGATTAGTTCCTGTATTTTTCTTTATAAATTTATTAGTTTCTATTTCTTCATAATCACTGGGATTAGAAGTTAAGTCAGGATCAGTAGAATTTATAATATTGTAACATTTGTTATTATGTAATATTTGTGGAGTAGTACATGTTAAATTAGCGTTTTCAGTATTATAACAATCGTTATTAATAAGTTTTTCACCAGTAGGACAAGTACTATTTTTGTTCTATAATACATTTATTATTTTTAATTTACTTCCTGAAGGGCAAGACTTAACAAGATTTTTTAGTATCAGTAATTATACATGTATTTCCCTGCAAGAGTACCATTTTTACATTCATAACCAACTTCACTAATAGTTGTTTTTGTACATTTACCATCTTTTTCTTCATAAGAATATGGACACTCTTTAGTAGCTTTTTATATAGTCAGATTTTTTATTTTTCTTTCTTTAAACATATTTGTTGCTATTAATGTAAAACATATCATTATAGTTACAGAAATTACTCCCAAAATTATAGCATTTATCTTATCCATCTTTCACCTCTTTTACTATAAATTATAACATAATTATTTTTCCATAAGAAAAATTAATTGAAAAAAAGATGAAAAATGTGATAATGTTTATAAAGTAAATAGGAGGTATTATGTTATATCCATCAATAGATAAATTATTAAAAAGTAGTAGATTCAAAATATTCTTTAGCTATAGTAGCAGCAAAAAGAAGTAAAGAAATGTCTATAAATGAATCTTATCAATTACCATTAACAAAGTATAAAAAAATCAAAAATATTGGAAAAAGCTTTTAGAAGAAATATATCAAGGATTGATTATAATTAACAATAATTAATGGATTAAAAATGAGTACAGATATAGTAGCAACAAGTCAAAATATAGAAAATATAAGAAAGATGTTAAATCTATTACAAGGAGTAAAAAGAAGATTCAGGAAAAATTAAGAGAGATATCTCTAGATGATACAGGATGGGAAGGGATGGATGCAACAGCATTTAATAGCTCTTTAAATAATTTTACACAAAAATTAGATAAAACATCTACAGATATAGAAGAAGCGCTGTTCGCATATAAATCAAAAACAAGAAGAACAATTAGAATTAATAGATGAAACTGCAACAGTAGCAGATAATCTTGACAAAAATGGAGCGTCTTTAACTCGTAAAAATGCGTAAGTAGCAGCTAAATTGGGAGTAGAAAATAAAGAGGATGCTCTAAATAAAAAGCAGAAGAAAAACAATACATTGAAAAAGTTAAACAAGTCTTAAAAAGATAAGAATAATAGTAACAATAATATTAATCAAAAATGATAAAAATCTAGGAAAAATCAGATGCCAATATAGAAAAATTATCTCGCTGAAGAAAAAGAAAGAAGAATTCATGAAATGGGAGAATATGGTAGACAATTAGGGTATGGAATAGATGATCCAGCAGTTAGTCAAATGGTAAGTGATTTTTGGAGAAACATTAGGTATGTGTTTGTAGGAAAGGCCATGAATGATAATATTGAGAAAACAAAGAGCAGAAGCTGCAAGAAATAATCCAGAATTACTTTCAAGATATGATAGTAATTATAGAGAGGAAGGTTTAAAACCATATGAAAATAAAGTAAATGAAGCTAAAAGAAAATGTGATTAAAGATTATGCTTCTCCGATTTCTATTCGTGATTATAATAAAGCCCAAGAAGAATATGATAGGGCATCAAGTCCTTATTATGCAGATGAATATAAAGACGTTTATAAAGAAAAATAAAAATAATTTTAAATTTAATAGGAAAAATAATGAGTAAAGATATAGTAGCAACAAGTAAAAATATTGAAAATATAACATCGATGTTGACAAAATTAGAAAATATTAAAGATGATTCATCAAAATTAAGAGAAATATCATTGGACAATACAGGATGGGAAGGAATGGATGCAACAGCATTTAATAGCTCTTTTAAATAATTTTTACACAAAAATTAGATAAAAACATCTACTGATATAGAACAAGCACTATTAACATATAAATCAAAACAAATAGAGCAATTAGAGAATACTGAAACTAATGTGAATATAGCTTATAATTTAACAGATGCAGAATATTCAGAGTATAAGAAAAATCCAAATAAACCTTATTCACCAGAATTAATAGAAGCAGCACAAAAAGAATAGTAAAAGAATCTCTAGAAAATATCAAAAATAGCAATTATTGGAATAATATAAAACCTGCAAGTGAAAATGATAAAAATAGCTCAACTGAAAATTCCTCTTCAGGCTCTATTGCAGAATATGAACAAAAACAACAAAAATGAATTAAAAGATATGCTAAAAACATATTATGACAATAAGAAGAGTTCATTATATATCAAATGATGTTAATGTAGAGGGTGCATTAAAAAAATAAATTAAGAGATGACATGAATAAATCTCCTGGTAATAATATAACAGATAAACAAATAAATGAAATTATTAATAAATATGGAACAGATGGGTTTTCTGAGGATGAAGTTAAACAAATATGGGATGAATATTATACTAAAAGGTTAAAATATAAAGATAAAAATAATTTATTAAGAAATAAATTATTTAGAATATCTTATAGGAGAAAAGATAATGAGTAAAGATGTAGTAGCAACAAGCGCAAATATAGAAAGTATAACAAAGATGTTAAATCTATTACAAAGGAGTAAAAAGAAGATTCAGGAAAATTAAGAGATATCTCTAGATGATACAGGATGGGAAGGGATGGATGCAACAGCATTTAATAGCTCTTTAAATAATTTTTACACAAAAATTAGATAAAAACATCTACAGATATAGAAGAAGCGCTATTCGCATATAAATCAAAACAAGAAGAACAATTAGAATCTTTAATTTCAGCAGAAGCTAAAAGCTAGAGCATTGATTGAATTTAAAACAATCCTTACATGAAAATAAAGTAAATGAAGCTAAAAATAAGTTAAAAAGAAGCTGAAGAACAAGTGATTAAAAGATTATGCTTCTCCGATTTCTATTCGTGATTATAATAAAAGCCAAAAGAAGAATATAATAGGTTATCTACGCCATCAAATGCAACAAGAAAAAAAGTGATTCTTAATTAAAATCTAGAAATGGTTATAGATGAAAATAAATAAGTTAAAAGCAATTAAATAGCAATTTTTATGAAGTTAATTCAAAGGATAATAAATATAAAATTCATGAAGAATTAATATTAAAATACAAACTTTTTAGATAAAGATATATCTCAAGAAGAACTAGAGCAAATAGAAAAAGATAATAAATTTTATATTATATTAGATGATATTTATAAGTATTTATCTAAATATCCTAAGACTGAATATGAAATAAGAAAATATATTTCTACTAAAAACAGAAGAAGTAGATAAAGTATATGAGCAAATAAAAACATTTGATAGATGATAAGACTTATTCTAAAAATTATTGTTTTAGATAAAAATTTCTTTTTCTAATGATGGGCCAGAAAAAAATAAAAACAAGCTTTTAAAATATAAACATATTAATTCTAATTTCATAAAAGAAGCATTAGAAGAATTTAATGAAAAACAAATAGAAAAAAATAAAAAGTAATTGATTATAGGATTAAAGTTAATAAGAAATCTTTAATAGTTTTTAAAAAAAGATACTTTTAGCATATTTATATAATTTAGGTTATAACATAAATATAATTAATAAAAATTTTAAATAATATATCTTTTGATGATAGTGAATTAAAAAGAAAAGAAGAAGAAAAATTAAGAAGAAAATATAATGATGAATATCTAATTAAAAAGGAAATTATATGAAAAAGGATTTTAGATAATGAAAAATATATTTGAAAAATAATTGATAATGAAATACCTGCTTATAAAATATATGAGGATGAAAAAGTTATTGCCATACTGGATATTAATCCTATAAGTTATGGACATACTCTTGTACTTCCAAAAAGAAAATAGAAAAATATTATAAGTACAAATGAAGATATTTCATATTTAATAAAAAAGTTCAAGAAATATCTAATCTATTAATAGAAAAATTAGAAGCTGATGGAATAACAATTATTACAAATAATTATTATGGGCAAGAAATTAAACATTTACATTTCCATTTAATACCAAGATATAAAGATGATAATTTTTGAAGAATTATTTAAACATAAAAATAGACTTAGAAAAATTTACAAACAAATAATGTAAACTTTTTATTTTTGATATATAATTTTAATAAGGAGGACTTTATTTATGATTAAAGAAAATAAAAAGAAGTGGATGGGCTTTAGCTGGAGTTATATTAACAGGACTTTTTAGTTTTTTACTCATTTTTAGTAGTATATTTAGAACAATAATAATTGAAGATATTGATACTTTTTGCAACTATGTTTTAACTTTATTTATGGGAATGTCATTTGTTTTTTGCACTTATAGGATATATAAAAAGAAATCCAGCATTTTTATTGGTATCATCAATACTTAATTCTATATATTCATTTTTATGTTTAATTGGATTTATATTTATTATTTATGGAATGATATATCTTCGTGGATCAGTAGCAGTAACTTATAGTGCATATGTAGGAATTTTTGTATTGTTAATGTTTTTAGTTTTATTAGCTTTTAATATATATAGTGTTTTTAGTTTTTATCTTCATATCTAGGATATTTTAACCAAAAGAAAGTTAAATTTAGATAGAAAAGAAGATAAGAAACTAAAAAGATGAAAAAAATAAAAAGAGTATAGAATTTTTAACAAAAACTAGAAAAAATTAAAAAAATAGTAATAGAATTAGAAGAAAACAAAACAACTTTAGTAATATAAAGTTGTTTTTATTATATAATTTATTTAGGAGATATATTATGTATAGTGATGAAGAATATACTTCAAAATCTTTAAAAGAAGAACTAAAAGAAATTATAACTAGTAATATTCAGTATAATTTTTGGAGAAAAATGCCTACCATTATATTAGAAAAATTAATGTTAAAAATCATACATATTTAAATTATGCCAATAGAGATAATATAAATTTTTTGAAGTGCTTAATTTTGCTTATAAAGAAGAGATTAGAAAAATTAGGAAAATCATCATTTACTGAAAATGAAGCTAATTTATTAAAAATATTTGGATCATAATGCAACACTATTTAATACTTTTAAATCTAGAAATATTAAATCAAGATATAATAAATTCTATTGGTGAGGATAATTTAGAATTAATAGTTAGATATCCTAAATTAGAAAAAAATTAATAGTTAATTTATCTAAACATAAAAAGAAGTTTTAAGTGTTTTTAATTTAACATTTAATCATTTGAAAAGAACATTATAAATTTCAAGTATCTTTAATCGAAGAAATTATCCGAAAATTAAATTATCGTTTGAAAAAAATAATGGATATAAACAAGAGAGTGATATGTTTATAAAATTAGTAGATGAAAAATAAACGATAAAAAAATTATGAATTTACAGATGAAGAAAAATATTATTTCTTATATTATTTTTAAGTAAAAACAAGGAATAAAGAGGATATTTTTAGTAATTATGATGAAATAAAAATTATTTAAATAAATATATAAAAAGAAAAAGGATGAAATATTTTTTTAAAAATCCAATATATGATAACTTTATTCAAAGATTTTTGGTAGTATAGTGTATTTAAAAATTTAAAGAATTTAATGATTTAGAAAAAAATAAAGGAAAAAGTATAAAGAAGTAGATGAAAACTGTAGTATAGAATTACAATTAGAAAAATCTATACAAATATTAGAAAATTTAAATAAAAATTAAAGATGTATCTATTAAATATAACGAAAATAAAGATTATTATATTTATTTATATAAAAAATATAAAAAAATTAGGACTAGAAATAACAACTGATGATTTGTTTTCTAATTTAATTTTAGAAAAAAATATTTAAGAAGTATATATACTAAAGCATTAATATCAAAGATAACTGAAGATAAAAAAAGAAATGAAAGAATATAAAACGTTATCTGGTAAAAATATTATATAAAAAGAACTAGATGAAGATTTTTGGGCGTGTTGTTACAGTAATGGAAGCATATAGCAAAGGTAGCAACGATTTTTTTATAATAAGTGGAACACTAGAAAACTTTCTGATAATCATGCTCTTTGTTATAGTTACATAAATCAATCAAACCCAGGTGTTGCAAAATTATAAAAAGTAAAGTTATAGTAGCGAGTTAATGATTTTTGATAATGAAAGTTTGATTGAAATGTCTTCAGAAGATATGAAATCTACAACTTTTGTACCTGGATCAATTTCTTTTTGGAGCTAAATATTATCTTCCCGACAATTTAGCTAATAATACTAGAAATGCTTATTCTGAATTAATTATCGAATTACAAGATATAAAAAAAGAAACTTATCAAAAAGATTCAGCCAAGTAGCATTATTTGTTTTGAAAACGTTGATGAAGCCAGTATAAAAGCTTCAATAGAGTTAAGTGAAAAAAATTAGGGTAAAAATAGTACCAATAGAACTTATTGATAGAAGAAAAACTTGCTATAAAGGAAATGGCTAAAAATAAAAAGATTATGATGCTTTTTATAAATGAAGGTAAAAAGATATATCTTTTAGTTTAAAAATATAATAATTAGGGTTTCATAATGTAAGAAATGCACATCAAACTTCTACATTAAAAAGAATATATTTTAGGAGAGGATGCAAAAAAATAAAGTTATTGATTCAAATGCATTGTTTTTCAAAAGATAAAATTAATTTTTATTTTTAAAAGATATTTATAGGTTTATGGAGCAAGAAAACTTTAGTAAATCAGAAGTAAAAGATATTAATAATCTTATAAAAAGAAAAAAATTTTATGAAACAAATGCAATAAATGAAGATATAGAAAAAGTTATTTATAAATTTAGAAGAAAGAAAAGAAAATAATTTAGAAAAATAATTTAGAAAAATAATAAGATAATTTGTTAAAAATTTTTAAAAATTTATTATAATAGTATTTATAAATGGAGAGAAAATGAAAAAGAAAATAGTGTATTTAGCAATGTTGCTTTTTGGAGTTATTACTTTAACTTCATGTAATAATAAAAATAATGTAAGCGATAAAGAATTAGTTGTAAAAATATAAAGATAGTCAAATATCAACAAAACAATTATATGAAAAAAATTAAAAAGAAAAATGGATTAGATATAGTTTTTAAATGAAGTTGATAAAAATATATTAAATAAGTTATATAAAACTGATAGTAAAGAAGACGATTATTATAAGAAAGAATTAAATACTCTTACGATAAATTATCAAGTTAGTTATGCTTCTACCTATCCAAGTTTTAGTGAATTTATTACAAAAAAAGTTTTAGGATTGAAAAAAACGAAACTGAATTAGAAGAAGTTATTAGACTTAATTATAAGAAAAGACAAGCTACACAAGAATATATAAAAATCTATTACAGAACAAGAAATAAATGATGAATATCAAAAAGAAAAAGGTGAAGTAAAAAGCTAGTCATATTCTTATAGCTCCAGAAAATAGTTCTGAAGATGCAAAGAAAAAGCAAAAATCTTTTGCTGAAGAATTGATTAAAAGAATTGAAAATGGTGAAAGTTTTGAAAAAAATTAGCAAAAAGAATATTCTAAAGATTCAAAAAGATAAAGGTGGAGATTTAGGATTTGTTAATTTGGATAGTTTAACTAAAAAAACTTTAAAGAAGCATTGGAAAAATTAAATATAAATGAAATGACAAAAGAACCTGTTGAAACTGAATATGGATATCACATAATATTAAAAACAGGTGAAAAGAAAAAAATCTTCACTTAAAGATTTAAGAAAAGATTATCAATACTATAGTAACAACTAAATTAGAAAAAGATTATACAACAACTCAAGCAAAAAGCTATGATAGAGTTAAGAAAGAAAAAAATAATTTTAAATTATATGATATTGAGTTAGAAAAAAACAATATACAGCGTATGTTAATAATATTTTGAATTAAAAACTTACATTTTACTGTAAGTTTTTAACTCATTTTTAGGAGAAAAATGAACGAAAAAGATAAAATAATGAAGCAAATAAAAATTAATGGTACTATGTCTCAAGAAAATTTACCTTTAAATAAAGAGTTAATAATTAAGTTATATAGATGCTTAAAAACTAATACAACTAAAGAAGAACTAGATAAAGTTTTAAAAAACATAGGAGAGGGTAATGAGTTATATAGATGATTTAGAAGAAATGGATACTTATTATTGTTATCCTAACAGTAAAAGTTTTTAAAAAAACAAATTAAATATAACTGATGAAGAGGATTTAAATGATGCAGAAAGAGAAATAGTAGCTCTTAAGTTTACTGATTTATATCAAAAATCCAATTAAAGGTAATTTTTGATTTTTCACATTATAAAGATATTCACAAAAAGATTGTTTTTGCGACATTTATAGTTTTGCAGGAGAAATAAGAAATTGTGATATATTTAAACGTAATTACTTTTTGCTTATCTAGGTATATTGTTACTTGTGCGGAAGATATTTTTAATTTGGTTAAAAAGAAAACAATTTTTTTATAAATTATAGTTATGAAGAAAAACAAGAAGAATTAGCTAAATTATATTCTGATCTTAATGCTTTACATCCATTTTAGAGAAGGTAATGGTAGAGTTGTTAGAGAATTTATAGAACAACTATCTAGAATTAATGGTATAGATTTAGATTTAAGCAATGCTAATAAAGAAGAATTAATGAATGCATCTATTGAAAAGTTTTATTGGTAAAAATGAAAAAGCTATTAAATATTTTTTATAAACAGATCTTCTTCAATAACAAAAGAAGAACAACTAGAAGCAATAGATACATATTGTACAGGAACATTAGCTAATTATTTAAAGAAAAATCTTGCATTAAATAGTGGGGATAGTGGTAGAGGTATTAAATAATGTTACAATTAGAAAATTTAAATTTTTAGTATAGATAATAAAAATTCTTGATAATTTTAATTTAGAAATAAAAAGCTGGTGAAGTTCATGCTATTATGGGACCAAACGGAGTAGGTAAAAGTACACTTACTAAAATTATTATGGCTCATCCAGATTATAAGTTAGAAAAGTGGAAAAATTTATTTTTTTATGGTGAAGTTATAAATGATAAAGAAGTAGATGAAATATCTAAAATGGGTATTTTTGTATCATTTCAAAATCCTATAGAAATAGATGGAGTTACTAATAATGATTTTTAAAAATAGCTCTTGAAAATAAAATTAATAAAAATTAATTTATATGAATTTATAAGTACAATGGATAGAAAAAGATTTAGATATACCCTAAAGAATTTATTAATAGATATGTAAATGAAAAAGCTAGTGGTGGAGAAAAAAGAAGTCTGAAATACTTCAAATGAAAATCTTAGAACCCTAAACTTATAATTTTTAGATGAAGTTGATTCTGGACTTGATATAGATTCATTAAAATTAGTTACGAAAAATATTAATGAATATTTAAAACTTCATAAAGATACTTCCGTTTTAATAATTACTCATTATCCTAGAATTTTTAGAATATATTAAAACCAGATTATGTGCACGTATTCAAGAATGGTAAAAATAGTTAAATCTTCAGATTCTTCTTTAGCGTGGAAATAGAGAAAAAAAGGTTATAAAGATGAAAATAATTGATAATTATAAAAATTCTTTAGTAATAGATAATGAAGAATATTTTATTAAATTAACTAAGAAAATAAAACTAATTATAAATTCAAAAAGATGTTAAAATTAATATTTTTTTAGTGAAAATTATAATGAAGATGTAGAAATTTTTGTAAATAGTTCTATAACTTTAGATATTTATGAACTTAGTATAAATTCTAATTCTAAAAAATATATTTATCAAAATGAAGAAAATTCTATAGTTAATTATTATCATGGTAATATAAATAAAAATAATAGTAATATTTTTACAAAGTATTTGTTAATAAAAGATAATACAGAAAAATAATTTATTTATTCATTCTTTAAGTTTATCAAAAGATAAATGTGAAATTGAAGTTATAAATGATTTTTAAGGATGAAATAAAATCTATTACTACTCAAGATACTATAATTTATGATTTAAATAATGGTATTAATAAAATAAAAACCCATATTATTAGTGGGAAGTAATAACATAACTGCTAATCATTCATCTTTTATTGGTAAATTTAACAAAGATAAAATTCACTATATAATGAGTAGAGGAATAAATAAAAAGATGCATATAAATTACTTATAAATAATTTTTTTGATTTCTAAAATGAAATTAGACGAAGAAACGTATAATTTGTTTCAAAAAAATAATAGGAGAAAATTGTGAATAAAGAAGACTTTCCAATACTTTTAAATAATAAAAAAATTTAGTTTATTTAGATAGTTCTGCAACTAGTTTAAAACCAAAACAAGTAATAGATGAAATTAATAATTATTATAATTTTTACACTGCTAATCTTCATAGGGGAGATTATGATAATGCTATTACTGTTAATAAAAAGTAGAAGAAACTAGGGTATTAGTAAAAGAATTTTTAAATGCAAAAAGAAGAAAAACGAAATAATATTTACTAGTGGTACAACTGAATCTTTTAAATATGATAGTATTTTCATTTTATGAAATATAACTTAAAAAGAAAATGATGAAGTATTACTTACTAAAACAGAACATGCATCTAACGTTTTACCTTGGCTTGTTTTAGAAAGAGAAATTGGTATTAAAGTTAAATATATTCCATTAAAAGAAAATTTAACTATAGATTATGAAAAATTAGAAAAATAATTAATACTAATACTAAAGTTATTAGTATTGCACATATTACTAATACTATTGGAGATATTAGAAATTTCAATAAAATAAGAGATATAATAAATAATAAAAATATTTATTTTTGTAGTAGATGGAGCACAAAAGTGCTGGTCATATAAAAGTAGATGTAGAAGAATCTAATATAGATTTTTATGCTTTTTCAGGACATAAGATGTATGCAGATACTGGTGTTGGAGTTTTATATGCTAAAAAGAATTGTTAGAAAAAGATGAGACCATTTAAATATGGTGGAGGAATGAACGATACTTACACTATAGAAGAATATTCATTAAAACAAGTACCATATAAATTTGATGCTGGAACTGTTAATATATCTGGTATTTTATCTTTTAAAAAGCAGCAGTTGAATATATAAATAATATTGGTATAGATAATATTACAAATTATATTTCTAATTTAAGTAACTTTTTATATGAAAATTTAAAAAAATGTTAAAAATATAAAAATATATAATGATAATTTTTCATACAGGTATAATGATTTTTAATATCGATAAAGTTTTTCACTAAAGATTTATCAGTATTTTTAAATAAATATAATATATGTGTTAGAAGCGGAAATCACTGTTCAAAAACTTTTAAAAAGATTTTTATATTAACATCTAATACTTGTAGAGTTTCTTTAAATATTTATAATACAAAAGAAGATATTTTTAAAAATTAGTTGAAGTGTTAAATAAACAAGAAGAAATATATGAAAAATATAATATAGGTGAAGCAATGGATGAAATGACAAAAAGAAATATTATTATGGATAATTATCAAAAATCCATATAAAAAGAAGAACATAAAGAATACGATTATAAAAAGAGCTAATAATCCAAGTTGTATAGATGATTTGAATTTATATATTAAGATGAATAAAAATATAATTGAAGATATTACTTTTTACTGGTGAAGCTTGTGTTATATCTACTAGTGCTACTAGTATAATGATTAGAAATTTAATAGGAAAAACTAAAGAAGAAACAATTAAAACTAATAGATAACTTTTATGAATATGGTTTATGAAAAAGAATATGATGAAGAATTATTAAATGAACTTATTGTTTATGATAAGATTTATCTTCAACCTAATAGAATAACTTGTGTTTTATTACCTTTTAAAAAAATATAAAAGAATATTTAATGGAGAAATAATTTTTGAAAATAGTTGGTTTAAATAAAGAAAAATATAATTAAAATATCTAAATTAAAAAGATGAAGAAGATTGGGTTTTAAATTATAGACTAGAAAGTTATAATGAGTTTTTAAAAATTAAAAAGAACCTAGTTTTTGGACCTAAAGTTCAAGTTGATTTAGAAAAATATGACTTTATATAAATATGAAGAAGATCTGTTAGTAACTGGGAAAAATGTTAGAAAAATATTAAATGTCAGATGGATGAACTAGGTGTTACAAGTGGTGAAAAAGTCTAGGTGGAATGGGTATACAATATGAAAGTGAAATGGTATATCAAAGTTTAAGAAAAGATTTAGAAGAAAAAGTTATTTTTGTTCAATCGAAGATGCTATTAAGAATCATTCTGAACTAGTACAAAAATATCTTGGTAAATTAATAAAAAAATTCTGAACATAGATATTCTGCATTAAATTCAACACTTTTTTTAGTGGAGGATCTTTTTATTTATGTACCTAAAAAAATACTGTTTTAGATAGACCTCTTCAAAGTTATTTTTAGAATAGATACTGAAAAATTTAGGTCAATTTGAAAGAACACTTATTATAATCGATGATAATTCATCTGCTAGTTATATAGAGGTTGTACTGCTCCTATTTCATCAATTGATTCATTACATGCAGCTAATGTAGAAGTATATGTTGGTAAAAAAATTCTTATTTTAGATTTACTACCGTTCAAAACTGGTCAACTAATGTAATTAATATGGTTACAGAAAGAGCATTAATAGAAGAAAACGGAGAAATGGTTTGGATAGATGGTAATATAGGATCTAAAATTACTATGAAATATCCTTCTGTATTTTTAAAAGGTGATAATTCTATCGGTACTTGTGTATCTGTTTCTTTAGCAAATGAAAATCAGATTCAAGAAGGTGGAAGTAACATGATACATATTGGTAAAAATACTAAGGTAAGATGATTTCTAAAAGTATTTCTAAAAGGAAACGGTATAGCTAATTATAGAGGTAATACTATTATAAAAGAAAATGCAAATAATTCTTTAGCGATGATAAAATGCGATGGTTTACTAATGGATAAAAATTCTAGAAGTGATGCATATCCCAACAATGTTTCAATGAATTCTAATTCTTCTATCGAGACATGAAGCAACTATTTCAAAAAAATAGATAATAATAAATTATTTTTATTTAATGAGTGAGGAATATCAAAAACACAGCAGAAAAACTTAATAATACTTGGATTTCTAAGTGAATTTAAAGAAGAATTACCACTTGAATATGCTGTTGAATTAAATCATTTATTAAAAGAAGTTTTATAACAGATTAATTTAATCTGTTTTTCTTTTTCTTCTAACTACTTGAAAAATATGGTAAAACTTTCTATAATTAAGAAGAATAGATAGAATAGGGGATTATAAATGAGAGTTTCATATATTACAAAAAGACAATATTATAAATTTTTGATTTACCAAAAAGAAAGCAGGTAACTACTGGATTACAGATACTAATGATGAAGAATCAAGAAATGTAATTAATATTAAGACTTTAGACGATAAATGGGAAATGACTAGTAATTCTGAAACTACTATTATTTTTTTAATGCCCAAGCTTTTAAAAAGTGTATTCTTAGAAAATAATACTTTTTATTCTTTAAAAGAATATGGAAAAAGATAGTTTATCTTTTATTTATACATCAGATGTTTTTGATAAGAGTTTTTAGAGTTTATGAAGCAACTGGAGATGTAAGACTTAAAATAGGTAAAGCAACCGATGCTTCAATTATCTATAGTAATTTAAATATAAAAGATACTAACAATGAACTTGTATATCAAGGTGGAAATTGGATAATAAATGATTTGTCTTCTCAATTTGGAACTTATGTTAATAGTAAAGAGTTACATCTAGAGTAGTAAAAATGGTGATGTAGTATTTATTATGGGACTTAGAATCATTGTCCTAGGAAAATTACTTATTATTAATAACCCTAAAAATCAAGTTAGAATAAATACTAATTATTTAATAGCAAAAAAACTTAGAAAAAGAATCGGAAAATAGACCTCAAGTAAAAGATGTTGATCCAGCACTAGTTGAACTTTATACAGAAGATGAATATTTTTTTCAAGAAGTCCTAGATTTAAATCAAATGTATTAACTACAAAAATTAAAGTTAATAATCCACCTAGTTTTCCACAAAATAAAGAAAGACCTGCAATACTTGTTATAGGACCTATGATTACTATGGGTATGGCTTCAGTTGGTACACTTTTTAATGTTGTTTCTCGTCTTGCACAAGGTGCAGAACTTATGAGTGTTTTTCCTCAACTTTTAATGTCCTCAACTATGATGGCTGGAACTTTCTTATGGCCATTTTTAACTCGTAAATATGAAAAGAAAATGCTTGCTCAAAATATTAAAGACATGACAGCTAAATATAAAGAATATATTGAAACAAAAAGAAACAAATAGCATTAATTGGTCAAGGACAAAGAGATTCATTGCTTGATAATAACGTTAGCTTTAAATGAATGTGAAAGTATAATAAAAAGTAGAAATAGAAGACTTTGGGAAAAGATTTATCTCATAATGACTTTTTAAATTTAAGGCTTGGACTTGGTAATAAAAATATCGAACTTGAAATAGATTCTAGTGGAGGAGACTCTAATAGTGATGGCGATTTAGCTAACTATATGAACGATATGATAAGTACATCTAAAATACTTTTATGATGTACCAATAACGAGAATCTTTAATTAGAAAAAAATGTTATTGCTATCGAAGGTAAAAAACTTCAATCTAGAGAATTTATTAATAATTTAATATTACAAATGATAACTTTTTCATAGTTATAGAGATCTTAAAATAATAATATTTAGTAGTGAAGAAAATAAAGAAAAATTGGGATTTTACAAAGAGTTTTACCTCATTGTTGGAATGATTCTCACGATAAACGTTATGTAGCTTTTTCTCTTGATGAAATGAAAGAAATATCTTTTGTTTTAGAACAAGATTTAAAAAGAGATCTACAAATCCTGAAACAGGAGAAGCTTTAAAATTTAATGGAGATGATGCTCAGGGAGTTTATAGAAGATATTTACCATATTATGTAATTATTACAGATAACTTTAAATATACAAAAGACTTACAAATTATAAGCGATATTGTAAATAATCCAGTTAATATGGGATTTAGTATTTTTAATATCGGGAGAAAACTTAAAAATGTTCCATCTAAAACAAGAGCGTTTATTTCTCTTGGAGATAAATCATCTACTTTATTTGGTTCAGAAATGCTTACAAATAGACAAAAAGAACTTTTATTCAAGATAAAGCTGATTATAATATTGAACTTGCTAGCAAAAAGTTAGCTAATATTCCAATAGCAGCATCAGGTGGAGAATTTTCCCTACCAGATATGATAAGTTTCTTAGGTTTATATAAAGCTGGAATGATCGATCAATTAAATCCAATTAATAGATGGAAGAAAAATAATCCGGTTGTATCTTTAGGAGTACCAGTTGGAGTTGGTACAAATGGCGAATTATTTAAACTTGATTTACACGAAAAATATCATGGACCTCACGGTCTTATAGCGGGTATGACAGGGGTGGTAAATCAGAATTTATAATTACATATATACTTTCACTTGCTATTAACTTCTCACCAGAAGAAGTACAGTTCGTTCTTATTGACTATAAAGGGGAGGACTTGCTGGAGCTTTTGAAAATAGAGAAACAGGAGTTAGACTTCCACACTTAATTGGGACAATAACTAACCTTGATGTAACAGAAATAAATAGATCACTTTTATCAATACAAAGTGAACTTAAAAAGAAGACAAGCAGCATTTAATAAAGCTAGAGATAAACTTAATGAAAGTACAATGGATATTTATAAATATCAAAATATTATAGAGCTGGTGCACTTGATGAACCTATATCACATTTACTTTTAATCTCCGATGAGTTTGCCGAACTTAGAGTCAACAACCAGACTTTATGGATGAGTTAATTTCAACTGCTCGTATTGGACGTTCACTTGGAGTTCACTTAATTCTAGCTACTCAAAAACCAGGTGGGGTAGTAAATGATCAAATTTGGTCAAACTCTAAATTTAGGGTTTGTTTAAAAGTTCAAGATGCTGGAGATTCTAAAGAAATGATTAGAAGACCAGATGCAGCTGGGCTTAAACAAGCAGGAGCGTTTTTATCTACAAGTTGGTTATGATGAATTCTTCGCTATGGGGCAATCAGCCTGGGCTGGAGCTCAATATATTCCTAGCGAAAAAGTAGTTAAACAAATAGATGATTCCTTAGAATTTCTTGATGAAACAGGAAATGTTATTAAAACTATAAATAATGATTTAGTTGAAGAGCGTAAAGCTCAAGGTGAAGAATTACCTAATATTATGAAATTCTTACATAACTTAGCTATAAGTGAAAAACTTGAATCAAAAAGATTATGAGCTTGAAAGAATACCAAATGATATTTATTTAGATAAACTAAAGAAAAATATTCTTATCAAAAAGTTAATAATTATATAAATCCAGTTATTGGAGAATTTGATTTACCAGCATTCCAAAAACAAGATATTTTAACTATTCCTTTAAGTGAAAAAGGAAATGTTTATGTAGTTGGAGTTAGCGGTAAAGATATGTTCTTTAGAAGTTTAATATATTCAATAGCTGAAACTTATACACCAGATGAAGTGAATATGTATGTTCTTGACTTTGATACTGAATCTTTAAAAATGTATAGCGATAATATCATGGTTGGTGATGTTATGGTAGGAGCTGAAAGCAGAAAAATTCAAAACTTCTTTAAGATGATTGATAGAATTAAAGAAGAAAGAAAGATGATCTTAAAAATTATAATGGGGATTATCAATTCTATTTAAAACACGGGATAAACCTATGCCGATGATAACTATTATGATTATAGGGTTGAAAACATTCCTAGAAAGTTTTGCAAGTTACGAAGACTATTTGAAAATATTAAGTCGTGATTCTCAGAAATATGGTATTTCTTTGATAGTTGGAGCATCAGCAGAAAACGGTTTAAGAGTACAATATCTAGAAACTTTAATGTTAGATATTCGCTTGAAATGAACAATCCTGATGATTATAGAAGCTTCCTTGGTATAAGATCTAAACTTTTACCATCAAAAGGAACAGCCAGAGGTTTACTAGCAATAGATGGAGAAGCTTATGAATATCAAACAGCTAGATTTGCACCAGATGAATTAATAAAACGAAAAAGTGCAAGAATTAGCTAAGATATTAAAAAGAAAAATATAAAACAGGAGCTAAGAAAAGTACCTACACTTCCAGATATTGTTAGACTTGAAGATGTTAGCGAATCTTTCACATCGTTATCAGATGTAGCATTTGGACTTACTACAGAAGAACTTGAATATGCAAGATTTGATTTACATCAACCACTATTTACAACTCTCACAAGTGAATTTAGTGAAAATATGATAGATTTAGTTAAGACATTAATAGAAGGTGTTAAGAAAATACCAAATACATCATTACAATTCTGGGATGGTAATAGAGAATTTAAAAGACTATATAAGTAGTGAATATTATGTATCACAAGACTTTATTAATATATTAAATCAATTAAAACCATATCTTGAATCTCAAGCTCAAAATTAAAAGATGCTAATATGGATTATTCAGTATTAAAAGATCAACCAAATATACTTATAATTTCTAATGATTTTTGGTTCAATTTATGCAACTTGTAAGGGGGACGATAAGACTTTTAATGAATCAAGTTTTAGCACTTGCAAAATCTTACAAAAACACTTAATTTCTTAATTATAGATTCAGCAACAAATATTAAGAAATATAGATATGATGAATGGTATAGTAACTTTATAGATGCTAAAGAAAGGTATTTATGTAGGTAATAATATAGGAACAGGTAATTATCAGTTCTCTTATGAACCAAGAAGTTTAAGAAACATTAACTAATGATTATGGATATATTATTAAAAAGGTATACCAACAAGAGTTAAATTTATTTCAAGTAAGAAAAAGAAGGTGAAGAATAATGAATAATAAAGTTTTAGTAGAAGTCTTCTACCATCTCTTCAACAAAGTTATAACGTTTTAATTCCTATAAATAAAAAGAATTATAAATGTTGTAGCTTTGCTTGAAAAAGCAATAGTAGATCTTAGTAATGGATACTTTGAAGAAATGGGTGTATGTAAATTGTTTAATGAAGAAACAGGTAATCCATATGATGAAAGTTTAACTGTAAAGGAAAACTGACATTAGAAATGGAACTAAACTAATAATGTTTTAAAAAAATAATAGCATATATGATATATTTTAAAAAAATAGATAGTAAACTAGGTAATAGTTATTGGAGGTAAATAATTATGGCTATAAATGGTAACGCAGTTAGCGGTAACGGAAATAGTGTTATATCATTACAAGAAATAAATACTAAAAGAATTCAGTTTAAAGAAGGATTAGAAACAGTAGTAGATTCTTATAAGGAAATTTTTAAAAACAATTACAAGAATTTCAACAAATGAAGGGTGATGCAGCAGTTGGTAAAGCATCTGAAGAATTAATTGCTAAGATTAATGAAATATTAGTTGGTTTACAAGAAATTTGTAACAAACATTACGCTTACTTACTTACAGTTTTATCTGGAAGAGAAGAAATGGATGCTATGCAAAACGCTGACTTGTTCAATAAATTACAAGAAGTTGGCTTAGCAACAGGAGCAGGGGATGGACAAAATTCTACTACTGCTAATATAAATGGAAATGGTAACAATGTACAATCAGCAGGAAGAGATATGATTAATAACTATTACCAAAGAGCAGGAAGAGATGTTAATGGACATGCTGGTGTAGGAAATACAGGTCATGCAGGTTACGGAAATACTGGACATGCTGGTATTGGAAATACAGGTCATGCAGGTAATGGAAATTCAGGAAATATAGCTGCACAAGGTAACGGTGTAGGAAATGAAGTTACTAGAAGTAATAATGATGCTGGAAATTATAATGGAAATGGAAGTCAAAAACCAACAACTCCATCATATGTAGTTCCAGGTGATACTGGAAGAGGAAATACTTCATCTTCTTCAACTTCAACTACACATACAGATAGATATTGGAAATCAACAATTACCACAACAACTCCAGAAACTCAACAAACTCCATCGCTTGATCAAAAATTTCAAATAGCAGGAGGAGCTAGTCAATCAAAAATTAACTTAGTTAATAATGTTCCAGCTTCTTCAGGATTTTCTGGAGGATCTGGTGGGGGAGGAAGTGTAACATATAATACATATAATTATCCTCAAGCACCGGCTGCACCAGAAGTTAAGGCAGAACCAGTTTCAACTCCAGCTCCAGCTGTAGAACAAAATGCAGGAGTAGTTGGAAAAGGAAATGCAAGTAATGTTGTTGGAGATGCTAACGTAGTTGGTAATAATATGAATGCTCAATCATTAAATGGAGATGCTGTAAATCAAGCAGGATTATTAAATGATAATTCACATGATTTTGTAGGAACAGTATTTGGAGATTTTGATGATAGTAACACTAGTGTTGGAAACAATAATTTAGGACAAGACTTTACAAAAAAGCAGGTTTAGGATTACTTGGACTTGGAGGAGCAGGTCTTGCATATGGGGCATATAAATATAATCAAGATAAAAAAAGAATGAAAACGAAGACGAAATGTATTTCGATAATCAAATGTAAATAAAAAGAAAGCAAGTAAGTTGCTTTTCTTTTTCATAATATTATAATTATATTAGAAAGGATAGGAAAAATGTTGAGAAATAAAAAGGTTTTACTTTAATAGAACTTATAGCTGTTGTAATTATATTGGCAATTTTAATGATGATAGCTATACCTAGTATTACATCAGTTATTGAAGATTCAAGAAAGAAAAGGTACAATTAGTACTTTACAAGAATTTGTTAATAAAGCAAGAACAGATATAAGTTTAGGACTTGATGAAATTGAAAAAAATATTCGTTTTTTTAATGGAGATAATAAACCTGTTGTAGAACAAAAATCCTAATAATTTATATTTTTATACCATGGGCATGTTTAGAAATGCAAAAAGGTGAAAAATCAGGATATGGAACATGGACAGAAGAAACAGGTGTATTTGTAAAATTTAGAGAAGATAGAGATCCATTATATTTAGTTCAATTTAAAGATGTTACATTACACTCTTTACCTTTAGTAACTGATTCAGAATTAGATAGAAATACAGCTCAATTAAGACAAAAATTAAAACTAATAACCAAATAGCAAATCCATTTAAGGGTGTTGTTACTTATGATGGTAAAAAAACTATAGTTTAGCAGCTAGAAATTTATTAATAGCTAAAAAAATCCAGATGGAACAGCTTGTGTTAGAAAATAAAAAAATAAAAAAAGTATTGATAATTAAAAGTTATTAATACTTTTTTCTTGTGTTATAATCTAATATAGGTGAAGTTATGTATTTAAAAAGAAATTAAGATAGCAGGTTTTTAAATCATTTAGAGATAATGTTACTATGACTTTTTGATAAAGGTATTGCTTGTTTAGTTGGACCTAATGGAAGTGGTAAAAAGTAATATAATAGATGCTGTAAGGTTTGTACTTGGAGAACAATCAAGTAAGTCATTAAGAGGAGATCAAGGTATGACTGATCTTATTTTTTTCTGGTTCACAAAATAGTAAAGCATTAAATGTAGCAAGTGTATCTTTAACTTTTGATAATAGCGATAATTATTTAAAAATTCCTTTTAAAGAAATATCTATTAAAAGAAGAATATATAGAACAGGAGAAAAATGATTATTTTATAAATGGTGAGAAAGTAAGACTTAAAGATATAATAGATTTATTTTTAGATTCAGGAATAGGAAAGAATGCTTTTTTCTATAGTTGGTCAAGGTGAAATAGCTAAAATTTTATCAAATTCATCACTTGATAGAAGAAGTATTATAGAACAAGCTGCAGGAATAGCAAAATACAAAGAAAGAAAGATTGAAACTACAAGAAAAATTAATCAAAGTAGATGATAATTTAAATAGAGTAAAAGATATACTTGATGAATTAAAGTTACAACTAGATCCGTTAAAAAGAACAAAGTATAAATGCTAGAAAATATACTGATTTAAAAAGAAGAATTAGAAAACTTTAGAAATATCATTAATTACTGAAAATATTTATAAAGATAATAATTTATTAAAAAGAAGAAGAAAAAAAGAATTAGAAAAGAAAACGATAAGAAACTTATTTTTGGAAAAAGAAGATGAAGAAACTTTTTTTAAATATAGAAAACATAAAAAAATCTATTAGAGAAAAAGAAATAATTATAGATGATTATAATGAAAAATCGTTAAATTATCTCGATATAGTTAATAAGTTATCTTTAAAAAGAAATGCTATTAAAAGATGAAAAAAATATAATTTATCTGAAGATAAGATAAGTTTAGAATTAGTAAATTTAAAAGAAGAAATTTTAAAAGAAACTAAGAATAAAGAAATTTTATCAAAAGAAATAGAATTTAGTAAAGAAGAAAAATAAAAGAAGAAAAACATTTAACTTCATTATATGAAAAATTAGAATCTTTAGAAAATAAAATAACTTCTATAAATAAAGAAACATCAGAACTTTTTAAGAAATATTGATTATTCTAATTCTAGACTTAACTATTTAGAAAAATTTTATAGATAATAAAAAAATTCTTATAATAAAAGCACTTTCTTCAATATTAAAATAATCCAAGATTAACTGGTATAGAAAAACTGTTGAAGAAGTAATAAGCTGTGATGAAAAATATGAAATTATCAAAGAAATTTCTGTTGGACCTATTAGAAATAATTTAATTGTAAAAAGATGAAAAATAGTGCAAAACAAGCAGTAGAATATTTAAAAAAACAATAAGATAGGGAAGACTTACTTTTTTTATCCTTTAAATAGCATAAAAAGAGAAATTTATGATATAGAGCATTTAAAAATCTAATAAAAGCTTATTTAGGGTGTTTTTATCTGATATTTTTAGAAGTAGATATTAAATATAAAAATATAATATCCAGTTTATTTGGGACTACTTTGGTTGCTAAAAACAATAGATGATGCATTTTTAATAAGTAATTTGGTTAACAAAAATATAAAGTAATAGCGCTAGATGGTTCAGTTGTTAATCCATATGGATCTTTAACTGGAGGTTTTTTTCAAAAATTAACGATAATCTAGTATCTAGTAAAAGAGAAATATCTGAATTAAAAGAAAAAAATAAAAATTAATACTAAGTTAAAAGATGAATTAGACTTAGATAATCAAAAATATTAATCAAAGAGATTTAGTAAATAAAGAAATATTTGATTTAACATCAAAAAAATAAATTTTTTTAGAACAAAAATATTGAAAATAAAGAGAATTTATTAGAAGAAAAGATAAAACTAATTGAAAAATTTAGAATTTAATACTAAAAGTATTAGATAAATCTAAAAAAATAATCAAGCACTTGATGAAATATCTAATGATTTTTTTATGAAAAAGAAAAAGAATTAAATTTACTTAATTTAGAAAAAGAAAAGAAGTAAAAAGAAATCAAAAATTAGAGAAAGTTTAGAAGTTTTTAGAATCTACAAAAAGATCTATAGAACTTGAAATAAATAAAGTAAATTTATATATAAAAATTTAGAACTAGCAATAAATACTAAAAATATTAAGATAGATAATAATTTAAAATTATTAGGTGAAGAGTATTCTTTAACTTATGAAAATGCAAGAAATAAATATATTTTTAGAAATAGAAGAAAAAGAAGCGGAAGAAAAAAATTTTCCAAGATAAAAGAAGAAATAAAATCTTTAGGCTTTTGTAAATTTACTTGCCATAGAAGAATATAAAAAAGTAAATGAAAGATATACTTTCTTGACTTCTCAAGAAACTGAATTATTAAATGCTAAAGATACACTTAATCAAATGATTAACGAAATAGATAGTTATGTAGAAACAGAATTTAAAAAAAGACTTTTTAATGAAGTTAATATTCACTTTAAAGAGATATTTAAAAATTCTTTAGAGGAGGAGATGCTGAGTTAATTTTAACTGATCCAGATAATTTACTTGAAACAGGAATCGAGATTAATGCTACCCTCCTGGTAAGAAACTTTCTAGTATATCTTTACTTTCAGGTGGAGAAAAAAACATTAACTGCAATATCTTTAATATTTGCAATATTAGAAATAAAAAGATACTCCGTTTTGTATATTTGATGAAGTAGAAGCAGCACTTGATGAAGATAATGTTTTAAAATTTGGTGAATACATAAAAGAATATAGTGATAAAACAGACTTTTTAATAGTTACTCATAAAAAGAAACTATGGAATATGCTAAGAGTTTATATGGAATAACTATGGAAGAAGAGGAATAAGTAAGGTTGTAAGTATACAACTGGTAAAAAGGAGAATAAAATGATACATTTTACAAGTGATAATCTTAATAGATATATTGCTTTTTAAACTTGGGGTTGAGAGATTAAGTTTTGATTTATTTGAATTATCAAAATTAAAAAGAATTAGAAATAGATCCCTTGTGCAGATAATTTATATTTTTGAAGTATCTAGTGATATATTAAAAAAATATTTTTGTATCTCTTGAGTCTTTAACTATTAAAAAATATGCCTTGTAGTGAAGAGTTATTAAATGAAATAATTAAGTTACAAAATTTAAAAATCATTAAGACTTGTTAATTCGTCTATTTTTTTAATATAGAAAAATTTAAGTAATAAAAAAATTAACTACTTTAATATTAAATAATACTTATGTTAATAATATGGATAGGTTAAATAATTTTAAATTTTTTAAATAAACTCTCTTTAATAGACATGAAGAAAGTTGATATATTATTTTTAAAAAGATTTACCTAATTTATCATCTTTAACTTTAACTAATTCTAAAATAGAAAGAGAAAATATGTTGAGTATCTTTAATTTAATAGAATATCTCGCTATTGATAATACTGATATTAAAGATGTATCTTTTTCTAAATGAAATGAACAAATTAAAAAGTTCTTATAATTGATTCTAATCTGTATGAAAATAATAAGAAGTTAATAAATTCTTTTGATAAAAAGGAATGTATGTGTCCTTGAAAATGGAATACATAATTTGAGTTATGGAGAGTTAAGATAATGAAATACGATTATATGTTAGAAATAGAAAAATTAACTTTTAAAAAGATATAGAAGATATAAAAAAATTTAAAAGTATTAATTCTACTACAAGTTTACTTGTATCAATTAATAATACAAATGCTTTTAACTAGTGATATGTTAAACGAATTAAAAAGATATAAAAAAATATAAATATCCAAGTAAAAGGGCCATATGATAGAGAATATATAAATAAATATAACAATTTTAACCTATGTTAGAGAACAAAATATATATAGTGTATTTGAATTAAGAGAAATAATAAAACAATTAGAAGCAATTGATGAAGTAATCTTAACTAATTTAAAACCACTTCCTAAAGTATTTATGATTTATGATTATTTAAGAACTAATTATGATGTAGATTACTTTTTCTAAAACTAATGATTTAAAAGGTTTAATCTTAGGAGATTTAAATCCATTATCTCTTAGTATTATCTTTTAAAGAAATGCTTGATAGATATAAAATACCAAAACGAAATAGTATTTGCAGAAGATAATAATATTCCATATAACAAAGTAACAATATCAAAATATAGTTATTTGTTTGATTTAGCAACAGATACATATAGTTATCAAAATAATATGTATTCTAAAAATAAGATACTTTTTCAAATATGGATATTAATAATTTTTAAGAAAATATCCAATAAATAAAAAGAGAAAATTTATCAAAGTTAACTTCAGTTGTTAAACTAGATGATGACACTATGAAAATATTAAATAAATTAACTAAAAGAGTGTCTAGTAATGTAAACTTTAGAATTTATAAAAGAAATGATGGAAGTAGAATTATAGTAGGTGAAATGAACAAAGACTACTATATGCCAAAGAATTTAAATAGATATTTTTATAGCTGATATTTATAACAATGAAGAAATAAATAATCCAAAGATATTTTTATACAAAAGAAAAATTGCTAGAAAAAGATGAAAATATTGCTAATACAATATTAGCTAGAGAAATTAGATTCTTTATTTAAAGAAAGTAAATATAGTTTAGATGAAGAAAGTAATGAGTATGTTGATAATTTAAAAGTTAAAACATATAAAAAGCTAATTTTGATCTTTTATTATTAGAAAAAAACATATAATAGTAATGTATATTTCTATAATTATTATGAGTTATATAAAAAAATAAAAAGATGATATAACATTTTATCAAACAGAAATTATAACTTCTAATGACTTGTTTAAAATAAAGAGTGAAAAATTAGTTAATGAATTTTTTAAAAAAACTGCCAAAGTATCATTTAGAAGTTGTTATTTAGATGGTTTTATGGGATATTGTCCAAATATATCAAAAGAAGAATAAACTATGTAAAGTATAATATAAAAAAATATTGAATTATATTTTTAATTATTATATACTTTAATCATAAAGTAGGAAGGAGATTAGATAAGATGTCAAATGTAGATAGAGTAGTAATTAAATATCAAGAAGCAGCTAGTGAATTCGATAGAATGGCACAAGCAGCTAATGAAATGGCTCAACAAACAAATCAAGTTAAGAATGTAACATCAAGTGTAGTAGGATCAGGTTGGGTAGGACGTGATGCTCAAGCATATTCTCAAACAGTTGAAAGATATACAACAAAATTAAATCAACAAGCAGAAGGAATGTTACAAGTAGTTGATAAGTTAAGAAAACAAGCAGAAGATAGTTTCCAAAAAGAACTAGCAGATGCTAAAAAGAGCTGATAGCGAATTAGGAATATAAGGAAAGGAGAATTTGAACAATGAACGAAAGAAAAATTTCGATAACAGATTTAAACAATTATACATCTCAATTAGGTAATTTAAGACAAGATATTGTTGATTCAATGAACAAATTTTTCTCAAGGATTAAATAACTTATATGCTGCAGGTATAATTGAAGGTGCAAGAGTAAACCCTCTAGAAGAAGCACACGGAATGGTTAAACAAACAGCTGGTCAAGTTAGTGAAACATTAACAAGATTTGAAAATTTCGTTAAAAATGATGTAGGTGTTGAAGGTCAAAACTTAGAATCATCTCAAGCAAACGAATTAGGAAACATGATAGCTGGAATGACTGCATTCAAAAACTAATTAAATTAGAAACAATAAAAAGCACTTCTTTTTGGAAGTGCTTTTTCATTTTACATAAAATTGACAAAAAAATACTTTGATATTTTTAAGATATATATTATACAATAATAACAGAATAGGAGAACTACTATGAGTGATGGATTTAAATTTAATTATAATGAAACGGAACAAGCTATAACAAATGTTGCTAGAGAAACTAGCAATTTACTTCAAGAAGTAGAAGAAATATCAAAAATTATTAATGTAAATCAACAAGATTGGCAAGGAACTACAAAAAGATGCTTATGTTAATAAATTAACAGAAACTAAAAAGAATTATCTGAATTTATTGATACTACTTTTACTGAATATATGAATAAAGAAAAACAAGATTATCTGCACATGCAGATGATGAAGGCGCAAATGCAGGTAAAAGCAGATGTGTTAGATAGACAGTAATTTTTGTGAGGTATAAAGATTATGAATAATAAAATAGTAAATTTAGCACTTTTAGCAGAAAATGTCGGTAAATTAGATAAATCTAAATTAAATATTAATAATTTATTTAATGAAATAAAAAAAGATATTAGAATATTTAAATGCTGAAGATGAAGGTGACTTTAAAGAAAAAAAGACAAGAATTTATTGATAAATTAACTCAATAGTAAATAAAATAGATGATATATTATTAAAATATATAGAATTCTTAAAGAGTTTAATTTCTTCAGAACAAGAATTAGAAAGTTCTCAAGCTTCTGATTTAGCAAAAAGAAACAGAAGAAAATGAAGAGAAAAATCTGGAGGTTCAGGATCTGGTGGAGGATCAGGTTCTGAGGTGGACGTTCTGGTGGAGGAGGTTCATCTCCCTATAACTTCAGGAGGAACTACTCCATCAAATACATCTAATCAAGGAACTGGTTCTGATCAAACTTCTGGAACTAGTTTTTGGTAACCAAGAATCAGCATTTAAACAAAATAATAATGCTTCAGAAGGAAGAAACCCTTTAATAGAAGATATTTTAAATAGATTAAGAGGTAATAATTCAAATACATCTAATCAAAACGGAACAAATTCAGGAAATAATAATGGTGGAGGATCAACAGGATATACACCATCAACAACAGCTAGAGGAATAACAATGGTGGAGGATTAACAGGATATACACCATCAACAACAGGTACAGGAGATTCTGGTGCTGGAACTAGTCCATCTGGTAGTGGAAGCTTACCAACATCTGATGCAAATAAAGATAATTTAGGTAAACTTTCAACAGGTGGAGAAGAAGCTTCAAATAAATTATTAGATGATTTATTAAAAACAAAATGTATCACCAGATGAACAAGTTTTACCAGAAGGAGAAACAACTTTAGAAGAAAAATTTACCTTTTATTAACTGAAGGTGAAAATAATCCAGTTACAGATAATTTAACAACTGAAGATTCATCTTTAACAGATTTATCAACATCGACAATAGATGATTCACTTCCAGCAGATAATGGATCAAATTCAGATTGGATTAAATATGCAGGACTTGGAACTTTAGGACTTGGAGCAGTAGGTCTTGGAACAGCAGCATTAATGTCTAAAAAAACAAAAATGATGAAGATGAATTAGCTTCTGAAGAAACAGAAGAAACTACAAATAGTGATTGGTCAACAGTAGATACTACTGGATATAATAATGATTCATTTAACACATCTTCATCAAATTGGTAAGATATATATGTGTAAACCGAACGTAAAAAATGTTGAAAAAGTAGAAATATTTCAAATTATTTGCTAGAGTTAAGTTATAGATAAGGAGAAAAATATGGCAACTAGACAAATGGAACTAACAACAGTTCGTGGATATGTTAATGATGTAAATACATATGGAAATTATTTAATGGATGCATTAAATCGTATTATTGGTAACATTGAAGCCTTTAAAAATCAAACGGTATATTAGAAGGAAGCAGCAAATGTATTGTCATCAATTGCAGCAGAGGCATTTATACAAGCTGAAAGCTATAAAAAAACTTTAGAAAGTTTTTGCTACTAAAATTCAAAAAGAATGCTGATGAAGTTGAAAGGCTTGATCAAGAAACATCTAAAAATGCAATCAGACTCTTTTTGAATGGTGTAGATTATCCAAAAAAACAAATAATACAACATCAATTGATCCAACAACAGGTAATGTTGAAATAAAAAAATAATAATAATGATCCATTCTGGTGGAAATAATAAAGAGGAGATAAATAATGGCAGATAGAATAAAAAAATAAATTATGCAGAGGCTGATAGAATAGTAAATGAATTAAATAAAGGTCTAAATGATATGGTAACTAATGTTGAAACATTAACTTCTAAAACTAATGCAGTTATTGGTATAGAATGGATAGGAAAAAGATGCAGATGCTACAAAGAAAAACTATGGAAGATATGAATAAAACTTTTAATGAACAAATAGAAGCTTTAAGAACTATTAAAAATAACATAAAAACTTATATTGAAGAAGCTCTACAACATGAAGAAGAAGCGGCTCGTGCACAAGGTGGTTATTAATAATAAATTTTAGTAAATAAAGAAGAACTTAAATTGTTCTTTTTCTTTACTATAAAAAAATAAAAAAATAATTTAAAAAAATATTAAAAATAACTTTAAATTTATTATAATTATATTAGGGATTAAATTATGGAAAATTTTTAAATTTAGTAGAAATTAATTTATACTATGAAACTTTAAAAGATTTAAGAGAAGAGATAAATTTAAGTTTTATTAAGTATAAAGATGCTTTTATATGATTTAGTTAATACTGGAGCTATAGCAGGTCTTGTAGTAAATCAATTAGAAGAACTTAGGGACTTTATGGATTATACTGCTAGAAATAATGATGAAGCAATTGATGAATTTATAAGATATATTAAAAAGAAGTTATAGATAAGAGTGAAGAAACTGAAAGATTAGCTAGTAATAATCTTAAATTAATGATAGAAAGGATGAAAAATAATGTCAACACATATAGAAGCTAAAAAGAAGATATAACAAAAATAGTTATAATGCCAGGAGACCCTAATAGAGCTAGATTTATGGCAAATAAGTTCTTAACAGATATTAAAAGAAATTAATACTGTAAGAGCTATGTATGGATATACTGGAGACTATAAAGGTAAGAAAGTTACAATTATGGCTCATGGTATGGGAATGCCATCTATTGGAATATATAGTTATGAACTATATAAAAGATTATGATGTTGATTTAATTATTAGAGTTGGTAGTGTAGGCGCTTATGCTGATGAGTTAGAAGCTTTTAGATATTGTTTTAGTTTCGGAAAGTTATAGTGATTCAAATTATGCTAAAGTTCAAAACAATACTCTTAGTAATTTAAATTATCCAAATATAGACGTTAATAATAAATTAAAATTAATTGCAAATAAATTAAATATTAAATTACATGAAGGAAGAATATATTCTTCAGATGTGTTTTATAGTGATTATATAAATCATTTAGATATGTACAAGAAAAAAACCATTGTTTAGGGTACAGAAATGGAATCTTTTGCTTTTATTTCACAATGCTAAAGTTTTAAATAAAAAGCAGCATGTTTTGCTTACAGTATCAAATCATTTTTATAAAGATATAGATATTAGTTCAAAAGAAAGAGAAGAAGCTATGGATAAAATGTTCCTTATTGCTTTAGAAAGTTTATGATAGATTTAAAGAAAATGCCTAAAAATAGAACTTCATGTTCATTTAGATGGATCACTAAATATAAATAAAGTTAGTGAAATAACAAAAGAAGATAAAAATATTACAAGAAAGAATGACTTCTGGAGAAAAATTATCTAGTTTAAAAAGAATATTTAGAAAAATTTGATTATGCTGTATCTCTTCTTCAAAGTCCATCTTTAATTAGAAAATTAGCATCAGCTTTAAGAGAAGATTTAATTGAAGATCATGTAATATATGCAGAGGTAAGATATGCACCTTTAAAACATATAAAAATATATCTATGGATGAATTTATTGATATAGTATATGAAGAATTAAATAAAGACAAAAGACTTAAAGTAAAATTAATATTATGTATGATGAGAAATGATTCTAAAATAGATAATTTAAAAGTTATTGCTTTAGCTAAAAAAACACTTGAAAAAGAAGTTGTTGGAGTAGATTTAGCAGGGGATGAAAATGCTTATCCAACTAAAAAATTTAAAAGATTTATTTGATTATGCTAATGAACTTAAAATACCTATAACAATTCATTCAGGAGAATCAACTAATTATATAGAAGTAGAAGAAGCACTTAATATGCACGCTAAAAGAATAGGACATGGAATTAGATCAATAGATAATTTTGATTTAATTACTAAGTTAAAAATAATAATATTTTGTTAGAAATTTGTCCTACTTCTAATGTTCAAACCAATAGTGTAGATATATATCAAAATCATCCAATAAAATTATTTTTCTCTTCTCAGAGTATTATATTCAATAAATACCGATAATAGACTTGTTTCTAATATTAACTTATCTAGTGAATATAAAAAAACTTATAGATTCTAATTTAATAACAATAGAAGCTATTATTAAATCGAATTTAAATGCAATTAAGCACAGTTTTTAACAGAAGAAGAAAAAGTTTTATTATTTAAAAAAATATAATGATTTATTAAGAGATATGTAGTTTTACATTTCTCTTTTTATATAAAAAGTAATGGTATGTTATAATTTAAATGGTGATGATATGAAAAAGAAATTATTATTTATTTCTTCAACGGGTGGACATTTGAATGAACTTTTACAGTTAAAAACTTTGTTTTCAAATTATCCTTATTTATTAGTGACAGAAAAAAAGATAAATCAACTATAGCATTAAAAGAAAAGTACAATGTTAAATATTTAGTTTATGGTACTAGAAAAATATATTTATTTACTTTTTTTAAATTTATATTTAACTTCTTTAAATCATTAACTATATTTTTAAAGTTTTAAACCAGATGTAATTATTACAACAGGAGCTCATACTTGTGTTCCAATGTTATTTATTTCTAAGATTTTTAAAAGAAAAAGTATTTATATAGAAACTATGGCTAATAGAAAGACTAAAACTTTAACTGGTAAAATAGTTGAAAAAAATGGGTTACACATTTTTGTTGTTCAGTGGGAAGATATGAAAGATTTATATATAGATAGTATCTATGGAGGACTTATATACTGATGATATTTGTAAGTTTAGGAACACAAGATAAAGATTTTACTAGGTTAGTAGAAAAATAGAAGAATTAAAGAAATCAGGTAAAATAAAAGAAGAGGTAGTGGTTCAACTTGGAAACACTAAATATAAAAAGTGAATTTATAAAATGTATAGATTTTATGCCTATGGAAGACTTTGATAAATATTTAAAAAAACTGTAGATATTTAATAACACATGGAGGAGTAGGTACAATACTTACAGCTTTAAAAATATAATAAAAAAAGTTATAGAGTGCCTAGGCTTTCTAAATATAATGAACATGTAAATGATCATCAATTAGAGCTTATTGAAAGCATTTAGTTTAGATACTTACATTTTAGGATGTAAAACGTTAGATGATTTAGAAGAAAATATTACTAAAGTATCGAAGTTTATTCCCAAAAATATAAATCAAATCAAGATAATTTTATAAAATTAATTAAGAGGTTAATAGAAGATGAATAATAGTATACTAGAAGAATATGGAACTAATTATACAACTAAAGAATATGTAACTAATCCTGCAATTGGAAGAGAAAGAGAAATAAAAGAACTTATCTTACTACTTTTAACTGTAGAAAAATCTGCTATATTAGTTGGTAAACCAGGGGTTGGAAAAACTGCTATTATTGAAGGTTTAGCTTATAAAATGAAGATTGGTGAAGTTCCAGAATTTTTAAAAGACTTTCAAATAATAAATATTCAAACTGCAGCTATGTTAGGGTACTACAGAAAAGGTGAATCAAAAGTTCAAATATTAATTGAAGAATTAAAAAACAACCTAAGACCATTCTTTTTATAGATGAAATACACATGCTTATGAATTCAAATTCTGATACAGCACTTGATTTTGCAAAATATATTTAAAGAAGGACTTGGAAGAGGTAGTATAAAGATAGTAGGTGCTACGACAACTGAAGAGTATGAAAGATATATTTTAAGAGATAAAAGCTTTTACTAGACGTTTTCAAAGAATTGATGTAAGAGAAGTAACAGCAGATGAAACAGTAGAGATTATGGTTGGTACACTTCCTAAAAAATAGAAAAAGAAACTGGAGTAAAGATGAAGTACAGTTCATATATACAACAACTTATATTTAAATTTATTACAGAAATAACCAGTGAATTTAAAAGAGTGTACGAACTTGGAAGTAGATATCCAGATTGTAGTTTAACTCTTCTAAAAAGTGCCTTTTTCTTATGCGGTGTTTGATAACAGAAAAGAAGTTGATATAACTGATTTTTGAAAAAGCTATAAGAGAAACAAAAATTAATATATAGTGATGTAATAATTAAAGCTTTTACCAGATTTTTAGAGAAAGATTTAAAAATATATCAAGAAGAAGGTTTAGTATATAATACTAAAACTTTAAGTTATGATAGGGTAGAAAAACAAGAAGTAGAAGAAGAAAAAGAAATAGAAATAGAACCAATATTTTTGATAGAGAAATATTACATAAACCAAAATGATATAAAAAGTATCTAATAGTTATTTAGTTGGTAATGAGTAGTAAAAGAAGAGCATAATTCTGTTAATAGACGAATGGGAGTTATAGAAGATGGAAAATAAAAATTAAAATTAATATGTTAGCAGGACTTGTTGACAAAGTAGAAGGACAAGGAGTAGGAAGTGTATATTTAGAGTTAGTAGATCTTTTAAAAAGATAAAAAGTTTAAAGATTTTTGAAATATTAATAGATTCTAATAAAAATGTGATATAAATCATTTTCATACTATAGAGTTAAAAAAATTATTTTTAAAATGATGGATAAAAGTAAAAATTGTAATGTTATGTATGTTCATTTTTACCAGAGACATTAGATGGTAGTATTAAACTTCCATGGCCTGCTTTTTGATATATTTAAACAATATGTTATAAGTTTTTATAAACAAGCTGATTACTTGATAGTAGTAAATCCAATATTTATAAATTCACTTGTAAATATAGGTATAAAAAGAGAAAAAAATATTTTATATACCAAACTATGTATCGGGAGATAAATTTTATAAAAAGAAAAAGATGAAATTATAAAAATCAAAGAAAAATATAAAATTCCCAAAAATAAATTTACTGTTCTTGGAGTAGGTCAAGTACAAACAAGAAAAAGGGATTTTAGATTTTGTTGAAGTAGCAAAAATGTTGCCTGATATTGAATTTGTTTGGGCTGGAGGATTTTCTTTTTGGAGCTATAACAGATGGTTATAAAGATTTAGAAAAACTTGTTAAAAATCCACCTAAAAACGTTAAATTTTTAGGAATAGTACCAAGAGAAGAAATGAACGATGTTTATAACATGGCAGATATATTATTTGTACCTTCATATCATGAACTTTTCCCTATGGCTATACTCTGAGGCAATAAATTTAGATAAACCACTTTAGTAAGAGATTTAGAACTTTATAAAGATATACTTTTTGAAAAATATTATAAAGCTAATTTTAATGATAAATTTAAAGAATTAATTTTTAAAATTAAAAGATGATAAAAAGTTTTTATAAACAAGGTGAAGAAAATTCTAAATACTTAAATGAATTTTTATTCAAAAGATCATATATCTGATATGTGGTTGAGACTTTTTATACTATGGTTTATACAAATCGAAAAAAATGAAAAAAAGAAAAGAAAACAAAAGATGATAAAAATAAAATAAATATAGAGATGATTATAAAACTTTTAGTAATCATAATATTGTTAACTATTTTTACTATATTGATAATTAATAAAACTTTTATTAAAGATAATTATAAAAATATAAAAATACCTAGATTTTCTTACTTTTATAAATGATAAAAAGAAGAGCTAGAATTAATAACTATTAAAAGTTATAAAGCACTTAAAAATTACTATGATATAGAAAAATGTTAAAGAATTTACACTATATACATGTAATAATCATCAACTATATTTCAATATGAAATATAAATACTTTTATTTATGATATAAATATATATGATAGGGGATTTATAGAAGAATAAAATTTAAATATTCATTTGAAGATTATAATAAATTTTGTGATAATTTAAACTAGAAAAGGGGTTTATTTATGAAATATGTATATGCCTTTAAAGAAGGTAATAAAGACATGAGAGAATTACTTGGAGGAAAAGGTGCTAATATAGCAGAAATGAGAAGATTAAATCTTCCTGTACCTAATGGATTTACTATTACAACAGAAGCATGTAATAAGTATTATCAAGATAATGAAAGACTAAGTAATGAAATATTAGACGAGATAAAAGAACACATTAAAGAATTAGAAATAGAAACAGGTAAAATATTAGGGGATCCATCTAATCCACTTTTTATTATCAGTAAGAAGTGGTTCTAGAGCATCTATGCCTGGTATGATGGATACTATATTAAACTTAGGAATTAATGATGAAGTAGCAAAAGGTTTTAGTATAAAAACAGGTAATGAAAGATTTGTTTACGATTCATATAGAAGATTTATTCAAATGTTTTCAGATGTAGCTATGTCACTTCCTAAAGGTTCTTTTGAAAAGATATTTTCAGATATAAAAATATAAAGGAGTTACTTTAGATACAGAACTTACAAGTAACGATTTAAGACAAGTTGTAGAAATATATAAAGAAGAATATAGAAGACTTGCTAATGAAGAATTTCCAACTGATCCTTTAGTTCAATTAGAAAGGGCTGTAAAAAGCTGTATTTAGAAGTTGGAATAACGAAAGAGCAATAACTTATAGAAAATTAAATAATATACCAAATTCTTGGGGTACAGCAGTAAATGTACAAGAAATGGTATATGGAAATAGTGGTGAAAAATCAGGTACTGGAGTAGCGTTTACTAGAAATCCTGCTAATGGTAAAAAGAATTATTTGGAGAATTTTTACTTAATGCTCAAGGTGAAGATGTAGTAGCGGGTATTAGAACTCCACAAACTATGGATAAGTTAAAAAGAGTTATTTCCTGATTGTTATGAAGAATTTGTAAGAATTTCTGATACTTTAGAACATCATTATAAAGATATGCAAGATATGGAATTTACTATTGATAATTCTAAGTTCTATATATTACAAACAAGAAATGGTAAGAGAACAGGAGAAGCAGCATAAATATAGCAGTTGATTTAGTAAACGAAGGTATGATTACTAAAGAAGAAGCAGTTATGAAAGTAGATGCATCTTTACTTGATCAATTACTTCATCCAGTATTTAAAGAAGAAAGTTTGAAAAAAGCACAAGTAGTAGCAAGAGGTTTAGCAGCATCTCCTGGAGCAGCAACTGGTAAGATTTATTTTGATTCTAAAGATTTAAAAGAAAGCTAAAAGAAAACGGAGAAAAAGAACTTATTTTAGTAAGACTTGATACATCTCCAGAAGATATAGAAGCTATGCTTATAGCAGAAGGAATACTTACAATCCATGGAGGTATGACATCTCATGCTGCTGTAGTAGCAAGAGGAATAGGTGTTTGTTGTGTCTCAGGATGTAGTGAAATATTAATTGATGAAGAAAAATAAAACTTTAACTTTAAAAGATGGAAGAGTCTTAAAAGAAGGAGATTATTTATCACTTAATGGTAGTACTGGAGAAGTATATGCTGAACATATAGAAAAACTGAAAAAGAAATAACAGGTAATTTTTTCGATATTTATGTCTTGGGTAGATATGTTTAGAAGACTTAAAGTAAAAAGCAAATGCTGATACTAAAAAAAGATGCTTTAATTGCAAATAGATTTAATGCAGAAGGAATAGGTCTTTGTAGAACTGAACACATGTTTTTTTAACGAAGAAAAGAATATTTAACTTTAGAAAGATGATTTTATCTTCTAGCTTAGAAGAAAGAGAAGAACATATAAAAGAATTATTAAAATATCAAAGAGATGATTTTAAAGAACTATTTAATTCTATGCCAGGTAAGTCAGTTGTAATAAGACTTTTAGATCCACCTATACACGAATTTTTACCAAAACAAAAAGAAGAAATAGAAGTTTTAGCAAAAAGCTTTAAATGTTAGTTATGAAACTTTAATGGAAAAAGATTGCTAGTTTAAAAAGAATTTAATCCTATGATGGGACATAGAGGTTCTAGACTTTTAGTATCTTATCCAGAAATAGCAAGAATGCAAGCAAGAGCAATACTTGAAGCATTAAGTGAAGTAGAAGTACCAGTAGATGTTCAAATTATGATTCCACTTATTTTTAGAAGTAAAAAGAATATAGTTTTATAAAAAAACATAATAGATCAAGAAGCTAAGAAAGTAATGGAAGAAAGAGGAAAAGAACTTAAATATAAAGTTGGTACTATGATTGAAGTTCCAAGAGCAGTAGTATTATCAAGAGAAATTGGAGAACAAGCAGAATTTTTCTCTTATGGAACTAATGATTTAACACAAATGACTTTTTGGTATGTCTAGAGATGATTCTTCTAAATTCTTAGATGATTATTTAAATAATAATGTTTTAACAGAAGATCCATTTAAACATATCGATGAAAAAAGGAGTAGGTCAATTAATTATTCTTTCTAAAGAATTAGGAAGAAGAGCAAATCCTAATCTAGAACTTGGTATATGTGGAGAACATGGAGGAGATCCACAAAGTATAGAATTCTTTAATAAGATAGGACTAGACTATGTATCTTGTAGTCCATATAGAATTCCTATAGCAAAACTTGCAGCAGCACAAGCTGAAATTAAAAATAAAGAAAATAAATAATAAAAAGACTAGATAAAACTAGTCTTTTTTTCTGTATCTAAGTAAAAATTAAGTAAGATATATTAGTTTTAAATTATTTTTGTATTATAATAATTATAGATTTGAGGTAAGAGAATGAAAAAAATACAATGTAATAGTAGTATTTGATAAAAATATGGAAAAATACTTTTGATGTGTAAAAAGAGCAAAAGAACCATATTTAGGAATGTATAATTTAGTTGGTGGAAAAATCGAAAAGGAAAATGATGGATTAAATGAGGCTTATAGAGAATTATTTGAAGAAACAAATATTAGAAAAGATGATATAAGTTTAATGCATTTTATGAATATCGAATATAGAACAATGAATAAATTGTTGGAAGTTTATTATGGGATTTTTAAATAAGGAAGTAAAATTAATTGAAGAGTTAAATAAACTAGAATGGGTATTAATTGATGATGATTTCTTTTAATATGAATAAATATGCAGGTGAAGGAATTATAGGTCATATTATTGAAGAAATAAAAAAATTTTAATGGATAAATAAAAAGATTTGTTATTAATGAAAGAAAATAACTTAGACAAAGAATATTATATTTTGTTAATAGAGTTATTTTTATAAAAATAATTTGATTTTTGTTATATAGAAAGAGGTGATATCTTTTGTTGTTATTAGATGTTAATAAAATATCAAAAAAATTTTTGGATATAATAATTTGTTTAAAGATGTTTCTTTTTCTTTAAATGAAGGAGAATCAATTGCAATAATTGGACCTAACTGGTTGTGGAAAATCTACAATACTAAAATTAATTATGGGTCTTGAATCAACTGATACTGGTTCTATTAGCATTAAAAAGGAGCTAAGATTGGTTATTTAGATCAAAGCATAGTAAATATAGATAATGATAAAACAGTATATGAAGTTTTTAAAAGATGCTTTTAGTGAAATAAATGAACTTGAAAAACAAATTAAGATTTATGAAAAAGATTGGTGAAAACTATAAAGAAAAAGAATTAGAAAAATATTGTCATTAATTGAAAAATTTAACTTATTAGGTGGATATGAAATTGAAAGTAGAATTAGTACAGTAATAAATGGTTTGAAACTTGATAAAAATATAAAAAGAGTTATATAAAAATTTATCTGGAGGAGAAAAACTATTGTTCAATTAGCAAAAAGTACTTTTATTAAAAACCTGACTTATTAATATTAGATGAACCAACTAATCATCTTGATATCAACAGAATTGAATGGTTAGAAGAATATATTAAATCATTTAAAGTGCATCTGTTATAGTTTCTCATGATAGATATTTTTTTAGATAAAATGGTTAATAAAGTTTTAACTATTGATGATGATGGGATTGGAAGAGTATATGCTACAAATTATTCGGGATATTTAAAACTTAGTGAGGAAAATGTATCAAAAAAAGATTAGCACAATATGGTGATGAACAAGAAAGTATTAAACAATTAGAAATAAAAGCAAAACAATTCATGCAAGCCGGAATGGCAAAAACAGTTCTTCTTTAACACGACAAGGAAAGAATCTATGGAAAGAGCACAAAAATGCGTGCTGAAGCAATTAAAAAACCCTTTAGAACAAAATAAAATAAATATGTCTTTTTAATGAACATAAAAAAATCTTCAAATAGAATTATCGTAGCAGATAAATTATCAGTTTTTACACCAGAAAAATGTTAAAATATTAGATAATATTAATTTAGAAATTATAGCAGGAGATAAAGTTTCAATAATTGGAGAAAAACGGTTCAGGAAAATCAACATTTGTTAAAATTATTATGGGAGATAAAAAGTTTAGAAAGCAGTGGAAATATTTATGTTGGACCTAGTGTTAAAATAGGATATATTCCTCAGTTATTGAATTTGAAGACGAAAATAAAACTTTATATGAATATTTTTTTCAAGAAGAGTTGGATTACCAGAAGAAAAGAGTCGTAGCATTTTAGCTAGATTTAAATTTAAAGGGGATTTTATTAACAAAAGATTAAAAAAATTTATCTGGCGGGGAAAAGAATGAGAATTAAATTAGCTGAATTATTACAACAAGAAGTTAATACATTAATATTTGATGAACCAACTAATCATATAGATATTCCAACTAAAGAAGTTTTTGAAGAAGCACTAGATGATTTTGGGGAACATTAATTTTTGTAAGCCATGATAGATTTTTTTATAAATAAATATGCAAATAAAGTAATAGTATTCGAAAATAGAAAAATAAAAGAATATATAGGTAATTACGATTCATATAAAGAAGTAAAAGATAAAAAAAGTATTAAGTGAAAACTTAATCTTTTTTGTACAATGCTATAATAAAAATATGAAAACATTCTAATTGTTTAGAATGATAGAGAAAGACTAAAAATAAGTAACTGAAAAATAAAAATTTTAGGAGAGTATATGAATTTGATATTTTTAAGACATGGTGAATCAACAGATAATGTAAAAAGAATTATTATCTGATAAAGAAATATACTGGTCTATATTAACTAAAGAAGGTAAAAAAAGAAGTAATAGATTCTATTAATAATCTTCAAAAAGATATAGATGTAATGTATGTTTCTCCTCTTCCAAGAACTATTGAAACTGCTCATTATGTTTTATGAAAAATATCCTTATATTAAGGTTGAAATAGAAAATAGAATTAGAGAGATAAATTATGGTAAATATTCTGGTTCTAAAAACAATAAAGAATTGGATGAAGTAAGAAATAAAACAAATTAATGGAGATTATTTAGTTAGATTTGGAGAATTTGGTGAAAATAAATTAGAGATAGAAAAACGATTATCTAGTTTTTACTGATCTTTCTAAAGAAAATTATAAAAAAATGTTCTTATAGTATCGCATGGTTCAGTAATTTCTCATATGAAAAGATTATTAAATATAAAAACAAATCATATAGGTCAATTTGAAATATTTGAAAATATTGATTTGAAAGTATATATAAAGAAAAATACTAAAATTAAAAATTTAATTGTATAACGCTGTAAATTAATAATAATTTAACTTATGTGTAATAGTTTCTGTTTATTTGTTACTATTTTTTTGGGGAAATTTTTATGAAGATTATCACTAATGATTATTCTAATGTATCTTATGTTTGTAAAATTATGAATGATAGAAATTTAAGTTTTATAAACACATGTAGAGTTGTTCGTTCTAGAACCGCTGTATATTTACAAGAAAGCTGGAAAGGAAAAAGATGCGTCTGCTGTTATTAATGCGATATATGATATAGTTTCTAATTTAGAAAAAGAAGTAAATGAAATTAATGTAGCATTAAGTATGCTTATTAATTATGCAAAAGACACAGAAGAAGATATAATTGATAGAAACCAAAAAAATATTAGGATTATATTAGAGGTAATAAAATAGATAATAGAATTATAAATGTAAATGAATTAGATAACTATTCTAGTTATTTTTTTCAAGAAAAAGAAAAATTTATGTGATAGTTTAAAAGCTAATTTAATAGAACTAAAGAAATGTAGAACAGATTATATATCTGGTCGTATAGCTAAATCTATAGAAGAAGTTGAAAGAAAAATCAATATTATCTAATATAACAATAAACTCAGAAAATTCTGGGTTTTTCTTTAGTTTAAAAACACTTATAAAAAGACAAGTATAATTAAAAAAATTTACAAAAATATATTAAAAAAATTTTTAATATACTATAGAATATATATATGATAAAAATATAATAAAAATAGTATTAGCAACGCTGTTGTTATTAATGATAATTATATCTACAATGTTTTTGATAAATAAAAATAATAAAATAATAAAACAAGAAGTTAAGTTAAATTATAGTGTTACTTATGAACAAGCATTTCCAGATCCTTATCTTAGAAGAATAGTATTTAACTCTATATTTAAAGAACCACAATTCCACATTATAGATGTTAAAGATTTTTTTCTAGTTATAGAATAATTGATCAAATAAATGATAGTGAATTTGCTAATTATAGTGCTAGAGTTATAAATAAAGTTGAATTAGATAAAGTTAATAAAGTATTTGATATCTTAAATAGTACAAATAAAAATAACTACCCTACAAGGATTAGAATACTTAGAAAATCTATTATGGATAAGTTTTAGGGGACATAATATTAAAGATTTAAGTCCATTAGATAATTTAGTTAAACTGAAATATATAGATTTTTAGTTCAAAAATAAAGTAGAAACAATTAGATTAGATAATAAACCAGAATTATTAAGTTTATGGTTAGCTTCAAATAATATAAAAAAATATTGATGTAAGTACAAATACTAAATTAGAAGCACTTTCATTAGGTCAAAAATAAATTGACTAATATAAATGTAACAAACAATCCTAATTTAGAAATCTTACAATTAGGTTTGAATCATTTAAAAACTTAAAATATAATGAATAATTCAAAATTAATAAAAACGGATGGTATTAGTAATATGCATCTTCAAAGTTATCCAGAATATACTATAGATATAAAATGATATGTTAAATTTAGAGTTTGTTTATAATAATAATCAAGTATATTTGGATAGAAATGACGATTTGTTTACAAGAGTAAATAATAAATATAAATTTAACAAAAGTAGGAAAACATACAATTAATTTTTCATGCTGACTCAACAGGATTTACGTATCCTTTTGGTGGGACAATTGTAGTAAATGTAACTGGAGGAGAAGCAACTAAATATACACCTTTAATAACTAATGATAGTAGATGTTATGTAAATCAAAACTGTAGTTTAGCTGATAAAATTTATAATATACCAAGAGATGCTAATATAGTATCAGTAACATCTTGTGATCATGGAAATGCAACAGGAATAATTTTTAGTTCCCTAATCAAAAAGGACTAGGAACTTGTGATGTTAAAATTACTTTTGGTGATGGTTCAACGGGAACATATAAAGTTAAAATACCAGTATTTGAAAAAATATAAAAAGAAATAGAACCATTTAAAACCAATTTATCCAAAAAGTAAGTATATCGAAGGAGAATTTGCAAAAATTTATTGCTTAGTTATTCTGAAGTACAAGATGAAAGAGACGATTATTTAAATATATTAAATAAAAAAATCAAAATGTAATTATGAAACTTATATTTGCGATACTATAAGTTACAAATCAGAAGCTTTTTATCGATCTATAGGAGATAAAGCAATTTCTGATAAACCAATACCAGGAAAAAGCTTACGATTATTCTTCAGTAAATGACACAGCTATATTAGATAGTAAAGTTAAAGTATATAATAGTAAAACAGATGGAACAAGTTGTTAGGAATTATCGTAATGGATCAAGTCTTATAGATTGGCAAGGTGATGAAAATCAAAAGTATTTTATATTTATAATCAGTGGTTAAAATGGAGTTCCAAATATATTAGAAACTACAATTCTAAGAGATACAGATGGAGATAAAATACCAGATGTTGATGATGAAGATGATGATAACGATGGAGTAAGTGATGAACAAGAAGTACTTGATCAAACTGATCCAAAAAGATAGTACGAGTTTTAAAGTAACAAAATATGTTATAAAGTTAAAGGATAGTATAAACTATTCTTTTTAGGAGATATTATGGATATATTAATTATGTTAATTTTTTTATATTAATTGGAATTGCTTTTAATAATTATAAAGTCGTTTCAAAAAAAGAAATTTAACTTTAGATAGTAAGGTTAAAAAAATCCTAGTTTTTTTCAATTTTAATATCAGAAGATATGAAAGTAAAGTAATAGAAAGTTTACTTATAAGTATAAACAAACAAAAGTGTTAAAGTTAATCCAAAAAGATGTTTATATAATTGTTGAATCTTTAGAAGATGAAACATGTAATATAGTTAAAAATATAATATGAATATAATTTTTAAGAGATAAATTAGATTTAAAAAGAAAAGGTTATGCTTTTAGAAGAAGCTTTTGATTATTTTTAAGAAGAAAAATAAAGTTTATGATTTTGTATTTTTATATTTGATGCAGATAATATATTAGATAAATACTTTATTAAAGAGATGTTAATAACTTATAAAAATGGTTATGATATAGCGTGTGGATATAGAGCATTAAAAACAAGAAATTTAATATTTATGCTTATTCTTCTATACTTAGTTTTTTCTTTACTTAATACAGTAGCTAATCAAGGAAAAAGCAAAGAATAATTTAAGTATTCTTTTATCTGGTACAGGTTTTTATTTTTAGTAAAGAAGTAATTAAAAATGGTTATAATTTTCATAGTTTAACAGAAGATTATGAACTTAGTTTATATTCTATAATTAATAATTTTACTAGTACTTATAATCCAAAAGCTATATATTATGATGAACAAGCAGAAGATTATAAAACAACTGTAACTCAAAGAATAAGATGGATAAAAGGTTATTTTTGAAGTAAGAAAAAAATATATGAGAAAATTTAGAAAAAAATCTTTTTTTCAAAACATTTAAATAGAGCTTCTATAATTGATGAATATTTAGGTATGATTCCATATTTTTATATCTTTTGGTACTTTTTGTTTTTATAATATCAAATTTAATAAAATTTAAAATTCTAAATATTTTTATTATTATTTCTTTTTCTTACTTAATATTGATTTTTAATTACGATATATTTACTATTTAAAGAACAAGATAAAATAAAATTGAATATAAAAACAAAAGATATTAATAACTTTTTATAATCCTATATTCACTTTAAGTTATATACCTTGTTTCATAAAAAGCAATATGTACAAAAAAATGTCGAATGGAAAAGAATAGACCATAATAATAGTTAGTAATATGCTATAATTAGTTAGGAGAAGTTTATGAAAAAAATAATATTAACAGGAGATAGACCAACAGGTAAACTTCATATAGGACACTATGTTGGTTCTTTTAAAAAAACGTGTAGAATTACAAGATAACGAAGAATTAAAACAATTTGTAATGATAGCAGATGCTCAAGCTTTTAACTGATAACTTTGATAATCCTAAAAAAATTCAGGATAATTTACTTGAAGTGATACTTGATTATTTAGCAGTTGGAATAGATCCTAAAAAGAGTACTATTTTTTTATTCAATCTGAGATAAGTGAATTAACAGAATTAACATTTTACTATATGAACTTAGTTAATTTATCTAGATTACTTAGAAATCCTACTGTAAAAGAAGAAGTAAAACTAAGAGGATTTGAAAATAATATACCAATGGGATTTTTTTAACATACCCGGTTAGTCAAGCTGCTGATATAACAGCTTTTAAAGCAAGTTTTATTCCAGTAGGAGACGATCAACTTCCCTATGATAGAACAAACTAGAGAGATAGTTAGAACTTTTAATAGACTTTATAAGGAAGTACTTGTTGAACCAGTTGCAATACTTTCTGATAATAAAGAAAGTTTAAGACTTCCTGGAATAGATGGAAACGCTAAGATGAGTAAGTCTTTAGGAAACTGTATTTATTTATCTGATACTAGGGAAGATTTATATAAAAAGTAATGAAAATGTATACAGATAGTAAAACATATTAGAATTGAAGATCCAGGTCATATAGAAAAATAATACTGTATTTACTTATTTAGATGTCTTTGTTAAAGAAGATAGTTTTACTAAATATTTACCTAGTTATAATAATTTAGATGAATTAAAAAGAGCACTATAAAAAAAGGTGGACTTGGAGATGTAGTTATTAAAAATTCTTATTTAATGTACTTGATGAAGAATTAAGTCCAATTAGAGAAAGAAGATTAGAGTATTTAAATAAAAAAAGATGAACTTATGAAAATATTAGAAGAAGGAACAAAAGAAGCAAGAAGATATGCTAAAAAAACTTTTAAAAAGAAGTTAAAGAAGCAATGATGCTTAATTATTTTTGAAAAATGAGAGTAATAGTTAGTGCTGGTGGAACAGGTGGACATATTTATCCTGCTTTTATCTATAATATCTTCTCTATCTAAAGAAGATGAAGTTTTTATATATTGGTACTAGTAATAGAATGGAAAAAGATATAGTACCATCTAAAAAAATATAAAGTTTATTGGTATTGATATAGAAGGATTAAATAGAAAAAAATATTTAAAAAAACATAGTTGTTTTTATATAAGTATTTTTAAAAGCTTATTTTTAAAAATAAAAAAAGATTATAAAAGATTTTTAAAGCTGATAAAGTAATAGGTTGTGGAGGGTATATAACTTTGCCTGTCTTAAAAAGCTGCACAGTCTTTTAAAAAAATTGATACTTATATTCATGAACAAAAATTCAATCGTAGGTTTATCAAATAGATTAGTAGAAAAGAAATGTAAAAAAATATTTATATCGTTTGAAGATAGTAGAAAGTATTTTTAAAAATAAAAAAATGTTTATTTAACTGGAAATCCTTGTAGTGAGAATGCTAGAGATATAAAATTAGTAACAAAAAGATTTAGGTTTTGATGAAAAAGAACTTATATTAATAGTCATGGGAAGTTTAGGTTCTGATACTATAAGTGATAAGTTAGTTAAATTAACAGAAAAATTTAAAAATATGCCATATAATTTTTAATAATTAGTGGTAAAAAAATTATATTGATAAATTTAAGAATAATTATAAAAAAATATTAAAGTTTTAGAATATCTTGATAATTTACCAGGAGTTATGAAATCTAGTGATTTAATGGTTACTAGAAGTGGTGCTACGACACTTTCTGAAATATCTTCACTTAATGTTTTTATCAATTTTAGTACCATCTCCTTATGTAACAAATAATCATCAAGAAAAAAATGCTTTTAACGTTTGCATCAAGTAATGCTGCTATTCTTTTAAAAGAAAAAGATTTTTGAAAGTGTAGCTAAAGTAATAGATGAAATATTAAAAGATAAAGAAAAAAATAAAACAAATAAAAAGAAAAATTTAGCTAAATTTTTATATTGCTGATTCATCTAAAAAAATATAGTTAAATTAATAAAGGAGTAGTTTGTGGAAGACTTTATAAAAATTTTTTTACGAGAAAATAAAATACCATATAAAGAAAACGAAAGTTTAAAAAAATTATTGTACTTATAAGATAGGTGAGAAAGCAAGATTAGTAGTAGAACCAAGAGATACTAAGAGTTTAGTTAAATTAATAGACTATAAAAAAACAAATAATATAAAAACATATGATAATTGGTTATGGATCTAATTTAATATTTCCTGATACAAAATTATGATGGTGCAATAATAAGACTTGTTAATATGTCAGAAATAGAATATATTGGTGAAAATCTTTTTTAAAGCAGAAGCAGGTATATCTTTACAAAAAAATTAGCTATGACTTTATCTAGTAAAGGATATACTGGTATTGAGTTTGCAACTGCTATACCTGGAACCTTAGGTGGAGCTATTTATATGAATGCCGGAGCTTATAAAAGTGATATGGGATATATTACTTCTCATGTAGAAGTTCTTACTCCTGAGTTAAAAAAATTATAACTTTGGCTAATAAAGAATTAAATTTTCATTATAGAACATCTTTTTTTCAAACTAATCCAGGTTATATAATATTAAATGCTACTATAAGTTTAAAAAAAGCTAATGTAGAAGAAGTAATGGAATTAATAAAGGACAGAAGTTTAAGAAGAAAAAGCTTCTCAACCAATAGAATATCCATCAGCTGGAAGTGTGTTTAGAAATCCAGAAGAAATACCAGCAGGAATGTTAATCGAAGAGTTAGGTTTAAAAAAATAAAACTTGTGGAGGAGCACAAATAAGTAGTAAACATGCTAATTTTTATAATAAATATAGGAAACGCTAAAGGAAGCGATATATTAGAACTCATAAAAATTAGTAAAAAGAAGCTAAAGAAAAAGAAATATAGAATTAAAAGAAGAACAAAGAGTAATAAAGTGGGATTAAAATGAAAAAAAGTAAAAGAAGAAAGTAAAATTAAAATTTATACCATTGTTATTAATGTTTTTTTAATATTAGTAATGTTGTTTTTTTCTTTTTAAACATATCTCAAAAAAATAAAACCATCTTTAATTTTAATTAGAGGTAATGAATTATTAAGTGATAGAGAAATTATAAAATGAAGGGAACTTAAGAGAATTTAAATATTTTTCTTTTTAATAATACATCGAAAGAAAAAAATTAGAAAAAAATAAAATTATTAAAAAAAGTAGATATAAAAAAAGAAAATTTTTTTGTTTACTATTGAGGTTACAATAGAAGAAAAAAAGGTTATTTTTATATGAAAAGACTTCTTCTTTATATATTTTTAGAAGATAATGAAAAAAAGTGAAAAATAAATAAAAAAATATTGAAGTTCCTGTTTTTAAATAATAAAATTATAAATACAGTAGAAAAAAAGTTTTATTAATAAATTTTCTTTACTAAATAAATCTGTAAAATATAGAATATCAGAAATATTTTATCAACCTACAGAATATGATAGTGCTTTATTTTTTTAATGTATATGAAAGATGGTAATCATGTATATGTTAATGTAAGTAATTTAGAAAAAAATTAAATCACTATGATAAGACAGTTGAATCTATAGGATACGACAAAAAAAGGCATCTTTAGATTCGATGCCTTAGTTTATAATAATATTCAATTTAAAATTATTTAAAAACGAATTAAATTAATAGATGGATGGTTAAAAAAATCTAAATGGTAATTTATTATTCCCAATCCCACTAGATACAATAATATTTGTATCTTTTTTTCTTTTTCTATATCTTTACAATAAGTTTGTGCTCCTTTAAATTTTATTAAACAAGGAAGGTAGGGTAGACGTATTAATCCTCCAAGACTTCTTCCTGAAAGTACTAATTTTATATTATTTAAGTCTTTAAAAATTTTTTTATATTCATCAGGAGAATGAGTTACTAAAATATCTGTTTTTTTGCTAACACTATCTTTGTTTGATATAGTTAAAGTATTATTATTTAAATCAAATATTTCTTCATTATTTATTTCTTTAAAAATCAGATTTGTTTAAAAATAGTGTGAGTTATATCCGAGTCTTTATCACCAGTTACATAAAGTTTTTGCATATTTAGCTTTAATATTTTTAAGTTCGTTAATAAGAGATTCTTTTTTTGGTTGTTATTTATCTTGTTATTTATTAAATTACCATTAAATATAACTATGTCTGGGTTTAAATAATTTATAGTATTCACAACATTTCTAATTTTATTCATATCTATAATAAAAAGGATAGTTAATATCAGAAAAATTGAACTATTTTTTTAGATCTTTAAAATTTTTCGTTTATTGCTTTTTAATTCATATTCCTTTATATTTAAAAAAACTATTTCCAATAAAATACATATATATTGGAACAGATATAATTAAAACAAAAAAATAATTATTAAAATTTTTTCATATTAACCTCCTAAAAAGTAATAATGCCATAAATAAATTATGAATAGAATGCACTAATATAGAATTACAAATATTTTTTTAGATTTATATAATATGTAACTTAAAGTAAAAGATAATATTAGATATGAGCATAAAAAAAGAATATTTGAACAATGCTTTGTAAATTAGTTACATGAAATAAAGAAAATAAAATAGATGATGTTAACAAAAAAATATATTTATTATTTGTACATTTAAATAAAGTGAATCTAAAAAGTATTTCTTCTAAAAATAGGCGCTAAAAAGCAAGATGAAACAAATGCTATAAAAAAATATTTGCTTTAAATAAGTTTCTAACCATTTCTTCATTACTTGGAATGTTACTAGTTATAGTTTTAGATATTATAAGTTGATATATAAAATAAATTGTTAAACCTATTATGTAGTGTTTTTAAACTTATAGATAAATTTTTTTAGTTCAAATTTTTTTAATATCTTCTTTTATTTCTTTTAAAATAAACTAAAATAAGACATATTAAAAATAGTAAAGCTATTTATAAGATATATAACACTACTATTTAAATGCGTATATTTTTATATTTATAACAGAATAAAAAAATACTTATAAATAAAAAAATAAAAATACTACTTATTAATTTTTATGATATATTTGTAATCTTTCATAAACCCTCTATTATTTATAATATATTTTTAATATTTTTTTATGCAAATTAAACTATAAAATATTTTTGGATATTAGTAAAAACATCCCATTTTATCAATAAAAAAATGTTATACTAATTAAATAGTGGAGGTATTATGAAATACTATTGTGTAGGTATTAAAGGTGCTGGTATGGGTACCTTTAGCAAATATATTAAAAAGATTTAGGAAACGAAGTGTCAGGATATGATGATGATACTCATTATAAATATACAGAAGAGGGATTAAATAAAAAGAAATATTAAAATATATTATGATGGTAGTGCTTCTTTAGATAAAGATACTATAGTCACTTATTCTAAAAGCTTTTTAAACCTGAACATAAAGAAATGAAAAAGATTAAAAGAATTAGGTTTAACATTTAAAGAATATAATGAAGTAGTTGGAGATTTAACAAAACAATTTGAAACAATATCAGTTTGTGGAACACATGGAAAAAAACAACAACAACATTACTTATAAGTGAACTTTTTAGAAAATGTAGGATGTAATTATTTCGTAGGAGATGGAAGCGGTTATGCAGATAAAGAAAATAGTTTATTCGTTATAGAAAAGCGATGAATATAACAAACATCTTTTGGCATATCATCCATATTTAGCAGTGTTAACTTCTATAGAACTTGATCATACTGAATGTTATCAAGGTGGACTTGATGAAATAAAAAGAAACATTTAAAACTTTTTTTGTAATAAAGCAAAAAGAGTTCTTGCTTGTGGAGATTATGAAGCGATTAGAGATTTAAACTTAGATTGTGTATATTATGGATTAAATGAAAATAACTTTGTAAGAGCAGAAAATATTAAATATAAAAGAAACAGGTACAGAGTTCGATTATTATGAAGGAGATGATTTAATTTATCATTTTTGATTTACCTATATTTGGAGAATATATGGTACTTAATGTTTTAGCAGGTATTTATACAGCTAGAAGTTATAATGTATCTTTAGAAGAAATAGAAAGTGTACTTAAAAAAATTTAAAGGTGCTAAGAGAAGATTTAAATCAGAAGTAATAGAAGATTATGTGATTATTTCTGATTATGCACATCACCCAACAGCTATAAAATTAACACTTGAAGCAGTTAAACAAAAATATCCAGATAAAGAAAGTGTAGCAATATTCTTACCAAATACTTATTCTAGAACAGAAGCTTTTACTTGATGAGTTTGCAAAAATCACTTGAAAAACTGTGATAAGGCATATATTTTTAGATATAAGAGCAAACAGAGAAAAAAACAAGAAGATTTCCCTGGAATTAGTAGTGATTTAATAATCAAAAAATAATAAATATGAAAAAAATAGCAATAGATGATGCAGATAAATTATTAAAACATAAAAGGAGCAGTATTAACTTTTTATGAGTTGTGGAGATATTTATTTGCTAGAAGAAGCATTAAAAAAATAAACTTAACAATAAATAAAAAGTAAAAAAATAAAAAAATGACAAAAATATGATAAGAATATATCTTTTAAAGATGTATTAGACAATTTAAAATTATATAACAATATTGAAGAAGAACATATAGAACTTGAAAAAGCATTTAATTATATAAGAGAAAAAGCACGTTAAATCAGTTAGAAAAAAAGTGGAGAAACTTACGTAGAATATTTACTTAATACGGCTATGATTTTAACTAGAATATACGCTAGTACAGAAACTATAATTGCGTCTTTTTTTAAGAGATATTTTAAATGAAACAGATGTTAAAATTGAAGAAATAAGATCTGTTTTTGGCGAAGAAATTACTAAAATAGTAATAGCCGTAAATAAATTAACAAATATAAAAAAATATCTACAGAAAGTAATGCACTTATAGATTATTACAAGAAAATAGTAGTAGGACTTGCAGAAGATGTTAGAGTTATCATTATTATTCTTGCAGATAATTTAGCAAATATGAGAACGTTGTGGGCTCTTGATAAGGATAAACAAAAGATTAAAAGCAAAAGAAGCATTAGAGATATATGCTCCAATTGCTCATCACTTAGGTATACATAAAATAAAAAAAGTGAACTTGAAGATTTATCTTTAAAATATTTGAAACCAGAAATATTTCATGAAATAGCAGATAAATTAACACTTACTAAAAAAATGAAAGAGATAGAAGTGTAAATGAGATGATTCAAAGTGTAATAGATTTATTAGAAGAAAATCATATACATGCTAAGATTAAAGGACGTAGTAAATCTATTTACTCTATTTATAAAAAAACTAGAATCTGGTAAAAAGTTTTAATCAAATATATGACTTTTTAGCTCTTCGTGTACTTGTTGATAAAGAAGCAGAATGTTATCAAGTTTTAGGACTTATTCATTCAAAAATATAAGCCATATCCAGGAAGATTTAAAGATTATGTAGCTATGCCTAAACCAAATGGGTATCAATCTTTACATACTACAGTTTTTTTGGAAAAGATTCAAACATATATGAAATACAAATAAGAACTAAAGATATGGATGAATTTGCAGAAAATGGAGTCGCTAGTCACTGGGCTTATAAAGAAAAAGAAAAAAATTTAAAAAGAAAAGAGCGAAAATCTTACTGAACAAAAAAATTACAATTTTTAAAACTATTATTGAAATGAATGAAAATAAACTTAGCAGCGAAGAACTTATAAACTCTTTTTAAGGAAGAAATCCAAAATAAACATATTTATGTATATACTCCAAAAAGGAGATATATTAGAACTTCAAAGTGATTCTACACCAATTGATTTTGCATATAGAATTCACTCAAAAAGTGGGAGAAATAACAACTGGAGCTATAGTAAATGAAAAATTGTACCACTTGATTATGCACTAAAAAGATGGAGATGTAGTAAAAATAATTACTGATAAAAAAATTCTCCAGGACCTAGTAGAGAATGGTTAAAGTTTGTAAAAAAGTACTCAAGTAAAAGCTAAGATAAAAGCATTTTTTTCAATAAGAGTGAAAAAAAGAAAAATTATATAGAAAGAGGTAAGGATTCTTTAGAAAAAGCTTTTAAGAAAAAAAGAAAACTTTCTATAACTAATTTTTTTATCAAAAGAAAATATTGATATTATATGTCAAGAAATGAAAGTTGATACTTTGGAAGATATTTATTTTTATAATAGGAAAAAAATGTTACTAATGCAAATCATATTGTTAATATAATTGATAAACCTGTTATTAAAAAAATATAGAAGAAGAAAAAAACCAGTGTTATTTAAAAAAATAATAATTCTCCTGTAATCGTAGATAAAGTAGGAGAAGTTCAAAGTTAGTTTAGCAGCTTGTTGTAATCCAATACCTGGGGATGAAATAATAGGGTTTATTACTAAAACAAGTGGAATTAAAATTCATAGAAAAGAATGTGAAAATATAAAAGATGAATATAATAGATATATTAAAGTTACTTGGAATAATAAAAAAACAGATAAGTTTTTACTATAGTACTTTTATATTCTAAAAAGTACTAAGATGCTTACAGATATAGTTAATAAAGCTAATTCTAATAATATTTTTTTCTAGATTCTATGAATACTATTCATAAAGATAAATATATAATATATAAATTAAAAATTATTAGTTTATGATAAAGAAAGACTTGATAAGTTTTTTAAGAGAAGTATCAGCATTTACTGATATAGTAAAAACAGAAAGGTTAATGGATTGAAAGTATTAGTACAAAAGAGTTACAGAAGCGAAAGTTGAAGTAGATAAAAAAATAATAGGCTCAATAAATACAGGTTATTTATTATTGGTATCTTTTACACAAAATGATACTAAAAGAAATAGTGGATAAGATGATAAAAAAAGTATTGAACTTAAGAATTATGGATGATGAAAATTCAGTTATGAATTTAGCTATAGATTCTTCTAAAGATAAGATACTTTCAATATCTCAATTTACTTTATATGCTGACACGTCTAAAGGAAATAGACCTAGTTATTTAAAAAGCTTTAAAAAGGTGAAGAGTCTAGTCTTTTTATACGAGTATTTTTAACAAAGAAATGAAAAAAATATTGAAGTAGAAACAGGGAAGTTTGGTGCGGATATGAAAGTTAGTTTAACAAATGATGGCCCTTGTACTATAATGTTGGAGTTATAATGGAAAAAAATAAATTACAAATTAATAAATATCTTATTGATATTACTTATAATATTTTTTTAATATTTATATTGTCCCCTTATTGGGTATCTTATTTTTTTCAAAAAGGTTTAGCAATAGGGTTACCAATATTTTTTAGCCTTTTTTTAATTGCATATGGTTTATATCCAATAAAAAAAGAGTTGAATAAAAAAATAAAAATGAAGGAATAACAGTAACGTTAATATATTTAGTTATACTTGTATTATTGGTATTACTTTTTGTAACTGTTACACCACTTCTTTATGAACAATTAAAAGGTTTACCAAAAAGCTTTTTGATCAAGCAATAAAATATATAAATACTAGTTATAAAATTAATTTAAGTCCATATGTATCAACATATTTATCTAAGTTTAGTAGAGCGATTAAAGAAATAGATATATCAAATGGTGTAATATCTATAATTAATAATTCACTATCTTTGGTTGTTACTATATTTCTAACTTTTTATATTGTCTATTTATTTCTTGTTAGATATGGAAAGTATCAAATCTAAAGTTTCAATATTTATAAAAACAAAAGCAACCTAAATATTTATCTTTAGCTAAAAATTGATAAGGAACTTACTGATTATTTTTAAAGGTTTATTTATTTGTATGCTTATAATATTTATAGAATATTTACTAGTATATAAAAATAATTGGTCATCCAAATTTCGTTGTTATAGCTTTTTTTAACAGCTATATTAAATATTGTTCCGATGTTTGGAGGAATTATTGCAAATGTATTTGCCCTTTTATTAGCAGCATTTAATTCACCAGCTTTATTTTTTTAAAAACTTTAATAGTAGTAATAATATTTCCTAATCTAGATTCTTATTTCACATTACCTAAAGTATATAATAGAACAAATCAAGTTAAACCTTTATGGGTTATATGCTCTATAGTTATTTGTGGAGCTTTAATGGGAACACTTGGAGTATTCTTATCAGTACCGATATATTTGATTATTAGAGCTATAGTTGAATATGATATAATTAAAAACAAATAGGAGTTATCATGGATGTAATTGAGAAAAAGAAGAAGTAATTATGATTTAGAAAAATAATATAGAATTAAGTAAAAAAAGATTTAATTAATCTTTTAAGAAAAAAATCGTTTATTATTCTCCCTCTCCCTTTAATGTTCAATCATCAAAATTAGTATTGTTAAATAAAAAAATCTCATAATTTATTATGGAATACGGTAGTAGAAGAATATCTAAAAAAAGAATAATAATGGGGAATTATTAGATAGTGAAAAAGCAAGAATTAAAAAGAGAATCTAAAAGCTTATGGAACAATACTTTTTTTATAAAGATGAACAAATAATAGAAGAATTTAAAGAAAAATTTAGATAATTATGAAAAAAAGAGAATTAGATGGATGGTGCACTGAAGAGTCTGCTATGTTACAAATGAATATATGGAATGAATTAAGACTTAAAAAAATATAGGTGCTCATTTAGTTCATTTTGATAATATTGATGAAGAAATAAGTGTAGCTTTTTGATATAAATAAAAAAATATAAATTAGTTGCAATAATGGTGATTGGAAGTATTGTTCAAGAAGCAGCAGTTAAAACCTAAAAAAAGATATAGATAAAAGGTTTATAGATATAGATTAGGAGAATAAAATGAATAATAAAAATAACATTAAGACAAGAAGATTTTTGCAAAATGGTATACAGATATTATACAAGCAGCTAGATTATGTAGATATTCTGCTGTAAAAGGTTTTTGTAATATTAGAAGAAAAATGGGTATGCACTTTGGGAAAATATTCAAAAAAATTTAGATGCTATGTTTAAAGAAGCAGGACATAAAAATGTGTATTTACCAATGCTTATACCAGAGAGTTTATTGAAAAAGAAGCAGAATTAATAGAAGGATTTGCTCCAGAAGTAGCATGGGTTACACACGGTGGAGATAAAAAAATTAGAAGATAGACTTTGTGTGAGACCAACTAGTGAAACGTTATTTTGCGAATATTATAAAGATGTAACAAAAATCATACAAAGATTTACCTAAATTATGTAATCAGTGGTGTAGTGTTGTAAGATGGGAAAAAGAAACAAGACCATTTTTAAGAACAAGAGAATTCTTGTGGCAAGAAGGCCATACTATTCATGAAACACCAAAAAGAAGCAGAAGAAGAAACATTTAGAATGTTAAATATTTATAAAAAAACTTTGTGAAGAATATTTGGCTATACCTGTTTTATCGGGTAAGAAAACTGAAAAAAGAAAAAAATTTGCAGGAGCTGAATATACTTTTAACTCTAGAGTCACTTATGCAAAACGGAGTTAGTTTACAATCAGCAACAAGTCATTATTTTGGTGATAAGTTTTCAAAAAGCATACGATGTTAAATTTTTAGGAAGAGAAAATAAATTAGAATATCCATATCAAACATCTTGGGGAATTACTACTAGAATTATAGGTGCACTTATTATGGTTCATAGTGATGATAGAGGACTTGTTTTACCACCCTAAAAATAGCACCAACTCAAGTATCTATTATAAATATTGGAAAAAGATGAAGAAGTTAATAATTTTTTTCAAATAATTTAGCAGCGAGTTTAAAAGAAAAATATAAGTTTTGAAATAGATAATTCTGATAAGATGCCAGGGTTTAAATTTTGCAGAATCTGAAGTAAAAAGGAATACCACTTAGAATTGAGGTAGGTAAAAAGAGATTTAGATAAAAAAATATAGTAGTAATGACTAGAAGAGATAACTATGAAAAAAAATAGAAGTTAAAATAGAAGAAAAATTTAGCGCAAAAAGTAGAGGAATTACTAGAAACTATTCAAAAAAATCTTTTATTTGAAAAAAAGCACTTAAAAATAGAGAAAATCATACTTATATTGCAAGAAATTTAGAAGAAATGGAAAATATTATAAATACAAATCCAGGATTTATAAAAGCTATGTGGTGTGGTAATAAAGAGTGTGAAGAAAAAAATAAAAAGAAATAAAAAGGTATAAAAAGTAGACTTATACCATTTGAAGAAGAACATATATGTGATGAATGTGTAGTTTGTAAAAAGAAGCTAAACATCAAGTAGTATGGGGAATTCAATATTAAAAACATTTAATTAAGTTTAAATGTTTTTCTTGATTGTTTAAAATGTTCTTTTTGTGTTATTCTTATAGAGAATAAAAAGGGATATTTATTATGAAAAAGTTATCTTTTAAAGTTAGAAATAATACGTTATACATTAAAGAATATAAACATATAAAAAAAGACGAATATAGAAAATACTGTTAGTAAAACTAATATTATAGATGTCGATAATATGTATTTTTTTCTAGTGAATATATTATTAAAAACAGAAAATTAATGTCTAATTTCATGAAAGATTTAATTCAAAAATAATAATATAGAAAAAAATTGAAACTGAAAAATATGTTTTTCTAAATTAATATTAAGATTACTTCCAAAAAAATGTTAATTTTCAAAAATATACTATTCTTTCAGAAGAAAAACTAGATTTTGATAATTTTTTTATTACTTAGATAAATTGAATATATCAGAAATATATTTATATTCTCTTTTTGATTTTATGTTTGAAAAGTTAAACATCAAAAATAAAAAAAGTTATAACAAAAAGAAGAGTTACTATGTTTATCTAAGTTTAGAGAAGAAAATGATATGACAACATATTCTAATATAGTTTATAGTAAAGATTTAGTTGTATCATATAAATTAAATAAAGAGGAATTAAATGAGCTTGATTCGTTTTTTTGGACTTAATTTAAAACTTAAAAATATTCATTTATCTTATTATGATGATGAAATATTAACTAAATTATTTCATGTGATAAAAATATAATAAGAAAGATTTAAATATAAAAATATACTACAATTCTAGTGAATCTATTGTTCCTTTTCATTGATAAATTAAAAAGAAGATAATAAAGAAATAATGAAGAAAAATAGAATAAATATAAAAAGTTAATTATAACAAGACATATAAGAAAAAAATTCTTTTTGAAACAATTAAATCTTAATATTATTAAAGGAGCTTTTACTTGTTATAATCTGTACTTGTTCTATAATTTTTAATACATACGCATTATAAGTGGACTAATTCACAAAAGAATGCTGAGGATATTACTAAAAATGTAAATGCAAAAAAAGAAAGTATTTTTAGGTCAAGTTGATTATGAAAAAAATTAGCTAATCAAGAAAAAAAGATTCTACTTATATAGATAATTATTTTTAAAAAGTTTAATAAAGTTTTTCTGAATTAAAGAAAATTAATAGTGATACAGTAGCTTGGATTAAAGTTAATAATACTAAAATAGATTATCCTGTAGTACAATCTAGTGACAATGATTATTATTTGAATAGAGATTTTTTTATAAGAAAAGTAATGTTTATGGCTGGGTATTTATGGACTTTCGTAACAAAAGTTAATTTATTAGATCAAAAATACCATAATATACGGACATCAAGATAGACATGGACTAATGTTTACTACTTTAAATGAAGCATTAAAAACCTAGTTGGTATAAAAAAATAGTGATAATCATATTATTGAGTTAAATACACCCTAACAAGTTATATAAATTTAAAATATTTTTCTGTATATATAACTGACCCAGTAACTGATTATTTAGTAACTAATTTTTAATAATAATGAAAGATATACAACTTTTTTTAAATACACTTAGTAAAAAAAGTATATATAACTTTGGAGTAAATCTTGATTCTGAAGATAAAATATTAACCTTATCTACATGTTATGATGGACCTAATAAAAGAGTTGTAGTACATGCTAAACTTATAAATTAAGGAATGATTATGTTAAGAGAAGAAATAGAAGCAAAAGAAGCCTTAGAAAAAAATTAAAAGGTGATACTAATTATTTGAAAACTGGGATGATATCTGGAAAGAGTAAGGAAGAATTAGAAAAAGAATATAAAGAATATAAAGATAGTTTGATTAAAGCAAAAATTAAAACTTTTTTATGAGTACAACTTTTTTTCGGTTTTTCTTTATTATTTTAATTGCTATAGCTTTAGTTTTTTTGGATATCAAACTTATTTTAGAGATTTAAAAATAAATATGATATAGATAAGAAAAGTCCATATTATATAAATAATATATATTTTTGCAGATACATTTTTTATCTGAAAAGCATTTAACGGTAGATGAAAGAGAAGAATATAAAAGATGGTTGAAATCATTAAAAAGAATATAAAAAAATCTTATATAGTGAATTTCAAAAATTTTTCAATCTAAATCTTTAACTGATATAACAGCATCAATTAAAAAAATTTATAGAATTATGAAACTAGAACATCCTGAACTATTTTTATTTTTGATACATATGTAATGGAATCTAGTAATGGAATACACAGTATTGAAATATTTAATTACTATAATACTAAATTTAATCTTCTAAAAGATTTAAAAAAACATTTAAATTAGAAAGAAAAAGTAGATGATTTTTTTATCTACAGTTAAGTCGACATCTGATTATAATAAAATTAAACAAGTTTATGATTATTTAGCTAATAAAAAAACTAGAAATAGGTGTTCTAAATGAAAAATCAAAACTTTTTCTACTGCTATGCTTTCTTCAAAAACATCATGTGAATCAATTGCAAAAAGCAGCGCAAATTTTATTAAAAAGAGTTAATATAAATTCAAGACTAGTATCAGGAACGTTATATGAACAACCGAGATATTATAATATTGTAAAATTAAGTGATGGTTACTATATATTTGATGCTTGTGTAGGAGCAGAAATAAAATCTAGTAATGATCAAGAAGATTATCAAAAAGGTATGCTTGCATTTAACACATCAGATTATCAAACTGATTTAGTAAATATAAAAAGAAGAAGGAATGGGGAATCTTTACAAATATAGAAAGACAAATGAATAAATGGAATACATATATAATCTAAACGAATTTGAAGGCCCAATGAGTTTACTTTTTAGAACTTATTAAAAAAAGAAAAAAATGGATATATTTTCTGTTAATCTAGAAAAATATAATTGATACATATTTAAACGTAATAAAAACAGCTCAAAAACTTGATATTGATATAGCAAGTGATTATTTAGTGATGGCTAGTGATTTACTTCTAATTAAATCTAGAAAGCTGCTTCCAAGACAAGAAAAAGAAGTGGTAGAAGAAGAATTGACTGAAGAAAAAAATTAAGAGAAAAATTAATAAATTACGAAATGTATGTAGAATTTGCTAAGAAATTAAAAAAATTTTTAAAGAAGATAGAGATTATTATTATAGTAAAACATCTACAGATATAAATTATAAAAAGATGAAACATTAACTAATGATGGTAGTTATACGATAGATAAATTAAAAAGAAATTTTTCCAAAAAAATGTTAGAAGTAGAAGAAAAAAATTAGAAAAAGAGAAATAATTCATAATAAAAGTATCTGTAAAAGAAAGAATGAAATTTATAAAAGATGAACTTTTAAGAAAAAAGTATTAATTTTTTTATGAACTATTTCATCCTTTTCAAAAAAAGATGTTATAGTAGCAAGTTTTTTTAGCAATTTTAGAACTTGCAAGTAATAGTTTTTAACAATTAAACAAGAAGATAATTTTTCAAATATAATATGTGAGGTTAGATGATGAAAACAGCTATAGTAGAAGGATTACTATTTATAAGAGGAGACTTAGGGGTAAGTGAAGAAGAAATTCTAACATTAGTAAAAAGAAGAATTAGAAGAAGTGATAAACAAGTTAAATGATAAGTATGCTTTTAGAAAATAGTGGACTTACATTAAAAATATGGAAATTTATATAAATTAACTACAAAAGAAGAGTATAGTAGTTATTATGAACAATTTTTGATGATCCTAAAAATATGAATTTATCTAATTCTTTACTAGAGGTTTTATCTATTATTACGTTTGAGGGACCTATTACAGTTAAATCTATAGAAAAAAATAAGAGGTATTTCAAGTAGAGAACAAGTTAGAAGATTAAAATCTTTAGATCTTATAGAAGAAGCTGGTAAAAGTGAAGAATTAGGTCATGCTACTTTTATATAAAATTACGAATAACTTTTTAGATTTTTTTGGAATTGAAAAATCTAAAAAGAAATAAAAGATGAACAAACTAATATTTAATTAGTTTGTTTTCTTTACAATAAATTGATTTTTATTATATAATTTACATGTTTAACGCACCCGTAGCTCAGTTGGATTAGAGTGCTTGGCTACGAACCAAGAGGTCAGGAGTTCGAGTCTCTTCGGGTGCACCATAATAATAATTAAGCAACTTTAAAGTTGTTTTTTTATTAAAAACAATAAAAACTATTCACAAAAATAGTGTTTTTGTTATATAATTTATTTATCGGGAAGTGGCTCAGCTTGGTAGAGCACCTGGTTTTGGGACCAGGGGTCGCAGGTTCAAATCCTGTCTTCCCGACCATTTTTGTATATTAAGGCATTATAAGAAATTATAATGTTTTTTTAGTTTCATAGCAAAAAAATATAATATTAAGTTAAAAAAATAATAGTACTTATCGATAAATTAATAAAAAAATAACTTTTTTTATAAAAAAATGTTGTTAAAGTTTAAAAGTTATGATAACATTGTAAATGTATCTATATGGAGGAATACCCAAGTCTGGCTGAAGGGATCGGTCTTGAAAACCGACAGGTCGGGAAACCGGCGCAGGGGTTCGAATCCCTTTTCCTCCGCCAATTTAATTTATATATCGCGGGATAGAGCAGTTTGGTTAGCTCGTTGGGCTCATAACCCAAAGGTCGAAGGTTCAAATCCTTCTCCCGCTACCATTATGGTCTCGTGGTGGAGTGGTTTTAACACGTCTGCCTGTCAAGCAGAAGATCGCGGGTTCAATTCCCGTCGAGACCGCCATTATGGCTCTGTAGCTCAGTCGGTAGAGCAGAGGACTGAAAATCCTTGTGTCGTTGGTTCGATTCCAATCGGAGCCACCAGATAGATACTAACTAAAACTTATAAAGTTTAAGTAATAAATACTAACAGAAATGTTAGTTTTTTATTTGATAAAAATTGTTTATTAAAGTACAATGAATTTTTAGAGGTCTATTATGATTACTATACCAGTAAAAAAATAAAAATAATATTACATATAAAGAAAAAAATTGCACAAAAAAAACAGATTATGTAATTATAGTAAATGATGAAACAAGTTCAAATGTTAGCGATCTTTTTATAATTTGGAATCAAAAAGCTAAAAGTCTTTATTTGTTCTGAATTATCTGACTTTTTATAATTATTTAAAAACTAATAAAAATTACTAAAAAAATATAATGTTTTTGATAATTGGTAGTTCTAAGACTGAATATAAAAGAAATAGAAAAAAATATTATTACTTTTTAAAATTTTTATTTTTAATTTGTTAGAAAATAAAAAAATATATAAATTACAAGAATAGTAACAAACATATCGAAAATTTAAAGTTATTCTCTTTAGTTGGATACCAAAAAAATGATAATTTAAATCAAAATATTATAAAAATATTTAGAAATATTAAATACTGAATCTGTTTTTAAATATCACTTCTTCTTTTTAATTTGTTAAGTTCGTACGTAAAACATAGGAATTTTTAATTACATATTGGAATTAATAAATGATAATATAAAAAGAAATATTTATTTAATTCATTAGAAATTAAAAAATGATAACGATATGTTAGAATGTATTGATACTTATAAATGTTTTTAATATAATTCCATTTATGATTAATCTATATTTATCTATGGAAGAAAATGAAGTATTAAAAGTGTCTAAATTATTAGAGGGAATAAATAAATATTTAAGATTAAAAAGAGATATTTCTAATATAGATAATTTAGGAGAAGAAAAAAATAATAAATTTTTCATAATTTAGTATTCTTTTTTAGAAAGAAAACAAAAATGATATAAATAAATTTGATAATCAAAAAAATTGACTGCAAGAGATGTTAAAGAGTTAAAAAAACCTTCTTATTATAAGTAAAAGTTATAAAAATGTTTAGAAGAAAAAGAAAAAAATTGATTAATACTATTTATACTAAAGTTAAAAACAGTAGAACATTAGATAAAAATAAAAGAGACATTGTTAGGATTTATAGCATTTATTGACGCAAAATAAAAAAAGTTCTATTATAGAACTTTTTATTTATCTTGTAAATATCCAGCATTTTGTAAAGCTGATATTGTAGCTGATTCGTTTTTATAGCCTAAAGATCTTTTTTTAATTTACTAGCTTCTTCACCTTTTTTTCAAAAATTATTGTAGGAGTACCAAGACTTCCATATTTTTTTCAAATAATTCTCTTTCTTCATTATCAGATATATTTGCTAAATTAAGAACGTAAATAGTTAATTTTTCTTTAGTAAGTTTTTTTCTAAGACTGGTTTATATTCTTCACACCAATGACATCCAGTACGATAAACTTCTAAAATAAAATTTTTCTTTTGTTTTTGTTTATTTATAAAATCTTTATAGCTAATGTCTTTTTAAATATTCACTCTTATTACCACATGCAGTTATTAAGAAAGTGAAGATTAATATTATAAATATTCCTATTTTTCATTTTTCACCTCAATTATTATTATATCAAATTAAATTGAAAAAAATCATAATAATTATACTATTATGTTAGTATAAATAGAGGTATATATGATATATATTAGTATATGTATTTTTTTATTAATTTTATTAATAATCATTAATTTTTTTGTAATGATTTAAAAGACAGTATTAAGTTAATTATAACATCTATTATTTATGGATTGACTCTAATATCATTAGTGTTTTTTTAGATAAGATAATTATTCTTATTTTATTTATAGTTTTATCTTATTTTTATTTATAAATTTTTAATATATAAAGAAAAGTTTTTTATAAAGACTTAGAATATAAAAATATCTTTATTTTATATGAGTAGTTTTAGCATTATTGTTATAAGATATAATGAATTATTAAAGTTTGTTCCACTCATTTTTATATTATCTATTGTTTTTATATAAAGATAGAATATTAAATAAAATAAAACTAATAGAATATATATTGGTAGCTATAGTATATTTTCTTTTTATATATACAACTTCATATATTAAACTTATATTTTTTTAATATTATTATTTTTTTAATATATTTAAAAAAATTTTTGAATTATTACATTTTAGTATCTGAGAATAATGTTATTTTATTAAAAGATAATTTTTTTATAAAAAAAGAAAAAAATATACCAAAAGATAAAGATATAATAAATTTTTAAAGGAGAATAAAAAAATGGATTTTTAGCAATATAGAAGCACCGGTAATTTCTAGTTTATCGACTAATGAAGTAGTTGATGTTAATTTACCAAAAAAATAATGATATTTCTGATTTGATACCAAAAAGTAGAAGAAAATAAAAGAAACTTCTAATCAAGAACAAAGTATAAATAAAGAAGAAAAAAAGTTAATGTAGAAGAAATATTAGATAAATATATTAAAAGATGAGACAGTAGTTAGCTTATATTTTCATAATAAATTATACATAACATATAAAGATAGACAAGAAATTGTAAATGAAGAAACATTAAATAACAATATTTTTAAAAGTTAATGAATAAAGACTTTGAAGATTATAAAGAAAATTATTATTTAAATGTTTTTAAGTGGTAATAAAGTATTATATTTAAAAAAATATATTGATGTTGATTTTTTTCTGAAGAATTAAATGAATTAAAAGATAAGAGTTTGGTTATATATGGTTCTAAGAACTCTGGGAAAAACAACTTTAATAAAGGATTTGATAAAAAAACTTGGAAATATAAAAATATTTGTATTTAGTGAAGAAAAAAACTTATATTTAAAGAAGATAACGTAGTAGTTTTTTTAATAATTTAGAAAATATTGTTCAAATATTAAATCAAAACCCTGATTATATTTATATTAATAAATTAGATGAATTATTTATGAAAATATTATGATTTATTAAAAATCATTTAAAAGTAATATTAGAATCTAAAAATAATACTAAATATTTATTTAAAGATTATTTGGATGTTAGAGTAGAAAAAAACTGATAAGATAAAATTCAGTATAGAAAAAAGCAGATCAAAAAAAGTTGAAACTAAAGCATCTATAAAAAGAAGAGGAAGAAATAGATTTATTAGAAATATAAAATATAGCTTTTAGGAGAAGTATATATGAAAAAGAAATGGTTTTTACTTTTAATAGAGCTAATAACAGTTATAGTTATTTTAGGACTTATCATGATGGTTGTAATTCCTGCTTTAAATAAAAAGTAACTTAGGTAATGAGCATAAAAAAATTGATGAATATTATAAAAATAATAGAAGAAGCATCTTTACAGTATGCTACAACATTTAAAAATGAAGAATTAGGTGATGCAACAGAAAGTGGATGTGTTCGTTTTTTTCTTTTGATGAATTAAAAACAACTAATTTGATATCGGATTTTTCATGATAAAACATACAATTGTTCAATGGCAAGAGATATAACTGTTAGAAATGAAAATGGGAATTATTATACAAATTTTAAATTAAAATGTGAGAAAAAAAGAAAAATGCATATAAATATTTTTAATCAACAAGCTTTTAAATGTAGGAGAAGAAGATACCAATTCTTGTAATAGATCTATAAAAAGAATCAAAAAAATATTAATAGAAGAGTTAGTTAAGAATAATGGTATTGAGATAAACCAAATATTTAATAAAACAAGATTTAGCAATAATTCTACTATAAACTATATAAATGAATATAATAATAGGTATAAAAACAATACCTATGTATATTATTCTTCTCAATTATGGCATATTTATGCTAGGGATAAAAATGGGGATTTAAAAGCTACAGTATGGATGCAATAACTAGTATTCCATATTCTATAAACGGTTATAAAGATTATAAGAGAAGTGATGTTAGGAATTATTTGGAATCAGTTTATTTTAATCAATTAAAAGACACTAATAAATATTTATCTTTATTTAGAAACAATGAAAATATTAGAAAAAAATAGGAATACCTACAGTAGAGGATTTTTGATGAAGCTATAGCAAGTCTTATGATTTCTGAAATGGCTAATCATAATTATAAATTTCATTTACTATCTCAAGATAATAAAATATATGTTGCTAATATTTTTTTAATAAGAATTCTAAAACAGTAGAGTTTGGAAGAGATGATGGTATAGAAGCTGTGATACCAGTTGTAACTTTTTTTCATCTAATGCGGAAGTTTATGAAGGAAATGGAACAATAAAAATCCTTATGTTTTATCTAGAAACAAATGGAATTTAGAATCAACAGCAGATATTTCAATAAAAAAACTTCAGCTTTAAAAAGTAGGAGATCATGTTGATGTTAGATATAAAGATGAATATAGAACATTTAGAGTAATGGAAAATAAAAAAATGGATATCCACGACTTATTTCCATGGATACAACAGCTAAAAATCCTTATATAGAAAAATAAAAAAACATAGTTCAAAACTAATTTAGATGAAGATGATCGTGTAAAAACATATGATAATATTTTAATGGGATTTAATGTTAATACTTTAGTATTTGGAGCAGCTGAAGAAAATATTACTGCATGTAAAGGTAATGGAATAGTAAAAACTGGTAACTATGGTAAATATAATCAAATAAATTGTTATTACAATTTAAATAAAGAATCTGAAAAATAAATCTGAAGATATAGCTTTTAGTAAGTAATTTTTGTACAGAAAAAAATTTAATTTTCAAACTAATAAATTTTTTTAACTAAACCTGAGTGTCAATATCCAAAAAGATAACTTAGTATCTTCAAAAAAATTAATGGTGTAAAACTTGGTGAATTATATGCAACGGCGGTTAGAAACTATGAAAGTAATTATCATGTTGATAAATTTTTGGACAATTACTCCGAGTTTTTATTAATAAATCAATTGATAGTAAAAATGTGGACTATAGAAGCTAGTGGTGAAGGAAAAGAAGAGTTAGCAGAAGGTGAAGTTATAAACAGTGTTGATACTAGAAGCTACGACTACAAACAAGATAAAATTTATGGAAATAGAGTTGTTGTTAAAAATAAATAAAAAAATTTAAAAATAATAGGTGGAAAAGGAACAAGGTATAATCCTTATAGAATAGAAAATTTATGAAAAAAATTTAAAAAGTAGTATTTATGGGAACTCCAGATTTTGCAGTTCCAATATTAGAAAAGATTGATAGAAGAAACTAATGTTTTACTTGTAGTAACTCAACCAGATAAAGTAAGAGGAAGAAATAATAAAGTAAGTTTTTTTCTCCTGTAAAAAGAACTAGCAGTTAAAAAAACAATATAGAAGTATTTCAACCAGAAAAAAATAAAAAGAAGATTATAAAATTATTATAGATAAGAATCCAGATATTATAATTACAGCAGCGTATGGTCAAATAATACCAGAAGAATTACTATTTTTTCTAAATATAAAAGCGATAAATGTTCACGCATCTCTTCTTCCTAAATATAGAGGAGGTGCACCTATAAACAGAGCAATAGAAAATGGTGAAAAAAATATTTAGGTATTACTATTATGTATATGGATAAACTTATGGATAATGGTGATATGATATCTCAAAGAAAAAAATAGAGTTAAAAGAAGAAGATAACTTTGATACCATGAATGAAAAACTCTCTATTTTTAGGAAGAGATTTACTTATGGATACTTTTACCTTCAGTGTTAAGTGGAACTAATGAAAGAGAAAAAAACAAAAAGAAGAAGATGTAACTATAATAAAACTATTAAAAAGAAGAATTATTAATTGATTTTTAATAAAGATGCAATTTCTGTTTATAATAAAATTAGGTCGCTAGATAGTGTACCTGGAGCGTATGCTTTCTTAAATAATAAAAAAATATAAGTTATTTGATGTAAGAGTTGGCAGTGAAAAACTAGATGATGTATCTAAGATAATTGATATAAAAAGATTATTTAGAAATAGCATGTAAGAATGGTACTATAAAAATTTATTCTATCCAAGAAGAAGGTAAGAAGAAAAATGAGTATTAAAGACTTTTTTAATGGTCATAAAAAAAGAAGAGTTTTTTAAACAAAAAGGTTTAATTATGAAGAAAATAATTAAAAATAGCTAATTTAATTTTTTTATATAGTTATATTTATTGTTTTTTATATTTTGTATTTCAAATTAACTCTAAAAAAATATTAAAAATAGTAATAAACAAAAAAACAGAAATAAAAAGAAGAAAAACAAAAATAATGAAATAAAAAGAATTTGATAACAAAAAAATTTTAAATTTGAATATATTTTTAGAAATAGATGGTATAAAAGACTACTTATTTAGGGTGAAAACAATAAAAATAGAACTCATTTTTATTTATAAAAAGTAGCAAAGAAGAAAGTGAATATTATTCTATCGAAGATGTTTTTCTTAAAAATATAGTAATAAAAAAATTATATTTTTATCTACTAATCCAAGTTTATATTTTTGATTTCTTTTGATATAGAGAAAATTAAAAGCAATTATTTTTAAAAATTAAATAACAATAGTATTAGTAATAAAGATTTATATTATATAGAAAAATCTGAACTTTTTAGGTGATAATAGGTTAAATAAAGTAGATATTATAAAAGAAAAATAATATTATAAAACAAGTGAAAATAGATTTAACTAATTTTGCAAATCTATATAAAAAGTAATTCTAAAGTAACTTTAATTTTTAAATTATAGTGATTATAACAAAAATAAATGAAATTAATATTAATAAATAATTTCATTTTTGTCATTTTAAAGTCACTTTAGAATAATATATTGTTATTGAAGGAGAAAATAATGGAAATATTAAGAGTTGAAAATTTATCAAAAGTATATGGAAAAGGTAAAAATAAAGTAGTAGCAGTGGATGATGTAAGTTTTTCAGTAGAAAAAGGAGAATTTGTTGCAATAGTTGGAAGAAGTGGAGGAGGTAAATCAACATTACTCCATTTAATTGGAGGAGTAGATGAAGCTAGTAATGGAAATATTTTTTTATTGATAATACAAAAATTTCGAACCTTTCTAAAGATAAAATGGCAGTATTTAGAAGAAGAAATATAGGAATTATTTATCAATTTTATAATTTAATACCAATACTTAGTGTTAAAGAAAAATATAACATTACCACTTTTTATTAGATAACAAAACAATAGATGAAAAAGTTATTAGATGATACTATTAAAATATGTTGGCCTTGAAAGAAGAGTTAATCATTTACCAAATGAACTTTCAGGAGGAGAACAACAAAAGAGTTTCTATTGCAAGAGCTATTATTACAAAAACCTCTATTAATTCTTGCAGATGAACCAACAGGTAATTTAGATACTAAGAGAAGTAAAGAAATAATTGATTTATTAAAAAAATATAATAAAGAATATAATCAAACAATTATACTTATTACTCATGATTTAAAATGTTGCTAAAGAAGCAGATAGAATTATTACTATAGAAGATGGAAAAAAATAATTAAAGACGAGGTAGATAAGTAATATGAAAATACTTTTTAAATTTAGTTAAAAAGAATATTCTTGTAAATAAAAAGTTATTTTTTTAGCAATTATCTTAGGTATATCTTTATCTGTTTCTTTAATATTTACAATATTTAATGTTAAAGAAAAATTTAAATAAATCTATTAGAGAAATTACATTTTAAATCTAATGGAGCTTATCATTATAAAATAATAGATGTAGATAAATCTAAAATAGATTACATATTAAATAATAAATTAGTAAAAAGATTATTATTACTTATATGTAGATAAAAAAATAATCCAGATGTTTATCATATAGATAATAAGTTTATTGATAAAAATAATAAAAAGTAGTAAAAGGTAAATTAGAGTTTGATAAATACTTATATAGTGAAAAATAAGATATTGCTAAATATAAAAGATGCTTCAGGTTATTTTTTTCTAACTACATGCCACATGTAAAATTTACTAAGATAAAAAGATTATAGTAAAAGTAAATCTTTATGTTGAACTTAAAAAAATTATAAAAAAATACTAAAAGAATTTGAAAATATTATTAAAAACACTAACTATGAAAAATGAACAATTATATAATTACTATGATGGTAAAAAAATGATAATATGAAAGTTTTAAATATATTATCTTATTTTGCGATAGCTATAGTTATAATATCTTCTTTTGTAATAATAAATAATAGTTTTAGTATTTCTTTTTGCAGAAAAAAATAAAACAAATAGGAATACTTTCCAGTGTAGGTGCTACTAAAAAAACAATTAAATACATTTTTTAAAATTAGAATGTTTTATCATAGGATTTATTGGTTCTATTTTTAGGAATAATTATAGGTATTACAGCAAGTTTAATACTTGGTAGTTATCTTCAAAATGCTGTTAAAATATTAACTGATAATGTAATGGTTTTTACCAAATGAAATACATTTATTATCATTTATTCTAAGTATTATATTAATTTTTGTTACAATTTATTTTGTGATTATTAAATTATCATATAAATATTCTAAAGTAACTATAATAGAATCTATTAGAAATAAAGATTATGTAAAAATTAAAAGACAAAAGAGTTTGATAAGAAAAATTAAAAATCCTAGTTTATTTTTTTAGCAAAGAGAAACTTAAAAGTATCTAAGAAAAAAATATCGTACAACAGTTATATCTATAACTATTAGTGTTATCTTATTTATTACTATGAATACTTTTTATAGGTTACTATATGCAACAATATGGTAAGTATGAAAAAAAGTTATGATGTAATAATAAATATTTTTTTAATAAGAATAATAATTTGAATTATGATGAATATGTAAATAAATATAAATCATTGTTAAAGAATACAGAATATGATTATGTTTTTATTAGTACAGGAAAAAGAAATAATTAATGTTATACCTGATAAATATTTTTAAATATGTAAGTAAAGATTTAAATAAGATTGTAACTACTAAAGATGTACTAGATAATAAAAAAATAAATAGTAAAAGTTAAATCTATTTTTAACCCAAGTTAAAGAAACACCTTGTATTTCAGAATCTAATTTTTAAAAAGCAATATGAATAAATACGAGTTAATGAATATTAATTTTGGTTATGTTAAAACTAAAGATAATAAAGAAACTAAATACTTTGAAAAAGCTTTCGATAATAAAGAAAAAAATGTTTGATAATATTAACATTGTCGATGTTACAAGAATTAGTCAAAAATTTTTAAATTATTAGCAGAGATTTCTCAAATATTAATATATGGTTTTATAATAGTTTTATCATTAATTGGTATTACTAATATATTTAATGTAGTAAGTTCTAATATGAAACTAAGGAAAAGTGATTTTGCAACATTAAAATCTATTGGTATAACTAATAAAGAATTTAATAAAATGATTATTTATGAAAGTATGATGTATTCATTAAAAATCACTTATAATAGGTATAGTTATATCTTTAGGAATTTCTTATTTAATCTATAAAACTATATATGATCAATTAAGTAAAAACAGATAAAGTTTTTTTATCAATTACCATATCAAGGTATAATAATTTCAATTTTAGTAGTATTTGTTATAATATTAGTAACTATGAGATATTCTATTAAGAAAAATAGATGAAGATAATATAATAGAAACTATAAGAAATGAGAATATATAATGAATAATATTTTAATATTAGAAGACAATAAGGATATAGCAGGGATAGTAAAAAGAATTACTACTTGAAAACAATTTTAAAGTTACAGTATGTTTTAATAAGAAAGATTTTTGATAAAGAAGATCTTTCTTATTATAATTTATTAATTCTTGATGTTTTATTACCTGATACTAATGGTTTTTGATGTTTTTTTATGAAGTTAGAGAATTTAATGATATACCAGTTATTTTTTTAACCGCTAAAGATGAAGAAGAAAAATATAGCAGAAGCTTTTAAATAGTGGAGCAAACGATTATATTACAAAAGCCATTTAAATCTAAAGAATTAATTGCAAGAATTAATAAAATAATTAAAAATAAAGATATAATAAAGTTTAAAAAAATATAGTTTTAAATAATAAATTAAGAGAAGTTTATGAAGAAAAATAAGATTGTTAATTTAACAGATACAGAATATAAAAATATTATATTTATTACTGGTAAATAAAACTATTACTAGAGAAATGTTACTTGATAAAAATATGGCCAGAAGATTATATAAATGATAATACTATAACTGTTCATATGAAAAAGACTTAGAAATAAATTTAAAAACAAATTTTTATTAAAACTATTAAAAAAATGTAGGATATAAATTAGATGAAGAAAATTAAAAGTTGTTTTTAGTAATATTATTAATATTTAGTATTTATGTTATCTTTTAAAATAGAAGATAATAATCGTAATTATTATATAAATCAAAAAGATAAATAAAAATTTATGAACTTAAAGATAAAAAAATATAGATAAATATGCATATATTAAAGAAATATCTCAAAATCATAGTAATACTAATAATTTTGAGGAATATGGATATTCTTTTAATGATAATTTAATTAATTATAATTCACACATATATTATTATTTAATAGTATTATTATTTATATTTTTTTAATACTTTATATAGTTATTTTAAAAATTAGAAGAAAAGAATAAAGAAAAAAAGGTATAAAAAAATATTAAATACTATATACAATATAACTAACAATAGAGATTACAAAATAGAAATAGAAGAAAATTATGATGATTACATTTCTAAAATACATAGTGAAATATATAAAGTATCTATTAAATTAAAAAGAAGCATATGAACAAGAAAAATAATAAAATATATTTAAAAAGATATGATATCTAATATTACACATCAACTTAAAACTCCTCTTACAATTATGCTTTTTAAATTTAGAAAAGTATGAAAAACATGATAAAAATACTTTTAGTTATAATAGAAAAAGAAATAGATCATATGAATAATTTAATATCTTCTTTGTTAAAATTAGCAAGATTAGATATTAATGTAATTGATTTCAAATATACTAAATTTTCTTTATTGAAATTATTAGAAGAAATAAAAAAAGATTTTTAGTTTATATAATAAAACTATTAATATAGATATTTTTAGATTTAGAAATAACAGCAGATTATTTATTTTTTTAAAGAAGCGATTAGTAATATTATTAAAAATGGTTTAGAAGAAGATAGTGATGTTTATATATCTACCTCTAGTAATAAACTTTACGATGAAATAATTATTACTAATAAAATAGCAAAAACATTAAAAAAAGATTTGTTTGAAAGATTTAAAACTACTAAAGAAAATAGTACAGGAATAGGTTTAAATATATCTAAAACAATAATAGAAAAATCACGGATTTGATATAGATGTAGATATAGAAAAAGATGTTATAAAAATTTATAATAAAAATAAATAAATATAAAAAAATATCTAAAGATATGGTAAAATGATTAGTATAAGAATATAGGAGTAACATGAAAAATATTATATGATTTTAGTTTAATTTCTGTTTTAATATCTATTGCAATATTAATTGTTTTTTATATTATTTTTTTGTTTTTTCTCTAAAAAGAGAAAAGATAAAAAAACTAAAAACAAAAATAATAGAAGAATTAGATTATAATAAAAATATTTTTAGATACATACCCAATTGAAAACGAACTTGTTAAAGTAGAAACGTTAATAAAAAAATGAAAAACTTGAAGAACAATATAAAATATGGCAAGAAAGATTTAAAAATAAAAGATGAAAATGTAGTAAACCTTAATGAAATAGTTTTAAAACTAGATACTCAAAATGTAGAAAACTTTAATGAATTAAAAAGAAGATGCAAAAAGAGAATTATATAAAGCTAAGTTTTTTACTTTCTAAACTTTTTAGAAGAAATTGAAGATGTCAATATGAGTGAGGAAAAAGTATAGAACTTTAATTATTAAACTTAAAGCTAAAATATAGAGAATTAAATGATTACTATGAAGCTCATAAAAAGAATATGGTGAACTTGAGAATGTAGTAGAGATGCAATTTGAAAATATTGAAAAGAGATTTCAAATATTTGAAGAATTTATGGAAACTAATGATTATTCTGAAGTTATTCATATTGTTAAATCAATTGATTTAATGTTAGAACATATGCAAGAAGTTGTAAAAAAACTCCCTGATTTAGTAATAGTAGCTCATAAAATAATTCCATTAAAAATAGAAGAGTTAACAAAATATCTATGAAAAAAATGATATTAGATAATTATAATTTAAAAAGAGTTAAATGTTACTACAAACTTAGAAAATGCTTTAAAGAGTACTAATGAGTTAGTAGAAAAAGTTAAAGGTTTAAACTTTAAGGATGTAGAAGTAGAATTTGAAGCTATAGTAGAATACTTAGATGATTTATTTAAAGTCTTTGAAACAGAACAAATAGCAAGAAAAAGAATATTCTAAGTTAAAGATATTGTTTGAAAAACTTATTAAAACTAATAAGATAGTAAGTAGTGTTTATAAAGAGTTAGACAGTATTAGAAGTATGTATAACTTAAAAAGCAGAAGAGATTGATTCTTTAAATGTAGTAAAGACAAGACTTATGGAAGTTAATGATAATTATAAAAAAATAATAACTGATTTAAAAAGTCAAGAAACAAACTTTTTAACTGCAAAATAAAGAATTAATCGATGTAAATTCAATTTTAATAGAACTCTCTGATGATTTAGATAAATTATTAAAATCTTTGGGAAATATGTATGAAGATGAACAAAGAGCTAGAGAACAACTAAATGAAATAGAAAAATTACTTAGAGATAGTAAGGGAATATTAAATAAATATAATTTTCCAAGTGTTAATAAAGAGTTATTTATTGAAATAAAAGAAGCAAATGAAGCAGTATATGAAGTAATAAAAGAATTAAAAGAAAAAGCCTATAAAAATAAATACTTTAAATACTAGAGTTGATACAGCTAGAGATTTAGCTTTAAAAAGTATATACTCATGTTAATGATATGTTAAAGAAGATGGAAGTGATAGAAGAACTTATTGTTTTTTTGCTAACAAATATAGAAGTGAAAGCGAAATAATAAGCGATAACTTAAATAAAAGCTAGTAACTTTTTCTTTCAAGGTAACTATAATAAGAGTTTAGATGTACTAGAAAAAGCACTAATAAATAAAAATTCCTAATATTGAAGAAATAATAAAACTTAAATTAAAAATAATTTAAGTTTTATTTCTTTTATAAAGAAAATAATAAATTATAAAAGATCTATTTATTAAATTTGTAAATAGATCTTTTACATATAAAAAAATAAAAATAATATATTATGACTCGAAAGGAGGAAAAATGTTAAATCAAGTCGTTTTTAGTTGGAAGATTAGTAAAGGATGTTGAAATTTCTAATACTAAAGATGGTAAAACTTTTTTCGAATATTGTACTTAGCGATTCCAAGATCTTTTAAAAAAATAGTGAAGGAGAATATGAAACTGATTTTATTAGATGTACACTATGGGAAAAGTTAGCTACTAATGCTAAAGAATTTTTGTGGTAAAGGACAAATTTTAGGAGTAAAAGGAAAAAAATACAAACTAATAAAACAGAAGATAAATACTATATGGAAGTAATAGCAGAGAAAGTTTCATATTTAAGCAGTAAAAACAATAAATATAACCCCAAACATATAAATAACCCTGTAATATTAAAGACTTTTAAGTCTTTTTCTTTTTTAATATTAAAACTTAATAGAACTTATTATTAAATTATGATATAATTCTTTATAGTAAAAAGAGGTTGTTATATGGAAGTGCTTAAAATTATTGATAAAAAGATTAGGGGAAGAACTAACAAAAAGAAGAGATAGAATTTATTTTTTTAATTCATATTTAAAAATTAATACCAGATTATCAAATGTCTAGTATGTTGATGGCTATTGCAATAAATGGTATGACAGATGAAGAAACAATTAATTTAACAGATGTTTTTTTATTAATAGTGGAGAAACACTAGATTTATCTAAATATAATGGATTAGTAGTAGATAAACATTCAACAGGTGGAGTAGGAGATAAAAGTTACTTTTTATAATAGTACCTGTATTAGCAAGTTGTGGTTTAAAAGTATGTAAAATGTCAGGTAGAGGACTTGGTATAACTGGAGGAACAATAGACAAATTAGAAAGTATTAAAGGCATTAAGACTTCTTTAACTAATGAAGAAATAATTGATTCATTAGATAAAATAGGTATGGTAATCTGTTCTCAATCAGAAAATTTAGCACCAATGGATAAAGTAATTTATTCTTTAAGAGATGTAACAGCAACAGTATCAAGTTTACTTTTAATAGCAGCTAGTATAATGTCAAAAATAGCAGCAGGTAGTGATAAAATATTTATCGATTTAAAAAGTAGGGAAAAGGGGCTTTAATTAAAAACTATACAAGAAGCAGAAGGGCTTAGTGAACTTTTTCAATTATTGCAAAACATTATAATAAAGAAGTATATGTTGAGTTTAGCAATATGAATAGACCTCTTGGAGCTTCAGTTGGAAACGGTATAGAAATATTAGAAGCGATGGATATATTACAAGGTAAAGAAAAATAATTTAACTAGGTTATGTACTAAAAATAATTATAAAAATGCTTATGTCTGGTAAAAATATAACTAGAGAAGAAGCAGAAAAAGAAGCAGCAGAAGCATTTTCTTCTAAGAAAGCATATAATAAATTTTTAGAATATGTTAAGTATCAAGGTGGAGATATTTCTTCGATTGCAATATCAAATAAAAAGAAGAATAGTAAAATCTAATAAATCAGGTATAATTAAAACAATAGATGCTGAAAAAAATAGGAACATTAGTTAAAAATATGGGGGAGGAAGAAATAAGAAAAGAAGATGAAATAGATAGAAGTGTTGGTATTTATTTCTTCAAATTCACCGGTCAAGAAGTAAAAGAAGGTGAAGAATTGTGTACATTATTCATTGGTGAAAAAGATGTTACCGACGAAGAAGTTCTAGATTGTTATTTAATAGAAGATAATATTGATTAATAATATTATCTTCTTAGTTTTTAATTTTTTTAGTGTTATTATATAATTATAATGTAGGTGACTAGTATGAAGCTTTTTAAAAAAATAAGCATTTTTAATTTTTTGTATTTTTTAATATTTTTAATGGCATTTTATCTTTTTTTAGTAGAAAAAAATAATGATGCTGTTTTTTAAAAAGAGAAAGGCATTAAATTATAGTTTGACATATAAACAAGCGTTCCCAGATGAAAATTTAAGATACGCTGTTTTTATATTGTGTTTCTACTGGTAAATGTAATGATCAAAATTTAGAAGAAAAAAATTAAAACTAGATATAGTTAATAGTGATGGAACAGAAGATTGGATAATTAAAACCATCAAAAAAATAACAGCAGAAATGAAAGCTAAAGAAAATACTAGGTTAAGTGCAACATATTTAAATAATATAAAAAGTTTTTGCATTAAAAAGATGAAGGAAAAGATAAAAGAATAAAAAGATTTAACTGGTATAGAATATTTAAATTTAGCAAATATGATTGTAACTGATGCTTCTGCAACTTCTAGTTTTGATATTTCAACTTTTAACTAAACTTCAAAAATAAATATATATGGAGAAGATCCAGATTCTAAAAGCTTGTAATATAAAAACTGGAAACCAATCAACTATGTTTAAAGATTTACAAGTTTCAGTTAAAGCTAGTAATAGAGAGCCAGTTTTAAATTTAGATGTGTCTAAACTTACATCTGTAGAAACAATAAAAATAAATTATTGTAATTACCAAAAATCTTAATTTAGGTAACATGATACGTTTAAAAACAGTAGATTTTGCATATAATAAGTTAACTACATTTAATTTAAGGACAAGAAATAATTATTTAAGATATTTTTGATATATCACATAATGAAGTTACTGCTTTTACCAAATATTTCAAATATGCCATATCTAGAGCATTTAGATATTAGTTATAATCGTTTTCCCTGCATATCCTTTTCGGGCTAATCAATTTAGAAGATTAAAAAAACATTTATGCCAAAAGATAGTGGAATAGCTATAATTGAAGTATATGAATCACCTAATTTAGAAGAAGTAAGTCTTGGTGGTAATAACTTTACTACATTTATTTTTTGATAGTTCTGTTAATACAAGAGTAAAAAAATTAAGTATTATAGACTCTCCTATAGCTAATACAGGTCTTACAAATAAACAATTTGGTTCATTAAAAGATTATCCTGGTAATACTTTGAGAGAATTTCATTTTGAAAAACCTTCCTAATATAAATAATATAAATTTTAATAATATAGAGGTAGCAGAAAAAAATAGTTATTAAAAATACGCCTATTCAAGAAACAGTACAAATATCAGCTAATCTGGCCAAAGAAATAGAGATTACTAACACTAATATAAAAGATGTGAGTTTAAGTTCAACTCATGTGAAAAAGTTAAATTTATCAAACAATAAAATGGAAAAATTAAACTTAAATACAGCAAACGTGGAAGATGTTAATATTTCAAATAATAAGTTAAATAATTTAAATATTTACTATAAAAACATATCTTGTGAAAAATTAATTATAGTAATAACAAATTAATGACAGTTAATACTGATAAAGCTTTGTTTAAGTGTTCCACAACATTTAGAAATAAAAAGTAAAAGAAGGACAAGAAGTAACTATTCCTATAAAATATGGACCAGAAACAAGAAGTTATCATTATGGAGAGTTAGTAGAAAATAATGCTATATTTGAAAAACAGATTTTCAAAAATATAGATTTAAAAAAAGTAGGTACTACAACAGAAAAACTTTAAGATTTTTATCATAATCATGACGATGATACTAATACTTTAAAGGGAAACGGTGGAGATATTGTTGTAACGGTGTTACCTGGAGAAGCATCAAACTTTACTCCTATAGTTAATACATTAAGAACAATAGAAGGATATAATCCAACCTTTACAGCAGTTGATTATAAAAATGCTATAACTAATTTACCAGCAAATATAAAAAAATTTGAAGTAGATATAAATCAATTAGATACAGCAACACCTGGTATAAAAAAATATAACAACAAAAAGTAACATTTAGTGATGATTCAGTAAAAGAAATTAATGTGCCAGTAGATGTAGAGCCTTTAACAAAAGATAAATATAACCCAGTAGTAAATCCGATTATTGTACGAAAAAAATCAACCAATAACAGAGGAAATGTATAAAGGTGCAATAACAAATTTACCTAGTAGTATTCATAGGTTTGATGTAATAAAAAGAGCTGATTCTAATATCTTGGGGCACCAAACAGCAATAGTGAATATAGTGTTTAGAAATGGCGAAGAAAAAGAAGTAACAATACCGGTAGAAGTTATTACTTCTATTTCAGAGACATTTACGCCTATATTAAATACAAATTATAAATGTTTCACTAATACTAGATGTTTATTTTTCAGATATGATTGTTAATTTACCAGAAAAATCGTAATATAACTTGTGATACTGCTAATTCTATGGATGATATGAATTCTAGTGAAAAAAAGGAATCAAAAAGATGTAATATGACACTAATGTTCAGTGATGGTTCATATGGCAATTACCAAATTCAAATACCAGTATTTGAAAAAAACTTGAACCAAGAGAAGTTAGGATGTTTAAAGTTGTTAATCCAGAAAGTAAATATATAGAAGGAAACTTATCTAAAAGCTTGATGTTAAGTTATGCCGAAGGAACAGATCAAAGAGAAGATTATTTAAATATATTAAGACAAAAATAAATGTAATTATGAAACTTTTACATGTCAAGATCTTGTATATAATCAAAATGGTAGATATCGTACCTTAGGAGCATCAGGAGTAGGAGATGTTATATCTAACGGATATTCTGAATATAATTCAGTTAATAATAACAAAATACTAGATAGTAAAGTTAAAGTATATAATAGTAAACAATTAGAACAAGTTGTTAGAAATTATAATACAGGATCTAAATTTATAGATTGGATATCTAATGAAGAAGAAAAGACATTTGATTTTTTTATTCAAATTATGATACGTCTGTAGAAAAATATACTAAAAAAACAACTATTCTAAGAGATACAGATCATGATGGAATTCCTGATAAAGATGATGACGATGATGATAATGATGGTATAAGTGATGAACAAGAAGTACTTGATCAAACTGATCCAAAAAGATGCTAGTAGTTTTTAAAAGTAACAAAAATATGTTATAAAATTAAAGCATAAAAGATAGTTTTTACTATCTTTTTTATAATTAAATGTGATATTATATATAATAGTGTGGTGATATGGTATGAAAAAATATAAAAATTAAGTATTTTTCTTTTTGATAGTTATGTTAATTGGATTATCTATAGTTTTGTTATTACCTAAAAATATAGATAATAAAACATATTATAAAAACTTAAAAGAGTTAAATTATAATGTTACGTATAAAGATGCTTTTCCATCTAAAAACATTAAGATACGCGATACTTAGATGTGTAGTTGAAAATATTTGTAACAATGTAGATGAAGAATTAAAAAAATAGTAATATAAGACAATATAGAGGTAATTCTAATCTAGTAATAAAAAAACGAAGGATTTAAGCAAGAAATAATAGCAAAAGAAAATGAAGTTTTAAACAAAGCAGATTTAGATAAAATACAAATGCTGTATATTAAAGAAACTTCACCTCAAATAGTTAATAAAATTGCTAACCCTAAGAGGAATAGAATTTCTTCCTAACTTAAGAATGTTTTATAGTGATAGTTTAATTACTCCAGAAGTTAATTTATCATTTAATCATAATCTTGAATATCTTGATTTTTCAAGGACATAATTTAATAGAACGTGATTGTGATATAAATTTAGGAACTATTAGTAATTTAAAAATTCTATTTTTGATATTCCAGGTTATAGGGATACAGCAAAAATTATTAGATTTTTTTCTAATAATTTAAGTTTAAAAGATGTAGCTGTTAGATCTTGCAGATTAATTAATGTTAATATAGCTAATAATGTTTTTATTAGAAAACGTAGATTTTTCAGATAATAAGTTATATAATTTAAATTTAAATTATAATCCTAATTTAAAAAGATTAATGTTATTTAAAAATAATATAAGTAATTTAAATTTATCTAACGTTCCCAATTTAGAAAGTCTTAATCTTAATTGGAATCCATCACAATTACCAAATTTTTTTATCAAGTACCTAAATTAAAGTCTTTATATTTAGGAGGAGGAAGATATAGTAGTATTGATTTAAGCATTTTACCTTTATTAGAAGAGTTTTCTGTTCAAGGAAGCACTAATGGTTACCCAATAAATAATTTAAATATAAATAATCCTACGTTAAAAAAATTGTCTATACATTCTACAAATATTGTAAATTTAAATTTAATAAATGCTCTGAATCTAGAAGAATTAACAGTTAGTGAAAATAAACAATTAGTTTGTTTAAATGTAGATAATAATATTAAGTTAAAAAAAGATAAGTTTAGGTCAAAAATAATTGTTCTAGTATAAATTTAAATAATAATAGAGAATTAGAAGATCTTGCAATAGGTGGAAATGATTTTAATAATATAGATTTAAGAAATAATAATAAATTAAAAAGGATTTACATAACAAAAACTAATATATCTACTATAAATTTAGAAAATAATCCTAATTTAACTTATTTAAACTTAAGTCACAATAATTTAACATCACTTGATTTACATAATAATAATCTTTTAAGACAACTGGATGTTAAAAATAACAATCTTGAATCTTTAATTTTAAATTCTCAAACTCTAACAAGTATTAATGCTTCAAATAATAAATTAAGTTCTTTAAATTTAAATAATATAGGTGGTATAGCAGGTAATATTAATTTGAAAAACAATAAATTAACTAATTTAGATTTAAGAAATTTTTCGCAAGTTTACGATTTAGATGTAAGTGATAATTTACTAAAAAGAGTTATATTTACCTAATAATATATATAGATGTGATAATATAAAAATATTCAAAATAATAAATTAATGAGAACAGAAAAAAATGTGAATATGCAGCACCACCACAAAAATATAGAAATAGAGGTTATTAAAAATAAAGAAGCAATAATACCAATATTATATGGTCCACTTAACAGTAATTATTATAATGGACATCTTGTTGAAAAATAATGAATTGTTTACAAAAAAACAGCAAACCAAAAAAATATATATTTAAAAAGACAGGAACATATACTATAGATTTTTAATTTATATTTATTTATTCGAGCTATTACTACTAATAGATTAATAGGAAAAGGTGGAACTGTAACAGTAACAGTTAAATCTGGAGAAGAAGATTTATTTAATCCAGTTATTAGTAATTTAAGAACGATGGAAGGTTATAAAGCTACATTTACAAAAGAAGACTACAAAAACGCTATAAGCAATTTGAAGCAATTTGCCAACAAATATAAAAAAATTTGAAGTAGATGTAAATCAATTAGACACTAGGCTTCCGGGTACTAAAAATATAGTAACCAAAATAACATTTAGTGATGATACGGAAAAAGAAGTTGTAGTACCAGTAGAAGTAGAAGAATTGACAAAGGAAAGATATAATCCTAAAATAATCAACTAAGACTGTTCCAAGAGCAACAGAAATAACAGAAGAAGAATATAAAAATTAATCACTAATTTACCTAATAATATTCAAAGGATAGATGTGGTTAAAAAGCAGATACGACAGTAGTAGGAAGCCATGAAGCAATACTTAATGTAGTACTTAGAAATGGTGATATAAAAAGAAGTTAAAATTCCAGTTATTGTAAGTTCTATAATGGCGGATAGTTTTTGAACCTGTTTTATTCTGAGCACTTTAAGTATATTGGTAATTATTATTCTTTAAATAATAATATAGTTAATTTACCTAAAGTTGGTTTAAAAGAATCTTATTATTATATTATAGATCCTATAACAAAAATTAAGAATGTCAGAAGAGCAACTAAAAGAATCTGTTTCTACAAAGGGATTAAAAAAATTTTTAAAATAAAAAAATATTTTTTTCCAGATAATAGTTCAAAAGAAGATGAAATGCCAATGACTATATATGAAAGGAAAAATAATAAATGTAGATGATGTTGTTTTTTTACTCCAAAAATGAGGAACATATTGATTATAATAATAATAAAATATTAATTACAAAACATAGACATAATGTTCCTAAACCATATTGTAATAATGAAACATTTGAATGTTTTGAATATAATACAGATAGGTATAATTATAGTGCTACTAATATAGATGGTGCGATTACTGGACCAAAAGGCGGAATTTGGTTTGAGTATGATAAAGATCCATTTGTAGCAAATACTAAAAGATTTAATCCTGGAGCATCTAAAGAGGCAGATAACCCATGGGATGAAAGTTATAATAATCCAAGTTGGGGAAGAGAAGAAGAAAAAAAGAGTTGTAGAAATAACTGGAACTAAAGGAGAAAAAAATAAACTTGTTCAAACAGTAACTATTCTAAGAGATACAGATCATGATGGAATTCCAGATATAGATGATGAAGATGATGATAATGATGGAATAAGTGATGAACAAGAAGTACTTGATCAAACTGATCCAAAAAGATAGTACAAGTTTTAAAGTAACAAAGATTTGCTATAAGATTAATGCATAGTAAATCTTTTTTTGATATAATTTATTTATGAAAAAGTTATTTATAAGTAGTATATTTTTTTAATTGTTTTAGATTTTATCACTAAGTTATTAGTAGTTGAATTTTTTTAAAAGCTGATATAGTTTTTAATTTCTAATATAATTTATTTAACATTTGTTACTAATACTGGAACATTTTTGGGGATTATTTAGTGATATTAATATATTTTTTTATATTTTTTTAAGTTTAGTTATACTGGGATTGTTATTTTTATATAATAATTAAGAAAACTAAATTAAATAAAATTAATACCTATCTTTTATTCTCTTGTGATATCTGGAATAGTAGGTAACTTAATAGATAGAATTATTAGAGGATATGTTGTAGATTTTTATTGGAATAAGACTATTTAGTTACAATTTTTCCAATTTTTTTAATTTTTGCAGATCTGTACATAGTAATTGGAGTATTACTTTTTTATAATTATAGGAGATAAATATGAGATTAGATGAATATAAAAAAAAGAATTTTTGATGTTAGTCGTTCAAAAGGCTCAAAAAAATTAAATGCTGATAATTTAGTTTTTAGTAAATGGAGAACATAAAAATAATAGTTATATAGTAGAAGAAAATGATAAAGTAGAACTTATTGAAAATAAAGAATATATACCTAGTAAATTTAAAGCAGAAAATATTCCAATAGACATAGTATATGAAGATGAAGATATAGTTATTATAAATAAAACCAAGTGGTATGGTAGTTCATCCTGCTAGTGGTAATTATGAGAATACTTTAGTAAACGCTTTAATATATAGATATAATTTAGATGATACTAATGTAAGAAGTGGAATTGTTCATAGAATAGATAAAGATACAAGTGGACTTGTAATAGTTGCAAAAAAACGATAAATCTTTAGAATTACTTACAAATATGTTTAAAAAAATAAAGAAATCAAAAAGACATATCTTGCTATAGTAGATGGAGTTATTAATAATAAAAAGTGGAACTATAAATGCTCCTATTACAAGAGATACTAAAGATAGAAAGAAAAATGATGGTAGGAAAAAGATGGAAAAAAATTCTATTACGCATTTTTTTATGTATTAAAGACATTTAAAAAAATAACACTTATATATCACTTAATCTTGAAACAGGAAGAACTCATCAAATAAGAGTACATATGGCTTATATTGATCATCCTGTTACTAATGATAAAGTTTATGGAAAAGAAAACACTTTATTTGGACAATATTTACATGCATCAAAAATTAGAATTTATTCATCCAATCACTAAAAAAAGAAATAATAGTTGAAGCACCACTTCCAGAAGAATTTATAGATAAGTTAAAAAGAATTAGAAGGAGAAGAAATAATATGAAAGAAGAATTAATGAAATTGGTTCATTACTTTGTTATAAGTCAAAAAAATATGAAGCTATTAATATAAAAAGGTATTAAAGATGAGATATGGTTACAAAACTTTTAAAAACTTTCAAAAATTATAAAGATTGTTGATAAAGAAATAAATTCAAAAAGAAGATCTAGATAAAGATATAGCTAAGACACTTATGCTTTCTAAAAATTAAGAGAAGAACTTTTTTTCTTTTTCTCTTCCTATTCAAATTATTTATTTAAATATAAATAAAAAAATTTAGAATTACCAAATATAAGTAATTTATCTATAATTACTACAGAAGAAAAAAATTAATATGTTTTATCCAGATTTGAGAGATAAAACTGATTTCAGTGAAACTGGTGTTAAATTAATTAATAGAATTACTTATGAATTAAATAATCATAGTAAGGAAGTTGCTAAAGAATATAATGATACTTTTTTAAAAAGATACACCATATTTAACATATTTTTTAATTTTTATTAAATATTTTAGTATATTTGTTTTTCATTAATAGATGTTTCTTTAATTAATTATTTTTGCATCTAAACTACCAATTGTTAATTTAGGACAATATTATAGATTAGTTACTTATTCATTTTTCATTCACCAACCGATATATTTCATTTACTTTTTAATATGATAACGTTATTTTGGATTGGTCCAATTGTAGAAAAAAATATTTTTGGTAAATTTAAGTATGTATTTATATATTTTTTTATCTGCTATTTCTGGAGCTTTGCTTACGATTGGATTAAATACAAATTTAAGATTTGCAACAGTAGGAGCATCTAGCGCTATATTTGGTCTACTTGGAGCAATAATTTTTCTTTGCTTACAATTATAAAGATAGAATTACTGCTAGTTTATTAAAACAAATGACTGTAATTGTAATAATTAACTTAATATTTGGATTTTTTCAACCAAATGTAGACAACTTTGGACATTTAGGTGGACTTATTGGTGGAATTGTAACAGCTATGTTAGTGGGTACTAATAAAAAGAGAAATATTATTGAAATGTTTTCATCTTTAATATTGTTTTTTTAGGAGTTTATTTAATTCTTATATATTTAGCTTTATTTATGGTAAAATAGATAATAGAGGTACAATATGGATAATGATTTTTCAAAAACAAGTGTTTATAGTATAGAAACTATAAAAAGAGAAGAAGTTATTATTACTTTAAAAAGAAGTTTATGATGCTTTAAAAAGAAAGAGGATATAAAACCGATAAATCAATTAGTTGGTTATATTATGAGTGGTGATTTAGCTTATATATCTTCTTACAAAGATTCTAGAAAAATAGCTGTTTTGTCTAGAGAAGATATAATTGAAACACTTCTGAAAAAAAGGACTTGAAAAGTGAGATATTTAGGTTTAGATTTAGGAACAAAAACACTAGGAGTAGCAATTTCTAGAAGTGGAATTATAGTAAATAAATTAAATACAATTAGACATGAAAAATAATTTGAAAATTTTTTTATTAAATGAAGTTATTAAGATATGTGAAGAAGAAAGTATAGATTTAGTAGTACTTGGATATCCTAAGCATATGAACAATACAATTGGAGAAAAAGCTTTATATATAGAAAAAAATTTAAAAAAATTATTAGAATCTAGAAAAAAATAAAAGTAGAGTTACAAGATGAGAGACTTTCTACTGTTAGTGCAGAAAAAAATGCTTATTAACTTTGATGTCTCTAGACAAAAAGAAAAGAGATAATCGATAGTGTAGCGGCTACGATAATACTAGAAGATTATTTAAAAAGGAGAAATAATGGATAAAGAAGAAAAAAATTTAGAGTTTTAACTGATGATGGAAAAGAAATAGAATGTGATATATTACTTACTTTTTGATTTAGAAGAAACTAATAAACATTATGTTGTTTATACAGATAATACGGTTGATAAAGAGGGTAATACTAATGTTTATGCTTCTTGTTATGAAAAAAAGTAGAAGGTAAAAGATAATGTAAATAAATTAACTGCTATTGAAACAGAAAAAGAATGGAAAAATAATAGATATAATATTAAAGAAAGCGGAAGAACAAATAAATGGCAACTAAAAAGAAAAATTAAAGAAGAAATCAATTATATTATTAATAGTATTTTTTTAATTGTTGTTATATCATTATCGTTTTTTTGATAAAAATATAATACTGATTTAAAACCTATAAATCCTAGTGATAAGAAAAAAATATTGAATTTGTTTTAAAAAAAGTGGAATGACTTCAAAACAAGTAGCAGTTGAACTTAAGAAAAAAATAATTTAATAAAATCTAAATCATCATTCTTATTTTTATTTAAAAAAACAAAAAGACTCCTTTGAAAGCAGGTAGTTATAATTTAAATAAATCTATGTCTGTAAGTGATATTATAACTAAACTTGCTAGTGGTAAAAGTGATGCAGTTTTAGTTTTTAAAAAAATCTTAGAAGGTTGGGATATGGATCAAGTTATTAAAGAAATAACTTCTAAGACTAATAATACTAAAGAAGATGTTTTTAAAAATTACTTAAAGATGAAGATTATTTAAAAAGAATTAGAAAGAAAAATATGATTTTATTAATTATGATAAAATAAGTGATTCATCTATTAGATATCCATTAGAAGGTTACTTGTTTCCAGATACTTATCATATAGATAGTAAAAAAACATTAGTGTTAAAGATATTTTTTTAAGATGCTTCTTGATAAAATTGATAAAGAATTGAAATCTTTAAATATATCATCATCTAATATGCTTCCTCACGAAATTTTAACATTAGCTTCTATTGTTGAAAAAGAAGGTAAAGCTTATGAAGATAGACAAAAAAATGGTAGATTTATTCAATAGAAGAATATCTGCTGGTATAACTTTAGGAAGTGATGTTACATCATATTATGGTTTGGGTGTTAAATTAAAACGAAAGAGATTTAACTGTAAAAAGAATATAATGATAAAAATAAATATAATACTAGAGTTATAAAAAGGATTACCAATAGGACCTATATGTATGCCTAGTAAATCTAGTATAAAAAGCAGTTTTAAATCCAATAAAAACATGATGGTTTATACTTTGTTTCAGATAAGTATGGTAAAAATATTTTTTTCGAAGACAGGAGCTGAACAAGAAAGAGTTATAGCAAGTCTTAAGAAAGAAGGTAAGTGGTTTTATACATGATAATTAATAATGAATTAGAAGCGTTTATTAAACAAGTAAAAAAAGAAGCTTTTAGAAAAAGATGTTCCTATTATGGAAGATGATACGATAAATTATATAAAAAAATATATTGTAGAAAAATAAAGTAAAAAGAATTTTAGAAATTGGTACAGCAGTAGGATATTCAGGATTAAATTATTTATCTGTTGATTATGATATATCTTTTAGTTACTATTGAAAGAGATGAAAATAGATATTTAAAAAGCTTTACAAAATTTTTAAAGAATCTGGTTTAGAATCGAGAGTAGATATTATATTTAAAGATGCATTAGAGGTAGATATAAATGATAAGTTTGATCTTATAATATTAGATGGTGCTAAAGGACAAAAATATAAACTTTTTTTAATAAATTTAAGAAGAATTTAGAAGATAAAGGTACTATTATTACTGATAATATGTATCTACATGGATATGTTGAGAAGGAAGAAGAAGATATAACTAGTCGTAATTTAAGAGCGTTAGTTAGAAAAAAATAAAAGAGTATCACAAATTTTTTTAGAAGATAATGAAGAATATGACAGTGAAATACTTAAAATAGGAGATGGAATAGCTATATCTATAAAACATAATTTATAAAAAGAAAAGGGATTTATAATGACAAAAAGAAGAAGTTAAAAATATATTGATTAATCATAATTTTTCCTCTTGTTATATTAAATAATCCTTTTTTTATTGATTATTTGTTAGCTAAATTTAAAGAAGGTTATATACTTCATAATGATAATAACTTTTTTTCTATTTGAAAAAAATATTGATTATTATAGAAACACTGGTAAAAGAGCAGCTAGTGAAATTAGGTTTTAAAACAGGTAAAATAATAGATAAAAACAATTTTATTTATGGAGTTTTTACTGAAGAAATAAATGAAGCAAGAGAAGGTAATTTTGCAACTTTAGTAGCACCTAAATGGACATATAAAGATACTTTTGATTGGAAGAATTTCTTTTTATGATACTGAAGGTGTTCTTATGCAAAAACAAGAAATAAAGATTGAAAGAGATTTAGAATATCAAAATGATAAATTTGGTATTGAAGCATATAATTCTAAAAATGAGAGCTTATGAAGAATTTTTAATATTGCATTTTATAATAATTATGGTTTAATAGATGTTCATCCACTTTTTTTCAAGATATTCTAAAACATACTTTTTACAAAAAGACATCCGGAAGATCCAGATAAGTTGATGTATAAAGAATATCTACGTTCAAGATTATTAAAAGAGCTTATTGTTAATAATGGAGATAGTTTATATAATTTAAATAATAATTTTATATCTAAACATCAATATATGGGATATGAAAGAAAAAAAGAAAAGAAGAAGTAATGAAAAAGTGTGAATATAGTGATAATTTAAGTGATGAAAAGAAATTGATTTATTCTTCTCTAATTAGAAGAATAGAACTTGCTTACTAGGAGAGATATGAAGTTACTTATACAAATTAATAAAGAGAGTGATTTTTAATATAAAATGTGAGGGTTTTTATATTAGGTCTTAAAGATTATTCTAATTTTACATCATTAACTTTTGATGTAGAAGAAGTAATAAATATACAAAAATAAATATGATGATAAAGAAATATTCTTAAGTATAAATAAGAATATTTTTTTAATGATGAAATAGAAAAATTTAAAAAGAAATATTAAAAAAAGTTAGAAAATGTAAAAAAATAATGTTTTTATGATTTAGGATTATAGAATTAAATAAAGAATTCAATTTAGATTTAGTATGGAATCAAGATCATTTTTGTAACTAATTATGAAGAAATAAACTTTTATAATGATTTAGGAGTTAAATATGCTTATATATCTAATGAAATAACTTATGAAGAAATAAAAGATATAAGAAATAATACTAAGAGTAAGTTACTTGTTTTGTTAGTTGGTAAAACCAACTGTTGCAGTATCTAAAAAGAAAGTTAATTACTATGGCTAATAATAACTTTTTTTAACAAATGATGATACTAAAGATAAAACATATAAAAAGCTAATAAAAAAATATTATAGTTAATGAAAATAAAGATACAGTTATATATAGTGATGATATAATTAACTACACATCACTTCTTGATTTAGATATAGATTATGGAGTAATAGATACACTTTTATTTAGATAAAAACAGAAGAAATAGTAAATAATATATATAACTATTTAGATAGTAAAAAAATGAAGAATCTTTAAAGAATATAGAGAAGATTGTTGGAAATAATACTAACTTTTTATATTCTCCAACTATATATAAGGTGGTTAAAAAGATGAAAAAAATAGAATTATTATCTCCAGCAGGAGATTTAGAAAGATTAAAAGTAACTCTTTTATATGGAGCAGATGCTTGTTATATAGGGGGATATAAATATGGTCTTAGAGCTAATGCTGTTAATTTTTTTCTGTAGATGAAATAAAAAGAAGCTTGCAAATTTGCTCATAATTTAGGTAAAAAAAGTCTATTTAACTATGAATATGGTATTTCATAACGAAGATTATGAAGAAGTAAAAGACTATATAAAAAGAAGTAGTAGAAAGTGGAATAGATGCATTTATTTTTAAGTGAATTAAACTTAGTTAAATATATTAAAGAAAAATTATCCTAATGTAGAAGTTCATATATCTACACAAAATACTAATACTAATTATTTAAGTGTTCAATTTTTTAAAAAGTTTAGGAGTAGATAGAGTAGTTTTTAGCAAGAGAAGTAGGAATTGATGATATAGAAAAAAATAGGGCATTTAGTTGATGTTGATCTAGAAGTATTTATTCATGGAGCAATGTGTACTTTTTTTATAGTGGGAGATGTGCTTTATCTAGTTATTTTTACTAATAGAGATGCTAATAGAGGTGGATGTTCTCAAGTATGTAGATTTTTATTTAAAGATGAAAAAGATTCTTTCTTTTTCTTTAGCAACAAAAAGATTTAAATTTAATAGATTATATAACTAAATTAATAGATTTAAATGTAGCGAGTCTTAAAGTAGAAGGTAGAATGAGAAGTATATACTATCTTGCTACTGTGATTGGTACTTATAGAAAGTTAATTGATAAATATATTGATAATACTTTAACTGATGAAGATATAAATAAATTTAAAGAAAACTTAGAAAGAGTAAGTAATAGAGAAAATTCATCTCAATATATGAAAAATGAGATAGATTATAATGATCAATACTATCTAACTGAAAGAAGTGAAAAATCTAATCAAGATTTCTTAGCGTTAGTTTTTAAGTTATGATAGAAAAAGAAAAAAATTTTTATATTTAAAACAAAGAAACTTATTTTCTAAAGGGGATAATGTAGTACTTTTTTTACACCCAAAGATGAACTTAGTTTTTATAGTAGATGAAATATACGATGATAAAAAAATAATTTAATAGAAGTAGCAAATCAAGCTGATAGTTATGTTAAAAATTAAATTAGATGTAGATTTTTGAAGTAGATAAATATGCAAATGATAAAAAAAGGGTTAAAATGGAAGTAATATTAAAAGAACATAAAGAAAAAAATATTTTAGATTATCAAAAAAATAGTAAAAAGAGTAAAAGCTCTTATTATTTCTTCAAATAATAAGATACTTCTTGCAAGTAATTATAAAGATTATCAATTTCCAGGTGGACATATTGAAGAAGATGAAAGTTATAAAGAAGCATTAACTAGAGAATTACTTGAAGAAACTGGTATTGATTTTTGAATTAGAAGATAATTTAACGCCAGATTTAAAAATTATATAGATATTATGAAAATTACCATGAAACAAAAAGATAATACTATATTAGAAATAAATTATTTTATAATTAGAACTGATAAATATATAGATGTAGAAAATTTAGATTTAACAAAAAGAAGAAAAAAATGGAGATTTTTTTCTTTAACATATATAAATTTATTAGAATTTGAAAGTTTACTTAAAGAAAAATATATTAATAAATGGTGATAAATTTGGGATTAGCGAAGAAATGTTTGAAGTTTTTAAAACATTAAAAAAACAAATTGTTTGATTATTAAATTAGCCTCTTTATTTATAAAGAGGCTTTTAAAAAAATAAAAAGATGGAGAATTTATGAAAAATTTAATTTATATAGAAAATGAAAATTTAGCAGATTATATAATGTTTTCTTTTAGATAAAATAGATAATGGATTTACAGAAGAAGAGTTAGATAAAATTACTGAAGTATTACTTGATTTTGAAAGTGAAAAAGAAAAAAAGTATTACTTTTTAGAAGATTTTAGTAAATTAAAAAAACTTAAAAAGTATTACTTTAAGAAATGGTCATATATTTAATAAAATTTATAATATTTTTAAACTTAAGAAAAATTAGATGAACTAGTATTTGAAAATTGTAGATTTGAAAATCCAAATTTAATAGCTAGCTTAGAATTAAAAAGTTTATCTTTTTATAATTGTAGAATAGAGAGTTATTTATTTATTAATCTTATAAAAAAACATTAGAAGAACTAACTATAATAAAAGGAAAAAAATATCTATAGATAATATTAATTTACTTAAAAATTTAAAAATATTTAAGATTATCTTCTTCAACAATTTTAGATAATGGTGATTTAAATATTAATAATATAAAAGAATTATATGTAGATGATACAAATTTAGATAATTTTAGCTTTTTTTAACTAATTTATCAAATTTAAAAATTAATTATAGATGAAAAAGCAATATATAAATAATAAAAAAATTATTTTCTAAACTTAGTAATAATAATCTTTTAATTTTAAATAAGAATGATATTAGATTTAATATAAGTGAAAGAGATGTTTGAAAATGTTAAAAAAGAAAAATAGTTAGAAATTTTTTTATATAGCCTCTAATAAAGAATTAAATATTAATCTATTTAACATGTTATCTAAAGAAGAACCAAATGCTATAATTGTACTTAATTTATCAAGTACTGTAGATTTATCTTCTGACTTATTAAGACAGTTAAATCCTAAAAATTAATATATCAATTCCTAATGGACATGGTGAATATAGTAAGGCATGTAGATATACAAGGAATGAAATTATAAAAATAATAGAGCAAATGGAAAAAAATAGAGTCTAAGATTCATCCAATGTGGTCAGATATTCAAAAAAATTAGTTTATGTTTACGATAAATTGAAAAAGAGATATAATTTATGATCCTAAATATAAAGAAAAACATCAAGAGAAATAAGAAGTTTAAGAGGATTAATTACTAAAAAGTCGGTATGCTTTAGGATATGCTTTTAATATTACAAGAAATAATGGCTAGAAATAATATAGATTGTAAAGTTGCATGTGAGCTATAGATTTAGATTGGAATAGTTTACATGCTTGGAATATTGCGAATATAGATGGTAAATATTATCCTTTGATTTGACTTGGGATAGTACTAATTATAGAAAAAGGTGAAGAAGATACTTTTGAGTGGTTTGCAAGAGATGTGGTTGCATTTGCTGATTCGCACTTTCCAGATGATAGTCAAGAAATTCAAGATTATAAAGAAACATTATCAGAAATTAAACCAGAGATTATAAAAGAAATTTATTCACAAATTTCTAGAACTAAAATAAAGAATATTCTTCTGCAACATATAAATTTAAAAAGAAGTGATGGTTCTAGATTTTTTTACTTGCTCAGGTTGGATATAAAAAAAGGTTATGGAGAAATATTTTATAGATATTTTTTATAGCGAAATTAGTGAAGATGGTATAGCAGGAGAACCAATAATACTATATACTCCTATTAATATTAATAAATTAATTTATTATATTGATTGGAATAAAGAAAAATAAAGAAGAAAGGCGTGCAATTATAAATATTTTTATTTTCTAAAGAAAATATAGAAGACTCTATTTTTTTAAAGGTGAAAATTATATTGGAAGCATTTGTAAGGATGATAGTTATGAAATAGTTTCTAATTATAGAGAAATATCAAAAAAATTTATAGATAGCAATTTGTGTTATTCTAGACAATTTAGTGTTAAAAAGAGAAGATGGAACTAGTTTTGTGGTAGAAGAAAAAACAAACATTAACTAGAAATTTAGGTCTTAATTTAAATATTTATGATATATTTGAAATAGTAGAAGAAGAAGGAGAACATGTAGTAAAAACAAGCGAAAATATTTACGGAACGAGACTTATTAGAACAAGTAAGGGAGAATTTAAACATTATTGACAGAGATTTAGCTACAGCAAACCTTGAAATTATTTCTCGTTTATTTGGTGGATACATGGGATACTATGATAGAGATGGCCAACAAAAAAATAACACCAGAAATATTTGAATTTTTTTAACTCCATATAAAAGAGTAGATATAGATTCTTTAAATATTAAGAATAAAGAAGATGAAAGTGAAAATAATGGTGCTAAAGAAAGATAAGTAAAAATTTATAGTACAAAAACTAACTCAAATTTGAGTTAGTTTTTAAATTTTTATTATGGGGCGAACAGTGGAATCGAACCCACGCATGTTGGGACCACAATCCAATGTGTTAACCACTTCACCATAGTTCGCTATAACAATTTAAATTATAATAGATAAGAACTTAAAAAGCAACTATAATATATTAAATTTAAATTTTAGATAATATAATTAAACAAAGAAAGAGAGATAAAATGGAAAAGTATAATTTAGATGATTTGATGTTTAAAAATAAATAATAAAATTACTAACCTAGAAATTAAAGACAATCCATCATTTCAAGATGTTTTTAGAATCTATTAAAAAAATAAAATAAAAAAATGGTGTTGATTTAACAAATGCTGAATTAAAAGAAGATGTTAATAATATAAATTTAAAAATTAGTAAAAACAATTTAAAGAATTTTTCTTTTAATTTAACTACTGATGAGCAAATAAGGTGTAAGTATTTTTAAAGCAAAAAGCAGATAGAGAAGAAATAGATGATTATTATCAAATAGATGAGATGCATATTAGAGAAATGATAGCAAAGGTTGATGAAAATTCTAATTTAGTATTAGAAGAACATTTTTTTCTTTAGTAGATAATGATGGATGTAAAGAAAATGAAGTAAATAATTTTACTACTCTGAAAGAAAAATATATAATTCTAAAGGAATTATGATAGAAAGAGAATTCAAAAAGTTTTGGTGAAGAAAAAAATAGAACGTAATATAAACAATATTGGATTAGATGAAGCTCTTTTAGTTCCTAGACTTTCATTTGATAAAAAAATAGTAACATCTATGATACTTATATTGAAAAAAATCATTTAGTAAGAAATATGTTAGATACAGCAAAAATTAAGTTACAAAGATAAACTTAATAATAGAGAATATAAAACTGTAGCTAAATTAAATGAATATAATGGACTTAGAAATATGACTTTAATAGGTTATCAAGATTATCCTGAAGATATAGTGATAACGCCACTTTCAAAAATTTGAAATAGAACAAAAATTATAAGAGAATCTAATCTTAAAGTGCAAGAGGGACTAAAAAGAACTTTCAAAAGATAGAGAAAACTATAATTATAATGCATCTTATGATAATGATTTTTTTGAAAAACAGGATTTGATGAAATTAAAACATATAAATAGTAAACATTTTTATATAATGTTTACTTTTTGATAAATGCTTAATTATTTGATAAAAATTTTTAATAAGAGAATGGGGTTATATATGAAAAAAATTTATTTTATCTATAATAGTGCTTGTATGCTTTATTTTTGGTTAATTTTTTTAAATTTAATATTAATTATGTTATGGTTTTTAATATTTTTATTTGAAATTATTAGACTTTTGTTAAGAAAGTTTAAACAAAAATTTAGATTATTTTATAATTATTTTGTTTATAGCAATATTTAATGCTTTAATTTTTAAATTTTAATACTGCAATATCAATTTTATTAATTTACGACTTTTTAGATCAACTTTTAGAAATTTTTAGATAAATATATTCACAAATATTTAAAAAAACTATGTTAAAAATGATTATATAGCATCTTTTTGAAAATGGAAAAGAAGTATTAAAAAAATTTTTCTACTTTAAAGAAAAAAAGATATTCTCATTTTTTTAGAAAAGGCGAAGTATTAACTACTAGTGGAAAAATATAATGATAATTATTATGAAATAGGAACTTTGGTAGAAGAAGATATTTTTTTAGAAAGTGATAAAGATTATAAAGAATTAATTGATTCAAAAAGCTTTTAAAAAGAATATAACATTTTACAAAAAAACAATAAAAAAACCAACTTTTAATTAGTTATATAGTTTTACTATTATTATCTAGTATTATATTCTTTTATACTTATTTATTATAAATACGAATTAAATATAGCTTTTATTTTTATAGTTTTTAACTTTTATGCTTATATTTTTTTACCTATTACTTTCTTTTTATTCAAAAAAACATACCAATACTCTTTTAGTATTGCATATCTTTATAAAGAAAGAATAAAAAAATTAATAATATAGCAACATTTTTTTAAGTTAAACAAAGTAGATGTTATAGTATTTGATAAAAACAAGCGTACTTACAGATGATAATATATCGATAGTTAATATTGATAATCAAAGTGATATTAATTTAGTGCAATTAATAAAAAAACTTTAGAGCAAAAATACTTATGATGAAATAGGTAAATTTTTTAGAAAAACAAGAATATGATTATTTATTTAAAATAGATAAATCTAAAAAAATTAAATGGTGGAATTATAATTAATTTCAAAGAAGATGAATATTATTTAGGAAATTATGAATTTTTTTAAACATAATAAAAATAAAAAGTTAAAAAATAAAACTTTAGGTACAGCCATATATATAGTTAAAAAAACAACGAATTTTTTAGGTAGTGTAGTTATAAGATCTTCCATTAATAAAGAGGTAAAAGAAATTGTTAAATATTTAGAAAGTATTAATAAAGAAGTAGTTGTTTTTATCTGGAGATAACGAAGATTATGTAAGATATATTTGCAATAATTTAGATATAAATAGATATTCTTATAATATTAATAAAAAGATAAATTAAGTTTCTTGATACTATCAAAAAGAAGAAGATACAAAAGTATTATTTATTGGAGATTATAGAAATGATAAAAAAATTATTTAAAGAAGCATATTTATCTTGTGCTATATCTAAAAAGATACTGATACTGATACTGATATAACTATAGATAATAATGATTTAACAGATATAAAAAGGATGTTTGTTACTTATAAAGCTTTCAAGGTATCATTCTTTTTAAATATATTTTTAACTGTACTTATTATGTTATTTAAATTATTGCTTTTATATTTAGGAATATTGAACTTAGAAATGTCTCTTTTAATAACGCTTATTAATATGTTAATAATTATATTTGTAAGTATTGAGGTATTAATGTTTAAATAATGTTAAGTTTTTTTAGTAAAATTGTTGATAAATTCTTGATTTTAAGTAAGAAACTTACTAAATTCTTAGTAGAGAAGTTAAAAATTCTCAATATAGGACAATATGGAGGTTAACAATGAAAAAGTCTGAATTAATAGAAGCTATTGCTGAAAAAGCAGGATTAACAAAAAGTAGAAGCAGGTAAAGCATTAGATGCAACATTTGAAGTTATTGCAAAATGAATTAGAAAAAGGTGAAAAAGTACCAGTTGCAGGATTTGGAACATTTAAATTATCAAGTAGAGCAGCTAGAGAAGGAAGAAACCCAAAAACAGGAGAAACTATTAAAATAGCAGCAAGTACTTCAGTATCATTCAAAAGCAGGTACAGCTTTTAAAAGAAAAAAAGTAAATAAATAATTTATAAATTATAGGTAGCATTAATGCTACCTTTTTTTATTTAAAAAAATGTATAATTGATTATGTATGAAAGAAATTGCCCAGAATATATTAAAAAAATTAGAAAAGAATGGATATCAAGCTTTATATAGTAGGTGGTTTTTATTAGAGACTATATACTAAAACATTACTAGTATGGATGTTGATATAATCACTAGTGCAACTCCAAAAGAAATAAAAATCCATATTTAAAGATATAATATTGCCACGAGAAGACTACGGTGCTTTTGGTTTTGTATATACAAGATAAGAAATTTGAAATAATGACTTTTAGAAAAGATATTAAATATGAATCAAACAGAAAACCTTCGAAAATTGAATATATTTCATCTTTATTTGAAGATTTAAAAAGAAGAGATTTTACTATGAATACTTTATGTATGAATTCTAAGGGTGAAATAATAGATTTGTTAGAAGGTAAAAAAAGATATAGAAGCTAAGAAAAATAAAAAGCAGTTTTTAAAGATATAGACAAAGAATTAACTGAAGATCCATTAAGAATTTTTAAGAGCTATAAGGTTTTGCTACAGTACTTAACTTTGATATAGAAGAAAAATTTATCAAAATCTATTTTTAAGAAATAAAAAGTTATTTAAAAAAACTATCTTATGATAGAAAAAGAAAAGAATTAGATCTGATATTTTTTTGTCAGAAAATGTTAAAAGAGGGATAGATCTGTTAACTTATTATGGAATAGATGTCGAACTTGAAATATATAACTTAAAAAGATATAAAAATTATCTAAAGATTTACTTTTTACTTGGGCATTGTTAGATAAGTCAGAAAAACTATCGATTTTCTAAAATAGAAGAACAATTTATTACTAAAAGTTAATAAATATATAAATAAAGATATTTTTGATAAGAGAACTATTTATGAAATGGGACTTTATTTAACTACTTTGATGGCCGAATATAAAGGTATAAAAAAAGAAGAAGTATTTAAAAATACACTCAAAATTAAAGATAAGAAGTAGAAAAGATATAGATTATAATTTTGAGAAAAATAAATTATTTGAAAGAAAAAGTTAAATTTATAATTGAAGAAGTAGAAAACTTAATAATAAAATGATGAAATAGAAAAATGATTATCAAAAATAAATGAATATATAATTAGTAAATATGGAGGTGAATATGAAAGATAAGCTGATAAATATATTAAAAACAAAAAAATGATATATTATCCTTTATATCTTTATAGATATCGTATTGAATTAGATTTATCTGATAGTAATTTTATATTTATTACATATCTTATGAATCACGGTGATAAACTCGCTTTTTGATGTGGAAAAAAATTTTTCTAAAGATTTAAATATAGAAATAGAAGAAGTATTCGAAAAAAATTGAAAGTCTAAGAAAAAAATAAATTTATTGAAATAACTACAGTTGAAAAAAAGAAAAATTAAAAAGAAGAAGAGATAAACTTGTTTCCGCTATATAAAAAGATAAGTGATATTATAATTTCTGAAGAAGTAGAAGAAGAGAATTTGGAAAAAAAGAAGAAAAATTACTAACTGATATAGAAAAATACTTTGGAAGAAGTTTGAGTCCAATAGAAGTAGAATTTATTATGAATTGGAATAAAAAGGCTATAGTAATGATGTAATTTTACATGCTATAAAAAGAAACTATATTAAACGGTGCTAATAACTTAAAATATGCTGATAAGATACTTTTTGAATGGAATAAAAAGGTATAAAAACAATCGAAGATATCGAAAAAGATAAACAAGATTTTTAGATTAGGTAATGTAAAACAAGAAGATATATTTGATTATGATTGGTTAGATGAATAAAAAAAGAAGAAATAAAAAAATTATTTAGATTTATTAATACCTAATCCTAAAGCAGAATTAAACTATAATAAAGATTATGAATTTTTAATAGCAGTTATGTTATCAGCACAAACAACAGATAAAAAGAGTTAATATGGTTACAGAAGAATTATTTAAATATGATATATATGGTTTAAGAGATATTGATATATTAAAAGTTAGAAATGATTTTAAGACCAATAGGAACTTTTAAAAAGAAAGCTATATTTGTAAAAAGAAATATCTAGAAAAATTAATAGAAGATTACGATGGACATGTACCAAATGATAGGAAATATTTAGAGTCTTTACCAGGTGTTGGGCATAAGACTGTTAATGTATTTTTAAATGAAATATATAATGTTGCTACTATAGCAGTAGATACTCATGTAGAAAGAATATCTAAAAAGACTGTCTTTAGCTAAAGAAGAAGATAGTGTAGTAGAAGTGGATTAGAAAAGTATTTTTCCTAAAAAGATTGGGGAAAAATCCATAAACAACTTGTATTATTTGGTAGATATCATTGTAAAGCTATAAAAACCAGAATGTAGTAATTGTAAGCTTCAAAAGTACTGTAAATATTATAAAAACAAAAAAACACAATAATTAAAGTTATTGTGTTTTTATATAAGAAAAACTTCATCATTATTAAAGATGAAGTTTATATTTTTAATGTATTGTAATTGTTCTATTTATTGTATTAACAACTTTACCATTATAAAGTATGTCATATTTAACTGTATAAACACCAATTATAGAACGATATATATTAGTTACAGTAGATCCATTTTTTTGTAATAGTTATTCTTACAGTATGATTTGTAATTGTATTTCCATCTAGTTTTACTTCTACATCTGAACTACTTGGTTGAGGTATTTCAGGACCTGTATGTGTGTAAGATGAGTTATTTGAAACATTTAATGTAACTTGAAAGTTACCATTAATTGTTGCGTTAACTCCACTAGATTGGTTTTCATTTAAATTTTCAAAAACATGTTACAACTTTATATGTACCCTACATAATCAGGATTAGTATATGTATAATTATTGTTTGTTGTAAATGCTATAAATGTATCATCTTTATATATTCTATAACCAAATCTACCATAGCTTGAATTTTCATTATTAGATGATGGGTTATTAGCTGGATTCCATGCTAATTTTACAACATTTGTAGAAATTTTATTAGCAGTTAATCCAGTAACGTTAGGTAATTGAGAATATTTAACTGATGTTTCAGTTGGTTCTGTTCTCTCTTAAAGTAATATGATGTGATGATGGAGTAGAAGCACTTGCTAACATAGGTGGATTACTTAAAAATTCTACTCAACTTTAACTACTGAATTAGGTATATCAAATTTCTTATTTCCTGCTTTTAAATAACTTTTTACCAGCATTTCTAACAAAGTCGTAGAATCTTGGCCATGAGGCATTAGTTGATACGTAACCTGGAATTATTTTTGTATAACCATACCAAATACTTACTGATAAATCTGGATCATATGCTGCCGCCCATAAATCATTAATTGAATTAGCTGGTAGGTTTTTTCTCTTTTTATCATCTTCTGAGAAGTTAGTAGTACCAGTTTTGATAGCAAATGTACCAGTACCTGGATTTAAACTTCTACCAAATGCATTGTTAGCATTATATTCAAGACAATAGTTAATCATAAATGCAGTAGAGTCACTCATTACTTTTTTTACCTTCTGGTTGATAATCTTTCTTTTCGCCAGTAGATTTATTTTTAACGCTTCTTATTGTGTAAGGTTTGTAATAAGTTCCACCATTAGCAAATGCAGCATAGGCACTTGATAATTGATATGAAGAAGTACCATTAAACGCTCCAATAGCGTGAGCTTCAAAAAGTCTCACCGTTATTACTTTGTGGTTTGATTCCCTAAATTAGTAACAAAATTATATATTTTTTTATTGTCAACTTGTTGGAATGCTTTTAGGGCAGGAATATTTCTTGACCAAGCTAAAGCATCACAAAGCGTCATAGTTCCCATGTAAGAGTTATCGTGGTTTGAAATAGCAGTTCCATCACTATATGTATATTCTTTATCTTCAAATAGAGTATAAGTAGACCAGTTATTATATTCCATACCTGGACCATAATCGAATAGTGGTTTAGCAGTTGATCCAATTTGTCTATAGTTTTTAGTAGCTAAGTTGAAATCTCCAGCTTTTCTATATCTACCTGAATAAATAGCTTTTATTTGTCCTGTATGTGTATCTGTTGCAGTTAAAGCAACTTGTAATTTTTTTCGTTTTCAAACTTATATTCTTTATCTATTAAATTTTCTAAATTTTTCTTGTCTCAACACTATCATGTAGTATATATTTCTAAAGATTCTTTATATGGATCATATCCTTTTTTCTTTTAATTCATCTAACATGGTATCGATAAATGATTGATATTTATTACTTGTTATATTTTTTTATTAAGTAAAGATTCTACAGAAATTTTTTTGTGCTGCTTCTTTTTCTTCTTTAGAGATATATCCGTGTCTTTCCATTAGGTATAAAACTGTATTTCTTCTTTTTTTCAGTTCTTTTCTGGGTAAAGGAAAGGGTTATATGAAGATGGTGCTTGAAACATACCAGCTATAACTGCAGCCTCAGATAATGTTAAATCTTTTGCACTTTTTACCAAAGAACAATTAGTTGTTTTTTTCAACTCCAAAAAGCTCTAGGATGTAGTTGATGGTTGTTTACATAAAATTCTAATATTTCTTTTGAAAAGTCTTTTTCAAGTTTATATACTGCTAAACAAATATCAGTAAATTTTCTTTTTAATTTATCTAATCCTTTTCTTTTTGTTTCTTGAGCATCAGTATAAGTGTTTTTTTACAACTTGCATATCTAAAGTAGAAGCTCCTCCGGAGTTTTTTTCTAAGAATTTGTGAAAGGGTAGCGGACGTAAATCTAGTTCCATCAAATCCGTGGTGTTGGAAAAATCTTGAATCTTCTGTTGCTATAATAGCGTTTATCAAGTTTTCACTTATATCTGAATATTTGATGTTATCTCTTTTTTTCATCACCTAGTTCTCCTATTATTTTGTTATCTTGATCATATATAATAGATGAATCCGGTTTATTAAGTAATTTCTTATTAAAAATCAGGAGCCGTTTTAATTATGTCCATTGCAATAATTGTAACAAATATGCTTAGTGCAATAATTAATATAATAATTCCTGTTAATAATATATTAATAAAAGCTGCGATTTTAGATTTTTTTCTTTAATCTTTTAGCCAAGATCCAAATAATGCTATAGCAAAAGGTCCAAATACCAACATAATAGCTATAAAAAAAGATTGAATTTTTAAAAACACAGTATAAATATAATAAATAATATAATTGCTAAAGTTATTTTATCTTTATCACTAAATTTTTATTTGATTTTCATCTTTTTCTAATACTTCTTTTTACATTTTTTTCATAATATATCTCCATATAAATTATCAATAATTTCCAAATAATCTGTTCTTTCTTTATATTTTATAGGTATTAAATATCCATTAAAAATCTAGTTTTATAGTTTTTAGTTTTTTTCTTTTAATACTTCTTCTAGTTTTGATGTTTTCGAGTAGATAGTTTTTCAGAAGTTTTTTTCAAACCCTAACGATTATAAAAACTTATACCACCATGTTCTTTTTACTTTTTATTAAGTGTTCTATTTGATGGTTTTTATATTTCTTAAAGGAAAAGATAGTGTGTTGGTAACTTTAGCTTCAAAAATCTATATATTTTTCCTTTATATATCCCATTATAATCTGTTGTAGAAGATTCTTTTAAAGTATGCTTCAGTGATCTTTTTTTGTTTTTGAATAATCTACTTTTACAACTTGAATAGGAGTAGGTTTTTTATATATAAAAGCTTTTATCGATACTTCTATAATATTCATTAGTAATATTTATATCGCTTTCTAAATCCATTCCTCTATTAGAATAATTAATGATTTTTTTCTTTTGTTTTATTAGGTTCTTTACCTAATGGATATTTCATATAATCACCTATATAGATTATATTATAAAATGTTTATCTATTCCAGTTTTTTGTTATTGTTCTTATTTAAAAAGTATTATATAATCTAAAAATAGAGGTGTTTTATGGATCAAAGTAGAATCAAATTAACTGCAGAAGAGATATACAAACAAGAGTTTAAGGTAGATACTAAAGGATATCGTATAAAAGAAGTAGATTCTTTCTTAGATGAAATCATTAAAGATTATCAAGAGTTTTCTAAAATAATTAGAGAAAAAGATAAAGAAAAAATGGAACTTATGAAAGAAATTATGAATTTGAAAGAAGAAAACAGAAACTTAAAAAGTTCAAGTTGAACTTTCTAGTGAAGATAATGGATTACCTAGAGAAACAAGTAATTTAGATTTGATGAAAAAGATTATCTAAGTTAGAAAAATTGTATACGGGAAAGAAGAAAAATAATTTTTGACAAAACGCTGTAAACTAGTTTTATAGAGGAAAGTCCATGCTCACACTATCTGAGATGATAGTAGTGTTTGTGCTAAGTGAAAAATAAGCTTTAGGTAGAAGAAATTCTAACGGCGAAGAAAAAGTCCTAATGGGTCTTGAGTATTTGTAAAGTGCCACAGTGACGATAATACTTAGTAATAAGTATGTGAAACGAGGTAAACCCCTGCAAGTGAGAAACCCAAAATATGGTAGGGGAGCTGATATAAGGGAATAATGAACCAAGTATCGGATCGAAAGATAGATAAATGTTTGTCGCCTTAATGGTTACAGAACATGGCTTATAAAAATTATTTATATAAGGAACAATATGAAAGAATTAGGTTTGATTTTTTTAAAAATAAAAGAGAAGAAAACTCTATTTCAATAGAAGAAGCTTCTCACGATTTGAATATAGATAGTGATTTAATAGAAAATTTAGAAATAGGTAATACTAAAATTTTTTTAAAGATGTTATCTTTTTAAAAGAGTTAGTAAGTGATTATGCAAAAATATTTAAGTTTAGATAAAGAAAAAAATAAATGAACAATTAAATGATTATTTATTTGAACATACTAGCAAAAATATCTTTAGAGGATATTGAAAAAAAGAAAATCAAAAATTAGAAAAATAATAGAATTGCATCCCCTTATACTAAACCTATAAAAAGAAAATACTATAGAAATTAATAAACCAGAGTATAAATTAGCTTTTAATAGTAACACTTGTATTAATGTTTATTCTTATGCTGGTGTTAATAAAACTATTGTTGATTAATAATACTGAAAAAAATAAAAGGACAAAGATATGAACAGAAGAATGAGTTTACCAAACAAACTTACAATTATTAGAATTATATTAACTATATTTATAATATTTTTTTCTTGCTTTTTCCATTTGAACAAATTGGGATATACATGCCAGAATACATTATAAAAATTTAATGCACCAGTAAAGATTGGTTTAGAGTATATAATATCTGGAATTATATTTATAGTGGCCGCATTTACTGATTTTTTTAGATGGGTATATTGCTAGAAAATATAAGTTGGTTACTGATTTAGGGAAGATGCTTGATGCTATAGCTGACAAAGTGTTAGTAAATTCTGTATTAATATGTTTTGCAGCTAATAATATTATTTCACCATTTATTACTGTAATTATTATATTTAGAGATACTATAGTTGATGCTATAAAAATGCAAGCAGCTGCAAAAAGGAAAAGTAATAGCTGCAATTACAACAGGTAAGATAAAAACTGCTGCTATGATGATTGCCTTTAACTCTTTTATTTTTTTCTCTAATTTACCATTTGAATTTTTGGGGAATAAAAGTAGCTGATGTAATACTTTATTTTGCAGTAATTATGTCGCTTATATCAATGAGTGAATATATTTTTTAAAAAAATAGAAATGTATTTGAATAATAAAAATATAATTTTTATAAGAAAAGCTTAAATTATAAGCTTTTTCTTTTTAAAAAAATATATTTTCGAATATTCGTTCGAAAATATATTGACAAGTTTTTTTATAAAAAGGTTATATTGAATTTGATTTAACGAGGAGAAAAATGGCAAAAAAAGAAGGTAAAAAAAGAAAAATTAACTTTATCAGAAGCAATAGCAAAAATAGAAAAAGATTATGGAAAAGGTTCTGTAATGAAACTTGGTGAAAATAAACATATGAAAATTGATGTTATATCAAGTGGTATTTTAAGTTTAGATTTAGCTTTAGGAGTTGGTGGTTATCCAAAAGGAAGAATAGTTGAAATATATGGTCCTGAATCTAGTGGAAAAACAACGTTTGCATTACAAGCGATAGCAGCAGCACAAAGAGCAGGTGGTAAGGTAGCTTTTATAGATGCTGAACATGCACTTGATCCAAGCTATGCAGAAGCTTTAGGTGTTGATATAGATAACTTATTACTTGCTCAACCGGACACTGGAGAACAAGCTTTTAGAAATATGTGAAGCTTTAGTTAGAACGGATGAAATAGCTATGGTAGTAATAGATTCTGTAGCAGCGCTTGTTCCAGAAGCTGAAATAGAAGGAACAATGGGAAGTAGTCAAGTTGGTTTACAAGCAAGACTTATGTCTCAAGCTTTAAGAAAATTAGCAGGAACTATTAATAAAACAAATACTATTGCAATATTTATTAATCAATTAAGAGAAAAAGTTGGTGTAATGTTTGGAAATCCAGAAACTACAACTGGAGGAAGAGCTTTAAAAATTTTATGCTACTATAAGACTAGATATAAGAAAAAGAGCTTATTCAAGTTGGACAAAATACAGTTGGAACAAAGACGTTGTTTAAAGTTGTAAAAATAAAGTAGCGCCGCTGTTTAAAACAAGCATATGTAGATATTATGTATGGTGAAGGTGTTACAAGAGAAGGCGAATTAGTAGAACTTGGAACAGAAGCAGATATATTAGAAAAATCAGGTTCATGGTATTCGTATAATGGCGAAAAACTTGGTCAAGGAAAAGAAACTGTTAAAGAATATTTGAAGAACAATCCAAAAAGTAGCTGAAGAATTAGAAGCTAAGATTAGGAACATTATAATTTGAATGGAATGGCAAATGCTGATTTAGATGATCAAAGTTTAATAGAAGAATAACAAAATGCAAATTTGTTATTTTTTTGTCTAATAGCATAAAAAGAAAGCAATTAAATTGACTATTATAAGATATATAAAGTATTATTTTTAATAGGAGTAAGTTGTATGAAAAACATAGTACAAATTCTAATAGGTTCTATTTGTTTATTTTTATTTATGTTAATAACGTATTTGGGTGATAATTATAAAGAAATATTTAAAAGCAATGTTTATATAGAAGAAAAATATGATTTAAAGTTAGAACTTTTTAGATTTTTCTTTCTTTCTAATAGAGGAAGTGCTTTTAAATATAGAATATTTTTATTAAACAAAAATGATATAAAAAGTAAAATTTACTCTAAAGAAAAAGATGATACTATAACTTATAGAATTATTTATAAAAATAATTCATTAAAAATCTATAAAATTTAATTCGTTAGATTTTTGAGTATAGTAATCTAGCAACTATGGTAACGCATGAAATAACTGGTGTTAGTAGTGGTGAACTGATAAAACCAAATGAAAAACGTAACTATAGATATAAAATTTAAATATAAGGATGATGTTATGGAAGATGAAATAATTACAGAGGAAGTAAATGTAAAACCTATATTTACTATATCAGACGATGAATGATACAGTTTTTTATAATAGCTGGTATTTTTGGCGCTATTATAGTTTTTGCTTTAGTTTACTTTTATAACGTCATCGTCAAAAAGAAAAACTTGGAGTAGTTGGTATGGTTAATGATAGTAAGGGTTTAACTCAAGGAAAGTTGACTGAATTTTTACCAAATTTTGATAACAATAGATTTTCTAAGAATGTTTTTAGAACATATATTAATGTTGAACAAGCTTTTAAATACATTAAATTTGGAAGGTATTAGAAATATGATATCTCCTGAACTATTTAAACAATATGAAGGTCAAATAACATTTTTTAAAAATCAAGGTAAATCACTTGTTAGACAAGATTTTACACACTATTATACTAGGATAATTGGTATTACCAGACAAAATGGCGAAGTTGTAGCAAACGTACTACTTGGACTTGAGTTTAAAGAATATTTTTTTAGATTCAGCTAATCAAATAATTGGAAACAATCAATTTCCAATATCAAAAGAAATAAATTTACTATTGGCTGTTAAAAAATAATACTAGAGCAATAATGTCTTGTACACATTGTGGCGCTTTAGTTACTAGTAGAGTTTCACCTAAGTGTGGATACTGTGAAAATCCTATAGTTAGTTATGATTATGAATTTACAGTTTTAAAAGAAAGAAGTAGAACTATTAGAAAACCCTAAGTTCTTTAATAACTAATTATGAAAAAGAAAATATTATTAGCATTATTTATAATCTTGATAATATCTATATTTTATTTTTATAGAAGTAAAAGAAACGACAGTTATAAAAAGAATAGTTAATTTGTTTGATGAAGTAAAAGACGAAAATTATTTAGCTTATTTTTAGATATCCTAATATAAGTAAAAGTGATTTAGAAAAATAAAATTAAATTAAGTATGTCTATTAATGAACTATATTTACTAAAAGCCAAAAAGATGAATATAATAGTGAAGAAGTAAAAAGAAATTTATAAATCTTTTGTTTGGACCTAATAAATATGTATCCGAAAATACTTTTTTTAAAAGATAAAAACGGTGATATATGAAAAATAATAAAATATATTTTTAAAAATATAGTGATAAAGATACAAAGTTTAAAGTATATCAAATGATTGTAAAAAAAGAATATTTTTAACAAGTTATTTGTATATATAAGACAAGGATATATCAAAAAGTCATGATAGATATGATATTTATAAATTTTATGATAATGGATATATAGATAGTGTAGATGATATTAAAAGAAATAAAAAAATTATGAAAAAGATTTAAATTTATATAAATTTGAATTTATTATGAAAAATAAATATTATTTTGAAAGAGTGGGAGAGGTAAAATGATAAAAAAATAATTAATACAGAAGAAGAATTTGAAGAAGTTTTTAAAAAGAAGAAAGAGCGATAGTAGATTTTTAATGCTGAATGGTGTTCATTTTGTAAAAATAATGGAACCAATATTAGAAAAAGGTGAGTAAAAATTACAAAGATGTTAAAATATATTCAGTAAATGTGGATGATTTACCTAATTTAGCAGAAGAATATGGGGTTAGATTTTTTACCAAATTTTTGTGATATTTGAAAATGGTAAAAGTAATAGACAGTAAAAAGCGGAGGTATGGAAGAAGAAGAATTTTTAAAATTTGCTTTTAAAGAAATAAGTTAATTTTAAAAATTTTCTTTTTATAAAAATAATATGTGTGAAAAATTCAAGTATCTTATCTATGTTGTTGTTAGTTAAAAAATTTTTCTTGATTTAATAACAATATTTATACCAATTATATTGATAATGTATACAGTTATTGATTTAGTTAGAAATCAAATAGATGTAAATAAAAATACTTAACAGTAATAGGGAAAAAGATTTTTTTGTTTGCGATACTAATATTTTTGGTACCAACAATTGTAAGTTTGATAGTAAATAACTTAGATGAAGAAAAATAAATATTTATTTTGTTATAAAGAAGCTACAACAGAAAATATAAAATATTATAAAGCAAGAGAAGAAGCAGAAAAGAAAAAAAGAAGAAGAAACTAATAATATAGCTAAAGAAAAAGGCAGATGCTGAAAGAAAACAAATAGAAAATATTAGAAGAATCTTAGGAGAAAAAATAGAGCAGAAAAAGAAGGGCAAAAAAACTCTTTTATTGGAAATATAGATCAAGGTAATACTTGTGTATATTTTCAAGGAGATTATAAAGCTTATTCTTATGGAGGAATAGGAAAAAGCTACAATTGCAAGTCATGGATGTGGGACCAACTTTGTGCTGTAATTCTTTGTACAATGTTAAAGGATCCTAAATATACACCTATTCTTACTACTAATGAGATATGTAGGAGAGGTGGATGTACTTCGGTGGTACATATTTTGAAGCTTTTAAATAAATATTTAAGATCAAAAAGGACTTAACACAAGATTAGTTTATGGAAGTAAAACAGCTAAGTCTGATTTTTATGCTGCTCTTTTCTAGTAATCAAATGATTTTAATTTACGTTAATGGACATTTTCATGTTTTTATCTGGTTTACAAGATGGAAAGATAAGAATTGTAGAAGTTGGTAATAGAGCTAAAACTCAAAAAGTTGTATACTTATGAAGAACTTATAGCTTTAAGAGGAATAAAAAGGATATATAGTAGTATCTAGATAGGTGGGAAAATATGTGCGAAAAATTCAAGTATTTTATCGATGCTATTGTTTGTAAAAACATTTTTAAATTTAATTACAATATTAATACCTATTATATTGATAATATATACAATTATTGATTTAGTTAGAAATCAAATAGATGTGAACAAAAAAATATTTAACGGTAATAGGAAAAAGATTTTTTTCTTTTGCAGTACTGATATTCTTAGTACCAACAATTGTAAGTCTTATAGTAAATAATTTAGATGAAGAAAATAAGTATTTATCATGTTATAAAGAAGCTACAAATGAAAATATAAAATATTATAGAGCAAGAGAAGAAGCAGAAAAAGAAAAAGAAGAAGAATTAAAAATATAGAGCAAGAAAAAGCTCTTGTTAAAAAGAAAACAAATAGAAAATACTCGAAATGTATTGAGTGAACAAAATAAAAAATTAGAAGAAAAAAAGAATGAAAATACTTCAACATCAACTAATGTTATAAATCAAGGTAATACGTGTATATTTTTTCAAGGAGATTATGAAGCTTATCAATATACACCTTCTTGTGGAAGTATGAAAGATTGCGGATGTGGAACTACATCGGCTGCAGTAATACTTTGTACTATGCTAAAAGATACTAGCTATGAGCCAGTTAGAGTCACTAGAGATGTTTGTAAACTTGGTGGGTGTACAAAAAGTTGGAACTAGCTTGCCAGTTTTATTGAAATATATAAATTCAAAAAGGTTTTAAAAACTGAAGTTTATGATAATCATTATGAACAATATCCGAACTTTACTCACTCAAAAAGCAAAAAGAAGATATTTATAATGCATTAAAAAAATAATAATATGATCTTATTTCATATAACTACACACTATTTTTGTATTAACTGGAATTGAAAATGGTAAAAATAAGAATAGTTCAAGTAGGTAATAAAGCTCAAAGTCAAAAAGACTTATACTTATGAAGAATTAAGAGCAATGGTAGAAAAATATGATTAAAAAAATAAAAACATAGAGAAATACAAGGATATGTAATAGTTTCTAGATAAGGAGAAAAAAATGAAAAAAATTATTTATTTTTATTTGTTGTAGCATTAACTTCGTGTAATATAAAGTATAATTTAACTTATAAAAATGGAAAATTTAAAGAAAATTTAAATGTAACTCAAGAGAAATTTGATAATGATAATAATGAAGATAGTTTAAAAAAATTTTTATGAAACTAATAAAAAAATAATGGAGATTATAATCTGTTTTTACAATTTAAGTGGAAATTTAGAAGAACTAATTTTTACAAGTGAAAATAAAAATATTATGGAATATAAGGTTTTAGATTGTTTTTTTCAAAAAGTAATACTTGATGAAAAAGATACATATTATTTTTATTTGTCTTATGAAGATATAAATTGTAATTATTTAACAGAAGTAGAATTTATATTTAAAAACAGATGCTAAGGTTATAAAATCAAATGCAACATTTAAAAGATGAAAAATGGAGTTTATAAGTGGGATGGTATAGAAAATGGTATAGAATTACTTTTTTTCTAAAAACCAAAAGAAAAAAATACTGTTAATAAAGGCTATGGAAGGTATATTATTTTTATTTTAATTACTTTAGGTGCAGGATTATTCGTAGCAGAATAAATATAGGAAAGATAATAAAAGATGAAAAATTAGATATAGTATATGAAGATAAAAATATAATAGTTATAAATAAAACCTAGTAATTTACTAACTATTGCTACAACCAAAGATAAGTATAATAATTTATATAGAAAAGTATCAGAATATGTTAAAAAAACAAAATAAAAAAATAATAAAATATTTATCATTCATAGACTTGATAAAGAAACTAGTGGATTAGTGGTTTTTTGCTAAAAATAGAGATTCAAAAAAATCAAACTTCAAAATGTATGGAAAGATACTAAAAGAGAATATTTAGCTCTTTTAGAAGGTAATGTGAAAGAAAACTCAAATACTTTAAAACTTTATTTAGACGAAGATGCTAATCATTACGTTTATGTTTCAAAAGATAAAAACAAAAAGATTTAGCTATTACTCATTATGAAGTTTTACATAGATTTGATAATAAAAGCTTAGTTAATATAAATATTTTAACTGGAAAAAGAATCAAATAAGGGTTTCTATGAGACATATTCATCATCCTATTGTAGGGAGATAAAAAAATATGGATCTAAAAACTAATCCCTTATAGAAGGCTTATGCTACATGCTGCATCTTTAGAATTCGTAAATCCAACCAATAATAAAAATTAAAACTTGAAGCAGATATACCTAAAGTATTTTTTGAAAGGCATAGAAAATGAAGGGTGAAGATTTAGAATTTAGAGAGGTTTATTTAAAGTGGGGAGTAATCGAAAGACAAAAACACTTTAAAAACTATGTAAAGAATTAAAAATCGAATATAAAGATGCGCTTTTTGTTTGGATTTTTTTCTATGTAAATAAAGAAGGTAATTTAAAAATTTTAAAATAGCAGGATTTATAAAAAGAAAAAGAGGAACTTTTCTTCGATGATAAAATTATTTCTCAAAAATATTTCTTTTAAAAAAATAGAAGATTATCAATTTTTAAAATTTAATGTAATAGATGATAAATTAGAAGAATATGTAAACTATGGTGAAACTATAAAAATTAGCTTGTACTTATAAAAAAAGAAGATAAGATGAATTTGTTAAAAACAAGAGAAATGATAGAGCTAGATAAATATAGAGATGATTTAAATCCTGATAATATATTAGTTAATTTAGTAACTAACAATGTAGTAGAAGATATATGGTTGAAATTAGAAGGTATTTATCAAGGAGATTTTTATTTGTAAATTACTAGAAAAATTCTAATAATTCTAGCCAGTATATCAAAAATTCTTTAGTAGCAGTAGTGTTTGATGAAGAAAATAATTTAGTAATTAAAAAAACTATTAAAATAATAGTTTACATTAATATAAAATAAATAATAATAAAATTTTACTATTTTTATTATTATTTTTTTACTATATACTTAATATATAAATATAGATAGGAGATTTTTAATATGCTTGATATAGGTATTAATGGCAATTTAAAAAGCATTTGGTAAAAGTGATTGGACATGCTAATAATAAAAACAATGCTACAAGTGTTGAAGTTATTGAAGAAGATATGAAGATAGCATCAGAGATGGCTGCAAATATGAATGTTGGATCAGACTCTATAATAGATTCGGTTAATAGCATGACTAGAGGAGCCGAATATTTAGATAAGGTTTGGAAGGGTGATACTAAAAGAAACATTTATGGATGAATTAGCTTATTTAGGAAACTTATTGAAAGAAATTCTAAGGACTTGGAAAAAAATTAGGGTCAAACAATAGAAGCGCGAAATAAAAATAACTGAAGAACAAAAAAAATGAAGATTATAAAGAAGCTGAAGTACTTTTATAATCAAAGTAATATATAAGGAGTAATAAAAATGAAAAGAATCTTATATTGATGAACAGGGAGTGCGGGCGTTTTATGATGACTTTAATAAAAAAAGGAAATGAAATACTTGACAAATACGATAATATTCAAAAAGGCTTTAGAACTTGGTGCTGAAAAATATAAAAGGTGTTACTCAAGGAGAATTAGATAGAACAAGTAGTGATGTTCATAAAATAAAAAGAGAATTAAAGAGCTATTAGAGAGGTATAACGCGTGTATGTCTGATTCTATCGAATCTATGGCTGGTCTTGATGCTGGAGCTGTAAGTAAAATGAAGGGTGAATTAGCAAATTTATCTGAAGGTGTTAAAAAAAGATCAGGATCAGGTGGAGGATCTTCTGGAGGAGGATCAAATGGTGGATCTTCTGGAGGAGGAAATGGAACTGGAGGTAATGGCAATAATCAAACTGATTCAAATAATAATGAAGCAAAGAATCCTTATAAACCAAGTGATGAAAAATAGAAAAAAAACTGGGAATGAAGATCAAAATTCAAAAATACAATGGTGATATAGACGCAAGAATTAAAACACTTCAAGAAAAAAATGCGTGCAATGCAAGAAGAACTTAGAAAAAAACCTGAAAAAGGTGATAATGGAAAAGATGGTAAAAACGGAAATTCCGGAAAAGATGGTAAAACTGGAAATTCTGGAAAAGACGGAACTTTTGTAAGAGATGGAAAAGATTATTATAGAGATAGAGGAGGAAGTGAAAAACCTAATTTTTACACCAACAACTGGTGATACTCCATCAACAGGAACAAATTTTAAAAATCCGACAGATAATAATGTAGGAACTGGTAGTGAACTTGGTACTACAACAAAGTGATAAAAGATTCTTTAGAAAAAAATGTCTACAGGTACTGAGGCAGAAAAATCCAAATTTAGAAGATGGAGAAGTAATTGAAGAAGGTAACTTAACAGATGTATCTCCAACAGATTTAAGCGATGAAAAACTTAGAATTAGGTGCAACTGATGATACTTTAGTTTCAGAAGATAAAAAGTGGAAGTAATAATTTACTTAAATTTGCTGGAATTGGAGGGATGCTTTTAGGAAGTGGAGCTTTTAGCAGCAGGACTTGCAACTAAGAAAGATGAAGAAGAATTATCAGCTGAAGAAACAACGGAAGAATCTAGTGATGAACTAGAAGATGAATACAGTCAAGAACTAAAAGATTTTTTTATGAGTAATAATAATTAAAGTTAGCATTATAAAAAAATGTTAACTTTTTAGTGGAAAAAAATATAATTATAGTAAAATTAAATTATCGAGAATATATCGGAGGATACGATGGGGAATAAAAATATTAGATTATACATCAATTGGAGAAAAAGAAAAAGGTAAATTTGATGCTTTAGCTAATAATATAAAAAGATGCTTTTAAATAATATTAGTAGTGGGCTTGGAGATTTAGAAAAAGGTACTATTAGTGAAGGACAAGTAGAAGAATTTCAAAGTCAAATTCAATCAAGAGTAAAAAGAATTAGATGAAATAGCAGATAAATTTAATAATTATTTGAGTTATATAATTGAATCTAATAAAGATGAAGATTCTAAACAAGCATCTGAAGTAGCTGAAGAAGTAGGTTTAATGAAAGAAAAAAATCTAAAGGATCAAATAATAATGGAGGAGGAAGTAATGGAGGAGGATCAAACGGTGGAGGATCTGCTCCAAGTTCTCAAGCTAGTGCTACAGCAAATCTTCCACAACAACAAGACGCAGTACAAAAAAACAGATTATGAAACTTACAAAAAAAGAAACTAGTGATAGATTTCAAAAAAAGTTGTTGAAGACCAGAAGAAGGTTGATGAAGTTCAAGACAAAAAAATTACAAGTTTAACTAATGATTTTTAATAAGTATAAAACAGATAATGATAAGGTTAATGTAGAACAAGATAAAAAGATACAAGAAGTTTTTTTGATAGATTAAAAGGACAAGATTCAAGAATTACTAATCTTGAAAATAAGACTAATGCTATAGAACTTAGTAAAACTAATACGGTAACTGTCCCTGAACCTGCGCCAACACCTAGTTATACTCCAGCTCCAGCATCTCCTGCGGTTCCTGAAAATCCAACACCATCACAAACTAACACACAACCAACAACACCAGAACAACCTAAGGTAGAAACACCAAAAGTAGATGAATCTAAGAAAGAAGAAATAATAGAAGAATCTCCTATAGATACAAAAACACCTATGGAAATAGATCCTTCTAAATACGATCAAGATTTAAGTCAAGAATTAGGTGTATTAGATCCATCTACTAACACAAGTGCTCTTGAAGGCGAAACACCAAAAGATGAAAATGGATTTGTTAAAGCAGCAGCATTTGGAGCTTTAGGTCTTGGAGCTTTAGGTCTTGGAGGAGGAGCACTTTATTACCATAATAAGAAAAAAGAAGAAGAAAATATGGCTAATGAAGAATATAACGATGATAATGATTACTTATATGATGATGAATTTTAATCATCATCTTTTTATTTGACTAGAAGTATCAAAAAGTGCTAATATTTACTTGAGCAGTTTTTATTAGCTGTTTTTATTTTAAATAAAAAAATAAGGAGTTTTTTATGGAAAAAAAGAAGAAAAAAATCCAATAATTTCATATTTTAAAGATGTGAAAAAAAGAAAGTAAAAAAATAGTGTGGCCATCAAGAAAAATTTAATTAAATATTCTGTCGCTACTTTAATCTTTATAGCATTTATGGCTTTTATTCTTTTTGATTTTATCTTTTTTTAGCAGCATTTTTGCAAGGTACAGTAGTACCATGGATTAGGACGATAATTAAATAGAGGTAATAAATATGGAAAATGAAAAATGGTATATTGCTACAACATATTCAGGACATGAATATAAAGTAAAAAGAAAAACTTGAAATGAGAGCTGAATCTTTAGGAATGGAAGATCAAATATTTAAGACTATAGTTCCAGAAGAAACAGTAGTTGAAAAATAAAAACGGAGAAATGAAAACAAGACTTAGAAAAACTTTTTTCCTGGTTATATTATGATAGAAATGATTATGACAGATAGAGCTTGGCATGTGGTTAGAAATACTCCAGGAGTTACAGGATTTATTGGATCAAGTGGAAAAGGTGCTAAACCTATACCTTTATCAAAAGAAGAAGTAGAAAAAAATATTTAAATCTATGGGACAAACTGTTAAAGGTGAAGAACTTAAGATTGAGGTTGGTTCAAAAAGTTAAAAATTATTGAAGGACCATTTTTCAGGAATGCTTGGTATTGTTAAGACACTTACAGATGACGTTGCTATTATAAATATTGATTTATTTAATCAAGTTACAGAAGTAGAAGCTACAATGGAACAAATAGTACTTGATATATAAAGAGTTTTATGATAGTATTTAATACGACTTTATGTAGTTATTTTATATAAAGTAGTGGGAAGTTTTAACTTTGCTGTTATGACCACTAGCGAAAACAAATATAGGAGGTGTTATCGTGGCTAAGAAAGTTAGTAGAGTAATTAAATTACAAATTCCAGCAGGACGTGCTAATCCATCGCCACCAGTAGGAAACTGTTTTAGGGCCAGCAGGTGTTAATTTAATGGATTTTTGTAATAAATATAATGAAGCTACAAAAGATAAGATGGGAGATATCGTACCAGTTGAAATAACTGATATGAAGATAAGAGTTTTACATTTGTATTAAAAACTCCACCAGTATCAGATCTTTTTAAAGAAAGCTGCTAATATTACAAAAAGGTAGTACAAAAGGTAAGAAAGAAATTATCGGAAAAGTATCTAAAGAAGATGTAAAAAGAATAGCTGAAATTAAATTAGAAGATTTAAATGCATACGATATTGAAAGTGCTATGAAGAGTGTTGAAGGTAGTGCTTTAAATATGGGTATAGAAGTAAAAATAAAACCTTAATATACGTGGGAGGTTTAAAAATCGTTTAACCACATAGGAGGAAATATGAAAATATTAAGTAAAAAGATATAAAGAAGCTTTTAAGTAAAATTGAAAAAGGTAAAGTTTACGATAAAGAAGAAGCTTTAAATTTATTAAAAGAAACATCAACAACTAAGTTTGATTCAACAGTTGAAGTATCAGTTAGATTAAATCTAGATACAAAAAAAGCAGATCAACAATTAAGAGGAGCATTAGTGTTACCTAAGGGAACTGGAAAAACTAAAAGAACTTTAGTTATATGTAATACTGCTAAATTAGAAGAAGCAAAAGCATCAGGAAGTGATTTCTATGGTGATAAAGATATGATAGAAAAAATCGAAAAAGAAAATTTCTTCGATTATGACGTTATTATTGCAACACCAGATATGATGCCACATTTAGGAAAAATTGGTAAAATTTTAGGACCAAAAGGTTTAATGCCAAACCCTAAAACAGGAACTGTTACAAACGATATTAAAAAAGCAGTAAACGATGTTAAAATGGGACAAGTTGAATATAGATGTGATTCTTATGGAATCGTACATGGAATTATAGGTAAGAGTAGTTTTTCAACAGAAGACTTAAAAGAAAACCTAAATGCTTATGTTAGTGCTATTATTAAAGCAAAACCAACAGGAGCAAAAGGTAAATATATAACAAGTGTATATTTATCAACAACTATGGGACCAAGTATCAAAATTATTGAAACAAATTTTGACAATTAAAAATTTATATATAATATTAAATGAAGTGCCAAAGACAGTAGGTATAAAAGTAAATCCTACCGAGGATAAAACTTTTATTAAAAAAAGTCTTTTGGTGTTACAAAAGACTTTTTTAGTCAGAAAGGAACAGTTATGGCAAGTGAAAAGATCTTATCAAGAAAAAGAAGTAGTATCTGAAATAAAAGATATTATTGAAAAATAACGGAACTCTAATTTTTATTTGATTACCGTGGACTTACTGATAAAGAAGCTAAAGCAATTAGAAGAGAACTTAGAAAAATGAAGATGATTATAAAATATATAAGAACACTTTATTAAAGTTAGCTTTTTAATGATAAAGGTATAAATCTTGATGAAACTTTAAGTGGACCAAGTGCATTAGCATATGGAAAAAGACCAATTAAGTGCAATTAAGACATTAAGTAAGTTTGCAAAAACAAATAAAAAAACTTAGAAATTAAGATGGGTTACGTAGATAACGAAGTAGCAGATCTTAATAAGATAAACTCTTTAGCAGCATTACCATCAAGAGACGAACTATTAACAATGTTAGCAGGTGGAATGATTGGAGTTGTAAGAAATTTAGCAATCGGTTTAGATTTAGTTTCTAAACAAAAAAAGAAAAATAATTAGAAAGTAGGAGGTATTAAAAATGGCTAAATTAACTAGAGATGAATTTATAAATTCATTAAAAGAAATGACACTTTTAGAAATAAAAGAATTAGTAGACGCAATGAAAGAAGAATTTGAGTTGATCCATCAGCAGTAGCTGTAGCAGCACCAGTTCAAGGAGCAGCAGAATCAAATGATTCACCATCAACTGTAACAGTATCAATTAAAGATGCAGGAGCAGCTAAGATTAATGTAATCAAAAGTAATCAAAGAATTAACTGGATTAGGATTAAAAGAATCAAAAGATATAGCAGATAAAGGTGGAGTTGTTAAAGAAAAACATTTCTACAACAGAAGCTGATGAAATCAAAGCTAAGTTAGAAGAAGCTGGAGCTACAGTAGAAGTTAAATAAAAATTTTTAAAAAAACTTTGAAATTTTTAAACACTTATAGTAATATGTATTAGGAAAGGAACCAATTATTTAATGTTTTAATTAATTGGTTCCTTTTTATTTGCAATGTTAAAAAGGATATTTTTATGTTAAAAATAAAGAGAAAAATGATTTTTTTCTCTAATATTTTGTAAAGTTGGTTGACTAAATACAAAAATAAAAAAAGTTATAATATAAATTAGCTTTTTTTATAGCTATATCTTTTGTTGAAAATATTATTAATGTTAGGGGTGTGAAAGCGTGCGTTATAAAAAAAGTAAAGTTTGGAAAAAGAAAGAGTTACATTTTCTAAAGTAAAAAAATGAATTCGAGTTAAAAAGACTTACTCGAAATACAAATGAAGTCTTATCAAGAATTTTTTTAAATAAAAGGTATAGAAGAAGTTTTTTGCTGATCTTTTTCCTATTGAAAATTTTTTTCTGGTACATTATCGTTAGAATTAGGGAAATATCATTTTGAAAAACCTCGTCATACAATCAAGGAATGTAGAGATAGAGATTTAACTTATGCTATGCCATTAAAAGTTTTATCTAAATTAACTAACCATGTAACTGGGGAAGTTATAGAAAAAGAAATATTTTTTAGGTGATATTCCTGCTATGACAGATAGCGGAAGTTTTGTTATAAATGGAGCAGAACGTTGTGTAGTATTACAACTTGTTAGATCTCCATCTGTTTATTTTTACTGAAAGTAAGGATAAAAACGAACGTGAACTTATAGAATGTCAAATGATACCTAATCGTGGGACATGGTTAGAATTTGAGACAGATGCTAAAGATGTTTTTATATGTAAGAATAGACAGAACAAGAAAAGTTACATTAACAACTCTATTAAGAGCTTTTTGGTTTATCTAGTGATGAAGAAATACTAGGTGTTTTTGGTGATAACAAATATATTAAGAATACTATTGAAAAAGATTCTTCTAAAAAAATATCGATGAAGCTTTTAATAGAAATATATGAAAAATTAAAACCAGGAGAACCTGCAACTTTAGATTCTGCTAAAAACCATATTCAAACTAGATTCTTTGATGAATTTAGATATGATTTAGTAAAAGTTGGTCGTTATAAATATAATAAAAATTAAACATTGCAAATCGTATATTAGGGTTTAAAAATTAGCTGAAGATGTAAAAACAGAAAATGAAGTAATCAAAGCAGGTACTTTAGTTAATAGAGAAAATCTATTATTAATAAGAAATGCTTTTAGAAAATGGATTTAATGTTAAGAAAAATTAAAAATTAATGAAGAATTAGATGATTATTCTAATATTCAAACATTAAAAAGTATATAATCCTGAAAATGATAAAGAAATAATAGAATTACTTGGAGTGGATGTAAGAGAAAATTATAAACGTTTAACTATTCCTGATGTTTTTCGCTGCAGTATCATATTATTTAAATTTATTTGATAAAATTGGTAAATTTGATCAAGTTGATCATCTTGGAAATAGAAGAGTTAAACAAGTTGGTGAATTAATGCAAAACCAATTTAGAATTGGTGTTACTAGAACAGTTAGAAATATTAATGATAGAATGTCTACGCAAGATATAGAAGAAATAACTCCTAAGACATTAATTAATATTAAACCAATTACTGCTGCATTCAAGGAATTCTTTGGAAGTGGTCAAATATCTCAATATATAGATCAAATTAATCCGATTTCAGAATTAACTCATAAAAAGACGTCTTACTAGTTTAGGACCAGGAGGTCTTTCTAAAGAAAGAAGTGGTATTGAAGTTCGGGACGTTAACGAATCTCACTACGGAAGAATTTGTCCGATTGAAACATCTGAAGGTCAATCAATTGGGCTTTGTTACAACACTTGCTTCATATGCAAGAGTTAACGAATATGGATTTATTACAACTCCATATAGAGTTGTTAAAGATGGATATGCTACTGAAGAAGTTAAATATTTAACAGCAGATGAAGAAGAAGATTACATCATATCTATTGCTACTATTAAATTAGATGAAAACAATAAGATAATAGATGAAAAAGTACCAGCTAGATATAATGCTGAAAAATATTATTGTTACACCAGATAAATTAGATTTAATGGATGTATCAGCACAACAAATTATATCTGTAACAACTAGTTCAATTCCATTCTTTGAACATAATGATGCTAACCGTACACTTATGGGAGCAAACATGACTAGACAAGCTGTACCTTTAATTAAAACAGAAGCTCCAATAGTTGGAACTGGTGTTGAATATACAGCAGCTAAATATAGTGGTGTTGAAGTATTATGTAAAAAAGCTGGGGTAGTTAAATATGCTGATGGATCTAAGATTTTAGTAGAAACAGTAGATGGACAAGATGAATATAAATTAGCTAACTTCGAATTAGCAAACTCTGGAAACTACAAACATCAAAGACCAATAGTGTCAGCTGGAGATAAAGTTAAAGTAGGAGATGTTTTAGCAGATGGACAATCTTGTGATAAAGGTGAACTTGCTTAGGAAGAAACGTTGTAGTTGCATATACTACATTTAATGGATATAACTATGAAGATGCTGTAATCTTAAACGAAAAACTTGTTAAAGATGACGCATATACTAGTATTCATTTACAACTTCAAGAAATTCAATGTCGTGATACAAAACTTGGACCTGAAGAAATAACAAGAGATATACCTAATGTTTCAGAAGCAGCAAGAAAGAATCTTGATGAAAATGGAATAGTAATAATTGGAACTGAAGTTAAAGCTGGAGATATCTTAGTAGGTAAAGTAACTCCTAAGGGTATGGTAGAACTTACTTCAGAAGAAAAACTTTTACATGCAATATTTGGAGAAAAATCAAGAGAAGTTAGAGATACTTCACTTAGAGTACCAAACGGTAGTGAAGGTATAGTTCAAGACGTTAAGATATTTACTAGAAAAGATAACGAAGAAATGCCAGCAGGTGTTTCAGTACAAATTAAAGTTTATATAGCTCAAAAGAGAAAAATCCAAGTTGGTGATAAAATGGCTGGACGTTATGGAAATAAAGGGGTTATATCTTTAGTATTACCAGAAGAAGATATGCCATTCTTACCAGACGGTACACCAGTAGATATCTTACTTAATCCTCAAGGGGGTTCCATCTCGTATGAACATTGGACAATTACTTGAAATGCATACAGGTATGGCTGCTAAGAAGATGAACTTGTTAGTATCAACACCGGCGTTTGACGGAGCTAAGGTAAATGAAATATACGACCTTATGAAAGATGCTAAGATGGATAGTGATGGTAAGACAGTACTATATGATGGTAGAACTGGAGAAGCATTTGATAATCGTGTAACTGTTGGGGTTATGTACATGTTTAAACTTAACCACATGGTAGATGATAAACTTCATGCTAGATCAACAGGTCCATATGCTTTAGTTACACAACAACCGCTTGGTGGAAAAGCTAATATGGGTGGACAAAGATTTGGAGAAATGGAAGTTTGGGCACTTGAAGCTTATGGTGCAGCAAACATTTTACAAGAAATCTTAACTGTTAAATCCGATGATGTTGTAGGTAGAGTTAAAGTATTTGAATCTATTGTTAAGGGTGAAACATTTGACTTAGCAGGAATTCCAGAATCATTTAGAGTTTTATTAAAAAGAACTTCAAGCATTAGGACTTGATGTTAGAATTCTAGATGAAAAGAGAAAAAGAATGGAATTTAAAAAGAAATTGAAGATGACGAATATAAAGAAAACTTCGAATGTTTAGATGAAGAAAAAGATTTGATTTCTGAAGAAACAGAAGAAGATGAATTTGAAGATGACGAAGAAGAGGAAGATATTAATTACGATACACTCTTAGAAGATGAAGGGGAGGATGAATAATGATACCAGTAAATGATTTTGATGCTTTTAAAAATTGGTATAGCATCTCCTGAAAAAAATAAAAAGAATGGTCATATGGTGAAGTAACTAAACCAGAAACAATAAACTATAGAACATTAAAAACCAGAACCAGATGGTTTGTTCTGTGAAAGAATATTTGGACCTAAAAAAAGATTACGAATGTGCTTGTGGAAAATACAAGAGAGTAAGATATAAAAAAATATAATTTGTGATAGATGTGGAGTTGAAGTTACAAGTAGCAAGACAAGACGTGAAAAGAATGGGACACATTGCTCTTGCTACTCCAGTATCACATATCTGGTTCTTTAAAGGTGTTCCTTCAAGAATGTCTTTAGTACTAGATATTAGCCCAAGAGATTTAGAAGAAGTATTATATTTTTGTAAGTTATATAGTTTTAGATAAGGGAAATACAACTCTTATGGAAAAAAACAAGTATTATCTGAAAATGATTATCAAACATACTATGCAAAATATGGTAACTCATTTAGAGTTGGAATGGGTGCAGAAGCAATTAAAGAACTTTTAAAGAAAATTGATCTTAAAAAAAGAAATGGATGAAATAGAAGAAGAACTTCCAAATGCTTCTGAACAAAGAAAAGTAAGACTTGTAAAAAGATTAGATGCATTAAATGCATTCTATAAATCTAATCAAAGACCTGAATGGATGATAATAGATAATTTACCTGTTATACCTCCAGAACTTAGACCAATGATTCAATTAGATGGTGGAAGATTTGCAACAAGTGACTTAAAATGATTTATATAGAAGAGTAATTAATAGAAACAATCGTTTAAAGAAATTACTTGAATTATCAGCACCAAATATAATTGTTCAAAATGAGAAAAAGAATGCTTCAAGAAGCAGTTGACTCATTATTTGATAATGGAAGACGTGGAAGAAGTGTTACAGGAGCAGGAAATAGACCTTTAAAAATCTTTTAGCTAGTATTTTTAAAAGGAAAACAAGGAAGATTTAGACAAAACTTACTTGGTAAAAGAGTTGATTATTCTGGACGTAGTGTTATCGTAGTAGGACCAGAATTAAAAATGTATCAATGTGGTTTACCAAAAAGATATGGCTATTGAATTATTCAAAACCACATCTTATAAGAGGACTTGTTGAAAAAGGACTTGCTACTAACATAAAAGCAGCTAAGAAATTAATTGAAACTAAAGATAACTGTGTATGGAATGTAGTAGAAGAAATAATTAGAGAATATCCAGTTTTACTTAACCGTGCACCGACACTACATAGACTTGGTATTCAAGCTTTCGAACCTATTTTTAATAGATGGAAAAAGCAATTAGACTTCACCCATTAGTTTGTGCAGCGTTTAATGCTGACTTTGATGGGGACCAAATGCCAGTTCACGTACCTTTAAGTGAAGAGGCAAAAGCAGAAGCAAGAATATTAATGCTTGGATCAAATAATATTTTGAACCTAAAAAGATGGAAAACCTATAGTTACTCCTTCTCAAGATATGGTTTTAGGTAACTACTATATAACTATGGAAAAAGCTGGTCTTGAAGGAGAAGGTAGAGTATTTAAGAATACAGTTGATGCAATGATGGCTTATGAAAGAAGAGAAATAACTCTTCAAACAAGAATTGCTATAAAAGCAGACGCATTTAAACATAAGATTTTTAATGGATAACTTAAGAGATAAATATCTTATAACAACTCCAGGTAAAAATTAAGTTTAATGATATATTACCAGATAGTTTTTCTTATATTAATGAACCAACTGAAGAAAATATTCAAGGTATGACACCTAGTAAATATTTTGTAGATAAGGGTGAAAACATTAAAAGAAAAAAAATAGCTAGTATGCCACTTGTTGATCCGTTTAAAAAGGGTACACTAGAACAAATTATTGCTGAAGTATTTAGAAGATATCAAACAACTGAAACTTCTATAATGCTTGATAAGATGAAAGATTTAGGATTTAAAGAATCTACTAAATCAGGTATAACAATTTCACTTGATGATATTTTTAGAATGTAATAACAAATCTGAAATAATAGAAAAAGGTGAAAAAGAAGTTCAAAATATTGAAAAACAATATAAACGTGGACTTATAACTGATGAAGAAAGATATAACAAAGTAGTAGATGTTTGGTTTAGAATAAATGACGAAGTTCAAAAAGAACTTAATCAAATAGCAAAAAGCTAATCCAGATAACCCAATCTTCATAATGATGTTCTCTAAGGCCAGAGGATCACTAGACAGTTTTTAGACAAATCGCTGGTATGAGAGGTATGACTAGTAAACCTAATGGTAAATTTGTTGAAATACCTATTACATCATCATTTAAAGATGGTATGTCTATAGCAGAATTCTTCTTATCTACTCACGGTTCTCGTAAGACTCAATCAGATAAATCGTTAAAGACTGCTGAATCAGGATATCTAACAAGAAGATTAGTTGATGTTTCTCAAAAACATTATTGTTAGAGAAGATGATTGTGGAACTGAAAATGGTTTAGTTGTAAAAGAATTCGTAAATGAATCTACTAAAGAAGTTATTGAAAGCTTATTTGATAGAATAGCTGGTAGATATACTAATAAGAAAAATTATTCATCCAGAAACTAAAAGAAGAAATTATAGGTAAAGGGTGAATATATAACAGATAATATTGCTGAAAAAAATTATTGCAGCAGGTATTAAAGAAGTAGAAATAAGAAGTGTACTTACTTGTGGTAGCCATAACGGAGTATGTAAGAAATGTTATGGTAGAAACCTAGCAAACGGTCAACCAGTTGAAGTTGGAGAACCAGTTGGGGTTATTGCAGCTCAATCAATTGGGGAACCGGGAACTCAACTTACTATGAGAACATTCCACGGTGGAGGAGTTGGAGGAGAAGCAGATATTACTCAAGGGCTTCCTCGTGTTGAAGAATTATTTGAAACAAGAACTCCTGCAAGTAAAGCTACAATAGCAGAAATTAGTGGAACAGTTACAGAAGTAATCGATGGAAAAAGGTAAGACTAAAGGTAAAGTTATAATTTCTAATAAATTAGAAACTAAAGAACATACAACTAACTATAATCCCTAAGTTTATAGTTAAGGTTGGTGATACAGTAGAAGCTGGAGATAAATTAACTGAAGGTTCTATATCACCAAAAGAACTTATGAAAGCAACAGATGCTTTAACAGTTCAACAATATATTCTAAAAGAAGTACAATCTACTTATAGAAGTCAAGGGGTAGGAATTGCCGATAAACATATTGAAATAATTGCTAGAAGAATGGCATCTAGAATCAAGATTTATGATTCAGGAGATACTTCACTTCTTAGTGGATTAACAGTAAGCTTTTAAAGAATTCCAAGATATCAATAAAGAAGCAATTATGAAAGGTAAGAGACCTGCAAGAGGAGAATTTATGATACAAGGTATCACTAAAGCATCTCTTGATACAGATTCATTCTTAGCAGCTGCATCATTCCAAGAAACAACTAGAATCTTAACTGAAGCAGCAGTAAATGGTAAGATAGATGAACTTGATGGTCTAAAAGAAAATGTACTTATTGGTAAAACTAATTCCAGCTGGAACTGGTTCTAAAAAAAGTATAAACATGTAACTTATACATCAGCGCTTCCATTTGATAATTCAGATCCATTAGATGATTTTTGAAGAAGGATTTATGGAATAAGACAAAAAGAAGATGAAAATCTTCTTTTTTTAGTGTTTTTATCTTGCATAAAAAGCTAATATATGTTATCATATAAATGCTTTTTTTAAGTATGGCTCGTTTTGGCGAGCATATATTTATAACAAGTAAGATACACCAGGGTATGTGTAGAAAGGAGGACATTATGCCCTACAATTAATCAGCTAGTTAAAAAAAGGAAGAAGTAACAAGGTTAGAAAAAAAGTAAATCACCAGCTTTAACATTTTCACTAGATACAATTAATAAAAAGAAAACTTTACAAAATTCTCCACAAAAAAAGAGGAGTTTGTACAAGAGTTGGTACTACTAAAACCAAAGAAACCAAACTCTGCCTTTAAGAAAAATATGCTCGTGTTAGATTAAGTAATGGTATGGAAGTAACAGCATACATTCCAGGAATTGGACATAACTTACAAGAACACAGTGTTGTTTTAATTAGAGGAGGAAGAGTTAAGGACTTAATTGGGGTTAGATACCACATTATAAGAGGAACTCTTGATACAGCCGGAGTTAAAGATAGAAAAACAAGGTCGTAGTTTATATGGAGCAAAAAGACCTAAAAAAACTAAAAAAATAAGAAAGGAGAATTATAATGAGAAAAAGACAAGCTATTAAAAGAGATGTTTTACCAGATCCAATATACGGTTCAAAGGTAATAATGAAACTTATTAATGCGATTATGTTAGATGGTAAAAAGGTAAAAGCACAAACTATTTTTTTATAAAGCTTTTAGATTTACTAAAAGAAAAAAACACATGAAGATGCTTTTTGAATCATTTAACAAAGCATTAGATAATCTTAAACCAGTACTTGAAGTTAAATCTAGAAGAGTTGGTGGTGCAAACTATCAAGTTCCAATAGAAGTAACTAAAGCAAGAAGTGAAGCTCTAGCTATTCGTTGGTTAGTTAAATATTCAAGATTAAGAAAAGGTCACAGTATGGCTGAAAACTTAGCTAATGAATTATATGATGCAATTAACGAAACAGGTCAAGCATTTAAGAAGAAAGAAGATACACATCGTATGGCAGAAGCAAATAAAGCATTTGCACATTATAGATGGTAAGGAGAGGGTATGGAAAAAACACCTATAGAAAAAACTAGAAATATCGGTATCATGGCTCACATTGATGCTGGTAAAACTACAACGACTGAAAGAATTTTTATATCATACAAAGAAAATCCATCAAAATAGGGGAAACACATGATGGTGCTTCTCAAATGGACTGGATGGAACAAGAAAAAGAAAGAGGTATTACAATTACATCTGCTGCAACAACAGCACACTGGAAAGGATACCGTTATAACATTATAGATACACCAGGACACGTAGATTTTACTATTGAAGTTAGTCGTAGTTTAAGAGTATTAGATGGTGCAGTAGCATTAATTGATGCTCAAGCTGGTGTAGAGCCTCAAACTGAAACAGTTTGGAGACAAGCAACAGAATTTAAAGTTCCAAGAATTATTTTTTGCAAACAAAATGGATAAAATGGGAGCGGATTTTGAATACTCATTAAAAACTATTACAGATAGATTAGGAGTAAAAATCAGCACCTATCGAATGGCCAATTGGAGCAGAAAATGACTTCAGAGGAGTTATTGATTTAATTACTATGAAAGCTTATGAATATGATGGAAACAGCGAAGAAAATGCAACTGAAATCGAAATTCCAGCAGATTTAAAAGACATAGTAGAACAAAAAAGAAGCGAACTTATTGAAATCGTAGCTGAATACGACGATGAAGTAATGAACAAATACCTAGAAGGTGAAGAATTATCAGTAGCAGATATTAAAAAAATGTATAAGAAAAAGCAGTATTATCTGTAGAATTCTTCCCGGTAATGTGTGAACAGCACTTGGAAATAAAGGTATTAAATTATTACTAGATGCAGTTATAGACTATTTACCTTCTCCACTAGATATAGAAGCAGTAAAAGGATATGACTTAAATGAAAATGAAGTTACTAGAAAACCTAGTGATAGCGAACCATTTAGTGCATTAGCATTTAAAAGTAATGGCAGACCCATTTGTAGGTAGATTAACTTTCTTTAGAGTATACCTGGTACATTAAAAAGTGGATCTTACGTTTTAAACTCAAATAAAGATTCTAAAGAAAGAATTGGTCGTATATTATTAATGCATGCTAATACAAGATCTGAAATATCAGAAGTATCAACTGGAGATATTGCAGCAGCAGTAGGACTTAAAAATACTACTACTGGGGACACATTATGTGATGAAAAAGAAAGCAATTATTCTTGAATCAATGAAATTCCCAGAACCAGTTATCGAACTTGCAATAGAACCAAAAAAACAAAAGATGATCAAGAAAAACTTGGTATAGCTCTTCAAAGATTAGCAGAAGAAGATCCAACATTTAAAGTTCATACAGATTCTGAAACAGGACAAACTGTTATCGCTGGTATGGGAGAACTTCACTTAGACGTTTTAGTTGATAGAATGAGAAGAGAATTCAAGGTTGAAGCTAATGTAGGTAAACCCTAGAGTTGCTTATCGTGAAACTATTAAACAAAAAGCAGAATGTGAAGGTAAATTCATTAAACAAACTGGTGGACGTGGACAATATGGACATGTTTGGATTAGATTTGAACCAAATCCTGAAAAAGGTTATGAATTCGTTGATGAAGTAGTAGGTGGAGTAGTTCCAAGAGAATATATTCCAGTAGTAGATAAGGGATTACAAGAAGCTTTAGAAGCAGGTATTCTAGCTGGTTATCCATTAATCGATATTAAAAGCTACATTATTTGATGGATCATACCACGATGTTGACTCTAGTGAAGTTGCTTATAAAGTAGCTGCAGGTCTTGCATTAAAAGAAGCTAAGACTAAATGTCAAGCAGTGTTATTAGAACCAATTATGAAGGTTGAAGTAACAGTTCCAGATGAATATTTTTGGAAATGTTATGGGAGATTTAACATCAAGACGTGGAAAACCTGTTGGTCAAGAATCAAGAGGAAATGCTGTTAAACTTGATGCTTTAGTACCATTATCTGAAATGTTTGGATATGCTACTAGTTTAAGAAGTAACACTCAAGGAAGAGGAAACTTTACTATGATCGCTGATCACTATGAAGAAGTTCCTAAAAATATAGCAGAAGAAATTATCAAAAAGTGGTAATTAATTAAAAGATGTTGAAAAACATAAAATATTATGTAAAATGAAATAGATTTATAGGAGGAAAAATGGCTGAAAAAAACAAAAATTTGATAGATCAAAAAGTTCATGTAAACGTTGGAACAATCGGACACGTAGACCATGGAAAAACTACATTAACAGCAGCAATTACAAAGAGACAAGCTGAAAAATTCGGTGGAGACTTTGTTGATTATGCTAATATAGATAAAGCTCCAGAAGAAAGAGCTAGAGGTATTACAATTAATACATCACACGTTGAATACCAAACAGATAAGAGACACTATGCTCACGTTGACTGTCCAGGGCACGCTGACTATGTTAAAAATATGATAACTGGTGCTGCACAAATGGACGGAGGTATATTAGTTGTTGCTGCAACTGATGGACCAATGGCACAAACAAGTGAACACTTATTACTTGCAAAACAAGTTGGTGTACCAAGAATAGTAGTATTCATTAACAAATGTGATCAAGTAGATGATCCAGATATGTTAGACTTAGTTGAAGAAGAAATCAGAGACTTACTTAAGAAATATGATTTCGATGGAGACAATACTCCAGTAATTAGAGGATCAGCTCTTAAAGCACTTGAAGGTGATGAAAAATATGTTGAAAGTATCGACAAATTAATGGATGCAGTAGACTCTTGGATACAAGATCCAGTTAGAGACACTGACAAACCATTCTTAATGAGTATTGAAGATGTATTTACAATTACAGGACGTGGAACTGTTGTTACAGGTAGAGTTGAAAGAGGAACATTAAAAGTAAACGACGAAGTTGAAATAGTAGGTATCAAACCAACTCAAAAAACAGTTGCTACAGGTATCGAAATGTTTAGAAAACAATTAGAAAGCGCTGAAGCTGGAGATAATGCTGGGGTTCTTTTAAGAGGAATTTCTCGTGAACAAGTTGAAAGAGGACAAGTATTAGCTAAACCAGGAACTGTTACTCCACATCACAAGTTCAAAGCACAAGTTTATGTACTTACTAAAGAAGAAGGTGGAAGACATACACCATTCAAAAATGAATATCGTCCACAATTCTACTTTAGAACAACTGATGTTACAGGGGTTATTGAACTTCCAGAAGGAACTGAAATGGTAATGCCAGGAGATAACATCGAAATGACAGTTGAATTAATTCACCCAATCGCTATCGAAGACGGAACAAAATTCTCTATTCGTGAAGGTGGAAGAACTGTTGGAGCTGGAAACGTTACTAAAGTTATCGAATAATAAAATTTAAAAAGACCAATTTGGTCTTTTTATTACTTTAAAAAAATATCTATATAAGTAAATGGAGATTATATTTAATTTGTGTTATTATAAAAGAGAAATAAAAGTAGGGTGACTATATGAAATATAAAAAAATACAGTAGTAATAATTTTTGTTTTTTGTTTATTATTTGGACTTGTTTATTCTATGAATAAAATATCTTTTTATTTCAAGTAAAAACAGATGAAAAAAATAGAAAATAAAGAAATAGATAAAGATAAATCTAACGTAAGTGATATTAAAATTAATAAAGAAGAAAAACAAAGTTTCTTCAGATATAGAAGCAGAAAAATATAGATAATCATCAAAATAATAATATCCCTAGAGTTGATTTACCACAAACTAGAACAAAAATATAAATCTATAATAAATAAAAAAAGCATTAGAAAAGGAATTAGCTAAAAACTGAAATAGTTAAAGAAAAAGCAGAAGAAAAAAACAGAAAAAAATCTAAGGAGATAATTGTAGAACCTAGTAAACCTTTAGAACCTAAAAAGATGAAAATTCGTTTGTAAAAAGAAGAAGAAACTAAGGAAATATATCAAAAAAAGAATCTGTTAAAACTACCTATGAAAAAAAGATGGTAAGAAAATAACTACATTATGGGTAAAAGGTATTATACCACCAAACATAAATGATTTTACTAAAGAAAAACATAATGATTATCTTATACAAACTATACCATATAATTATAATAAAGGCTGGTTTGATGTAAATAAATCAGGAACTGGATATAGCGATAGAGTTTTTATGTAGTGGAGCAGTTGCTAGTAACATGATACATTGGTGGCTTTTTACAAAATAAAAAAATATATTGATAAATATTTAAAATTACATCCAGAAAAAAACTAAATTATCTAATGATAATAATGTATGGAAAAATTTAAATCATTATTTAGATTCATTTTCTAGTCAAAATGATAGTAAAGTGTTTGATATGTTTAAAATATATTATGGTAAAACAGATGGGATATGGGCAGACACTAGTGTAGATTTCTTTATAAATGGTTATAAAGCTTCTCTAGTGGAGCAACAAACGATCCGGAAAAAAATATGAAAGAGATGATAGGGTGGATTCTTTTTATGATGTATTTAAGACTAATGTATTAACTAATAGATATTTTTTTCTGGAAATTATGAAGAGTTTAGTGATGCTATAAAGACAGAACTTCAAAATGGAAATATAATTGGTTTAAGTCATAGAACAGGATCTAAAAAAAGCAAATCATATTATAACTGTTTGGGGAGCAGATTTTGATGATAAAGGTAAAATTATAGGAATATATCTAACTGATTCAGATGATTATAGTGAAACAAATGTTGCTATGAGAAGACTTAATGTAAATAATAAGGATGGTAAGCCGGTTATAACTGCAAGTATGAAGAAAAGATATAGGAATTAATTTAGAATATATTCATACTTTTATCTCTTGGAACAAAAATATTGGGAAGATTATTTTAAATGATTTTTTTCATTGAAATTTGAAAAATGGCTTGTTTTTCCTTGACAAAAACAGTAGTTTTGTAGTAAAATAACTGTACATTTAGAGATAGAATAGTTTAAATAAAAAGGGGGTTTTATGAATAACTATATTTTTTTGATTACCAAAATGAAAAATGATTTTAGAAAAAAAGAGAAAGAACTTTTAAAGAAGTATAATATGCTTGCATATAAGAAGTTAGTATTTGGTATTTATCCAGAACTTAGAAAATGGTAACTTCTTAGGGGAAAAAGTATCTGTTCAAAAGAAAGATAATATTGAAACATATTCAGTTAAATTACCAACAGATGATTTGTTTGTAAAAAGTGCATGGAGAAATAAAATTCCATTATACTGTATATAAAGACTCTAAAATTGTACTTTTAACTAATATAACACCAGATAGTATATTAGAAGAAGCACATAAAACAGAACTTGGAACATATAAAGGTGTAATGATATCTAAGAGTAATCCTAAAAAGATATATTTAAAGTTAATTTACTTAACATGCTTAATAAATAAAAAGAAATATTTAATATTTCTTTTTGTTTATAATTAAATTATGAAAAACAAAGGATTTACATTAATAGAATTATTAGCAATTATGGTAGTACTTGGAGTTATAATGGCTTTTGCAATACCTAATACCATAAAAAAATGCTTGAAAAATAAAAGAGATATATTTGTAGCTGATGCTTTAAAAATTAATTTCACTTGCAAGAGCAGAAGTTAGTAAAAATGAAAGTATTTCTTTTACCAAAACCTTCTACTTATAAAAGAGCAACTATTATTAATTTAAAATATTTAAATACTAATGCACTTATTAATTCTCCATATGGAATTACTTATAATAAAAGAGATTCTTTTGTAGCAATAGTAGAAGAAGATGGAGTTTATAAATATTATGTAACTTTAGTAGCTTGTAATAAAGAAAAATAAAAATTCTAAAGAAAAACTTAAAATGTGCTAAGAATCAAAATATGTACTATATAGAATTTGCTACTAAAGAAATGTTAACAGAAGAAAATTCTGAAAAATTAATAGAAATAGCAAAAAGATAAAAACAGAATATATAACAGATGCTGAAAGTGAAGAAAATAGTTCTGAAATAAATCCAACTGGAGCAATGTTAGTAAAATTAAATAAATTAACTAAAGATTCTAATATTTCAAATTTATTAGATGTGTTAAATATTTATGTGAGGTAAAATGAAAAAAATAAAGGATTTACATTAGTAGAATTAATAGCTGTTATAGTGATACTTGGGATATTACTGGGAATTGCAGTTCCAACAACAATAAGTACAATTAACAATCAAAGAAAAAAAGCTTTTTATAGAAGATGGTTTAAGATTTATAGCTTCATCAAAATCAAAAAAATAAATGAAGACAAAAAATTGAATATCCACGGGAAAAATGAAGCTATATTAGTTAATTTAAAATATATGAACGTTGAAGATTTTTACTACTTCTTCATATGGTGTTCCATATAATTTAGCTTCATCTTTTTGTTATGATTCCTTGTAAAAATAATAACACTAACTGTTATGAAATTTATATAAATTTAGTGGCTTGTAAAGGAGATATAAATAAAAAAATGTTCTGAAGGAGCATCTCCTTATTCTTTAGAATTTGTAAAAAGAAGAAGATTTAAAAATAATTCTTATACACAAAATATTAACGTTACAGCAACAGCATTAAATTATATTAATTACGATAATATAAGTAACAGAAATATTTATGTGAAAGATAAAAATATGTGAAAAGTTAAAAGAAATATCAAAAAGATAGTAGATTTAAAGTATGCTTGTAATTTAAAGACATATATTTCCTAGTTGTCATATGTGAAAAAAATAGAGTAAATAAAGTTAAAATAATACTAAAAAAATATTATATAATATATAATAATGATGAAGAAAAAAAGGTAAGTTATATTTTTATTATTAGTATTATTTTTTTATCTTTAGTAATGTTAATGCTAAAGATTATTTAGTTACTCCTTATAATTTAAAAATTAAGAAAAAGCTAATTCTACAAATACAGAATCTTTACTAACTATATCTTCTGGTAGTACAGTTAGTAGAATAGATGAAATATTATACGAATCAAATGAAAAAACAATTGTCAAAACAGGATTCATAAAAAGTTAAGTATAAATCATATACAGGATTTGTTTGTGTAGATTATGTACAAGAAATAAAAATAATACATTACCAAGTACACCAACTGTATTAAGTGAAGAAGACTGGATAAAATATTTTTAACGAACAAAAACTTTCCCTGAATCATATAAAAAAAGAATTATTAGATCTTCATAAAAAAACATCCAACATGGATATTTAAAAGAGTAGAAACAGAAGATAATTGGAATGTTACTTTAGATAATGAATCAGTTTCTGGAAGAAGTTTATATAGTTCTTGTAATAATAGAAATAGAGATGGATGGTTATCAACTGCTCAAGGAGATTATGATTGGTTTAATGATACATTTATATCACATGATAGTAAGTGTTGGTTTCAAGCAAATAGAGGTTTAATCGCACACTATATGGATCCTAGAAATTACTTTAATGAAGAAGAAATTTTTGTTTTTTGAGCACTTAAAATACAATAAATCAGAAAATGATAAAACTGTAATTTCTAATTTTTACCTAATCATATGAAAAATATAGTGATTATTTTTTTAGAAGCAGGAAGTACACATAATGTATCCCCAGTTTATTTAGCTGCAAAAATCATTAATGGAAGTAGGTACTAGTCCATCTAATCCATCTATTAGTGGACAAGCAGGTAGTTATATATATAAAGATGGAATTAATTATAATTTGAATGGAGCATATAACTTTTTTTAATATTGGAGCTCATCCAGGAAACGATTCAGCAAGAAATGGACTAGTTAGAGCAGTAAAAGAAGGATGGACTGATGATGCTACTGGATTTCAAATTATGGGACCTAAAAAAGCTATTATAGGTGGAGCTAACTTTTTAAAAACTAGATATATAGCAAAAAAATCAAGATACTAATTATTTTTCAAAAATGGAATGTATCAAAAAGATAGACTTGTTAAACAATATTATTATCAATATATGACAGATATAGCAGGAGCAAGTGGAATATCGAAAAAAATATATTCTATGTATAAAAGTAATAACATATTAGACCATAATTTTTACTTTTTAATACCAGTATTTAATAATATGCCTAATAAAGCATCTGAATTACCTGATAAAAGAAACCCAAATAATTGGCTAAAAAAATTAAATATTAATAATCAATTAATATCAGGATTTGAATCGGATAAAAGTAGAATATAACTTAACTTATGATAATATAAAACAAATAAAATGTAACAGGTTCAACAGTTAATTCAAGGCTAAAAATAGAAGGAATAGGTCTAATTAATTTAAAAGAAGGATTAAATGTTATAAATATAAAAGTAATAGCAGAAAAATGGAAACGTTAAAGTATACAAATTAAATGTTACTGTTAATAATTCTAATATAGTTCAAGAAAAAAACCTGTTAAACCAGAAGAATCTAAACCAAAAAGAAGAAGAAAAATGAAAATAAAGTAATACCAGAAACAGTAGCAAAACTAGAAATAAAAGAAACATTAAATGAATTGTTAAAAAAATCAAATTATTTATTTAATAATAGTGGATATATAACAAATATTGGAATTAATAAAAAAATATAGATAGTTTTAAAAAGAATTTGATGCTAAAATATCTATAATAGTTAAAAAAATAGAGATAACTCTATCAAAAAAACACTGGTTTTTATAGGAACTAATGATATTGTAGTATTTAAATATAATGGTGAAGAAGTAATTTATAGAACTGTTATATATGGTGATATTAATGGAGATGGAAAAATTAATACTTTAGATTTATTGATAATTCAAAAACAAATATTAAATTTAAAAATCTTTAACTACATTTGAATATATAGCAGCGGATGTATCAAGAGATAATAAAGTAAATACCTTAGATTTGTTAAAAAGTACAAAAAGATATATTGGACCTTGCTAAAATAGATCAAAAGATAGGAGAATTAATGAAAAAGAAAAATATTATTTATATTATGTATATTATTTTTACACTAAGAGTAAATGCAGCTATATCTGTTTCTAACACTAATACTGTAGTAGTTGGTAATACTGTTACATTTAGAGTTACAGTATCATCTTCAACTCCTCTAGGAAGTGGTAAATACAATGTTACGTATGATGATAAATTACTTAAATATACTGGTGGATCAAAACTAGTAGATACTTTTGTAGCTCAAAATGAAAAATACTAAAAATTTAACTTTTACTTTTTCTTTTGTAACAAGAGATGTAGGTAATGCAAATTTTAAGTTTAATTTAAATGAACTTTACTTATTATCAGAAGCACCAGGACCAATTGGGTCTAAAACTTCTAGTGTAAATATAGTAAAAACCAAAGTATTATAGTTCAAATAATTATTTAAAAAAATTTAAAAAGTAGCAGATTATGATATTTCTTTTAATAAAGACAAATTAACGTATGATTTAACGTTGAAAGAAACTAGAACATCAATTGTTATAACCGCTGAAAAATTAGAATCTACTCAAAAATATAAATGGAATAGGTGAAATTCAACTAGAAGAAGGAATGAATAAAAAAAGAAGTAGAAGTAAGAGCAGAAAATGGAAGTGTAAGAATATATACTTTAAATATATTTGTTCCAGAAAAAGCGCCTGTAAAAAAATTAAAATTAATAAAGAAGAATATTCCATAGTTAGAAAAATAGATGATATTGCTGGTTATACTAAAGACAAAAATAAAAAAATAAAAGATGAAGAAATAGAAGTTTTAAAAAAATGATAAGTACACTATTATTTATGTAAAAGATAATAAAGGTAATGTAACAAAAAGTATTGAAGGAAAAAGAAACATATAAAAAAATATTAGATATTAATAATACTTTATATGCTATCGAAGGAGAAAAAGAAACAAAAAGGTAATTATGAATATTTTAAAGCTATTAATTTAACTACATCTAAAGAAAAATAATTATAGATATGAGTTGACAGAAAAGACTTTACAAATAGAAGAAAAAGCAAAAAGAAATTAAAAAGGTTAATATTGATAAAATAGTAATTATTATATTGAGTAGTATATTAATACTAACATATTTAATATTTATTGTTATTTGTATAAAAAAAGAAGGAAATTAAAAATGAAAAAAATAAAGTAAAAAAATTTAAAAATTATACTTTTTAAATCTTCTTTTTCATCTCTAGTATATTTTTTTATTTATGCATTATTACTTTTTAATAATGTTGAGAATAATATAAGATTTCTAATTATTGGCATAATTATTTTTATTAAATGTTTTATTTATAAATGATTATTTGTTTTTTTAATAAAAAAATAAAAACTTAATATTAATAAATATTAAAAAGATTTTTAATGCTAGCATTTAGTATTATATTTATTTTTAATTTTTTTATTTATGCAAATAAAACATATAAAAAGTATTAATTCTTTTAATAAAACATCTAAATATTCATATTCATTAGTATCGCTAGAAAATACTAATCCCTCAAAAGAAAAAAATAGGTTATGTAAATGAAAATGATGAAACAAAGAAATTAGTGGAAGAAATAAAATCTTTATATAAAGATAATAATGACTTAAAAAGAGTATAAGAGTTATGAAGAATTAATTAAAGATATATTAGATAAAAAAATTAAATATGCAATATTACCTGTTGATTTCAAAAGTTTATTAGCTAATCAGTCTGACTATAATAAATTTAAAGTAATTCTAACTAAATCAATTGTTAAAAAGAAAATAAGTACAAAAACTATAGATAAACCTTTTACTATGCTTTTTACTTGGAACTGATGAAGATGCATCAAGTAGAGGTAATAGTGATGTAATAATGTTAGTGACTCTTAATCCCTAAAAACTATGAATCTTACTATGCTAAATATACCGAGAGATACAAATTTTAAATTAGCGTGTACTAATGATAATGAAAGAAAAAAATCAACTATGCTAATGATGATTGTATTATGAAAACATTAAATCAAATATTTAATGTAAATATTGATTACTATGTTAAGGTTGATTTTAGATTAGTAGTTGATTTGGTAGATATTTTTAGGTGGTATTGATATGAATGTACCACAGTCTATATGTGAACAAAAATTCAAGAAGACAATGGGGAACAAATGTTGTATTAGTAGAAAAAGGAATGCAACATTTAAATGGGGAACAAGCTTTTAGCTCTTGCAAGACATAGAAAAAAATAATACGCCAGAACATTATAAATATTGTCCAAAAAGACAAGAAATATCAAGAAGGATTATTTAATGATTTTTGTTAGAAATGAAATGCAACAAGAAATAATTAAAGCTATAATAACTAAAGTAAAAACAATTAAAAAGTATAGATAAATTCCAAGAAATATTAACTAAACTATCTTCTAGAGTTAATACTAATATGGAAGTAACACAATTTTATCTTTTTTTATAATTTCTTAATTAATTCTAATAAAAATATTCATATGGATAATTTAAAATTAGCAGGAAGTGATCAATATATTCAAGTTAGTTGGTTTAAAAACACCTATATATTTTTATGTTCCAAATAAAGAAAGTATAGCAGAATTGAAAGATTATATGGCATTTAATTTGAGTAATGATTCAAAAAAAGAAAAAAATAGATTTTACTTTTGATTATGATCCGGATGTTAATTATAATCCCTAAGCAAATAGGAGCAGGTCCATATTTAACTAATTATAAACATAATCTTTACCAGATTTCACTAAGATATCTCAAGATGAAGCTGAAAAATATTTAAAACTGCATAGTATAAAATATACTATAGTTTATAAGAAGTCTAATATAGGTGGTAAAATATTATCTCAAAGTGTAGAAGCAAATACTAAACTTGAAAATGTAAAAAAATATAGTATTAACTATTAGTAAGAAAGAAGAAATAAAATTAGAAAAATTGTGAAACAAGTAGTGAAGAAAAATTGTAAAGTACCAGATTTTACAAACAAGAATGTAGGATATATCAAAAGATGGGAAAAGTTCATATTATACTAATTTAAATATTATTTATTATGTAGATAATGTTGTAGTTAATTCTAAAAAATATAGATTCTAGTAAAAAGTAGTTAATCAAAAGTAGTAAAAATGTATTACCAAAAGATTTAACGCTAAAAAGAATTAAAAATATATTTTGAATAATTAGTATAGGAGGATTTTATACAAATTCTAGTAGTATATTATAAAAAAATAAAACTAAGTTTATAGAATTTAATGAATTAGCAAGAGAAAAAAATGCTTTGTAGATTTTTGTTAATGTGTACAAAATGAATCAAATATATTATTTCATTTACAAAAGTATAATTATTTTTAGAAAAAGCTTATAAATCATTGATATATGGAGAAAGAAAAATGAATTTTGACTTTGATTTAAAGAAACAAAAAAAGTATAGAAAAATATAGTGAAAGTAAAAGATACTGATTTTGATATTAAAGAAATAAATAATATTGAACAACCAAGTATTAGATTTGGAGCTAGAGGTATAGTTTTAAATAATGAAGGAAAAAAATAGCTATAATACATAAAGTTAATAAAAACGAATATAAGCTTCCAGGTGGTGGAATAGATGAAAATGAGGATGCTAAAATAGCTTTTAAAAAGGGAATGTGAAGAAGAAATAGCATCTAAAGTAAAAAAATAATAAAAAAATTTTAGGTACAGCAGAAGAATATAAAAAGTCAAGAAAAATTTTAAAACAACTTTCTTTTGTATTTGTAGCTAAAAATATTAGAATATAAAGAAAAACAATTTAACAGAAAAAGAAAAAAAGATGAAGGTACAGAATATTTGTGGCTAGACAAATTGGATGCCTTTAGAAAAGATGAAAAAAATCATTAATAAATTTAAAAGAATCAAAAATATGATAGTATTTATAGAACTAAATTTATGGTTTTAAGAGATATAAAAAAATATTAGAATATTATATAAATAATTTTTCGTAGCAAAAGATAAATTAATATTTATCTTTTTGTTCGATTGATTTTTACTTAATAAAATAAGTATAATGAGATAGAGGATTTTATGGAAAAAAATATGTAGTAAACGATTTAGTAAAAAGATTATATCTTAAAAAAACAAAGAAGAAAAAGTATTAACAAAGTCTGAGTTTATTGACAAATATTATTATAATTATGAAGATGCTATTTTTAAAGATTATGCATGATTATAATAAAAAAATTATGAAGTAGCAAAAGAAAATATTTAAATATGCTGTTTTTACTAATGAAGATAATGCTAAGACAGAAAAAAACTTAAGAAACTTTTAGAAATTAAAAAAATAGTTTGAAAGAAGAAAAAGCTTTTTAAAAACTATATAAAAAAACAAAGATATTATTTTTTTAAAAAAATATAGCTAAAAAAATAAATTGTTTTTAGATTTAGGTAAAATATGAAACGGATGAATATCTAGATGAAAAACGTTTTTTTATACTATACATAAAAAAATATAACTAATGAAGTTATTTATGTATTTGAAAAAAATATCTAGTTTAATTAAAAATGGTGAATCGTTAAATAATATAAAAAAATAATTTATAATGATGATTATGAAAAATTAGTTAAAAGATATGCTAAGTTTTATTCTATTAATATACAAGAGAATATTTCTTTAATGGGTAGTAAAAGTATTACAAGATTTTTCTGTTTAAATTAGATGAAACATCATCTTTTGAAGAAGCTTTTAAAATAGTAAAAGATAATTCTATATTTAAGGATAAAATATTAAACTTAATAAATAAATCTATATCTGAATATGATTTTGCTATTCAAAAAGAAGTATTTATGGGACTTGTTAAAAACGCTAGTGTTTCGATTAAATATAAAGAAATGTTAGAGAAAGTAGATATTACATATAATAATAAAGATAAAACATATTTTTTTATCTTAGGATTTAATGATAGTTATTATCCAAAAGTAAAGAAAAACTAAAGATTATATTAATGAAGAAGAAAAAGTTTATTTAAATATTCCAACTAGTAGTGATGAGTTAATAGAACAAGAAGAAATATTTAAAAATATTTATTAGTAGTAACAAAAATTGTATTTTTTTCAGTTACAATAAATAAAGATTTTGAATTATCTAGATATAAAAAAATATAATTTTTTTATGAAAAAGAAAAAAAGAAAAATACTAATACTATTTATTCTTCCTTAGCGCATAAATTAGAGTTAAGTAAAAAGTTAGATAAATATTATAAATATTTAGAAAAAGATGATAGTTTAGACAAATATTATTCTAGTTTTTAGAAAAGAATATAATACATACGATAACAAATATAATGGAACTATTAAAATATCTACACCACTTAATTTATCTTATACTAGTATGAATACATATATTTATAATCCTTTTGCATATTATATAGAAAGAGTATTGAAAAATACTTCCATATAAAGATAATTTTTATATTAAAACAGGTAGTTTTTTCATAGATGTATGGAATTAGAAGATTATGATTTAGCTAAAAATGAATTTGAATTTACAAAAAGAAGAAGAAGAGTATTTAGCTAAAGTGAAAGATGAAATACTATTTGATATAGATTTTTATTAAAGAATATCATCTAACAAATAACTTTAATGATATAAAGAAAGAAGAAAGTTTTGAAATAGAATTTAATGAAGATAAATTTCAAGGTAAGATAGATAAATTAATAATAAATAAAGATACATTTATAATAGTTGATTATAAGAAAAAGAATCTACTGCTAATTTAAGTTTAAAAATTTGGATTATGGTATTAATTTACAACTTCCTATTTATATTTATTTAGTTAAGAAAAAAATATCCTGATTTAGACTTTGAGGAATATATTTAAATTATCTAGTTTTTAGATAATTATAAGTTAAAACATGATGAAAAAAAGTTTTACCTAATTATCAAAATAAAAAAAGAAAAATAATTTAAAACTTTTTGGTTTTACAACTTCTGATATATCAAGAATAGAAAAAGTTGATAATAATTATCAAGATTCAAAAATATATAATGAAGTTAAGTTTTACAAAAAAATAATGAAATAAGTAAAAACAGTAAAGTTTTTATCAGATGAAGAAGTTAATGAAATAGTAGAAAATGTAGAAGAAATTATTAAAAAGTTATTAATGATATAAAAGAAGGTAAGTTTGATATTATTAGTAAAAAGTTAAATGATAAAGAAATAGATCAACAAAATAATTATTTATATAAAGATATAAGTTTTACTACAGAAGAAGATGTTTTAGAAATAGAAGACAAAAGCATATATAAATAGGAGTGAAGATGAAATTTAGTAAAGATCAACAAGTTGCTATAGATATAAAAAGGTAGTAATGTTTTTAGTATCAGCAGGAGCTGGTAGTGGTAAAAACTGCTGTTTTAACAGAAAGAGTAGTAAGCTTTGTTAAATGATGATTTAAAAATAAATAATATTTTAGTTTTAACTTTTACTAAAAATGCTGCAAAAAGAAATGAAAAGATAGAATAAGGTTAAAAATTAGAAGATAGAAATGATTCTTTTAATTTACTACTCTTGATAATAGTTATATAACTACTTTTGATGCATTTAGTTTATCTATTCTTGAAAGATATCATGATATATTAAATTTATCTCCAGGAATTGGAATATTATCAGAAGAAGCATTAGCATATATAACGAGAGAAAATATTAATAAAATATTTTTATAAAGCTGAATATAAAAAAATAAGAGATATGTTTTTTTAACTGATAACGAAGATAAATTAATCGATTCATTAATAAAAATTAAAAAGTTCTTTAAATATTTTTACCTAATCCTAAAGAATATTTGTTAAATTATAAAATTAATTATAATTTAATAGAAGAATATAAAAGTTATATTAATGATAAATTTATAGAAATAAAAGAAGCAGTAGATACAGTAGGCGGAACAGAAAAAGTTTATTAATGAGCTTTTTATATCTTTAAATAAGTTTTTAAAATCAAAAAAACTTTACTGAAATAGCAAGTTCTATAAAAGATGTAGAATTACCAAGATTTAGTAATTTAAAAGATATATCTGAAGAAGAAAAAAATTATATGCGGATAGATATAGTGAATTAAAAAAATCTATAGATGATTTAAAAAAATTAAATTACTAAAATATAAAACAGAAGATGATTTAAAAGAAGAGTTAGATAAAAATTATGAAATAGAATTGGTAATAAAAGATATGATGTTAGAGTTATTAACTATGGAAGAAATTTTCATGAAAAAAATAATAAGTTTTCATTTAATAAAAATAGCATCTATGGGAATAGAATTATTAGAAAAAAATAAGATAGTAAGAGAAGAATTAAAAAAGAATTTAAAGAAATAATGATAGATGAATATCAAGATACATCTGATATTCAAGATAATTTTATATCTCTTATATCAAATAATAATGTTTATATGGTTGGAGATATAAAAACAATCTATTTATAGATTTAGAAATGCTAATCCTAAAATATTTAGAGATAAATATGAAAAATTATAAAAATTTATCTGGTGGAAGAAAAAAATAGATTTAAATTGTAATTATAGAAGTAGAAAAAGAAGTGATTGACGGAATAAACGATATATTTAATTATATTATGACTTTAGATAAAGGAGGAGCTTCTTATAAAGAGGAACATCAACTTGTCTTTTGGAAATATGAATTATGAAAAAGAACAAAAAAAGAAAAATAATATAATGAAAATATATACTTATGATACAGATGGTAATGTTAAAGATTTAGAAATTAATTTTTATAGCAAAATGATATTAAAAATAAGATTGAAAAATAAGTATCAAGTTATAGATAAGAAAAACTAATAAATTAAGAGATATAACATATTCTGATATATCTATAATTGTTAGAAGTGGAACAAATGATGATTTATATAAGAAGGTATTAAATAAATACAATATACCTGTTAAACTTACTTCGATAAAAAGATAAATGATAATAGTTTAGTATTAGTTTTTAAGAAGTGTTTTAAATGCAATATATTTAATAGCAAATAATAAGAAAAAAATAGTTTAAATTATTTTTTTAACATCTATTGCTAGAAGTTTTTTTATTTAGATTAGATGATGATGTTATATATGATATTATTGTTAATAAAAAAAGAGTTTTTCTTTTTATGAAAAATTAAAAGAACTTTCTTATTTAGCAAATGATTATAATGTTAATGATTTGTTAGAAAAAAATAATAGATGAATTTAATATATTTGAAAAACTTAATACTACAAAAAAATATAGAAGAAAAGATAATAGTCTTAGATAAAATTATCGATATAACAAAAAGAATTTTCTTCTTTAAATTTAACTATTACAGATTTAATAAAATGTTTAGATTTAATAGTTGATAAGAAGATAGAGATTAAAGTAAATATAGATGAAGACATTAATAATTCCCTTTACTATTACTAATATTCATAAATCTAAAGGTTTAGAATATAATATTTGTTATTTTCCATCTTTAACATCTGGATCAAATAGTAATAAATCTAAAGAATTTTTCTTTTTCTGAAAAAAATACGGTATTATTTGTCCTTATATTAAAGATAAAAATATATTTAAATAGTTTAAAAAAATTGTATTGTTAGATGAAGAAGAACAAAAAGGAAGAAGAAAGTGAAAAAAATAAGATTATTTTTATGTAGCGTTAACAAGAGCTAAAGAAGAGATGATTTTACTTACTAGCAATAAAGAAAACTAAAAAAATACTTTTTGCAACTTATTTAGATAATATAAAAGAAAAAAATATAGTTTAAGTGTAAAAGATATAGATATAAAAAGAAGCATCTAATAATGATTTAACTATTAATGAAATAGATGATAAATTAATTATTATAAATAGAGAAGAAATTAAAGAATTCATGAAAGAAAGTCATTATTCAAAAATCGACAAATAAAATTAATGATAAAGAAACAATAAAACTTATGAAACTTGGTACACATGTACATGAAATATTAGAATATTTAGATTTTTAATAATCCGGATTTTTCAAATATAGAAGAAGAGTATTTAGATAAAATAAAGGCTTTTTTTAAATCAAGATATAGATTTTTAAAAATGCTATAAAAAAATATATAAAGAATATGAATTTTTACTATGAAAAAGAAGATGAAACAAAACACGGAATAATCGACTTGATGATAGAGTATGATGATCATATAAAAATAATAGATTATAAATTATCTAACATAGATGATAAAAATTATATAAAACAATTAAATGGTTATAAAGAATATATAGAAGAATATAAAAAAATAAAAAGTAAAATTATATTTATATTCAATATTAAAAAGAAGAATTAAAAGAAATAGATTGATAATTATGTTATAATTAGTACTTGAGGTAGATATGAATTATATAGAAGATGTGATTAAGTATTTAAGTGATAATTTATTAACTTTAGGTCCATTTGTAGGAATGTTTATATGTATAGTGGAATCTTTTGTTCCAATACTTCCACTTGCTTTTATTTATTGGATTAAATATTAAAAACATTTTGGAATTATAACAGGATTTTTTAATATCTTACATTGGATGTATTATAGGTTCTATATTAACTTATTTTTCTTAGTAAAAAAACTTACAAAATGAGTTTATTGAATCAAAGTTAGAAATAGTAAAAATAAAGTTTACTAATTTTTACGTTGTTAGCATCTTTACCTTTTACACCATCATTTTTTTATTTAATATTATTTCTGGTATTACGAAAATGAATTTTAAAAAAATATTTGACTATGATTTTTATTTCTAAGTTTTCAATAGTTGTATTTTTGGGGATTTGTTGGTTATTCTTTTACTTCATTACTTAAGGATATTAAGATGTTAACTTTACTGTTATTATTTTTATTAGCAGTATATATATTATGTAAAAAAATTAGAAAAGAAATTTAAACTTAATTAGGAGAAAAAAATGGAATATATTATATTACTTTGTTTGATTATATTAATTATAATAACTGTAATTATACTTTTTAAAAAAATTATAGGTTCAAAAACAGATTTAGAAGTATTAGAAAGACTTGCTAAATTTGAAATGTCTATTAATGATAGAAATATAGAATTTGAAAGAAATTTAAATAGATCTTTTGATTTAGTTAGTGAAAAAAATTAGATAGAAAGCTAAATTTAATTTATGATAATGTTAATAATAGACTTGATGACAATTTTTAAAAAAAGAGTAATGAAACCTTTGCAAATATCTTAGAGAGACTTGCTACAATTGATAGTGCTCAAAAAGAAAAATTGATAATTTATCTACAGATATTATATCTTTACAAAGTGTTTTAACAGATAAGAAGAGTAGAGGTATATTTGGAGAAGTTAGTTTAAATCATATTTTTATATAATATATTTGGTGATAATTCTAAACTTTATTCTATTCAACAAAAAAACTATCTAATGGTTATATAGTAGACTGTATGTTATATGCACCACTTCCTCTTGGTTCTATTGCAATAGATTCTAAATTTCCTTTTAGAAAAATTATCAAAAATATGGTTGATAAAACAATTAGTGTAGAAGATAGAAAAAAATATGAAAAACAATTTAAATTAGATTTTAAAAAAACATGTTGATGACATAGCAAATAAATATATTATAAAAAGAAGAAACTAGTGATCAAGCTATTATGTTTTTTTGCCAGCAGAAGCTATATTTGCAGAGATTAATGCATATCATCAAGATTTAATAGACTATGCATATAATAAAAGAGTATGGATTACATCACCAACTACTTTAATATCAACACTTACAGTAATAGAAATGATTTTAAAAAAATATCGAAAGAGATAAATATACATCTATTATTCATCAAGAATTAAATAAACTAGGAAATGATTTTTAGATTGTATAAAGAAAGATGGGATAAGTTAGCAAGAAGTGTAAAAACAGTAAATAATGATATCGATCAAGTTTATATTACAACAGAAAAAAATATCTAAAAAAATTTGAAAACATATCACAAGTAAAAATTGAAAACGATAATTTATTAGAAGAAAAAAATAAACGATTAGTATTGACAAATTCTCAAATAATAGTAAATTAATACATAATAAAAAAATGAAAGGGAGGTATGTTATGAAATCTACAATAACAATATTTGATTTAATAAAAAAAGTAGAACTTTATGATGAATTAGCTATTGATATTATTACCAAAGCTACAATTGTGCAAAACAAAGCTCACGAAGGTCAAATAAGACAAAGTGGAGAACCTTATATATCCCACCCTTTATCAGTTGCTTATATATTGGCTTCAATGAATGCTGATAGTGATACTATATGTGCCGGTCTTTTACACGATACAATAGAAGATACTAAATTAACAAAAAGAAGATATTAAAAAAAGAATTCAATGAAGATATTGCCAATTTAGTTGATGGAGTTACTAAGATAAGTAAACTTAATTTTTTTCATCTGCTACAGATATGGATTTTTGCTAATACTAGAAAAATTATTACTAGTATTACAGAAGATGTTAGGATTATTATTATAAAAAAATAGCAGATAGACTTCATAATATGAGAACACTTGAATATAAAAAGTGAATTTAAGCAAAAAGAAAATTTCTTTAGAAACATTAGAGCTTTTTTTGTACCTTTTAGCTTATTATATAGGTGCATATAATATAAAAAGAGAAATGGAAGATATAGCCTTTAAAATATTTAAAGCCAGAACTTTATAAAGAAATAGAAGAAAAAGAAATTCAATAGTTGATAAATGCCAAGAATCTCTAGAAGATATGCTTAAAAAGATAAATGAAATGTTAGAAGAGAAAAAAATACATAATTCTATGAGAATTAGAATAAAAAAATATTTATGGTATTTATAAAAAAATGCAAGATAACTACAAGATAGCTGATATACATGATTTGTTATCTATAAAAGTTATTGTTAATTCTATAGAAGAATGTTATCAAGTTTTAGGTATAGTTCATTCAAAAATATTCTCCAATTAATGAAAAATTTAAAGATTATATATCAAATAGCAAAACTAATATGTATAGATCTTTACATACGACAGTATTTGGAGAAAAATGATAAGATAGTTCAAATTCAAATAAAAAAACTTTTGAGATGGATAATATAGCAGAAAATGGTTTAACAGCTTATTGGAAGATAAACGGCGAAGAAAAAGCTAGAGATTTAATGCAAGAAGATTTAAAAAAAGAAATATCAATTTTATAAATCTTTATCTGAAATTAATAAAAAAATTTGAAGATAATCAAGATTTTATTAAACAAGTACAAAGCGAACTTTTTTTCTAATAAAATATATGTGTATACATCCAAAGGTGAAGTTAAAGAATTACCTAAGGGATCTACAATAATAGATTTTTGCCTATAAGATTCATAGCGAAATAGGTAATAGAATGGAAAAAGCGAAAGTTAATGGAGTATATGTTGATTTAGACTATGTTTTTAAAAAAATAAAGATAGAGTACAAAATAATAACAAATCCAAAAATCTTTAGGACCCTAAGAAAGATTGGATAGATAAAGCTATAACAACATATGCTAAAAAGAAAGATAAAAGAATTTAATAAAATAAAATAAAATAATTAAATTCTTTTTATTTATTTTTATGATAGGAGAAAAATGAAATTACCAAATTATGAAGAAGCTAGAAAAAAAGAACAAAAGAAGATGTTATAAGAACTTGTTTTGATCCAATGGACTTAATAGAAAATATAGTGGAAAACAAAAAAATATTATAAAAAAACATTTGGATGTCAAATGAACGAACATGATAGTGAAAAATATATCAGCCTTAGTTGAAAAAAACTAGGTTACATAAAAACTGATGTTTTGAAAGAAGCAGATTTAGTAATAGTTAATACTTGTAGTATTAGAGAAAATGCACATAATAAGACTTTTTGGTTTTTTTAGGAGAAATAAAATATACCAAAAGAAAACAATAAAGAAAAAAATATGATAGTAGCTCTTGGTGGATGTATGTCACAAGAAGAAGGTGTTGTAAAGAAAATACAAGATAAATATAAATGGTTAAATATAGTCTTTGGTACTCATAATATTTATGATTTACCTTATTTAATTGAAAAAGTTTAAAAGATCCCTACTCAACAAATAGAGGTTTTTAACAAAAACAAGAAAAAAATAGTTGAGAATATTCCTGTAAAAAGAGATAGTAAATATCAAGCGTACGTTAATATAATTTATGGATGTGATAAATTTTGTACTTATTGTATAGTTCCATTTACTAGAGGAAAAAGAATTAAGTAGAAAAGAAGAAGATATATTAGAAGAGATAAAAAAATTAAAAAGAAGAAGGATATAAAGAAGTAACGTTACTTGGACAAAAATGTTAATGCTTATGGAAAAGATATTAATTCGTCTTTAGCAAAAATTATTAAAAAAAGTAGATTCTATCGGTATAGAAAGAATTAAATTTATGACTTCTCATCCTTGGGATTTTACTGATGAATTAATAGAAGTTTTAGGAAGTTCTAAAAATATAATGCCATTTTTTTACATTTACCAGTTCAATCTGGTTCAAATGAAGTTTTTAAAGAAAAATGGGAAGAAGATATACCAAAGAAAGTTATTTAGAACTAGTAAATAAAATAAAAGCAAAAAGTTCCTGGGATTGCTCTTACTACTGATATAATTGTAGGATTTCCAACTGAAACAGAAGAAGATTTTTAATGAAACTTTAGATTTAGTAGATAAGGTTGAATATTCTGGAGCATATACTTTTATTTATTCGCCTAGAGAAAAATACTGTGGCAGCAAAATTTGAAAATACTGTAAACGAAAAAGAAGCTAAAAGAAGACTTTATTTATTAAATGATAAAATTAACTATTATTCATTAAAGGATAATAAAAAAATATCAAGATAAGATAGTGAAAGTATTAGTAACTTCTTTAGGAAAAGAAAAAGGTGTTTATCAAGGTTATACAGAACATAATAAAGTTATAAATGTTAGTAGTGAAGAAAATATTATAGGTCAAATAGTAGATGTAAAGGTAACTGATGTAAAAAAACTTGGTCTATAAATGGTATCAAAATATAAAAGATTTATTTTTAGATAATAAATCTTTTTCTTTTTCTTTTTGTGTTTTAATAAAATTATAGGTAAGAATATGAAAAATGTTGATATTTTTTTATTAATTGTAGTTTCATTTATATTTTTAATATTATCTTTTTTTCTTTTTTTGTAAAGAAGAAAAGATATATTCTCGTTTTTAATCAAAAAAATATAGATAAAATAGTTTTTAGATAGTTTGTCAAAAAAATAAGAGGTTTTGAAGGTAAAAAAAGCAACTAGTATAGCAGTATTGAATTACCATTTCTTTTTATGATCCATCTTTAGGGGAAAAATGTAATGAAAACTATATGTTTAAAAAAATTAGTAAACTAGAAGAACATATAAAATATTTAAAAAGATAATAATTATAAAGTATTAACAATGAAAGAATATGTAGATTGGATTTATAAAAAAATAGAATTACCAGAAAAAAAGTGTTCTTATTACAGTAGATGATGGAGCGATGGGAACTAGTTTTATAAATGGAAATAAACTTATACCACTACTAGAAAAAAATATAAAGTAAATGCAACTTTATTTTTTTAATCACAGCATGGTGGGATATTAAAAATTATCAATCTAATTATTTAGAACTAGAATCCCATGGATTTAATGTTCATAGATATCATTATTGTAATAATATGAATAAACCACTTGCTTTTTTTGTATGAGTGATAATGAATTAAAAGAAGATTTATTGAAATCTATATCTATTTTTAAATAGTAGTTATGCTTTTTGTTATCCTTTCTATAGAAGTGATGAAAGGTATGAAAGAATAGTAAAAGAAGCTGGTTTTAAAGTAGCATTTGGTCGAGGATTTAGAAAAAGTACTAGGAAGATAATAAATTTAGATTACCCAGATATCCCTATACAGTATGATATTACTATGAATGAATTTATAAAGATGGTTAATTAATTGTGATATACAGATGAGAAAATTATCAAGATAAAGTAAAAACTTTATCTTTTTGATTAAAGTATTATAAAAAGAGTAATCTATAGTATAATTTATTAAAAGGAAGGTTTTTTTATGAAAAAGAAATTGTCTATAATATTAATTTGTTTATTAGTTATTATAGCAGCTATTGCTGTAATATATTTACTAGTATTCTTTAAAAAGAAAAAAATATTGTTAAAGAAAAGGTCAAAAATAGTTGATTATGATAGAAGTGATCATGTTGGAGCACCTAATGAAGAAACTGTATTAAAAGAATATGGTTTAAGTAAAGAACAAGCAATTCAAATTATAAAATCAAAATATAATTCAAACGGATATAAATTTACTGCTAAAAGTAAATTATGAAAGTCATTATATAATAAAAAGTTACTCATCCAGATTTAGAAGAAGTTACATATTGGGATATTGAACCAAATAGTAGGGAAGCAAGATTATTAAATAACAATGAAAAAAATAAAATTGTTTTTAATGCCAGATAATCTTGCTAATATGATAGCAGCTGGAGAAGTAATAGATAAATGTGTAAATATAGTAAAAAGAGTTAGTAGAAAATTCAATAGATGCTGGTAGTAAAAAAATTATTGTTAATCTTTTATCAGGTGGTTTAAAAATAGAAGTAATAGATAATGGTAGTGGTATGACAAGAGAAGATGCTTTGATGTCTTTTAAAACGTCATGCTACTTCTAAGTTATTAAATGAACATGATTTATTTAATATAGTTACCTTTGGGATTTAGAGGAGAAGCCATTCCATCTATTGCTTCTGTTTCTGATATGAAGATATATACTAGTAGTAAAGATGATACTACGTATCTACATGTAAGAGGTGGAGAGTTAGTTGAAGAAAATATAGCAGATTTAAATGTTGGAACTAAAATAGTCGTAACTGACTTATTTTTTTAATACACCGGTTAGATTTAAATATTTAAAGAATATTCATAATGAATTAGCAAGTATCGTTTTATATGTAAATAAACTTGCTTTTAGCACATCCTGATATTAAATTTATTTTTAACTAATGATGAAAAAGAACTTTTAAATACTAGAGGTAATAATGATATAAAAAGAAGTAATTGCTAAAGTTTATGGCTTAGATGTAGCTAAAAAAAGTAATCTATTTTAAAGATAATAATTTAGATTATGAAATAGAAGGTTATTATGGATATCCAGAACTTCAAAAAAAGAACAAATTCATCTATCACAACTATAATTAATAAAAGAGTAATAAAAAAATTATGAAATAAATAAAACAATAATTGATTTTTATCATAATTATATGCCTCCTGAAAAATATCCTTATGTAGTGTTATATATAAATGTAGATCCTAGTTTAATTGATGTAAATATACATCCGACTAAGTCAGATATAAAGTTTTCTAAAAATGGCAACATTAACTATGCTTTATAGAAGATTCTTTTAAAAAGAAGCTTTTTAAGAAAGAAAGTTTAATACCAACTATAACTAACGATAAATTTAATTTAGATTTTTTTATGAAGGAAGTAAGCTTGATTTTTATTGAAAAATACATCTTTGATTTAACTGAAACTTATTTAGATTTAAAAACAATATGAAGAAGTAGAAATAGATACTAAAGAAAAAAATTTAGAGTTATAGGTATATTTAGAAAAAAACTTATATTATTTTTAGAAAAATATAGATGGATTATATTTAGTTGATCAACATGCTGCTGCAGAAAAAAATAAACTTTGAAAAAAGTATTAAAATATTTACTTGAAGATAATAAGACTTCTATTGATTTATTAGTACCTATACATTTAGAACTTGAAAAAAATGATTTGTTACTTTTTGATAAAGATAAATATAAAGATTTAGGTTTTGATATAGAAGTATTTGGAGAAAATGACTTAGTTATTAGAAGTGTTCCAAGTTATTTAAAAGATGATAATTTAAAGGAAGACTTAAAAAGACATAGTGTTAGATATATTACATAATCAAAAATTTGATAAGAAGAGTTTTTTTATTATGATATAGCTGCAACTACAGCATGTAAGATGAGTTTAAAAGCTCATGATTATTTAAATATAGAATCTTCTTATGATTTAGTAGATAGGTTATTTAAATGTGATAATCCATATAACTGTCCTCATGGAAGACCAACAGTTATAAAATTTACAGTATATGAAATTGAAAGAATGTTTAAGAGAATAATGAATTAGAAAGGTAAAAATGAAAGTATTAGAAGTAAAAAAATATAAATAAATTCTTTTGGTAAAAAAACAAATATTAAAAAGATATTAGTTTTTGATATAGAAGAAGGTGAAATACTAGGTTTTGTTGGGCCTAATGGAAGTGGAAAAACAACTACGATTAAAAATAATTTTAGGACTTCAAAAAGCTAGTAGTGGAGAAGTTTATATAAATGGAAAGAATATTAAAGAAAAACTTTGAAAATGCTATAATAAAAGTAGGAGCTATAGTAGAATCTCCAGATATGTATATGTATTTATCTGGGCTTGATAATTTAAAAATTAGTAGCAAAATTATTATAATATTTCTCACGATAAAATAGATAGTATAGTAGAGTTTGTAGGACTTAAAGATAGAATTAAAGATACAGTATCTAAATATTCTTTAGGTATGAGACAAAGACTTGGTATAGCACAAGCAATACTTAATAAAACCTAATTTATTAATAGTAGATGAACCAACTAACGGTCTTGATCCCAGTGGAATAATAGAATTTAGAAAGATGTTAAAAAGAATTAGCTAAGAAAGAAAAAAAATGTCTATATTTATTTCATCTCATAACTTAGCAGAAATAGAAAATATATGTGATAAGGTTTTACTTATAAATGAAGGAGAAATAGTTAGTTTAGATGTACTTCATGAAAAAAATGATAAAGATAAATATAAATTAGAATTAAATTCTACTAAAAAAACTTGAAAATAAAGAAAAATATTGAAATAATAGATGAAAAACTTTATTAATTATTATGGTGAAAAAGAAGATATTGCTAAATTTATTGAATTTTTAGTAAGTAAGAAAAATAAAAAAATATTCTGTAGTTAAAGATAAAGAAAGTCTAGAAGATATCTTTATTAAGAAAACAGGAGGAAAATAATTATGTTAAATTTAATAAAAAAATGAATTAATAAAATTATTTAATAAAAAAACAATTTATATAATGATTGTTCTTGTTGTTTTGTTATCAATATTTACAATGTATATTGCAAATAAACAAAAATAAAGACTATAAGACATACAATAAAGTAACATTAAATCAAATAGAAAGTTTAAAATTAACTTCAAAAACAGATGAAGAAAAATCTACGATTAGTTATTTTATTAGAGAATATTCTCTTGATAAGATATTAAGTAACAAAAGAAGTTTAAAAAGAAATAAAAAAACTATTTTTAAAAAAATGAATTACTTAGACTTAAATTTAATTATTATGGATTAAAAATAGCTGAAGAATATTTAAGTAAAAATATTAAAAATAGAAGATACTTATTTTTTTATAAAGAATTTTAAAAAAATTATATTTTAAATATAGCTTCAGAAGATATAAAAGAAATAATTAAAAAAAGATATAAATGAATATAATAATCTTAAGTTAAATGATACTGTCGAATTATTAAAAATTTTATAGTGAAAAATAATATAGATTTTTTTCAAGTGAAAAAGAAGTAGAAAAAAATATAATGAGTTATATAATTACAAACTTAGTGTTGCTGAATTAAAAAAACAACTAAAAAGATGCAGAGAAAAAAATATTAAAAAGTTTAGGAGAAGATAATAAGAAAACTCAAACTTATAAAAAAATTTACTTAATCTAAAAAGATTCTCAAAAAGCTAATTTAAAAACTCAAGAATTAAGTATTAAAGTTATAGAAAGTGAGCTTAAAAATAAAAATTTATTCTTCTAAAGATAATTTGTTAATAGCTAATGCTACTAATGTAAGAAACTTAACTTTATTCTTTGTACTTATTGGTATGATTGCTATATCAGCATCTATTGTTAGTGAAGAATATTCTAAATCTACTATTAAATTATTACTTATAAGACCATATAGTAGAGAAAAAAATATTATTATCTAAATATATAACAACTTTAATATCTATGTTTATATTACTTTTTTTAATTATTGTTGTTCCACTTATTTTAAATTATTTATATAAAGGTTCTAGTATATTTGATTCAATAATATATGGGAATATTTTTAACTAATAAAGTAGTACATACAAGAGTGATAATCTATTATATAAATTTAGTTATTAGTTTTATTCCAATGATATTAATGTACACAACTCTAGCATTCTTTATATCTGTATTAACTATGTCTTCATCAATTGCAAATATGCTAAGTTTTGGAATATTTTTTTGTATCACAAATATTAGAAGGTATAGCACTTATATTTAATTTCTCATTAATAAAATATTCATTTACTGTAGTATCTGATTATACATCTTATATATCTATGACTACTATTAATAATAGTATGTATAATGTAGCAGAGAAGTTTAATTTAACTTTATTTGAACAAAAATATTACATATATAATTTATATGATAGTATTCTTAACACTTTCATTTGTAATCTTTAAGAAAAGAGATATTAAAAAAATATAATGATAATTGTAATAGCAGGACCAACTGGTGTTGGTAAATCTAAAAATAGCAATAGAACTTGCTAAAAAGATAGATGCTGAAATAATTAGTGCAGATGCTTATCAAGTTTATAAAGAGATGAATATAGGAACTGCTAAAGTAAAGAAGAAGAAACTTTAGGAGTAAAAACACTATATGATAGATGTTTATGAAGTGAAAGAAAACGTCGATGTAAAAAGATATCAAGAAGATGCTAGAAAAAAATTCTTAATGATTTAATATCTAAAAATAAAAATGTGATTATTTGTGGTGGAACTGGTCTTTATATAAAAAGCACTTTTTATATGATTATAAAATTTTATGAAGAAGAAGAAAGTGATAAATATAAAGATTTGAGTTTAGAAGAGTTACAAAAACTTTTTACCACTAGATGCATTGGTAGATAAGAATAATAAAAAGAAGAGTAGTTAGATACTTAGAAAAATTAGATAGTGGTATAAAAACAGAAAAAGTCCTAAATTATATGATTTTTTATATGATAGGTCTTACTAAAGATAGAGAAGAAATATATGAAAAAAATCAATTTAAGAGTAGAAGAGATGCTAAAAAGAAGGACTTATAGAAGAAGTTAAAAAATTTATACTTAAAATATCAAAATGCTAGAAGTATAACTTCAGCAATAGGTTATAAAGAAATTATCGCTTATTTAAATAATGAAAATAACAAAAGAAGAAGCTATAGAACAAAATAAAAACAAATAGTAGAAGATATGCTAAAAGACAATATACGTTTTTTAATAATCAATTTGATACTAAATGGATAAAAAAAGATGATAAAACACTAGAAAAGATATTAGATTTAATTAATTTGTGATAATATAAAAAAAGAGTTAGGAGAAGTTTATGGGTTACTTTACATTACCTAATATATTAATTTTATTTGCAGTAGTATTTATACTCTATTTATTAACAGAAGTAAAAAGTTATAAATCAAAAAAATATAGAAAATAAAAAGAAAAAAATTAGAAGAAATAGAAGAAGTTTTTAGCAATACTCTTCCAGAAAAGAAAAATAGAAATTAAAGAAATTAAATATGAAGAGATAGACAAAGAAAAGAAAAAAAGAAAAGCTCAAGAAGAACTGATGAATTTACGTCTTAAAAATGATGGAAGAAAAACATTAGAAGAAGCTTCAAAAGAAATAAAGTTAGATAAAAAAATGCCAGAAGAACTTGTTAGGATTCCAGAAATTCATTCTCCAGAAATAATTTCTATAAAAAGAAACAGTTCCTGTTATATCAAGTGAAGTAAAAGAAAAAAATCTTACAAAACAATTGAAGAAAAAGACGAAGAAAAAAATTAGAACAGGAAGAAATGGATGCTATTATTTCTATAACTGAATTAGAAACTAAAGGACAAAAATTATATGATTCTTTAGATAAAGAGCCTCTTGATGAAGAAGAAATTCCTATATCTATAGAAGAATTATACGAAACTATGGAACTTCCAACAGTAAATGTTAAAAAGATAGAAAAATAGAAGAAGAACAAGAAAAAGAAAAGTAGAAGAAAAAGCTTTATATGATTTAACAGAAACTAAAGAATATCCTCTAGTTGAAATTGAAAAGAGATGAAGTTATAACTAAAGAACAAGAAAAACAAAGAAAATTCTTGATGAAGAATTAAAAGAAAACTGATGAATTTTTAAATTTTTTTGAAAGAATTAAAAGAAAAAAATATAGAATAATTGATTGACAAGCACATTAAAATAGTTTATATTTTAATGTGTTATCGACTTGATAGCTCAATTGGATAGAGCAACGCCCTTCTAAGGCGTCGGTTGTGGGTTCGACTCCCGCTCGGGTCACCATTTTGAAATTAAACTACTTAGAAATAAGTAGTTTTTTTGTTTTTTATAAAAAGTTAAAAATACTAATTATAAATATGTCTTTTTCTTATCTTAGTAGATAGCATAATCTTTTTGTGTTAGAATGATAGAGGAGAGTTGATATGCAGAAAAACATAAGATGGCAATTATAATACCTGTATATAATACTAGTAAATATTTAAAAAAATGTTTAGATTCGGTTGTGAATCAAACTTATAAAAATTATGAAGTAATTATAGTAAATGATGGATCTACTGATAACTCTTTAGATATTATTAATTATTATATAAAACAAAAATCCCTAATATTACTTTAATAAATCAGATAAACATGGGATTAAGTATGGCAAGAAATAATGCTGTTAAAAAAATTAACGCTGATTATTTTTTTGTTTTTTAGATAGTGATGATTATTTAGATATAGATGCTTTTAAAAATATTGAATGAAAAAAATTAGATGATGAAGATTTATTACGATATCAAATAAGAGATGTTTATGAAGATAAAACTTATGATCAAGATTATTTAACTTTTAAAAATAAACATGGAAAAGAAGCGATAAAATATTTGATAGATTCTTATTATACAGAACCAGCTTGTTGTTATTTATATAAAACTAGTTTTTAAAGAAAATAACTTTGAATTTAAAAGATAAAAGTATATCATGAGGATTATGGTCTTATACCATATGTAATAATAAAAAGCTAAAAGTATAACAGCAATAGAGGATAAACTTTATTATTATCTTCAAAGAGATGGATCGATAACAAAAAAATACTAAAAACATTTTAAAAAGATATCGAGATATTAAAAGTTCAATATGATGATTTGTTGGAAAAAAATTAAAGAAAGATGATTTTTGAAAATAAGAAGTATCTAATTAGTTATTTAACTAATAATTTATTTTTATAAATTAGTTTTACTTGATAATGAAAAATTATAAAAAGAATTAAAAGTTTTTAAAAAGAAGAAAAAGTGTTTGATAATCTTTTAAATGATACATTAAAAAGAAAAAAATTAAAAAATGTTTTTATTAAAAATTAATCCTAGATTAATTTTTAAAAATAATAAATCATCAAAATAATTTAGAAAATATATAACTGTAGAAAGAGAAAATGATACTATCTATATATATAAGATAATAGAAGTAATATTAATAAAGAGGTATAAAAATTTATTAATAATTAAGGTGAAATTATGAGAAAAGTACTTAGTTGGGACGAATATTTTATGACTTTTAGCACATTTGTCTGCTGTTAGAAGTAAAGATCCATCTGACTCAAGTTGGAGCAGTAATAGTTGATTCTAATAATAGAGTAGTAGGGACTTGGATATAATGGATTTTCCAAGAGGATGTGATGATAGAAAATTTCCTTGGGAAAGAGAAGGTGAATTTTTAGATACAAAAGTATGCTTATGTAGTTCATGCAGAACTTAACGCTATATTAAATGCTAAACAAATTAATAGAAAATTGTAGATTATATGTATCGTTTATTTCCATGCAATGAATGTTCTAAAGCAATCATTCAATCTGGTATAAAAAGAAATATATATGAATCGGATAAATATAAAGATTTAAATGCAATTTTAAAGCGTCAAAAAAATGCTAGAAAGCAGCAGGGTGTAAAGTTAAGACAATTAGAATATGAAATAGATTTAGATATTAAAATAAATAAAAAGAATTAAGTTAACTTAATTCTTTTTTTACATATTACCTAATTGTTTTTTATAAAATCTGGCATAAGATTTTTGAGGTTTTATATCTTGATTAGTTTGATTAATATCAAAGTTATTTAATCTATTTATTCTATCTTCACTAGCTATATATTTGTCATAATTTGTTTTTTAAAAATTCAAAAATGATAGGTTCAGTTAATTTATCTTTTTCTTGAAATTCTTGTATTTTTTTATCAACATCTTCTTTTTTATTACTTGTTCTTGATTGTTAGTTAAAGAAGTATTTTCTTTATTTGTATTAAATTCTTCTTTTTAATGAATTTATTTTGATTAACGCTTCATTAATATTGTTGTTTTTTTAATAAACTTTCTATTTCAGTTAATTTATCATACATATTACATACCCTAACACTTTCTTTAATATATTTGAAAATTCTAATACAACTTGATTATATTCAAATTTACTTTTTAATAGTTTGAATTAACTGTCTATTGAAATTATCTTTTTATAAGTCTAACAAAAAAATTTTAGGATTTAATTCACTTTCTAATTCTTGAACTACTAAATATTCACGATCTGCTATTTTTTTAACAAATCTAGCACTTTTTACTGATCTATTAAGTTCATTTACTTCTACAGTCATGTCCTTCATATTCTCTCCTATATTATACATTATATAAAAAAAGATGGAAAAATAACAATATTTATAATAAAATATTAAACGAAACGGAGAGATTATGAATAAAAATGTTTCTTATAAAATATGGTGAATTATCATTAAAAAAAGCTAATAAAAAAAGCATTTATAAAGCAATTAGTAAATAATATTAAAAATAAATTAAACGATATAGAATATAATCTAAAAATATAATTATTCTAGAATATTTATAGAGTGTAATGATAAAGATGAAAAGAAGGTAGAAGATATCTTGAGTAAAACTTTTGGTATATATTCTTATTCTATAGTTTATAAATGTAATAAAGATTTAGATGATATTATAGATACTTTAATAAAATAACTTACCAAATATTAATACTTTTAAATTTGAAACTAGAAGAAGCGATAAAAACTTTTTATTTAAATAGTATGGAGATATCTAGTAAGTTAGGTGCTAAGTTTTTATCTAAAACCAATTTAAAAAGTAGATGTCAAATAATCCAGATAAAAATCTTTTTATGTAGAAATAAGAGAAGATTATGCATATTTATATTTTTGATATGAAAAAAAGCTTTTAGGTGGATATCCAGTAGGTGTACAAAATAAAAGCTTTAGTTATGTTAAGTGGAGGAATAGATTCACCGGTTGCAAGTTTTTTTAACTTTAAAAAAAGGTATAGCTATAGACTTAGTTTACTTTTGAATCTTTACCACATACTTCTTTAGCAGCAAGACAAAAAGGTAATAGATTTAGCAAAATAAAATTAGTGAATATGGTTTTAATATAAAAACTTTTTTATAGTTAATTTTACAACTATTCAAGAAACTATTTATAAAAAAATGCATCACCTGATTATGGTGTTACTCTTATGAGAAGAGCAATGTATAGAATTTCAGGAAAAATAACAAAAAAATATAAACATATGATTTTAGTTAATGGAGAATCTATTGGTCAAGTAGCAAGTCAAACATTAACTAGTATGAGAACTATTGAAAGTGTTATTAATATACCTGTTGTAAGACCTCTTGCTTGTTTTGATAAAGGAAGAAATAATAAAGATATCAAAAAGATATAGATACATATGATATTAGTATTAGACCTTATGAAGATTGCTGTACTTTTATTTGTACCAACACATCCTGTAATAAATCCAAATATTAATAAATGTGAAGAAACAGAAGCTAAAAGTATGATTATAAAAAAATTAGAAGAAGAAGCAGTAGATAATCTACTAATTATAAATATTCCTAAAAAAAGAAGATTATAAAGATTTATTATAAATGTGTTAAAATATAAGTAGTTGAGGTAAATATGGATAAATATAAATTAATAGATGAAGAGATAAATAAATATACTAATATAGTGATAGCAAGACATGTAAGACCTGATTTAGATGCACTTGGAAGTCAGTTAGCACTTAAATATTCTTTTGAGTTTAAAAATATCCTGATAAAAATATTTTTAGCAGTAGGAGCTACTTCGTCAGTATTTAATTTTTTTACCTAAATTAGATAAAGAAAAAGTTGATGATAATACACTCTTAATTGTTTTTGGATAATCCTAATTTTTTTCTAGAATAGATGTAGCAGATTATACTAAATATAAAAAAATAATAAAAATAGATCATCATCCATTAATTGATACTTTTTCTAATGTAGAACTTATAGAAACTAATAAATCAAGTACTTGTGAAGTTTTATATGATTTATTCAAAGCTTTAAATTATCCGTTTGATCCCGGAAATAGCAAGTTATTTAATGTATGGAATTATTACTGATACAGGAAGATTTTTGTTCTCTCTTGGAGAAAATTTACTTGTTAAAGCAAATGATTTGATTAATACTTATAATTTAGATATGAAAAAAAGATATATGAAAAATATTTATTTAAGAAGTATTAGAGATGTTAAATTCGAAGGATATATAGTAAATAACTTTAATATTACAGAAAATAATATGGCTTCAATAATTATCGAAGAAGAAATATTAAATAAATATGAAGTTGACCAAGCTGTAAGTGGCAATGTCGTAAATAATTTTAGTAATATAAAAGAGCTTTTTAGTATGGTCTATAGCAACTTATGATAAAAATAAAAACATATAAGATAAGTGTTAGAAGTAGAGGACCTATAATAAATAAAAGTATGTGAAGCATTTAATGGTGGAGGACATCCTTTAGCATCTGGTGCAGTTATAGAGAAAAAGAAGATGTCGAAAAACTATTTAACTTTATTAGATAAAGAATGTGAAAAGGTATAAAAATGAAAATAACTAGTGTAAAAATTAGATGCTGTTGCGGTAAGAGAAAGTCAATATCCCGAAAGTAGTAAAGATGAGTTTTTTACTTGTTGGAAGAAGTAATGTTGGTAAAAAGTAGTTTTATTAATACTTTAATAAATAGAAAAGATTTAGCTAGAACTCAGAAAAACCTGGTAAAACTAAGACTATTAACTTTTATTTGATAAATGATTCGTTTTATTTGGTAGATGCTCCAGGTTATGGATATGCTCAAACTGGTATGGAACAAAGAAGAAAAATTTGGTTTGATGATTGAAGAATACATAATGAAAAGACAAAATTTAAAAGAGTGTTTTTACTTATAGATTTTTAGAATTAAACCTACAGAAAATGATTTATTAATGTATAACTTTTAAAACATTATAAAATACCTACAACTATCGTATTTACTAAAAACAGATAAGATAGGAAGTAGTAAAAACAACAACAATTACAAATTTTTAAAGAAAGCATTTGATATAGTAGTTGGAGATAATATAGTTTTATTTTCATCAGTTTCTAAATTAGGAAAAGAAGAAGTTTTTAAATTATATGGAAAGGTTAATGGAAAAAGAAAATGACTAATACAGTAGCACTTATTGGAAGACCTAATGTAGGTAAAAAGTACTATCTTTAATGCACTTATTAAAAAAAGAAAATCTATCGTACTTGATACTCCTGGAGTAACAAGAGATAGAATATATGAAGATGCTTATTTTAAAGATTATAAATTTAAACTTATAGATACTGGTGGAATAGATTCAGAAGAATTAACATTTAATGAAGAAATAAAAATACAAGCTAATATAGCAATAGATGAAGCAGATGTTATTGTTTTTTGTAGTAGATGGAAAAAGAAGGATTAACAAGTGATGATTTATATATTAGAAACTTACTTAGAAATACTAAAAACCTATAATAGTTGCAATTAATAAAGTTGATTCAAAAAGATTTTAAAGAACATAAATATGATTTTTTATGAACTAGGTTTTGAAAACTATGTTGAAGTATCTAGTGAATCTAACATGGGAATGTATGAACTTTTGTGAAAATATAACTAGTTACTTAGTTATCAAAAGAAGAAGAGAAAACTGACTTATTAAAAATATCTATAGTTGGAAGACCAAATGTTGGTAAGAGTTCTTTAGTTAATTCACTACTTAATGAAGATAGACTTATAGTTTCTTCTATAGCTGGTACTACAAGAGATTCAGTTGATACTATACTTAAATATCATAATGAAGAATATTGTCTTATAGATACAGCTGGTCTTAGAAAAAAAGGAAAGTATATGAAAATATAGAAAAATATTCATATATGAGAAGTATTAAGAGTATAGAAGATTCTGATATAGCTTTTACTTGTGATAAATGCAGAAGAAGGTGTTATAGAACATGATAAACATATAGCAGGATATATTCTAGAAAAAGGAAAAAGGTATCATAATAGTTGTAAATAAATGGGATTTAAGTGATGAAAATAAAGAAGATTACATAAAAAAATGTTAAGAAATGAATTTCAATTTATTCCTTATGCTCCGATAATATTTACATCAAATGTTACTAAAAAAAGGAATAGGTAATATATTACCTATGGTATCTAAAGTTAAAGAATCTATTACTAAAGAAGTTAAAACTAGTGTAATAAATGATTTAATTATGGAAGCGTATCAAATGAAATTACCTCCAACATATAAGATGAAGAGATTAAAAATATTTTTGTATCACAAATTGGAAGTAAACCACCTAAGTTTTTTTATTTAGAGTAAACGATGATAATTTAATTCATTTTTGCTTATAAAAAGATATTTAGAAAAATAGAATTAGGGAAAGTATTGATTTTACTGGAACACCTATAATACTTGAATTTAGAGGTAAAAAGAGGAAAAATAATGGATGTAAGAATTTGGATAATTATATTAGTTCTTGCAATAATATTTGAACTAATAACATATGGACTTGTTAGTATATGGTTTATACCGTCTATTATATTAACTATTATTTTTAAAAATCATTTGGACTTAATAATTTATATATAGAATTACTTATAGTACTTATAACATCTAGTATTTTATTAATATTTACAAGACCGATTGTAGTTAAAATTATTAAGACCTAAAAAAATATAAAAAACTAATTTTGATAGAATTTTAGATATGGAAGGTAAGATAATAAAAGAAGTTAAATTAAATGATTTTGGAATAGTAAAAGTAGATGGAAAAGAATGGAGATGCTATTCTAAAAAGAAATAGATAAAGGAAAAAAATAGTAAAAAAATAAAGAAAAATTGATTCCAATAAATTAGAAGTAGAGGAGGTGTAATTTATGGGAGCAGGAATTATAATGATAAGTATACTACTTATAGTTGTAGTATCATCAGTAAAGATAGTGCCACAAGCACAAGCTTTTTGTTATAGAAAGACTTGGAAGTTATTCACAGACGTGGAATAATGGTTTACATTTTTTGTTACCATTTGTAGATAGAATTTCTAAAAGAGTTAATTTAAAAAGAAATAGTTAGAGATTTTGATCCACAACCAGTTATTACAAAAAGATAATGTAACTATGCATATAGATACGGTTGTATATTTTCAAATTACAGATGCAAAACTTTATACATATGGAGTTGATAATCCATTAAATGCTATTGAAATGTTAACTGCAACAACACTTAGAAACTTAATTGGGGATTTAGAACTAGATGAAACATTAACTTCAAGAGATATAATTAATTCTAAAATGAAGATTATCTTAGATGAAGCAACTGACCCATGGGGAATAAAAAGTTAATAGAGTTGAAGTTAAAAATATAATTCCACCTAGAGATATTCAAGAAGCTATGGAAAAACAAATGAGAGCCGAAAGAGAAAGAAGAGAACAAATCTTAAAAAGCTGAAGGTGAAAAAGAAATCTAGTATTCTTATAGCTGAAGGTGAAAAAGAAAGTGCTATTTTAAGAGCAGAAGCTATTAAACAACAAAAGATAAAAAGAAGCAGAAGGGGAAGCTGAAGCTTTGATAAAAAAATAAAACAAGCAGAAGCAGAAGGAATAAAAAAATATTAAATTCTGCTAAAGCTGATAAAACAGTTTTAACTTTTAAAAAAAGTTTAGAAGCAGTATCAAATCTTGCTAATGGAACAGCAACAAAAAAATAATAGTTCCATCTAATTTACAAAATGTTGCAACTATTGGAGCAACTTTAAAAAGAGATGTTAAATGATAAAGAATAATATTTATTATTCTTTTTTTATTAAAAAGTATCTACATTATGTTATAATGCTATAGAGGATATAAGTATGGTTGGACAACTAAAAACTAACAATATAGTATTAGTGGGATTTAAAAAAAGTTTTATTATTTCCGTTTACTTTAATAAAATATTCTACGGAAGGTATTAGTTTTATTAAAAGGAAAATTAAAAAGTCAAGGTTTTGATTTTTTTCATCAGTAGATAAAATAGATGGAGAAGAACTTAATCAAGAACTTGATAAAGTTAAAAACAAAGTGCAGAATTTAAAAATAAAATAACTTTTAAAAAGAAGAAAAAACAAAAATTATTCATTTAATTATATTGTTAAAAATGAATTTGGTGAAACTTTAAAGGAAGTTTTGAAGGACCAAGCCTAGAAGCTGTTAAAGTTTTTCTTAGAAGGTGAATACGAAGATGTTTTTATCTATTAAACCTAGAGAAAAGTGGGATATAGATATCAATATTGGTGGTAAATTTAAAGCTGATACTTTAGCTTTCTTTTTAACTCAACTTGCTACATATTTAAGAGCTGGTATTACTTTGGTTGATGGTATTAGAATTATGGTAAAACAAACAGTTAAACCATATGAAAAGAAAGTATATTCAAAAATAGTTTATTCTTTAGTAGGCGGAGATACTTTTTCTAAAGCGTTTAAGCTTGCAAAAGTAAAGTGTTCCCAGAGTTTTTTTAATATCTATGGTTAAAACTTCTGAACTTACTGGAGATTTACCATCTGTATTAGATGAAATGGCAGATTATTATACAAAAATAGATAAAAACAAACGTTCTTTAAGAGCAGCTTTATCTTATCCGTTAATTATCTTTATGGTAGCAATAGGTGCAGTAGTGTTTCTTCACAGAAGTTGTTCCTAAGTTTCAAGATATGTTTAGTAGTGTTAATGGAAAATTACCAGGAATAACTATCTTTGTTCTTCAAATGTCTAGTTTAATACAAAAATATGGTTTGTTTTTATTTATTGCTTTAATTATAAGCGTATCGATGTTTATATGGTTTTTATAAAAACAATAGATTGTTTAAAAAGAAAGTTCAAACAGTATTTATGAAATTTCCTATTTTTTTGGAGAACTTATTATTTGTAATGAAGTATCTAATTTAACTAGAACTTTTGCAACTTTACTTAATCATGGAGTATTTATTACTGATAGTATGGAAATTTTTATCAGCTATAACTACAAATGAGGTATATAAATCAATAATTTATAGAACTTTAATAGGGTTATCCAAAGGAGCTAAAATAAGCGAAACTTTTAAAGGTGAATGGGCTTTTCCTATAGTAGCGTATGAAATGCTTGCAACTGGAGAAGCAACTGGACAACTTCCAGAAATGATGAGTAAAGTATCAATTCACTTTGCTGATATTCACGAAGCTAAAACTTCATCATTAAAAATCTCTTATGGAACCATTTATAATTTTGTTTTTTTAGCAACTATTATTGGTTTTATTTTACTTGCTGTAATCGTTCCAATGTTTAGTTTATATAATCAAATTTAAGGTGTTTAAAATGATAGTAATATTTTTTTATTATGGGTCTTATATTTGGATCGTTTTTATAATGTAGTAGCGTATAGACTTTCTAATAATATAAGTTTAATAAACCCTAAAAGATCAATGTGTCCTAAATGTAAGAAAGAATTGGGTATTTTAGAATTAATACCTGTTTTTTCGTATGTCTTTTTAAAAAGGGAAATGTAAAAATTGTGGTGAAAAAAATAAGTCTGTTATATCCTTTTATTGAACTTTTTAACTGGATTAAGTTTTGCTTTTATCTTATTATTTATATGGTTTTTACTATAGATTTATTGCTTATGCTAATACTAGTTAGCTATTTTTTTCTATTGTTATTTATAGTGACTTTAAATATATGATAATACCAGATGAAGTAACTATAGCCACTATAATTTTTTTACTTTAATATTAATTATAATTATAGGGATTATATTCAAATATTTTTAGTAGCTTTTATAGCTATTATATCTACTTATATATTTGCTAAAGTTATAGGTGGTATTTTAAAGAAAGATGCAATGGGAGGAGGAGATATAAAACTGATGTTTTTTTGTTGGTTTACTTCTAATTACAATGCATTATTAGCATTTTTTTATATCTTCATTTTTTTAGCTTTTCCTCCGGCATTTTATGCAACTGTTAAAAAAATAAAAATTCTAAGATAGCTTTTTGGTCCTTTTTATACTTCTTGCGACGATTATAATATATGTGTGTAAACTAGATTTAATCAGTATTCTTACTTGGTTATAATCACTTTACTTGTAAAGTTATAAAAAAATTAATATAGAATATTTAAAATGAGGTGAAAGAATGGCAAAAAGAGTGAAACTACAAATAAAATACTAATTACAGTAAAAGATGAAAAATGGCAAAAAAAGCTATTGATAAAGCATGTGAAAAACATTAAAAAAAGGTAGAAATAAAAGGTTTTTAGAAAAGGAAAAGCTCCAAAAGATGTATTCCTTAAAAAAATTTGGAATTGAGTCTTTATATAATGATGCAATAGATGCTGTTGTAGATGATGCATATAAAGAAGCATTTGAAAAAGTAGATAGTGAAAAAAATTGCAGCAAGACCAACAGTTGATGTTAAAAGCGATAGATAAAAATCACGTAGAATTTGAATTTAGCTTTTATTTATAAACCAGAAGTAAAAATTAAAAAAATATAAAGGGTTTAAAATAAAAAAAGATAAAGTAGAAGTTACTAAAGAGGAAATAGAACATGAAATATCACATCTATTAGATAGATATTCTGAATTAGTAGTTAAGGATGGAAAAAAATTAAAAAAACATGATTTTGTACTTTTTGATTTTAAAGGTATGAAAGATAAAAGTACCATTCCCTGGTGGAACAGCAGAAAACTATTCTTTAGAAGTTGGTAGCAATTCATTTATTCCTGGATTCGAAGATGAATTAATAGGAATGAAAAAGGAGATGAAAAAAACTTTTTTTCAATTAAATTTCCAGAAGATTATCATGAAGAAAGTCTAAAAAGGACAAGAAGTAGAATTCTATGTAAAAATTAATGAAGTTAAAGAAAAAGAAGTTAGAAAAATTTGATAAAGAATTATTTGAAGATTTAAATATCGAAGGTGTGACTGATGAAAAAAATCTTTAAAAGAATATGTAGAAAAAGAAATAAAAGAATCTAAAGAAAAAAAGCTGCAGACAATAAGTATATAGATGAAATATTAAAAAAATATAGCAGAAAATACTGAAGTAGAAATTCCAAAAGGAAATGATAGAAGAAGAAAAATCTAGAATTTTTGATTCATTTGAAAAAAAGCAATTAATGCTCAAGGAATGGATATAAACATGTATATGCAACTTACTGGATTAACACTTGAACAAATGAATACACAACTTGATCCAGAAGCAAATAAAAATGTATTAAATCGTTTAATGACTGAAGAATTAGAGAAAGAATTAAAAATCACAGTTACTAAAGAAGAAATTGAAGCTAGAACTCAAGAGTTAGCAGATAAAAATCATATGACTAAAGAAGATTTAGTATATAACTTTGGTGGAGAAAAAGCTTTTAGAATACGAAACAAGAATACATAAATTATTTGAAACTTTAAAAGATTTAAATAAGTAAAAATAAGACCTCATTTATATGAGGTTTTTAATTTTTTTAAAAATTAGCAAAATATGTTGACAAGTGCTAAAAGAAGTTATAATATGTTATTAGCAATTAAGAAAATAGATTGCTAAAGGAGACGATATGTTAAGCGAAAGAGAAAAAAATATACTTAAAAATCATCGTTTTAGAATATGTTAAGACAGCAAAGCCTGTATCATCTAGTATGATATGTGACTTTCTAAAAAGTTTCATCTGCAACTGTCAGAAATGATATGGCTTATTTAGAAGAGATGGGATATTTAGAAAAGGAACATACATCATCTGGAAGAATTCCAAGTGACAAAGGATATAATTTCTATGTAGATCACTTACTTGATTTAAAGAAGATATCAGGGAAGATATGTTAAAAACTTCAACTTATATTTCAAAAATAAATCATTAGAACTTAGTGATACTATTACTAAAAAGTTTAGAAATTGTATCGCAGATGACAGATTATGCTACTATTAAACTTGGAGAAAAGAGTTTAGATAATAGATTAAAAAGAAATAAAAAGCTATTAATCTAGGAGATTCTCATATAGTTGCAATAGTAGTAACTGATAAAGGTTATGTTGAACATAAAAACATATATCTTCCAAATGTCACAACAGAAGATATAGAAAAACTATTAAATTAATTAATGATTTAATAGTAGGAACACCACTTGTAGATATTAGAGAAAAGTTAGAGTTTAATGTAAAACCTGTAATAGGGAAATATATTAAAACAACATGAAGTAATATATGATGCTTTCTTTGATGTATTTAATAAAATGATGGTTAAAGATATAGAAGTTTTAGGAGAAAAATATCTTAAAAATACCAGAATTTAAAGAAAAAGTGATAAGACATATAAGATACTTGAAAGTTTAGAAGAAAAAAATATTGCTAATATTATTGATTCTGATGGTTCTAATATAACAGTTTGTATAGGAAAAAGATACAAATATAGATGATGATGTGACAGTAATTAAAACTTCTTATAATATTAAAGGAGAAAAAGGAACACTTGCAATAGTAGGTCCAAAGAGAATGGAATATGCAAGAGTTATGAATATGCTCAACTACATAAAAGAGCAAATAGAAAGATTAGGAGAAGATAATGAATGAGAATATAGAAGATGTAAAAAAAGAAATAGAAGAAGAACTTAAAGAACAAGATAAAAAAAGAATTAGCAGAAGATTTAGAAAAATTTTGGTGAAACAGAAGAAGTTTTATTACTGAAGAACACTATAAAAAGAACTAGAAAAATAAAAATTAAGACGGTTCAAGCTGATAATATTAATTATAGAAAAAGAAAAAGATGAAGAAGTATCTAGAATGTTAAAGTATGCAAATAAAGATTTAATATTAGATTTATTAAATATACAAAATACATTTAAAGAAGCGTTTAAAAATGGTAGATAAAAAAATAAAGAGTTAGAAAAATTATTTTTAAAGGTTTTTAAAATGATAGAAACTCAAATAGCAAAACACTCTTACAAACTATGGTGTTACTAAAATAGATTGCTTTAAATAAAGAATATGATTATAATCTTGAAGAAGCAGTTATGATTGAGGAAAATAAAGATAAAGAAAAATAACATAGTAGTTGAAGTCTTTAGAGATGGATATATGCTATATGATAAAGTTATATTACCTGCTCAGGTAAAAGTTAATAAAAAAACGAAAGTGAGGGAAAATAAATATGAGTAAGATAATAGGAATAGATTTAGGTACAACTAATTCATGTGTTTCTGTACTAGAAGGTGGAGAACCACATGTTATTACAAATCCTGAAGGAGGAAGAACAACACCATCTGTTGTAGCTTTCAAAAAAATGGAGAAAAAAATAGTAGGGGATGCTGCTAAAAGACAAGCATTAACTAACCCAAATACAGTAGTTTCAATTAAGAGATTAATGGGAACTAATAAAAAAAGTTGAATTAGAAGGTAAAAAAATATACACCAGAAGAAATATCAGCTATGATTTTAAGTTATATGAAAGAATATGCTGAAAAAAATACTTAGGTGAAAAAGTTACTAAAGCAGTTATTACTGTACCAGCATACTTCAATGATGCTGAAAGACAAGCTACTAAGAATGCTGGTAAAATAGCAGGACTTGAAGTAGAAAGAATAATAAATGAACCAACAGCAGCAGCACTTGCTTATGGTTTAGATAAACAAGATAAGAGTATGACAGTTTTAGTATATGACCTTGGAGGAGGTACATTTGATGTATCTATACTAGAACTTGGAGACGGTGTATTTGAAGTTAAATCTACAAGTGGAAATAATAAACTTGGAGGAGATGACTTCGATAACAAGATAATGGATTACTTAGTTGCTAAGTTTAAGAAAGAAAACGGAGTAGATTTATCTAAAAGATAAAATGGCTATGCAAAGACTTAAAGAAGTAGCAGAAAAAAAGCTAAAAAGATTTATCTAGTATGACTTCTACTCAAATATCAGCACCATTTATTTCTCAAGGAAGTGATGGACCATTACATTTAGAAGAAACATTAACAAGAGCTAAATTTGAAGAATTAACTGATGATTTAATTGAAGAAACATTAAAACCATTAAGACAAGCAATTAAAGATGCTAAGATTAAGACAAGTGAAATTGATAAAGTATTACTTGTAGGAGGATCTACTAGAATACCTAAAGTTCAAGAAGTAGTTAAGAAAGAACTTGGAATTGATCCATCTCACGAAGTTAACCCAGATGAAGTTGTAGCTATGGGAGCAAGTATTCAAGGGGGAGTATTAACAGGAGAAGTAAATGATATAGTATTACTTGATGTTACACCATTATCACTTGGACTTGAAACATTAGGTGGAGTTATGACAGTATTAATTCCCTAAAAACTCTACAATACCAACAAGTAAGAAAGAAGTATTCTCAACAGCTGCAGATAATCAACCAGCAGTAGATATTCACATCTTACAAGGTGAAAGACCAATGGCACAAGACAATAAGACACTTGGAAACTTCCAATTAAATGACATACCACCAGCACCAAGAGGAGTTCCAAAAATTGAAGTTGAATTTAGTATAGATGCTAACGGTATAGTAAGTGTTAAAGCAAAAAGATCTTGGAACAAATAAAGAACAATCAATTACAATTACATCAAGTACAAATTTAAGTGATGAAGAAGTTGAAAAGATGGTTAAAGAAGCTGAAGCTAATAAAGAAGCTGATGAAAAGAGAAAAGAAAAAAAGCTGATTTAAAAAAATGATGCAGAACAATTAATATTCCAAACTAGAAAAAGCTATGAAAGATCTTGGAGATAAGATAACAGATAAAGAAAAAAAGAAGAAGCTGAAGATAAAGTTAAGGAATTAGAAAAAGAAATAGAAAAAGAAGACTTTCGATGTAGATGAAGTTAAGAAACTAAAAGAAAGTTTACAAGAAGTAACAATGAAACTAGCAACAAAAAGTATATGAAAATGTACAAAAAGAACAAGCATCTAATAATGAAGAAAAAGAAGATAAAGAAACAGTAAAAGATGCAGAGTTTGAAGAAAATAAGAAAGTTAAGCTAGAAAAGCTTAACTTTTTTTATTCAGAAAGGAAAAGAAATGTCAAAAAGAGATTACTATGATGTTTTTAGGTGTTAGTAAAACTGCAACTAAAGCAGAGATTAAAAAGTGCTTTTTAGAAAATTAGCTAAGAAATATCATCCTGATATATCAAAAAGAAAGTGGTAGTGAGGAAAAAAATTTAAAGAAGCAGAAGAAGCATATGCTGTTTTTAAGTGATGATGATAAAAGAAAACAATATGACCAATTTGGATTTAATGGACCAAATAACTTTGGTGGATCAAATGGTTTTTGGTGGATCAAATGGCTTTTTCAGGCTTTTCAGGAGCTGAAGGTTTTGATTTTTCTGGCTTTGATTTTTCAGATATTTTCTCTGATCTTTTTGGTGGAGGAAGAAGTCGTTCTTCAAGAAGAGCTCAAAAGGGAGATGATAAATTAGTAAGAGTTACAATATCTTTTAAAGAAGCTGTATTTGGTTGTGATAAAGACTTAGAATTAGATGTTTATGAAGAATGTAGCGAGTGTCATGGAGCTGGTGGATTTGATAAGAAAACTTGTAGTCACTGCCATGGATCTGGAACAATTACACAGGAACAAAGAAGTTTATTTGGTTCTTTTATGTCTCAAACTGTATGTCCACATTGTGAAGGTAAAGGTTATACGTTTAGTAAAACTTGTGATAAATGTCACGGAGCTGGAGTAGAAAAGAAGAAAAAAACAATTTCTGTTACAATACCAGCAGGAATTGATGAAGGTATGAGACTTAGACTTAGTGGAAAAGGTGATACTGGAATTAATGGTGGACCAAACGGAGATTTGTATTTAGAATTTAATATTATTAAAGATAAATATTTAGAAAGAGAAGAAGATGATATTTTTCTTAAATTTACCACTTACATTTACAGAAGCTTTATTTGGATGTAAAAAAAGAAATACCTACTATTTATGGTAATTTAACAATAAAAATACCAAGTGGCTCAAAAAAACGACGATAAGTTAAGATTAAAAAGGAAAGGGTATAAAAAAATAAAAATGTCTTCGCATGATGGAGATATGTATGTTATACTCAAAAATATGTATGCCGGAAGGTCTTACAAAAGAACAAGAAAAAAATTATTGAAAGAATTATCTAAGAGTGAATTAAAATCTAGGGAAATAGATAATTTTAATAAATATGTAGATAATAATACTTTTGATAATTAATGAGGAGAATATGTTTTATAAATACCTTATAACTTTATTGATATCTATGGTCCCTTTTATTGAATTAAGAGGATCTATTCCAGTAGGTATAGCTATATATAAATTAAATATATTTTTTTAGTTTATTTAATATCTATAATAGGAAATATTATAATAATACCTATAATACTATTTGGAATAAAAATATTAAAACTGTTAGAGAATATTAAAAATAACTAAAAAAACTAGTTACTTTTAATAGAAGAAAAAGGTAAAAAAAGCAGGAGATAAAAATTTTTAAAGAACACTAAAAAAATGGGGTTTATTATGGATTATTTTTATTTGTTGCAATACCACTACCTGGAACTGGAGCATGGACTGGATCTTTAGCAGCATCGTTTTTTTAGATTTAGATTTTTAAAAAGTCATTTTTTTATCCATTGCTCTTGGAGTAATAACAGCAGGTATTATAATATTTATACTAAGTGTTGTAGGAATAAATATATTAAAAATAAAGAACTTTATATTATTTATAAAGTTTTTATTTAGATATAGTGATATACTACTATAAAGGAGAAAAAAAGCAATGAATATAAAAAGATTTATACTTAAAACAAGAAGAATTAATGAATAAAGAAGTAGAAGTATCAGGGATGGGTAAAATCTAATAGAAATCAAAAAAACATTTTTGGTTTTTATAGAACTTCGTGATGGAACATGCTTTAAAAACTTGTCAATTGGTTTATGAAGAAGATATAAAAGATTTTGATTTTTATTTCTAATATAAAACTAGGATCAGCTATTATAGCTAAAGGTAAAATGGTAAAAAGTCCTAAAGAACAACAAGCTTTTTGAAATAAAAGTTAACTTCAGTTTTTTTAGAAGGGGACTGTCCTAGTGATTATCCATTGCAACCAAAAACCATTCAAGAGAATTTTTAAGAGAAATAGCATATTTAAGACCAAGAGCAAATTTATTTCAAGCAGTATTTAGAATTAGAAATACAGCTAGTTTTTGCAATTCATAAATTTTTCAAGAAAAAGGATTTATCTATGTTAATACACCTTTAATTACAGCAAACGATGGAGAAGGTGCAGGAGAAATGTTTAGAGTTACAACTTTAGATATAGAAAATCCAAAAAAACTAAGATAGATTATTCTAAAGATTTCTTTGGTAAAAAAAGTAGGTCTTACAGTAACTGGTCAATTAGAAGGTGAAACTTTTGCAATGGCATTTAAGAATATTTATACTTTTTGGACCAACATTTAGAGCAGAAAATTCTAATACTAAACTTCATGCAGCTGAGTTTTGGATGGTTGAACCAGAAATGGCATTTTTGTGATTTAAATGGACTTATGGATATGGAAGAAGAAATGCTTAAATATGTAATTAAATATGTTTTTAGATAATTGTAAAGATGAAATGGCATTTTTGTGATAGTTATGTAGAAAAAGGTTTAATTAATAAACTTACAAATGTTCTTAATTCAACTGCAAAAAGAATTACATATGAAGAAGCAATGAATAAACTTATAAAAGTAAAAAAATATATTTAGTGAAACTCCAGAATATGGAATGGATATTGAAGTGAATATGAAAAATATTTAACTAATGAATTATATAAAGCTCCAGTATTTATTACTGATTGGCCAAAAAGAAATGAAAAGCATTCTATATGAAACAAAATCCCTGATAATAAAAACAGTTGCAGCAGTTGACTTAGTTGTTCCAGGAGCAGGAGAATTAATGGGTGGAAGTGAAAGAGAAACTGATTATGATAAATTAGTAACAAGAATGAATGAATTAAATATTAAGACTGAACCACTTGATTGGTATATTAATTTAAGAAAATATGGTGGAGTAACACACTCAGGATTTGGAATGGGATTTGAAAGACTTATTATTTATTTAACAGGTGTAGAAAATATAAGAGATGTAATTGCATATCCTAGAACGGCAGGTAATTGTGAATACTAATTTAAAAAGATTACAAAAAGAATAGCAGAACAAAGTGATTATTCTAGAAGAAAAGGAAGAATTAATACTTGAAGGTAAAGTAAGCGTTAATGGTGAATTAGTTGTAGAACTTGGTTATAAAAGTAAGTGATAAAGATAAAATTGAAATCGAAGGTGTAGCGCTAAATACTAATGAGAAAAAAATATTATATTTTAAATAAAACCAGAAAAGTGTGTATCTACAGCAAGTGATGATAAAGGAAGAAAAACAGTAATAGATTTTGTTAAATCTAAAGCTAAAGTTTATCCAGTAGGAAGACTAGATTACGATACTACAGGAATATTACTTTTACAAATGATGGAGATTTTTGCTAATTTAATGATGCATCCCTCATCTAATATAGAAAAAGTATATTCTGCTAAAAATAGATGGAATAATGACATTAAAACGATATTAGAGAATTAAAAAGGTGTAGTAATAGATGGTTATAAGACTAGAGAATGTAAAGTAAAGGTAAGAAAAGTAAATTCTAAAACTAATACATCTATAGTAGAAGTAACTATTAGTGAAGGACATAATCATCAAGTTAAGAAGATGTTTAAATCTTTAGGATTTAATGTTTTTAAAATTAGATAGAATTCGTTATGGAATACTAACTATTGAAAATTTAAAAAGAGGAGAATCTAAAGAGCTTAGTAAAAAAAGACGTATCTAGACTTTATGTACTAGCAAATAGTAAAAAAAGGAAAGAAAGATGGAAAAAGAAGAAAAAAAGGTTTAAAAACCATACAAAAATAAAAACAGATGATAAATTTTATCATCCCTATGAAATTTTTTATTATCTCCACTAGCTAAAATATTGTTTAGACCTAAATTTATTAATAAAGAAGTATTTAATAATAGAGATAATAAAAAAACAATTATTTTATGTAATCATAGATATAATTTAGATCCTATTATGATTTGTATGCCTGTTAAGAAAAACAGTACATTTCTTAGGTAAACTTGAGATAATGAATGCATTTTTAATAAAAACATTTTTCTAAGACATGTTGGAATTATACCAGTAGATAGAACTAAGAAAAAGTCCTGAAGTATTTCAAGTTGTAAAAGAATATTTAGATAATAATGAATTTATTGCATTATTTCCAGAAGGAACTAGAAATAAAAAAAGTTAAATGAAACTAAACTTTTTAGATTTTAAATATGGAGCTGCTAAAAATGGCAATTGATAATGATGCAGAAGTTATAATAGCAGTTCAAAAAGGAAAATTTAATGTAATTAATAATGAAGGTTTAACAATTAAATTTTCAGAGCCTATGAAGTTAGATAAAGATGTAGAAAAGCTACTAAAAAAATAAGAGAAACTATGTTAAAAAAATGTTAGAGGAACTTTTAATGAAACATGTATTTATTGTAAATCCAGTCTCAGGGTCTGGATCAGCATTAAAAAGAAGCCAAAAATAGATAGATTTGCAAAAAAATAGAAAAACTTAGATTATGAAGTTTACTATACGAAATGCCAAAGAGATGCATATAACTTTGTAAAAAATTATAAAGGTAAAAAGATTATATTTCACTCTCTTGGAGGAGATGGAACAGTAAATGAAGTAGCTAGTGGAGTTATGGGAACCGAGAACTATTTAAGTATTATTCCAAATGGAAGTGGTAATGACTTTTATAGAACTATTAGAAAAAAACAGCTTTTAATAGAATTTAAATGTGATATTTGTAGAATAAATGATAGATATTTTATAAATGTAGCAAGTGTAGGACTTGACGCAGATGTAGCAAAAAAACTCTTATTTGATGAAGGATTTTTAAAATACCTAGAAAAACAAATATATAATTTAGCAATTTTTTTATACGCTGTTAAATTATCGTTCTAGAAGTTTAGAAATTGAAATAGATGGCGAAAAAAATAAAACAAAAAAACTCTTATGGTAGCCATATGTAATGGAAGACTTTACGGTGGAGGAATAAAAAAATAGCGATGGATGCATCGATTGATGATGGTTTAATGGATGTGTTAGTTATTGAAAAATCTAATATCTTTTGGAGTTATAAGTGGACTTATAAAACTTATAAGAGGTAAAGTTCATACTTATAAAAACTTAAAAAAATATAAAGCTAAAAAAAGTAGTAATAAAATATAAAAACCAATTTATTCTTCATATGATGGGGAAATGATGGAAAGTAATAAGTTTGAATTTGAAATATTAGAAAAAGGTTAATATTTATAACGATAGAGATTTTTATAAGAAGATTCTTAGAATTTAAATAAAAAAAGAAAAGTTTTTAATTACTTTTTCTTTTTTTCTTCTTCTTCTTATTGTTTTTCTTCGATAGATATTGCTTCAACAGGACACATTTGAATAGTGTTTTTAACTTCTTCAACTTCTTTTTCTGTTAATATTTCATCTTTTAGCTTCTGCAAAGCCATCATCGTTAAATTTAAATACGTCTTCACACATTGCTATACATGTACCACATCCAATACAATTTTTCATTAACTTTAGCTTTCATATTTTCTCCTTGTGTCATAATAGTATAACATATAATAAATATTTTTAAAAAGAACAAGAAAAAAACAAATAAATAAATTAGACTTTAAATAACGATATATATATAAAAGTATGTTAGAATAAGGTATAGGAGAAGCTATGAGAAGATCTGATAGATATATAGAAGAAGTAGAAGAAAATAAATATTCTAGAGTTAGTAAAAAAATGAACATCTATTAAAAAGAACTTGAAGTTGGAATTGGAAGAGATAATGAAGAGGAAGAGATGTTTTTCAAGAAGTGAAAAAAACAGAAGACTCTGATACTATTGGTTTTTTTCTGATAATATAGATTTAGAAGGGTATAATTTAAAAAAATTATATAAGGAAAGCTAAAGAAAAATGTAAAAGAAAAACGATGGATCTTTAGTTGCCAATCAGTTTTCATACTTAGAAGAATTAAATAAAAATATTATGAAAAATTACGAAAAGAAAAAGCGAAAGAAATAGAAGAAAAAGATCTATTTTCTGATTTAATGATAGATGAAAAAGAAGAAAAATGATACTGTAGCACATGATATAGCAGAAAAGAAAAAGAAGTAACAGAAGAAGATGGTAAATTAATTAACTCTTTTTATACTAGAAGTATGGATTTATCAAAAGATGACTTTGTTTCAGCAGCTAATAAAGAGGTAGAAGAAAAAAACCTAAAAATAACTTTTTTTAATATTTTTTTATAATTTTATTAATAATTATTTTTAATTATAGGAGTTCTTTATTATACTGGTTTATTAAAAAAATTTAGGTATCAAAATATGAAAAAAATATAAAACTTATATATGAAAAATAAAGAATATAATTATATTTTTAGAAAAAAATTATCGTGATGCTTTTTAATTTAGAAGAATTTCAAAGAAAAATATACTGATTATTTTTTTCTATATATGATTATATTTTTAGGAGATTATGCTAGTGATAATTTAAGACTTAAAGGTTTTAATTTAACTACTAATAAGAAATTTAATAAGATAAATGATTATAATAAAATTGATGATTATATAGAAAAATATTAGAACTATGGATGCAAGTATTTTTATATTAAAATCTTGCAAATAAGCTATATATATAGTATTATTTTTAAGTAGGAATGAGAGGGTTTTGAGATGGAAGAAAAGAAAATAATATCTATTGTTGATGAAAATGGTGCAATAGATGAAGCAGAAGAACTTTTAAGATTAGAATTAAGTGAATTTAATAAAAAAATATAATATATACAAAAAAACGAAACAGATGAAAAATAATAATGTAACTATTTATATTTCTGAGTTATATAAAGAAAATGACAATAGTTCAGATGTTGAATTAAGAGCAATAGAAACTGATCAAGAATGGGATAAGTTAAAAGAAATATTAAAAAGAAATATCAAAAAGTGAAGAACAAATATCTAAATAAAAAAATAAAATAGGAGACTAGATTATGGATGAATCAACAATAGAAAAAAATTATCACAAGTTAAGATAGTTGAACCTGATAATCAAACGAAATTCAGAAAAAAAGGTAGTAATGCTATAAAGATGACTGGGCCAACTTTTTTTACAATTTTTTTATAATAAAAAAAGGTGGTTTCTTTTAATCGTAGAATAAGTGGATATAATTCTGTTAGAGAAAAAAATGAAAGAAGTAGCAGCTGAAGTAGAAGTAGATCCAGAAGAAGCTAATATTTCTAAATATTATGCTTTTAGAAGAAAAAAATTAGCAAAATATAGGTGCTAAAATTTTATGGGCTGAAGAAAAAGAAAAATTTTGTTAAGAGAAGTGCAAAAATTAAAAGTTCCATCTATTTTAATAATGGCTATAGCTCCTGTTAGAAATTTCTTTAACAAAAAAAGAAATATATGAAAAATTTATAAAAAGAAGATGGAGTTATTAGGGATGATGCTTTAAAGAAAGTAAAAGAAGAAGGAATAAAAATCTTTTAATATTCCAATGGGAGAAGAATTAGTATATCTACATTAAGTGGTCAAAATAAACAAGTTGATTCTTCTAAACAAATACCTTCTAATGTAACTGAAGAAGATAATAATGATCAAAAAAAGCAGAAAAAACCATTATCTTTAAAAGATGTATTAGCAAATGCTAATCAAGAATCTACAGATAAAACCATTATCTGATGATATAAAAACAGAAGACGATATAAAGAAACATTTAGAATTCTATTGCAAAAATAAGTTCATATAGTGATGAAGAATATAAAAAAATAATAGAAAAATATTGAACAATCAGCGAGAGATATTAATTTTGAATTAAATGATTACATGAAACTTAACTTTAAAGATTATGTAAAAGATTTTATTTTAAAATGTAGATGCTAAAAATCCAACAGAAGAAGATATTAAGACTTTTACTAGATATGATGAAATTGCAAAATAGATATCATATAGATTTTGCTAAAACAAGAGAAGAAATATATAAAGATGAAGAAGCAAGACTTTTTAAAAATTAAAAAGAAGAACAAGAAGCGCAATCAAAAAGTTAAAGGTCAAATTAATCCATCAGAAGTGAAACCAGTTAATAAAGAAGGACAAACTATGAAATATCAACCTTTTGATTGGAGTAAGTATCAGAAAAAGATGATGTTAAACAGGAAACAAAAAGATACAGCACCAACAGATGATAACAAATCAGATAATGGTGTAGATCAACAAGATCAACAAAATGTTCCAAAAATTTCAACCAGTGGATGATAGCAAAATCAGATAATGATATAGATCAACAAGATCAACAAAATGTTCCAAAAATTTTCACCAGTGGATGATAGCAAATTAGACAATTCTGGAAGTTATCAAAATCAACAAAAATACTTCATCTTCTAAAGATGCTTCAAGTTCAAATAATAATAATAATTCTAATATAAATGTTGATAATTTATATAAAGAATATAATCCTGATATAACATATGATTATAATTATGGTGTAATAAATGATGATTTAAGAAATCTTACAGAAGAAGAACTAAAAAGAGAAGAAAAAGAATTAATGAAGCTTTTCTAAGTTATGTTTTAATTAAGCATGGAAAAGGTCCTAGAGAATTATTAAGTAATATTCAAGAATATATTGAAATAACTAATGATCAAAGAATGGAACATAATAGGGAACTAAATAAAAATGAATTACCTTTATTAGCAAACGTAGAAGAAATACCACAAGATTATTATTTGCATTCTATTTATTCTAATGAATTTTTTTAAAGATAATCCTGATCAATTTGAAAGAACTCAAAAAAACTTGCAAATGAAGTGATGAGAAGAATAGAAGAAAAAGAAAAAGAAAAACAAGCAAGAATAGCAGCTTTTAAAAGAACAAGAAAGAATTAAAAACTGGTAGATTAGTACTTAAATATGGAATTGGTGGATATTATGCTGATCCAAATACTAATCTAACTGATAAAGAAGTTCTTGATATGGTTAAATTATTAGAAACTCAAAAATTTATATAAAGATGCTAAAAAAAGAGCAGGAATAAAAGTTAGAGAAATAAAAACAAGCTCGTATTCAAGAACAACAAGCACAAAAATACAGCTCAAGATTATTATTTTATAAATGAAGATAATATAAAAGTAAGATAAGATGATTAATATCATCTTTTCTTTAACTTTTAAAAATAATGATATACTAGTGTTGTAGAGGTTTTTTTATGGAAAATATTTGTGAAAGTTATTCTTTTTATCTGTTATAGTTTTTAGTTAAATATATTATTGGACTTATTCAACTTATAATACCTATATTACTTATTTTTTTCATTAGTTTTTGATTTTATAAAAGCAATAGTAACTAACGATGAAAAAAATTAAGAGCTAAAAGCAATAAGTACTAGTGGTAAAAAGAATATTTTATGCTGTTTTTATTCTTTTGTTGTTCCAACTATATTAAGTTTATTAATAGGTGTACTTGATAATAGTATTGATTCCAAAAATGCATTTTTAACTTGTTATAATACTGCTTCTATGGAAAAAGTAGAGTCTTTAAAAGTTCAAGAAAAAAATTTAAAAAGAAATAGAAAATCAAAAAAATAGAAGCGGAAAGAGAAAAAAAGAAGAGTAGAACGAGAAAAACAATAATAAAATAAGAGAAGAAGCAGAAAAGAAAAAAATAAAGAAAATAATCAAAACTTCTTCATCAAATACAAACGTTGATCCTAATTTGTGTAGTGGAGATAGTTGTACTGGTACAGCTACATTTGATCCAAATGATTTAACTAAACCAAGCAATTTAACAGTATCAGAACTTACTTTAACAATTACAAAATATGCTGAAGGAAGAGATTCTAGAGTAAAAAAATTTTATACCATTAGCTCCTGCATTTATTAAAGCTGAAAAAGATCATGGAGTAAAATGCAATAGGTATTATGTCAATTGACGCTCATGAATCTGGTTGGGCTAGTGAAAGACTTGCAAGACTTTGTAATAATTTAGGAGGATATCGTGGTAAAGGTACTAGACCTTGTTCTGTCTCAAATCATGAAGGTGGTTTTTAGTGGATATAATAGTAAAGAAGAGTTTATTGATAAACAAGCTTTATAAATTAAAAACTAATTATTTAACTCCAGGTGGTAAGTATTTTTAATGGTAAGGGATTAAGGGGATAGCTCAAAAATATTTAACTACAGAAAAGATCACTGGATTAATAATATTAGTAAAAATAGGAACTACTATGGCTAAAAAAAGCAAAAAGAAGTTACAGGAAGATAATATGAAGAATAAAAAGGTATTTATAGTAATAATATTGAGTTTAATAATGCTTTTTACTTTTTGTAATAAAAGCAAGAATATTTAGTAAATCATAAAGAAAAAAATTAGAAGAATATTTAAAAATCAAATTCATATGTTCAAGAAGAAAAATTTTTATGTAAAGACAAGTGGAGATGTAGAAAGTTTTTACAATAAAAATAGATAATTATAAATATGAATCTTTTAATATAGAAAAATAAAACATATTCTTTTTGTTTATTGAAAGAGAAGAAAACAACATTATTAAAAAAATTTATCTATAGTTTCTACTGGAGAAATTATCGAGTTTACATATACTTTAGATAAAGATAAAGGTGAAATTCAAGTATCAGGTACTTATGATTTGAAAAACTATAAAAATATAACTGTAAAGATGATGAATCTATTTGTAAAGAAGCTTATTTTAAAGTATTAGATTTTGCAAAAGATAACATAAAAATTTTTATAATCAAAAAGAAGTATATAATTACAAAATTAAATAGAAAAGAGGAAATATGGGAATTTTATTAATTACAAAATCAGTTCTTTTAATAATGTGCAGTTTTTTTATTTTCAATTGCTTTGGGATTTATTTTAATACCAATATTAAAGAAGAAAAAAATTCGGACAAAAATATTAGCAGTTATTTATCAAAAGAACATTCTAAGAAACAAGGGATTCCTACAATGGGAGGATTAATATTTATAATATCTACACTAGTTATAACTTTACTACTTATATTAATAGGTAAAATAAAAATTGACTAGCGATTTAATGATTATAATAATTACGTTTTTATCATATGCTTTAATAGGTGGAATAGATGATTATTTATCGTTAAAAAAAGAAAAACAATGAAGGATTAACAACTATATCTAAATTTACATTACAATTTATTGTTGGTATTATACTGTTTTTTTCTTATATTTACAAGCAGGTGGATCAACTTTTTTTCAAGTATCAACTCTTGGCATAAAAGTTAATTTAGGTTGGTTATATGGACCTTTTATTTTACTTATTTTAGTTGGTTCATCTAATGCAGTTAATCTTACAGATGGTCTTGATGGTCTTGCAGCATCGTTATCAATTGTAGCTTTTATAGCATTTGGACTAATTTCTATGGTAGTAGGAAAAATAGAGTTAGCATTTTTTTATTATGTTGTTATTTGGATCAATACTAGGGTTTTTTTAGTATTCAACGTATATCCTGCTAAAATATTTATGGGAGATATTGGAAGTTTAAGCATAGGAGCTGTTATGGGGATGATTGCTATTCTTACGCATAAAGAGTTAACTTTACTTGTAGTAGCAGGAGTCTTTGTTGTAGAAACAATAAGTGTTATTTTACAAAAACTTTTGGATGTATTTTTTTCCATAGAAAAATTATTCTTAATGACACCACTTCATCACAATTTAGAAAAAAGGTTGGATGGAACCTGATATAGTAAAATTCTTTTTAGTAATAGGTTTTATTTTTATCTATGGCTGGAATTTATTATGGAGTATGGTTATAATTAATAAGAAGGAGGAAGGTATGTTTAAAGAGTTCAAAAACATTCGTTATGAGAGGTAACGTAATGGATTTAGCTGTAGGGGTTATAATTGGAGCAGCTTTTGGAAAAATAGTAACATCATTAGTAAATGACGTTTTAATGCCACTTTTAGGTATATTATTAGGAAAAGTTAACTTTACTGATTTGACAATTAAAATTGGATCAGCTACAGTTAAATACGGTATGTTTATTCAAAAATGTCGTTGATTTCTTAATCGTAGCATTTTGTATTTTTCTTAATGGTTAAATTAATTAACAAAGTTATGAAAAAGAAAGATGATGACCAAAAAGGAAGAAGTAAAAAGAAAAATCTGATGAACTAAAAAGCTTTTAGAAGAAATCAGAGATTTACTAAAAAAAGAAAAAAATAAATAATATGAAAAATATGTTATGAAGATAATCATATAATTATAGTGTATAAAACCAAGAAATATGTTAAGCCAAAAAGATTATACTAACGATGATTCTTTAGTAGAAGAAGTTAAAAAGTTATTTAAAACTTAAGTATAATAAAACCAGGTAATGTATATCTTGGTCTTTTACATAGATTAGATAGAGTAGTAGGTGGTATTATGTTACTTTGCTAAGACATCTAAAGCTGCAGAAAGATTAAGTAAAGATATAAAAAAATAATAAAAATAAATAAAACTTATTTAGCAGTAGTAAAAGATAATGGTTTAAAAGAAAGTGATACATTTATAGATTATATTTTTAAAGAAAAATGCTAATAGTGTAATAGATAAAAATGGTAAATATTCTAAACTTGATTATCAAATTTTTAGAAAGATATCAAAAATTATGCTTTAGTTAAAATATCTTTAGAAACAGGAAGACATCATCAAATAAGATTGCAATTTTTCTTCTCGTAATCATCCACTTTATGGAGATTATAGATATGGTAATAAAGAAAAAGGTGGAATAGCATTAATGTGTTATAGTTTAGAGTTTATTCATCCTGTTACAAAAAGAATATATGAAATTTTTCATATATTGATAAAGAAGATATGAGTAGTATTTTTTTAATAATTTTAAGTTTATTCGAAAAGAACAATAATTATATTTAGGAGAACAATAATGGATAAAGTAAATGCTAAAGATTATTTAGAAAAAGAAGTAGAAATAAAAATAGATAGACCACTTGGAACTAGACATCCCTAAACATGGATTTATGTATATGATAAACTATGGATTCATCCCAAATACAATAAGCGGAGATGGTGAAGAATTAGATGCTTATTTACTAGGAGAATATGAACCAGTTGAAGAGTCTAAAGGTAAAGTAATAGCTATAATTCATAGAACAAATGATGATGATGATAAACTTATAGTTTCAAAAAGAAGGAAAAGATTATTCAGATGATGCTATTAGAGCTTTTAACAGAATTTCAAGAAAAATATTTTGATTCAGTTATTATTAGATGAATTTAAATTTTATTTTTGACTTGATTTAGTTTCTAACGAATAATTATTGAAAAATTATATAATATAATGAAGTGTGAGGATAACAAAATGGAAAAAGCCAATATATTTAACTGGAAATAAAGGAAAATTTGAAGAAGCTCAACATATTTTTTAAAGATATGTATGGATTTGATATTGAAATTAAAAATCCTGATTTTGAGATTATTGAAATACAAGCAAAAAAAGTTGTGAAGAAGTAGTTAAATTTAGTGTAAAAATATGCTTGTGAAAAATTAGGTAGACCTTGTATTAAATCTGATTCAGGTTTATATATAGATGCACTAGGAGGTCTTCCTGGACCATATAATGCTTATTTTGATAAACAAATTGGAGTAGATAAATTTTTAGAGCTTTTTCAAAACGAAACTAATAGAAAAGCAAGATTAGAAGATTGTTTTGCATATTGTGAACCAGGTGAAGAACCAATTGTATTTACTGGAGGTGGATCTGGAACAATTTCCAAAACTGCAAGAGGTAATCTAGGAAGATGGCATGATAAATTTTTATATTCCAGATGGTGAAACAGAGACATTAAGTGAGTTAAGAGAAAAAGATAGAGATTATGAAGCAAAAATTTTGGGGTACTGCTAAGTATGATTTTGCAGAATGGTTTAAAAATAATAAAATGTAAAAAAATAAAAAGCAATGAAATTTTAATCATTGCTTTTTTTATTATTGGTTTATTTAAATAAGAATTAATATCTATATTATTTAAAAAAACAATATAGTTTATCAGTTGATATTTCAAGTTCAAAATCTTTATTATTTTTAAGATTAGTAATAATATTTTTGTTATTTAAAAATTTTTAAATATTTTTGACCTTTTTGTTAAAACCTAATACTCTGATGTAATTAGGTAATACTTTATCTTCTTTTTTATAGATAGTAAGATACATAATAAAGTTCTTTTAACTTTGTTTTTAGAATATCTTTTTAGATATTAATTTTATCTATTAAATCATCTAAAAGAATCTGACTTTATCAATTTCTTTTTTAGTATTTTTATTTTTCTATTCCTTCATCTACTAATAAATAATCTTTAATTCTCTTTTTCGCTTAGTATTTTTATATTTTAGATAATTAAAGTAATTAACTTCTTTTTGTTCTTTAATATATTTGCAGTATCAAGAGGTACTAAATCTAATAAGCTTTTCACTACCTAAACTATTTCTTATATTAGATGCACTTTTTAAGTAGTTATTATCTCTTTTATATGTTTGATAATCAATATTAAAATTGTTTTTCTTTTTATAGTTTTTAATATATGATATAGCAAGTGTATCATTAGGTAAAATATGTTCTTTAGTTAGTAGTTTGTTTATTATTTTTTTGTATCAAAAACCTTGTTTTTAAATTCTTTTTTTAAAAAAATTCATTATCTTCGTTAATTAATTTATTTGCCATATCTTCTAAATCTTTGATATTTTTCAGTTTCACTACCAAAAATTATAGTATCAATATTTAATTTGTTTAGTGTAGTAATAGCTGCGTAACTAAAATAATCAGAAGACATTATAGAGTATGGTAGAGGAAGTTCTATAACTATATCTATACCGTGATTTAGAGCAAGTAAAGTCTTTTCCCATTTGGAAATAATTGATAATTCTCCTCTTTGTGTATAGTTTCCACTTACAACTGCTATTAATAAAGTATCTTTATCTAATTTTTTTAGCATTTTTCTATATGTATTAAAATGTCCATTATGTAATGGATTATATTCGACTATTAAACCTACTTTTTTTCATAAACCCTCTTTCTAGATATTTTTAATATGATAAAAATTAAGCAAATATTAAATTGTTTGACATCAAGAGTATAAATGTGTAATATATTATTGTATTAAATTTTAAAAAAATATTTTAAAACTGTAAGAAAGGAAGTGTATCATGGCTGTACCATTTAGAAAAGTATCAAAAAAACTAGAAAAAGAATGAGAAGATCTCATAACGCATTAGAAGCAGTTAATTTATTTGTGTGTCCAAATTGTAAGACAGCAATTAAAGCTCATAGAGCATGCCCAAAATGTGGAATGTATAAAGGTAAACAAGTAATTAAAAAAAGAAGAAAACACTAAAGATGCTAAATAATTAAGTTAGCATTTTTTTATTAGGAGAAATATATGAAAAATAAAAAGATTGATATTAGGTAGCTTTAGAAACTAACTGTTATATATTAGAAAATAATAATGAAATATTAATAATAGATCCAGCTGATAATTATGAAGAAATAATTAAAAATACTGATAAGAAGAAAATAGTTGGAATAATAATTACCCATCATCATTTTTGATCATGTAGGAGCACTTCCTAATTTTTAAATCTAAATATAATATATATGATTATAGTAATTTAGAAGATGATAACAAAATAGGAAGTTTTTAATTTTAAAAGACTTATTACTAAAGGTCACACAGATGATTCTATAAGTATTTATTTTTGAAAAAGAGAAAGTATTATTTAGTGGAGACTTTTTATTTAAACATGAAATAGGAAGATGTGATTTAGGTGGAAATGTAGAAGATATGAAAAAAATCTATTGAATATATAAAAACTTTTCCAAAAAGATATAACTATATATCCAGGACATGATGAAAAACTACTTTAGAAGATGAAATTAGTCATAATTATTATTTTAATAATGAATGGTAATTTACATGATTAAATTTTTTTATTTGTTGTTGTTAAATTATAAAATAGTTAATATATTGTAAAATAAGAGTAAGAAAGTAGGGCTATTTATGGAAGAAAAACAAATAGATATAAGTCTTTATAATGAATTACAAGAAAAAGCTAGAAGAAAAGAAAAATGAAAAAGCATTACTTGCAAGAAAAATTTTATATATAGCTCTTTAATTATGATAGTTCTAATTTATCTAACGAAGAAGTATTAAAAAAAGCTTAGTATATTAAAGATAAAATATCCACAAAAATATAAAGAAGCATATTATAAAATTTTTCAAAAAAATAAATCCAACAGAAGCAGGTCTTACAAAAATGATAAAGATATGATTAGTATATTTAAGATGAGTGATAAAAATATTTAGAGATAGAATATAAAAATCTTTATGAAAAAGTTGCTAGTTATAATGGGGGATTTGAAAGGTTTAAATTTGATAATCCAGAAGAAGCAAGAAGATTGGAATTAATGAAATACACACTTGATAATTACAAGTAAAAAAATATAATAAAATAAATCTTCTTATAGAAAGAGTAGTAAATAAAGTCTTTTTTTAGAGATAATGTGGTTGGTGAAAACATTAATGAAATTATTTGTGAAGACATCTAGAAAAAAATAAGAAGCGTGATAAGCGATAATTATAAGAGAAAAAGTAAGGTGGTACATGCGGCATTTTCGCCCCTTATAAGGTCTCATCTTTTTGTTTAGGAGGGAAAAATGATTATTACTAAAAGCAAAAAGGTTGTTATGATTTATATGGAGAAGAAGCTAAAAATTTAAATTAGCAGAAAAAGTTATAGAAGAAGTAATGCAGTTATATAATATTAACTATATTAGAACTCCAGTATTTGAAAAATAGTGAACTTTTTAGAAGAGGAGTTGGAGAAGAAACTGATATAGTTAGTAAAAGAAATGTATGAATTTAAAGATAAATCTGATAGAAGTTTAACTTTAAGACCAGAAGGTACAGCAGGAGTTGTTAGAAGTTATATAGAAAATAAAATGACTAATAAACTTAGTTAAACCAGTTAAGTTTTTATTATATAGAACCAATGTATAGATATGAAAAGGCCTCAAAAAGGGAAGATATAGAGAATTTACTCAGTTTGGTATAGAAGTTTTAGGAGATTCTAATCCTTTAGTAGATATGGAAGTAATATCTGCAGTAATAGAAATATTTAATAGATTAGGATTAGAAAATATAAAATTAAAAATCAATACTTTAGGAGATAAATCTAGCAGAGAAACATATAGAAATTTATTAGTAGAACACTTTAATAACTATAAAGAAAATCTATGTAGTGATTGTCAAAGAAGACTTAATACTAATACTCTTAGAATACTTGATTGTAAGATAGATAGAGAAAAAGATTTCTTTAAAGATGCTCCTAAGATTAGAGATTATTTAAGTGATCAATCAAAAAGCTTTATTTTAAAAAGACAGAAGAATATCTAAAAGAATTAAATATTAATTATGAAATAGATGATAATTTAGTAAGAGGACTTGATTATTATGATGAATTAGTATTTGAAATAGAAGTAGATAATTCTACTATATGTGGTGGTGGAAGATATAATAGATTAGTTAAAGAATTAGGAGGAGATGATACTTGTGCATTTGGTTTTGCAATAGGTATGGAAAGATTCTTAAGTTTAATTGATTTACCAGATGAAAAAAACAAGATTTAATATATGTTTTAGCTATATCTGAAACTGAAAAGAAAAGAAGCATTAAAAACTAGTTAGATATTTAAGAAGTAATAATAAGAAAGCTGATTTTGATACTGAAAATAAATCTTTAAAAATCACAATTTAAAAAAGCTGATAATTTAAATAGTAGATATTTAATATTTATTAATGATGAAAAACTAAAAGAAGAAAAGATAGAAATTAAAGATAATTTAAAAATCAACAAAAAGAAGAAGTAGAAATAGATAAAAATATTAGAATATTTAGATTAAGGAGAAACAATGAAAAAAATTATGAATACTGACTTAAGTATAAAAAAACTTAGGTGAAGAAGTAACACTATATGCATGGATTAATAAAAGTAAGAGATCAAGGTTTTTATAACATTTATTGACTTAAGAGATAGAAGTGGAATAATTCAAGTATCTATCAAAAGAGAATAATCCTTGTTTAGATATAGTTAAAACTTTAAAAAAAGAATATGTTGTTAAAGTAAAAGGTATAGTAAAAAGAAAGAGAAAGTAAAAATCCTAAATTAAAAACAGGAGATATAGAAATAGATTTAGAAGAAATAGAAATATTAAATAAATCTTTAACTCTTCCTTTTGAATTAAATGAAGAATTATCAAATGAAGATACGAGATTAAAATATAGATATTTAGATTTAAGAAGAGAAGAATTACAAAAAAACTTAATAACTAGACATAAATTAGAATTAATTATTAGAAATCATTTAGATTCTTTAGGATTTATCGAAGTAGAAACTCCAATACTTTCTAAAAGCAACACCAGAAGGTGCAAGAGATTATTTAGTACCATCTAGACTATATCACGGGACTTTCTTTTGCTCTTCCTCAGTCACCTCAAGTATATAAACAATTACTGATGATAGGTGGAATGGAAAAAAATATTTTCAACTTGCAAGATGTTTTAGAGATGAAGATTTAAGAAGTGATAGACAACCAGAATTTACCCAACTAGATCTTGAAATGAGCTTTTGCTGAAGAAGAAGATATTTATGAAGTAGTATCTAATTTAATGAAAGAAATATTTAAAAAAATTAAAAAAATATTGAATTAAAAGAATTTCCTAGAATGAAATATATAGATGCTATAAAAAGATTATGGATCTGATAAAACCTGATTTAAGATTCGATATGAAAAATAATAGATTTAAAGAATGTTATAAATATAGATATATTAAAAGATGAAGTTAACTGTTTAGTGCTTAAAAATAATGCTGATAAATATTCTAGAAAAAAACTTTGATAAGTTAAACTGAAACTTTTTAAAACATATACAGATAATAGACTTTTAAATATAAAAGTAGAAGATAATATAGTTAAGACTTCTTTTGATAAAGTTTATAAGCGAAGAAGATAAAAAAAAATTAAGAGAAATTTTTAAATCTTGAAAATAATGATATTGTCTTTATAACAAGTGGAAAATATGAAGAAGTGAAAACAAGTTTAGGTTTTTTTAAGAAAACATTTAGCACATGAACATGATTTAATTAATAAAGATGATTATAAATTCTTATGGGTTACAGAGTTTCCAATGTATGAATTTAATAAAGAAGAAAAATAGATATGTATCAGCACATCATCCATTTACTTCACCTAAAAAAAGAAGATGTCGATAAACTTTTAACAGATAAAGAAAAACTGTTATTCTAGAGCTTATGACTTAGTGTTAAATGGTTATGAATTACTTTCAGGATCAGTTAGAATTCATGATAGTGAACTTCAAGCTAAAGTATTTGAAGCTATTGGAATGACTATTTCAGATGCTAAAGAAAAATTTGGTTTCTTTATGGATGCATTTAATTATGGTGCACCACCTCATGCAGGAGTTGGTATAGGAATAGAAAGACTTTTAATGACTTTACAACAAACTGATAATATTCGTGATGTAGTAGCATTTCCTAAGACATTAAAAGCAACTGATTTAATGAGTTCTTCCCCAAGTAATGTTTATGATAATCAACTTGTTGAACTTGGAATAGAAGTGAGCGAAAAATAATATGAAAATACTTGTAACTGGTGGAATGGGATATATTGGTTCTAATACAGTAGTAGAACTATTAAAAAAACAATTATGAAGTAGTTATAATAGATAATTTAGTTAATTCTAATATAGAAGTATTAGAAAAGATAAAAAAATAACAAAAAGAAGTTAAGTTTTTATGAAGAAGACTTAAGAAACAAAGAAAAATTTTAAAAAGAAATATTTAAAAAAAGAAAAAAATAGATTCTGTAATTCATTTTTGCTGGTTTAAAAAGCAGTAGGAGAATCAGTAGCAAAAACCTCTTTTATATTATGATAATAATTTAATTTCAACACTCGTTTTATTAGAGGTAATGAAAGAAGAAAAATGTTAAAAAAATATAGTATTTTCTTCAAGTGCTACGGTATATGGAGATCCTAAATATTTACCAATAGATGAAAAACATCCATTATCTACTACTAATCCTTATGGAACAACTAAACTTTTTATCGAGCAAATACTTGAAGATGTTCATAAAGCAGATAGTGATATGAATATAGTAATACTTAGATATTTTTAATCCAGTAGGTTCTGATAAAAATCATTTACTTGGTGAAAATCCTAATGGAACACCCTAATAATTTAGTTCCTTATATAGTTAAAGTTGCTACTAAAAAAACTAGATACTTTAAGTGTATTTGGAAATGATTACGATACAGTTGATGGTAGTGGTGTAAGAGATTATATACATGTTGTAGATTTAGCTATTGGACATGTAAAAAGCTATTGAATACATGAAAAAAATAACAAAGGTATTTTAAAAAGTAAACTTAGGAACTGGAAAAGGTAATAGTGTTATAGAATTAATTGAAAAGTTTGAAGAAGTTAATAATGTAAAAATTCCCTTATAAAATAGTTGAGAGAAGATCAGGAGATATAGCAACTTGTTATGCTGATACTAAAAAAAGCAAAAGAACTTTTTAGGCTTTTAGTACCACTTATAACATAGAAGATATGTTAAAAGACGCTTACTTAGCTGAGTTAAATAATAAATAAATTACAAAAAGACCAAAAATTAGTTGGTTTTTTAGTTTTTTTATGATATAATTGTACAGTCGGAGGAAAAAAATGTTAGAAGATAGCAAAAACAAAATTAATATGTACTATAGGTCCATCTACATATAATTATGAAGTATTTAAAAATTTAGTAAAAGAAGGAATGAATGTTGCTAGAGTTAATGGTAGTCATGCAACTGATGAAGAAATAGCTACTGTAGTAAGTAACGTTACTAATGTAAATAAAGAATTAAATACAAATGTAGCATTATTATTTGATATAGCTGGTCCAAAAATTAGAACAGGAACTTTTTGTTAATGGAGAAGTAATGTTAACAAAAAGGTAACTATGTTAGTATAGTAAGAGAAAATATAGTAGGGGACGAAACTAAGTTTACTATTAATAATAAGAGTTTAATTGATAACTTAAAAAGTAGGAGATACTGTATATTTAAATGATGGGTTATTAACATTAAAAGTAGTAGAAGTAAGTAGTGATGAAGTTAAATGTTTCATTGCAAACGATTGTAAAAATTAAAGATAGAAGAGGAGTTAATGTACCAGGACTTTTCTATGATGTAGATTTCTTAGAAGATAAAAGATAGAATAATGATCAAAAAAAGCTTTTAGAAAACAATACTACATTCTTAGCTTTATCATTTGTACAAACAAAAAGATAATATTCTTGAAGTAAAAGAATATGTTAGATCTTTTAGGATATGAAGTTCCAAAAAATTATTGCTAAAATAGAAAGTTATTCTGCTTTTAACACATATTGATGAAATATTAGATGAAGTAGATGGTATTATGATAGCTAGAGGAGATTTAGCATTAGAAGTTGATGTAGAACAAGTACCTATAATTCAAAAGAAATTTGTTAAGAAAGCTAAAAATGAAAAAAATAAACTTGCTATTGTTGCAACTGAAATGATGGGAAGTATGATTGATTCACCAAGACCTACAAGAGCAGAGCTTACTGATGTATGTAATGCAGTATTTGATATGGCTGATGCAGTTATGTTAAGTGGAGAAACTACAATAGGTCAATATCCAGTTGAAACAGTAAGATATATGAAGACTTTATGTAAAACTTCAGAAGCTAATCCAGAATTAATGAGAAAAGTATTACCTTACTATGGAGAAGATCAAGTAGCATCAACAATAGCAAGACTTGCAAATTTAGCAACAGAAGAATTAGATGCTAAATGTATAATTGTACCAACAACTACAGGTAAAACAGCTGTTCTTCTAAGTACATTAAGACCAAACATAAAAATAGTAGCAACTTGTATAGATTCAAAAACTGCTAGTTTCTTATCACTTGCATATGGTGTAAAAGCAATAGTAGTAAATAAGTTTGATACTATAGAAGAAATGATAAAAGAAAGTAAAACTAAAACTAAAGCTGCTTTTAGAATTAGCAGATGGAGATTTAGTAATAGTTACTGGTGGAAGTAACAATAAAGATACAGATTTAATTAAGATTGAAAGAATATAATAAATTTGTTATTATAATTATATAGACGTTGAACAAGAGGTATTATAAATAGATTTTTAGAGATTAAACGGGTGGTGAAAGTTTAAAGGATATTTATAATATGTAGCTTTGGGGAGTTTCTTACTTGAAAGTAAGTAGAGTAAGACGGATGATACCGTTATATTAAATTAAGAAAACAGGAAGATGGTACCGTGTTAAGCACTCTTTAATTATAAGGAGTGCTTTTTATAGGAGGAAACATGTTAGCTAAAAAAATATTCATTTAAAGAAACAGAAGAAAAAAATGGATTAATTATTGGCAAGATAATAAAGTTTATGCTTTTTAAAAGAGATGATAATAAAAACAGTCTATTCAATAGATACACCACCACCAACAGTAAATGGGAAAAATTCATATAGGACATATATTTTCTTATAATCAAGCAGATATGTTAGCTAGATATAAAAGACTAAGAGGATTTAATGTTTTTTTATCCATTTGGTTTTGATGATAATGGTTTACCTAGTGAAAGATTAGTTGAAAAAGAGTTATCTTTAAGAGCTCATGAAATATCAAGAGAAGAGTTTAGAAAACATTGCTATGATATAACTGATAAATATGAAAAAGAATTTAAAACATTATTTACAAAATCTGGTATAAGTAGTGATTGGAATCATAGTTATAAAACAGTTAGTGAAGAATCTATTAAAAATAAGTCAAAAATCATTCTTAGATTTATATAAGAAAAACTTAGCATATCATAAAGAAAGTCCAGCTTTATGGTGTAATGAATGTAGAACTTCTATTGCTCAAGCAGAATTAGAAACTAAAACTCTTAAAACACTATTTAACTATATAAATTTTACTACAGAAGAAGATGATGAAACTTTTTACTATTGCAAACGACAAGACCAGAATTATTACCTGCAATAGTTGCTGTATTTGTTAATCCAAATGATGAAAAAAATAAACATTTAATTGGTAAAACTGCAGTTATTCCCGTAGTAAATAGAAAAGTTAAAGATATTAGGAGATGAAAAAGTAGCAGTTGATAAAGGTACAGGAGTTGTAATGTGTTGTACTTTTGGAGATCAAACGGATATCGAGTGGTGGAAAAAAATATAATTTAGAACTTAAAAAAATATTTTTTTACAGAAGATGGAAAAAAATAAAAGATAGTATAGAAAAATATGCTGGTTTAAAGATAAAAAGCAGCAAGAGAAGAGATACTTAAAGATTTAGAAGAAGCTAAGGTTTTAGTAAAACAAGAAGAAATAGAACACGAAGTTCAAGTTCATGAAAGATGTGGTAAAGAAGTAGAATATTCTGTTATGAATCAGTGGTTTATCGATATAATTAATCATAAAGATGAACTATTAGAACAAGGTAATAAAATTAATTGGAATCCAAGTTACATGCAAAAAAAGATATGAAGAATGGGTAAAAACATAGCATGGGACTGGTGTATTTCAAGACAAAAGATATTTTGGTGTACCTTTTTCCAGTTTGGTATAAAAAAAGATACTTTAGAAGTAATAGTAGCAGATGAAGAAGATTTACCAGTTAATCCTTTAGTAGATTTACCAAAAGGTTATAAAAGAGAAGAAGTAATAGCAGAAACTGATGTATTAGATACATGGGCAACTAGTTCAGTAACACCATTAATAAATATGCGTTATGGTGAAAAAGAAAACTATGAAGACATATTAAGACCAATGTCTCTTAGAACTAATTCTAGTGATATTATTAGAACATGGGATTTTTTTATACAATAGTTAAGAGTTTTTATCATTTTAAAGAATTACCGTGGACAGATGTAATGATTACAGGATTTGTAATGGCATCTAAAGGTGAAAAAAATATCTAAGAGTAAAGGTAATTCTAAGTTTGACCCAATAGAATTAATAGATAATTATTCTAGTGATGTAGTAAGATATTGGACAGCATCAGGTCGTCTTGGAACAGATATTACTTATTCTGAAGAAACTTTACTAAGAGCTAAGAAATTAATTAATAAAATATGGAATGTTTCTAAGTTTATTGAGATGCATTTAGAAGACTTTGAAGATAAAGAATTTGATGATTATGAATATTTTGATAAATATATTTTTACAAAAAGTATAAAGAATTAGAAACACAATTTATTTCATATTTAGATCACTATGAAGTAGGTCTTGCTTTTAAATACTTTTAGAAAAAAATTCTTCTGAATTTTTGTGATAACTATATAGAAATAGTTAAACATAGACTTTATAGACCAGAAGAGTTTGGAGATTTGGCTAGATATTCAGGTCAAAAAAACAGTATATACTTTACTAAAAACTTTTTAATTAACTTTTTCAATATATTTCCTTTTATAACTGAAGAAATATATCAAGAAATATATCATGATAAAATATCAGTTCATAAAGAAAGAAATTAAAAAGAAGTAGAATATAACTTTAATATAGAAAAAAATCTGATACTTTAATAGATATAATAAGTGAAGTTAGAGGATATAAGACAGTTAATAATGTTTCATTAAAAACAGTTATTAAAAATTTTTGAAATATCTTGTAGTGATGATATTAAAGATTGTATAACAGAAGCATTAAAAAGATTTTTAAAGCAACACTTACTATTGAAAAATATTAAATTTAATAAATCGGATTCTTCATATAAGATAGAAAAATATAGAATTAGAAAAAAAGAAGAATAAAATATTAATCTAATTATATTTATGATATAATTAGATTGCTGCCATGATGGCGGAATTGGTAGACGCACACGACTCAAAAATCGTGCGAAGAAATTCATGTGGGTTCGAGTCCCACTCGTGGCACCATTATGATTTATTAACTTGACTATTTGTTCAAGTAGAAGTAACTTAACTAACTATAAATAGTTAGTTTTTTTAATAAATAGAAAAAAATAAATTTTTATAACTATTTAATTTATATATTTTTTTATGATAAAATAATTAATATGAAAGAAGGAAATATCGATGAATACAGAAATGACAAATCATTTAGTTGATATTATTGAAAATTATATTGAAATCAGTATTAGAAGAGATAATTTAACAGAAACTATAGAAAGTTCAAAAATGTATAATTATGCTAAAAAGAAGGAGATTTTGCCTTTTTATGATGGAGATTATCAACTTGAAGTTAGCTATAATGTTTCAGCAAAACAATATAAAAGATAGACAAGAAAGCGCAGAAAAAGATCTTGATCAAGTTAATAGATTATTAAAACATAATATAGAAGAATATAGAGATACTATTTCACTATTAAATTCTGATGAATTAAAAAGAGACATCTGTTGTTATAAAAAAATAAAACGACTGATATTGAAAGAAAGATTGAACAACTTTCTGAACGTAGAAAATGGGCAAGTCATAAAGGTGATATAGCCTTTCTTAATAGTAATTTAAAAAGAGGAAGAAGAATATAATAAAAATATCTTCGGAATGTTATATAGAAATTTCTAAATTAGAACCTAGAAAAAAATATTATCAATCGTTTGCAACTGATTTAAACGTAAAAACTTAAAAATCGATTTCATAAATAATATAATAAAAAAAATTATTGTTTAAAAAGTATATTTAATTTTCTTTTTAAATAAAGAGGTATTATAATGAAAATTAAAAATCTATCACTTTCTTTTTGGAATTCATGAAATATTTAAAAATATTGATTTAAATATACCTGAAAATGAAAAAAATAGGAATAGTTGGAGTTAATGGAGCAGGTAAATCAACTTTTTTTAAACTAATAATGAAAAGACTTGAACCAGATGAAGGTAAAAATTATTTTTAAAAGAAGATTACAATGTAGATTTAATACCTCAAGTGCTAGAAGATGAGCAAAAAGACCTAACTATTGATGTATTTTCTTATTTAGAAAGTGGTAGACCAATAAGAGAATTAGAAACATATTTACAAAAATACATATGAAGAAATTGCAAATGAAGACAATGAATTAAAAACAAAAAAATTTATTTAAAAAAAGTTGATAAAATAGAACAAAAAAACTAAATTATTATAGATATTATGAAGCAGAAGAAGATCTGCTTAAAAATAATTTATGGTATGAAAATAGATGATAACTTATTAAAAAGTAAACTTAGTGATATTTCAGGAGGACAAAAATCTAAAATAACTTTTGCAAGAATTTTGTATGCTAATCCTGAAATAATGCTTTTAGATGAACCTACAAATCACTTGGATGATGATACAAAAAGTTTTTGTAACTAACTATTTAAAAAGAATATAGTGGAAGTATCTATGTAATATCTCATGATATTGACTTTTTAAATGAAATAACTACTAAGACTCTTTTTATTGATAAAAAGAACTAAGAAGATGGAACTATTTGATGGGAATTATGAAAAAAATTTATAAAATTACATTTAGAAAGAGAAAAAGACTTTAAATAGATTAATAGAAAAGGAAAGAGAAGAAGAAAAGAAATTAAAGAGATTTTATTGATAAATATTCATCTTCTTCAGGTAAGAGAAAAAGAGTAGTTCAAGATAGAGAAAAAGAAACTAGAAAAAAATTACAAAAAGATAAAATAGATGTAATAAAAAGAACAAAAAAACATGTAAAAATAAGTATGAATATTGAAGAAAAAAAGTTCAGCAATTCCAATAAAAAGCTAAGAATCTATATTTTAAATACGATAAAAATTATATAATTCATAATTTATCTTTTTGAAATAGAAAGAGGAGAAAAAAATTTTTAATAGTAGGTAAAAAACGGAGTTGGTAAATCTACTTTATTAAAATTAATTGTAAATAATTTATCACCTACTAAAGGGGAAATTTTACTAGGTACAAAAGTAAAACTTGCTTATTATGCTCAAGAACATGAAATTTTTGGAAAAAGAAAAAAACTATATTAGAAAAATTTTTGAAAATGAGAAGATAAATGATAAAAAAATTTAAGAAGTTTTTTTAGGTAGATTTTTTTGTTTTTTTAATGATGATATTCATAAAAAAATTTATACTTTATCTCCTGGAGAAAGAGCAAGAGTAGCTTTTAGCAAAATTAGCTTTATCTAAAGCAAATGTACTTATATTAGATGAACCAACTAACCATTTAGATAATGATACACAAAAAAATTATAGCGGAAGCATTTAAAGATTATAAAGGGACTATGTTAGTTGTTTCTCATAATCCTGAATTTGTAGATAATTTAGGTGTTGAAAGAATTTTATTATTACCAAGTGGAAAAAAATTCATTTTTATGATAGAAAAAAATAGTAGAAAAAAATATGAAGCTATAAATAAAGAAGAAACTAGAAAGTTGTAGTTTTTTTATACATGTCAAAAATATGTAAATAAGTTTTGTTATTAAAAAAATTATGATATAATTATATTGTATTATATTTTTGACTAATACTGATGTATAAATTATATATATTGAAGGAGATTTATGAATTCGATAAGAAAAAAAGATATGCTTAATAATGATTATTTTATTAACTACGATAATTGTTAAAGCAGATAATATAGCTAATAGCTTGATTGGTAAAAATCAAGTAAGTCCTGGTGAAACACTTTCTCTTGACTTTAATGTTACTACAACATCAAGTATTTATTCATATAAAGTAACAGTTACTTATGATTCTAACGATGTAAAATTAGTATCTATAAACAATAAAGATTCAGTTACAGGAAGTAATAATATAAATAGTAATACTTTTTGTTTTTAATACAAATGGAACTAGTGGAAGTATTTCTCGCTAACTTTGTATTTAAAGCGAATAAAAATACTTCAAGTAAGAATACTACTATAAAAAAATATCTGGGTTAGCTTGTATGGGTAATCCAACTGAAAACTAGTACAGAAAATAATTTTTGTAAAAATGCTGAAATTAGACAAGTAGGTGAGTTTACAAAAAAATATAAGTTTAAAATCAAATAATAATTTTTTTGTCAACAATTAAACTTGATAATGAAGAAATATCTAACTTTTTCTAAGACAGAAACTGATTATGAAATAGCAGTAGAAAGTAATATTGATAAAATTAATATATCTGCTACATCAGAAGATTCAAAAAGCTTCTGTAGAAGGTACAGGAAAGAAAAAAATTAGAATATGGAGTAAATAACTTTTAATATCTCAGTAATATCAGAAAGTGGTGATACCAAAACTTATAATTTAAAAAAATTACTAGAAAAGATGAAAGAAAAAGTGATAATTATTTAAAAAGTATAATAATTAATGGAAAAAAATATAAAAAAATTTGAAACAAATACATTATCTTACAAAGTTTATTTATATAAATTAAATAATGCTGATGATGTTAAAAATAGAGGCAATAACAAGTGATTCTCAAGCTACTTATAAAATAGAAAAACCAAAAAAACTATAGTTTTAGGTGAAAATATTTATAAAAATAATAGTTAAAAAGTGAAAATGGTGAAGAAAATACTTATACTTTTAAAAAGTGTATAATATAGATCAAGAAATATCTAAAAAAATTAGAATTATTATCTTTATCTGGATATAAAATTAATTTTAATAAAAATACTAATAGATATGAGGTTTATTATAATAAAGATAAAATAGATAATTTAAAAAAATAATCTACAAAACTCAAGAAAAAAAGTGAATATGTAGATGTAAATATGAGTATTGATATAGATAAGACTAAAAAAATTTATCTAGTTTACTTAAACCAAATCAAACTATTACAATTACAATCGAAGGAATCGACGGTCAAAAAGAAGAGTATGAAATATACTTTTAAAAAGATAATAGACTTAATTTTTTTCGCAATTTTAATTATATTAATTATTATATTATTAGGAATAGTTTTTATATAAAAAGATAAAAAGACAAAAAAATATGCCAAGTAAAAATAATAAGGAAAAGGATAATACTAAGGAAACTAAAAAGGAAGTTAAAAAAAGTAGAAGAAGATTTATTTCTTACAAAAGAATTAACAAACGAAGATTTAAAAAGGATAAGAAGATGAAAATTTATAGACCGGATATTTATCAAAAAGATATATTTTCTATAAATTATAAAAAAATTTAAAAATAAGAAAAATTAAAGTATTAATCTATGATATAGATGATACTTTAATTCCTTCTAATGAGATAAAATTAAAAAGAAACAATAAATTTAATTACTAAGTTAAAAAGATTTTTAAAATTATTTTACTTACTAATTCACCAAGTTTTTAGAAGTAATAAGATAAAAAAATCAATTAGATGTAGATTGTTATTCTTTATCTATGAAACCATTAAAAATATAATTTAAATAAAAATAATGAAAAATTATGATAAAAAAAGATGTAGTTTTAATTGGAGATAGACTTCTACAGATATAAAACTTGCTAATAATTATAATATTATGTCAATATTAGTAGATCCTATAACAAATCATAATTTTATATTAGTAAAAAAATAATGAAAATATTAAAAAGAAGAACCTTTATATAAAGAACTTGAAAAAAACAAAAATATATTAATAAGAGGAAGGTATTATGGCTAAAAAAATGTTTAGGATGTGGAATAGAGCTTCAAACATCTAATGTTAAATTACCAGGTTACATATTTGACATAAATACTGATTATTGTACCAGATGTTTTTAGATTAAAAACATTATGGAGAATATAAATCAGAAGTAACTGCTAATTTTTGATATGAAAAATATCAAAAAAATAAAAAAAGGATTTAGTTATTTATGTAATAGATATAATTAATTTAACAGAAGAACTTTTTAGATATTAAAAAAATCCTAAAAATTCTGGTTATAAATAAAACTGATTTATTAAGTAATATTAATACAGAACATTTACTTCAAAAAAATTTAAAAAAATTTATCCTAATTTTTTTAGATTATATACTAGTTAGTGCAAAATACTAATTATAATTTAGATAGATTGGTATCAAAGATAAAAGAATATAAAACAAGTAAAAATGTATATATAGTAGGTAACTCTAATGTAGGAAAGAGTAGTTTAATTAATAAGTTGGTTTCTTGTTATTCAAAAAAACATTAGTACTTTAACTATATCTCCACTTCCAGGAACAACGATAGGTAATATTAAAATAAATTTAGAGGATGATTTAATATTGATTGATACACCTGGATATATATCTAATGGTAATATTTTTAAATTATGTTGATTTAAAAAGATATGAAAAAAACTTAATTCTAAAAAAAGCATATAAAACCTAAAAAAATTATCAACTTAAAGAAAATCAAACTATAATATTAGACGATTATATGAGACTTGATTATATATCTGGAGAAAAAAATAGTTTTACTATTTATACATCTTTAAATGTAAAAAGTAGAAAGATTTAGCTTTTTTAAAAAGTGATAGATGTAAAAATTACTATTCATACGAAATAGAAATACCTGCTAACTCAGATTTTTGTGATACCTGGATTAGGTTTTTATAAAAAAATAAGAGATAATGCAAAAATAAAAAGTTTATATAAATGTTAATGTTAAAAGCTTTTTGTAAGAGAATCTATAATATAGATTCTTTTTCTTTACTAAAAACTTTTTCTAAATATAATTATTTATAGATATAGAAAAATCATTTATGTTATACTTTTTATTAGAATAAGGTAAGTTATATGAAGAAATATAGTATTTGGTATGTAGGTATATTTTTTTCTTATTTTTAAGTATTAGTATACTTTTTATTTATAATAATAATAGAAAAAAATCTTTTTAGCTAATGTAGATTTAGAGGAAAAAAAATAGAAAAAAACTATAATCAAAGCTACAAAGATGCTTTTTAAGGATGATAATTTTAGAAAAGAAGTGTTAAATGCTATCTATGGAGTAGAAAAAGTAAATAAAGATTTTTGAGCTATTATCTTTATATGATATAGAACCAGCTTTACTTGATAAAATAGAAGTGATTGATTTAAGTAATAAAGATATAAAAAGAATTAAATGGAATAGAGTATCTTTCTAATTTAAAAAGAATTAAACTTAGAAAAATAATCAATTGAAAAATAAATTTAAGGTACAATGAACTTTTTAACTAATTTAAATATTGCTAATAATAATCTAGATAGAATAAATCTTAACTTTAATAAAAATTTAGAGTATCTTAATTTATCAAAAAAATAACTTATCTAAGTTTGATACTTTACCAATATCAAAAAAATAAAAAAATTAGATCTTAGTAATAATAGTATAGAAGATATTAAACTTACTAATATGAAAGATATTTTTAAGTTTAAGACTTAAAAATAATAAGCTTAAAGAAGTTAATTTGAAAAAAACAATTTAAAAATTAGAAGAATTAGATATATCATTTAATAACATTAAAGAATTATCTTACTTTTTCTAATTTAACAAGTTTAGATATAGAAAATACTAATATAGAAGATGTAATAGTAAATAAAGAGTTAAAAAGAGTAAATATAGCATCTACTAAATTTAAAAAAATATAGATTTTTATTAAAGATTTAGAAAATTTAGAAGATTTAAATATAGCTAATACTAATATTTCTATTTTAGATTTATCTAAGTATACAAATTTAAAAACATTAAATATATCAGATACATATTTAGATAAATTAAATATTAAAGATAATTTATTTTTACAAATTTTTAAAAAGCTAGTAAAGCACATATTAAAAATATAGATTTAAATAGTAATAAAGATTTAGAAATTATAGATTTATCAAACAATAAAAATAGAAGAAATAGATTTGAAATCATTAATAAATTTAAAAAAATTAAATTTAAGTAACAATAAATTAAAAAAACAATAGATTTAAATAAAAAAATAAAAAAATTTAATTAGTTTATTTTTTTAAATTCTAATGAATTAATAGAATTAGATACATCTATCTTTAAAGACTTAGAAATCTTAGAAGTAGGGAATAATAATATAGAAAAAAATAGATTTAAAAAAATAATCCTAATTTAATAAAATTAAATATTTCATCCACTAAAAATAAAAAGATATTAATGTAGATAATCTGAAAAATTTAAAATCGTTAAATATCAGCAATTTAAATATTAAAGAAGTTAAACCTTTTAATATAGAAGAAGTAGATTATTCACATAATTCTATTACTAATATGAGCATATTTAAAGATTTATTAAAAGATATAAATAAAAAAAGTAGTTTTTAATGATCAAGTTATTAATATGTTAGTCGATGTAGATAAAAGCTTATGACTTAGTTTTGAAAGATTTAGATGATAAAGATATAGAATTAGTTTTACCAGAAGATGTAGAATATAAAGACAATAAAATTATTGCTAAAAAAAGTGGATTTTATGAAATCGAATATCCATATGGTAAAAATAAGAATTTTTATCACTTAAAGAAAGTGATTTAAAAAGAAAAACAAGATTTAAAAATTTTTTTACTAAAGAATCAGTAACTAATTATTATAATGTTTTAAATGAATTAAAAACACTTTATGAAAATTTAAAAGTTAATCCTAGTTTAGAACAAGGTAAATATTTTTGCTAATAAGTTAGATGATTTAAAAGAAACAGAAAAATTAACGCTAGATAAAGATTATATTAAGAACTTAGTTGAAGAAATAAAAAAATCAGAATATAAAGATATATATTTAGATGGTGAACTAGATAATTTGGAAGTATTTACAACAGAAGAAGATTTAATAGGTAAAATTAAAAAAACACTAACTTTAAAGAAAAATCAATATACTTATGATAAGTTAATGAAGAAGTTAAAATTAAGAAATGGATTTAAATCAAGAGAAATTGAAAAATTCTAGTGATAGTTTAGAAGAAAAGATAGATAAAATAAATGATATTTTTAACTACAACTGAAATACATAAAGATATTAATGTAGATAATATGATAAATAATAATGGATATACAGCATTTTATAGGGCTAGATTAATGACTGCTAGAAATAGACGTATAAAAACCAGCTAATAATTTAATTATTAATGAATTATCAGAAAAAGAAATGAAGAATTAAAGAAACTTTCTTTAAATCCTGAAGTAGTTGTTGATAAAAAAAGAATTAGAAGAAGCTCTTAAAGATATTAAGAATATGTCAGTTACTAAATTATCTAAAGAAGATACTAAAGAAAGAGAAAGTTTAATAGATCAAATAACATTAGCAATTAATAATATTAACCTTACAGAAGAAGAAAAGACAACATTATTAAATAGGTATAATAAGCTTATAGAAAATCAAATTAAAACTAATCCTAATACTTCAGTTACATCTTTTACTTTAATTGTGTTAGTAATTGTAATTTTAGCAATATATGTATTTAGCAAACATAGAAAAAAACAAATATATTTAATAATTAATAAGACCAATAAATTTATTGGTCTTTTTATTATAAATGTATATTAAGTTTTAATATTTTTAAATTTAATTAGTTAAAAACATTTATTTTTTTCTTGATATATTAAATAATATTAGTTATAATTAATTTGTCTTATGGCGGTGTAGCTCAGTTGGCTAGAGCGTCCGGTTCATACCCGGAAGGTCAGGGGTTCAAGTCCCTTCGCCGCTACCAATAAGAAATTAAAAAGAGTATCAAGTTAGATACTCTTTATTTTTTTATATTTTTTTCTATTAAAATAGCTAAAACTCCATAAGTATTTTGTTTTTTTCTTTTGTATAAAATTTTTTCAAGAACCTTTATTAATTCTTCTTTACTCATGGATTTATCTGCAAGAATTGATATGTCAAAATCTTTAAACATATCTTCAAAACTTTTTATAATTAATAAGACCAATAACTTTTGCATCAAATTTATCTTTTAGTTCAGGTTCTTTTGAAAAATTATATAGTATCTCCAAGTTTTTATAGTTTGTCTTTTTTCATCGTTTAACCTAATTTCAATTCTTTTTGTTCCATTAATTATGAAGTCATAATATTTTTTTCTTGTAGTTTCATTTTATGTTTCATATAGTATATCCTTTCTAAAAAAATAATTATAACATATAAAAAAATGTGTTATTATATTTAATATATAGGAGATATTATGATAGAAAACAAATATGAATATTCAAAAAAATTAGAAAATGAAATTATAACACTAGGAATTTCTGAATCTTTTAAAGAAAATCCAGCTTTTTTCTACAAATTGTATTTTTAGATAATATAAGAAATGATATAATCTATAATCCAAAAATCAGAAAAATATAATAGTAAGTAAAAATGACAATGAAATAGTTATTAATTATGATGTATATAATGGGAATGGATTTGCTCAAATATTAAGAAACCCTAGTGATGAAAGTGTTTTTTTATATTAGAACAAGATTAGATAGAAATACTAATGAAAAATCTTAAAGAAATTAATTATAATTTAAAAAAAGTAAAAAAATATGATGCTGGAAATATAGAAGTGGAAGAAAAAAACAGCAATTTTGCTATTATTAAAGGTGTTGAAACATCTTATGTTGTAAGCGAATCAAATGAAATTTATGATCATTATGGAATAGAACTTGAAAGAAGATACCAATTGTATCAAAATGCTATGTTAGACAAGAAATCAACGGAGCTTTTTAAATCAATCATATAATGAAAGTTTTAAAGTTATGAATGCCTATATATCTAATAGTCCTGATAATCAAATTAATTTTTTTCATCAACTATGACTAGAAAAGGAATAGATATAGCAGAAGTTAGGTTTTTTTAAAAAAAGAAGAAGGAATGTTAAATGAAGTATATAATACTGAATTGCTATTAAATAGCCAAAATGGTCTTCAAACAATGAGTATTAATTCTGCAGTTGTAGGAAAAACTGCATATATTCCAGTTTTATCAAAAAGAAGAATTAGAAGAAAAAGATTAATACTACAAGAAATTCTAAAGTAAGAGAAGGTCTTAGAAGAATTAATAATGAAGTTATTGATAGAACAAAAGTTGCTTATGATCCTGAATTAGATAATAATTTTAAAAAAATAGAAGAAAAATAATCAAAATAAAGCCAAGTAAAAAGTAAAAATAAGTATATAAAAAGTAGTCATATGATTACTTTTTTTCTTTTTTTAAGATTTACTCTATATATTAAATCTTATATAATTTATACATAATGGTTATTAGGTTTTAAAATATGAAAAAGAAAGATTAAAACAAAAAAACATAAAGCGTTTAATTACTTTTATTAATAATTATTTTTTTAATTATATTTTTTAATCAAAAGGATGTAATAATAAAAATCAGAATATAGTAGTTAAAGACAAAAGAAAATTTAAAGTTAAATAATAATGTAATAAATAAAAAAATAAAGAAAATAAAACTAATAATTTAGAAATTACTGGTACTTTTTTTCTAAAAATATTGAATGAATTAGATAATAGAGCACATCAAAAAGATAAAACAGTACCAGAAATAGAAGAAGTAAAAAGTAGAAGTAAAATCATCAAGGATAATATTAAAAGTAAAAAGCAAAAAGATGATAGAACAGAAGTAAGTAAATTAAAAATAAGTTATAGTATAGATGGAGTAAACTATACAACAAATAATATAATAAAGAATTTAGAACAAGATAAAGAATATAAAGTATATGTAAAAGTAATAGACGGAGCAGGAAACGAAGTAGTAAAAAGAAGAAAAAGTAAAGACAAAGAAAGTAGAAGAAGTAAGAAATCCAGTACAAAATATAACAACAATAACAAATAAAGATGTAGAAGTAAGAGTAGAAGAAAGTGAATATGAACTAGAAGTATCAGTAGATAATGTACATTTTTATAAACAAGAAAAGAATAAAGCAAAAATAGAAGAAAATGGAGTATATTATTTAAGACATATAGATGAAAACGGAAATACAAGTAGTGCAGTTCCAATAATGATTGCAAATATAGATAAAGAAAAACCAGCAAGTTTTTGTAGTAAATGTAGGAAAAACAACAAGGAAAAATAACAGTAAGTGGAACAACGACAGATAATGTAACATCAAGTGCAAATTTAATATATAAATATAGTATAGATGGAATAAACTATGTAGGAACAAGAGAGTTTGATAATTTAAGACCTGGAAGATATAGAGTATATGTAAAAGCAATAGATGAAGCGAGAAATGAAAGAATAGAAGAAAAAGAAGTAGAGATAGAAAAATATCCCAGGAGTAGAGCATACATTATCAACAACAGGAAAAACAAATAATAATGTAGATATAACATTTACAAATAAAGGAAATTTAATATTACAAGTAAAAAGAAAAATGGAGTATGGGTAAAATAAAACAAGTCCATATTCAGTAGATAAGAATAAGAAAGTAATAGTAAGATATACAGATGGATATAATGTAGGAAGCGAAAAAGAAATAGAAATAACAAATATAGATAAAGTAGCACCGACAGTAAGAGTAAATAAATACGAAGTAGGATATAACGAAATAAAAAGTAGAAGCGGAAGTAGAAGATAACGAAACGAGAAAAAGAAAAATTTAAGAATAGAGTATGCAGTAGATGAAGGAAGTTATCAAACAAGTCCGGTGCTAAATAACTTAGAAGTAGAAAGAACATATTTAGTAAAAGTAAAAGTAACGGATGAGGCAGGAAACGAAACAATAAAAGAAAAAGGAATAACAACGTTAGCTGCCCCAAAAAGTAGGAGAGATAAGGAAATCAACAGAAAGATTAACAAATAATAATGTAGAACTAATAGTAGTAGATAAGAATCCAAACTTCAAGTTAGAATACAGTATAAATAACTTGCCATTTGTAGAATATACAGGAGGCAATATCCAGATAGAAGACAATTACAAAGTAGTATTTAGATATGTAAATCAAAACAATACAGCAGGAGAAGAAAAAGAAGTAATAGTAAGCAATATAGATAAAGAACAACCGGAGATAACAGCAAATAAAGAAAGTACAACAGAGTATAAAAAGAAGTAGAAGTAGAACTAAAAGCAAGAGATAATAATGAGTTAAAGAAACTAGAATATGCAGTAAGTATATCTTCTACAGTAGAACCAAGTACATATAGTAGAGTAAATGGAAAAGTAAAAATAAATAATGTAACAGGGAAATACTATATATGGGCAAAAGCAGAAGATAGTGTAGGAAATATAAGAAAGAAAGTATATGGTCCATATTTGTTAGATAATAAGAAACCAGAAGTAAATTTGGTGTTAGATGGAACAACAACAAATAAAAATCAAACTAAAAGTAGTAGCAAATGATCCAGAAGCAGGAATAAAAAGGGTACTATTATAGTAGAGATGGTGGACAAAGTTATTCAGGATTGCAAGAATCTGGAATATATATGTATACAAGATTAAAGAATGATACAGAATATAAGATCAGAGTAAAAGTAGAAGATAAACTAGGAAATATAGCAGAAAGCGAAATAAAGACGATAAGAACAGCACCACTAGGAAATATCTCAATGACAATAGATGATGATAGTTAGGGCGAAGAAGAAGACGTTATCAGTAACATCAGATCAAATAGTAGGAGAAACGTATTCATATAGTTTAGATAACGGAGTAAATTGGATAGCAATAACAGGAGCAATTTCACATGTAGAAGTAAATAAGAATACTATAGTGAAATATAAAGTAAGTGATGGAGTAAACGAAGATATATCAGATATCGAAGTAACAAAAGTAGATCCGATAAAACCAGAGATAACTAAGTTAGAAGAAGATGTAACTAAAACAAAAAAATGGATCAATAACATTCTTAGTAGAAGCAGAAGATAAGGGACCAGCAACAGAAAAAAATCAGGAATAGATAAATATTCATACAGTATAGATGGAGTAAACTGGACAGCAGATTTAGAGCCAGCAGCATCTTATACAATAGATAATTTAAAAGCTAATACAACTTATAAGGTAAGACTAAGAGTAAAAGATAAAGCAGGAAATGTAGAAGAAAAATCAGTAGATATTAAGACAAAGAACGATTGTTATACAATAAATTCTACAGGATATATAACAGGATATGACTTTGCAGCATGTCCAAAAGACTTAGTTATACCAAATCAAATAAATGGTAAAAATGTAGTTGGAATAGGAACAGGAGTATTTAGAAACAAAGGAATAACAAGTGTTAAGTTCCCAGAAGGAATTAAAGATATTCAATCCTTTGCATTTAAAGATAATCCAATAGTACAAGATGAACTAATATTACCAGCATCATTACAAACAATTGGTTATAATGCTTTTTGATAGTGCAACAGCTAATTATAAAAATTAACTATAAAAGGTAATACTCAAATTGGAATAAATTCATTTGCATCAACAGAAATTGGAGATATAAAAAAATAGAAGGTTCAGCAAACATCTTAAAAATGGCATTTTTTTAAATTCTAAGATAAAGAGTCTTGATTTAGGTAATACAACTAATATTGAAGAAGCAGCATTTAAAAGGTATTGAATTAACTCAAGATACTTTAAATATACCAACTACTCTTATAAATATTGGGCCATCAGCATTTAATTCTGAAAAACTTAAACTGACTAATTTAAATGTGTTGGGTAATACTAAAGTTGGAATCTCGTCCTTTAAAGATGTAAAAGTAGAAAATGTAAAATTTGAAGGAGAAGCTAGAATAGAATTATACGCTTTCTTAAATACTCCTTTGAAAACCATTGATTTTTGGAGAAAAACAAAATTTATTGGAGTGAGTGCTTTCCACAATACACCTATAACAATGAATGAATTAAAAATACCATCTACAGTAGAAATGATAGGTACAAATGCTTTTTATTCAACTACTAAAAAAATATTAATAAAATGATAATAGGTGCTAAAACTATTGAAAATCAAGCTTTTGCTTTAGGACGTATTAAAGAAATAGAATTTACAACAACAGAACATATAAAAAGAAAAAGGCGTTTAATGATATTGGACTTGAAAAATTAAAATTATCTGATAATCTTAAGACTATTGGAACTTATGCATTTAATAATAATAAGATTAATCAAGATAAATTAGTAATACCAGAAACTGTAACAACTGTTGGTACTTCACCTTTTTCTACAGGATATGGAATAACTTTTAAATAAATTAGAATATAAAGCTAAAAGCTGCTATTCCTTCTGTTTTTTTATTAGATCCACAAACCAGTTAATCCTGTAAAAATAAAAAGAAGTAGTTATTGATCAAGTTGAAGGAATAAATGATTATGGTTTATATAATTCAGGTATTCAAAAATTACTTTTAGGAGAAGGATTAAAAACTTTAGGAATTAGAGCTCTTGCAAATAATCCAATAATACAAGATGAACTTATAATACCGTCTACAGTTACTAGAATGGAACAAGAAGTATTTGTTTCAAATAATAAAAAAATAAATAAGGTAACAGTATTGTCAGAAGCTTCAATACCAGCAGCTGGATTTTCTGGAGGAATAGTAGGAGAAGCAGATTTATCACATACGAAAGTAATTGGTCCTAGAGCATTTGATACTACTAATATTACTAAAGTTAAACTAGCTACTAATTTAGAAAGTATTGGAGAAAGAGCATTTTACGAAAACAAATTGGTAATGAATGAATTAATAATTCCAGAAACATTGACTTCTGCTGGAGGAAGTATGTTTTCAAGTAAATTTAAACATATTAATAAATTAGAGTGGAGAACTAAATTAGCAGTACTATATAGAGGATTTTTGGAGCAAAAATCGATAATATTGTAATAACACAAGCAGAAGAGATTGGTGAATTAGCATTCTATGAAAATTTTATACATCAGTAGATTTAGGAAATAAGATGAAGAGAATAGGTAGTTATGGAATTGGATATAATGACTCAAGTTCAACACCAACAATTGTTATTCCTTCAACTATAGAAAATATTGAAAATACAGCATTTTGGTTCTTAAGAAATGGAAAATTAATTGTAAAAAGCAGAAGGAACAATTTCAAATGCACCATGGGGAGTACAAAATAGTACAACTATAGAATATCAAGGATGATTAAATCATCCTTTTTTTATTAGGGAAAAATTTAGTCTATTCTCAGTATTTTTTTCAGTAATAAAGTAATATACTTAAATAATGAAAGGAGAAAAAGATAAATAAATAACTAATTAAATAAATAATAAATAATAAATAAAATTAAAATAATAATGATCAAAAAAATAAATTATAAGGAGGTTTTTATTATAAGATAAATTAATATAAAATATCATAGATAGTCACAAAAAACTTAAAAGTAGTCGTAAAGACTGCTTTTTTTGATATAAAAAGTTTACTAAAAGATATAAGTTTAATATAATCAATATAGTAGGGTATGAAGATATGATAAGAAGACAAAAAGAATCGAAATAGAAAAAAATAAAAAAATAATAGTAGGAATAATTGCAATAGTAATTATTATTTTATTGTTGATAAAAAGGATGTAATAAAAAGAATACGAAGTAATATTTAAAGAAGATAAAGAAAAGACAGTAAAAAGTAATAACAAAAAGAAAAAGTAGAAAGACCAAGCGACCCAGAAAAAAAGAAGGATACAGATTTGTAGGATGGTATCTAAATGGGAAGTTATATAACTTTTGAAGAAAAAGTAAAAGGAAATATAACATTAGAAGCAAGATGGGAAAAGAAAGAAAAAGCAGAAAAAGAAAACTACAAAGTAGAGATAGAATACGAAGAGGGAAAGAAAACAGAAGTAGAACTAACAGAAGGAAAAGTAGTAAAACCAAGTGATCCAGAGAAAGAAGGATACAAATTTGTAGGATGGTATGTAAATGGAAAGTTATATGACTTTAAAGAAAAAGTAGGAAGTAATATAACAATCAAAGCGAAATGGGAAAAAGAAAAAGGAAATAAAAGAAAAGAAGAATATTCAAAAACAGGAAAAAGAATAGATAATAGAGCACATCAAAAAGATAAAAACAGCACCAGAAATAGAAGAAGTAAAAAGTAGAAGTAAAATCATCAAGGATAATATTAAAAGTAAAAAGCAAGAGATGATAGAACAGAAGTAAGTAAATTAAAAATAAGTTATAGTATAGATGGAGTAAACTATACAACAAATAATATAATAAAGAATTTAGAACAAGATAAAGAATATAAAGTATATGTAAAAAGTAATAGACGGAGCAGGGAAACGAAGTAGTAAAAGAAGAAAAAGTAAAGACAAAGAAAGTAGAAGAAGTAAGAAATCCAGTACAAAATATAACAACAATAACAAATAAAGATGTAGAAGTAAGAGTAGAAGAAAGTGAATATGAACTAGAAGTATCAGTAGATAATGTACATTTTTATAAACAAGAAAAGAATAAAGCAAAAATAGAAGAAAACGGAGTATATTATTTAAGACATATAGATGAAAATGGAAATACAAGTAGTGCAGTTCCGATAATGATTGCAAAATATAGATAAAGAAAAACCAGCAAATTTTGTAGTAAATGTAGGGAAAAACAACAAGGAAAATAACAGTAAGTGGAACAACGACAGATAATGTAACATCAAGTGCAAATTTAATATATAAATATAGTATAGATGGAATAAATTATGTAGGAACAAGAGAGTTTGATAATTTAAGACCTGGAAGATATAGAGTATATGTAAAAAGCAATAGATGAAGCGACAAATGAAAGAATAGAAGAAAAAGAAGTAGAGATAGAAAATATACCAGGAGTAGAGCATACATTATCAACAACAGGAAAACAAATAATAATGTAGAAATAACATTTACAAATAAAGGAAATTTAATATTACAAGTAAAAAGAAAACGGAGTATGGGTAACAAAAACAAGTCCATATTCAGTAGATAAGAATAAGAAAGTAATAGTAAGATATACAGATGGATATAATGTAGGAAGCGAAAAAGAAATAGAAATAACAAATATAGATAAAGTAGCACCGACAGTAAGAGTAAATAAATACGAAGTAGGATATAACGAAATAAAAGTAGAAGCGGAAGTAGAAGATAACGAAACGAGAAAAGAAAATTTAAGAATAGAGTATGCAGTAGATGAAGGAAGTTATCAAACAAGTCCGGTGCTAAAATAACTTAGAAGTAGAAAGAACATATTTAGTAAAAGTAAAAGTAACGGATGAGGCAGGAAACGAAACAATAAAAGAAAAAGGAATAACAACGTTAGCTGCCCCAAAAGTAGGAGAGATAAGGAAATCAACAGAAAGATTAACAAATAATAATGTAGAACTAATAGTAGTAGATAAGAATCCAAACTTCAGTTAGAATACAGTATAAATAACTTGCCATTTGTAGAATATACAGGAGGCAATATCCAGATAGAAGACAATTACAAAGTAGTATTTAGATATGTAAATCAAAACAATACAGCAGGAGAAGAAAAAGAAGTAATAGTAAGCAATATAGATAAAGAAGAACCAGAGATAACAGCAAATAAAGAAAGTACAACAGAATATAAAAAGAAGTAGAAGTAGAACTAAAAGCAAGAGATAATAACGAGTTAAAGAAACTAGAATATGCAGTAAGTATATCTTCTACAGTAGAACCAAGTACATATAGTAGAGTAAATGGAAAAGTAAAAATAAATAATGTAACAGGGAAATACTATATATGGGCAAAAGCAGAAGATAGTGTAGGAAATATAAGAAAGAAAGTATATGGTCCATATTTGTTAGATAATAAGAAACCAGAAGTAAATTTGGTGTTAGATGGAACAACAACAAATAAAAATCAAACTAAAAGTAGTAGCAAGTGATCCAGAAGCAGGAATAAAAGGGTACTATTATAGTAGAGATGGTGGACAAAGTTATTCAGGATTGCAAGAATCTGGAATATATATGTATACAAGATTAAAGAATGATACAGAATATAAGATCAGAGTAAAAGTAGAAGATAAACTAGGAAATATAGCAGAAAGCGAAATAAAAGACGATAAGAACAGCACCACTAGGAAATATCTCAATGACAATAGATGATGATAGTTGGGCGAAGAAGAAGACGTTATCAGTAACATCAGATCAAATAGTAGGAGAAACGTATTCATATAGTTTTAGATAACGGAGTAAATTGGATAGCAATAACAGGAGCAATTTCACATGTAGAAGTAAATAAGAATACTATAGTGAAATATAAAGTAAGTGATGGAGTAAACGAAGATATATCAGATATCGAAGTAACAAAAGTAGATCCGATAAAACCAGAGATAACTAAGTTAGAAGAAGATGTAACTAAAACAAAAATGGATCAATAACATTCTTAGTAGAAGCAGAAGATAAGGGACCAGCAACAGAAAAAAATCAGGAATAGATAAATATTCATACAGTATAGATGGAGTAAACTGGACAGCAGATTTAGAGCCAGCAGCATCTTATACAATAGATAATTTAAAAGCTAATACAACTTATAAGGTAAGACTAAGAGTAAAAAGATAAAGCAGGAAATGTAGAAGAAAAAAATCAGTAGATATTAAGACAAAGAACGATTGTTATACAATAAATTCTACAGGATATATAACAGGATATGACTTTGCAGCATGTCCAAAAAGACTTAGTTATACCAAATCAAATAAATGGTAAAAATGTAGTTGGAATAGGAACAGGAGTATTTAGAAACAAAGGAATAACAAGTGTTAAGTTCCCAGAAGGAATTAAAGATATTCAATCCTTTGCATTTAAAGATAATCCAATAGTACAAGATGAACTAATATTACCAGCATCATTACAAACAATTGGTAATAATACTTTTGATAGTAGTCAGCAGAATATAAAAAAATTAGTATTAAAAGGTAATACAAATATTGGAGAAGCAGCGTTCTCAGCAAATAAAATTAAAAAGTTAGAAATACCTGGATCAGTACAAATTGGTAGAGCAGCATTTAGATTGACTGAAATAGAAGAACTTGATTTAGGAAATACAAATACTATTTCTAACGAAGCATTTTTACATGCTAAATTAAATCAAACTAATATTGTTATTCCAGAAACTGTTACTAATGTGCAATCATCAGCTTTTTAAATCACCAAATATACATGCTACAAATGTTATATTTAAAGGGTGATACAGCAATTTATTCAAATGTATTTGATCAAGCCAATATAGATAATCTTAAATTTGAAGGAAAAGCAGTAATTGGACAAGCAGCTTTTTTCAATAGTAAAGTTAAAAACAGTTGATTTTGGAGAAAAACAAAAATTTATTGGAGGTAGTGCATTCCAAAAATACAGCAATAGTTCAAAATGAATTAAAAAAATTCCAGCAAGTGTAGAAAAAGTAGTTAATAATGCATTTTTATTCAAGTGAAAAGAAAATAAATAAATTGATATTAGAAGCAAAAGAAGTTTATTCTAATGCATTTAGATTAGGTAAGATAAAAGAAATAGAAATAAGTAATACTCAAAAATATAGGTGATTATGCATTTAGTAATGTAGAAGTAGAAAAACTAAAATTATCTAATACTATAAAAACACTTGGAAGAGGAGTATTTAATGATAATAGAATTAATCAAAATGAATTATTAATACCTGAAAGTATTGAAACAATTGGAGAAGGTCTATTCCAAACAAAATATGGATTAAACATTAAAAATTAGACTATAAAGCTAAAGCAACAACTCCAATGCATTTTGCTAGAACAACATACTCGGTTAACCCTAATAAAATAGAAGAAATAGAAATAAGTAATACTAAGAAGATAGGTGAATATTCATTTAATTATCTTGGTACTAAGAAAATAACATTACATGAAGGACTTGAAACTATAGAATTTAAAGCATTTCGTGATAATCCACTTGTTCAAGAAGAACTTGTAATACCATCAACTGTTAAATTAGTTGGTGCAGAATCGTTCTATTCTAATACTAAGAACGTTAATAGTCTTAAAAGTTTTAAACAATTCAGAAATTGGTGATTTAGCATTTGCAGCAGGAACTATAAAAGATGTAGATGTTTCAAACAGTAAAGTAATTGGAGTAAAAGCATTTGAAAATTCAGGTGTAGTTAATTTAAAAATTTCTCCATTAATAGAAAAAAATAAAAATATAGAGCATTTGCGGCCAATAAGTTAGATATAGAAGAACTAGTTATACCTAATACTTTTAAATGAAGTAGAAAAAGGAATTTTTTTCAAGAAGTGGAAAGATTAAGAATCTTATTTGGGATAGTAGCTTAAAGATTCCTAGCGAAGCATTTTTATCAACTAGAATTCAAAATATAAAAATTACAAGAGCAGAAGAAATTGAAAATCATGCTTTATATGAAAGTTTATTTACAACTGTAGATTTAGGTCCAAATATGAAGAAAATAGGAGAATTTGGATTAGGTTATAACGAAGCTGGAACAACTCCAACGATTGTAATACCAGCAACAATGGAGGAAAATGCATCAAAAAGCATTTTTGGTTCTTAAGAAATGCTAGGTTAGTAGTTAAAAAGCAGAAGGAACAATTTTAAATGCACCATGGGGAGCACAAAATAATACGACAGTAGTATATGAAGGATGATAAAATCATCCTTTTTATTAAGAAAAATTTAGTGTATTCTCAGTATTTTTTTCAGTAATTAAGTTATATACTTAAACTGTGAAAGGAGATAAAAATATAAAAATTTAAATATTAAATTATAAAAAAATAAAAATGATAATAAGCAAAAAAATAACTAAAAGAGGAGGCAAATAAATAAGATAATAAGTGAATAGAAATAATTATATATAATAAAAATCCATACCAAAAACGTTTAATTAATAGTAAAATAAAAAAGTAGTAACTGATACTGCTTTTTTTATTTTTTTAAAAGTTTACTAAATATTATAAGTTTTATATAATTTATCCAGGAGATTATTATGCTAGTTAGTAAAAAAAGAAATAACAAAAAAATATAAAAAAGAAATAATGTCTTTAAATATAAATTCAACTTTTCAAGAAAAATCCAGCTTTTTGATACTGATATTATTTTAAAAGATTTACATAATTCAATATTATTTGATTCTCAATTAGATAATATAAATATAGAGAAAAGTAAAAATAAAATAAATATAAATTATGACTCATCAAATGGAAAAACTTCTTTTGAAATCGTTAGATTACCAAGTAATGATAATTCTCTTTATATCAAAAAGAGAAGATGTAAAAGAAGATAAAAACTTTGAAACAGTTAATTATACTTTAACAAAAAAATTAATTTAGAAGGAAGTAACATTCACGTATCATCTAAAAATGCTTATATATCTTCGATTGGCAATGAAAAATTATTTTTGAAGAAGAAAAAGAAGAAATATATAATAGTTATGGTATAGAAATATTAAGGACTTTTAAAAGAGTATAAAAAAAGCTAATTTGAATTTAAAATCATTATTTAGTTTAGAAGATTATAAAGATGAAAATATAAATCAGCTTATAGCAGGTCAAATAGATAATAATTTAGATATTTTTTGTAGAAATAAAAAGAAAAAGGAATAGATACAGCTAGAGTTAAAGCAATTGAAGACGTAGAAGGTGATTAAAAATATAATACAGAATTACTTTTTAAATAATAAATATGGCCTTCAAGAAATGAATATTGATTCTCCAAAAATATAGTACAACTTCATATATAGATATTCTAGAACAAGAAGAAATATCTAGTTTAATATCAAAAATCAGATGATGTTAAAAGTACAAGAAGGACTTAGAAGATGGAATAATGAAATATATGATAGATCTATAAATTCTTATGATCCATCTGATGATTTAGAATTAAAAAGTTACAGGAAGAAAAATAAAATAAATAGATATTTGAAAATAAATATCTATTTTTTAAAATTCAAATACTCAGTTAATTCTCAAAAAAATAAAATATATAATATATATAAAGGAGAAAAATATGAAAAAAATATTACTAGTAGAAGATGAAGGTAAAATAGCAAATGCAGTAGCAAGAGGTTTAAAAATATGAAGACTTTGATGTAACTATTGCCAGTGATGGAGAAGAAGCTTTTAGTTTTAGGAAAAGATGAAGACTTTGATTGTATAATATTAGATAGAATGCTTCCTTTAAAAGAGGGGGTAGAAGTATGTAAAGAACTTAGAGAAAGTAATATTAAAAACTCCTATAATTATGTTAACAGCTAAAAAGTGGAGTAAATGATAAAGTAGAAGGATTAGATGCAGGAGCAGATGATTATTTAGCTAAAACCATTTAGTTTAGATGAACTTTTAGCAAGAATTAGAGCTTTACTTAGAAGACCAAATAATATAGTTAGTGATGAATTAAAAAGTAGGTGATTTAATATTAAATACTACTACGTTTGAAGCTAGAAGAGATGATAAATTAATAAATTTAAGTAAAAAGAATATGATTTATTAGAATATTTGATGAGAAATGCTAATAGGATTATAAGTAAAGAAAAAAATCATTAATCATGTATGGGATTTTGATTCCGATATACTTCCAAATACAGTAGAAGTTTACATGGGATATTTAAGAAATAAGATAGATAAACCGTTTAAAGATAAAAAAATGCTTCAAACAGTAAGAGGTTTTTGGCTATAAGTTAGAAGGAGAAGTTAAATGATTAAAAGAAACAAAACCATATTTAAAACTTACATTTATGTATGCTTCAATACTATGTTTTCGTAAGTGTTATATTTAGTACTATTATATATTCTAATACAGTTAATTCTTTTTAATATAAGACCCATAAAGTCTGTTCAGTCTGAAGCTATAATAAAAAAAGAGACAACGAAATAAAAAAAGAAATGTTATTTCATCTAATAGTACTAGACAGTATAATTATTATTTTTAGGTACAATAGGTAGTTATTTTTTTATCTAAAAACATTAAGACCAATAGAAGAAAAATTTAGATTTACAAATGCAATTTATCTCTAATGCATCTCATGAACTTAAAACGCCAATAACTGTTATATCTATGGAAAACGAAGTATTATTAAGAGAAAAAAACATAGTAACGAAGAGCTTTTTAAATCAGATAAAAAGTAATTTGGAAGAAGTTAATAGTTTATCAAAAATTAGTTAATATTTTACTTGAACTTGCAAGAAATAATAAAATAACTTTAGAGAAAGTTAAAGTAACAGATATTGCGAATAATGCTATTGATAAATTAAGAGTACTTTCTAATAAAAAAATATTAATATTTTAAATAATCTTAATAATTTAGAAATAACTGCTAATAAAGATATATTAGAAGAAGTTATTGTAATAGTTTTTAGATAATGCTATTAAATATAGTGATAAGAATACTACTATTAAAAATATATAGTAAAAAAATAGTAAAATATTTATAGAAGATGAAGGAATAGGTATTAAAGAAAAAGATTTGAAAATATATATTTGATAGGTTTTTATAGAGCAGATAAATCCCATTCTACTGAAGGTTATGGGCTTGGTTTATCTCTTGCTAAACATTTAACTGAAAAAGATGAAGTTAAAAAAATATCAGCATATAACAATAAAGATAAAGGATCTACATTTGTAATTGAATAATGGAGGAATAATGTTAGAAGAAATTACAGTAATAAAAAGAGATGGTAGTAAACTAAAATTAAGTGAACTAAAAAGCTAAAGTTTTACTTTATAGTTAATACTGCAACAGGATGTGGTTTTACTCCACAGTATAGTGCTTTAGAAGACTTATATCAAAAATATCATGATAAAGGATTAGAAATATTAGATTTTCCATGTGATCAGTTTGGACATCAAGCACCTGGAAGTGATGAAGAAATTCACAATTTTTTGTACAGTAAAATATCATACTACATTTTTACAATTAAAAAAAGATTGAAGTAAATGGTGAATTTGAAGATAAGTTATATACTTATTTAAAAGAAAAGATAAATAAAGACACTGTTATTGGTGTAAAAAAATAAATTAATTATGGCTGCTATAAAAAGATAAGTAAGACATGTAAAAGAAAAAAATGATATTGTCTGGAATTTTTACTAAATTTTTAGTTGATAAAGAAGGAAATGTTATTTATCGTCTTTCACCTATAGAAAGTCCATATGTTTTTAGAAGAAAAAAAATAAAACAATTATTAAAAAGATTAAGATTTATATTTAGTTATAAATCTTTTTTTATTTGTTTAATATAATAAAATAACATATAATATTTACAGGGTGTTTTATGCTGAGAGTAATTGATCTAGATTTTAAAAATATCTTAAAAAAATATTGATATTGAAGTAAGAGATAATGAAATAGTAAGTATTATAGCTGCTAATAATGTAGGTAAGACATTGTTATGTAATATACTTAATACTACTGTTTCGACAACTTCTAATATTTATCTTAATAATTATGAAATTAATGAAAATAAACATAATTATTTAAGAAGAATTAGCTTTATACCAGAATCTTTCTTTTTTTATTAATGACTTAGTATATCAAGAAATAAAGATGCCTTTATATAATCTTAATTTTAATATAAAAGAAATTAATGAAATGTATCGTAAGGTAGTTAAATATTTAAATATTCAATATCTTTGCGATAAAAAGTATAAAAAGAATTAAATAACTATGAAAAAAATTTTTTTAATATATTTAGCTAAATCTTTAATAACTAAACCAAAGATAATAATAATTGATGATGTTTTTAAAAATTTAGATAAAAAAATTACTATACACAAATATTTTTTTGATATTAAATAAGCTTTAAAAAAACACTTCTTTTTAATAACTTCTATTTATTTTGATCCTATTTTATATAGTGATTATGTTTATTATTTAGAAGATAAAACGATAAAATATAAAGGTAAAAAAAGAAAAATATTTAAATTAGATAATGAATTAGTCAAAGGAAATATTAATATTAATGATATTATTTTATCTTCTTTAGCACTAAACTGTTATGAAGTTATGGATACTGTCGTTAGAGATAAAGAAGATTTGGTGAATATATTATGGTAGTAGCTATACTTGATAAAAAGAGTTAAATAATAAATATTTAGATTTAAACATTTCTACTAAAATAGATATAAATAATATATATATGGACGTAATAAAATCTATTGATATTAAAGTTAATTTAGATTATTTATCACTATCAGATAAAGTAGTACTATTAATAGCGAATATCTCTAATTATAAAGAAAAAAATATTTTAATAGATAAATTATTTAGATATTTAGATACCAAAAAAATACTAAGAAAGTAATAGAATTTTTTAAAAAAACAAAAAAATAAAAAAATATTTATATATTAGAAGATGAAGATTTCTTAATTAAAATATATAAATAAATTATTAATAGATGAAAAAAATAGTTAATCTAGAAGAATATTTTAAAAATAATAATTTATCTTCACTATATGAAATAACAGATATTTTTAAGAAAAAAAGAATATTAAGATAATGTATAACAAAGATTATCGTGATTTTATAAAGGATGTATAAAAAAATGTTTCTAAAAATTAATGTCGTTACAAGACTTATTTCGTTTATTATATTTCTTATAATAGCAATAATAGAGAAAAATACTTACAATTTAGTACCAATATTACTATTATGTATTTATTCTAGTATAGATCATGAAAACTTATTTATAAGTATCTTAAACTTTGTTATTTATACCTATATTTTTTTATAAACTAAAAATATATTGCAGAGATTATCTTAGTTTTAGAATACTTATATTTCTTAATTATATTTATGATTAACTACGATAAAAATTTATTTTTTAAAAAAACTTGGTTTTAAAAAAAGATTTTTATATATAGATTATTACATGGTAAAGAAGAGTTAGAAGAAGTTAAAAAAATCTTATAAATTAAGTTTTAATAGTTTTTTTATAAAAATAAACTATATATAGAATTTACTAAGACAGATATAATCTTTTTATTATTTAACATATTATATTTAATAGTGGTGATATTATGAAATATTTTGGATATATAACATACGATGGTAGTAATTTTCATGGTAGTAGTATAAATTTACCATATAGAACAGTAGAAGAAGAATTTAGTAAAGTATTAAGTAATATTAATAATAAATCTACTAAGTGCTTCTTTTTCTTCTAGATTAGATAAAGGAGTACATGCAATAGCTTTTACCGGTTTGTTTTTGAAATAGAAAAAGATATAAAAACAGATAATTTATTAAGAGCAATAAATAGTTATTTACCAAAAGATATTTATTTAAAAGAATTTAAAAGTAATAAATGAAGATTTTTTTAATAAGAAAACCTTTGTCTAAAAACTTATAAATATTTAATTAATGTAGGAGAATATGATCCTTTAATAGATAAATACACTCTTAATTTAAATAAAAAAATTAGATATAGAAAAATGAAAGAAGCATCTATTTATTTACTTGGAGAACATGATTTTTTTATATGTTTACTGAGTTTAGAGAAAAAGACATCACTATATAAAAACTATTTATGATATAGAAATAAGAGAAGAAAATAATATAGTAACTGTTAGATATAGTGGTAATTCATTTTTAAAAATATCAAATTAGATATATGACAGGTTTACTTTATAGATATTGGTCTTGGTAAAAATGTTAGTGTTGTAAAAAGATTTACTTAATCAAAAAGAAATATCTAGAACATACTTTATAAGTGGAAATGGTCTTTATTTAGAAAAAAAGTAGAATATGGAGAAGATAATGAAAAAAAGTAGTACTAATTGATGGTAATAATTTAATATTTAGATCTTACTATGCTACTGCATATAGAGGTGAGATATTAACTAACTCTAAAGGGTTACCAACTAATGCAGTATATGCATATATACAGATGTTACTTAAAAATAATAGCGGAAGAAAAAAACCAAGTCATATAATGGTAGCATTTGATAAAGGTAAAACATTTAGACATGAAAGTTATGATGATTATAAAGGTGGAAGAAGTGAAACTCCAAAAAGAATTAAAAAGAACAAATTCCTTATGCTAAGAAGGTTACTAGAGCTATGGGAATTACAGTTGAAGAAATAGAAAACTATGAAGCAGATGATATTATTGGGACATATTCTAAAAAAAGATAGACGAAGAGGTTTTTAGTAGTATCTAGTGATAGAGATTTATTACAACTTATATCACCTAATGTAAGAATGAAACTTTTAAAAATGAAAGATTATATTTATTATGATGAAAAGAGTTTTTATGAAGATTATGGTATTAAACCAATAGAAATAATTGATTTAAAAAGCATTAATGGGAGATAGTTCAGATAATATTAAAGGAGTAGCAGGAATAGGTGAAAAGACAGCTTTTAAAAATTATAAAAAGAATATCATACTATAGATAATTTATATAAAAATATAGATGATTTAAAAAGGTAAAGTTAAAGAAAATTTATTAAATGATAAAGAAAGTGCTTATAAATCTTTAGAACTTGCTACCATATATTTAGATGTACCTATAGAAGTTAATTTAGAAAAAAATAGCATATAAAGGAAGTAATGAAGAAGAATTAAATAGTTTATTAAAAAGAACTAGAATTTAACTCTTTAATTAATAAGATGTCTATAAAAAAAGAGTGAAGAAAAACTAGAGATACAAATAGTAGAAGATATTAATTTTAGATTAAACGAAGATTATTCTTTATACTTAGTTAGTTCTAATTTAAGTTATTTTTAAGTCTCTTACTATAGGAGTAGCGATAAGTACAAAAGATAAGAATTATTTTATTAAAAAAAGAATATTTTTAATGAAGCTTTTATTTAATAATAATTTTAATAAATATACATATGATGTAAAAAAAGAGTAGATGTAGCATTATCTCTTTTAAATTTTAGTAATAATATTAATTTTGATAACTATATAGCATATTATTTACTTAATGAAAAAAATAACTGAAGATATATCTTTTATTATGTTAAATAAAGGATATGATGTTAAGTTAAACGAAGATATCTTTAAAAAAAGATAAAGTATTAATCGAAGAAGAAACATTAATTAACGATGCTTGTAAGAAAGCTAGGTTTATATATGAAGAAAAAGAAAGATTAAAAGAAGAGATAGAAAAATAATCTACATTATCTTTATTATGATATTGAGTTAAAACTTGCTAGTATTTTTAGCTAATATGGAAAAAGAAGGAATATTAGTAGATAAAGATTACTTAGATAATTTAGAAAGTGAGATAAAAGAAAAAAACTAAAAAAACTTTAGAAGAAAAAAATATGCTATATCAGAAGAAGAGTTTAATATATCTTCACCCTAAACAACTTGGAGTTATTCTTTTTGAAAAAAATTAAATATTCCATATCCAAAGAAGAGTAAAAATTCTAATTATTCTACTGATAAAGAAGTTCTAGATAAGATTAGATTATTTAATCCAATAGTTAGTTTAGTAGAAGAATATAGAATGCTTTGCTAAGCTTTAATTCTAACTATGTAGTAGGTTTAAAAAGAACAAATAATGTCTGATAATAAAGTACATACTATATATAATCAATGTTTAACAAGAACTGGAAGACTTTCTTCAAAAAGATCCTAATCTACAAAAATATACCTAATCACGATGAGTATGGAAGACTTATTAGAAAAATGTTTTGTATCTCAAGAAGGTTATACATTTTTTTATCAAGTGATTATTCTCAAATAGAACTTAGACTTTTTGCAGAACTATCTAATGTAGAATCTTTAAAAAGAAGCATTTATTGATTCTGAAGATATACATAGTTTTACAGCATCTAAGATATTTAATAAAGATATAAAAGATGTTACTAAAGAAGAAAGAAGTAGAGCTAAAGCAGTTAATTTTTGGAATAATATATGGTATTTCATCTTTTGGTTTAGCAAATGACTTAGGAATAAATGTGAATGATGCTAAAGACTTTATCGATAGATATATGGAGAAGTTTGATGGTATTAAAGATTATATGAAAAAAAGAAGTAGAGGATGCTAAAGAAAAAGGTTATGTAACAACTATAATGAATAGAAAAAAAGATATATAGATGAAATAAAAAGCAAGTAACTATATGATTAGAATGCAAGGAGAAAGAATGGCTTTTAAATACTCCTATTCAAGGTAGTGGAAGTGATATTTTAAAGAAAGCTATGATAGATATAGATAGTGAATTTAAAGAAAAATATTAAAAGTAAAATGTTACTTCAAATACATGACGAACTTATTTTTTGAAGTAAAAAGAAGAAGAAAAAGAAATAGTTAAAAAAATAGTTAAAGAAAAAAATGGAAAATGCTTTTTAAATTATCTGTTCCTTTTAGTAGTAGATATTAATATGGGAAAAGATTTATACGAAGCTAAATAGGAGGTATTATGCCAGAATTACCAGAAGTTGAAACAGTAAGAAAAATTACTTGAAAAAGTGCAAAATAAAAGAATAATGATGTAGAAATAATCTATGATAAGATTATTAAAAATGTAGATCCTAAAACTTTTTAAAGACTCTTTAAAAAAATCAAAAAAATATTAGATATTAAAAGATATGGTAAATGGTTAATATTTTTGTTTAAGTGATTATTATTTGCTTTCTCATCTTAGAATGGAAGGTAAATATTTATATAAAGATAGTAATGAAGAAATAGAAAAACACGAACATATTATTTTTTTCACTTAGGAGATAAAAATTAATTTATAAAGATGTAAGAAAGTTTGGATGTATGTATTTATTTGATAAAAACAATAGATATATATAATGTAAAACCACTAACTGATGTTGGTTTAGAACCTTGGGATAAAAAAATTAAATGTAGAATATTTAAAGGATAAATATATTAAAAAAATATACCTATTAAAACACTTCTTTTTAGATCAAACTATTTTTAACAGGTATAGGTAATATATATGCTGATGAAATACTTTTTCTTATCTCATATTAATCCTTTATTAAAAAGGAAAAGATTTAACTAATAAAAAAATTTAGAAGATATAATAAAGAACACTTGTTTAGTTTTTAGAACAAGGTATAAAAAAATGGTGGAACAACTATTAGAAGTTATACATCACTTGATAATGAATCTGGTCATAATCAAAATAACTTATTAGTTCATAAAAAGAGAAAATGAAGAATGTAAGAATTGTTCTAGTTTAATTAAAAATTAGGATAGGTGGAAGATCTACTTATTATTGTGAGAAGTGTCAAAAATGAATGGATTTATATTAGTAAATAAGAAAAAAAGATATGACTTCTAGAGATGTAGTTAATATTTTAATAAAGATATTAAACACAAATAAAATTGGTCATACAGGAACTCTTGATCCTTTTTGCAGAAGGAATATTACTTGTTGCAGTTAATAAAGGATTAAAAAGTAGTAAAGTTACTTAATTATAAAGATAAAGAATATATTGCTAAAGTAAAACTTGGAATTAAAACTGATACTTTAGATATGACAGGTAATATTTTTAGAAGAGAAAAAGAAGAACTAAATAAAGAAGAATTACTTGAAGTATTAAAGAGTTTTATAGGAGATTATTCTTATGAAGTACCAATATATTCTGCTATAAAAGTAAATGGTAAGAAGTTATATGAATATGCAAGAAATGATCAAAAAGTAGAACTTCCAATTAAAAAATTCTATATATATGATATTAAGTTAATTGATTTTTAAAGATAATAGCTTTTACATTTAGTGTTAAAGTATCAAATGGTACTTATATAAGAGCTTTTAGTTAGAGATATATCAAAAAATTAAATAAACTTATGACTTTAGAAGAACTTACTAGAACAAAAAGTAGATAATTTATTAATTGAAAATTCTTATACTCTAGAAGATATAAAAAAATAATAATTTTAAATTATTAAAAAAATAAATGATTTACTTAATTATAAAGAAGTAGAACTTAGTAGAGATTTAGAAGATAAAGTATTAAATGGTAATAAGATAAAAATTAGATGAAAAAGAAGATAATATATTATTTATAAAAAGAAAAAGAAGAAATAGCAGTATACACTAGAGAAGAATGTGATATATTTAAAGTATTAGCGATGATAAAGGTATAACAAATTATGAATAATAAAATATATTTAGATGAAGAAGGTTATAAAGAGTATTTAAAAAGAAATAGAAGATTTAAAACAAGAATTTAATAATAAAGCAAAAGGTGGAAACAGAAGCAGCAGAAGCTGCAGTAGGAGATGGGTGGCACGATAATTTTGATTTTTGAAGAAGCTAAAAATTTGAATATTCGCTATCTTATAAATTAAAAGAAAAGATTGCCAATTTAAAAAAATATAGTTATATTAAAAAAATAAATCTAATAAATATATAAATATAAACGATTATATTTCTTTAACTCTTATATATGGAGATGACGATCAAGAAAAAAATAATTGTTAAACTTATCGGTTCACCAAATCCTGGTTTTAATGAAGAGTATCAAGAAATAACTTTAAATTCACCACTTGGTAAAGAACTTTTTAAATAAAGATAAAAAAATTATAAAGGTAGTTACTTTGTTAATAATAAAAATAAACTTTATAATTCATGATTATAATAAAGAAAGAGATAAGTTAATTAATAATTAATACTTAATTGCTATAAAAAAATATAAATTGTGTTATAATCTTTTTGATGAAAAACATTAATAAAAAAATTCATATATATTTATAGATTTTGATGGAGTTATTTTTAGATACTGAAGTTAGGTTAGAATACATGAAGGGAGATAGAACTTGGGAAGAGTTTTTCTCCTAGTGTAGATTGGACTAAACTTATAGAAGAAGCAGAGGAGATAGAATCATCTATTGAAAATCTAAAAGAAATAGAGAAGATGTATAAACATGTATTTATTTTTATCTAAAGTACATACTATTCATGAGATGAAAGAAAAACAAGCTTTTTTTAAGAATAGTAATATTTTTTTATACCAATACATTTTTGTTCCATATTCATCTAATAAATCTGATATTGTAATACCTAAAAAGAATTATTATTTAATAGATGATTTAGAAGCAAATGTTATAGATTGGAATAAAAAAAGGTGGAGTAGGAATACATTTTAGTAAAATAAAAAAAGATAATAGCATATCATCTTTTAAAAAGAATTATTAATAAAAAGGAGAAAAAAACGATGAGTGGACATAGTAAATGGGCAAAAAAATTCATAGACAAAAAGGATTAATAGATCAACAAAGAGGAAAAAGTGTTTCCAAAGAATAGCAAAAGAAATATATATTGCTGCTAAAGGAACAAATGGAAAAATTGAAGATAATCCATCTTTAAGATTAGTAGTAGATAAAGCTAAAGCTTTAAATATGCCAAAAGATAACATTGAAAAAGCAATTAATAAAGCTATTGGAGCAGGAGATACTGAACAGTTAGAAGAAATAATGTATGAAGGTTATGGATCAGGTGGAGTAGCTATCATGGTTTACTGTTTAACTGATAATAAAAAAATAGAAGTGCTATGTTAGTTAGATCGACATTTACAAAAACATGGTGGTAATTTAGGTACTAGTGGATCTGTATCATATCTTTTTCAAAAAGAAAAAGGTGTGATAGAATTTTTCTAAAGAATTAATGGATTCTGAAAAAAATGTTAGAAACAGCACTTATGGCAGGAGCACTTGATACTACTTCAACAGAAGAAAAACTATATAATTTATACAGAACCAGAAGATTTAAATACAGTTAAAGAAGCTTTTTGTTGCTGAAGGAATAAACTAGTTTTTGAAAAAAATTAGATGTAGAGTTTGTTGCTGATACTACAATTGAAGGAGACGATGAATTCTATGAAAAGAATGGAAAAACTAATTGAAGCATTAGAAGACATCGATGATGTACAAAGTATTTATCATAATTTAGCTTAATAAAAAAACAGTTAATAATATCATTAACTGTTTTTTTGTAATAAAAGTAGATAACTCTTCATTTATTACCAAGGAATTACTTCCTTAATTATTATTTATAATAATTTTATTGTTTTATCAACAAATTTTTTTAATTTATTTGTTTTTTTCTGTAAAGAAAAAGTCCTAAATACTTTTATTTAATCTATTATTTTAGTATAATTTAATTAAGGAGGATTAATTATGTATAATTTAGAAGCTTACAATAAACTACAAGGATTTAATATGTGGATGTTTGTATCTTTTGTATTAGGACTAGTAGCAGCTATTTTTAGTTTATGTATTATTTTTTTAAATAAAAAAAGCAGATGAAAAAGAACAAGGTGTAGTAAAAATTCTGTCGTGATTTCTTAAATTTTGACTTTTTAACATTAGAAATATTACTAAAAGTAGCATATGTAACACTTACAGTTATGTTTTGTATTAGGTTCATTTGGATTCTTATATTTAGGTAGCATTCAAGGATTCTTAGGATCTTTATTTATTGCACCAGTTTTATTAAGACTTGCATTTGAAGGTACAATTTTACTTTTTAAAACTTGTTAAAAATACAGAAGAAATTAACAAAAAAATTAAAATAATTAAAGTAAAAGCACAGTTAATAGTTAATTAATTGTGTTTTTGTCTTAAAATGATATAATGGATTTAAATTTTTTTAATAATATGGAGGAATTTGTTAAAAAAATTAGCGCTAGGACCAATTTGGTTGACGAGGAGATAGAGTATCGAAATATTCAGCGGATGCTATCAAAGATAATTTTTAAAAAAAGCAAAAATTAATATTGTAACAAAAAGATTATCAGAAAAGGAAATTTATGTGTGGAATAGTAGGTTATGTAGGACATAAAGAAAATGTACTACATGTTTTTAATTGATGGATTGAAAAACTGGAATATAGAGGTTACGATTCATCTGGACTAGCTTATGTAAAAAAATAAAAAAAGTTATTGTAAAAAAAGAAGTTGGAAGAGTAAGTAATTTAGAAAAGAAAATAAATACTCTAGAAAAAAACTAATATTGGTATTGCTCATACAAGATGGGCAACGCATGGTAATGTTACTAAAACTAACTCTCATCCTCATAAAGAAGGTGATATCGTTTTTAGTACATAATGGAATAATTGAAAAATTATTTAGAATTAAAAACAAAATTAATTGATAAAGGATATAAATTTATATCCCAAACCGATACTGAAGTTTTAGCAGCTTTTATAGATTATTATATGAAAAAGATAAAGAAAAATATCTTTAAAAATCATAAAAGAAAAAAAATAATAGGAAGTTATGCAATAATATTCATAGATAAGAAAGAACCTAATAAACTTTATGTTATGAAAAAAAGATTCTCCTTTGATTATTGGAAAAGAAGAAGATGGATTTAAAATAGCAAGTGATATAGCAGCACTTGAATCTAATAAATATTATTTGCTTGATAATTATGATTATGCAGTCATTACTAAAGATGATATAAAAATTTAACAAAGAAAAAAAGAATTATTAACATTTGATAAAAATAATGATAGCAATTTAGGAAATTTTTAAGCATTACATGTTAAAAAGAAATTTACGAAGAAGAAAACGTAGTTAAAAATATAATAAATTATTATTTAAAAGATGAAGAAACTTTTTTTAAAAAAAGAGTAATTAATTTAAATAATTATGACAAAATAGATATAGTAGCATGTGGTAGTGCTTATCATGCTGGTATGATTGGTAAATATATTTTAGAAGATAAGTTGGATGTTAGAATAGATGTAGCAAGTGAATATCGATATAGAAAAACATCTTGATTTTTAAAAAAATAGTTTATTAATACTTATCTCGCAATCTGGTGAAACTGCAGATACTTTTAGCTTGTTTAAGTAATGAAAAATATCGATTCTTTAGGAATAGTTAATGTAGAGACATCAAGACTTGCAAGAGAAACGAAGTATCAAATGTTTTTAAAATGTGGCTCTGAAGTAGCAGTAGCAACAACTAAAAGCTTATTTATCCCAAGTTCTTATGATGAAATTACTAAGATATAGATTAGATAATGATTACCAAAAAAAGCTTTTAGAATATTTTTAATAAATTACTTATTAATATACCTAAAAATTTAAAATTTAATTATGAAGAAATAATAAAATTAATTGCAAAACAGTGTTTTTTTATAGGAAGATTAATAGATTATGCAATAAGTTTAGAAGCCAGTTTAAAATTAAAAGAAATATCTTATATAAAATGCTGAAAGTTATCCAGCTGGAGAATTAAAAACATGGTACTATTTCTTTAATTGAAAAAATACTGTAGTTATAGGAATAATTACTGATGAAGAAATGGCGTTAAAAACAAGTTCGAACTTAATAGAAGTAAAAGGCAAGAGGAGCTATTACTATTGCTGTAGTTAAAAAGAATTTAAAAAGAATTAGTTAAAGCAGATTATTATATAGAAACACCTGAAGAAGTAGATTTACTTACAATTATAAAAAAATTCAATTACTTTCTTATTATGTAGCCGATCTTTTAAATAGAGAAATAGATAAGCCAAGAAATTTAGCTAAATCAGTTACAGTAGAATAATAAGTTCTTGAAAAAAACAACAATTTTTTTGTATCATAAACTCTTATAGGACTTAGATATGAAAAGAGAAGGAAGAATATATTACGATGATAATGTAGAAGATGCTAGATCTTTATATTTAAAAAGAAATATCATTTTATTTAGATATTACCAATTATCTTTTTATATAATTATGAAAAAAATATTAACAGTAAAAAGAAAATCTTATTTTTAATTAGTAATATAAAAAGTTAATAAGTTGTTAAAAATATTTAAAAATACTGTTAGTAAAATTAATGTAGATAAAGAAAAATTAGATTATATACTATATTTATTCAATAAAATTGTTTCTCGTACATCTAAGATAGAATTTAAAAGTTTTTAAGGAAGAATTAACAAGAGTAGAAGACTATAGAGCTGGTAAAAATTTTTAATTTTTTTAGTTCATACTATTACTCCTGGTAATAATAGATTAACTAATAGTTCGGATATAACATCAGCATCTTTTAATAAATGAAGAAAAATATAGCTTTATTTGTAAATGGTGAAAATGTTAACACTTATGGTTACATACTAGAATGTGATTTAGATAATATTATAGTTTCTTGTAATGCTGATGTTTTTTTCTGATATAAAACCAAAAGAAGTAAAAAAAGAAGATAATAAAAAAACATTTGATAAGTATTTTTAAATATGATAATTTTGAAGTTAAAAATATCACCAGTAAATATGCATGGTATATCAAATATAGCAAAAAAATAATACCACTTAATTATTTGAAAAAGAGTGAATGTTGATGAATGTATTAAAGCTAACTTTGAAAAGTTAAATTATGATAATGCTGAAATTTATAATGAAATAGTACTTTTAAATAATGAAAAAAATTAATTAAAAAAAGCTGTGTTTGTTAGAACTTTAGGAGATAGAACTATTAGTAAAGACTATAAAAAAAGCATTAGAATTATCTAAAAAAATCTGGATTACCATTGATAGAAATAGATCTTAGTTTATATAGAGAACAAAAGCAATTTAGATCTTTTAACACCAGAAGAAGAGAAAAAAATAAAAGAAAGATTTTTAGAGATATTAAAAGAAGACAACGAGACATATATTGCGTATTATTTTTTTCTGACAAAAAGTATTTCTTTTTGATAGTAGATGTATTGAGATGTATAAAGAGTTAAGAGAAAAAAAGATATTTGGACGAAAAAGAATTAAAAAAATATTTACTTGATTTTTTTAAAAAAAGAAAACGTAAAGAATAAAGTTAAACAAAATATCATAAAAAAACTAATAACTTATATTATTAGTTTTTTTGTTTTCTAATTTTACTAAAGTAGTAGATAAATGTTATAATCTTTTTAGAGAAATATATGAAATTAATATCTTGGAATACAAATGGAATAAGAGCGTGTCTTAATAAAGGATTTATGGATTTTTAAAGAAATAGATGCTGATATTTTTTTGCAGTACAAGAAACAAAAATGCAAGAAGGACAAGTTGAAATAAAAACAGATGATTATTATCAGTACTATGATTCTGCTGTTAAAAAGGTTATTCTGGTACATTAGTGTTTACTAAAGAAAAACCACTTAGCGTTAGAAAAGGACTTGGCATAGAAGAACATGATCAAGAAGGTAGAGTAGTTACATTAGAGTTTGAAAAAAATTTTTATTTTGTTAATGTTTATGTACCTAATTCAAAAAGAAAAAAACTTTTAAGACTAGATTATAGAATGAAATGGGAAGATGATTTTAGAAATTATTTAAATAAGTTAAAACAAGAGAAAAGCGTTGTTGTTTGTGGTGATTTAAATGTAGCTCACATGGAAATAGATTTAAAAATCCTGATACAAATCATTTTAGTGCTGGATTTAGTGATGAGGAAAGGAATAAATTTAGTGAACTTTTTAAATGCTGGATTTATAGATACGTTTAGATATTTATATGAAGATAAAGTTAAGTATTCATGGTGGAGTTTTTAGAACTCAAGCCAGAGAAAAGAAACGTAGGATGGAGAATAGATTATTTTTTTAGTAAGTAGTGATTTAAAAGATAAAATTAAAGAAGCAGATATTCTAGATCAAGTGTATGGATCAGATCACTGTCCAGTATTATTGGAGTTAGATATATAATGAAAAATAGCGATATTTCAAGAAAATTTAACTGTTGGAGGAATACAAAAAAATCTTTAATAAATCTACTTAATAACCTAGATTATTCAAAAAGTATCAGTTGATTGTTATGTGGTTAATGATGTTAATTTTTTTATACAGAGGGAATATCTAAAAAGTAAAATTAAAAATTGATAGCACTTCCAAAAAAATTTGTAAGTACTTGCCATTTTTTAGTTAAATATTTTTATAATCCTAAAATATATGAAAAGTATGATGTTACTATAGATTTTTTTCTTCATACTCACAAGAAACTGCTATAGCAGCAATAAAAAAACTAAATCTGATAAAAAAATATAATGTGTCACGATCAAATGTTAGAAAGAATGAAACATGAAATAAAAATATAAATATTTAGTTTTTTTATGAATAAAGAAAAAAATATAAATATTTTTGATAGTGTAATAGCAGTGTCTAAAAATTCACTTAATGAATTTAATACATATTTTTAAAAAGATGACAGTTATATTTTTACCTAATATAGTTGATGATAAAGTTATTAAAGAATTAAAAAAAGAAGTAGTTAACTTTAAAGTCGATAAAAAAAGTATATTAATGTAGTATCTTTAGGAGATTTACTCATGCTAAGGGATATGACTTGTTACTTGATATATTTAGCAAATTAAAAAAAGAACTGATATGAGGCTTTATTTAATAGGATCTGGAGAAGATTTTGATAAAAATAACTTTTACTTGTGAAAAAGTATAATTTGGAAGATAGAGTTTTTACTTGGTAAAATAGCAAAATCCTTTTTCCATATTTAGCGCAAATGGATTTATATGTTGGAATGTCTAGATATGAAGGACAAGGTATGGCATTTATTGAAGCTTATGCTTTAGGATTACCTGTTATTATTCCAAAGCATTTAGAAAAAGACACAAGATATTGTTAAAGCTACTAAGGATATAAAAAGCTTTTAGAAAAGTTTGAAAGAACTAGAAAGACTAGTAGATCATTAAAAAGAATATAATAAAGATATACTAGATAAATTTTTATAAGATAATAGGAGAATAAAAATGGATGTTTCTATAATAGTTCCAGTTTATAATGCAGAAAAAAACTATTGAAAGATGTTTGGATTCTATTTTAAAACAAATAACAACTTATAAATATGAAATAATAGTAATAGATGATGGTTCAACAGATGATTCATTAAAAAAAGATAGAAGAATATAAAAGATTTATAAAAAAATAATAAAACAAAGTAATGGTGGACCAGGAAAAGCTAGAAATAGAGGTATAAAGGAAGCTCAAGCTCCATTTTTTTACTCTTTGTAGATAGTGATGACTATGTAGCGAATAATTTTGTTGATACATTTTTTTAAATGTAGAAAAATACAAATGCTGATATGGTTATATGCAATTTTATAAGAGATAACAACTCTACTTTAGTAAAAAGAAAAATAAAGGGAAATATAAAGAATATACTAAAGATTTTAATGATGTTTTTAATGATGGAGTTTCATTCCTGTAATAAACTTATAAGAAAGAGCATTGCACTTAATAATTTATATCCTGAAAAATATGGTTTTTTGAAGATGTAGTTGCAATATCTAATATGATAGTAGATTGTAAGAAAATAGTAAAAATAGAAGATTATTTATACTATTATGTTACGACACCTTTTTTTCTATAACAAGAGAACTTAATGAAAAGAAATTAAAAAAATCATATCTTAGCTTATAGTTTGATGAAAAGATAAGTTGTTAATACATGGATATAAAGATTTTTTTATGAATATATTGGTATAGAAATATATTTAATAGATGTATTTATTAAATACATAAAGATGAATAAGTTAGAAAAAGCTAAAAAAAGTAAAAAGAAGAATTTACTTTTTTAAATAAAGATTGGTATAGCAATAAATTTATTAAAAACTATGCCTTTAAAAAGAAAGTGTTTTTATATTTTTATTAAACGTAATTGGCTTTTTTTAATAAACTTAATTTTTTTAATAAAAAGGAAAAAGATAATGGTGAAATCTAAATTAAAATTAGCAGTATTTATTGAAGGTATAGATAAATATAAAAAAATATTTTTAGAATTAGTTAATAGATTAGATAAAAACTTAATCGAAGTAGATGTCTATTCTTTGAAGTTATTTAATTCTAAATATTCTTTTTAATTTATATTTTTAGAAGACGTAAATTTTTATTTCATAAGATATATAAAAAGTTATGATGTAGTAATTGCTCTTTGGAGTTGATAAAGATGTAATCAAATATGCCATCAATACTAATGCTAATTTAAAAATTTTATTTAGTTATGATGAGAAAATAAAAAATATCCTAAATTTAATAAAATAGTAAGAGAATATGAAGATTATACTTATGTAGATGAAAAAGTTATTTAAAAAAAGAATTTACCAACAGTAAAAGTATTTAATGATAATATTATTATTTCGTGTATGAATAAAGAAAAATTATTAGATTATACAAAAAGATATTAACTATGTGTTTGAATTAAAACAGTTTGAAAAATAAAGATTTATTTTCTTATTTAGAAACAAATTATTATATATATTTAAAAGAAGGAGTAGAAGATTTAGATAATATGCTTAAATGTTATCTTTTAGGTGCTACTATATTTGAAGAAGAATATTCTGATATTATTGGAATAAAAACTAAAAATTAAATGCTTTTAAAAAGTTTTTAAAACTAAAGCTAAAAAAAGTTAATAATTTATCAAGTTATAATAAAAATAATGAATAATTTCTTAGATTTAATTAATTACAAGAATTATCATTAAAAACTATAGTTATTATCATTATTTTTTTAATGTTTATTATTTGAGTTGTATTAAAGATATTTTTGAAGATCATTTTTATTAATTGAAGGATTAGATAAGAATGTAAAAATCATAATAAATATCTTTTTTTAATTTAGTAAATAACTCTTCATTTACTTTTTACAGTAGTTAAATTATAATTGTTTTTTTGTATGATGTTGATGCTATAATTATCTAGTTTTTTTGAGTTACTTTTTAATGTTTTTTTAAAAAAATGCATTCTTTTTGACAGAAAGATTTATCAAAAACACTTTCTTTATCTGTAATAACATAATCTTTTTATACTTTTCTTTTTTTCATCATATGAACTGTTACAAGACATAATCTTTATTTTGTCATATTCGTAAATTTTATATTGATATTTATCTACATTAGTAATTTTTTAATGCATTTTTAAGCAATGTATCAATAGAGTGGCTTTTTTAAATAACTATCTAAAGTATAAGAATTAATTTTTTTAAATTATCTATATTAGAAGTATAAAAGGTTATATCTTGATAATTTAAATACTTATTTATTAAGATATCAGATTTGTTATATGTAAAATCAAGATATTCTTTTTATATTTACTAGGATATTTTTAGTTTTATAAAATTAAAAAGACACATTAATTGATTCATTAAATTTTTCTTTTGTTCTCTATATTCTCTTTTTACAATATAAAATGGACCTATAAAAAGTTGCTTATTGTTGTTATTATTTATTATATTTATAGAAAATAATGGAAAGTGGTCATTTTTGACTCTAAAATAATCTATAATAGCAAAATTTATAAATATTAAAATTAATATTATTAATAATTTTCTTTTTCTTTGTCGTTTTCATCACCACCATTATACAATATTTTCTTATTTTTCTATATTTTTTTAAATTTTTTTGATATAATAACACAAGGTGGCAATATGAAAGTTAAATATGAATTAATAAAAAATGAAAAACGCAAGATATGGAATGCTACATACTAATCATGGTAGTTTTGAAACTCCCATGTTTATGCCAGTTGGTACTCTTGCAACAGTTAAGACTATGTCTTTTGATGAAATAAAAAGATACTAAAGCAGGTGTTATATTATCTAATACTTATCATTTACATTTAAGACCAGGAGAAGATTTAGTAAGAAAAAGCAGGAGGACTTCATAGTTTTATGAATTGGGATGGACCAATACTTACAGACTCAGGTGGTTTTCAAGTGTTCTCTTTAGCAAGACCTAAAAGATATTAGTGAAGATGGAGTTAAATTTAAAAGTCATTTAGATGGAAAAAATTTGTTTTTAACACCAGAAAAATCTATCGAAATACAAAATAAACTTGATTCAGATATCGCTATGGTACTTGATGAATGTCCTCCATATCCATCAACTCATATGTATATGAAAAACTCTATAGAAAGAACTTTTAGATGGGCGAAAAGATGTTTAGATGCACACAAAAATGAAAATCAAAGTTTATTTGGTATAGTTCAAGGTGGAGAATTTGCTGATCTTAGAAAACTGAGTGCTGAATATACTACATCTTTACCATTTGATGGTTTTGCAGTAGGTGGAGTTAGTGTTGGAGAAGGACAAAATACTAAGATAAAAAAATGGTAGAACTTGCAACTCCTTATTTACCTGAAGATAAAGTTAGATATTTAATGGGAGTAGGTGAACCCATTGATATGCTTGAAGCAATTGATAGAGGAATAGATATATTCGATTGTGTTTTTATCTACTAGAATTGCAAGACATGGTAATTTTTACAAGAGAAGGTAGAGTAAGCATTAAAAATGCTAGATTTAAAGAAGATTTTTACTCCATTAGAAAAACTTGTGATTGTTATGCTTGTAAAAAAATCATACAAAAGCTTATATTAGACACTTACTTGTATGTAATGAAATGTATGGTATGAGACTTTTATCTATACATAATACAAGGTTTTTTTAATAAAAATGATGGAAGAAGTAAGAGAAGCAATAAAGAACAATAATTTTAAAGATTATAAAAAAATAACTTTATAAAAAAATTATAAAAAAAGTATAATTTAAATATATGAAGATATTATAGATATTCCATTATTTGTAGTTATGATTTTTACTTATAGCAATTGGTATTGTTATGATTTTTTTCAGCTAGTAATGTTTTTTTCAGTTGTTAGATATAATCAAAGTCCATTAGGATACTTTTATAAAGCAATCGATTTGGGCTTTTATAGCATTAATAGGATTTTTTTATAATATTATTTATTGATAGTAAGCATTATAAAAATTGTATATCCAGCTCTTTTTAATAATAATTGGAGCTTTGGTGTTTTTAATATTTAAAGGAAGCTACATTAATAAGACTAGGGATGGTTAAATCTTATTCCTGGAGTTGGTATTCAACCTAGTGAATTATTTAAATTAGTATATATATTATTAGCATCAATTTATTATGATCAATATAAAAATAAATTAGATGATCCAAAAATATTTAGTGTTTCCAATAGGTTGGGGATTACTAGGAGCAGGACTTGTATTTTTACAACCTGACTTTGGTACTGCTATGGTTATAACTTTAGTTATAATATTTATGTTCTTTATTAATCCAGTTGGTAAGTATATAAAGAAGATGGTATTTATTTTTTATGATATTAATATTAAGTCTTGGAATATTATCGTTTTTCAAGTATTTATAAAAATTATCTAAAGAAAAACAAAAATCGTATAAATACTCATGGTGTTTTGTACTTCTGAAAGATTTTATACAGATGGGAACCAATTATGCAATAGTTTAATAGCTTTTAATAATGGTGGACTTTTTGGTAAGGGACTTGCTAATTCGAGTCAAAAATATTTGTATTTACCAGAAAGTCATACGGACTTTATTTTTCCTGTAATAGTAGAAGAGTTAGGAATAGTAGGTGGAATAGTAATCATTTTATTGTTTATGTTTATGTTTTTATCGTATTATTTTAATTGCTAGAAGTAGTTATAATAATTTTCAAGCTTCTTATTCTTATGCCATAATGTTTTTGATGGCGTTACATCTTTTTGTAAATATAGGTGGAGTTTCTACTTTTATACCATTGACAGGGATACTGATTCCATTTTTAAGTTACGGAGGAACAAGTTTGCTATTTAATGTTATAGCTCTGGATTTATTCAAAGAGCGAGAATAGAAACTCGATTAAAAAGAAAGATTTATAAAGAAGAAAAGTATAGGATTATGATAAATATAAAAGAAATTTTAGAGGAAATAGAATTTAAGGAAAATAAATGAACTAATAAATAATTTTTGAAAATGAAACTGAAAGATTAGAGTTTGCAAATATATTGTCTGGATATAAATATCTTATTTTTATCAGATAAAGAAAAAGAAAAAGAAATTAAATTAAAACTTCTAGATTATATAGATAAACAAAAATATTCATCTGATATTCTTGAAGATAAGAAAATAAAATTTAGCTTTATTACAAAATCAAGAATTAGAAAATTTAAGAAAATTTTATATAGAGAATCCAAAATATAGATAAAGATTTATCTTTTGGAAAAGGTAGATCCTCTTATAGAAAAGTTAGATATAAAAATCTAAGAAAATAATACAATTAAATTTAGATAATATAAAAAAGCAGAAAGTCAAAAACAACCTATAAGTTTTTGAGATGGATTATTTTTGTTGCCTAGAAATATAAGAATGGCTTTAATTACTATGGCTGGATGTAGTATTAAAGAAATAACGGAAGATAAAAATAATATACGATTTGAATTTTAAAAAGAATTTAAATTTTTGAAGATTATAAAGATTTGTTTGATCAAATTAACCATTTTTTAAAATGATAAAAATTTAGATATAATTTTAGACTTGTTTAGTGAAAAAGAAACTGAAAGAATTAAGAAAATATTAAAAATTAATGGAATAACAAATTTTTGATCAAATAAAAAGATTTTTGCTGTTCCAATTTCTGAAGAAAGTTTTTTTATAAGAAAAATTTATGGGACTAGTTTACCTTTTATCGAGAGATTTTTGTACTTATATAGATGATCTTTATGTACTATCTCTTGCATATTACGATGAATTTTATGGAAATTTTATTTCAGATGAATATTCTCAAACGCCACAACAGAAAGCTAATGATATAGATAAAGCTGCAAAAACAAGAAATTAATAAAATTCTATCTTCAATAGAAAGAGTTATGCTAATGAATGAAAATCTTTTGAAGGGTATTAAAAGAAGTGGAATTATAGGTTTATCAACAAATATAAATTTATCAAGAGAAAGTATTTTTAATGAATTTTCTAAATATGGAATTAACGATATAAATCTTATAAATAAATTTATAGAAGAAAAATACTATTGATCCTCAAATTGTAGAGGAAAATAAAGTAACAACTATGAAAGATAAGATAATTGTTAGTGAAATAGATAAAGTTTATAAAGAAGCTAGAAAAAAAGCCAGGAGAACCGGAAAAATCAAAAAGTAAAAATTCTCAAAACTCAAAAATCCAAATGATAAAAAAATAGTTAACTAAGTTAACTATTTTTATTTTAAATTATATTATTTTATATTATAATAAAAGGTAACAATAGAGGTATGTGATGGATTTTTAAGAAGATAGTTACATTAGTTAAAGAAAGTATAGACCCTAAAATAATAAAAGTATTCATAGTTGTAATAGCAGTATTTTTTTATTACTTATTGTCTTATTGTTACTTAATACAAATACAGCTGGTAATAATACAGCTAATAACTTTCAAACTTTAGATTTTAAAAATGCAGCAGTTAGATATTATAAAAAGCACCAAGACAAACTACCTACAATTTCAGGAGATTATAGAACTGTTAGTAGTGATGAACTTATAAGTAGTGGCTTTTTAAGAAATTTATCTATTGCAAGATTAAATAAAACTTGTAAAGGTAATGTTAAAAGTATATCAACAATCTAAAAATATGTATCAATATGTAACTTATGTAGATTGTGGAGATGTTAATTATTCTTCTAAGACTCTTGAAAAAGAAGTGATGAAGCAAAATATAGAAACTTTATCTACAAAAGATGGATTGTATAATGTATCATCTGTTTCTAAAAATTCTTCATCTTCTAAAAACAACTTTAACAGGTGGTTATATATTTAGAGGAGAAGATCCTAATAATTATGTGAAAATTCATTCTACAACATATAGAATTATAAGAGTTGATACAGACGGAGATCTTTTAGTAGTACCAAATAGTTATGGAGTACTTTCTTCATATGATGATAGATATAACAGTTATACTTCTAATACTAGTGGTAAAAACGATTATAATAGAAGTTTACTTAAGAAAAAATTTAGAAGATAATTTGGAAAAATAAAGCAAACAGTCCACTTTTTATATAAATTTAGTAGAAAAACTTTTGTGTAGGGTCAAAGAACATCAAGAGATGTTGGAAAAGATGGTTCTAAAGAATGTAAAACTATAGATACTAATAAAGTAGGAGCTTTTAGCAGTTTATGATTATATGGCAGCTTCTTTAGATAAAAATGTCTTATGACTTCATCAGTTGAATGTCAAAAATTATAACTTTTTATCTAAACATAACACTTGGTTAGCTACTCCTTCTGTAAAAGCTAGCAATTTAGCTTTTTACATATCAAAAACTATTAAAGAAGAAGAATGTAGTAGAATGATGAATGTTTTACCAGTTTATGCTTTGTCAAAAGATACTGTTATAAGTGGTGGAACTGGGACTAAACTTGACCCTTATGTGGTAAAAATAAAAATAGTTATGATATAATAATAAAATTTCTAAAGGAGATAAATTATGAATTGTAATGCAACATTTACAGAAGAAGCGTGGAAAAATGTTAAATGATGGTATAAATTTTGTAAAAATTATAGTTCCTATAGTTCTTTTTGGTTCTTATATCTTTAGATGTTGTTACAGCAGTTGCAGGATCGAAGGAAGAAAAATATGAATAAATCAATTTTAGTTAATTCTAAAAAAATAGAATTATAGCTGCAGCACTTGTCTTTTACTACCTACAATTTTACAACTTATATTAAATTTACCTCCTGTAAAGACAAATTTAAATTTAGTAGATGATCCACTTTGTGGAGTTACTAACAATAGTCAAAATAAAAAGACTACAAGTTAAGGTGAATTATGGACAAAAATATAATAATTGATGCCTTTAGATGGATAGTTGGAAGTATAGATTATTTCATTTATTCTATTATTGAATTTATTACTCAAGGAATATTTGATTTATCTTCTCTAAGGGTGCATATAGGAATAATTGATTCATTTAGAAATAGGTATATGCTATTTTTAGGAGTTATAATGCTCTTTAAATTAACTATATCGTTTTTCAGTTAATGTTTGAACCTGATAAAGTTTTAGATTCAAAAAGGTGTTGCAAAAGATATTTAGAAATGTTTTTTTATTGTAATAATAGTAATTATGTTACTCCAACAGGATTTAATCTACTTTATAAGGCACAAAAAGTATTTTTTTGCCAGTTTTACTCTAGAATTTTATTTGCAGAAGAAAAACAACAAGTAATGTAGATGAAACAGTAAAGAAGAATTCTCACAAATGTCTTTAATACTTCTTAGATCTTTCTTTTCACCCAGAAGAGATGCTAATAATAATTATGCTAGTGTAGATGGAACAAAAAGAAATTGAAAGTATCAAAGAATTTAGCGAAAAAAATCATAGAAAATGACAATAGTGGTTTCTTAGGTTTTGGATCTCATTATAGATATGAATATAAATGGCCACTTTCAACGATAGTTGGTGCTATAACAGTATTTTTACTATTTTCTATAACTTTAAAAGTAGCTATTAGGGTATTTAAAATGATTATTTTTAGAAATGATTGCTCCAATACCAGTAATATCACTACTTGATGTATCCGATAAAAAGATCAAGCTTTTTATTCTTGGTTGCAAAAATTTAATTTCAACGTTTTTAGATATATTTTTATCACTTGGAACAATATATATAGTGCTCTATTTTATAAATGCCTTATCAACAGATAAATTGTTTATAGATTATGGAGCAGCTGAAGGATTAAAAGAAGATCCTATGAGACTTGCATATTTAAAAAGTTATATTAATATTAGGGCTTTTTAAAATTTGCAAAAAGATTTTACCAGGATTTATTAAAAAGTAATTGGAATTAAAGAAGATAATAAAGAGTTAGCAACTAAAAATTGGTGGAATAGTAGGTGGAGTTACAGGAACGGCATTTGGAGCAGTTGGAGGTCTTGTAGGTGGAAAAAGTCTTACTGGAGCATTAACTGGAGCAGTAGCTGGAGCGAGAACTGGTTATGTAAATGGTCAAAAAGGTGGATCTACTATGGCTGAAACGTATAGAGCTGGAGGAAGTTTAGCTACTCAAATTAGAACTGGAAATAAAGATGCTAAGATGAGAAGTATTGCGGATGTAATACAATCTAAAGCAACAGGACTTCAAAAGGCTGGAATTGATAGAAAATATAATGTTACTAAGTGGCATTTAGCACAAGCTAAGAAAAATATGGATAATGCAAAAGTTGAAATGACTACTGCTCAAACTAATCAAGCTCAAGCTAAAATGACATATGATGAAATAGTAGCAACTCATCCAAATGATACAGTAGGAATTGGAATGGCAAGAGCAGAACTTGATAGAACTACTACTATAAGTGAACAAAAAAAGCAAAAAGAATTTGATAATGCTAAGAAAAACTTTGAAGAAATTAATGGATATATTGGAACAAAAAGATACAGTTTATTCAAAAATATAAAGATAATAGACCTAAAGATGAAAAAAAGTAACTTTAACAGATAGAGCTAGATCGGTTATTAATCAAACTAGAGTTGAAGATGAAAGAGATGCTAGAATTGCAAAAAAATGATACTAAGATGCAAAATTTAACAACAACAAATTTAGTAGATAAAAATAGAGGATTTGATCCTAACAAGAGATAAGAAAAAGGAGGGTGCTAGTGAATAATAATTTTTTTAATACCAGCAAATACCAAAAGAGGTAATTTAATATTTGGATATTTTTAGACCGATAGATTTAAGTATATTTGCTACATGGGTATAGTTACAACAGTACTTTTTAATGATAATATTTTTCTAAAGCGGCAAGTAATATATTTTATACGATACTTATGTTACTACCATTACTTGTAAGTGGCCTTTTTAGTGTTTCCACTGCCATCTCATTACCATAATGGATTGGTATTTTTAGAAAGTATGTATAGATATTATAGTGAAACACAAATTTATTATTGGAGAGGATGTGTAGCAATGTCAAGCCAAAGAAATAGAGTTACAGAAAATTGGTTACCTGTTAAAAAAACATAACGGATGGAATGATTATTTTAAATAATAATGATAAAGTATCAGGAGTTAAGATAATTCCAAGAAATATTTTTATATTAAGTGAAGAAGAACAAAAATATGGTTATATCTAACTTAAAACAAGTATATAATCAAATAGATTATGAATTTTGGTTAGTAGTTGCAGATAGACCAGTAGATATATCTCGTATATATGTCTAGGCTTCAAGTAATGTATAATCAAACAGCATCAGTTGCTATTAGAAAACTGATTATGGAAGATATACAAAAAGCTAATGGATTTATAAATAATTCAGTAGTAGATACAGAATACTACATCTTATTTAAAGAAAAAAATCCAGAAAACATTCAAAAGAAGATAAGACATTTAATAAATTCATTATCTAGTTGTGGACTTGCTACTACTCAAGTAACTAACGAAGATTTAAGAGTAGTTTTTAGATAATTTCTAAATGGTGGTAAGTCAACAGAATTTAGGGACGGTGGTATCATTATGAGTACAAGATTAAGAGCAGAACTTGCACCTAAGGGATTACAATTTTATCCAAGTGATTTTTTTATAAGTGATAAATATGCAACTATACTTACAGTAATATCTTTTCCTAATTTTATTTCACCAGGATATTTATCGACACTTACAACTATGTCTGGAATAAAAATAGTAGTTAAACATATTCCTGTACCATTTCTATCTATTAGAAAAAAATGCTTAATAAGCAAATAGCAGAGTTAAAAAAATCTATATCAAAAATGAAAAAGACAAAACTACTCAAGAAAGAATAAGACTTGATTTTTGAATCTCTTGAATATTTTGTTAATATGTTAGCTAGTTCAAATGCTAGAATATTTGATTTTCAAATGCATATAATGATTACTGCAGATACTAAAGAAGAACTTGAACTTAAAAAGTTCAAGTTAAGAACTATTTAGAAGCTATGGAAATGAAAGCTATATCTATTAGATTTGAACAAGAAAGAGTATTTAAATCAATGCTACCATTATTTCCAGCATCTTCTATAGAAGAAAGAATAGGTACACCGATTCCTTCAGTAACGATTGCAGCAATGTATCCGTTTATCTTTGATAGTATTAAAGATCCAGGAGATTCATGTTTACTTGGAGTAGATTTCTCGGAGGAGTTATTTTTATTTAATCAATTCTTATATAAATTAAGAAAAGAAAATAATAGAAATAATGCTAATATGATTATGCTTGGTACTACTGGTTCTGTAAATCTACAGCAGCCAAGTTATTACTTAGAACACATATTAGAAATTCTTGTCAAATAGTTGCAATTGACCCCTGAAAAATGAACTTAAAGAAATGACTAAGTTATATGGTGGAGATACTATTGATTTAGGTAAGGGTGGAGAATTTGGGATGATTAATCCACTTCAAATAGTAATTGATTATGATGAAGAAGATATTAAAGAAAAGTGCTTTTTAGGAAATTCTATATTAACAGGAACAATACAATTCTTAAAAAGCATTTATGAAGTATTATGATCCATCTATGGAAGATGATACACTTACTTTATTTTCAAGTAGTACAAGATACATATAGAAGATTTGGAATAGATTTTAATACTACAAATTTCTATAACTATACAGCAAAATGATTATCCAACATTCTCAGATGTATATACAACTATAAAAGGTAGAATGATGACTATGACAGATCATACTCACGAAAGAGATATGATGGAAAAATTAGAGCTTAAAAATAAGACCTTTAGTTAATGAACTTAGATATTATTTTGATGGTAAGACAACAATAGCACATAATTCTGACTTTTATTACTTTTTAATATTAAAGAGTTAATGAATGCTGAAAAACAATGTTAAAAATGCATTATTCTTCAATGTCTTAAAATATGCATGGGGATTATGTTTAAATAGAAATAGAGATACTATTTTAATGGTTGATGAAGCTCACGTATTATTAAGTGAAAAGAATAATTTAGGAGCAGCTTTCCTTGCTCAAGTTCAACGTCGTGCAAGAAAAATATTCAACAGGAACTATAATTATTACTCAACAACCAAGTGATTTTTGCAGATCCTAATTTAATAACACAAGGTAAAGCAATATTTGATAATGCATCTTATTATTTAATAATGGGTCTTAAGAAACAAGCAGCAGAAGATTTAGCTAAACTTATAGATTTAAAATGATAATGAAAAAGAAAGTATTAAGACTTATTCTCAAGGGGAAGCGTTATTTGTTTGTGGTAATAGAAGAATGAGAATAAACGTTATAGCAACACCAGAAGAGTTATCTTCATTTGGATCAGGTGGAGGTCTATAAAAAGTTAAAGGAGGGTAGTTATGGATGAGAAATTAAAAAGAGTAAATAGCTACTCTTCTTTTTCTAAATCATCTAATATAGAAAAAGAAAAACTACAAAGAAAAGTTACTATGCCAACTAGTAGTAACTTGATAGAAAAATATTCTATAAAAAGATGAAGAAAGTGAAGAAAATGAGAATTCAAGTTCATCATCTTCATATAGTTATCCTAACGGATATACTCCAGCTAATTTAAAAAAATAAAATAGATCAAGCAAGAACAGCAATAAATGTAGTAACAACACTTAATAAACTTCATTTGCTAGTTCCAATTTTACTTATAATAGTATTTATATTTTTTGTACCATTACTTATTCTTTTGATAGGTACAGCAGTAAATGTAAAAAGTTCCATTTTTAAATAAGTCAACAGAAACAACTAGTGAAAGGACTACATCAAACAAAAATATATAGTATAGTTGATAATGTAGTAAATAAATATAAAAGACTATAATGTAGATGTAGATAGATATCTCCTTCTTGCTGTGCTTCTTGCTGATAAAGATCCGTCTTTTTACAGTACTAATCCTTCAGATAGTACAGAAAAATAAAACAAATAAATGAAGCATTAAATGAAAAATATGCAAATATACTTGCTTCTTTTTCAACTTGAAAGACAAAGTAAATGTTCTTTATTTAGTAAGACGAAAAGACAAATCGCAAGAAATGATGAAAAATTCTACGACTATAGATGATCTAGAAAAACGATAAAAATTTTAATTGTAATTTAACCACTGATATAGTTAAATATAATATCGATAATAAAAAGGTATTTTTAAATAATGATAATAGTGGATCTATATTTTTATTGAATATGATAGATTCTTATATTTTTAGAAGAGTATTATAAAGATAAATTTAAAGACTCTATAAATAAAGAAAACAAAAGATGAATTATTAACGCATATATATAAATATAGAGATAATTTAGAAATATATGATAAAGATAAAAACAAGGAGAATGGTTAATGAAATTAAAATTTAAAGCAGAAGAAAAAGATATGATGAAATTATTAATATTTTCTTTATTTTTATTTTTTTAACTGTATCAATAGGTGTAGGAAATATTAATTCTTTAGCAAGTGAAAATATTTTAATAGGTTTAAATCCTTTTCCAGGACTTATACCACCACTTTTTATTTACGACAATAGGTATTACTATTATAGTTATTGTTGCAACTTTTGTAATGGTAGAAAAACTTTTTGAAAGAGAAAAAGGTTTTGGTTTTGAAATAGGTGCAAAACCAACTACTGGTTATTCAAAATGGGTTAAAGAAAGTGATTTTAAACAAGCTTTTTAAAAAAGAGTAGATCCTAAAGCAAGAGATGCAGATGTAGCTGGTATTCCTCTTATTATGAATAAAGATGAATGTTATGTAGATAATACTAACTTTCATAATTTAGTAATTGGTACTACAGGAAGTGGTAAGACAGTTTGTGTTATATTTCCTATGGTAAAACTTCTTGCTAAAAAAAGAGAATCGATGATAATTACTGACCCTAAAGGGGAAATTTACGAAAAAACAGGAAGACTTCTTAAAGCAAGAGGATATAACATCGTTGTATTAAACTTTAGAAATCCTCAAAGAGGTAACTGTTGGAATCCTCTTGATCTTCCATATGAATTATATAAAAGTGGTAATAAAGATAAAGCAACTGAGTTAATAGATGACTTAGCTGCAAAATATGTTACATGAAGAAAAAAACTGACGATGTTTTTCTGGGGAAATACAGCAGGAGATTATTTTGCTGGTCTTGTAGAAAGTTTATTTGAAGATGGTAAAAAAAGGTGAAATAAAACATCAATTCTGTAGCTTATATGGATTCAGTAGGTGAAGAAAAAGTCGAAGGTGTTCAAGCGTTAAAAGAATATATGAACTCTAAAGATAAAACATCTAGTATTTATGGTAATTTATCTGGAACGGTTAATGCTCCAAGTGAAACTAAAGGTAGTATAGTTTCTATGTTTAAACAAAAATTAAAAATATTTACTACTAGAGAAAATTTAAGTGAAATGTTATCTCGTAGTGATTTTTAATATGGGAGATATCGGAAGAAAACCAACTGCTGTATTTATAATAGTTCATGATGAAAAATACATATCATGCTTTGACTACAATATTTGTAAAAACAATGTTATGAAAAACTAATAGATGTAGCCTTTGAAAATGGTGGTAAAACTTCCAGTTAGAACTAACTTTTTATTAGATGAGTTTGCTAATATGCCTCAATTAAAAGATGTTACTAGTATGATTACTGCTGCAAGAAGTAGACAAATAAGGATGACTTTTTATCATTCAAAACTTTGCTCAATTAAATCAAGTTTATGGAAAAGAAATAGCAGAAACTATTAAAGGTAACTGTGGTAACTTAATTTATTTGCTTACTACTGAACTTACAGCGTTAGAAGAAATATCTAAGATGTGTGAGAAGTAAAAAGTAAAAAAAGATGATAAGACGGCATCTACTCCTTTGGTTACAGTAAGTGATTTACAAAAATTAAAAGAGTTTGATATTATTGTTAAAAAGACATAGATTTGATGCATTTAAAACATCCTTAACACCAGATTTTTAAGATGGATTGGGGAAGAACTTTTGATTTGATGGATTATCCAATGCACGAAAAGAAAAAAATTAGAAGTATTTGATTTAAAAGGATATGTAAAAATTAAGAGAAGAAAAAGAGAAAAGTGTTACAAGTTCTTTATTTAAGGAAGATCAATTTAAAAGACCTAGCTTTTTTGATAAGGGAAGTAATTATAATAACTTTTTAAATGATTTTTGATGTATCTAAAGAAATAGCTAAATTAGAAAAAAAGAAGAAAAAAATAAAAATCAACTATAGAGGAAAAGAAGAAAGAAATTGATGAAGTTGATTCTATGATTTCTAAAATAGAAGAAGAAATAGAATTATTAGAGTTAGAAGAAAAGAACAAGAAAGCTAATATTAAACCAGATGTTAAATTAGAAAAAAATAGAAGTTCCTTTAAAAGTTTCTCCTAATCTAAATAATAAAGAAAAATTCTGTTGATGCTAAGAAAATAGAAAAAGAAGTAAATGAGGTTTTTATCTAATGAAGAAGACGATTTCTTTGATGATTTTTTTCGATAATTAAAAAGAGTTTAATATTCTTTTTAGTTTTACCTATAATAGTATTTGCTAATACTAAAGAAAAAAAGTGAAATTTATAAAGTGTGTAGATGGTGATACTGCTAAATTTGAAAGAAATAATAAAGTATTTACTTTTAAGATTTTTTAGCAGTAAATACACCTGAAACTAAAAAGTCCTAAAAAGGGTGTAGAATTTTATGGTAAAGACAAGTAACTATACATGTAATAGGTTAGAAAAAGCTAAAAAAATATAGAAATAGAATACGATAATAAAAAGTGATAGAAATGATAGATATGGTAGAAATTTAGGATGGGTTTTTTTCTAGATGATAAACTACTTCAAAAAAAGATTTAGTGGAAAATGGATATGCTAAGGTAGAATATTTATATGGTAAATATAAATATGTAGAAGAATTAAAAGAATTAGAAACTAAAGCTAAAAAAAGCTAAAAAGGTTTATGGCAAAAAGAAAGTAGTAGTTCTACTACATCTAAAAAAAATCAAAAATAAAAATATACTTGAAAATATAACAGATACATTACAAAGTATAGTTAATTTACTATCACAAATATCTAAAGTTTTTAAGTTTAGATAAGAGGGGAAAATGATAAAAAAAGCATTCTATACTGCAATTATATTATCTATAGTATTTTTAATTATTCAATATTTAATAGGAGTATTTTATAATCATCATGATATAAAATATGAAATGATTAAAAAAATAGTGAAAAGATTAAAATAAATGAAATATATGAAAAAGACTAAGGAAGATGATTTTTTATTCGATTAACTTAGAATATAGAAATAAAATATTTAATTATGATATAAGTAATTTCTTTAATCATCAAAAGAAGATAGTACAAGATATTGAGATAAAAGAAAAAGATAATGTTACGTGTATTATGTTAAAATTTTTTTTAAAAAAGTTAAATATAATTATGTAAGATGTTATCAAAACAATGAACAAATTGATCAAGTATTAGTAAATAACATAATAAATATTAAATCTTTTAATAATTATGTTGATAATGAACTTTATAATAAAAGTGATGTAGTAGATGAAAAAAATAATTTTTATTATAAAAAAATATAGAAGATAATGAATTTGTTTTTTTATATAAATATCACTATATAGCAGAATTATCTACTAAAGGATATAAGAAAAAAATTATTTTACTACAAATAATAAAGATATTTATTATAATGAACTTTCATATATGATAAATAATTATTTAATATTTCCTCAATATACAGAAGATGATTTAATAGATGGATTTAAAATAATAGATGTTAGAAAAAAATACCCATAGTTATTTTTAATTTTTGATTATCCATCATCTAAGACTTTATATGTACAGGGAATAGTAGATAACAAACTATATTTAGTAAATAGAACAGATGATACTCAGTATGTTATAGATCCATATAGATCTGTAATGGAGAAAATGGATGCTAAATATTTTTGATGGAAAAAAACTTGGATTGATAAAAATATTAATGATTTTATAACAAATAAAGTGCTTTTTTCCTGTAAGAAGATATAAAGCATTAAATAAATATGATTATATTAAGGTTTATCAAAATGCAAGAAATTATTATTTTATAACTAAAGATTGGAAGTTTTTACCAAGTAAGTAAAAAGATATAAATAATAAAAATACTTTTTATATAGTGATCAAGATATAAAAAGCTGCAGTTATAAGTAATGGAAGTATCTATTTTTATTAAAAAAATGATATAGTTTATAAGAAAAAAATAGATATGGTATTAAAGAAGTAATAAAAGAATAATGAATTTATTTATAATTTTAAAAAAATATAGTAAATGCTTATTATAAAGAAGAAATGTAAGAAATGAAAAAAAGAAGATATTAAGATAGAAAAAAATTATTAGATATTGATGAAACTATAGCAAAGTCTTTATTTGAAAAATCTGTATATCCTTTTTGAAGTATTAAAAGATATATCTAGCTTTTATAATAGACTTAGGTTCTAGATTAGGTGAAGAATATAATAAGATAAACGATGATATATGGATTCATAAATCAGTAAATATAACAAGTAAAGTTACATTAAATGGACCTCTTATTATTTGTGAAAATGCTGATATAAGACCTGGAGCGTTCTTTAGAGGAAATGTTATAATTGGTAAAAATGTAGTAGCAGGGAATTCTTGTGAATTTAAAAAAATTCTATAATATTTAATGATGCACAGATACCACATTTTTAGTTATGTAGGAGATTCTATAATAGGATATAAAGCTCATTTAGGAGCTTCTAGTATTACCTCTAACTTAAAAAGTGATAAAACAAATGTAGTGCTTCATTTAGAAGATGAAGAATATAATACTAAGTTAAGAAAACTAGGTGCTATAGTAGGAGATTTTGTAGAAGTAGGATGTGGTTCTATATTAAATCCAGGTACTATTATTGGTAGAAATACTAATATTTATCCTTTATCTAGTGTAAGAGGATGTATAGATAGCGATTCTATTTATAAAGATAAAGATAATATAATTAAGAAGAAAACACATTAATAAAACTAATGTGTTTTTATATTTTTAAAAAAATTACGGTAAAGTAATAATGAAAAACAATTGAATAAATAGTATTATTAAAATCTTTATGATATATTATCATAAGAAGGTGAGGATTATGGAAAAATAAAAAGAAGTTTTTTTAATTATATTGATGGGATTTTTTAAGCTTTTATTACATTAACAATGTCGCTAATATTTTTTTATTTATTAAAAAAAGATATGAAAAAAACATAATGAAGGAAAAGAAAATATTAATATTAATGAAAGTAATGATTCAAAAATAAAAGAGAATATAGAATCTAATAAAAAGATAAAAAGATAGTAGAACAAGATACTGAAAAAATAAAGATGATTCATCTAAAAAGAAGAGATAAATAATAAAAAAAGATGAAGATAAAACTTCTAAACAAGAAGAAAAACCCAATAATAAAACAGTTAATAAACCAAAAACAAATACTGAAGAAAAAGAAACCTAATAAATCAGTAGAACAAGTAAAAACCAAATACTGGAACACCACCAACACCTAAGCCTGTTGAAAAACAATTAAACAATTAAATGATGAAAAAAATAGCTAATATGACTTCTAGATATGGAGTTAAATTTATGGTTAGAGATCAAAGTAGAACTAGAGTTGGATGGACAACAGGTACGGCAATTTATGATGAAGAGAAAATTAAAAAGGTTTTTAAATGAAATAGATTATATTTTATCAAGATATCCAACGGATTTTTTTCAAAGAGTTTAATTCTAATGGTATGTCACTTAGTCTTAATATATTAGATAGAATTAATGGAGGTTTATATGGCTTAAGCTGATAGTGAATTTTTAAGTAATGTAGTTATAAGTATATCGACAAGTAATTCTTTATATGAGGAAACTCTACATCATGAAATATTACATTATATTGATAATTATATTGAAACAAAAAAATGTATCCAGCATCACCAGAAACTGAATATGTAACTTGTAATCCAGCTGGATTTACTTATGGAAATACTAATTCATCATTAAGTTTTAATTATAGAAATTCTAGGGAAGCATATTTTGTTGCAGACTATGGACAAAAAAATTACAAAGAAGATAGAGCAACACTCTTTCCAAGACTTATGAGACCAAGTATTACAGGAGGAAACGACTTTTTAAGCTATCCAGATAGTCCTCTTACTTGTAAAGCAAGAGTTCTAATAAGACAAATTGATAGAGCCTTTAATACAGTTACTAGTTCTAAGTCAATAGCATGGAATAAATTAGTAAAATAAAAATATTAGAATAAAATATTTTATTTTTGAGTACATATTAATTTATTTTTATATAATCTTAAATATAAATAAATTAATAGTGGAGGAATAATGGAAAATAAGCTATTACAAAACAGAATAACAGAGGTAAGATGGTTTGAGAGTATTGTGGAATTCATTTTTATTTAGATGATTATCAATTTGAAAGATTATGGCGTGAACCAACGATATATCTTGAAAAATTAAAAGAATATGATTGTTTTTACTCCAGACTTCAGTCTTTATTTAAATATGCCAATTGCTATGAAAATATGGAATATTTATAGAAGTAGATTAATTGGTCAATTTTATCAAAGACAAGGGATAAAAAGTTATACCTAGAATAAGTTGGTCTGAAATAGAATCGTTTGATTAATATTTTCAAGGTATACCAAAAATTCAATTATATCAATTAGCACAATAGGCGTTAAAAATAAAAATGCTCTAGCAATATCAATATGGGAAGATGGTGTTAATGAAATGATAAAAACAAATAGAACCATCAACTATAATTGTGTATGGTTGTAAAGTAGATTATGACTTTAAAAATATAAACGTAATATACATAGATAATAAAGTCACAGAAAAATGAAGAATATCAAAATTGATAAATAAAGGGAAAGTTCTATAATATTAACAACAAAAGAAACAGAGGTTATAATATGGAAGATAAAAACTTACTAAAGAAGAATTAAATAAGATTATAGAAGAAAGTGCTGATGAATTTACTAGAGAAGTTGAAGAAGAAGTAGATAATATGAGTGAAGAAGAAAACAAAGAACTAGATAGAATATTTGCAATAGAAGACCCAACTGAAAGAATAAAAGAACTACAAAAGTTATATCCCGATATGAAAGATATAGGATATTGTTAATAAATAGAAATGTTCTATTTTAGATAAGTTTTAATAGAGAAACAAGCGTTTGCTTGTTTTTATGCGTGAAAGGAAGTATTGATGTGAAGAAAATAATGTGTAATTTAGTTTTTAAGTGGTGGTAGAGGTGCAGATTCTGGATATTCTAAAGAAGGAAGTTTGAGAGTAATGCAATATATTATGAATATCAAACAGTAATTCCTAAATATAAAGGGTTGTATTATATAATAGATTTATAAAACAAATAAAAACGGAGGGAAAAATGATAAAAAAAGTAACAATAAAAAAATAATGTAATTATAGTTAATAAACACCACGAAAGAGGTTATGACAATAAACCAGGTGTAATAATTATAGAAAAGAAAAACGGAGAAAAATATATTCTTAATCTGAAAATGACGCCGATATATCTAAATGTGACTATATCGACGTGATAGATACCGAAAAACAGAGAAAAAATTTTTGTTTAGTAATCTTATACTTGACAATGAAAGATTAAAAATAGGTGGTATAGATGACAGAAAGTAAAAATAATACTAATTTTTTAGGAAAGTTCTATATAGTTTGAGAGTAATTCAATATCTTATGAATATTAAACATTTCGCTTTTGAACAAAAACTTATCGTTATATGGTAAAACAAAGAGCCAAGAATTTTTGCTGAGTATTTTTGCTAATATGGTTAGTGGTAAAACCAAAATGAACTTGGTAAAGCTATAGAGGAATATTTAAAAGGAGTTATGTAATTATGTTATTAAACAAACCATATTTTTTTAAAAATAAAGAGTGGTATATTGAACATAAAGGTTTACCTAGTTTTTTTAGGTGGAAAAATAAAAAGACAATATACTTTAACTGATAAAGCAAATCAAAAAGCTATTGATAGTTATAATAAATATTATAATTTACTAGAAAATGATAACATTATTTTAGATAAAAAAAGACGCTAACAAAGCGTCTCTTTTTGTTTGAAAGTAATCTAATATCTTATGAATATAAAAACTTTGTAATTAAAATATAAAAAGATAATGTCAAAAGTAAGCAACAAATTTTATATTTGATTTAAGAGTAAATAGGTTAGATGAAAAAGAAAGTAGCATCTTCGGAAGTCGAATTTACTACTTTCTTAATGAAATAAATATACACTATAATAATAAAAAAATATCAAGTTTAATAGTAGTATTAATATTTTTATGAATATAAAAAGTTTTAATTATATACTTAGTTTATTCTTAAAAAGTGTTATAATATATCTGATTTAAATACTTATTTTTATTAGTAAAAGAACGAAGGTGAAAACTATGGCTAAAAAAAGATACTAAATTTCAAGTTAAATTTATGTCTTTTTATGTTTAGAGGAAAAAGAAATATTTAAACCCTTAAATACTGGTTTTATCGATGAAAGAGTTAGTACTATTAGAGAGTATGTTACTAATATATTTTTTTATACAAAAGATGGATATACCATTATGATTGATGCTGGATATAACTATGATAGACTTAAAGAAAAGATGAGTTGGCTTAATATTAATCCTAAAAAAATATAAAAGAAATATTAATAACTCATCAAGATACTGATCATGTAGGTGTCTTTGAAAAAGATAGCGATAACTTATTTAAAGATGCGACAATATATATTGGAAAAAGTTGAAAATGAGTATTTAGAAGGGAAAAGAAAAAGAAAAGTATTTTTTTGGTCTATCTAAGTTAGCTCAAGTTATTATTGATAATAAAAAGTTTTTAATCGATGATAATGAAGTTTTTATATTGGTTCTATTAAAATAGAAGCTTTTTTAGTACCGGACATACAATAGGACATCTTGTATATTTAATAGATGATAGTTATTTATTTACTGGAGATACTATTTGGTTTGGAAAAGATGGAGGATATGCATTTTTAAATATTCTTGCAGAAGATTCTGTTACAAATAAAATCTTTTAAAAAGATTAGAAAAATTTTTAAGAGAGAGAAAGCTTTAATTTAAAAATTATAACTGGTCATACTGGAATAAGTGATAATATAGATTTTGCTTTAAACATACTGATGAAGTATGTAATGCATTACGAAGAAAACCAAAAGTTCGTGATCAAGAAGCTCCATATGATGCTTTTGATGAAAGTGAAGATAAAAAGAAAATATAAATAAAAATTTTAATAAGAAAAAAATATGATAAAAATATATCTTGTAGAAAAGGTGGAAAAATTGATGCGTCCACACTCAATTGAAAAAAATTGATAAGAGATGAGGGAGAAAGCGTCGCCCTCTTTTCTATGAAGAAGATAGAAATATCTTTCTTTTTATAATAAATATTGACTTATATTTTTTTATATTAATATAAAATTGTAAAATAACTTTAAAATTATATAGTGGGGGATTTTATATTATGATGAGTGATTATGAAAAAAAGATTAGAAAAAGAAATAAAAAGGGAAATGTATGATTTATCTGAACAAATAAAAAGAAAAAGAATTGATTAGTAGAATTAAGAGATAGATTACTTGAACTTGGGAATAATAAAGATAAAGAAATAGAAAATGGTAAAGTTAAGAAATTAAGCTTATAAAAGAAAAAAATACAAAGTAATTAATCAAAAAGAACTTCAAAAGAAGTTCTTTTAATTTTTATAAATTTTTATTTTAATCCATATTGTACTGTAATATATAATTTATGATTTTTCATCAAAAGTTAATATAACATTAGCACCTTTTTCTCCGTATCCATTACATCCATAATTTGAAAGATTTTTTTATCTTCTGGATCATCACTTTGTAAAATCTATTTTTTTCACATTTTCCACCCAAAACAGACCATACTTCATCTTCAGTCATACCATATTTAAGTTTATTATATGTTTTTTTAAATTTACTACAACTTTGTTATTTTTATAAATTGTTTCCGCTTTATAGCTTTCTTTTTTTATTACATGATGTAAGTATAAAAAAATAGATATTAAAGATATAATTAGTAAAAACTTTTTTTCATATATTCCTCCTAATTATAATATTAACATTTTAAAAATAAAAAGAAATTATTTTAATAATTTCTTTAATTTATTAATTGGTGCGGGTGACAGGACTTGAACCTGCACCCTGAGGAACTAGATCCTAAGTCTAGCGCGTCTGCCAATTCCGCCACACCCGCATGCATGATTTAATAATAAAATAAAATGGTGGACCCTATAGGACTCGAACCTATGACCGTCCGGTTATGAGCCGGATGCTCTAACCAACTGAGCTAAGGGTCCATCACAATTAAAAATGATAGCATAAGTTAAAAAAATAACTTCAATAAAAATTAACAATTATTGATAAATTATGTTATAATTATAGATGTTTGAAGCCTCTTACTTCAAAACCGCATTGAAAAAGGTTTTTAAGCATATGCACCTTAAAAAGCGAGTCTTAAGATAGGGAGGAAATATAATGAATGCTGTAATAAGAACAGGTGGAAAAAGAATACTACGTAAAAGAAAAACGACGTGATTTATGTTGAAAAACTTAATGTAGAACCAGGTCAAAAAGTTATTTTTGATGAAGTATTAATGCTTGATAGCGAAGTTGGAAGTCCTTATGTTAAAGGAGCTAAAGTAGAAGCAAAAAGTTGAAAAACATGGAAAAGGTAAGAAAATAAGAATCTTTACTTATGTTACAAAACAAAGATCTACTAGAAAGACTCAAGGACATAGACAACCATATACTAAATTAATAATTGAAAAATTAGTAAATAATGGTTCGAATAAAAAAATATTAAAGAATCAAGAGAAGATATCTAAAATTACTTTTTTTAGGTCATAGTATGTATGACAAAAATTGGTAAAGATATCGTTTGTAGTGCAATATCAAGTATTATGATTACTACAATAAATGGAATAGAATTGTTATCTAAAGGTGATATAAAAAGAAAAAAATTAACTAAAGATAAAGTGGAAATTAATATTATAAATAATAATAAGATAGTTGATACTTTAATAGATAATATGCTTATGTTACTAAGAGATTTAGAAGAACAATATCCAAAAACTTAAAAAAATAGAGGAGGAAATATGTTAAAATTAAACATCCAATTATTTGCTCATCATAAAGGTGGAGGTTCAACTTCAAATGGTAGAGATTCAGCTGGTAAAAGACTTGGAGCAAAAAAGTAGCAGATGGACAATTTGCTAAGGCTGGTTCTATTATTTATAGACAAAGAGGAACAAAAAAATACTACCTGGGGAAAAATGTAAGAAAAGGTAAAGATGATACTTTTATATACAGTAGTAAATGGTGTAGTAAAATTTGAAAGAGTAGGAAGAGATAAGAAACAAGCTAGTTGTTATCCTATAGAAAAATTAATTAGAAGAAGGAGAAAATAATGGCAAAATATTAAAAAGTGCAATTAAAAGAATTAAAACTTCAGCTAAGAAAAAAACAAGAAATGGATTAGTTTTTAGCACCAGCTAAAAAGTGCTTATAAAAAAAGCTAATAAGGCACTAGCTAATTCAGATGAAAAAAATCTTTAGAAATGGTTAAAACAGCTATTAAAAAAATATAGATAAAGCTAAATCTAAAGGTTTAATTCACAAAAACAAAGCTGCAAGACAAAAAAACAAAAAAATTACAATTAAAATTAAATAAATTAGGAAAATAACACGTTATATAAATGTGTTATTTTTAATATGATTTATAATTAAGTTATGAAAAAAATAGGAATAATAATAATTTTTTAATAGCTTTAAGTTTAATTTTTAGCATTAAATTTTTCTTATTAATGATGACGTTTATTTAAATAATAATAAGCCTTTATATAAAAATAAAAGAAAAAGAAGAATATAAACTTAACACAGTTATTAATAAAAGATATTCTTTATATTTACCAAAAAGGTTTAATAAATAGAAAAAAATAGTTTCTACTTAGATTTATATAATGATGATATAAATATTAAATTATTTTTATAGTCATAATTTTATTTTTAGTGAACATATTAAACAATATAAAAATTTTTAAAACTAAAGGTGTTATTACATATAAAAAAAGTTACAAGTTTTTCTCTTATATAGATGAAAAAGATAAAATACATGCATATTTAATAAAAAAATAATTTAGTAATGGAAGTTATTAGTGATAAATATTCTTTTTAATTTTAATGTTATGAAAAAGTTTTTATAGATTATAAAGAAGAAAATGTAAAATTTGAAAAATTAGAATTAAAAAGATAATCATTTAACTGGATATATAAATTATAAAAAAATTTGAAATTAAAGTTAAATTTAGAGAGTGATTATCAGGAAAAGAGAAGTAGTAGGACTCGATAATGTTATAAGACTTGAAAAAGATAATAAAAAGAATAGTTATTAAAAATATTAGATAAAAATTAATGAAGAAAAATTATGAGAAATATAAAGAATTTTTATTTAAAAAATAGATAAGTATATAATTTTAATAAAAAGTTAAAAAATTATTATTATTTAGTATATTTTTATAATATAGACTTTGATATTGATTATCTAAAAAAATATTTTGATTATATCGTGGTATAATTTAATTAGGAGGAATTATGAAAAAAATTTATTTAAATCTTTTTATGGGAGAAATGTTAATAAATATCTTTTTGTTATTTATGCTTTTTGGTATATTATTATTTGAGAAAAAATATATGGACTATCATCATTAGTTTTTTTGAGTGTTTTTTTATATCAGTTTCAATATTTAAAAATTATTAAATTTATTAATAAAATTAAAAAAAGTTGAAAATAAAAAAATCCATATGAATATATAGATTTAATAGTTCCAGTTTTATTATTAATTCTTGGTATAGTATTATTTATATCTGTAGATATTTTTAAAAATTTAATATTAGTATAATTTTAATAATATATATAGTTTTTATCTTTAGTTAATAAATTTTCAAAAATTAGATAAATTAAGTGATGGTTTTTTATTTAAATCTTTTTAACTATTGTGTTATGACTGTATCACCTTTAATTTTATTACTTAATATAGATATAAATCAAAAAGATATTTATTATGTTGTTGGTGTATGTTTTAGCTAATATGAATTTTTATATTTGGTATAAAAAGAAAGGTATTAGAAAAAAATGAATTTACTAATTAACTTATTAATAGATTATATTATTTTTTTATTAATATAATCTTATTTATTTTTATAAGTATTTTTTTAATAAGTTATTAAAGAAAAAAATTAAGCGAATTTATTATTACTTTATTTTTGTGTAATAGGAGGGATTTTTTTCTTTAATATTTTTTTATCTATAAAACCTAAAAACAAATTATTATATGTAGTTTCGTTTTTATATTGGTTTATTTTTGGTTTGATACTTATTAAAAATCAAACGTAGTTAAAAAAATATGTTATAATATCAAGGAAAGAGAAGGTCAAATATATGAGAAATTTTGATGAACTAAAAAGAAGAGGATATGTATATCAAAGTAATAATATCGAAAAATTAGAAGAACTAATTAATAATAGTTCTATTACTTTTTATTTAGGTGTTGATCCTACAGCTGACTCTATTCATATAGGTCATTTATTTCCAATTACTTTAGCAAGAAGATTACAAAAAGATGGGGCATAAACCTATAATTGTTATTGAGGAGCTACAGGTATAGTTGGAGATCCTACAGGAAGAAAAAGTAGAAAGAGTAGCTCTTACTTTTGAACAAGTTAATAAAAAAATAAAAGAAAATTTAAAGAAAAACACTTATGCCATTTTTTTAAGTTTTGAAGGTGAAAATAAGTGCCAAATTTTAGATAACTCCGATTGGTTACTTAATTTAAAAATTTATGGAATTTATGAGAGATGTTGGATCTAAGTTCAACGTTAATCAAATGCTTTCATCAGATTCTAATAAAAACTCGTTTAGAAGCAGGTGGGTTAACTTTCTTAGAAATGGGATATTCTTTACTTCAAGCATATGACTTTTTATCATTTATAAAAAAACTTTGATTGTAAAAGTACAAATTGGTGGATCTGATCAGTGGTCTAATATTTTTAGCAGGTACTGAGTTAATCAAAAATTTGATTTAGAGAAGCTTATTCTTTTACATCGCCACTTTTAGTAGATTCTCAAGGTAAAAAGATGGGAAAAAGTGCAGGTAATGCACTTTGGGTAGATAAAAATAAAAATATCTGCATATGATTTTTATCAACAATTAATTAATATGGATGATAAAGATGTTAAAAAAATTATTTTATTTCTTTACTGATTTAGAAATGTGATTATATAGATGAAATATGTGAAAAAGATATAGTTAAAGCTAAAAAAAGAAATGGCTTATGAAGTAACTAAATTTATAAGAGGAGAAGAAGATGCTAAAAGAAGCTGAAAAAAATATCAGAAGAAGTATTTTCTAAGGGGACTCTTCTAATATGCCTAGTATAAATTTAGCTAAAGATAAATATAATATTTTTAGATTTACTTACTCAAACAAAAACTTTTTACCATCAAAAGCTGAAGCTAGAAGAAATGTAGTTCAAGGTGGAATAATGATTAATGATGAAAAAGATATTAGATCCTAACTATGAAATTAATTTAGAAGATGAAATTATTATTAAAAAAAGGTAAAAAAAGACGTTTTTAAAGGTAGTAGCAGAATGAAAAAGTAATAGTTGGAATTAGTGGAGGAGTAGATTCATCAGTTGCAGCATTATTACTTCAAAAACAAGGTTATGAAGTCGAAGGTCTTTTTATGAGAAATTGGGATTCTTCTCTTAATAATGATATTAAGGGAAATCCTGATTTATTAAATCACGATATATGTCCTCAGGAAGAAGATTATAACGATGCTTTTAAAAAGTATGTGAAAAATTAGGTATTAAACTTCATAGAATAGATTTTTGTTAAAGAATATTGGGATGATGTTTTTTTACTTACTTTTTAAATGAACTTAAAAAGGAAGAACACCTAATCCTGATGTTATGTGTAATAAATATATTAAATTTGATTTATTTAAAAAGAAGCTTTTTAAACTAGGAGCTGATTATATTGCAACAGGTCACTATGCTAAAATGGAAGATTCTTACTTAAAGAAGGCAAAAAGATAAAAATAAAGATCAAAGTTATTTTTTTATGTAAATTATCTAAAGAACAACTTGAAAAATGTTTTTGTTTCCTTTAGCAGATTTAGAAAAACCTGAAGTGAGAGCTATAGCTTTTAGAAAACAATTTAATAACTGCTAAAAAAAGAAAGATTCTACTGGAATATGTTTTATTGGAGAAAGAAACTTTAAGAACTTTTTAAATAACTATTTTTCCCAATAAAAAAAGGTGATGTAATAGATATTGCTACTAATAAAAAGTAGGAACTCATAATGGTTTAATGTATTATACAATAGGTCAAAGAAGAGGTCTTGATATAGGTGGAGCTGAAAAATAGAATGTTTGTTGTAGGTAAAAACTTAGAAAAGAATATCTTATATATTACCTATAGTGAAGATTCTAAGTATTTATATTCTTCTTCTTGTTTAGTAGAAGATGTTAGTTTTACATCTGATTTAAGACCAACAGAAGTTGCTTGTAAATTTAGATATAGACAAGAAGATATAAAAAGCAGAAATTACATATTTAGAAGATGATAAAAATACTTATTAGATATAATAATGCAAAAAGCAGTATGTCCAGGACAAGTATGTGCTATATATAAAGATGATATATGTATAGGGGAGGAATTATTTCTAAACTTTATCAAGATGATAAAGAAATGACTTATGTCATATAGAAATAATTCTTTTTATGGAGGATTAATGAATTTTAAATTAATAAAAAGAAGAGTTAAAGGATATACAAAAGTACGGGATATTATTATCAACATGAAAAAAACTAAAGCACAAGTTGTAATTATTAAAAATAATGATAAAAATTTAGTGTTTAAAAATAAACTTTTTTTACACTTTTTAGAAAAATTCAACTGGTATAGCTCATATTTTAGAACATTCCGTATTTTCTGGTAGTAAAAAAATATCCATCAAAAAAATATCTTAACTGATTTAAAAACTACTGAATATTATCTTTATTAAACGCATCTACTTATAGAACTTTTACTAATTTTTTTATTTTTTTCTACATATTATTCTACTAAGTTTATAGAAGTAATGGATATATACTTAGATATGGTATTTAATCCACTTATTTATAAAAATGATCATACATTTAAAAGAGAAGGTATAAGACTTGATTTTGATAAAGATGATAAGTTAATTTTTAATGGAATAGTCTTTAACGAAATGAAGGGACATTAAGTAAAGAAAGAATTATTTATAACGAAATATATAAAAACTATATCCTAATAGTGTTTATAAACATGATTCAGGTGGATATGTAGAAGAAATGTTTAACTTAAATAATGAAAAGTTAAAAGAATTTCATCAAAAAAATTATCATCCATCTAATTCTATAACTTATTTATATGGAGATATAAATATAGAAGAAACTTTAAATAAGTTAGATGAATACTTTAGTAATTATGAATATAAAAAAAGATAGATAGAGATTATGGTAAATTTGAAAAACTAAAAAAATAAAAGATATTAGAATAGAAGTACCTAAAGAAAAAGAAAATAAGTTAGATTTAGTGCTAGCTTTTAAATATTAAAAAAATTTAAATTTAAAAACTATTTTAAATCATTTTTTTAGTTATTTAACTGATAAAAACCTCACTTTTACATAAAAAAATTAATAGATACTTCTTTAGTTAATAATATTGAATGTGGTGGAAGAGAAGATTATTTAAATTATTTAATGTTTATGTTTTATGGAGTAGAAGAAGAAAATATAGATAAAGTATTAGATATTTTTTAGAAAAACACTAAAAAGAAGTTAGTAAGAAAGGTCTTGATAAAGAAAAACTTGATGCTTATATAAAACGTATTAGTTTTAATGATAAAAAGAAGTTTTAGAAGTTAATCCATATAAAGGTTTAGCTTTGTCTCAATCTGTTATATCGAGACTTTTACTCGATAAAGATGATATATTTAAATATTTAAGATATGAAGAAGATATAAAAAAATAAAAAGAAGTGTAACTAATAAAGATTTTAGTGATTTTATAGAAAAACTCTATATTAAATAATGAAGATTATATAGTATTAAAATGTGTTCCTACTGATAATTTATCTAAAGTTACAGAAGAAAAATTAGAAGAAAAATTAAGAAAAAAATAGAATCTAAAATAACTGAAAAAGAAAAAGATTGAAATTAAAAATTAAATGAAGAAATAAAAAGAAAATAAAAATATAGTAGATTTTTCCTAAATTATCTCTAGAAGATGTAACAAAAGTTATACCTGTTGAAAATGTAAAAGTTGAAAAACATTGATAATATTAAATACTTATTTTTATGAAGCTGATAGTTTAAGAATAAATCAAATATCTTTAATGTTTGATATAAAACATATAGATAAAGATCTATTTATGTATTTAACACTTTATATTAAGTTATTAAAATCAATTGATACTAATAATTATTTGTTAAAGAATTTATTAGATAAAATAAATTCTTCTTTAGGAAGTTTTAACATTGGACTTGATTTATATAATAACCATAAAAATGATAAAGAATATAAGCATTATTTAAATTTTTAAAGCTGAATATTTAGAAGATAATGTCAATAATTTTATAGAAATATTTGATGAATTAATATTTAATCAAGATTTTTAAAGATATTAAAAATATTAAAAATATTATCAAAAATTAAAGTTAAGTATAGAAGACTTATATAAAGATCCACAGTTTTTAATTAATAATTTTACTTTTATAAACTTAATTATTCTAATAGAATTTTTAAAAAAACTATTACATTTCAAGAAAGATATGAATTTTTAAAAGATTTTACTTGATAATTTTAATGATAGATATGAAAAATTTTTTTAAATAAAAATGAATGAAATAAAAGAAAAAGTATTTAATAAAGAGAATATGATTATAACTTTTTATTGGTAATAAAGAAGATTATCAATCTTTTAAAGAGTCTATAGATAAATATTTAAATAAATTAAATAATAATCATTATGAAGAAGTATTAATTGATGTATCAAATAATATTAAAAAGAAAATCTTTCGTTATTGATCAAAAAGTTAATTATATCGAAGAAGGTTTCAAGTTAATAACGAAAGTAGAAGATTCTCTTTTATGTAATATAATAACTAATAAATATTTGATGAAAAATAAGAATAGATAATGGGGCTTATGGAGCTTGGGCTTAATATGGAAAAATTACATAAGTTTAAATACTTATAGAGATCCTAAACTAAAAGAAACTTTATATATATTTAGAAAAAAATACCAGATTTTATTAAAAATTTAGACTTAACAGAAGAAGAACTTAATAATTATAAAATTTTAACTAATAATTTGGATAATCCTAAATCTATATTTGTTAGAGGAAATATTGCTATTAATAATTACTTATCTTATATAGATATAAAAAGAACTTCAAAAAAAGATTTAGATACTATGTTTAGTATGAGAGTGGATGATTTAAAAAGAAAAAGTGAAGTTTTATGAAAGAGGATTAGAAGATAGTGTATTAGCTATAAGTGCAGATAAAGAAACTATTGAAATAAATAAAGAACTATTTGAAGAAGTAGAAGATTTTATAAACGAATAATATTTTTACACTTGACACTGTAAAACAAAATGAAGTATTATTTTTATTGATAAGATGGAGGTATGGTAAATGATCAATTACTTTAATGAAGTGTTAACAGGACTTGGTATATCTAAGGTAAAACTTGCAAAAATATTTAGGAGTATCAAGACAAATGTTATACAACTATTTATCTTTAGAAAGCTTAGAAGATTGGCCAGAAGATAAGAAAAATTAAGATAAAAACACTTTTTAGGTATTGAAGAAGGTATAGAGTTATCTGATATAACTATATCTACTAAATATATTAATGAAGTAGAAAGTAGACTTAATGAAGATATAAAAGACATGTAAAGATTCTGAAATATTTAATAAAATAAGAAGTTATAATAGAGAACAACAAGAATTAGTGATAGATTTATTTACTAAAACTAAAATCAGGTCTTACTATAAATAAAGATGATAAAGTAGTTGCTACTTTTAGAATACTTAAGAGATTTTTGTAGATATGTTAAACATATATCCAGAATTAAAAGTATACTTTGGCATATTTTTCAAAGTTCTATAAAAAAATAGAGATCCAAATGAATTTATATATGATAAGGAAGATCAATTTGTCTTTTGAATCGATCATGTATTATGGACTTACTATGTATCATAATAAAAGTGATGCTAAGACAAGACTTTCAAGTGTTAAAATTAAAAGAAAGTCACGATAGATTTATTAATGAAATAAATATGAGAAACAGAGAACAAATTGGAAGAACTGAAGAATTAAATACAGCTAAAATAAAAGCTTTTAAAAAGAACTTGGATATGCAGAAATAAAATGAAAAATGCAAAAGAAGTATTAGAGAAAATAGCTGAAATTGAAAAGGAGACCAAAGAGATAAAGAAGTTCGTTATCTCTTTATTTATTAATATGAAAAAAATAAAAAGAACAAATATATTTTTAGGGCTAATTTTAATAATAATTGGAATGTTAGCATTACTGGGATCTTTAAATATAATAAAATTTAATATGTTTTTTTAATGGATGGTGGACAGTTTTTTTATAATTGTTCCAAGTATTGTTAATATGCTTGAAGAAAAAGTTAATTTAGGTAATACTTTTTTCGTTATTATTAGGTATATTATTACTTTTAGTAATGAATGATATTATAACTATTGGTAATGTATTTAAGTTTGTTTTTACCAGGACTTTTAATAATGTTTGGTATATATGTTTTGTTTTTTAACTACTAAAAAAAGATAATAATTCATTCCTTTTTCTAGTAAGACATTAGAATTAGATAAAGAAAAATAATGATATAAATACACTTTTTTTCTACAGTTCATGTAAATATAAAGAAAAACTAATAAAAATATCTTTCTTAAAGTAGATGCACTTTTTAGTGAAGTTATCATTCATTTACCTAAAGATGTAAAAGTTATAACTGATGCATCTAAATTGTTTGCAGATGTAATAGATTGTAGAGAATATAATAATAACGATGATTACAATTGTACTTTACATATAAAGATAAATTCTATATGTGGTGATATTGTATTAAAGTAATAACAAAAGAAAAAAAGAAGCATTAAATAAGTCAAAGCAGTGATAAAAATTGACATTTTTAAAGCTTTTTATATAATATCGACATATTTTTCATAAATGGGGGTTTATTGTGAGAGCTATTGAATTAAAAAAATATATTGTTCCAGCTAAGATAGAAAGTAATATTACTTTGATTGGAGATTTACATTATACTCCTAGTATGGAAGATGGATTTTTATCAACTGTATCTTCAGAAGTTAGAAAAGATAAAGCTACAATTTGTTTTTGTAGGTGATCTTCTTTATGAAGCTAGTGTAGTAGCAAAAAGAAGAGGATAGAGAAAAAAATTAGAAATTTTATTAAAGAATTATCTGAAGAAAATCATGTTAAAATTATTTTTAGGAAATCATGATATTATGTCTAGAGAAGCTAGTGTTTGGGTTGAAGATTTAAGATCATTAGAATTTTTTTAAAGAATTAGAAAGAATGGAAAATGTAACATTTTTAGATAATACAATTAATAGCGAATTAAATACTAGAAATACTTTTTGTGGAATTAATCCTGGATTTTTCTTTTTATGAAAAATGCTGATACTAAAGAAGCTTTTATTAAAAATTAAGAGAACTTAGATATATAAGAGAATATAGACATAATGCAATGTTAGATTATTATGAACAAAAATAAAATTTTATTAATGCATTCACCATATTCAACATGTGATGAAGAAATAAAATGAAGAATTAAGAGATTATGATTTAATATTAACAGGACATGTGGATAACCGATCTATATCTAATTTAATAGATAATAAAACTATTAACAAAGGCTTTATAACTTCATATAACGATTTATTACGTAACAATTCAAGAGGTTATAAAGTTATATCAGATACTAGCCATTTGATTATTACAGGAGGTTTAACTAAAAATTGTAGGAGATTCTAAATTAAAAAAACGTTTTTTTAAATGGAATGTGTCCAGTATCGATAGATAGAATTAAACTTAGTCCATATACTAAGGAACTAATTTTAAGAAAAGAAAGAAAAATTTAAAAAGGTAAACTAAATGTTTGCTTTTTTTGTTATAATACAAGAGAAAATATGATGAAAAATAGAATAGATAAAGAAATGTTTGATAGATTTTTTGGTACCATCTAGATCTAAAGCTCAAGAATTAATAAGTTCAGGAGTAGTTTTTGCAATAATAAAAAAAGTAGATAAAAGAAATTTATTAGTAAGCACCGAAGATGAAATAGTTATAAAAGATAATAATTTATTAAAATACGTATCTAGAGGTGGTTTAAAGTTAGAAAAAGCTATAAAAGAGTTTAATATAGATGTAAAAGAACTTAAAAAGCATTAGATATTGGATCTAGTACTGGAGGATTTTGTGATTGCTTAATTCAAAAATGGTATAAAAATTACCGCAATAGATGTTGGTACTAATTTACTTCATGAAAATTTAAAAAAATAATAAAATAATAGATCTTCATGAACAAACTAATTTTTAAAGATTTAGAAAGTAAATATTTTTTTAAATATAGATATAGTTACATGTGATGTATCTTTTATATCACTAAAAAAATATTATTGCAAAACTTGCGAAAGAAAAATATTAAAATAGAAGGTGTTTTTTAATAAAAACCTCAGTTTGAATGTGGTAAAGATATAGCAAATAAATATAAAGGTATTATATTAAATAAACAAATACATGAAGATATAATAAAAGATTTATTTAAATACTTTAATAGTTTGGGGTTTTTGTAAAAAAACCTTACTTTTTCTCCGATATCTGGAGGAGATGGAAATATAGAATATTTAGTATATTTATCTAATAAGATAAAATGAAAATGATAAAAATTAATATAGAAGAAATAGTTGATAAAAGGATTTAAAGAAGCAAATGGTAAAGGTAAGTGAAATAAAAACAGTAGAACCAGAAAATATGAAAATGAAATACAAAAATTAGCATATAAAGTATTAAAAGAATTAGATATTAAGTTTCAAAGAGTAGATAATACTCCTGCTATTACTATGGAAGACTGTATAGAAATTGATAAAAAAATTAAATGTGAAAACAGTTAAAACTTTATTTTTAAAACAATAGACAAGAAACAGTTTTTATATGTTTATAACACCAGGAGATAAAAATTTGATTGTAAAAACTTTGGTAAAAAGCTTTTAAATATATCTAGAGTTTCTTTTGCTAAAGAAGAAACAGTATTTGATATGTTAGGTACTAAAATAGGTGCTACTACAATATTTAGTATATTAAATGATTTAGATTTAAAAAAATTAATTTAGTTATTGATAGTGATGTTTTAAAAGAAGAATATTATGGATGTAGTGATGCTACTTTTACTTCTTATATGAAAATAAAAATGAAAAGACTTAGTAGAAAAACTTATTCCTTATTCTAAGCATGAAAATGAAAGTAATTAGTATTTAGATGATAATAAAAGAAATAAAAGTAAAAAAATTATCTAACTAAATCTAATTTACCTGGGATTGATTTTACAATTAATCCTTATATAGGTTGTAGTCATAAATGTCGTTATTGTTATGCATCATTTATGAAAAAGATAACTAATCATAGTGAAAAACTGGGTAGTTTTATAGATATTAAATTAACTGATAAAGAGCTTGATTTTTAAAAATTCAAAATAAAAATATTTTTTTATGTCTTCTGTAACAGACTGTTACTTACCGCTTGAAAAAGATTATTTAATAACTAGAAATATTTTTAGAAGAATTAGAACGTGTTTCATGTAATTTAACTATATCTACTAAATCTAGTTTAATATTAAGAGATTTAGACATATTAAAAAGATTTAAAAATTTAACTATCTGTATATCTATTAATACAGTAAATGAAAGATTTAAAAATGATATGGATAAAGCTAATAGTATAAAAGAAAGAATAAATACTTTAAAAGTTTTTACATGAAAATAATATTCATACAGTAGCATTTGTCTCACCAATATTTCCCTATATTACTAATATAGAAGATATAGTTAAAAGCAACTAAATATTATGTAGATGAATATTGGTTTGAAAACCTTAAATTAAGAGGTGAATATAAAAAAAGATATTTTAAATTATATTAAAAATAATTATAAAGAATTATATTCTAAGTATGTAGATATATATTTTTAATTTAAATATGACTTATTGGAAAGATTTAAGAATAGATATAAAAATATTTGTAATAAATATAATTTGAAATATAAAAAATGAAGAAGAAAAAGAAGATGATAATAAAGTTTTATTAAAAACAAGAAAGTTTTAATTTATTTTAAGTGTTATAATATAAAAAGTGAGGTATAAATTATGGGATTAAAAGAACTTCAAAAAGAAAATATATCAAAAATAAAGTTAATAAGGGATTTAATACTACTGATATTCCTAAAGAATTTTGTTTACTTTATGGAGAGGTAGGAGAAGCTTATGAGCATATAGAAAAAGAAACCCGATTTAAAATGAAGAACTTGCAGATATTGCAATATATTTACTTGGTCTATCAGAAATATTAGGGTTTTTGATTTGGGAAAAAGAAATAGAAAACAAAGTAAAAATAAATGAAAAAGAGTTTATAAAACAATAGATGGAGTAAAAAAATTAAGGTTAGTGAATAATTATGGTTGGAAAGTATAAAGTAATTACATTATGTGGATCTACTAAGTTTAAAGATGAGTTTTTGAAAGCTCAAAAAGATTTAACATTAAAGGGAAATATTGTTATTTCAGTAGGTTTATTTGGGCATTCTGGGGATTCTGAAGTATGGGAAAATATGGATGAAGGAACTTTGACAAAAACAAAAGAAATGTTAGATGATATGCATAAAAAGAAAAATAGATATGGCTGATGAGATATTTGTTATTAATGTTAATGGTTATATAGGAGATAGTACAAAGTCAGAAATAGAATATGCTATTAAAACTGGTAAAAAGTAAATTATTTAGAGGATAAGTAGATGAAAAATAGTATATCACGGAAGTCCAAGAGGAGATATTGAAGTATTGAAACTCATAAAAGCACTCATCAAAAAGATTGTATATATGCAACTGACAATAAATCAGTAGCACTTTTTTATATGGGTAGAGGAAGAGGGATTTAGATACTAGGCTTAGAAGTATAGATAAAAACCTGAAGTAGTAGAAAGAAGATCAGGAGTATTTGATGATTTATATAATAAAGAAGGTTATTTATATGAATTAGATGGAAGTACTTTTAATCATTATAATTATTTATGGTCTTTAGAATTAATATCTTTTGAAAAAGAAATTAAAACCATTAAAAAAAGATATATTATTCTAATATTTTTAGCAGCTTTTAGAAGAGGAAGAAAAAAGGAAATTTAATAATTTATAGGTATCCAAATAGACCTAAAAGATATGCCTATAGATAATAGTGATTTAATAGAAAAATATATTGAATTTGAAAGACAAGGTTTTAAAAAGGTTCAATAAATAGACTACTTGAAATATATCCGGAATTTAAAGAAAATGTAGAAAGTTTTAAGAGATAATAAAAAAATGTCGATAGTAAAAGATTCTTTTATATGGATTTATAGTAGGGGACGCTATGGAGTTCCAATAGAATTTGAAGATAGAGAAAAACTTATTAATAAAACCAGTAACATCAATGTTAGGATATGGTAGTCATGATGTAGAAGCAGGTGTATATTCTGATGACACATCTATGACTTTAGCTACTATGGATTCTATTATCAAACAAAATGGAATTATAAATTATAATGATATCGCTGATAAATTTTGTAATTGGGTAAATAATAATGAATATACTGCTACTAATAAAAGTTTTTTTGATATAGGTATGACTACTAAATATGCATTAATTAAATATTTTAATAATAAGATAGATGCTACTATGTGTGGAGGAACAAATATAAATGAAAAATGGTAATGGTTCTCTATGAGAATGTTACCAATTGCTTTATATTGTTTTTTATAAAAATATAAAAGGTGATAATGAAATATTTACTTTTAGTTAAAAATTCATCTTCAATTACTCATGCTCATGATATAAGTATACTTGGATGCTATATTTATGTAAGATATGTTATCTCTTTATTAGAGACAAAAAAATAAAAATCTCTTCTTATAATTTTATAAAGAAATTAGATTACAGTATGTTTATAGAAGAAGTTAAATTAGAATATTCTAGAATTTTTATTTAGTGATATTTCAACACTAAATATAAAATGATATAAATTCTAGTGGATATGTTGTAAATACATTAGAAGCAGTATTTTTGGATTATATTAAATTGTAGTAATTATAATGAATCAATTATTGGCAATTAATTTAGGTGGAGATACAGATACAATAGGTGCTATAACTGGTTCTATAGCAGGTATATTATATGGATATGATAATATAAGTAAAAAGATGGATAAGTAAACTTAAAAATAAAGATTATATTGATGAAATAATAATAAAGTTTGAAAATACTTTTGTGTAAATTAATAGGTGGGTAATGTCGTCATATAGGTTGTATGATAAAAAAATTAGATTTATATAATGAGAGGCAAAAATAATTAATTTTTGGCTCTTTTCCGTCTGATTTAACTATATTATCTAATATTTGTCTTGGAGGAAGAATATATCATGATTATCATCAAAAAAATTTTTTTATCTCCAACAATAGATTTTTATGGAAGTAGATAGTTTTATTAAATTTTGTTGTAATTTAAAATATTATTTAAATTGTGAATTAATACCACTTCCAAACTTTAAAAAGAAATAATCTGAATAATTTCTTCTTTGTCAAATTGGAGATTTAATAGCAGGTTTTTCTCATACTAATGATTCTTATGAAAAAAATAATTACTAAAATGGAATGAAAGAAAGAAAAGAGTTAATTATAATAATATAATAGTAATAGCAAATGATAGAAATATACTTACTTATCCCTGCTAGTATAGCAAGTGAAGAAACTGTTAAAAGTTTTTCTAAAATCCCATATAAAAAAAGTATTATTTACAATAAAAGATTATAAGTATGATTATGTTTCTTATTTGTCTAGTTTTAAAGATGAAAATGCTTCTCCAGAAGCTACAAGACCATCTTTAATTAAAAAAAGATAGATACATAGTAGAAGAAGATGGTTTTGATTTAGAGAAATTTGTATGTAATTTATAAAAAGTAAAAACTTATGGTAAAATAAGGATGGAGATATAAATATGGATGATATAGTTATAAAAATGCACTTTCTTATTCGTTAGCTTCAGATTTACATGAAGCTTGGAGACTTACAAGACGAAAAAGAAGATGGAAACATATGAACCAAGAATAAAAAGTCAACAGATGAAGAATGGAATATAAATCATGGTACAGATGAAGTTGATATTGCTAATTGTACTTTTGAAGAACTTCCATCAAATTGGCAGTATGAAAATTTATCAGCTGCAAAAGTAGCAATAGAGTTGGTTTATGATAAAACTCTTGCATTTGAAAAATATTACAGAAGAAGAAAAAGAACAAATGGCTTCAGTTGTTCATGATGAATGGTTAAAAAGAAACGACTGGGTGTTTGATAGTGAATATGGAGATCCAAATTTAGCAGTTTCATATGAAAGATTTATCTAGAAGATGAAAAATTAAAAAGATAAAAATCCAATTAGATAATGCACAAGCAAAAAAGTAAAAGAATATGCTAGAAGATTTAATAGATATAGAAGAATTATGTACAAAAGTATAATTTAGAAATATCAGTTAAAAGATTATAATTAATATTATAAAGGAATTGTTATGGATAAAAAGTTATTTGAATATTTAACAGAAAAACCCAAATGTCCAAAAATGTGGTGAAAAATGTTAGATATAATATATGGTTTACCAGGTGAAGAAGCATTCAAATTAGTAGAAAATAAAAAAGCTATTTTAGGCGGATGTATGATAACTGCTAATAATCCAAAAATATTATTGTAGTAAATGTAAAAATCTTATTATAAAAACTTAAAAAGATTATATCTAAGTATAATCTTTTTATTATATAAAGTATGCTACCATAAAATAAGCAATTAAGATGAGGAGAATTTAAAATGAATAAACAACAATTAGCATCTAAAAATATGGAAATCTGCTAATGAAATGAGATCAAAAATCGAAGCTAATGAATATAAAGATTATATATTAGGATTTATATTTTATAAATTTTTATCAACTAAAAAGAAGTTAATTATTTAAAAAGAACATTATTACACTGATGAAAATATTAAAAATTTAACTGAAGAAAATCATGAATCTGTTGAATTTTTGCAAAAATATTGGTTATTTCATATCATATAATGACTTATTTTCTACTTGGGTTGATCCTAATACTAATTTTTGATATATCTAATGTAAGAGATGCTATATCAGCTTTTTAATAGAAATATAGGTAAAGAATATAAAAAGTATTTGAAGGAATTTTTTACAACACTTGAAACAGGACTTTCTAAATTAGGTGATACATCTAAAAGCTCAAACAAAATCAGTTAGTGATTTATTATATTTAATAAAAAGATATACCAATGGATAATAAAGAAGATTACGACGTATTAGGTTTTATATATGAATATTTAATTTCAAATTTTGCAGCAAATGCTGGTAAAAAGCAGGAGAATTTTTATACTCCTCATGAAGTATCAAAACTTATGTCAGATATAATAGCAAATCATTTAAAAGATAGAAAAATATTGAAATATATGACGCGTCAGTGGGTCTCGTGTCATAATAATGACAGAGGCAAATAGTTCAGTAAAATCAAAGGTTTTGAAGCTTCTACCAAAGTTAAAAACTGAAGAAACTGATAGTTTATGTGTTGCTTAGAGTCATTATCCATTAAAATAATGGTTGTAAGCAGCACATAAGCCGAAGAGAAAAGAGGTAGTGTATGCGATGGATATTAAAAATTATCTTATTCCCGATTAGTCTTGTCTTATCAATTCTGACTGCTTTTCTGACATTCTTACTTGGTATAGGAACGGCGTTACTTTATATCGTTATGATGTTCTGCATATTTGGGGCGTTAGCTTCTTTCATTCAAGGAGAAGTCGGAATAGGCATATCGGGTTTGATTATCGGTTTCCTATTTAGTCCTTATGGGCTCCCGATGATAGGAGCGACTGTGATAGCGTTTATTGAATTGATAAATGAGAAGATTAAAGATGTGTAGGTAAATAGATATTTTGTGAGGAGGCGAGGCTACTTGAAAGAATATATTGCGAGTTTAGAAAAAGAGTTTTCTTTGATAGAAAATGGTTTCAAAGAGGAAGAGAAAAGAGCCTTAACTGATTATAAAGCTAATGATAATGAATATGCTAAGAGTTTGGCATTTTTAGCATATAAATCTGATACCTATCAAGTAAGAATGTACGGTGTATTTCTTTTTGGATATTTATCAGAACAAGATGATATTTTAGCATTTATGAGAGATGAAGTTTCCAAAGATGATAATTGGAGAGTTCAGGAAGTATTGGCAAAGGCATTTGATGAATTCTGCAAGAAAAAAAGGATATGAAAAAGCACTTCCAATAATTGATGAATGGTTAAAAAACAATAATCCTAATACAAGGAGAGCTGTTACGGAGGGACTAAGAATATGGACGAGCAGACCATATTTCAAGGAAAATCCGAATGAAGCTATTGAAAGGATTGCCAACTTAAAAGAAGATGCAAGCGAATATGTGAGAAAATCTGTTGGAAATGCTTTTAAGGGATATTAGTAAGAAATTCCCGGAGTTGATTAAAATTGAGCTTGATAGCTGGAAATTAGAAAGTAAAGAGATAAAACAAGTTTACAAGTTGGCAAGTAAATTGATTGTATGACAAATAAGAATTCATAGGAGGTAACGATGAACAAGATTACTTGTATTTGTTTAGGTGTTAGAGATATGGAAAGGTCAATAAAGTTTTACAGAGATGGTTTAGGATATAAGACTGATTGCAAAGAAAATAATCCGCCAGTATGTTTTTTCGATACTCCAGGAACAAAATTTGAACTATTTCCTTTGGAACAATTAGCAAAAGATATCGATGAAAACAACCCACCAAAAGGGAATGGGTTTTCTGGAATTACATTAGCGTACAATGTTGAACATAAAGAAGATGTTGATAGTGTAATTGAATTAGTACGTAATGCTGGCGGAAGAATTGTAAAAGAACCACAAGACACCTTTTGGGGTGGATATCACGCATATTTTTCTGATTTAGATGGATATTATTGGGAAGTTGCATGGGGTTCAAATTTCCAGTTTGATGAAAATGGACTATTGAAATTTTAGTAATTAGGAGAGATATAAAAAATGGCTTCAAGTAAAGAATACTTTAGACTTTATTTTAGAACAAGTATCTGAATTAGATAATGTTAGTTATAAAGCCATGATGGGAGAATTTATTATCTATTACAAAGGAAAAATTATTGGTGGAATATATGATGATAGATTACTTGTTAAACCTGTGCAGTCTGCGATAAATTATATGCCAAATGCAGTGTATGAGTTGCCGTATGATGGAGCAAAGGAAATGCTATTGATAGATGATGTTGATAACAAAGAATTTTTAACCGGCTTATTCAATTCAATGTATGATGAGCTGCCAACACCTAACCCCAAGAAAAAGAAATAGTAAAATTAGAACTTGTAGAGGTAAGCATTTGAAAGAGAATAGACCTGATTTTCGAGATATAAAATCATTTGAAGAATTTAACAGATACTACTGGTATCGAGATGAACTTTCACAAATTTGTAAATCTCTTGGATTGGAGTATAGATGTACAAAACAGGAGCTGAATCATATTATAGAACAATATTTTAAGGGAAATAGGATAGAAAAATTTTTGAGCAAAGGAAACAAAAATCAATCCGAAGTTATAACATTAGATACACCGTTACTTGAATGCGGATTTTCTTTTAACCAAAAATTTCGAGATTATTTTTCAGCGGTAATAGGCGTTAATTCGTTTAAATTTAATGCTGATATGGCAACAGCTTGGCGAAAAGTAAAAAGGGATAACGATATAAAATTTACAATCCAAGATATGATTAAAATATACTATGGAGAATCAGACTATGCCAAATATGATAATTCAGTTTGCCAATGGAACCAATTTTTAAAAGATTTTTGTACAGATGAATTTAGCGAATATTATTCTAACAAATTAAAAAGCTGCAGCTATCCTTTTGGAAAGAAGTTAGAGATTCAAAAATGAAAAAAATATATTCACGGGAACTTTTGAAAAAAATATGAGGATAAAATAGAGGCGTACTGTAAGTAAACAAATCCCAAGTTATAAGTTTCTATGAGGTGAAACCTATAAAATTTGTACAAATATTGTAGGGTAGGAAAAGAAATCTTCCTCTATACTAAAATAAACCGAAAGAAAGGAGGGATCGAAATGAATATTATCAAGTTGTTTAACAATACAATTGATTACCTTGAAACAGTTCTTGATGATGAGATTGATGAAAAGAAAGTAACTCAGTTATCCGGATATTCGTATTCAATGTTCAGTCGCTTGTTTTCTATTCTGACCGAAACAACGCTCTCAGAATATTTAAGAAGTAGAAGATTAACGGAAGCAGCCGTTATATTAAGAGATACGGATGAAAAGATTATTGATGTTGCATTCAAATTCGGATATGAGTCATCAGATTCATTTGGAACAGCATTTAAAAATTTTCATGGATTTACTCCTTCGGAGGTGAGAAATGGGAAACCATTCAAATTAGTTTCACGGGTGCAATTAGCACTCAGTGTAAGAGGAGGAAGAAGCATGAATATTACAATTCAAAAGAAACAAGCCTTTGCAGTCGCAGGGGTAAATGAACAAAGCATCAATTCATCATTATGTCCAAGTGTCTGGGATAAGCTGTATGAAAAATATAGCCACGATGAACTTGCAAGTTTGGGAAACGGTCAAAGTATTGGCGTTTGCCATGATGTGGAAAACCCAAGCACAATAAACTATATGGCAGGCTATATTGTTAATGATGTAGACAAAGCAAGAAGCATGGGCTTAGATGTTTTGGAAATGGAAGAAGCGGAGTATGCCGTTGTAGAGTTAACAGGAAGTGTTCCGGATTGCATTCATAATGGGTGGAAATATGCGATGGAAGTCTTTTTCCCTGAGCATGGCTATGTTCATTCAGGAAAACCTGACTTTGAATATTATTACGAAGGTGATATGGATAGCAAAGACTATAAAATGGAACTTTGGATTCCGATAACTAAAGCTTAAAAAACAATTTGTCGAGTTGAATAAAACTAAATACTGAAGATATGGGACGATAGAAAGTAAAACATCTATCGTCTTTTCTTATGCAAAAAATTAAGAAGAGAGGTGGTATGAGAAGTGAAATTTAATTATTTTTTATAACAGTGAATAAGGGAGATAAGTAGCACTATCATGATTTGAAAAACATTTCATAATATGACAACAGATGTCAAGTTATTGTGGTATAATAAATATAGGAGATGTTAAGACGATGAAAGATAATAGGCTATTTAGGATACTATATTATATTTTAGAAAAGGGAAAAGTTACAGCAAGCGAACTTGCTGATAAATTTGAGGTATCAGTCAGAACAATTTATAGAGATATTGACTCTATCAGTAGTGCAGGTATTCCCATTTATGCGTTGCAAGGAAAGGGCGGTGGAATAGAAATTGCTGAGGATTTTGTTCTTAGTAAATCACTACTGTCTGAAAACGAGAAACAACAAATTATGTCAGCTCTTCAAGGATTGGATAATACCGCAATACAGCATGAGAATGAGCTTCTAACAAAACTTTCCGCACTCTTTAAAATAAAAAATACCAGTTGGATAGAGGTTGATTTTAATAATTGGCAAAACAATAAGCTGTATGAACAAATGTTTAATGATATTAAGTCTGCAATTTTAAGTAAAAACATTACTTCATTCACATATTTTAGCAGTAATGAAAAAGAAACAAGTAGAAGAGTTAAACCCGTTAGACTACTTTTCAAGAGTCAGGACTGGTATCTATATGCTTTCTGTTTACTTAGAAATGATTTTAGATATTTCAAATTGTCCCGGATAAAGAATTTAGAAATCCATACTGAAAAGTTTGATGACAACTTTGAAGATGCAATACTCAAGAAAGAAATGCCACACGAGAACACAGTGCATATAAAAGTTAAGTTTGATCGTAAAGTTGCTTTCAGGGTATATGATGAATTAAATGGAGAAATCATAGAAGACGATGAGGGAAATTTATATGCTGAAATAGAAATACCAAATGATTATAATCTATACAATTATATTTTTTCTTTCGGAGATGGAGCGGAAGTATTAGAACCAAAAGAGATACGAATGCAGATTAAAGAAATGATAAATAAAATGGCAGAAAAATATATAACTTGACAAATGGTGTCAAGTATCCTCCTATATAATAAAATTAACCAAATGTAAAGGGAGGATTGGATAATGAAATATGAATGGAGAAAACAAGAAAAAAATCTTTATGGTGTAAAGCAAACACCTATCATTGTAGAAGTGCCAAAGCAAAAGTTTATTTTGATAAAAGGGAAAGGCAATCCGAATGAAACGGATTTCTCAGACAGAATATCCACATTATATTCTGTTGCCTACGCCATTAAAATGCTATTTAAAAATGCAATGAAAAATAAAACTGATAGCGAAATCACAGATTTTACGGTATATCCATTAGAGGGATTATGGGAAAAAGTAAATGGAGAAGAGCTTGATAAAAATAAACTGGAATACACATTGATGATTAAACAACCTGATTTTATTACACAAGAGATATTCACAAAGGCACTTGAGAATATAAAAAAGAAAAAGCCTAATGCATTGTATGATGAGATGAGTTTTAGAGAAATAGAAGAAGGTAAATCTATTCAGATTTTACATGTTGGAAGTTATGATGATGAGCCAAAATCATTTGAACAGATGAATGAATTTGTAAGAAAGCTGAATCTGACAAGAATAGGTGATTTTCATAGAGAAATATATCTAAGTAATAAAAACAGGACATCAGAAGAAAAACAAAAAACTATATTAAGATATTCAGTGAAATAGGAGTAAAATGTTATGCCAAGACCAACGACAAAAAGTGATTTGATGACTGCTGCTAAGGAAAACTATGAAAAGTTAAATTTACTTATTTCAAAGATGACTGAGGAAGAGTTAAATACACCATTTGATTTTTCAAAAGAGGAAAAGAAAAAAGAAGCCCATTGGAAAAGAGATAAAAATCTAAGAGATATTTTAATCCATCTCTATGAATGGCATCAGCTTATTTTGAATTGGGTACATTCCAATCAAAAGGGCGAAGAAAAACCATTTTTGCCTGAACCATATAACTGGAAAACTTATGGTGATATGAATGTGGAGTTTTGGAAAAAACATCAAAATACTTCTCTTGAAAATGCAACTAAAATGTTTCATAAATCCCATAGCGATGTTTTACATTTGGCTGAAACCTTTGCAAACGAAGAACTTTTTTCAAAAGGTGTATATAAATGGGTTGGAGGGAGTACGCTGGGTTCCTATTTTGTGAGTGCGACTGCAAGTCATTATGATTGGGCAATGAAAAAGCTAAAGGCTCATCAGAAAAACTGTAAGTCAAAATAATTGGGGTAGTAAAGTGCATTTTACAAAAGCAAAAGGAATACTTTCTTCAAAGAATGGAATGAATTTGTTTAGAGGTTGCACTCATGGATGTATTTATTGCGACTCAAGAAGTAAATGCTATCAGATGAATCATAAATTTGAAGATGTAGAAGTAAAAGAAAATGGAATCAGCCTTTTGGAAGAGAGCCTAAAACGAAAGCGAAAAAAATGCATGATTGGTTTAGGCTCTATGACTGATCCATACATTAAAGAGGAACTTGGACTAAATTATACAAGACAGGCACTTGAGATAGTAAATAAATATGGTTTCGGCATAACGCTTATAACAAAGTCCGCTAATGTTTTGAGAGATTTAGATTTGTTTAAGAAAATAAATTCAAAAACAAAGTGTGTAATTCAAATGACATTAACAACTTATGATGAAGAACTTTGTAAAAAAATAGAGCCTAATGTTTCAACAACAAAAGAAAGGGTTGAAGCATTAAAAATATTGCGTGATGAGGGAATACCAACAGTAGTTTGGTTAACTCCGATACTGCCATTTATCAACGATACGGAGGGAAACATTATTGGTATTTTAAATTATTGCAAGGAAGCAAAAGTGTTTGGAATAATATGCTTTGGTATGGGTCTTACACTTCGGGATGGAAACAGAGAATATTTTTATTCGCAGTTAGATAAAAAGTTTCCAAAGCTGAAAGAACGCTACATCAGAGAATACGGAAACAATTATGTAGCAAACAGTGGAAACGATAAAAAACTAATGGGTTTGTTTCATGAATTCTGTGAACGGAACGGTATCGTTCATGATAATGAAGCTATATTTAACCATCTCAATTTATTTGAAGGGAAGGATATTTCAAGGCAACTTAGTTTTTTTGATGAAGTTTGACTACGGAATTGAATATCTATGATATGAGGCGATAGAAAGTAAAACATCTATCGTCTTTTCTTATGCAAAAAATTAAAAAGAGAGGAGGTGTGAGAAGTGGAATTTGATTATTTTTACAATCGTGACGGAGACCGTTTCAGCTACTATATGCTACCGAAAATCATAGTAACTGATGAAAGGTTTAAGAACTTATCCTCGGACGCAAAGATTTTATATTCTTGCCTATTGGAGCGAACAAGTCTGTCTTTCAGAAATAAATGGCTTGATGAAGAAAACAGAGTATATATCATCTTCACTGTGGAAGAGATTATGGAGACTTTAGGAAGATCCAATAAGACGGCAGTCAAAATCCTTAACGAGCTTGATAGTACCTCAGGCGGTATAGGACTTATCGAAAGAAAGAAACGGGGGCTTGGAAAGCCCAATATCATCTATGTTAAAGACTTTATGAGCGTATTTCGCTCCGAGTGTAAAAATTACACTTCAGAAGTGAATAATTTACACTCCAGAAGTGTAGAAACTACACCTCAAGAAATGAAGAATATACACGGAAGTAATCTTAATAGAAATAATACTGAATATAGTAATCCTGATATGAGTTTAGGGAAAGCTACTTATGGAACATTTCAAAATGTCTTTTTAGCAGAGGATGAAGCAATAGACCTAAAAGAGATACTGCAAAGTCTATTTGATAATTACATTGAAAGACTTTCAACCTACATTCAAAGCACAGGAAAGACCTACAAAGACCATAAAGCGACTATTCTTTCATGGTTCTATAAAGACTGGGGAAGTGTTAAGCAAACAAATAAAGCTAAGTCATACAGCTTAGAAGATTATGAGATGGGAGATTATTTATGATGAAAGAATTGGGTGATATTTTAATCGAGGGTGTTAGATATAGCTTCGATCCTGAAACAGAGTATATGAAAGACGGACACGCCTATTGTAAAAATTGCCACGAAAGAAAAGACGGCGAAGTGAGAAACCTTATGGATATGAAATTTATCTTTAAGAATAACTGCAAATGTGACAGGGAAAGACTTGAAAAACAGAAGCAAAGAGAAAAGGAACAAGAGATTGAGCGACTTAAAAGAAGCTGCTTTATTTCAATGAGCCAATGGGCTTATACCTTTGATAACTATAAGGGTGAGAAAGACAAAAGCTATATCATAGCGAAAAATTATGTAAAAGAATACGAGCAGATGAAAAAAGAAAATATCGGCTTACTCTTTTGTGGAACAGTCGGAAGTGGAAAGACTTATCTTGCGTGCTGTATTGCAAATGCCCTTATTGAAGAATATATGATAAGGGTCAAAATTAGAAACTTTGCCCAGATAATAAATGACCTACAAAAGAGCGGATTTGATTTAGATAAGAACGAATATATCGAAGCTCTAACCAATGTTTCCGTGCTTATTTTAGATGACCTTGGAATTGAGCGTGATACAAGCTATGCCAAAGAACAGGTGTATAACATTGTCAACAGTCGCTATCTAAAGCAAAAGCCGACAATCTTTACTACAAATTTACCCTACGAAAAAATACAAAATTCAGATGACGGCGTGGAATATGAAAGGATTTACTCAAGGATTATCGAGATGTGTATTCCCGTTAAAGTAATGGGAGAAGATTTCAGAAAGAGGCTGCAAAAAGAAAAGTTAAAGCAAAATAAGGAAAGGCTGCTAAGGGGAGGTGAAAGAACTTGATTAACGAAGAAGTTTCAAGCAAAGCCATAAACTTGGAAGTAAGGCTTGCCAAAGCTACGGCAAAAGAATTATTAAAGATACTGAAAAAATTACTTCAGCAAGCAGAAAAGCTCGGCGGATTTGATAAGCTAATCAAGGTAGAGGGAAGTCAAGTAAAACTTAAAGATATGGTCAAGAAAGGACAACTTGAAGAGCTGAATGTCAAAGACGAAGAACTAAAGGAGCTAAAGAAAGAACTGAATAAACACGGCGTTAAATTTTCGGTTATGAAAGATAAGGAGACCGGAACACATTCGGTATTCTTTCAGGCAAAGGACACCAAGGTCATGAATAAGGCATTTCAAAATGTGCTTTCCAGTATTGAGAAAAAGGAGAAAACCAAAGAGTCCATTCATAAAAATATTGAGAAGTTTAAGGAGATGGCAAAAGACACCATCACTAAAGATAAAGTTAAGAATAAGCAAAAGGAGCAGAGCTTATGAGTAATTTAATAACATTTGAAAATATGAAATTCGGGAAACTCACTGTAATTGAAAAAGACGGTGAGTTTTTCTTTATTGGGAAAGAAGTAGCTGAAAAATTGGGATATGTAAAACCATTAAATGCAGTAGAAAGGCATGTAGAAAAAGATGACTCCCTAAAACAGGGACTCATCGACAGACTTGGTAGAGTTCAGGAAACAATAATAATCAATGAGTCAGGATTATATTCTCTCATCCTATCTTCCAAGCTGCCACAGGCAAAAGAGTTTAAGCGTTGGGTTACAAAAGATGTGCTTCCGAGTATTCGTAAAAACGGCGGATATATCAAAAATCAAGAGAATTTATCAAAAGAAGAGATACTCGCAAATGCGGTGCTTCTTGCCAATAACCTCATTGCTAAAAAGGAGAAAATGATTGAGGATTTAGAGCCGAAAGCTAAGTATTTCGATGAGCTAATAGATAATAACTTGCTCACAAATTTCAGAAATACGGCAAAGGAGCTTCATATTCCACAAAAGATATTCATTCAATTTCTGATAGATAAGGGGCTTATTTATCGGGATAAGAAAAACAGACTTCTGCCATATGCAAAGAATAATAAAGGATATTTTGAGATTAAGGAATGGTGCAGAAATGATAATGATGCGGTTGGCATTCAAACCTTTGTAACACCTAAAGGAAGACACTTTTTGTTGCTCTTGATTGGAGGTGATGATACTTGTGATAGATAAAATACTAAAAGACATAAAAGGCTTGTTCAAAGTGCAGGATAAGGCGAAATTTCTAAAGCAGAACATTCCCTATCTTGCGTTTTTCTATGTAGGTAATATTTTTTCGCACCATGTAAGAGCTTATGTAGGTGGTGATATTATTGACAAAATTTTTCAAGGGGTATTAGAGATTAACACGATGAGCTTTCTTCCAAGCCTTCATGTGGCTGACATTCTAATAGGCGTAGGAGTAGCAGCTTTAATCAAATTCATCGTATATACCAAGGGCAAAAATGCAAAAAAGTTTAGACAGGGGAAAGAGTATGGCTCAGCAAGATGGGGAACGAAAAAAGATATAGAGCCATATATGGATGAAAAGTTTCAAAACAATATCCTGCTTACACAAACAGAACGATTAACCATGAATGGCAGACCGGCTAATCCTAAATATGCTCGTAACAAAAATGTGCTTGTAATCGGTGGATCAGGAAGTGGAAAAACGAGATTTTATGTAAAACCGAATCTTATGCAGATGCACTCGTCATATTGTGTAACCGATCCTAAAGGAACTATAGTCCTTGAGTGCGGTAAGATGCTTGAGGATAACGGATATGAGATAAAAATCCTAAATACCATTAACTTCAAAAAGTCTATGAAATACAATCCCTTTGCTTATCTCAGAAGTGAAAAAGATATACTCAAATTAGTACAGACAATCATCGCAAACACCAAGGGAGAGGGAGAAAAATCAGGTGAAGATTTTTGGGTCAAAGCTGAAAAGCTCTACTATACAGCCCTTATCGGCTACATCTTCTATGAAGCTCCAAGAGAAGAAAAGAACTTTGCAACACTACTTGATATGATAGATGCTTCAGAAGTTAGAGAAGATGATGAAACCTATATGAATCCGATAGACAGACTCTTTGAAGCACTGGAAAGGAAAGAGCCTACACACTTTGCAGTGAAGCAATATAAAAAGTACAAATTGGCTGCTGGAAAAACAGCAAAGTCTATTCTTATATCATGTGGTGCAAGGCTTGCTCCCTTTGATATTCAGGAACTTAGGGACTTGATGAGTGAGGATGAACTGGAGCTTGATACTCTTGGAGATAGAAAAACAGCACTCTTTGTTATTATCTCTGATACGGATGATACCTTTAACTTCGTAGTGTCAATTATGTACTCACAACTATTTAATCTACTTTGCGATAAAGCAGATGATGAGTATGGAGGTAGACTTCCTGTTCATGTAAGGTGCTTGCTTGATGAGTTTGCCAATATCGGCTTAATTCCAAAGTTTGAAAAGCTGATTGCCACAATCAGAAGTAGAGAGATTTCAGCAAGTATTATCTTACAGGCACAATCTCAGCTAAAGGCAATCTATAAAGATAATGCCGATACCATTGTAGGTAACTGTGATAGCACCTTGTTTCTTGGCGGAAAGGAAAAGACCACATTAAAAGAGCTTTCCGAAACACTCGGTAAGGAAACAATAGACCTTTACAATACATCGGAAACAAGGTCAAATCAAAAGTCTTTTGGACTTAACTATCAAAAGACCGGCAAAGAATTGATGAGCCAAGATGAGATAACGGTTATGGACGGAAGCAAATGTATCTTTCAGCTTAGAGGAGTAAGACCGTTTTTATCTGATAAATTCGATATTACAAAGCATAAGAACTATAAACTCCTTGAGGACTATGACAAGAAGAATATGTTTGACATAGAAAGCTATATCAAGCGAAGAGGAAAAGTAAAAATGAACGGCGAAACCGTTATTACCAGAATGCAGTAAGTCTAAAAAGATTTACTGTTTTTTTCATATCAGAAATCAGGAGTATAAGATGATAAGGATCAGAAGTCCCACTTTTAAGAGACAATTATATAGAATAAACACTTTGCGATTGAGAAGAATTTTTCAGTCGCTTTTTTAATTTTGGAGGAAAAAATGAATAAAGAAATGATTAATATTAACGCCAATCTCATTAAGGAGCCGACTTTTGGAAGCTTTATGAAAGAGGATAAAGAGGTACAGGTTGCAAATTTTACTCTTGCTAAAGGATATGGCAAAAGAAAAGAGTATATCAACTGTGCCATTTATGGCGATAAGGCTGAGGCAGTCAAAGCGTTTAAGGAGAATGACTTCATTCACATCTATGGCTACTTTAGTAAAAGAGTTAAAAACGGCAAGACTTATAAGAATTTCATTGTAATGTCTTGCAACAAAATCGAAAAGAAAGAAGAAAAAGAGGAGGAATAAATCATGGAATTTTTCGCACAGGCAGTGAATGTATTAAAGATTTTAGTTATGGCAGTAGGAGCAGGACTTGGAGCATGGGGTGTTATCAACCTGATGGAAGGTTATGGTAACGACAACCCTGGAGCGAAGTCTCAGGGTATCAAGCAGCTAATGGCAGGAGGAGGTATTGTCCTTATCGGACTTAAGCTTATCCCACTTCTTGCAAATGTCTTAAAGTAAGGAGATAGCCTATGTTTGGGATTTTTGACAAGATAGAAGAGTTTTTCAAAGACCTTCTGCTCGGCGGAATCCAAGCAAACTTAGAAGATATGTTCCTTGACATCAACAATCAAGTCGGAAAGATGGCAACGGATGTGGGACAAACGCCTATGGGCTGGAACTCGGAAGTATTTAGCTTTATCAAAAGCATAAACGACTCTGTGATTATCCCGATTGCAGGACTGATTATTACGGCAGTGCTTTGCATTGAACTCATCAATATGGTTATGCAAAAGAATAATATGCACGATACGGATACTTTCGAGTTCTTTAAATACATCATCAAGATGTGGATTGCCGTATGGCTTGTGTCTCACGCTTTTGATTTTTCGATGGCGGTATTTGATGTAGCACAAAATCTGGTAAACAAGGCAGCAGGAGTGATTAACACTTCTGCTGTTGTTACCGGAGATGAAATTGTGGCAATGGTAGATGGCTTAAAAGAAAAGGGTTTAGGAGAGCTGCTCGGCATACTTCTTGAAACATCAATGGTAAAACTGGCAATACAGGCGGTTTCAATCGTCATTATGCTTGTAGTTTACGGAAGAATGTTTGAGATATATATCTACGCATCGGTTTCCGCAATACCCTTTGCCACAATGGGAAATAAAGAGTGGGGACAAATTGGAAATAACTATATAAAAGGTTTGTTTGCACTTGGATTACAGGGACTGTTTTTAATGGTTTGCTTCGGCATATACGCCGTTCTAATAAAAACGATAGAAATTACAGATATTCACGCAAGCATATTTGCCGTACTTGGCTATTCGGTGCTGCTCGGCTTAATGCTTTTAAAGAGCGGAACACTTGCTAAAAGCGTGATGAATGCACATTAAGGAGGAAGAAATTATATGAGAAAAAATATTTGTATGTACGGTATTGCGACAGTTTCACTTATTGGAATTGTAACGGCTGCTGTTTCCGAAAAAAGGTTCAGAAAGAAGATTAAAAGAGAGATTTCCGACATCAAAATGTTTCAAAGCATGGAAAATGACTTTCTAAATCGACACAGTAAAAGCGTAGCAGAGGAGCTTGAAGAGATAAGAGATGAAATCGGCACTGTCTATGAGCATTTTGAGGAAATAGAAAATATCAGAAACTGTGGGAGGTAGAATATGGCGTATGTACCAATCCCTAAAGACTTAAAGAAAGTTAAGACAAAGGTTGCTTTCAATTTAACAAGAAGACAGCTTATCGGATTTTCGGTAGCAGCACTTGTAGGCATTCCTACTTATCTTTTTATGAGAAAGTTTGTGCCGAACGATATTGCGGTTATTTTCCTGATTGTAGCGACCTTGCCAATCTTTTTTATAACGCTTTTTGAAAAGGACGGACTGACATTTGAAAAATATTTTAAGTACATCTATTTGCACAAATTTTATCAGCCCGGTAAGAGAGTGAGAAGGGAGGTTTACCTTGAACAAGAAAAGAAAAATACAGCAGATAAGCTTAGAAAAAAATCAAAAAATCTTAGCACAAAACAAGAAAAATCTAAGAAGCGAGAAGACGGGAAAGGGAAAGAAAAATAAATCTTTTCTTGATCTTATCCTGAAAAAAGAAGCGAAAAGATTTACGGTTGAAGACACTATTCCGTATCTTAGAATGCTAAAAAGTGGTATTTGTCAGCTTGACGAAAAGCATTTTAATAAGTGCATTGCCTTTCAGGACATAAACTATCAGCTTGCCTTAGAGGAAGATAAAGACCTTATCTTTAATCAGTTTGCCAATGTCTTAAATTCATTTGATCCGAGCGTAGATATTGAGTTTTCGTATATCAATCAGCTTGGAAGAAATAATGAACTGAAAGCTGCCATTCAAATTCCCGATAAAAATGACGGATATGACGATATTCGCCTTGAGTTTCGTGAAATGCTTAAAGTCAGCTTGCCAAGGGTAATAACGGACTTAAAAAATCCAAATATATCACTTTTGGGGTAGAAGCGGATAATTTAGAACAGGCTACGGTAAAGCTTGAAAGACTGGAGCTTGATATTCTGTCCAATCTAAAAAATATGGGAGTTAGAGCCGAGGGCTTAACGGGAGAAGAAAGACTGAAAGTCTTACACGATATATTAAATCCTGATAAGCTCTTTTCTTTTTCCTACAAAGACTTAAAGCCAAGGGAAAGCACAAAGACGGTAATTACACCGGATAGCTTTAACTTTATCCCAAGCAAATACTTTAAGTTCGGTAAATTCATCGGATCCGTCAGTCATCTTCAAATCCTTGCAAGTGAGCTTTCGGACAGAATGCTTGCAGAGTTTTTAGATATAGATGACAACATCAATATTTCCTTTCATATCAAAGCGGTTGAGCAGACGGAAGCCATCAAGATGGTTAAAAGGAAGAATACCGACATCGACAAGATGAAAATCGAGGAGAACAAAAAGGCGGTTCGATCAGGCTATGATATGGATATACTTCCAAGCGACCTTATCACTTACGGGGATAATATCAAGCTGCTTCTAAAGGATTTACAAACAAGAGATGAGCGTATGTTTATCGTTACGATTGTCTTTATGAATTTTGCAAGGACAGTGCAAAAGCTTGACTCGACACTTTCACAGATTTCATCAATTGCAAGCAGACACAACTGCAAGCTGAAACGCTTAGACCATAGTCAAGAGCAGGGATTTGTGAGCGTGCTTCCGCTTGGAGTAAACAAAGTTGAAATAGATAGAGGACTTACCTCATCATCTACTGCCGTATTCTTACCATTTACAACAGAAGAGCTTTTCATTAACTCAAGCAACAGCCTTTATTATGGGCTGAACGCTCTAAGTCATAACCTTATTATGGCAGATAGAAAAAAGCTTAAAAATCCAAACGGCTTAATACTTGGAACACCGGGCTCAGGTAAATCTTTTGCAGCAAAAAGAGAAATGGCAAATGCCATTTTAACAACGGACGATGATGTTATTATCTGTGATCCCGAGGGAGAGTACGGAAATCTCGTTAAACAGTTTAACGGCGAGGTTATTAAGGTCAGTGCCAAGAGTAAGGACTTTCTCAATCCCCTTGATATAAACATGAACTACGGAGATGGAGATGCACCGCTCAAGGATAAGGCAAACTTCATTATGAGTATGCTTGAGCTTGTAGTTGGCGGAAGCGGTCTTACGGCGGAAGAAAAGTCTGTTATTGACAGGTGCTTACCGAAAATCTATGAAAAGTATTTTAACGAACCCGAACCGAAAAATATGCCTATCTTACAAGACTTATACGATATGCTAAAAAATCAGGAAGAAAAGGTAGGTAAAAAGCTTGCAACGGAGATGGAAATCTATGTATCAGGTTCTCTTAATGTCTTTAATCATCAGTCCAATGTTGACTTAGATAAACAGCTCATCTGTTTTGATATTAAGGAGCTTGGAACGCAGCTTAAAAAGATAGGAATGCTTGTTATTCAAGATCAGGTCTGGAACAAGGTTTCAAGAAATAGAAATACCGGAAAAAGCACAAGATATTACATTGATGAGTTCCACTTGCTTTTAAAAGATGAGCAGACTTCGCAGTATTCTGTGGAAATCTGGAAGAGGTTTCGTAAATGGGGCGGTATTCCAACAGGAATTACGCAGAATGTAAAGGATCTTCTTGCCAGTAAAGAGATTGAAAATATCTTTGACAATACGGATTTTATCCTGATGCTGAATCAGGCAACCGGTGATAGAGATTGGCTTGTAGTAAAGCTTAAAATCTCAAAAGACCAGGAGAAATTCGTTACCAATTCAAGAGCAGGCGAGGGGCTTATTTTCTTTGGGAATACCATTGTTCCCTTTGTAGACAACTTCCCGAAAGACACAATCCTCTATCAGAAGATGACAACGAAGCCTGAAGAAATGAGGTAGTGTCTATGGGCAAAAAAAGAAAGCGAGACTTGAATGAAAGGATAAAAGCAAAGGAAGAAGCGAGTGTTTCAGGTAATGATTCTTTATTTGACAGTTTAGGCAGTAAACGAAAGGTCGGGGATGATTATAGGAATAAGTTAACTAATGATGAGAACAGATTTGACGAGAAGCTTCATGAAAAGGAAAGTAAGAGAATTACTGAAGCCTCTGATACAAGCCTAAGTAATAAAAGCAAAAACGCCATTAAGCGAAATCTTAAAAATGCTGAAGCAAAATCTGAAACCGGCAGTGAAAAAGTATCGGCAACATCGGATTATCAAACGGAAGTCAAAGAAAATCGTATTTACGATCCGCTTGCCAAAGACCAGGACGGAGATGGCGTAGCAGACAGATACGATACCGACTTTAGAGATAGTGAAATATCCTATGAGCCTTTATCAAATAAGAAGTCTAAGCTTCATGAAATGCAGAAGAAAGCGATTAAACGCAAGAATTATTCTGATGATATTTTTACAAGAAAAGGAGCAGAAGACAAAACCATAAAGGATACCATTTCAAAGACGGAAGAAAGCACCAAGGCTTCAAGCGGTAAAAAGGTCGCAGAAGATAGGGCAAAGAAAAATAGACTCTATAACCGCCATAATAAAGAAACTTTGCTTGGAGCAAGTGCTGTATCCGTTGCAAGGGCAAGTGATGTGGCAAGTCGCTATTTATCTACAGGAAGTGATGAAAATAAAGGTGTAGAAGCTGCCGAAAAAGGTCTTGATACATCATCTAAGCTTATTCACGGAATTAAGAATTATTCGGATAAAAGGCGAATGAAAAAGTCCTACGACTTATCCGAAAACAGCTTTCGTGTACGAAAGAAAAAGTCAAAGCTTGAATTTCGGGAAGCCAAAGAGGAACTTAAAAAGAATGATGAATATAAAAAGGCTTCGGCATATAAGAAATTCCAAAAGAGAAAGCAGATGAAAGCTGCCATAAACGGCAACAATCAGACAAGAATCAGAGACAGAATTAAAAAAGGCGTGATTGATACACTGAAAGGTTCTAAGGAGCTGATTGTTAAAAAGGCAAAGGGCATCTTGCTTATTCTGATTGGAATTATTTTTCTTGGAACATTCGTCATTCAGTTTTCAGGCGGAGCAATGTCGGGAGCAGTGAACTCTACAAGTAGCGTTTTAACGACTTCTTACCTATCAAGTGAGGAACAGCTAAAAGGGATAAATCAGTATTTCTCAGGTCTTGAAAATGATTTGTACGACAAAATTGAAAATGTCGAAAGTGATTATCCGGGATATGACGAATACATCGTCAATCAGAACGGCTTTATCGGACACAATGTCCATGAGCTTTTATCGTATATCACGGCAAGGTTTGGGGAAGTTAAAAATCTTTCGGAAGTTCGAGGAATTTTGGATGGGCTTTTTAATGATATGTATAAGCTTTCCTACGATGAAGAGATTGAAATCAGATATAGGACAGTTACGGAAACTTATACCGATGAAGATGGAAATGAGTATACCGAAAGTCATGAAGAGCCTTATGAGTATAAAAAACTTATTGTAACCCTCGATAAAAAAGAGATGGACAGCATTATAAGGGAAGTCTTTGCTGAGTATCCCGACAATTTAAAGCACTATGAAGCCTTATTCCTTGCTCAAGGAAATATGGCGGAAATCTTCGGTAATACCGATCTGATAAATTCTCTTGGAGGTGTAGGTAATGGTGCTGAATACGAAGCTTCAAGCGAGGTGCAAAAGAAAATAGTAGATGCCGCCTTTATTACTCCATCGCCTGGTCCCGGCTGGTGTGCCATGTGGGTATCACAGGTCTATCAGAACGCAGGGCTTGGATATATCGGAGGAAACGCTAATGATATGTATCGAAACTATACCTTTACATCAGACAGGTCAAAACTAAAAGTTGGAATGCTTGTTGCAGTGGAAAGCAGTAGTAGCGGAAGCACGGCAGGGCTTACCTATGGTCATGTAGGTATTTATATCGGAGACGGAAAGGTAATTGATAATATCGGTCATATAAGAGTAACTACTTTAGATGATTGGATAGCGACTTTTTGTAAGCATCATCCTGTCGGATACGGTTTTCCGCCGAATGTAAAAGGGCATTAGAAAGGAAGGTAAAAATGTGGGAAAAGAACTATACATCGTAAAAAACAAAATACAAAAGTTGAAAGCAAAGAAGGCTCTGATTGATGAACAATTGGAGCCTTTATTCATTCGTGAGGAAGAACTTGAAAATGAGGAAATCGTAGCGATTTGTAGAAAGAACAACATCACAATCAGTGATTTGATGGCAAAGGTAAATAAACAAAAAGCTGAAATGAAAAAGGAGACCAACTATGAAAACCAGTTTGAAAAAGAATAAGAAGTTTTGGACGGCAGCACTTGCAGTGATTGTAAGTATTAGCTGCATTTTAGGTCTTTGGACAGTTGTTTATGCCAAGGAGCAAAAGACAGAAGTTCCTACAAAAAATGAAGCCGTTCAAACGGAAGTGGAAGTTAATGTAAAATACATCTTTGAAGATGAAAAGGTCTTTAAGGAAGAAAAGATTAAGGCTGAAAAAGGACAGTTTCTTGATAGCGGGGATCTTCCGATACTCCCCGATGATATGAAATTCATTGATGAGTTTCTATTTTATGAAGTAAAGGGCGATGGAAATGATGAAATTATCCGTAAGGTAGCAAAGGTAGAGCTTAAGAATAAAGAAACACAGACGGAGGAAGAAAAGCCAAAGCAGGATGAAAGTACGCAAACAGAAACTCCAAAGACTGAAGATAAAGGCACACAGACGGAGCTTTCTAAAGAGAATATTTCCAAGATGGAAAAAGAGGCTAAGGAGCTTCAGGATAAACTTGATAAATTAAATGGCGAAATCAAGGATAAAGATAAGTTAAGCGATAAGCAGAAAGAAAAAATCAAAGACCTTGAAGATGAGATTGACAGCCTTAAAGAGAAAGCAAAAAAGAATAAGGGAAATAAGGACTTATCAGAAGATATGAAAAAGGAGATGGAGAAGCTGACTGAAAAGGTGAAAGAGCTTGAGAAAAAGGCTACTGAAACCAATAAAGCTCCTGTAACATCGCAGTCAGTTACACCGATTAGCCCGATTTCAGGAATTAAGACAAGCTCGGGTGTTTCTCCTCAAACACCACAGACTTCTGTAAGCAGTTCAGGAAAAGGATCGTCTGATACGGTAAGCTCAGGGAACACTACAAAGGATACAAGTAGAGCGGAAACAAAGGAAAAAGAAAAGGAAGTTCGCTATCCTAATAAGCTGACACCAAAGGCTCCTGCTAATAACAACAGTCAGGATTCATCTATGGATAGTACAAACAAGACTGTAAATACCAATAAGGGAGTAGCTTCAGCACCTTCAAAGGCAAGAGGAACTGTTACGGAAAATAAGGACAATGCAAATAAGGACTATCCGATTCATCATGGAGATGAAAAGGAAGTTGATATGTATTCAGCCGATGCAAGACAGTTTATTGCTTTTCAAACGAAAAACGGTAAGACCTTTTATCTTATCATCAACCACGATGAGGATAGTGAGAATGTAATGCTTTTAACGGAAGTATCTGAAGACGATCTTCTAAATATGGTTGAAAAGAAAGAAACACCGAAGCAGGAAATTACCAAAGATGAGCCTGTAAAGGAAGAAGTAAAGCCTGAGAAAAAAGAAGAAAAGAGTGATTTAGGCACATATATTCTTTTGGCTCTTGTAGTAGCAGGTGCTTTAGGCGGCGGATATTATTTCAAGGTTATAAAGAAGAAAGAGAAAGAGGAACTTGAAAATCTTGAAGAAGAGGACGATTTTTTCTCAGAAGCTGAGGAGTATGAGGAAAGTGAAGCTTCTGAAACAGAAGATATTTAATGTATAAAGTGTTGTGAGATTTGCTGCCATTGACTATTTGCACCAAATATTATATAATATTTGGTGCAAAGGAGGTGGCATAGCAGATGAATTATAAGCAGAAAATACTGGACAGGATAGAAAGTTTTGAGCCCAATCAGGTTTTCATCGCCAATGATTTTTTTGATATTGCAGGATATGAAACAGTTCGCAGTACATTAAATCGTTTGGTAGAAGATAAAGAGATTATCCGTATTATGAAAGGCATTTACTATAAGCCGAAATATATAGAACTGATCGGAGAGTATGAAGCACCGTCCGTGAATGAAGTTGCGAATGCCATTGCCAGAAAATATAATTGGACGATTGCTCCATCGGGCAATACGGCTCTTAATTTATTAGGTTTATCTACGCAAGTACCGGCAAAGTGGACATATATATCAGACGGAAGATATGCCAGTTTCAGTTTCGGTAATGCAACAATCGAATTTAAGCGTAGAAATAATGGAGACATTTCCAAAATGTCAACCTTGACTTCAATGGTGATACAGTCAATTAAGGCAATCGGAAAAGATAAAATCACTTCAAAGCAGATTGATTATCTACGGGAAAAATTATCCGAAAAAGAAAAGTCGGAACTACTGGCGGATAGTAAAACCACAAGTGCCTGGGTATATGGCGTTATTAAGAAAATTTCAGAGGTGTAGAAATGTTTGAATACAAAAAGATGTCAAAAAATGAATTAGAGCAAGTTATAAAAAATGCTTCCTTGAAAATCGGTGTAAATGAGGTAATTCTTGAAAAAGATTATTGGGTATGCTTTGTTTTAAATTATCTTTTCACTAAGTGTAAGTGGAAAGAAGCTTTTACCTTTAAGGGAGGCACAAGCCTTTCAAAATGCTTCAATTTAATTCAAAGATTTTCCGAAGATATTGATTTAATCCTTGATTGGAGAGTGATCGGATATAGCTTTGATGAACCTTGGCAAAAACGCTCCAATACAAAGCAAGATAAATTTAATAAAGAGTCCAATCAAAAGACGGAAGACTTTCTAAAAAATGAATTTGTTCCTCAGTTAGAAAGTGATTTTAGAGATATGCTTGATGAGGAGTTTCATATAAGAATAGATAAAAGCGATCCGCAGACAGTTCTGTTTGAATACCCGAAAGCATTCAAGTCTTCATATGTAACACAAGCAGTAAGGCTTGAGATTGGAACACTGGCAGCATGGACACCATCGGAAGCAGTTCATATTGTGCCTGATATACAAAAAATATATCCTATGCTCTTTGACGGGGATTTTATAGAAGTTAGAACCGTTCTTCCTGAAAGAACATTCTGGGAGAAAGCGACTATCCTTCATCATGAAGCAAACAGACCGAAAGAGCTTGCAATACCTAAAAGATATGCAAGACACTATTATGATTTAGTGTGCATAGCAAATTCGAGGTATAAAGACAGAGCATTTAAGAGCTTTGAGCTTCTTGAAAAAGTTGTTCAGTTTAAGCAGAAATTCTATCCAAGGAAATGGGCAAAATATGAAGATGCTACAACTGAAACAATCAGACTTATGCCTGATGAGTATCGCCTAAAGGAGATTAAAGATGACTATAAAAATATGACTGAAATGTTCTTTGGCGAGTATCCGAGTTTTGAAGAGCTGATGAATTCAGTGCTCGAACTGGAAAAAGAAATTCACGAAATTAAATAATGCACCAAAAATAATACAATATTTGGTGCAAAGTGCAGGGCGAGAGAGTAAAATCTTTCGCTCTTTTTTATTGAAACAGGAGGAAAAATATACATGGAACATAAACTTGTGATAGCGGAAAAACCGAGTGTTGCTATATCTATCGCCAAGGTTATCGGAGCGAAAAATAAAAAAGACGGATATTATGAGGGAAACGGCTATAAAGTATCATGGTGCGTTGGACATTTAATTCAGATGGCAAATCCTGACGCTTATGATGAAAAGTATGCGAAGTGGAATATGGCTGATTTACCGATTATTCCAAGCGAATACAAGTATGAGGTGGCAAAATCCACTAAGAAACAGTTTGCTATTCTTAAAAAGCTGATGAACGACAAAGAGATTGATACAATTATCAATGCGTGCGATGCAGGTCGTGAGGGAGAGAGCATTTTTAGACTGGTATATAACGAGGCTAAATGCAAAAAGAAAATGCAGCGTTTATGGATTTCATCTATGGAAGATAGTGCCATTAAAGAGGGCTTTGATAACCTAAAAGCTGGAAAGGACTATGATAGTCTCTTTGAATCGGCACAGGCAAGAGCTATCGCAGATTGGCTTGTCGGAATGAACATCAGTAGGCTCTATTCGTGCCTATATAAGCAAAATTATTCTGTTGGCAGAGTGCAGACACCGACTCTTGCCATGATGGTAAAAAGAGATGATGAGATAGCAAATTTTAAGAAAGAAAAATACTATACAGTGGAGCTATATACAAATGGATTTACACTTTCAACAGACAGAATTGATGATGAGGTTGCTGTTGAACAATTACTTAATTTAATCGGAGAAACGATTGAAATAACTGATGTCATACAGAAAGAAAAAATAACAAAGCCTGATCTACCTTTTGACCTGACAACACTTCAACGAGAGTGCAATAAGTATTTTGGATACTCAGCCAAGCAGACACTTGATTATGCTCAAAGTTTATATGAGAAAAAACTGATTACCTATCCAAGAACAGACAGCAGATGCTTAACAGAGGATATGATTACAAGTACCATCAATAATATTTTAGGGAAGAATGACTTTGATACAGGGCGTATCAAGACGGTATTTAACTCAAAAAAGGTTACGGATCATCATGCGATTATTCCTACAGTAAGCTCAATGATCGAAGATTTATCGAGCATTCCTGAGAGTGAAGCAAAGGTATATTGGCTTATTTCTAATAAGCTTCACGCAAGTGTGGGCTATCCGTTAATTGAGAACACAACGAAGATTGTAGCTGAATTTGACGGCTTTGAATTTACGAGTACCGGCAAGGTTATTAAAGATGAGGGCTTTACCAAGTATTTGAAAGAATATAAGGCGAAAAAAGATGAGGACATGGAGCTTCCTGATGTAAGAGTTGGAGAGATTATAAGCATTGAAAATAAAGAGATTAAAGAAAAATTTACCCAACCTCCGAAACACTTTACTGAAGATACGCTATTAAAGTCTATGGAGATTGCAGGAAATGATGCCTTAGAAAAAGGTGTAGAGGTGGAAAGAAAAGGTCTTGGCACTCCGGCAACAAGGGCAGGTATTATTGAAAACTTAATCTTTAAGGGATTTGTAGAAAGAGATAAGAAAAATCTTATAGCCACACATAAAGGAATCAGCCTTGTAACCATTGTTGAGGATGCCTTTAAGTCCGCTAAGACAACGGCTGAGTGGGAAATGAAGCTATCGGATATTGCAAAAGGAAAGGCAAGTAAGGATGAGTTCCTAAAAGAAATTGAAACTGAGATTAAAAAGACGATAGAAAAATACAGAAAGTAAGTTTTAAGGGAATGAGAGATTATCTTGTTCCCTTATTTTTTTGGAGGTGATTACGATAGAAGAGATAAAAGTGTTGGAGCTTTTCGGTGGCATCGGTGCTATAAGAAAGGCATTGATAAGGCAAAAAATTCCATATAGGATAGTTGATTATGTGGAAGTCGATAAGAATTGTGTAAAAAGCTATAATGCACTCTATGGAGAAGACTTTAAGTCACAGGATATAGTAAAGTATCATCCACCGGATGAAAAAATAGACTTTGTAATGCACGGAAGTCCTTGTCAGGATTTTAGCCGTAGCGGACTTAAAAAAGGCGGAGAAAAAGGAAGTGGCACAAGGAGTAGCTTGTTATTTGAAACAATACGGATAATTGAAGAAATGAAGGAAAAGCCCAAGGTTGTCCTTTGGGAAAATGTAAAGGGAGTTCTCGATAAGAATATGAGAGCTTCCTTTTTTCATTACCTAAAAGAAATGGAAAGGCTCGGATATGAGAGCAAATACAAGATATTAAACGCTATGGATTTCGGTATTCCGCAAAATAGAAAGCGTATCTTTGTTGTGAGCATACTCGGACAAAATGATTTTGATTTTGAAACTCTTAAAAAAGCGGAAACAAGAAGCATTGATGATTTTCTTCAAAAAGGTGTTTCAGACCTTTATGAAGTAAGACAGGAGTCAATGCTCAGATACTTATCGGGCAATCCTAAAAATAAGAACTTCAAAGGTCGCTTAAAAATCATAGATAAATACGCCTATACCATTTCCACAAAGCAAGTACGAGTACCAAACTCGGGACTTGTAGATATAGGAAACGGTAAGTACAGGTATCTTACGGAAAGGGAGTGTTTAAGACTTATGGGCTTTGATGATGAAGACTTTGACAATATAAGAGCCATTTATCCGAAAAGACCGGGCAAAACATCATCTATATTGTATAAGCAAGCCGGCAACAGCATCGTGGTAAATGTGCTTGAAGCGATTTTGAATGAAATATACAGGAGGTAAGAATGAGAACGAACGATTTTTACAATATTATGGAGCTTGTAAAAAGAGATGTTTTAGATAGCGAAAGCGAATATCTGAAACTCTTAAAGGTTGTCGGAAACAATCAGAAATACGACTTTTTAAGTCAGCTAAGTATCTATGATAAAAATCCGAATGCCACAGCTTGCACAAGCTTTGATTTATGGCGAGAACGATTTAACCGTACTGTTATGAGAGGGCAAAAGGGCATACCAATCCTAAATGACAGTAATGCCTTTCAAAAGGTCAGATATATCTTCGATGTCAGCCAGACAACTTCAATGGACAGGAATGTCAATGAAGTTAAGCTATGGTCTTTTGATAAAGAAAATAATGGCAAAGCCTTAAAAGACATGATTGCTTTGCAAGGATATGAGGCAAGTGATAGCTTAACTGAAAATCTTTATACTTTAAGCCGAATATATGCCGATGAGAGCATTTACGAGCTTGCAAACAATTTAAGAATTGCAGATGAAGATAGAAACTCATTTGCAAACTTTATGAGAAACTCGGTAGCTTATGCCGTTTCAAACAGATTTCAAATTGATTATCCGTTTCCGATGGATAATTTAAGAGAAAATTTTAAGTCTATCGACAGCATATCTTTTATGAGTGTCGGTACTTGTATTTCAAATGCTTGTAGCCAAATCATCGAGGAGACAAGAAGCAGAACGAGAAATTTTTATAAAAATAGAGACCTGACAAAGAACCTTAGTGCCGATTATAATGAAAATAAAGTAAATGAATTAGGAGGAAATGATAATGTTATTCGATCAGATGACGAAAGAAATGATGAGCAAAGAAACCGAATTTTCGGGAGTGGAGAATACGGACGAGATAGTAGCAATCATCAAGGAGAAGACCCTAAGCAGCCTGGAAGAAGAGAAGAGCTTTATGGAGGAATTTCCGAATCCGACTTACGCAGTGATGAGACTGGAGTATCTTTCAGAGAGCAAGGACGAGGAGAACTATCAGATGCTAATCGACCTTTACAAAGAGAAGAAGCTGGTATTTCACTTAATGGAAACTCAGAAGAGAGCAATCGGCTTTATGAGGGACGAGAAGCCGAAACTGATGAAAGCACAGAATATAGTAAGCGAGGAAGATCCGAAGTATCAGGCGATGATTTCAGCCTTGAAAGAAATGACAATCAAGGAAGTAGTCGAAGCGTAGAAGAAAACGGCATAAAAGAGATGCAAGAGGGAGCTGAAAATGCTTCCTTTTTCTATTCTAAGGATAATCCTAATGAGCTGATGACTGAGGAAATGCTTGAAAGAGTGCCGAAACTTTATGAGCAGGAAAGTATTTCACTTGCCGATAAGGAAGTACACGCTGCATATATCATCCCGTTTAGAAGTAATTGGACCTGGTATATGACGGAGTATGATAGAGAAAGTGGCGATGCCTTTGGACTTGTACTTGGGATTGAGCCTGAATGGGGATATTTTAATCTTGAGGAGCTAAAGGAGTTAAATGCACAAAGACTTATCTTAGAAGATTTTCCGAAAACATTTAGGGAATTTAAAGACACAGAGCTTAAAAAGCAGATGAGCGAGGAAGAGCTTCAGATGGTCTTCAATGGTGAGCTGAGTTTTGAAGATAAAAGGGTTTATAAAGCAGCAGGTAATGAATTACCGGACGAATACGCGGAAGAATTAAGTCCTAACTTTGCCGAAGAAGTCAGCTCTATTATGGAAGAATATGAGGTTACAAGAGAAGAAGCCGTAAGCAGACTTGCGACAAGTAAGCTTGAAGAAGCTCTTAAAGGTACTAATATTTCTATCCAAGATTTTAATGATGAGCAGTTAGATGTGATATTAAGTGCCATTAAAGAATATGATTTTTACGGTAATGAAATCACGGAAATAGCTGAGCCTAAGCTTCCTGTTTGGAAAATGGAGCAGTTGAAATGGCTGATTGATGATTGGAACAAAGGAGAGACAAAAGTTACAGCAGAGAAGATACAGTATCTTAAAAACCTTGACATTGATATTGCGAAATTCAATGTGCTTAAAGGTTATCTTGTAAATGATGAGGTGAGCATAGAGCAGGTTGAAAGCTTTAAGGAAAATATCGGCTTTGTAACGATGAGCGAGTTTGTGGACAGTCTTAAAGAAATAGCTTCAGATAATGAATTTGAGAAAGTGGCAATCAAAGTCGGAAATGAATTTATCCTTGCAGGTAAAAAAGACGGATTTGCTATTAGTCTTGAAGACACGGGAAGAAAGGTTGTTATTGAGGAGAAAGAATACACTCTTAATCGTGGAGTAAGTTTTGAGGATAGTCAAAAGGTAGATAAGCTGATAGATAGTGGCAAATATGAAGCCTTTAAGATAAATGATTACGCAGTAGAAAGCGATACCCAATCAGAAAATCAAGAAGCCGTTCAGGGAAATATTTTTGACTATCTGAGCGAGGAAAAGGAAGAAGCTGCCACAGAGCCTAAATTGGATTTATCTTCTGGAAGAACGGTCTATATGAAGCATGAAGCCTATACCATTCACGAGGTAAGTAAGAACGAAATTATAGGTAAAAATGATTTATGGCTTGATCCTGTAAGACAAGGCAACCGTCAAATACCAATCGTAAGCTTTGCTGATGATAAAGAGCTTTTGGAAAAGATAAGTTTTGATAGACCGAAACTCATTGTAGGAGATGAAGTTCATTACAAGGATAAAGACTTTACCATAACAAGATTTGACGATATGGGTGGTGGACTAAAGACTATCACCATAAAAGATAATGCTGAATACTTAGGTGGTATGATAACCGGCTCGGAGGTTATCCCATATAGGCTTGAAAGAGATTTGGAAAGACTATTCGGACTTGAGGATAAACCAAAAGAGAAAGCATCCAATTTCAAGATTACAGAGGAGATTTTACCTGAAAAACTCACACCGAGCGAAAGGTTAAACCAAAACCTCGAAGCTATCTCAATGCTAAATAGAGTTGAAAAGGGCGAAAGAGAACTTGACAGTACGGCACAGGAAGTTTTAGCAAAATATATCGGCTGGGGCGGACTTTCCGAAGTTTTCGATGAAGAAAAGGGCGGTCAATGGGAGACCGCAAGAAAATTCCTAAAAGAAAATCTATCGCCTTTAGAATATGAAGCGGCTAAGGAATCAACCTTAACTGCCTTTTTTACGCCTAAAACAGTTATTGACGGCGTATATAAGACTCTTTCTGATATGGGCTTTAAGAGTGGAAACATCTTAGAGCCAAGTATGGGAGTTGGAAACTTCATCGGAAATCTTCCGGATGAAATGAATAAGTCCAAGTTTTACGGAGTTGAGCTTGACTCTGTCAGCGGTCGCATCGGAAAGCTTCTTTATCCTAATAGCGACATACAGGTAAAAGGCTTTGAAGAAACAAGCTTCTCCAATAACTTCTTTGACATAGCAATTGGGAATGTTCCTTTCGGAGAATTTAAGGTTAATGACAGAGAGTATAACCGAAACAACTTTCTAATCCACGATTACTTCTTTGCAAAATCCATTGACAAGGTGAGAAATGGCGGTGTTATCGCTTTTATCACATCAAGCGGAACGATGGATAAGAAAGATGAAAGTATCAGAAGATATATAAATGCAAGAGCTGAGTTTTTAGGAGCAATCAGGCTTCCAAACGACACTTTTAAGGGAGTAGCTGGAACAGAAGTAACAAGCGATATTATCTTCTTAAAGAAAAGAGACAGCGTTCTTGAGCGTGATGAGTCCTGGGTGCATTTAGCTGAAGATGAAAATGGGCTAACCTACAATAAATACTTTGTGGAGCATCCTGAAATGGTACTTGGCACAATGCGTGAAGTATCAGGGAGATTTGGAAACACTATTTCCTGTCTTCCAAAAGAAAATGCCGATTTAAGAGAGAGTCTTGAAAAGGCAAGTAAGGAAATCTCTAAAGAGAGTAAGTACGAAGAGATAGAACTTCTTGATGATGAGATAACTTCCATTCCGGCAACAGACGATGTCAAAAACTTCTCCTATACCGTTATTGATAACGATGTGTATTACAGGGAAAACTCGCTATTTATTAAAAAAGAGGTATCGGATAAGAACAAAGAAAAGATTAAAGACTATCTAAAGCTGAATGAAGCTTTAAAAGATGTTATTAAAAGCCAAAAGGAAGATTTCAGCGATGAAGAGATAAAGGCTTCTCAGGAAAAATTAAATGAAGTTTATGACAACTTTTCTAAAAAGCACGGCTTTGTAAATAACCTTTCAAATACAAGAGCATTAAGAGAAGACAGCAATTTCCCTCTTGTATCATCCATTGAAATACTTGATGAGGAAGATAACTTTAATGCTAAGGGAGATATTTTCTTCAAGCGTACTATCACAAAAGCAAGAGTAATTGACCATGTGGATACCTCACTTGAAGCATTGGTGCTTTCTATATCGCAAAAAGGCTATGTGGACTTTGAATATATGCAAGGTCTGACAGATAAAGATAGAAGTACTATCATTTCGGAGCTTAGAGGAGAAATTTTCCTAAATATTCGAGAGGAGAATACAAGGTTTAATCAGAAGCTTTCATTTGACCTTGAAGACGGCGATTTGCCGTTTAGCTGTAGTGATGAGAATAATTCCTTTAAGTACGCCTATGTAACAAAAGATGAGTATCTAAGCGGAAATATCAGAGAAAAGATAGGTATTGTGGATAGCTATATTGCAAGGTTAAGCCAAGCACAAAGAATGCTTCCGGATGAAAATACAGATGAAAAGGAATTGCTTGCAAATGAATTAAACCGACTTGAATTTCAAAAGGCAGAGCTTCAAAAGGTTATGCCGAAAGAACTTGAAGCAAGCGAGATAAATGTCAGACTCGGTGCTACCTGGATACCTGCAAAGGATATAGAACGCTTTGTCTTTGAAACTTTAAAAACACCGGGCTGGGCAAGATGGGATATAAAGGTCAAGTTTTCTCATCTTACAAGTGAATGGAATGTTGAGGGAAAAAGTAAAGACCGAGGAAACGACCTTGCGGAAATGACTTATGGTACAAGTAGAGTGAGTGCCTACAAGCTGATTGAAGATGCTCTAAACCTAAAGGAAACAAAGGTATTTGACCAGATAGTAAATCCTGACGGCTCTAAAACATCGGTCTTAAATAAAAAAGAAACCATGCTTGCAGGACAAAAACAGGAGCTTCTGAAAGAAGAGTTTAAGAACTGGATATTTAACGATCAGGAGCGAAGAAACAGGCTTGTAAATGTATATAACGAGAAATTCAATTCAATCCGAAATCGTGAGTATGACGGCAGCAATCTGACCTTTGAGGGTATGGGCGAGGGAATTGACCTATATGAACATCAAAGAAATGCTATCGCAAGAATCCTTTATGGTGGAAATTCACTTCTTGCCCATGTAGTAGGTGCCGGCAAGACCTTTGAAATGGTGGCAAGCTCTATGGAAGCAAAAAGGCTTGGAATGTGTACGAAGTCTTTATTTGTTGTTCCCAATCACTTGACCGGACAAATCGGAAGAGAGTTTATGCAGCTTTATCCGTCCGCCAACATCATGGTGGCCGGCAAGAAAGATTTTGAGCCGAAAAACAGAAAGAGATTTATCGGAAAGATTGCAACAGGAGAGTATGATGCGGTAATAATCGGGCATAGTCAGTTTGAGAAAATTCCGATGAGTAAAGAGTATCAACAAAAGCATATTCAGGATCAGATTGATGAAATCATTAACTATGTTGAAGAATACAAGCACGACAGGAATCAGAATTTCACGGTCAAAGAGTTGCAAAAAACAAGAAAGAAGTTGGAAGCAAGGCTTGAAAAACTAAATGATGATTTCAAGAAAGATGATGTTATTACCTTTGAAGAGCTTGGCGTTGATAAGCTGATAGTCGATGAAGCCCATAACTACAAAAACCTTTACCTTTATACGAAGATGAGAAATGTAGCAGGTATCGGGCAGTCGGAAGCCTTTAAGTCTTCCGATATGTTTATGAAATGCCGTTATATGGACGAGATGACGAACGGAAAAGGTATCGTATTTGCCACAGGAACGCCTGTATCAAACTCGATGACGGAGCTTTATACCATGCAGAGATATTTGCAGTATGAAGAACTTAAGAAAAATGGCTTAGAGCATTTCGACTCTTGGGCTTCTACATTTGGAGAAACACAGTCAGCATTTGAGCTTTCTCCCGAGGGAACCGGATATAGGGTAAAGACGAGATTTTCCAAGTTCTATAACTTGCCTGAACTAATGTCAATGTTTAAGGAAGTAGCAGATATTCAGACGGCAGATATGTTAAATCTTCCTACTCCTGAAGCACACTATGAAGTTGTTAAGACAATGCCGAGTGATGAACAAAAAGAGATATTAAAGGGTCTATCTGAAAGAGCGGATAAGGTTAGAAATAGGGAAGTTGAGCCAGAAGAAGATAATATGCTGAAAATTACCAATGACGGTAAAAAGCTCGCCTTAGATCAGCGTTTAATCAATCCTTTGCTTCCTGATAATCCTGATAGCAAGGTCAATGTCTGCGTTAAAAATGTATTTTCGATATGGGATAAGACAAAAGAGAATAAGTCTACACAGCTTCTTTTCTCGGATATGTCCACACCGAAAGGTGATGGAGAATTTAATATCTATGATGATATAAGGGATAAGCTTGTGGCAATGGGAATACCAAAAGAAGAAATCGCCTTTATCCATGAAGCCAATTCCGATAAACGAAAGGATGAGCTTTTTGCAAAGGTAAGAAAAGGAGAAATCCGTATCTTAATGGGTTCTACTCAGAAGATGGGAGCAGGTACTAATGTGCAAAATAAGCTGATTGCTATGCACGATTTAGATGTTCCGTGGAGACCGGCAGATCTTGAGCAGCGTGCGGGTAGAATTGTTCGTCAGGGAAATGAAAACAAAGAAGTAAATATCTATCGATATATTACTGAGAACACCTTTGATGCCTACCTGTGGCAGACCATAGAGAATAAGCAAAAGTTTATTTCTCAGATAATGACAAGTAAGACTCCTGTCAGAGTGGCGGAAGATGTGGACGAAAGCTCACTTAACTACGCAGAGATTAAGGCACTTGCAACAGGTGATCCAAAAATCAAGGAAAAGATGGACTTGGATAATGAGGTTACAAAGCTGAAAATGCTGGAAGCCAACTACAAGTCAAATCGCTATCGCTTGGAAGATAAGATTGCAAAAACCTACCCTGATGAAATTGCAAGGCTTGAAAAACTTATTGAAGCTGTTAAAAAGGATATATCAAGCATAGAACCGCAAGGAGATGGCGAAAATAAGTTTACTTCCATAATCATTAACGGAGTGAAGATAACTGATAAAAAAGAAGCGGGCGAAAAGCTGCTTGAAGCTATAAAGACAGTAAAAGTAAATGAGAGCAAAGTTATCGGCAAATATAGAAATATGGACTTGGAAGTGAGCTACAACTTCTTTACCAATGAGCATAATTTCAGCTTAAACGGTGCTTCTAAAACGACAGGAGAGCTTGGAACAAGTGCAGACGGTAATATTACAAGGCTTGATAATGCCCTTGAGAAAATGCCTGAAAAATTAAATAGACTTGAAGAAAAACTCATCAGTACAAAAGAGCAGCTTGAAAATGCCAAAGAGGAGTTAAAAAAGCCTTTTGAGAAGGCGGATGAGCTGAAAACTAAGGTATTAAGACTTGCGGAGTTAAATAAGCTCCTTGATATGGGAGAGGTGGAAGAAAAAGAAAATCCCAATCCATTAGTGGAGGATGTGAAAAGAGCCATCATTGACTTCTGTAACAGAGAGTATGAAGAAAATCATAGCTATGACGAATTCAATATGCTGTACCCTGATTTAAAGCATATAGGGATTGCCTATACGAATACGCCTGATGAAAAGCATGAGATACAGTTTGAGCTTAATCTTGAGGACTTTACGGCTACGCAGCTTGTGAACGGCAAAGAGATAAGCCATTACGATTATGTAAAAGAAAACGGCAGTGAAGAAAAGGCTCTTGATTGCATGAAGTTTGAAATGGAAAACGGCGAATTTAGTGCATTTGTTTCTGTTGATGAGGAAGAATTAAAACAGGCGTTAGGACTTGAAATTGATGATGAAGGTAATTTCTATGATCCGCTTGCAAAGGACTTGGATAATGACGGCGTGCCTGACAGATATGATAATGATTTTAGAGATAGTGACTACTTTGAGACTACCTATGATGTGGAAAATAATCTCCACGCAAAGGAAGAAAAGTCGTCTATCTTAGGGCAGATTAAGTCGTTCCAGTCGGAACAAAGAGAAAAAGAAGTAAAAGATACAAAATCAAAAGAACATGATGAACGATAAGGGACTTAAATCAAGCCCCTTTTCTATTTTTAACAACAAATATGGAGGTATGAATAATGAATTACAAGGAAATGAGAAATACCATCGAGCAGATGGCAAACGAGAACTACGAGGACTTTACAAAGGCTCTTATCAGTTTTGAAAAGGGCGTGAATGACAAGGAAGCATTGGATATATTGTATGACAACTATACAAATAACGACTCACTAACACTGCTTAATGAGGAATTTGACTATATGATTGATGAGCTTCGTGAAAGCGGTCAGATTAAGGAAAATGAGAGCCTTGAGAAAGAAGATAATGACCTGGTCAATATTGTCGGGAATGTGGTAGGAGAAGTCGAGGTAGTGGAACGAGAAAACAAGAACGGAGAAGGCTTTAAGGTAGTCAATTTCTCCGTTGTATCAAAAGACGATGAGGGAAATAGGCACTATGCAAATTGCTCTGCTTATGGAGAAAAGGGAGATATTCCAAAGGACTTTAAGCAAGGAGATTTTGTAAAGCTCTTCGGTCAGGAGAGAAAATCCATTGATGATAATGGCAAAGAGCATACGAATGTGAGGATACTTGCTTCTAAGCTCTTAAAAGCCAAGGAGCAAATGAAGAGTCAGGAAGAAAAGAAAGAGTCCGTCCTCGGAGCAATTAAGAAGTTTAAGGCTGAAGAAAAAGCAAAGCCTACTGAAAAGAAAGAAGCTTCCAAAGAAGCGGAAAGATAATGAATTGTCGGTGTGGTCTTCGGACTGCACCGGCTTCTTTTTTTGTATATGGAATAAATTCTAAATTTATGGTAAAATATATGAAATGAAACTTCATGAACACGAATTTGAGAGGTGAAGATATGAAGGTTAGCTATAATGGATTATGGAAAATACTAATTGATAAGAATATGAATAAAAAAGATCTGGCAGAAAAAGTATCTTTAGCACCGGCTACTATAGCAAAAATGGGTAGAGGTGAATTTGTCAGTATGGAGATTTTATATCGAATCGGCAAAAAATTGAATGTCGATTTTGCGGATATGGTTTCAATTGTTAATGGTGAGGAGAGTGAATAATATGAGTGAGGTTAAAAATTATTCAAGAAATAAGGACTTCAATGAGGCTACAAGAGTACAAATGCCTGCGTTGGTTCATTTATCTCGCCTGGGATATAAGTATTTCGGGAAAATAACTGAAGATATGAAGGGTATTAAGTATGATGGAGATACTAATATTCTTTTAGAAGTTTTTAAAGATCAATTCAAAAAATTAAACCCTGCTCATGCTGGAGAAGTTGAAGAAGTTTTAAGAAACATAAGGCAGGAATTGGACAATGACGATTTAGGCAAGAGTTTTTATAAGAGATTAGTGGCAATTTCTCCAACAAAACTCATTGATTTTGAAAATATAAACAACAATACTTTCCATTATACTGCTGAGTTTACTTGTAAAAATGGACAGGATGAATTCAGACCGGACATTACACTTTTTGTAAATGGGCTTCCTCTTGTATTTATTGAAGTTAAGAAGCCTAATAATAAAGGTGGAATGGTTGCGGAAAGCAAGAGGATGAATGACCAAAGATTTCCAAACAAGAAATTTCGCAGGTTTATTAACATCACTCAACTAATGATTTTCTCTAATAATATGGAGTATGAAACCTTGGGAGGAATAACACCTATTCAGGGTGCGTTTTATTGTACTGGGGCAAGAGATACAACAAAATTCAATTGTTTTAGAGAAGAAAATCCTGGCAACAATGATGTAGCTCCATTTATCCAAGATTTTCCGTATTTGGATATAAATCAAGATATGGAAAAGCAAATTCTATCAGATTTTAATTGCCAAGTAATCCATACATCTCCAGAATATCAGACTAACTTAAATGAGAATACGCCGACAAACAGAATAATTACATCAATGTGTTCAAAACAAAGACTGTTATTTCTTCTGAAATATGGATTTGCTTATGTAAGAATAGATAGAGAAATTGATGGTGGTAAGATTGAAAGCTTAGATCAAAAGCATATTATGAGATACCAACAATTTTTTGCAACGCTTGCTGTAATAGAAAAACTGGAAGAGGGGATTAAATCAGGTGTTATTTGGCATACACAAGGCAGTGGAAAAACAGCATTGTCTTACCACTTAACCTATGCCTTAACAGATTATTATGCAAAACAGAATAAAGTAGCTAAGTTTTATTTTATTGTAGATAGATTAGATTTGTTAGAGCAAGCATCTTCAGAATTTGAGGCAAGAGGTTTAGTGGTCAAAACTGCAAGTAGCAGAAAAGAACTGATGGCTCAATTCAGAACAAACCAATCTCAAGACGGAAACAGTGGAAAAACAGAAATCACAGTTGTCAACATTCAAAGATTTGCTGAAGATAAAGAAAAAGTCGTGATTAACGATTATGACACAAATCTTCAAAGAATATTTATCATCGATGAAGCACATCGAGGATATAATCCGAAAGGCTGTTTCTTGGCAAATCTGTTTGATGCGGATCAAGAATCTATAAAGATAGCCTTGACTGGAACGCCTTTGCTTAAAGAAGAAAGAGCTTCATGGAAAGTGTTTGGTAATTACTTGCATACTTATTATTATGACAAGTCAATTCAAGATGGATATACCTTGAAAATAATAAGGGAAGACATTGAAACTTCATACCGTGAAAAGCTTTCTGAAATTTATGACAGTATTGAGCATTTGGTTGAGAAAAAAGATATAAAGAAAAGCTATATAGTAGAACACGATTCCTATGTGAAAGAGCTTTTACGATATATTATCTCGGATTTGAAAAAATTCAGAGAAATTCAGGGAGACGATACATTAGGCGGAATGGTGATTTGCGAAACAAGTGAGCAAGCAAGGAAACTATTTGCTTATTTCGATGAAATACAAGAAGAACTGAATTGCAACGCTTCTGTAAAAAGTAAGTTAAAAGCGGGGTTAATTCTTCATGATAGCGATGATAAAGAGACAAGAAAAGAAATAGTTAATGATTTCAAGAAAAATAATACAATAGATATTCTTATTGTGTTTAATATGCTTTTGACCGGATTTGACGCTCCAAGACTAAAAAGGCTATATTTCGGGAGAAAATTGAAAGATCATAATCTTCTACAAGCTTTGACGAGAGTTAACAGACCTTACAAAGATAATTACTATGGATATGTCATTGATTTTGCAGATATTAAAAAGAACTTTGATGAGACAAATGAAGCTTATCTAAAAGAACTTAACAGGTTTAAGGATCCTGCTGAAACAGGCGATGGAAATACAATGGATACACTGAGCCAAGTTCTTGAAAGTCCCGAAGAATTAGTTGCAAAGATGAAAGAAGTAAGGCAAGTTTTATTTAACTATACCATAGACAATGCAGAGGATTTTAGCTCCGAAATATCAACAATAGAGGATAAAGAAGAGTTGTTAAAGTTAAAAAAGGTGCTTATATCTGCAAGAGATTTGTGCAATATTGTAAGAACTTTTGGCGATGAGGAATTGAAACAAAAATTTGAAAAACTTGAGATAACAAAGTTGCCTTCAATGATTTCTGAGGTTTCACATTGCATAGATATTATCAACCAAAAAGAAGTTTTCAGTATGCATGATGAAACGAAGCAAATTGTCAATAAGGCGATGGAGGATATAGAGTTCAGTTTCAAATCTATAAGCAAAGAAGAAATGAAGATTATATCTGGAGGCATTGAGATAAAGGAAAAATGGAAAAAAACCATAAATGAATTTGCTGAAAATTTCGATCAAGATGATCCAGAATATATCACACTTAGAGAAGCTTTCATGCAAAGATTTAAAGAACATGGTTTTGTAATTGACAGTATCAAAGAATTTAATGAGCAATCGGAAGCATTGGAAGATGTTTTGAAGAAATTGGCTGAAATTAAGAGGAAAAATACTGCCATATTACGAAGATATAATGGCGATACGAAGTTTGCTCGTGTGCATAAGAGGATAAAGGAAGAAAATGAGCGAAGAAAGATGACTTCAGCAACTCCAATTGCTTCTGAATACGATGAGGATATTGTTGATGTGCTGAATACAATAAAGAGAAATATTGATAGTAAGGTTTATGATCGTAACGACATATTGAAGAAAGATGCGTATTTTGAGCAAACTGTGATGAAGGAAATAACAGACTCAATGAACAGCATGAATTTTTCAAATAGCCGTGAAGATAGGTCATTTATTCAATTCAGAATAAGTCGAGAATATCTTGATCAGTACAACTCTTACTACATGTATGCTTAAGGGAGAAAGTATGAATATTAAGGAACAGACTATACAGTTAATAGATAATTTAAAAGCTACTTGCCAAGTTTATGGACTTGGCAACGATGGAAATGAATATAAAATAATCACTCAAGTATTTCTTTTCAAGTTCTTGAATGATAAATTCGGAGTGGAAGTCAAAAAAATTAGTGAAAGACTTCGCAATGCGTCTAAATGGGAAGAAGAATACAGAAAAATGACAGAGGATGAAAGGCTTGATTTATTCGATCAGCTTTCTCCGGATATTCCAAGATTAAATCCAGAACATTTAATATCAAACTTATGGAATCAGCAGTCAAAAGGCGATTTTGATGTCATTTTCGATTCTACGATGACGGATATTGCAGACAAGAATAAGGAAATATTCTCCACAGAAACAACTGAAAAAACAAAAATAGCTTTATTTGAAAAAATAACTACCAATGTTACAGACGATGCACAAAGAGCTCCTTTTGCACGAGCTTTGGTGGATAAACTTATCAATTTTTCTTTTGATGAAGCATTTAATGAACATTATGATTTTTTTGCAGCTATATTTGAGTATTTGATTAAAGACTATAATACAGCTGGCGGTGGAAAATATGCTGAATACTACACTCCTCATGCAATAGCGACAATTATGGCTCGCTTGCTTGTGGGAGAAAATAAGGATTTGCACAACATAGAATGCTACGATCCTTCGGCGGGAACAGGCACACTGCTTATGGCGTTATCACACCAAATTGGCGAAGATAGGTGTACTATCTTTTCTCAGGATATATCTCAAAGAAGTAATAAAATGTTGAAGTTAAACCTTATTTTGAATGGCTTAGTTTCTTCTTTAGATCATGCTATTCAAGGAGATACCTTAGTTAGCCCGTATCATAAAAGCGATGATGGAAAAGAACTTAGACAATTTGATTATGTAGTATCCAATCCACCTTTTAAAATGGATTTTTCTGAGAATAAAGCGAAATTAGATCAAATGCCCGTTCGTTTTTGGGGTGGCGTTCCGAAAATTCCTGCTAAGAAAAAAGAGAGTATGGCAATTTATACGCTCTTCATTCAGCATGTCATAAATTCGCTTAAAAGCAATGGAAAAGGTGCGATTGTTGTTCCAACTGGATTTTTAACGGCAAAATCAGGTGTTGAAAGTAAGGTGTTAAAACACATTGTTGATAAAGAAATTATTAGTGGAGCAATTAGTATGCCGTCCAATGTTTTCGCAAATACCGGCACAAATGTATCTGTTTTATTCTTTGATAAATCAAAGGAGAACAAGAAAGTTGTCCTTATTGATGCTTCTAAGTTGGGAGAAGAATACAAAGACGGTAATAATCAAAAAAGAAGATTGCGTCCGGAAGAAATCAATAAAATAGTTGATACATTTAACAATAAAGAAGCTGTAGAGGATTTTTCCGTTGCAGTTACTTATGAGGAGATAAAAGGAAAGAAATATTCACTTGCAGCCGGTCAATATTTTGATGTAAAGATTGATTATGTAGAATTAACACAAGAAGAATTTCAGGCAAAAATGGATGAGTATCAGGCAAAATTAAAAGAATACTTTGCAGAGGGAGATAAGCTCAAAACCGAGATTATGGAACAGTTAAAGAAGGTGAAGTATGAGTAAACTTACAAAGTACAAATTCAGTGATTTATATGAAATGAGTTCGGGCATATCTTCATCAAAAGCGCAATCTGGACACGGTTCTCCATTTGTATCATTTAGTACGGTGTTTAATAATTATTTTCTTCCCGAGGAATTATCGGATTTAATGAATACATCTATTAAAGAACAAGAAATATATTCTGTAAAAAAAGACGATGTATTTATTACGAGAACAAGTGAAACAGTGGATGCTTTAGCGATGAGTTGTGTTGTGATAAAGGACTATCCAAAAGCAACTTTTAGTGGTTTCGTGAAAAGACTAAGACCTAAAACAACGGGGATTGTGTACTCGAAATATATTGCTTTTTTCTTGAGAAGTAAGTATTTTCGGAAAGTGTTGGATTGTAATACTATAATGACCTTGAGGGCAAGTTTTAATGAGGATATTTTTTCGTTTTTGTATGTATATTTGCCTGATTATGAAGAACAGGTAAGAATTGGCGATTTATTATATAAAATAGAAATGAAAGTTCGGACAAATAATAAGATAAACGATAATTTAGCGTATCAGTCGCTGATGGTAGCTTGACCGTTCATTAGCATAGGTAAAGTAGCCAATCACGTAACTGCACAATCACTCTGATTTTCTAGCATATTTTTGCACTTGCATTATGAACATAGATTTACTTAAGCTCATCAAGATATCTTAGAATCATGAGGCATAAACACAGGGTATGTCTTTCAACATCACTTTTAGTAATAAATTTTACTATAGAACCTGAAGAACCTGTTTTTGAAAGAATTGATTCTATATAAAGCTGCTAAATATAAGATAGCATAATACTCTTTTTGAGGGACTTAGCACATATGTCACTCTGATATGCATTAAATTTGCCAGAATAATGTTTAACATTAAAATCGCCATTACCTCGGCTATTTAAAGTAGCAGTTCGATGAATTGAATGCATACTCATCACAATGCAATGGAGTCACTTTGAACAGTAAAAATGGATATTCTCCCTGTTGATTGATTTTGCTTCGCTCTACTTGAACAGACGATTTATCTGCTTTTCAACAAGAATATCTTTCAACTTTCCATTAGGAATTTTTGCCATAGAATGAGTACATATCAAAATATGCGATGCATATGCTAGTAAATTATCGTTTAACATACATCCCATAACTCTTGTGGGTGGCGAGAGTTAAATCAGGGGACTACCCACTCCGTAGTCGTTCTCTAAGTTAAACAAAAGGAGAATTGACTAATGAAACAAAATTTAATTACAGATGTCGTTCAGGCTATGTTACCTTTCTTGAACAACGCACAGACAGAACGCTTGCAAGAGGTATTGCAGCATACGCTTTTTGGTTATGAGGTAACAAAAATTGAAAGTGAAAAGGAAATCTCGGAGCAGAACTATGTGGAACTGTTCCTATCAGCAAAGCGAATCGAGGGCTGTTCCGAGAAATCTCTTAAATACTACAAAGCAACTATCGAAATGATGATTGCGACTGTCGGCAAAAGTGTAAAGCACATTGAAACCGACGACATAAGGCGATACCTGACCGAGTATCAGGAAAAGAAAAAATCAAGCAAGGTTACGATTGATAATATCCGCCGCATTCTTTCCAGCTTCTTTTCGTGGCTTGAGGACGAGGACTATATACTGAAAAGCCCTGTAAGGCGAATACATAAGGTCAAAACCGGCACTAACATTAAAGAAACATATTCCGATGAAGCGTTAGAGCTTATGAGAGATAATTGCACAGAGCCGAGAGATTTGGCAATGATTGATATGCTGGCTTCAACGGGTATGCGTGTCGGCGAAATGGTGTTGCTCAACAGAAATGATATTGATTTTAACGAGCGAGAATGTATCGTGTTCGGTAAAGGCAACAAGGAACGAGTGGTCTATTTTGACGCACGAACAAAGATACATTTGCAAAATTACCTAAACAGCAGAACCGACGATAATCCAGCACTTTTTGTATCGCTGAAAGCACCGCACGAAAGGCTGAAAATCGGCGGTATAGAAACAAGGCTAAGAGAATTTGGAAAGCAATTAGGACTGCACAAGGTACACCCGCACAAGTTTAGGCGTACCCTTGCAACTATGGCAATAGACAAAGGAATGCCCATTGAGCAACTGCAACAACTCTTGGGGCATAGAAAGATAGATACGACCTTGCAGTACGCAATGGTAAAACAAAGCAATGTAAAAATTGCTCATCGAAAATATATCGGATAAGCGGAGGAACTATGAACAAGATAAATTACAAGTCAGTCCCAATAAAAAGGATAGGTAAGGTTGTAACAGGAAAAACACCGGCAACGGCACATAAAGAATTCTACGATGGACAATATATGTTTATTTCTCCAACAGAATTACACGGAGGATACTTTGTAAAAAAATCAGAAAAAACATTAACAGAAGCCGGATTAAAAAGCGTTAAATCTAATTCGATTGACGGAACAAGTATCTTAGTGGGCTGTATAGGTTGGGATATGGGAAATGTTGCGATGTGTAATGAAAAGTGTGCAACAAATCAACAAATTAATTCTATAACGGAAATAAAAGAAGAATATAATCCATATTATGTTTATTATTGGCTATGTGGAAAAAAAGAATATTTGTTTTCGATAGCATCAGTAACAAGAACACCTATACTAAGTAAAAAGTGTGTTTGAAGAAGTTCTTGTCCCGTTACCTGAAAAGAAACAACAGGACAATGTGGTTAATATATTGCTTAGAATTGATAAAAAAAGATAGCGTTAAATGAACAGATAAACGATAATTTAGAGCACAGAATGCATCTCATTTTTGTTTGAAGATATGCATAGCAAAGCAACAAACCAATCACAGAAATTAAAGGTGAATTTATTGTTGCTAAAAGCACTTACACAAGATTTATAACTCGGTAAAGAAGATGCAAAAGTTCTGTATCAAAATAGGGAAATATAAATTTTCTGTCTTTCAATAATGGCTTTTGCAAATGTTTTAATCCTGTACCTTGCAAAGAATTTTCTGATTAAGTTCTGGTCTTATTGATACTAAAAGCAGGTATAAATAATCTGACATATTTTTATTGGAAGAAATACAGCAAGTATCTGTGGACATAAGCTGCTTCGCCCAACATAAAATTTAACATCGGCGTTACCTCCGGTATTTAAAAAGCAGTTCTGACTCATTTACAAATGGAGTATCCTCATTTCTATAGCTGAGCCACTTGTGAAAAATGGATATTCTCCCGTTGATTGTTTTTGCCTCTGATTCTACTATCTTGATGAGCTTAATAAATTAGTCATAATGCAAGACAAAAATATGCTTGAAAACGAATTGCTTGTGCAGTTACGGAGATTGGCTACTTCCTATGCTAATGAACGGTCAAGCTACCATTAGCGACTGATACGGTAAATTATCGTTTATATTACTATCTCTCCATCTCTTTCCCCATATATCTCTCGTAGTTTTTCCTAATTTGATACAGTTCGGTCATCTCGGTTTTTGAGGAAGAATACTCTTGCATAAGGATATTCTTTTTTTCGTTCAGTTTTTCAAGTTCCTCAAAAATCTGCTTGGAATTTGGCATTTTAGAGTATGACTTTTTAAGGTCGGCAAGGGCTTTTTCGTACAAGAGAATTTCCGATTTATGCTCACCGGCAAAGGCTTTGTCAGTAGGCTCTTTTTTATATGCTTGATAAATTTGGCGGTATTTCGTTACAGTATGGACTTGCTCCATAGTAGTGGAAAGAGTAGCTATTTTCTCGTCAAGTACCTTAATTTCGTCCTGTAGGCTTTGCCTTTTGTCTGCACTTTTCTTAATAAAATCATCAAGCTGAGCAAGAGACTTAAAGCCTTTTTCACGCATTAAGATAACAGTATCTGATGCTACTTGCAGGTTGTGTTTGGTAGCCCAGAATTCATATCCCTTGCTTGATTGTGCTTTCTCGTTATTGGCAATGTCGATAATATTTCCGACACGCTTTTTAACGGCGAATGTCTTTTGATTAGCGTTTTCTAAAATTCTTTTTTTGAGTCTTTCTTCTGTATAATCTTCTCCGATAGTCTTTGCTCTTGTAAATCTTTCCTTATCTTTATGCTTAAAAGCGATGTGCTTACCGTGCTTAATTTCATAGCCGAGATCCGCCATCTTTTTCAAGAATTCGTCCCAGTCCTTTGACTGTTTTATCATTTTGTCAATGTCAAACTGAAGCTTGCTTTTCCAAGAAGTTCCTTTCTTAGCTTGCTCATTTTCATACCAGGATTTGCCGTTCGTCCTATACTTTTTCTTAAATCTTTCGTAGTATTCGTCTATGACTGACAGTCTATTTTCTTTACATAGTTTATCGCTTTGATAACGGATTTGATGATAGCTTCTTTTATTGGACTGATAGCATTTCCCCGTTACCATATTTACATTATTAAAGATGATATGGTTGTGGATATGTCCTTTGTCAATGTGGGTAGAGAGGATAAATTCATACTCATCTTTAAGTATTCTATTGCAAAGCTCCAGACCAATTTGGTGTGCCATTTCAGGCGTAGCTTCACCTGGCAAGAACGATTGAATAAGATGTCTTGCAAGTACAGAACCTCTTACATTATTTTCTTCTCTTCGTCTTAAAAATTGTGTGTGAGCGGAAGCTGTGTGGCATTTATTGGTGCTGATCAGGATTTTTTCATCCGTCTTTTCGGCATTGGTTATATAGTCAATCGCCAAGTTCAGCGTAGATTTTATAGGGTGAATTTTCGTTATTGCCATTACTTATCATCTCCAGTTTCGGCGGTTCTTCCAAGCAGAAGAGAGTGGATTTGCCATATCTCTTTTGAAATGTGGTCTATCTGTTTTTTCATATCATTGATGTCATCGCTGTAAATAATGCCTGTCGAATTCACTCGTTTTGCAATCTGATTGATGTTGCTTGTAGCGTTATAAAGAAGTCCCTGCAAATCTGCAAAGGGCTGTAAATCAACCTGATAAATCTCCTTTTCAAGAACGCATTTCCTAATAAAAAGGTTCATATTTTTGCACTTGGCAAGTTTTCGTTTCTCTTCAAAAAGTGCCTTTTCTTTTTCATTAACTCTTACGATTAGCTGAATATTTCTTTCTCTGTTTTCCATAATTTTTTCTCCTTTCGGTGTATTTTGGGGTCTTAGGGTTCTCCCTAACAAGCTAAAAATTGATAAAAAAGAAGCAGTACCATAAAGGTCTGCTTCATCGATTTTTCCGTCTTTGGCTATCCAAAGACTGTGCTTGCTACAAAAGAATGATTTGTAGATTAAGCGTTAAGCGAGTATTGAGTTTTGTTAGTCATTATATCCTGCATAGAATTATTTGTCAGCGTCCTTTGAGAGCTTTTAATAAGTCGAATTATTTCTATCTCTTATGGGGTTATAGTCTTTCAAAAATTCTGATCTCGGTCTTTCGATGTTGTATCTGGGAGAGGAAAGTATGCCCATCTTGTATAGCTCTGATATTTTCAAGTTTACAAGGTTGATTTCCACGCCAAGCTCATTAGCAAGAGAGCGATCCGATACATCTTCATTTTCTAAAAGCCGTATGATTTCTTTATCATCAATCAGAAGATGAGCCGCAAAAATATTTGCTTCTATTTCGTGGCAGCCTAATTCTCTGAAAATAGAAATCTCATGAAAGGCATTTGCCTTTGCGTAATTTCTATGAAGTTGGTCGTGTCCGATTTCATGAGCTAAAACAACCTTCCTGATACTTGGATGTAAATCAGCGGAAAGAAAGATAAAACGGTTTTTCTGTATGACCTGATACATTCCAAGAAGATGAGTCATATTATTCATTACTTCAAGATGAATATTAAGGTCTTTGGCAAGCTCATAAGGATCACGAGTAAAATGCTTTCTGACCAAAGCATTGGCTTTTTCGTATATCCAATCGTTTGTCATAGCTCACCTTTATTTATCCTTCTTCTTACCATATTTCTTGTTAATATCTTTTGCTTTCCAGTAGGCTCTTGTGATTGCCTGGAATGCTTCTTCCATATCTTCTTCGGGAAGAGTACCGCCTGCAAACATACTGCTTACTCCCTCGGCTAAGGCTCTGACTTTTGCAACTTCCGTTGTGCCGTATCTGTTAGAAACTTCTTCCAAAAATTCATCTTCCTCCGTCATAAGAAAGTTATAATCGCAGCCCATAACCTCGGCTATTTTTTCATAGACTTCCTTTTGCTTCGGGTATCTTTTGCCCTGTTCATATAAAAGTAGCGTTCTTTTGCTGACACCGATAAGTTTTGCAAACTCGTCCTGTGTATAGTCGTTTTCGGTTCTAAAGCTTCTCACCTTTTCTCCAAAGTTCATTTTATCCTCCTGTTGAACCTAAGTTTACTTAAAAAATAGAAAGTGAATTTAGGTACTTGCTTTTCTCTTTTTCTTTGTGTATAATTAAATAGAACTTGAGTACACTTATTATAACATTTGAAGAACTTAAATGCAACGAATGTTTTGCAGTAAGTTTTAAGAAATACATGGGAAACAAAGTGAGGTGAGGGCAGATGGCGAAGGGGAAAATGTTTAGGGAATTGGAAAGGCTCTATGAGAGTCATGAGCTTCCTTTTTTACCGACCAAGCTGAAAGCAAAAGCCGTACTTTCGATATATAGGAATGTCGTTTGGTCAGTAAAAAATACGGCACAGTGCCTTGTCTGTGAGCAGGAAGTAACCTATGGGAGTGATTTGGGAAAGGCACTTTCATATTTGGAAAATTTTGCTCCCGAAAGAGTCCTTGATGATTTTGAAGCGAGGGTCAGACATCTTTTTGAAACGAAATGGCTGATTGATATTATCGACAGTGCATTGATAAGGTTAAAAGAATATCCTGTTCACGGTCAGTGTTACTATACGATAATTCAATACTCATATCTTAGTCGTGATAAATATTCAAACGAAGAGATAATGAGAAAGGTTGCATTAGAAAAGACATCATTCTACGAGCGGAAAAATGAAGCGATTGCCATTATGGGCATAGCACTTTGGGGATACGCTCTTCCGACTCTTTTAAAAGAAATCAGTGATGAAAAATCGAAAGGAGAACAGAAATGAAGATAATGCCCATATATGATTTGAGGAATAAAGCTGAAGTGGCTCTTCTTATGAAAAGGTTAGATGATGACACCGTAGATAGCATTGAGCGTTTGCCTGACAGTATGATTTTACTGGTACCTGAAAAAGCTTGTCCGACTATGACTTTGCAAGATTTAAAAGAAAAATTATCGGATAAAAGGCGGATAAAAAACGGAGTCATTGCGGACTAATGACGGAGTACCTACGGACAATCATCGGATAAAGAGGGGACTCTAAACGAACTTCATATATGTTAAAGTGTGTATAGTGGGACGGAACTAATTTAATATCACGGGCAAAGACCATAGGTGAAAAACTTATGGTCTTTTTTTACGCTCATTTTAGGAGACTTATGAAAAGAATAAGAAGTCCTCCAGCTTCTTTTGGATTTTAACAAGCAAACAAATTCAAAAGAACATGGAGGAAAAAATGGATAAGAAATACTATATTTTCGTTGGAGACGAAAAAATCGAAGTAGACCAAGAAGTCTATAAAAGCTACTGGCAAATTACAAATAGGGAAAGATATTTAGAGCGACTTGACAGACAAAACAAGTTGCTCTTTTTTTCTGACCTCAGCACGGAATATTCTTTTGAGGATACTATTGCAGATGAGAATTACGACTTGGAAAAAATCGTTGAAACCAAGATGCTTATCGACAGAGTTAGAGAAGCGATTGACTCATTAAACGATGAGGAAAGGGAAGTCATAGAAAGACTTTACTATCAGGATGAGTCTCTTCGCTCGATAGCAACTTCAAAAAAAATATCAGCACCGGCTTTGCTTAAACGAAGAAATAAGATTTTGAAAAAGTTAAAGGAACTGCTAAATGATTTAATGTAAAGTAGTATCATAGCAGGCGGTGTCAAATCCGCCTGCTAACCTTTATATTTGAGGGTTATATTTTGTGCATTGTTAAACATACTTCAGATAGGGTATGATTAGATAAGAAAATACAAATTAGAGGTGGTATATTTGAAATTAAAAAAATTATTTGTTCGACTTATATCCTGAATATCCACTTGGGTTTAATTTAGAGACAAGAAAAGATCCTGATCAGTGTAGCAAGCAACTTTATGATGATATAGAGAAGATTTTTCTTTAGTAAAGAAAAGTTGGAGAGCCTTAAACTTAACTCAATTGAAAATAAGTGCCAAAATTTTTAAAAAGTGGAGATTTCTATACATTATTTATTGATGATGGTAAGTATCTATTGTCATCAGATTATATAGGAGCTTCTGTTTATTGGGCAAAACAAGCAGGATTAGCTGATGAAGATATTGTTGAATACTTAATGATTTCCAGAACCATTGGTGGTCATATGGTATTTCCAAGAGGTCAGGGAACAACAGTAAATCAAGCGAGAGGTGGAAAAAATTCATATTATGATAGATTTGATTTAACACTTCTTGCAATAAAAAAATGGTATTTAAACGATAATTCAAAGATAAATTATGCAATTGAAAATTACAGCGATTGGTTTGCTTTATTTGGAAGTTTTGATAAGTTTATATCATTTTTTAGGTTAGAGGGTTTTATATATGATGAGTCTATAATTGATTTGGTCAGTTCGGATTTGGAAAAAGGATTGATAATTCCGTTAAAGAGAGAAGAGATATATATTCCAAGTCAAAAAGAGGAATATAAAAGATATTTCAATAATAGCAATAAAATTATTAAAGACAGAACAGAGAAACTCAATTTAATCTAATTAAGAGCCAGTATATTTGCAAGCATCTACTTGAAACAAAGTAGGTGCTTTTTTTATTTTTCCAAAAATTTCTCGTAAAAGTGGTTAACACCAAGGTCGAATTTTCACTGTACATAGTGAGAGGGTAATTTGCTTCTTTCGTGATAGAGCAATCTCTATCCCAAAACTTAAAAGCAACTCTCATAGCGAAAGCTATTTGTTCTTTGACAACTGAATAGACCAAGGTAGGACTTTATCCACTTGCTGAGAATTATGACCTACGCCAAGACTTTTCTGCTGATGAAAATCGGTTCAAATGAATACCGGAGCTAACCGAGGATAGAAGAAAACGAGCGATAGATAGGAATACATAAAAGATAAGTGTGGCAACTTATTTCGATGATGTAAGTGGTGATAATGATACTTCAATAGTTTAAGCTGCCTCGTCTGGAATAGGGGGCGGAGGTGAGATTCCTATGTAGCAGCCAATGCACCTACCAATGTCATAAAACTTATATTTGATAAAATGCGAGGTTATGATCATGAAAAATGAAAACAAGAAAAATGAAGATAAAAAGCAAATAGAGAAAAATTATGAGAAGAAGGTAACCTACTCAAGCAGCAAGAGCGAAAAGCTTGATTTGCTGGATATTATTGAAATGCACCTTTTAAGGTCGGTCATAAAACTATAGGGCTGACATAAAAATCCGGGTGCGGTACAATATAAGTGGTAGAAGCAATCTTCCTAAATGACTATTTGCCAAAATAAAATTTTAGGAGGGTTCTTATGAACAATAATATCGCTTGTATGTATCTTCGTCTTTCAAGAGAGGACGGGGATATTTCAGAAAGCAATTCTATTTCAAATCAAAGACAAATCATCAAGTCTTACGCTAAGGAAAACGGCATTACCATATCTAATGAGTATGTAGATGACGGCTTTAGCGGTTCTAACTTTGACAGACCGAACTTTAAGAATATGATTGAAGACTTAAACGCGGGCAAGTTTAGGATAATTATCGTAAAAGACTTATCCCGTTTCGGCAGAGATTATATCGAGTCCGGCAAATACTTACAAAAGATATTTCCCGAAAAAGGTATACGCTTTATTTCCGTAAATGATAATTACGACAGCGACAATGCTGATGTGAGCGATACCCACCTGATACTTCCTATTAGAAACTTTATTAACGACAGTTACTGCCGTGATATTTCTATGAAAGTAAAATCATCTAAGGAAGTCAAAAGGAAAAACGGAGAATTTATCGGTTCTTTCGCTCCATTCGGTTATAAGAAAGACAGTAAGAATAAGCATAAGCTTGTGGTTGACACGGAGGTTTCTCATATTGTCAGCCGTATTTTTGATATGAAAATTGAGGGATATTCCTCAAAGGCAATCGCTGATTTTCTAAACAGCATAGGTACGGTTACACCGTCCAGGCACAAGGAGAATAAAGGCGATAACTTTAACACGGGCTTTATCGTAAAAGATGCCAAGTGGGATGCCAAGATGGTCAACAGGGTCATCACCAATAAGGTATATATTGGCGTTTTAGAACAAGGCAAGACGGCAAAGCTCAATTACAAATCCAAAAGAGAAGTCGATGTAGCAAAGGATGATTGGATCACAATAGAAAATGCTCACGAAAGCATTGTTTCCAAATCCGTATTTGTACTGGCAAATAAAATGTTGCTTCGAGATGTAAAAGCTTCAAAAGAAAATCCGAGTATTCTGTCTGGAATGCTTTACTGTAAAGATTGCGGCAGCCCGATGATTAGACGAAAGGTCAAGTCAAAAGACGGCTACAACATCTTTTATATATGCTCCGAATATAACATCAAGGGCGAATGCACAAGGCATAGCGTTAAAGAAGATTATGTAATAGGTGCTACCATTCATGCTCTTAATGATTATCTTTCAAAATATAATGAGCTTCTTAAAAAGGTAAGTAAGATTGATATTTCTAAGCTCACAATCAAGGCTGATTTCGACTCCTTAAATGCGGAAAAGAAAAAGTTTGAAAGGCTTAGAGGCTCTCTTTATATGGACCTGGAAGAAGAGCTTATTACCACAGAAGAGTTTGAGAGATTTAGAAAAAACTATCTTCTAAAGATTAGGGAGATTGAGAAACAGATTATTACAAAACAAAAAACGATAGAAGAGTTAACAGAAAAAATTAAAGATAAGGGTAGTTTTGTTTCCGATATTATTCCTGATGTAGAAGAGGGTACGCTGAATAGATTATCCTTAGTATCTTTCATTGACTGCATAGAGATTGGCGAAGATAATGCCATAAACTTTGTCTTCAATAATATGGAGACGGTAAATCTAATGCAGGCGATTTTGGACAGTGAAAAATGCGATTGTAAGGCTTCAGATGAAAATAAGGTGAGAGTATTTACCATAGGCAGAGCTTATGGTGAAACCTTAGAAATGAATATGCCCAAACTTGCAGTGGGAGGTGTTTGCTGATGGCAAGAACTTCCAAAAGATATGTTCAAAAAGCTGAGAATAGCACTGAAAAGATATTCTATAAAGCAGGTATTTACACAAGGCTGTCATCTGAAAGAAAAGAAGAATGGAGAGAGAAATCTTCTTCCATTGAAACGCAGGTGCTTTGCTGTAAAGAATATGCCTTGAAAGAAAACATTAAGGTATTAAACACATACACGGATTACGAATACAGCGGAACAAATTTTGAAAGACCTCAGTTTCAGGAGATGATGCAGGATATTAAGGATAGAAAGATAAACTGCATTATCATAAGAGACTTATCAAGACTTGGCAGAGATTATCTTGAAATGGGAAGACTGATTGATAAAGTATTTCCGTTTTTAGGTGTTAGATTTATCTCGGTTAATGACAAGGTGGATACCGTAAAGGACTTGGACTCTAAAAAGTCATTTGAGGTAACGCTTAAAAATATCGTCAACGATATGTATGCCAAAGATATTTCCGTCAAGATAAAAACAAGTAAGCATAACAGGGCAAAAAACGGATATTTTATCGGCACTGTTCCGCCTTATGGATATAAGGTTGTAAAGCTGAAAGAGGGACAGAAATTAGAGGTAGATGAAAAAGTTCGCTTTATAGTAGAAGAGATGTTTCGTTTAACGCTTGAGGGGAAAAGCCAATATGAAGTTGCAAAATACCTTAATAAAAAAGGCTATGCCACAGGGATGGTTTACTACAAGACCGGAAGAGTTTACAGGCTTGAGGGAGAACCACAGTGGCATAAGTCTACTATTTCTAAAATCCTCACAAATAGAGCCTATACCGGCACATTGGTGCAGGGGAGAAGGCAGCAAAATCTTGCAAAGGGTGTAAAACAGCATTTCGTAGAGGAAAACGAGCAGATAATATTTGAAAATGCTCACGAGCCTATTATCTCAAAAGAAGATTTTGAAAAAGTGCTTGAGGGTAGAAAACAAAGACTTGAAAATCATCCTTTCGCTGCGAAAATGCACGACTTTGAAAGAGATTACGAGAATAGATATAAGGGCTTGGTTTTCAACGATAACACAGGCAAAGAGCTTTTCAGAAGAACAAGAATATATGGTAAAAATCAGGACAGGCTTTACTATTCTTTTCAAAATGACACATCTACGGGAACACTTGAAAAAGAAAAAAGTGTCTTTGTTATGGAAAGGGATTTAGATAAGGCAATATCGGATAAGGTATCCGAGTTTATTACCAAAGCTACAAGTAAGAAAAAGTTTATTGAAAGAGTGTCTTTGAGGTTTGATGAGGGACTATCCCTTGCCATAAAAGATATTGATAAGCTGAAAGATAAGGTGCTGAAAGAAGATCTGCTCATTCAAAAGGCGTATGAGGAATATAGCCTCGGAAAGATTGACAGGGAGCTTTATTCACTGAAAAGAGAAATTGCTCTAAGTCATATAGCCACGATTAACAATGAAGTAATCGCTCTTGAGAATAAGGCAAAGGAGCTTGAAAAGGAAAAAAGAAAATCACTCAAATGGATAAGGGATGTATTCTCGGCAAAGGGAATTGAAAAGCTTTCGGGCGATTTAATTCACAGCCTAGTAGAAAAGATAATCGTTTATGCCAATCACAACTTTGAGGTGGTTTTCAAATTTAATATGGATATGCTGATGGGAGGTGCAGAAAATGAGTAAGATCGCCCTTTATATCAGACTTTCCGTAGAAGATCAGATGAAGAAAGACGAGAGCGAAAGCATCATAAATCAAAGGCAATATCTGAATGATTATCTCAATAAAAATGAAGAATTTAAGTCTTTTCAAAGGGAAGAATATATTGATGACGGCTATACCGGAACAAACGAAAAGCGTCCTTCTTTTCAAAGAATGCTTGAGGAAGTAAAGTCCGGAAAGATTAACGCAATCATCGTAAAAGACCTATCAAGGTTTATGAGGGACTATATTGCTCTTGGCGATTACCTTGAAAATATCTTTCCGTTTCTTGGTATCAGATTTATAGCCATCAATGACGGATATGACAGTGCCAAAGAAAAAGGAAATGGAACAGACCTTGATATTCAGTTCAAGGGACTGCTATATGACTTTTACACAAAGGATATTTCACAAAAGATTAAGTCGGTTTCAACGGAACTTAAAAAGCAAGGAAAATTCCTTGCCTGGAGTCCTCCGCTTGGTTATATGAAAGATCCGGCTGATAAGCACAATATCATCATTGATGAAAAAACTGCTTGGATAGTCAGAAAAGTGTTTGATTTAGCTTTAAGCGGAATGACTACAAGAAAGATTGCAACCGTAATGAATGCGGAGAATATCCCAACACCGAATGAGCGTAAAAAAGAACTCACCAATATGGACTACGAGTATAACATCGTATCTTCTGAAAACAGAAAGAATCCTACTTGGACAAACGGAACTGTAACGGATATGCTCTCAAATGAAAACTACACAGGCACTTATGTCTTCAATATGCAAGAAAAATCATTGCTGACACCTGGAAGCTTCAAATTTCATCCAAAGGAAGAATGGGGCAGGGTGTATAACCACCATGAAGCGATTATCTCTCAGGAAGAATTTGATAAGGTTCAAGCCATAAAAGAAAGCAGACGCTTTATTAAAGGTAAGAACACCGATTATCCCTGGAGACAGCATTCACCACTTCAAGGTTTTGCTAAATGCCCTACTTGTAATCATGTCTTGGGATTTGTTCAGTCAAAAAGACCAAGACTTGATGGGAGCGTAAGAGTACACAAGTATTTTCATTGCAGAATTTGTAAATGCAACAATGTGGAACATAAGAACTCAAGAGCTGAGAAGCTTGAAGAACGGGTTTTAGCTCTTATTAAAGAAAGATATGGCGAGGTTAAGCTTGAGCAAAAGGATAAGACAAGTATTAAAGATTTGGAAAAACAAGTTGCAAGGCTTGAAGCTAAAAAGACTTCAGACTTTGAAAAATACAAACTCGGTAAGATGACAAAGCTCAAATTCATAGAAAGTAAAAAGAGCATCGACAAAGAACTTGAAAGCCTATCGGAAAGAATAGATGAACTTTCCAAACAAGTTGAAGTTGTCAAAGACAACGAGCTTACAAGGGAGTTAATGGAAAAGTACATCGACTCTGTTCTATGTGAGGGAAGCATCGTTCAGAAAATCATATGGAAATAGACGCATGAGGGAGTGAGAAATCACTCTCTTTTGTTGTCTAAAAATAGACAATACACTTTTGTGTCATCTCGCTTTGACACGAGAGGGAAGCGGCACAACTCTTATAGCGATGCGAACATCTGAAGAGAAAATGCTTAAACCGATGGAACTAGATCCAAGGTAACGTGTGATGTCATCGTAAATGTGATGGGAAAGTAATCTAACGGGACAGCTGAAAGGCTAACATAAAATGACGGAAGGAGGGTGCATTATGGCAAAGGGCAACATATGCGACGAATGGCGCACCATTAGGAAGGATTGTTAAAATCGAGGGATGGGCGCGAGACGGACTTATAGATGAGCAGATAGCTCACAACATATGGAGTATCGATGAAAACACCCAACGAATGGAAGAACAAATATAGTGACATTCGTGCACGCCTCAGGCAAGGAAGCCGTGGACACGAGGTCGAAAATGCGCTCCCTCAAAAATGCACTTGGATATGACTCATGAAGAGACAACGATAGAGGTTGATTCTAAGGGACGAAAGAAGATTATAACCAAGCCATGTGCAGACACAACTGCGCAGATTTTTGGTTAAGAAACAGAAAAACCATATCACTTGTGGGAGAGATACGCGTAACATACGCGCGTAACTTGCAGAGGATAGCACCAAACTAGATGCACTACTGACACACAGTTGGGCGGTGAGGGCCTCTGAAGAGTAACTTTCCACTTTGTCGGGCAAAGTATATTGATATCACTGACCACAGAGGTAAGCGCTGAGTTTCTCAGGAGGGGACTACAGCATCGGGAAAGACAACAGTTGGTGCATCTGTCACGTCTATGCGAATGGTAATACTCCAAAAGCAAACAGAAATTGCATATACCAGGCAAGCCAACAATCGGAACTGCCGAGAAGAATATCATCAACTGAGGACAACGGCACTCTTGATTTACGTATAAGAACGCAGCATCTAGAGGAAATGGCGACAAGGAGAGTATAAACTATCTCACATAAGGTTCGGAGGACAAGATCATCTGTGCGTTGAGTTACAACGACGCACAGAAGCGGAAGTTAGCACTTGAGGACAGTATGGCTGTGTTTTTACAGACGAGATAAACACAGCAGAATATGGAATGTGCGAGAGGGGTGGCAGTAAGAAACGAATACCTACTTTCAGCGACACTAATCCGGACAATCCTGCATTACCTATATGCACAAGAGTTTATTAACTACGCGAGGCCTTTCAGAAAGTACAGAGCAGACGACTCCGGAAGAGATATTAAAAGAACTCGCAGAAACACCAATTCCAGGATGGAGGTATTGGCTTTAGTTTTGCGAAAGATAATGCAAGCCTCACTGAAGAGGCTATTGAAAGAAGAAAGAATCTGCACCGCCAGGGACAAAGCTATACAAAAACAAGATTCGAGGCTGGGTCGAAGAGCAATGTAAGCATCGTCTTTATTAACTTTGAGCACACACACCATCAAGGCTAAGCTATCTCAAAAGAGCAAACTAAAACTAGAAGAGGTCAAGTTTGCCTCGTTTTACTCGCGGGTTTAGACACAGCATACTCAAGCAAGAGTCCTGATACGATCTCGATGATATTTCCGGCGACAACAACAGGTGTATTAATCAACGCTCGATGAAGAGGTATACAACAACGCATCTGTAGACATACCAACCGCGCCATCGGAGACAGCAGAACGATTTGTCAAATTCCTCGAAAAGAACCGAAAAAGGAATGGGGTTTGCAAAAGATGTGTTTGTGGACAGCGCGCGGATCAGGCAACATTGACGGAACTGGAATGAAATACAAGCGAACGCACGGAAGTATTTATAACTTCATTGGAGTCTGTATAAAAGACAAAAATTATAGACCGAATCAACTCACAAACTCGGATGGATAGCGCAGGGTCTATGTATCTGTCCGCGACCACTGTATAGAACACTTAAAAAGAGATAGGACATACAGTTGGGACGATAAGAGACGTGCGCTGACAGATGGAAACGACCACAATCAACGAATGCACCGCAGTGGCGCGTGGCTGCCATGCCAGGCGATCAATCGGAAAGGCAGAAAGACAAAGCGGGATTGATGAATATGATTAGCAGCTTTAAGAAACTTTAGAAATCGAAGAAGCAATACCAGGAGGATTAGATAACTCTGCCGAATGACATTTTGAGGATAATGCGGCAAAGAATCGCATATGGTACAGAGGCGATGCATACTGAGCAGTATCGCAACTATACATTACAGATTCCAAGTCCGAAATGCAAGCGTATCGTTTTGTAGGCACAACACCATGAATGGAAATCAAAAGGGCACACACGGACCATTTCCGGACTTATAGTTGATCATGCTGACGAGCAGCGCTTTGACGGATCTGAAACGCAATCGAAATCAAAATCAAAAGACATCGAGGATAGATGGGATGCAAATAGCTGCAGAGAATAACATCAAAGAGGTATCTCAAAGAGGCAACCAAAGAGGCGCTGTACTATAGGCGATGGGGTATTCCGGGTATAGGGTTCGATCTCAAATATGCTAAATTGCCAATCGTCGAGTGAGTTAGAGGTCAGGAGTGGAACTGATTTAACTCGCAAGTGACTCAAAGAGGTGATTGTAAAGACATTCTTTACAGAAGAAAAGACACAACCACACACCGCAGAGCGATGGCGGCTATGGTTATCTGAAAAACGAGTTATATCGCAATGAACAAAATGGTAGATCTAAATAGCACGCAGTTCACGAGCACACCGTCGGATTACAAATTCGACGAGAACTCATACTGCTACTAGCTGCGTTTTAATACCCATGGCTCGCGCAAGTGCTGACGAGGACAGTCTATTTTGACCGTAAAACAGATACAGTTTCTGATAGTTTGATGAGGTGATGGTCGCAATGGATGGATGGCATTAAGAGCGGGCAGGACAAGGGAGTACATTCCTGAATGCGCGCGCCGCGCGATCCAAACACGGGAATGGTGATGAAACGCAACTCGTTTGATAATTGCTTTTGCTTTATAAAGACCGACACAGACAACCGCGAGGTGCGTCAAACAAGATAGAAATTGAACAGCCTGCACTCCACACGATAGCTATCTACAACATACATCACAGCACCAGATCTAGCACCGCGGGCGAATAGTCAGTCCATCGACGCTTGGAAACAGATGTTAAAAGCCAGACAATGCAGAGGCACAGCGCGAAAAGGAAAAGGCGACATTATGCTACACGAGACGCAATTATCGAGGCACCAGTCATCGTGCATACCCAAAACTCGTCAATATGACAATTAACGCGGCTGCAGTGATGGAAAAGAAAACCATTTGAAGAGGTGGGAAGTCACAACTCACATTTGGTGAATACGCAAATCCGTCATTTGAGTCGCAGGTGGAAACTATCGCAGGTCAAAAGCTCAGGAGGCATTCTGAGCATAGAGGCAACAATCGAGGAACCATATGGCGATTCCAAAACAGAGGAATGGACCAGCACAAGAGGTGCAGAGGCTAAAAGCCGAGCAAGGCTCATCGAACTGACGAACCATTCCGCAAAACGAATCGCTTGGCGGATTTGGCAATAGAGGATTGGGAAACTATGGTAATCTGCACACATACCAAAGCGCGTGTACTCAAATGAGCGATGCAGAGGCAGAGGGCTAAGTAAAGATAGGTGTGCCGATTCTCTGTCTCTTTTGGCGTTTACGCGGTAAGAAAAAGAAAAATCAAATCCAAATGCTAAACTATTAAAATGTGAGAGCAGAACACAGCCCAAAGCAGAGATAAGGGCAGATGGAAGAGGCATGCCAAGGTAATATAGCAATGGACCATGATGTAGCAAGGTCACTCGCACGTGAATCGAGGACGATATCACAGCATCGCTTATAAGGAACTCTAAAGCACCACAGAGCGCAGGAAACCGAAGAGGACCAGAGTGGGTGCACTGGCAAACAGTCCAACTGCAGCAGGAATTAGACAAGTTCAAAACCGCAGATACGCAAAAACTGAATACGACCTCGCCGAATCAACCCGCACATAGACGAGGCAATCAACGAAGCGTTTAATCGAGGCGATGGCGATGAAGAGGTGGCAATCCCGGAATCCATCTAGTTGTGCAAAGGTCAAAAGGCAAGGCATACCGCCGAAGAGGTTCGTCCTTCTTTCAAAAGGACAACAAGATCGAGAAGATTATAAACGCAAACCACACAAAACGATATGGAGAAGGCGGAATATGCAACCTTCGAAGAGCGAACGATCATCACCGGTGCAGACTCACATTTGACGCACAAATGGCTGCAGCAAGTGGTGCGGGAACATACGAGAAGGCAATCGACATGGCTACCCACGACTTGAGCGTGCAGGACAAACCGTTGCGTGCAGTAAGCAAAAACGGAGCAAGTGGTCAGCGTGTCAGCATGCTGAGATGGCCATGCGTGACAGCAACAAAACGAGCATACCTACAAGGACAAGGGAGATGCGCCAAGATCGTATCAGTAGAAGTTAGATTAAACAAGCGCACGAGTGACATGGTCCATTGTGTGCCCTTTCTGTTGGGAAGGTATTCATTGACGATGTGGAGTGGTGGAACAAGCAAAGATGGGAACTATCCTTTGCTTTCATCTGCCATTGGGTACAGAGACTATATCAATCCAAACTGTAAAGATTCGCACACGACATACTTTCCAGGGACAAGCACAGTTCGAGCACCGGTCACAAGACGAGAGATCTAGCAAAGATGGTCAAGGAGGCAAAGCGTGAATCAAAAGCAACATACTGTGAGCGACAAGCAGATAGGTGGGGAGACTTGCTAGGTATCGACACAGACAAGCAGAGGATGATTTAACTATGTCAGCAGTGGATAGGAAAAGAAATTCGAATACACAGAAAGAGAACCTGCGTCACGTATAAAAAGACGATGGAATAAGATACTTTATGGTCATAGTTAACCTTTAAACTTGTGAATTCATATGGATTTCACAAAAGTTTGAAGGGATAGTTAATAGCAAGGTAGTAAGTGAACAATGTGCAAAGAAGCAATGGAAATACTTTAAATCAAGAAATAATACTTCATATGAGGAAATCAGGCGCCAGATCGCCCGCACGGGAAGAGCGACTTGTTAAAAACACAATGGCAGTCACGATATGGGGGAAACACATGCATGTGGATTTTACTACACTTGAGAGGGATTTTCTCTTGAGGGCAGGGAAAGCCATATGAAGTTCTGCATAATCACCTCGAACAGCTCTTTATCCATCTAAAGAAGATATAAGAATACTATTTTGAAAGAGAATGGCAGAGAGTGATCACCATTATCGCATAATGGGGACATATATCGAATAGGCAAACCAGGGAAACAAAAGTGTTGATAAATTAATAAACTACGATATATACTCATGAAAAAGAAGAGATAGACATCCTGTAGCAATCGAAGAGGAAACTAGTCGAGAAACAGTTAAAAGCGCTAATCAAATCAAAACATTGGCATAACTTTTGTAGCGCGGAGGTAGGATATGTTAAAAGAAATCAATGCAACGCTTGATCTAATAGACGATAGCAAGACGCCAAGTGCAGAAGAGCCGAAGAAGACAGGTAATACCCGAAGAGCCAAGAAAAAGAATGAGTGAAAAGGCAGAGCTGAAAATAGCAAGCACTGAATTAGGGTTTTATTAAATCAACAAATCAAGAGTGGTGGAAAATGTTAAGCATCGCAGCGCGGTGCTTTTAGTAGAAAAATGGAGGATTATGCGCGGAATTAACAAACACCATTGACTTGATGAAGAGCAAAGACTATAAGGACAGATTCTGCGCAGAGTACTATCAAACAAGGGAATCGCTACAACAAGTTGTACAGGCTTGTGATAATCAAGCTCGAAGCAAAGACAGCAGAATTCACCCTGAAGCGTGTGGCATAGACTTGTACCGGAGAAACAAAAAGGCGCCTATGGGTGAGTGATCTGTACCGCTTAGAGGTGAGGGCGGAAATCGAAGAACTCGATCTTACGAAAAAGAATATTTAGGATTAGGAGGAAGAAAATGAAACACGAAGACTTTATAAAGCCATGTGCAAGGAAGGTCGCAGAGCATGAAAATACAACAGAAAGGACATCATCGTCCAAATTGATCGTGACAATGTATTCTGCGTATGCGTATGCAAAACACTGCAGAATAGTAAGTGTTTGATAGTTCGCACCCACATAAGGGTGCGAAGTACGATGAGTTCACACAACGGAGACAAGCACGAAGTATGATGGATGTGTACAGCAAGGATATTAACATCCCACTTGCAGAGGACGGAACACAAATCACAACAAGAATACGATAAACAAAGAAGGCAGCATAGCTATTGTCCGAAGATAGAAACTACACGGAGACACTGTGAAATAACTGAAGAGGGAGACACTCTTACAACTGAGAACGAGAGACACTTTGAAAAACTGGAAAAGGAAAAGGTATTTTAAAATGGCAGATGGAATCAACACATACAATCCAGGCACAAGGCAAGGAAATCAGAATCAGGCGACACAGAACACAAATGCAGGAGGTAAGAATCAGGGAACAGCAAGATTGACTTTGATTATGAAAAACCTGCAGGTCAGCGTGAGTGGAGCACAGACTGTGAAGGAAGAGACGGTGTTAAAAAGAACTACTTTAAACAGCAGGATTAAGTTGACGAAGTCACGCAGGCTATATCGCAGTTTGCTAGCGAAAAAGAAGCAAATACACCAAATGTACAAGACCTGAGAGACTAACACAGGCACAGATAATGGCTCACGCAGCCCAAATAGACAGTGCATTGCAGATTGCGCCTTAAAAGGAATGTAGAAATCAGCAACTGCCTTATGTTTTGTAAAGCTAGTTGACAGAAGCACGCTCACCGTAGAATCTACAGAGGACGATTATATCGCAGCAGTGAACAAGGTTTTGAGGATGTGCCTGCTCAAAAAGACAGATGAGCAGGGTGCAGGATTTCAGCAAGCAGGCGCAGGGGCAACGGGAGGAGCAAAGCGCGCTGATGCGTCAAGAAGATTTTCCCGGTAATTAGAAAGAGGGAATTTAAAATGGCAGCATACACTATGCAGAAGAGTTTTCAAGCGCCGACATCGCAACGCAGTCAAACCCCTGGAGTAAAAGTTTGAACGCACAGACAATCAAGCTCCCATCAATCACAGTTTCAGGTTACAAGGACCACAATCGCCAGGGGGTGGATTCAATGCAGGAAAACCTGACAAAACGAGTGGGAGCCCAAGAAACTGCGCCACACGACAGAGATATTGAGCAAGAGAGATCCGGCGGACGTTGATGTGACAAACCTCGTGCCTGGAAAATGGCAAAACGTCCAGAATACACTGAAGCAGACTGTGACAATTCCTGAAAAGGATTCGTACAATTATTCAAAGCTCTATGCAGAAGCAAAGACTTATGCAGCAAACGGAGCAAGCATTGTCACAACCGCACTCACAGCCGCAAATGTGCTTGACTGGTTCGACGAGGCAATGGAAAAGATGGACGATGCAAGTGTTCCATCAGAAGGCAGAATTCTCTGTAACACCTGCAGTGAGAAAGCTCCTCAAAAAGGCAGATGGAATTCAGAGAACAGTAGATGTTTCAGCAGGGGGAAAGGACATTAACAGAAATGTCACAGTATTGACGATGTTGAGATCGTAAGGTACCATCCGCTCGTTTTAAGACAAAGTACAACCTTACAGAGGGAGTAGTTCCCGCACCTACGGCAAAAGCAGATTAGAGCAATACTTGTTCATCCATCTTGCGTAGTTGTGAGAGATAAGATTCTTATATCAATGTGTTCACACTCCAATCATGATGCAAAGACAGCAGATTCATATTTGCTACAGAGCAGATTCTATATGGATTTATTCTTAATCAAGAACAAGGCAGCAGGCGTTTGCATCAATGCAGAGGCAGAGTAGGAGGTAAGTTATGATGTACGCAGAGAAAGATAAAAAGGGCTACTTAACTGATGAAATCGAGATGAAGTACTACCTAGACAGAGGATTCGATATTTTGACGAGATGGGAGAGGTTATCGAGCATGGCAAGGGAAAACGAGCAGGCAACTGCAGCAAGAACTCAAGGCAGAGAACGAAAAACTCAAGGCAGAGAACGAGGAGCTAAAGAAAGCAATTGAAACTCAGAAGATGGAACTGGCAGAGGCAACGAAGAGGAAAAGAATACCTCTAAGAAATAAGGGGTGATAGTGATGTGTTTTGATAAAGAAGATTATATCAACACATATGGCGGCAAACTCGCAGAGGAAGTCACAAAGGTTCACACAAGCGCAAGCGAGCACATTGATTCTTTGACATTTAATAGGATTAGAGGGTTGGGTTTTAATAGTCTGACCCTTTTCAGCAAGAGAGAGCGGGCAGTATGCAGGCTTGCAGATTCGAGTATGAAAACGAAGATCTAATACAATCAGTATTAGCATCGTACAGCATTACCGGGTGTCGATAGTTCTTTTAGCACACTATGCGGAAATGTAATCGCTACAAGATGGAGTGGCATTACCACGCGACATATATAGTCTGATAAAACAGACGGGACTAGCAAGGAAGGTGATCTAAAATGAAATATCCGTGCCTTTGTAATGAAGAAGGTATGCACCACACCTTTCATTTACGAAATTACTGAAGAGGGACTACTGAAGAGGGAGCGTCTATTATGGCCGTCACAAAAGATCTAAAGTGCAACTCATCAAGATGTGGCAAAAGGAAATTTAACTGCACAAAAAGAAGAGAAAAATCACAGGTTCGGTATATTTCCGGGCGGCGATATCGCTCCAGGAGTTGCAGTAATCAACTGCGGCACAGCGACAGTAAATGGTGAGATGCGCAACATAGCATCAGGCATGAAGCGCACGCAACCCCTGATGGTAGAAAGTTACTACATCGAGGATAGATTTGGAGTAAACATATGATGGTTGCAGATTCTAAAGTGAGAATAGAGGGACCCGCACTGCAAAGCTGAATAAAGCACTGCACTACAAGCACCAGAAATGACCGCAGAGGCACTGCACACGGAAGTGCGTGCGCAGGTTGTTCCAAGGCAATCAGGAAACCCTGCAGAACGAATCTTTTTCGATTGATAGAGAGGCCGCAAAAGCAGGCGAGATTAACTTTATTCACAACGCGGTATATGCGAGACGCCTTATTATCATCCTGAATACAAATTTGACAAGAGCGAAAATCCAAAACGCAAAGGGCAAAATGGTATGGGGATTGGCTTCCAGGAGGTTCGAAGGAAATCTCGCAACAAAGACATTTGCATCGTTTTATAAGAGATTAACGGGGGTTTAAAATGCTAGGGATTAGCAGACACTAAAGATTGGCTCAAAAGACATTCAATGCAGCTTAAGAAACTGACTATGTAGGAAAAACTCGACAACAAGAAGGAGAGTTCAGGGGGCATATCAACGCAAAGACGAGCGCACTCCTAAACATAGCAATTGGCAGAGAAAAATGCGAGTTTTGAGGTAAAAATCAATCAGCATACTATCTGCACCACAACAACAATGCTGTGGAGACAGAAGAGAGAGCAATGTACTTGTACAATCAAACTGATGAGCAAAAGTAAAAGCGAGGTAGTGATTGCGCTACAGAATCAATGTGATTGAATTGCTACAGAACGAGCCGATTGATGTTGAACAGATGACAACGGAATCTCAGTGAGCGTGTCATAGAAATGAACTTATATTACGAGCTCAAAAGAAGAGAGGAAGAGTAATGGCAAAGAAAACGGGAGTATATCCAGTATATGAGAACCACTCCAGGTAAACACTGGTGCAAAGGGCAAAAGCAGGCACAGATGGAAAGAGTGTGACTGGTGGTACACGACAGATTGCGGACGATGGAAAAGCTCTCGTGTCTTTTGACAATGGCGTCGAGGAGGGAAACCTTTGACCAAGAAGGATGGGTAAGGCGATTGATGACAGCAAAGAGCGTGACCACTCTCCGTAAGTGGCGGGCAGAAATGTAGGCGATGCAGGTAACGACTATGTTGGTGGTCTTGCATCTAAGAGCGGAGAGATGCAGAGGCAGACTCTCAGTGGACATTCCCTGATGGCTCAAAAGTGGTATTCCTGGAGCAGCGTCATCATCAAGGAATCTCGGAGCAGGCGACAGCCAAGCGTTGCACCGCTTCGTTTGATGCAATGTCAAATGGCAAACCGATTGTGTCCCCGCAGCATAGTAGGGAATACTGAAGAGGGCGAAAGCCTCTTTATGCTTGTTTTGAAACGAGGTAAAAATGAGATATAAGACATTGATTACATTTATAGATGCAGAGACGGGCCACGAATATGTGGCAGGTGATGTAGTGATACATCAAACATGAGCGAAAACGAATCGATGAATTTGCTAGTGAGAACAATAGAGCAGGGATGCTGATTATAGTTGAAGAGGACGAGAGGACGAAGATGATGGCTATTTATTGATATTACGGAAAAACTAAAACTTTGATGAAAATCCAAGAATCAAAATAAAAAGCGTTGAGATAGAAGTTAATGCAGATGCAAGCACGGTGTTAAAAATCGTGCAAGCACAGGCAAACCTGAAAAGGAGTCAATCTCTGAAATGTACGAGTTACTAGCTTGGAAGACAGAAAGAAAAAATCGATAAGCTAAAAACCCAAATTCAAAGATTTGCAGTCATTAATCGAGACAGCAATGGATAGTGTGGTGGGATCAAAACGATACAGTGGGGAGTAGACGATCCATACTATGATTTATAGAGGACTTGACCTTCATTTCCTCCATGCGAACGCAGTATGGACTATCTCATATAGCGCAGAATTCAAAGAATGAAATGGGCTCGAATCAAAGCCACCACTTGTGGGATTGTCGGCGGAAACGCCACTAGGTCGTGATAGTGCAAATACGAGCGGAGGAAGACCCCAAAGCTTGAAACATTTTTCGCCAGGCAGCACAGAATACGAAATGAGTGGAGAAGCATGGGCTTGCTCAATCAGACGGATGACGAACCAATGGCAGTTCTGAAACTATAAAGAGCGCGCTTGTGGAGATGGCAAAGTAAAAAGCGAAGGGAGAGCAGATTAACGCATAAGGTCGGAGATATAGCGTTAGGTTTGAAACTGACAAAAAGGATTTGAACGCGATTTGTCGTCAGCGACGGGCTCTTGCCAAGAAAGCGGGAACTTTGATTGCGAGTGCTTTTTGCCGTCAAAAAGTTGATTGATTTTAACAAGAAAGCAATACAGCTTTGGATCAGATATTTAGCGGAAGTACAAAATGTAGTTGATGGCATTTCCCGCGATGTCAAAACAAACTAGATGACTCGCGCAGAAGGTCGTAACATCGTATGGCTTGTCGGAAACAATGGCGAAGAAGTATCGGTACATTTGGAGCGATGAGCAAGGCAGTCTGGATTTGGGGAGGAAGACATACGAGATGTCAACTGCTTTTAACGGGGTCTTGCAGGCGATGTGGCATCGTTCTACAACATAAGTCAGACGAAGCATTCATTAAAGCTCAAAATCGTGGCCCACTGTGCGAAACAGAAATACACTAAAGGAACTTGGTGTAGTGATGACCTAAAGTGCTTTCAGATCAATACGCAATGGCCACGGATTTACGCACGCATGCTGTGACAGAGCAAGAGAAGGTGGCATTGCGATATAGATTTGTAATGGATCGTTGTCGCTTGCTTCAGGAGACTTTTGCTCGAACATCAGATGGATGGGCGAACCAGGTGAGAATATTAAACTTCAAATGGAATCATCTATGGCAAGTGTAGGTCAGGGTCTTATTAATATATCTCCTTCCTATTTTTGAGGTGGATTAATGTATTGTTGAGCAGTCCGATGACGCTTTGGGAACGCATTTAAGGCCTTTTTACGGGAACTTATTACGAAGACCGCCAGCGGTCTGTGGAATAGGGCAAGCAGCAAAGACGCGGACAGCGCAAGTAGTGGACTTTGAGAGCGCAGGTAGCAGATAGCCTCGCAAAGCAGCAGATGGAGCAGGATCCTCACTAAAGAATGCGGCCAAAGAAATGAAAGCACCTATGGATCGGATAAAATCAACAAGCCAGACGACCTTGCAGATAGTTCATGTCAGGTGGTGGCGGTGGACTGCGGTTCCAGGAGGCAGTGGTGGAGGAGGCAAGTGCAGCAAACCACAAGGTGCAGATGTCGGAATGATGAAACCTGCCGGAGGGCGACGGATTGTCAGGAATATAAAGGCAAGGGACTGCAGAGGGCGTACTTGATCTATCTGAACAGAAATGGTAGATGCGCCTGCAGATGGATTTGAAGCGGATTAAATGGCACTAGCCTCGCAAAGACATATGCAAAACATAGAGAATATCAAACAAGCAAATCGTAGACATACGAGCAAAGAGGCTAGCATGCAGACAGCTGATATGACTCGCGTGTCTATTCAGTCTAGGAAGGATTGTTGGCTAACTGGCCGCGATCGATAGGCATCAATCGCAGAAAACTATAAGGGGCGCCAGTAGCTCGCTATTTTGAGGAAACTCAGATTTTATAAAAGAAAGCATAGCGGATGGTTCAGAGGTGCAACAAAGCCAGTTGATGCTGCAGGTGACGCGGCCGCCGAGCGCTGATGGCACGGTAGCGGTAGTCGATTAAAGTCGGAAGGTGCTGTAAAGCTGACTATCGGCCATCTCGGAAATATTTGCAAAACAGTTGGCTTGCATCCAAAGAAATAGCTGACAAAGATTGGTTCTCGACATCGCATCATGCGTTATTGCGCCCTTCTGCAGAGATACAGCCATGGGAAAGGTTCGCATCTTGAGGATGATGGTGCGCTTGGTAATGTAGCAGATACATTGCAAAGTCAATGACTAATCTAAGGGATATAAGAAAAGTATACGACGAGAAGATTGGACCTATGTGGCAATCAATCGAAAGTGGGCTCAAAGTTAGTGAGCAAGTGTCGATGGCGATACAAGTATATAGGACCTGTAGTTTCAAAAATGGAAGTGGCTTTAAGGAGATGTGGACAAACTATGTTTGCCAGCATTGCAGAGTTTTGCACATCTAATTGGTGATGTGGTGAATTAATAAAGGTATTTTGGGAGACAACATTGCAACCCGTCTTATCATGGCTTATTGAGGTCTTTAAATAATTGTTGCAGCCCTCGTTGACAATATGGTGGGGCCACACAAGAGTTTCTTCGGCAGCCGCACAGATGTCAAGGGTGCAATTGACATACCAAGAGGCGTCATCGACCTTTAACGGGAGTCATGACTGCAGAAATGCTTTACGGAATAGCAACAAGTTGAGGGTTTCAAAGAATTCATCTTAGGTCTTTTCATGAAGATTTACAGAACACAATACATTCACACCCGTGATTTTTTATTATTCCTTTAAGACCATATTTGATGCGTTAAGAGATCATATCAATGCAGCATTTGGAAATGATTGGGAATCTGGTTTAGTGATAAATGGACAGCAATTAAGAATGTATTTGCAATTGTACCTGAATGGTTCAAACATATTTAACATCAGCATACGAAGCGGTGAAGAATGTCAGTGGAATTGGTGGGCCCTTCAGTGGCATATGGAATACAACAATAAACCACATTTACCCATAAGCGGAACAATGGTCGGAAATGCAATCGGTGATAAAAGATCGGTCATCAATGGTGTACTAGCAACTGCGGAAGGAACAATTAATCGAGGCATGGTGGGATTACCCAATGGAGCGATTAGAGTAATCAACAAACTGCCAAGTGAGAATTGGTGGATTTAGCGCAAGCTCTGCCAGGCTTGCCTGGTGGCGGCTATGTAAAGCAAACACAACTCACAACTTGCAATGATTGGTGACAATATGCACTACGGGAGAAACTAGAAGCGCCTGGAAAACAAACCACCGAAATGGCAAAGCAGGCGGCTGCACTGCAAGTCGGAGACAATCGTGAAGTGGTACAACTGCTTAATCAGTTGCTTAAGGCAGTATTGCGCTGAACCTAACGCCTGGACGGACGAAAGGGTGACAAAGGAAATCGTGGAAATGATCAACAGCATCACAGTCAACACGGGCGAATGTCCGCTATTGTTTCATAGGAGGGACAGAATGAACGATTACAACAATGGAATAAGACTGCATCACCCGTGGGTGGAGAGATAACGGCAAGAGACGAGATCATATGGTCGTCAAGCACGGGTCAGAAAAAGCGGAATAATGGCAGGGATACTAATAAGCAAAACGAAACCTCTCAATCAATTGGGGCACTGACTAAGCAGAATTAAATCAAATAAAACGCACTATCAGAACATTTTATCCATGTGATTCTAGAGACACTGACTGTGTGTAATGTATAATAATACAATACAACGGCCTGGGACACTAAGCGATGGAGTGACCTATTATACATAATGTCAGTGTCTTTGATACAGCAGCAAGGGAGCAATTACATCAGCATGAGTGCAATTTTATAAAACAAAGCGATAGACAACACAAGCAGGATGTTTGATTGCGAACTAGTCCTTAACGGACAAGCCTACACAAAGAAAAGACATCGTTAGTTTCACACCTGAAGAGGGATTGTGGCGACAAACAGCTCCCCTTGTGGTGGCCATAGCAGACCAACAGTAAAATAAAAGGATAACTGAAGGACTGCAGGAGATGATGCTGAGCACTTTGGTTATTTCTGTACGAAAGGACGATGGGAGTTACGAGCCGATTAAACTAGGCCTGTTTTTTGTCGTTGATGTAAAACTTGACAGAAACTCAAACTATACCCGAAATAAAACCGAAAATGAGTTTTAGGCTTAGTGGAAACTATGAATCATCATCAAATGCCAACATCGGCACGAGCAATACTGCAGGAGATTGTACTAGCAACGGAATACATAATAGTGGATGGATTGACAATCATCGATGACAAGTTACGACCGTAATGCCTAAGAAGGTCAGCTGCAGAGAAGTTAATCATTTATAGTATCGCACAGCTCAATGGTGCTTTTGCAATCTTTGATCGTGAGGGCAAACTTGATTTTATAAAACTAAGGCAAAGTGGGAAACACATCACAAGGACATGTACAAGCCATCGGGATTAGTACGAGGCGAGATTTATATAGATTTAGAGGAATTGAAAATAAACTTGAAGATGAGAAGAAGGTTATCACTGCAAAGCAGATGGAACTGGAACTCAAAACTTTCAAACTTATGGATGACACAATCAGTACTAGATCGTACAATCATTGTCGACTTAAACTACTATCCACACACACTTGAATGGAGAGGCGATCCTGCTTTAGCGAGATTGATCACAGCCGTATGGGGGACAAACATAGAAATAGACATCCCAACTGTATCGCAGACACTAACATTTGATGTAGGGATCAAGTCTCACTCGCAGTGCAGAGGGAGACACAATCGCAGTCGTCGGTATCAATATAAAAGTCCACTGCAGAGGAAAATCGAATATATTGAAGAACTCAGCTACATCACGGGGCGATTGATGTCTATGGACACAGAAGAACCGAAAAGTCCAAAGGACGGAGATATATGGTTTAAACCTGCAGGTTATGTCGAATCATGGGAACATCAAGGGTGGGCAGTGGGTCAAAAAGGCAGATATCATGGATGTAAACAAATCGTAAAACAAAATCAGCACAGACGAGGTGCTGACGAAAAGACATCAACGGTACTGCAAATGTGATTGAACTTAACGCAAAAACATATCACTGCAGTATGATGTTGACTCTACAAAGCACATATCGATGGAGACAAAGAAGTCTGCTGTAAGAGATGGAAAACTAATCGTTAATTTTGGAAAGGCATTGACCGATAGCACAGGCCAGGAACCAAAGAAAGTTGTCAAGACAGGCAAGGGAATCTGCAGAAAAGGCAACAACAAGAGGAGTTCTTAACGAAGACGGATCGCTGAGTCCATCTGCAGAGGCAAAACACAATGGTGAGATTTACTGAGGAAAGGCACTGCAATACAGCAGTGGATTCCAAAGCCTGGACAAGTAACAGTTTAACCACTGGCTAAAGATAGCAGTATAATGATAAAACAAGGAATTCTAAGGTCGAAACTTATAAGACGGAACAGACAATGGTGGTGCAAACATCAAACCTATTTGAGGCAAAAAGAAAACGATGCATATATAAAGTTATTATTATAACACATACATAGAGGGGACAAAGACCAAAGTTGAGCGAGGTAACTTATACCGATTGACACCTGCGCCTGAAGATGTGGAAGGCAAATAATTAGTACAGAGAGACCATAATCGAAAACACGATGAATAGTCAGTCATTGCAAATTACAAACCACTGCAGAGGACCATAGCAGAGGCTATAAAGACAGGTATCAAATACGGATTTTGAAACCAGAGGAAGTCCAAAGAACGTAGTAAGCGACAATCTCACGCTTACATATAGCGAAACACAAAAGGGCCTTGATGAAACAGGACAGAGGGTCAATCAACAACTATGGCTTAGAACCAGCGTCAAAGGTCCGGAACAGGGAAAGGTGGATTCTAAGCAACAACACCATACACAAACACATGAAGGTAACACAAGGCAGTAGCTCAATTCACGAATGATTTAGAGGTTGTAATGTGGCTGCATTGGGACAGATGCGATATGGACTCAGCCATGATGTTAGGGTCTGGAAATAGAAACAAAACTGTTAGTAACACACTCAAACGATAGTCTGACAGGGGTTAATATGGCGCAATATTACTTATCAATCGGCTTACAACAAGAATCACAAAACATAGCAGGTAACTATTCGAGAGTAACCGCATCGGTTGTACTAACTGCAGCGCCAGGTGCTTCTGGGCGCAATGGAACGGTGGATGTAGTGGTGCACTAGTCATTAATGGAGAATCACATCCATTCACATCGTCACACATATGTAAACGGATCGTCAGGTACTATATGCAACAACAGTCACAGTTCCACACAACAGCGATGGAACAAAGACAGTGAGTGCATATAAGAGTTTTGATGCAAAACCATCATCGGTCGGTTATTGTCGCCAGTAATGGACTCATTGTCGACAATTCCCCGAGGAAGCAAAACGGAAAGCATATCGAGCGAATTTGAGGAAACATTCGTGGTCAGTGGACGCCTGTATCGGACATTCACTCACAGAGTATATTGGCATATTCTAACGAGAAAGCTATCAATGGGTTTTAGTTGATACGGGTCTTTATTAATCATGTTCATTTAGTGCCAATAGAACTATGCTCCAAAATACCAAGCGAAGGACAAACCACTTTGACTGTAAGTTTGGAGACATATGCAGGCGAAAACAAAGATAAGTGGGATGAGATTAAATATACACCAAAGGTGCCAACTATGTTGCACCCACAATCAGAATCAAAAACTAATACAGAGGGAAATTCTTCACTGCCTGGAGAGTTTCAGACTATGGGTTCAAAGCATTTCACGGCCGAAGATACATCAATGCAAAGGGATTTATACCAACGATAAAATCCATAAAGACGACTTCGAAGAGGCAAGTTATGATGGGAATGTAGTTATTTTTAATCCAATCAAAGCAGATGGACACAAATAAAATCAAAAATTGAGAACACAGACAAACAGAGGGAGGACAAACTGAATACATCCACACTTATATTGTCGTACCACGAGCCACAAATAGTTTCAAGACGGTGTTTTGCGATGTAAAATGGACGACCCGATCCATCAGGCAATATCTATAAAGATAAAATATCGGGAAATATCGCATCAGTAACAACACTAATTTGCGCGTACTTAATGTCAAGTGGCGCAAACAAACATCGCAGAGTTTTCTCAAGTAAAATGTTCAAATCAATTCATACGAGTTTGATACAAGTACAATATAAGTGGCTTTGATCCAACACACATACAGAAATTGCAGCTGAGCCAGGCTCCGATGCAATACGAAAAGCACAACATCAATGTTCACGGAAAAATTGTCATTTCTGAGATATCCAGGAGGAGATGAGTAAATATTTGATGAGTAAGGACTGAAGAGGGACTTAACTGTAGAGGCGTTAGACACGATTTAAAGCAGATGATATGTTGATGAGAAATCTTTGGCGGAATATCACTTGACTAGTGGGCCTGGGAAAATTCTCTCAGTAAGTTAGGATTTTGCATACCTATACAAAAACAAAAGAAGGACAGTTTGATGTGGTGAGATATAGCGATGGATCGTGTCAAGCATCGTGTCAAATAAAACAAATAACGCCAATTGCTATGGTGGCAGTGAATTTTGTTGGTGGAGATGGATTGGGAACTTATCTCTACCTATACACATAGTATTGCAAGTTGTATTGTTGATGACACCCGTGATGGGCTGTGAATCAAGTACCTGCAGAGCCGCTATCTACAAAATAGACGGGAGGTATAAAATAAAATGAAAGCACTCAACATTAACATAGAGACGAGATAGGGAAGAATACAAGCTACAGCACGACAAGAGGAGGAGGGAAGATTGTATTTGGAACTTTTGAAGAAAGGGATTTGATGAACACTTTCATCCTTAAAGACGGTAGAAACGACAAAGAATCTCGAAGAACAAAGACTGGAATCACTCAATCGAGTAGATTAACTCCCTTGCTGCTAGAGTTAGAAAATAAAGAAAGGCTCGTACACATCAATGGCTGAAAGATGGCAAGTGTAAGTTCTTATTGTCCACTGGGGCATTATGTAACATATAATGACAAACTTTGTTTGTCTTAGAAAGGAGACACAACTCGACTCTATGAGAATATGCACCAGCGATGGAGATGCTGGACAGAAGTGAACTTGGAGATCTCGACCGAGCTATGATAATTGGGTGGAAAGAGTGCAGTCATTTGCTATTGCAGCAGACCGACATACAAGTAAAAGGGCTGACATGGTAATTTATTTACAGCCGACACTACACAAATCGCTTAAAGAGACAGTACGTCTCTCAGATCCAGAGAAGAGTGATTGGGGAACCAATCGAGAAGCGATAAGTAAAGGAGATAGGTGCGGAAAAGAGCACTATACTCCTTGGTGCTAGCTGGGACCTTTGGAGTTTTATAAGCATGATAGTGCAGAGGTACATGGAAGAAGAAAGAGTGGCTGGCTACCTAATGAGTGAGAGGTCTTTCGGCATGACTGAAATTTTGCTATTTAGGAGAATTTTACATCGATGCGCGGATACATCACGCGCGATGAATACAGAAAACTTAGTCGACTACTTATATACTCCCTTACAAAGAGACTGGAATGGAATGGACGGGTTGGCCGGAAAATCATTGTAGCGAAGTTAAAAAGCTCCCACTCAAAGAGAGCAAAATATACTATCAACCTGGTGGCGAGAGCCACCTTTTATTTTATTTCTCAGGAGGTAAAACTAGGAAAACAGAGATTGGATTGGAGGGCCGGTGAGAAAAAGCAGGAACTTGCAGAGCTAGCTAAAGACCCGGTGGCGCAGACCGCGGTTGCAACGATTGGAACAGCAGCGTTGCATAACAGATGTCACACCTGGACAGTAGTTGTAAAGTGCGTCTGTACTAGCATGAGACCACTATCACTACTGACAAGCATTGCAGGATTGCCCTGAACTAGACGAAAACAAAGAGGAGAATAAGATGAAAGAGTTGGAATGAGCACATTAGCACTTGGCAGAGTGGATTCCCACACCACAGAGCACAGCAGGAGGGAGTCGAGTGCCCAATTTTGGGAAGCCAGGATATTCAACCGCAAAAGATGCGTATCATTCGACACACACACTATGCATCGCTCTGGCGCGAGTTAGAGTTCCCGTAGGGCGCATATTGGTACAGATGCACGCAAACTAACATTCTGCAGAGGCCTTGCAGAAGCGCAAGAGCATGCCTAAGTGTTATATCAGGGACACTGGCTTGAAAATATCCTGTATATCTCGACCTTGGGGATCCATCGTACACGTGGACTGTCGGCGATACCTCTGATTCACTGGGTAAGGACATTGTGGCGATCATCGAGGAGGAATGGATGCTATGTAGGTGTACACGAGATATAGATTGAGCATAGCAACTATATCAGGTGGCGCTGAGACTCAACCAAAAGTATGATTGGTGGATTGCCCCATGGGGTGCACGCAAGAACCGTCAGGACTTGACTATGGAATGTGGGCAGTTTGGTGGTTCAGCAAACTGTGCAGGAAGCACGCAGGTGGCAGGAGTTACAACAGACCAGAATTACTGCTACAAGGACTATCTAAACATGTGCCATGATTGACTAACTTGGACTGAATGGATTTAGCCAGGGTGCCTGCAGTACTACCTACAACAGAACCAGTGATCACACCACGACAGCAACATCAAGTGACCTATTTGCAGTTGGAGACAAGGTGCAAGTTGTCCGAAACAGGTGCAGCAGTATAATGGAGAGAGCCATTGTTGCTTACTTCTCAACGCTTTCGACGTAATCGAGGTAAATGGAGATCGTATCGTAATTGGCAGAGGTGCGAAAGAGTGACTGCTGGCCGTGAGGGCATGCTCCATAATTACAGGTCAGCAGTAAGCACGAGGGACAATCAGTAGGCGATAGAAGGTAGGGTATTAAATGCGATTACAGTCAATGGACAGCCTTTCACTGCGTACTACGAGCACAATGCAGTGTCTCATCGAGGGTGAGAGTGGAAATCGTGTTGTTGATGGCAAAGGATCCTGGCTGTTGCTGTCGCAGTAAACAAAGCAAATCTTGTTGCGACCTGACAGTAGCAGCGGAGGAGGGCGTTTGCCCTCTTTCTGTTCAGAATAAGCATATTGCGTTTTGTAAACTTTATACACGAAAAGCATGAAAAATATCGCATAAAAATGTCAGATGATTTTCAGTGGTATAGTATAGATATACATTAGGAGGTAAATGTTATGGATAGGTCCAGTTTTGACCTTATAGCAAATTGGTTTTGACTGGAGTCTGACGCTAGAAACTGCTTAAAAGCTGGTTTTACATGTGTATTGCGTGAGGGCAAGCTCTTTCCAAAAGAGATATGATAAAAATTGTCGATTTCTGAGCGAGTGGGTTTCGCTGGTCCAGTGAATAAAAGAGCTTATACGACAGATATAAAGAAATATGGATGGACGAACATCCCAAAAGCAAAGCGAGACAGTTGAATTGAGTGATGTTGAGGAAGAGTTACTTGAATCTGTATGGCTAGCATATGGAGACAAGAGTACAAACGAACTAGGAAGCACTAACACATCTAGAAAACCATGGAGGAAGCAAAAGGCAAAGGAGTTGTGGTGAATATGAACCTCGTGCGAGAACACAGCAAAAGACTATGAGAGATTTTTACTTAGGAATTTACTCAGGGGTCAGGGTGAATACTGAGTCGTAAACTTGCGGACAAGGGCGGGCTCCTGATAAAACTACAAGCAAAGAGACTCATAAAAGCAGAGGTTGTTTTAAAGTTGCATTCAGAGGACAATATAGATACATATGTATTTTCTCTAAACTAAAAGAAACCACATAAAGACATTTCAAAGGTTTCTAGATCAAACAGTATATGAAGCAATTAACCATTTTCTGAGACTGATAATCTACTTTTAAGACACAAGGTACACAAAACGATGTATGCAGAAAGGTGGTGGGATAGAGAGAGAGTTGTTTCATTTCTGAAAAGATAGAAACCCGGGTCCAGGGTCTGATGGATATTTTAATAATTGGGTGCTTTGTCACTATATAAAATGAGATCCAAGTCATAATGTTCATAAAGAGATGAAAAGAGCGCGAGAGCTCTCTCTCTATTGAACATGACGACATAAGGTGGTGCACATGAGGTAACGCACTATGCAAGGGGTATTTTAGAGCGTTTCCCAGGACTATAATTCAAATAAAGTCAAAGCAAAATAAATATATATAAAAGCGCTTGGGAAGTGCTAAAATGCTGCTACTTTCAAGGCTTTTTGTCATATAAAGGTGCGCTATGAGGCTCTGAGACAACCTACTGGATTCGTAGTCAGGCTGCCATCCACCGAGACTATTGGCGCATGTGTCATAACGCTTACCCAAAGTATTATATTAAAAATTGAGAGAGACTTTGTAAAGTAGAATCTTTTAGAAGCTTACATGGCGTGCGGTGCACCTGACTCTCGATCAGGGTGCACCCAGGGCTGATAGGCGCGCCTCATGGGAAATACTGTGACTAGCTGACCCAGTAGCCTGCTAGCGATTACTTAGATGTTAAACGCTTGCGGTCGCTCCCAAATATCTTTTAAGGAGCTGGTAGCGTCACGAGGCAAAAGTATATCTTAGATAGCGACGTGCCAGTCTAAATGTTAATTTTGTATAGTTGTCGAAGTAGCCCTGAATCGTGAGACTACTGGAGTTCCCTTTGTCGCCTGAGCCTGATGTCAGGTCGCAAAGACTTCCGAGAAGGTCTGTTAGCTGTCTTGGTTTGTACCCTGAGTTGCCATCTGGCCTACTAGGGTTGTCTGACTTGGACTTAATAGCTTCTTTGATGACTTAGCTTCCTGTTGGGCGCCTCGCCACGCAAATCCTTGAAATCATTGTCTGCGAGGTATTTGGGCTTTAAGCTCGTTTGGCGTTCCCTCAGGAGTCCGCTTTGTGTAGCCAGGTGATACGACTGGACCAGCAGGATTCAAATCTTCCGACAGGATCCTTGAAAGCTCCGTCTCCGTGAAAACCACGGCCTCGAGTGAGCCTTTTGCCTGTGCGCTGCTTCGGCCTCAGCCTGGATTGCCTCAACTAGAGGTGAACATTTCCAGCGAGGGAAGGGAGCTGAGTCTAGGTCTTCAGTTGACTTGTTTGAGACCGAGGAGGCCGTACTTTTCCCGTTATAGCCCTGAGGCCGTCTATTGGCGCATCTCATTGATATCGTCGAGACTGCGTACACATTCAGCACCATTCTTTAGAAGGTTCTTGGTGCTGCGCGCTTTCTTGGCCTGTGGATGTCGCAGTCGATAACGTATTTGTAGTAGAGCTAGGACTGCTAGTGGATTGTTCGAGGAACATGATTTCGCCTTGCTTTCGCAGTCCTCCTACGAGCTCTGCATATTATGCAACATAGTCGAGTTCCTGTGAGACTCGTCGCTTCTGGTATCCGAGACAGCTCGCGGTACTTAGCCTCCTGAGAATGAGTCTCTCTCTCCAAGGGTTGGATGCGTGCTGTCGAGGCTGGTCTGGTGTAGTAAGTGGTTTCCAAGCCTCGTCTCGATGGGGAGTGAAAGCTGAAGAATTACCTTCACATCTGCGTCTTAGCACAATGGCTCTTGGAGACGCTATATGCAAAGCGGTCGCTGCTTTAGGATAGGAAGGATTACTCCAAGCTCTTTGCCAGCAAAGGTCAGGGTTGAGATCCTTAGCGACCATGGTCTATTTGTATAGCATGTAGTTACCCTGTGTACGAGCGACAACACTCTCAGTTATTGCAACTACATCCTTATGACCAATCCTCTGTTCTCTTGTTCAAAAATCTATCTAATAAAGTCGGGGATCATCTGGAACAAGATCGTCGCAGCTTTAAAAATTGGCGCACGCAATCTTCCACAACCCGTTCCCACTACTTTTTCCATATTATTCTCCTTTGAGATGCTAAAAACGCTTTGTTAAATACTAGCTACTAAAATAATATATCAAATGGGCAAGATGTAAAATAGGAAATTTTGTATATAGTTAAATTTTAGAAGCAAATTTTTAAGATATAATCCTATAGCTGGCAGCAACAGAATAGTGTTTCGCGGAGTTTCTTTAGTATGGCCTTGCTGTAGTCTCCTTTTTCGAAGTCTTCTTTATATTTCTTTAGGAAATCTTCGTGATGTGTGCCATCACTTATCGCGAGTCTCAGAACTACGGGATTTTGCTCGACTGCTTGCCTTTGCATTTGGTCAGCTGCTGATTATTTGCGTTGGTAGCAAAAGAAAATAATCCAAAACAAAGCAGTAGCTAATTATTACTAGAATTATAAAACTGCAATAGCGAGCATTCTTTTTGTTACTAAATTATATTTCATAATAGTACCTCTCATTCACAAAAGAAATATCTCAATCTATATGCATAAAGGCGGTAAATACTAGTTTACCTATCTTAACTTCATCTTAATCCTTATTCACAGAAATCATCAATCTAATAAAATGTGCATTTCCCGTCAAAGCTAAGCATCTGGATTATAATGTAGATGAGTGGCAGAAGAAATTTGTACGATGTTGATTATTATACAAATAAGTAGTATGAGTGAGTATACAATCTGAATGACCAATATAGGCGTAGACGTATAGTATGCAGAATTAGAGGTGACGAGTATGAATGACAACAAAAGGCATAGCGATGAGACGTGTAGTTAGCGCCAAGAAAGCGAGTCCGGATGCGCTTATGCCAGCACTTATGGACAAAGAAAACATTTCGATATTACTATTATCGAGGTTAACGAAGGAAGCGGATGTGAATAGACCTTCTATAATCCACTGACTGGATATCTATCAGTTATGGACGAAATCGAAAACAACTTAGTGAGGACTTACGACGGACTATTGGTCGATTGTATGGCTGGAAGTCTCATGTAGAACATGGCAAAGTACTGAGGGCCAAGAATCAGATGTCAGCTGCAGGCAGGAGGAACTATCAAAGATTGTCGCTATCTTTGAGAACCTGATTAACCAGCTTAGGGTAGTTAATCCAGAGCTGTGGAGGCTTGTGATGTATTTTGACGGGCATTCGAGGACTCGCAAGAAGATTGTGAAAGCAGGAGAAGGCGACCCTGAGTTGCTATGGGCAGGCTGGCGAAAAGAGACAGTGCCTTTGGATGGATTTGTATCTGACCTTTGTTATGGAGGGAATAAGCTTGCAAACAATCTTTCTATGGGAAAGAACTGAACTTCCACGGTTAGCGACGAGACGATGTTGCGCTCTTCTTGGGCAATATAACGGCGAGTGTGGTGAACGAGTAGGAATGGCGCTAAGTCGAAAAGACGCGCAGCTAAGTTTTGCTGCGAATATCCGACGGATAGAGGCTGGTGCAGGATGCTCCAGTACTAGTGCGCTTGAGCTGTACCGAATTTAGGAAGCCGAAACCTCAAGTCCAAGCATAGCTTGGTTAAAGCTCAGCAAGTTTTGATGTAGTGAGTCAAGCATTTATATGGTTTTGATGATTTTACTAGAAACCAAAATATATAGATCAAAATAATTAACATTTGTTAACAAAATCTCTTCGTATTGTCGTATAATAGTATTAGTACAATTGATAGAGATCGGAGGATGAAATGTACGAGGCATCAACGAAGGCATGCTTATGGGCTTCCCAGAAAAGAGTCTCCTACGCCCTTTCATGTCGCTGCAAATGTACGCGCGATATTGGAAAGAGCAGGGCTTTGAGGAACTCGCGAGGAGCAGTTCGTGGAATCCAAAAGATGGCGTGTAAAGTACTTTGTGAGTCAGAAACGGAGTCATCGGTTCTGGCTTTTAGGCTGCCCATAAAATAATTCCCATGAGGTTTCGAGATTTAGCTGCACGCACTACTGAGTTCACCGTGTGTTTCAAGATTAAAGTGCGATGAGACCCTGAGCTTGATGAGGTGAGCTATGCGTCAAGCTTTAATGTAGAGAGGAGGCTATGGTGGTATGCTAATGGCTCCATGGTTTGGCAGACCGCTTTCGGTTGTTGCTGGAAGAGTTGTTGTGAGTGAGAGTGACGGCAAGGGTAGGAGGCCAGGTTAGACTACAGCGCTAAAGTCAGCATCGACCACGATCTCCTTATGATTCGATCTCGCGATCCAAGAGGAACCGTAAAGCAAAACGACGGAGTCGCGCGTTCAACGTGCAAAATGATATGTTACCGCTTTTTCATTTCAGACGGGACCAAAGGGTGAGTCTCATGGAGCTAGTGGCGGATTCTGCCGGTGTATGTAAGGACACGTTATGTCGGAAGTGAGTCTGGTTTCTGTACTTAGCAGGATCGAAAAGTCGACTTTCTGGGGAGCGAAGAACGAATTCTTCCTCAGCTCCGCACATCGATGATCTGCAAGTGCGTTTACTCTGCTCTGCAGGCGCTCTTAGCGAGCGGAGAGAGCAAGATTCTATCCCGATGCTGGCGGCCTGATAATGAAGAGGTCGGAGGCGAGAGCCAAGCAGGGTGCAGGACCCACACTTCCTAGCCGATACTATAAGCAGGATAGGTGGAAGCCTTCCGGAAAAGGAGTGCTGCGGAGATTGCAGTTTCGTGGCTTCGAGCATGATGGTCTCAGCAGATAACGCGACAGTGCAGTCCATCCAAATGCTCTCGTCAAAGGCTGACCAATAAACAGACTAGAGATGAAATAGGGGCATAGTGATCAAAGCACAGTGCTAACCAGAAATATACGACGGACGCAGTTTCAGCTGCTATGTTCAAACAAGATTTGTAAAAGGCAGAGGTTCTACCAAGAGTTTGCATCTCAGCTCCAGATGTGGCGGGCGGTTCGACACCGGAAATATGTATCTGGCGCCCAGGTATCATTAAATATACAGTCGACATCCGGACTGGCACATGCGCATTCGCGTCTCGCCATGACAGATGAGCAGCGACTAGTGAGGACACAGATTATTTGATCAAAGCGCCAAAATGCTTCTAAGGAGGACTAGCGTGGTACTGAGGGAGCGTAGCTTCATCTACCATGTTTTTAACTAAGATACTTAACCTGATATAGGGAGGAAACAAATGACGTCCTACGGACTGGAAACATCCGGCATCATTATTACAAAGGTAATTTATCGCAATCTATATCACCTGCCAAGCTCACTGAGGCATGGGCTGAGAAGAGGCGAGGAGTAAGATCTCAAATACGGGAGCAGCGAAGTTGTAAAGACTGGTAATGATATACGGATAGCGAAGCGCAAATGACAAATTCCATCGTTGATACGCCAACAGTCCACGATGAAATTGGTTGGGGAAAGGTTAATCATGCCCAATCGATGAATCGCCAGAGTGCGCTTAAAAGCTAAGATAGTAACGCCACTTGCATACTAGAAAGTATTTCACATCTATTCGATGGATTTGCAGGCGGAGACGAAAGATATATAGACAGTCATTCAGAATAATAAATGAACTTCTGCTCACAGAACCCTATTTCATTCATCAGCTTTTAATGAGACCATTACGGCCAAAACTTGAGGAACTTTTAAAGCAGCTATACAATCTGCGTACCTGGTTCAAGTGTGTCCCTGAAGTTGACGGAGACACATCTCGAGGCAGAGCCTATCATAATAAACTATGAGTCACGAGTGAGGTTTTCAATCTGCTATAGGAACGTCTGCTCAGGAGAAAATCAAGAAGTCTGTTTTCTCAATTATAGACCGCACTGCCCGCAGAAGGATGTCCAATGCCCTGCTCGGCATGTCAGGAAAGAGATAATGACAAAGGCCTGTGTTCTTTGAGTCTTTCAGGAACAGGAAAGACCACGCTTTCAGCAGATCCTAAGCGCAAAGCTTATGGGTGATGATGAGCATGGCTGGTCTGATGATTCAGTAATAATAATATTCAACTTTGGAGGGTGGATGTTATGCGAGTGGATCAAAATACCATGTAGAGAGCGAGGCAGAAATCATTACAATGCTGGTTGCCGGTTGGTTGAAAAATGTGTTATGGATGAGGAGACAAGAGTTTGACTCTTTGTTGATGATTCCCTAGCTTAGTAAACACAAGAGTTTGAATTATCCTATTGGGCATATCCAAAAATGCAGGCTTTTCAGGGAATATCTAAGAGCGTGCCTTAAGACTCGTAATCTTCCTCATGACAGATGCTTACGGAGTACTTCTCCTCCGAGTTTCTAAGCTCGACCACCATCGGAGCTCTGTACTATTTCGTTTCCGGCTTCACATCAAAGGTGGTGGGTACGGAAATCGGCATAGCAGAGCCAGTTCAACATTTTCAACATGTTTTGGAGAGCCGTCCACACCGCTAGATCATCTTCTGTTTATGCTGGATGCCTGAAGCTGAAAAGGTAGAAAAGTCAGAGTGCTAATGTTTACCTAATCCAGCACAGGATGGAATGGCACTGGCAAGAGAATGAGGCTATCGCACACGAGCAGTGTAACAGCCGCTCTATACAGGAGAAATAGAGAAGCCTGAGGTTTGTTAGCTGGCGAGGACCTTTGGTGCGGTTCCTGAGCTATTGAGGGCGTTCCTCGAGTTACTATTCCAGCAAAACCATGGGAAGATAAGAAGGCATGATGAGAAGAGATGTCAGATTCGCGCTTCAAGCTTTTGCTGAAAACTTCAAGAAGTACACAAAGATGGATGCGAGGTTGTAGCGTGAGACCTAGAAGCTAGAAACAAAAGGCCAAGAGTGTATGAGATTTTCATGCATACTTTGACTAGGAAGTCGCGCATTTGATGCAGGGAGCTAAGTTTATATCTCTATGTGATTATCTTTGGAAGCTGCAATGTCCTATGTGGCTGAGCAAGTATTCTCTCTGGCCTCCTGGCGATCAAGAGGCGTCTGATGGCCTGCTGGAGTCCAGCTCTGCCAAGGAGTCCATCGTGGTAATCCACCGCGTTTCCTGTGCGATTACCCGGCTTCATCAAAGCCGGCCTGGACATATTATAGGAGGTCTAAGCTTGCTCGGTTTAGCTCCCTCGATAGAGCCAGCTTCTCACTAGGCTCTGTCATTCCGGAAAGAACCCCTCTCCCAAAATGTATCTAGGGCTGACTATGGTTTTACGGCTGTTCCTTATATGCTCTGCAGAGTGGGATAATAGACTCTCCATACCAAGAGACAATGCTTTTTCTATTAAATCATCGCTCAAGCCTCACCTGCTGGCCACAGCCTTGTAAACGAACATCTTCTTAGCGATTTGAAAGTCATCACTGAGAGATAAGCTGCAGATTGCATGGGATGCTTCTCTATCTAGTCTCTACTGAGGTGGAGTTTCTGCAATAGAGCTTCTTTTGCTTTGCTTTCTCCCGAAATGCTAAAGCGCTCCTAAAGTTCTCACACGCACAGGTGCAGTGAGCCGAGGGAGGCCATTGCAGGCTGTTCACCTGCAGTATCTAAAACTTCGATAGGCAATCTTCGCTTGACGACGTATGTCTTAGCGTTTAATCCTGACCTAATCGACCTGCAGGTTCGCTCAGCCGCCATTGCCCTATATCGCTATCTGGCGCAGAGGCAAGTAGAACTCACTTACCTTATGGGTGAAATTATATCTATGGCTTGGCTGCATCCTTGTCTGCAAAGCATCCAAATCTACAAGTTTAAGCTTTTGCTCAGGAAGATAATCTGAGATTGCCTTTGCGTGATGGAGCTAAGCGCACTGCGCGGATTATGTCCTCCACGCGTCTAAAAATGAATGTAGGGTCAAGTGACAGTATCTCAAATCTGGCCCATTTAGCGTCGCTTGGAGGTCTTGCACTAGGACCTCGTCAGAGACTGTCCATCCTCTTGAGGCGGAGCGCTGCCATTACCTCTGTTGCGTAGACAGAGGCGAGTTTTGCACTGGTGCTCGCCGAGGAAGGGATATTGAGTATTCCTATGCCATCGTGGCTAAAGGATTGAGATTTTCAAGCTTTGGTTTAGATACTTTAGCCTCATCAAACTTTGATATGTAAGAAGAGGTGTTTAGCTCCTCGCATCCTGTTTCTCATGACCGATGGCGCCCTCGCCATCCATTTCCTGTAGCAGACGACCTCGCAGCCAGAGAAGCTTAATAATGCACCGCTGCTCTGCTATTTCGGCAAAGAGTGTTTCCGAGGAAATCTGGTGTGATCTAGGGCCGATGTTACAGATTACGGCAACTTCTGGAGCCTTTTATAACATTGGTACTGTCTAGGCTTTCCTCCCATGCCGACTCGAGAGAACGACGATGTCACAGCCCTGAGGTCTTGAAGTAGAGAAAGGCTATGGCGGTCGAAATTTCAAACTGACTAGGATGGTCGTCTGGGCTAGTCCGCGTAGCAACCTTCCTGTGTTATATATCTATGAACTTCAGCGATTTGTCTCCATTTATCTGAAAACGCTCGCAGAAACTGAAAAGGTGAGGGGATAGATAGAACCCGTCTTTAAATCAGGCTTTTGACAGTATCGATGAGAGCATGCGAGTATTCGCTTTCACCGTTGCTTCCGGCCATGGACAAATTTAAGTGAATCCTGTGGGTTTCCGAGCGCATCAAGTAGCTCGCAGGTTCTCGAAGACCCTAGGCGAGTCTTGCTCCATGTGTAGTTTTCGATGTAGTTTAACGCACGGCATCATCGTAGGTGAGGATTTGCTCAGCCTTTCATTCTTTTTGTTTGTGTTTTTCCATTTTACTCTATCTCACTTTTGATATTTTCTGAAGTGGTTTTCCACTATCTGATGTGCGATTACTGAGAATGCGAATTCCCTTGCAACGCAAGTCACCGTCTCAGGTAGCAGAGTCCCAAAATCAAAACGCAGGATTGTGATAGCCGTAAGATGTGGCTATCTATGTGGGGTGGGCTAGTGTTGATTACTGTAATCAGAAGCTCTCCCTGACATTACGATGAGAGAAAGGTCTGCTTTGAGTGCTTAGCTTTGAAGCCGTGACGCTTTGCATATATAATCCCAACATACAGCCCGTAGAGTGTGAGAATCCAGTGGTGCTGTGAACGTGATGCCGGAATTTGAAGCGGCTGGTGAGGTGCGGTACCGAGTGTACCGATGGCAACTCCGCTGAGTGGGCTTGAATAACAACGTGCGCCGATGAGGGCTGGGAGGCTCTCAAAGGTGCAGTCTTCATTCCACTGTGTTGAGATTGCAAGGAAGGCTAGAGTCAGCAAATAGCGGCCAGGAACCGAGATTCAGCGTCATCTGTTTTGTCGTTTGTCCATTAAAAACTCCTTTCCTGGCTATGCTACAAGAGAAGAATCTAACGTGGTAGCGTGGATGTGAATTGGCACCGCGAGGAATAAATTCCCTTTCGTTCGCAGACAACTCCCAATCCTGCGACACTTAACGCGCCAAACTACCTACTCTGGCAGTGACTTATTAAACTGCACAGTGTGTGTTCTATCAGGTAGCATGCTTGCTTAGCCGCTGGCTTCAACAAGATGCTTAACTAGTATAGTTGATGTGACGCGACCAACACCACCAACACCGGGGTTATGGGAGCGACCTTATCTGAGACCGCATGCAAAATCTACATCTCCGCAAAGCTTTTGCTTAGCTTCACTATAGCTGACGCCTACGTCTATTATACACTGATTTGGATTAACATACTCCGGACCTCACGCTCTCTGGCTGGCCTGTGCATGCAGATAAAGGATATCCGCTGAGCGCGAAAGTTCCTCTTCATATCTTGGTTCTGCTGTAGCAGATTGTTACGCCAGTCATTTTCTTTCTGAGAAGCATCATTTGCAACAGGCTTTCCGATAACTCAGAGGCGGCCTAGTACAACTGCATTCTTGCCACTTAGCTCAACTCCATAGAAATCTAGGATTTCCATTGCTGCAGAAGCGGTGCAAGGTGGGAAACCCACTCTTTATCAGTGAAGATGCCTGCAAGGAAGCATCGGTTGATCCGTCCACATCCTTTGATGCCGCAATCAAATTGCGAGCCTTCTCCCCATCTATATGTGATGGAAGGGAGGTCTAAACATCAGTATCCATGGATATTGCGGTCCTCATTTAGCTTCTCTAGTTCAGCGTAAAAATCCTCTCAGGGATGTCCTCTGCAAGCACTACCTGCTTTGCTCTACACCAATCTTTCGCAACGCTTTAGAATTGTGTTTTCATAGCTTGTCGTCAGGCTTTGCACCAACTCTAACTATGGCAAGGCGAGGCTTGATGTTTTGCTTGATAGCTCCTTGACCTTAGTGATTAGCTCAGCACAGAGCTTATCAACGAGAGGGCGCCACTTTAATATATCTGTCATTTAAAATCTCTCCAATATGTTGTAGAAAATTTCTTCTGAAAGTTTAGCAGTACTGTTCAGACAAAGGGGCCTCTGCCTCTGCATTTATCATATCAGCATAGCATCTATCCTTCATGGAGCTTGGTGTTTGCCCTTTTACGTTAACCAGTGCACCCATAAGTGAGGCACGGCAAGTGCGACGCCTGTTGCGGCATCTGGGAGATGACAGAGTGGGCTTCCGATGATCGCAAACTCTCTCTGAATCTCTATAGCCTGGGCAGCTAGTCGCATAATATTTTACCGGAACTGCATCGCCTGCTGAAGGCAACCTTCCATAATCTGGTCTCTTCCTGGGTGGTCCTTTGGCAAGGGAATAGCATCTGCTAGTGGAGCAAAGGCATCAGTCTTTTGCGATGCAATCCGTAAGACTTATGGTTAAATCCTTCGCATGTTTAAGCAGGAGGTCTATTTCGCCCTGAACATCCTCGTATTTTTCTGCCACTGGTTAAGGCTCCAACGATGTGACCAGAGTGAAACACCGATTGCACCTACTAGAGCGCTGGCGCCCCACCACCCGGAGTCGGACTTGATGAGATGAAAACTTCTAGAAATTTCTTCTATATTATGTGATTTTGTCATTATTGTATCCCTAAATCTGAGAAGGCAGAGCTTCTTCAGATCGCATAAACTGAAACTGCCAAACTGTGCAAAATCAACGCTGAAAACTAGAAAAGTCCAGTGATCTTTCCATCGTTATCGATATCGATTCTCTCAGCTGCTGGTCTCTTTGGAAGTCCAGGCATGGTCAGCGATATCTCCGTAAGGGCAACGATAAATCCTGCGCCAGCAGAAACCTTTGAGATTTCTAACAGAGATACTGAAGTTCTGAGGTGCCCGAGCAAAGCTGATTATCAGAGAAGGAATACTGTGTCTTCGCCATGCAGACAGGAAGACTTTCCGAGCCAAGAGCCTCGAGCTCTCTAGCTCGCTTTAGGTGCCTTCTCGACAAAGTTTAGCGGAATCAGCGATATATCTTCAGCTTATTGCTTCGATCTTTTCTTTGATTGAAAGTGTCTCATCGTAAGCAAACTGGAATTGTCTGGTTTTTCGCATGAGCTTGATTACCTCTTCAGCTAGCTCTTCCGCCAGCACCGCCCTTTGCCCAAAACCTCGCTATGCAACATTTACACCTAGTTCTTACACTTTGTTCTGATGAGGTTTAGCTCAGCTTCTGTGTCTGTAGGAAAAGCATTTATTGCAACTACTGCAGGAAGCTTGTAAACGCCAGTGATGTTTGATACGTGCTGTAGAAGGTTAGGAAGTCCTTTCTTTAGAGCTTCTAGGTTCTCGTTGTTAAGCTGATCTTTTGAACTCCGCCGTTGAACTTAAGGCTCTAACGGTAGCTACGATTACAACCGCATTCAGTTTAGGCCGGCTATACGGTATTTGATATCTAGGAACTTCTCTGCACCTAGGTCTGCACCAAAGCCTCGCTCTGTAACGGTATAATCATGAGAGCGTGCTATGCGAGTAGCTGTGATAGAGTTGCAGCCAGAGCAATGTTAGCAAATGGTCCGCAGTGAACAAAGGCTGGTGTGCCCCGAGTGACTGAACAAGGTTAGGCTTGAGTGCATCCTTTAGGAGTGCAGACATATGCGCCCTGAGCATTGAGGTCACCTGCAGTTACTGGCTTGTTGTCATGAATATCCAACGATTATTCTTGCGAGTCTATTCTTTAGGTCTTCGATATCGCTTGATAGGGCAAAGAACTGCCATTATCTCACTCTGCAACTGTTATATCAAAGCCGTCCTCTCTAGGTGTTCCGTTAGCCTTACCGCCTAGTCCAATTCGATGTTTGAGCTGACGATCATCATGTCTCACAGCTCTGCGCCATGATGCACGGCGAGGGTCTACGTTTAGCTCGTTGCCTTGCTGGATGTGGTTATCAGCCATAGCTGCAAGCAGATTGTTAGCTCGCTCCAATAGCGTGAAAAATCCCTCAGTAAAATGTGGTTGATGTCCTCCATAGGTACTATCTGAGCATATCCACCACCTGGTGGCACCGCCTTTGACACCGAAAACAGGTCCTAGGAAGGCCTCTGATAGCCATCATGGAGTTCTTGCCCTAGCTTTGCGAAGCGCATCTGCAAGACCAACCGTAGTTGTAGTTTTTTCCTTCACCTGCTGGTGTAGGATTTATAGCTGTAACAAGGACCAGCTTACCCTGCCTCTTGTCAGCGTCCTTGAGCAATTTATAGTTTATCTTTTGCTCTTGTAATTACCATATAGCTCTAAATATTTCTCGTCGATTCCAGCAAGCTTTGCTATCTCGGTTATTTTCTGCATTTCACATGCCTGAGCAATCTCAATATCAGATTTGAAAGTCATCTAAATCCTCCATATTTTCTACTGGCTATAACATTACTAAAGTATATCACATATTATATGTTAATTAAACAGAAACTGTGTATCAAAAAGAATATAATAAATGGTATAATCAAAGCGTAGTAATGCACGATAATTAATGGAACTTTTTATAAAATTTTTCGAGGTGGAAATATGGATTTGACAGCTAAAGGTATTGTATCCGGTAGTTGCAGATATGGCAGATGCTAAGGAGGTTTTCTGGTTAAATGAGAGATTGACGAGGATAGAAAAGCTCGAGCTTGGAATGAGCGATATCGAAGTGCAGAGGCGAGATTAGCTCGCTTTGCTGCGTACATACAGGCAGCTTTTCCAGAGACCGAAAGATCAAAGGAATAATCGAGTCACCACTCAGAGAGATACCTGAGATGAAAGGAAGGAACTCGAGGAAGATGACCGGATGTGATTTTGAGGGAAGACTATTTCTCAAGATGGACTCGCACCTACCTGTTTCTGGCTCACTCAAAGCCAGAGGAGGAATTTACGAGGTTCTGAAAGTTCGCCGAGAAGGTTGCTATGGAGCACGGACTCCTAAAGGAAGATGATGATTACTCAAAGCCTCATGAGCGATGAGTGCATGAAGCTATTTTCTAATTACAGCGTTGCAGTAGGTTCAACTGGTAACCCTAGGACTTTCGATAGGTATAATCAGTGCAAAGCTCGGTTTTAAGGTGACTGTTCATGTCAGCTGGGATGCGAGAGGTGGAAGAAGCTCTTTTAAGATCTAAGGGAGTTACGGTTGTTGAATATGAGGATGACTACAGAAGGCTGTTGCAGAGGGACGTAAGATTGCTGCTGGTGACGACAAGTGCCACTTCGATTTGACGATGAGGGCTCACTTGATCTATTCATGGGATATTCCGTTGCAGCAAAGAGAATCAGTAAAAGCAGTTTGAGGATGCAGGAATAGTTTGTGACGATGAGCATCCAGTCTTTGTTTACATACCTTGCGGAGGTCGGTGGAGCGCCTCGCGGAGTTACATTTTGGACTTAAGGAAATCTATGAAAGAACTATGCATGTTCTCTTTGCAGAGCCTACTCACGCACCTTGTATGACACTAGGGCCTTTCTACAGGTCTTAATGATGGCATTGCTTGCTCAGACATAGGTCTGGACTTGGAAAGCACTGCTGCTGATGGACTTGCTGCTTGGCTGCATCTAGACTGGTTGGAGATATAATGTCAACTGTACTAGGCATGCTTTACAACAGCCAGAAGATGACAGCTTTTATCCATTCCTAACGCTTGTTGACTCTGAGGGAATGTTATCGAGGCCTTCTGCATGCGCTTCGTTCACAGGGCCTATGCACGTGACTGTGAAAATCTAGAAAGGCTTAAAGAGTAAGAGATCTGGAAATCAAAGATGAAGAATGCAACCTCCCATTCTTTGGGCTACGGGCAGAAGCAGATGGTTTCCAGAAGCTGAGATGAGCAGTTACTACGAGGCAGGGCAACGTTATGAGAAATACTTGTTAGCTGTGATACGCATGGCGATATCAGCACTATCAATCCTTGTGACCATAGTGTCAAGGCAGTGACCTGATAATTCACTGCGGAGACAATAAGAGGGATGCGACTGCAGACTAGATTCTCACCGATCATTGAGGTCATATGGTAGCAGTAAGCGGCAATGCGTGCTGCACGAGTGCGGCGTGGATTTACGATTGTTGGAGACTGAGGTCGAGACAGACCTACTTTGCCAGTAGGACTATGAGGAACTATGGGCTTAGCGGCATAAGTCGAAGCGGCGAGACCATGATTGCAGTGCGGTTTGTTTTGGGCATGGCACGCATAGCCGCTGCTGCATGGGAGCACGATGGTGCTGATGATGTAAATCCACTGGCAGTTTGGAGGGAGCCTAGGGGCGGGAGTAGGAGAATTCTGCGCCGTGGATTACGACAGAGGTGATAGCTCTATCGAATATTGTTCTTTAGGAACTGCTTTGTAGGCGAGCACCGAGGCGAGCGGAAAGTTTAGGATATGCTGAACTACAGCGGACGGATAAGAACTCGATGCTTTGACTTGATGTGCTAGTTGTTTTGATGGATACAAGTGATTAACTGATTAAGAAGAAGGAGTTTAGGGTGAAAAGACTACTCGAAAGCAAACACGCAAGGCTGATGCTTATGATTTTTATCGTCGGGAGGCGCTTTTGATTATTTTTCAATCAAATCTGTGGAAACTACTGAGTCCTTTTAGCGAGGGTGTTGGCAATGATAAAGACCATAATCTCACCATTTATCTATGGTTTTAATGGTCATCTCTACTTAGTCCGATATATAATGCGACGGTTAGCTATATCGTCTGACTTGAAAATATTTTAAGAATAAGCAGAGGCTCGTTTTTCTTTCTGCAAGTTGTAGCTTCAGTTGCGATGGTTGTAATTGCTGTCTGCAGGCTGATTGCTCTGATAGTTCCACAAGTTATAGAGAGTCTTACGGGTATTTTGAGGGAGCCTCCTAGAGATTGACACAGCTAGCTCTGTTTAATGACATCACAAGCAAGATGGATAACAAAAGGCTAGCTATGAAGATGAGCGAAATCATGCTCAGGCTCAAACTAATTTGATAGAGCTTGCTCAGACCAAGCTACTCCTGGGATGGGAACGCTTGTTGGTCAGGTTTCTACACAGGTGCTTTTAACTCTGAAACAATGATGAATGTTATGATTGGAGTCTATGGTGACAGATGTATATGTTAAATAGCAAGGAACGCTTCCAAGGGACAGTTCAAAAGGTAATTCTATAACGCTTCCCTAAGGAAAAGGCAGAGGCTGTATTTGGATTTTTGCGAAGTTTACAAACAGGACTTTTGGTGGATTTATCAACGGTAAGATAATCGATTCTATAATCATCGGAATCATTTTGCTTTATACTTATGAAAATCCTAGCTTCCCATATCCGATTTTAATATGCCATTATAGGAATAACTAATGTAATTCCTTTCTTTGGACCTTTTTATCGGAGCGATTCCGGCGGCATGATATTCTGCTCGTGAGCCCCATCCATACGCTGTACTTCCTGGTTTTAATCTTTCGTTCTTCAGCAGGTTGACGGAAATATCATATGACCTGCAATACTAGGAAACACCTACAGGCATCGCAAGTTTTGGGTGCTTTTTCTCCATCGTAATCGGTGACGACCCTTGGATTCATTGGTATGGTTCTTGGAGTTCCAGTGTTTTGCAATTATCTATTACTATTTTCTCACGCTTAGCTAAAACAAGAGACTTGAAGCCGAGGACCTTGAATTTAGGAACTGAAGCATGAGGATCTCAATAAATATAAAAATCGACAAGGAGGACTCCGTTAATGGAAATATTGAACAACGCGCCTATGTCAGATATACCAGCTTCAGATGTGGTGGCAGTGCAAAAGAGACTTGTAATCTGTGAGACGGTTTCTGAACTCAAAGATATTATGAATGAGATTACAGAATCAAAGGAAAACTATCTCTTTCTCGGAAACGGAAGCAACACTCTGTTTTTAGATGGTGAGTAACGATGGCACTGTGGTTACTCTTGGAAAGGCTTTGATGATGTAGAGCTCATCAAGAGGAGGATGGAATTCGTCTAAAATGCATGGCGGCAAGTCTTTTATCAAAGATTGCGAAAGGCGCTCTGCAGAGAGTCTTGCGGGCTTTAGAATTTGCATCAGAATCCCAGGAAGTATAGGCGGTGCAGTTTATGAAGCTGGAGCCTATGGCGGAGAAATCGTAGATGTGCTTGAATCTGTAGAACTTCTTTCCCTAACTCTGAGGGCAAATGGGAGCTAAAGACTGTACCTGCAGAGAGTTAGAGCTTGACTATAGACACAGCAGGCTCAGGAGACAAAGGAGCTTGTCGTTTTCGGCAACTCTGGAGTCAAAGAGGAGATAAGGCTGAGATTGAGGAAAAGCTAGCTGAGCATCAAAGAAGAGAGACTCCAAAACAACCGCTAGAATTTCGAAGTGCTGGAAGCTTCTTCAAAAGGCCTGATGCTTCTTTGCATGGCAAAGCTGATAGAGGATGCTGGTCTTAAGGGTGTAAGTGTAGGTGGCGCTCAGATTTTCAAGCAAGCACTGCGGATTTATAGATTAACACAGGTGGAGCGAGGCAGATGATGTAGTAGATCAATGCACCTAGTTCAAAATATTGTCTTTGATAAGTTCGGTGTCGCTCGAACCGGAGGTGAGGATAATTGGCTTATGCTTGAGTGATTTAGAAAATAAGGTATCGAAGTATCGATGACCTTTTGATTATCATACACTAATGACATTCTCACACGGAAAGGGCTCACTGAGGACAATGTCAAAGTTGCAATATCAAAGGGGCTAAAGGCTTGCGATTTCCGGACCACGGGCCAGGACATCTGACCTGACGGAGTGAAGAGGTCTCGCTCCCCTGTGATGAGGGCTGAGATAGATAGACTCAAGGAAGTATATCCTGAGATTGACCTTACCTCAGTGTGAGGCAAATGTTTTAAACTGTGGAAAACTAGTAGACGTAAAATGTGCTGAGGGATCTAAAGTACCCTCAGACTTTCTGCACAGGATACCACTATGGGGTTTTGCATGGATACTGTATAAACAACTGGCTGGATTTTCAGGAAGCTTTACCCAGAAAGCTGGGGCAAGAAGATGCTTGTAAAGAACACGGATATGTGTGTAAGTGCTATATGAAAACGACCTGAAGATATTCACACATCCTGGAGACAAAAGGGAAGGCTTTGACATCGCTGAGATCGCAAGGGGCATGTGAGGATAAGGAATATGGCTTGAGATGAAATATGAAGCACCCTTCCTAGACTACGAGGAATTAAGACAGCATCAAAGTACGACGTAAGCTTTCGTTATCAGCAGCGACGCTCATAGACCTGAGAATGTGGGGCCATGTGAGGGCGGGCTTAGCAAGAGCCTATATCGCTCGACTTGGTTTGATAGAATTGTAAATATAAGAGCAGGCTTTAGAGAGTTGTTTAAATGGAAAAACAGTGAGAGGTTTGTATTATATTCTTGGCGGCTCTGGAGCAGGAGGACGATGCCTGTGGACTGGTTTTGAGAGACAGACTCTGTCACGCTGACAATATGCCTCCTGCTTTGATTAAGCTAACTTTATCGAGCTTGACGAAGTCGTTCCAAGAAACAGGTGAATTGGAAAAGGCGGCGCGTTGTGTCGATGCGCGTGGCGTGCTTATTTTTCTGACATGAAAGGAGCTATATAAATCTCCTAAAGTCCGATGAGGAATATCGACTGCAGAATCCCTGTTTTATCGAGGCTTCAGGAGAGAACTTTGATAAAGCGCTTTAATGGACTAAGAAGGGCCCACCCTCTAGCGACGGGAAGTGCAGCAAAGGAGAGGTCATCGCGGCAGAAAGAGAAGAGCTCAAAGAGATCAGAGCTTCTAGACTACATCATAGATACTACAGAACTTAAAGGTTGCTGAACTTAAGCTATGAGGAAGTTAGCTTAAAATCTTTTGAAGAGGGAAGCAGCGCAAGTCGTCTATGATAAATCTAAAATCATTCGGACATAAGAGGGGTATTTCCTATCGAGGCTGACCTGGTGCCTAGATATGTAGAGTTTATTTCCTAACCCATGTTATCTACTGACCGGGTCTAAAGAGACTCACTGGTAACAATAAGAAGGTATCCTCATATGTCCTAAGACGGAAGGAGGTTGCCTCAGGACTCATCAAGGCTGACTAGAGATGTTAGAAATGCTTATTTCCAGCATACATCAAAGAGGTAAATGCCACCCAACGTAGCCTTGGTCAAAGACTACTTAGCGGACAGCATAGATCCTGTGGCTACAGCAGATGAGAGTTGCAAAGGAACTAAGGGCAAAAGGTTGTCAGAGTATCTCGGACACTTTGAGGCATTTGATGTTATAATGAATCTATAAAACAGAGTGAACCAAAATCGAGATCTACGCTATGATATCGGTTTAATTGCGGTAAATTTAAGGAGAGGAAATGGAAAACTAGTACTCCAAGCGCTTGTATCTACGCGGTGCAGAGGTTACTGAGAACAGAGATCCAGCGGTTTCCTTACACTGTAGAGGAAATCGTTGAAGAGGCTAAGTCAGCTTACGATGCGGGAGGCCGCGTAATTCACCTTCCACGTTAGAGATGATGATACACCCACAGAGAGCAGGAGATCCAGGCGTGTAGAGGCCATCCATCGAGTGTCCAGATGTAATCATCCAGCCTTCAACAAGGTGGGTGCAGTTGGAATGACAGACCTTGGGGACTTCAGTCAATCAGAGATTGTTCCCTACAGCAGATGCATAGCTACACCAGACTGTGTGGTACTGTGACTTGGGGTGGAGATGATGTCAACAAATGCACATACAATCGAGAACTTTCGCCAAGATCCTTAAGGGAGAGAGGAACCAAGCCTATGAGCTTGAAGTAGTATTCGACAAGGGTATGATCGACCTCAGCTCTTAGAGTTGCTGGACACGTAAAGTGACTTCTGAGTTCACCCACTTCACTGGGACTTCCGTCCAGGCGTTCAGATGGAAGCAACAGCTGAGACCCTAGTATACGCAAAACATCAATTCCTGCAGGTTCAACATGGACAGCTACGGGTCTTGGTAAGAATGCGATGGCACATCGCAGCGCCTACAATCTCAATGGGTGGGCACGTAAGAGTAGGATTTGGGGACAATCTGTACCCACGAGAAGGGGTGTTCTAGCAAAGATGGCAGCGGCGAGATGGTGAGAGGCTCGTTAGACTAGCAGAAGCTACTCGGAGAGAGATTGCTACACTCAGACCCAGAAAGCAAGAGAGAGTTCTGGTACTTCCTAAGAGAACTTGGTAATATATATAAACTTAAATACATGTGGATAAAAAGTGGTGCTTGGAGCTCTGAGGCACTAGCACTTTACTGCAGTAGCTGCGAGACTGGTTCTCCGAGTATAATATGTTGTACGTGAATATGTGCAGCAAAACAGAACTTCTGGGAATACAGGTGAGAATCCGTAGCAGTCTGCGCCACTGTATGGGGACAGCAGGTCGCAAGATGCCACTATTTAGAGACTTTCCCGAGTAGGCAGGATGATTCAGATTAGGAAGGCGCATTTGAGGACAGACACCTGAGTCAGGACACCGGATGTTTGCGTTTAGATGTTTCAAAGCTTCGACAGTGAGGTTTTGATGTGCGCCATACACGGTGTTTGGATGCAGTTGAGGAGAGGCAAACGCTTATCAGATAACGGTCGAGGCTTCCGTTGTTTTGTAGAGCACAATAATCGATGCGATGCTCGATCGAAGAAAAGGGAGAAAATAGGTGAGAGACTTTCAAGAAGGTATTTTGGAGACTAGCCATACGCGGTATTGGCTGCTCTCGTATATGCTAACGATTCCGTTCGTCGCGACATATCAGGATCTGGAACATGGCCAGTTCGAGTTTGAGACCGAAGGAAGAATGTCACATAATGCTGTAGTTTCGCCGTGTTCTGCTTGACAATATCTGTCAGATTTATGCAACAATGAGTGTTTAAAAGAGTTTCGGATGACAGGATTCCCTCGGTACTCATGCTTACCACAGCGGCTGGAACGGTTTTATCCTCAGCAACATGGGGCAAGACAGTGACAGATATTTAACGGTGCACTTCACTTCCAAGCCTCGGAAATGTTAATGTAACAATGGAAACAACTTGCATGTCAACTCCACATACTCTAAACTCTGCGACTATGCACTTTGAGTGACTCTGCAGATTTCCAACGGTAGGTGGAGGAAACACTGGTGATAATGAGTGCTGAGCATCAAATAGTGCTACAGTGGAGATGCAAAAGGCATCCGGAAGAAAAGACGATAAGAAGGATGATAAGGCTAAAGGAAGATTCTAAGGACGAGTAAGAACTCCAAAAGCAAGCGATAAGTCAAAGAAGGTTGATGACAGCAAAGCGGCAGAAAGCTGATGATAGAAACAGACTTCTACAAAGGCTTCGGGCCAAAAGAATAGCAAGCTACCTTTATACATCAGGCCCTCGTTGTTTCACTAGGAGTAGCAGAGTAGGTATATTAATGATACTTAAAAGATAGGAAAGATAAGTGTGGCTAAGAAAAATAAAGCTATTTTAATAGGAGTGGTTGAGTAGCTACTATGCGATAGCAATAGGCTTTTATAGTTTTGATGTTTGCAGACCCTAGGGTTCTAGTGGATCAAATGAAAACGGCTCCTACTTTTGAAGGACTGAAGTTTATGAGAAAGGTTGCTTAAATACGCTCAACCAATTTTCTATATATAAAGTACGAAGTGGTTATGCCTATCTTGAGATTGTCGATGGGGATAAACTGCTCGTTGTGCCTGAGCAAAAGAAGCTCCAAAAGAATCTAGATAAGGACATCATGGATTTGATAAAACAGCCACTTAGAAGAATATATATCTTGTTTTCTACTGCAGTTATGGCGCTATTTGATTCGCCTCGATTCACTAGATAACTGTCTGTTCATGGGTACCGACCACTGGTACATAGAAAACTAGAAAGGCAATTGAAGAGAGGAAGTGGATTAATGCAGGTAAGTTGAATGCGCCTGACTATGAGGACTTTGATTAATGGAAAGTGCAGGCTTGCATCAAAAACACTATGATTCTTCCATAATCCTGAGAGGTTAAGGAAAAGCTTGTTGAGCTCGGAATCAAGACCATGATAGAAAAAGTCAAGCTATGAGTCGCATCCGCTTGGAAGAACGAGGTGGATTAAGTTCTTTGGTGTGCTTTTTAGACAGGGAGGAGCTTGCGAACAAAGGTCTTTGATGAGCAGGCAGATAGAAAAAGCTCAAGGATACAAAATCAACTGGCAAGAGGGTAGTATTCTTCTATGTAGACACTAGAGAATGTCGTAAACATATAAGTCAAAATGGATATGTCCCAGAGATGATAAAAGATTGTAGGGGCGAATATGCTTTCTCTGACTTAGGGACAGGTGAAGACAGCAAACTTAGCACGATAAACATGAGCATGGAAGAGTTTTACAAAACAGCAAAAGGGATGCAGATATCCCTAATATATAACGCTAGTGTCGTTGAACAGATTTATACGCCTAGATGAACTCTCGATAAGAGCCCTGTTCTCAAGGATTTTAAAGACAGTCAAGAGGGAAATGCTGGGTGCACAAGCAGAAGCATGTTTCAGCAGACCAACAAAATGGGAAGCATCATGCAGGAGATGAACGCAATATTCTCAGGAGATAAGGAAGCTCAGAAGAAGATGGAGTACCTGTTTAAAAGCTTAAATAAAGAGGAAGAATATGACACTTCAGCAAAATCATAAAATCAGCGACAGATGGAGATACCTTGCGGTCTTCATCTGTCTCATAGTACCCGTCGTTTTGATTGTATGGAATATCAATTCAGGCTGTGGATATTTCCTTTACGGAAATCATGAGATAATATTCACTAAAAGGGCGATCAAACAAATGTAAAAATATCATATGGCAGATTAGACTGCCTAGAATCACTAGTGGACGATACTCGGTGGAGGACTTGCGGTATCGAGTGATGCAAACCTTTTCAACAACCTATCGCAGGGCCTTATGTTTTAGGTATATCTTCAGGATCAAAAGCTCTTTGTTGCAGATTGCGATGATCAGCAGCATTAAAGTACGTTCATCACACCAATTCGTGGATGATAGTCATGTGTCGCTTTCGTAGGTGCTTTTGATAGCAATGGGCTGTACTTCTTTGTGGCAAAGAGCGATAAAAGCAGATATCTATGCTTCTCGTTGCGGGAATCATGATAAAGCTATATTTGTTCTGCGATAACGGAGTTTTTCTTTGATTACATTTGCTCAGGACTCAGATATAGTTAACACACAACTGGTCACAGGGAAGCTTTTTCAGGGAGCTGGAGCTGACGTTAGTCTTTCTAGCAAATTGTACTAGTTGCTTTTGCTATAGTATTTGCAATGTCAAAAGCCTATTGGAGCGTATCAGATGGGCCGAATCATACGCACAGGCATGGGCGTAAAACATAAAAGCGCTTTTAGGGGTGTATCTAATCGCTGATGTCAAGCCTTCTGGCTGGATGCGTGACTGCCTTTTGTTGGACCGATTTTTCCTTTGTTGGAATCGCTAGTTCCTCATGTTGTAAAAATAGGCTTAAGACGGCAAAGCCAATTCTGTAATCTCCATGCTCATTCATGGCAGGAAGCGTATTCTGTATGTTCTGCGACTATGTTGCAAGAACGGCATTTGCGCCAGTGGAACTTTCGATAAAGCACTGTAACAGCAATGTTTGGTGCACCTATAGTTGTGGAATGCTCGTTAAAGAGACACGGTACTAAAGTACTAGAGAGATCAAATGGAAAAACATTTATTTTTAGAACATCGACCTAACGGTCGGATACAATAAAAACCGCTGATTAAGGATATAAATATAGACGTAGACTTCTGCGAAATCGTGACTATGATAGCCAAACGTGCAGGAAAGTCTACCATACTTTCAAGAGCATAACCAAGCATCTTGAAATGGTTGGTGAGAGGCTTTATCGCAGATGCTTCGCTTGCGCACCTAAAGCTTTTAAGAATCTAGCTCAGCAGATGTCTCGTAGTTTTGACGGAGAAGATCAAGGAGAGCTTTTGACCTGCTATGATGTTGTGCAACGGGAAGATATCCTTATACAAAATTCACTTGGCGTTCTGATGAAAAGGATAGAGTCAAGGTCTCTGAGGCAATGAAAAAGGCTCACGTGGAAGAGCTTGCTGGTAGGGATTTCAGCGCTATAAGTGATGGACAGAGGCAGAGAGTCTTGCTTGCAAGGGCGATTTTGCCAGGAGCCGAAGATTATAGTCTTGGACGAACCGACATCCTTTCTTGATATAAAGCACAGCTTTTGAGCTTTGAACATCCTTCACACTCATGGCAAAGAAGGAGAATATTGCTGTTCGATGTCGCTTCACGAACAGATCTTGCCCAAAAATCTCAGACAAGGTTATATGTGTTCACGGTGATTCTGTTGAGCACTTGGAAGACCTAATGATATATTTACTGATGAAATCATTAGAGAACTTTACAGCATAGAAAAAGGGTTCCTACAACATAACATTCGGTAGCGTTGAGCTTCCTAAGCCAGTGGGAGAGCCAGAGGTGTTTGTAATTGCGGGAAAATGGCAAGGGCATTCCTGTTTTTAGGGAGATGACAAGGCTTGGAATTCCGTTCTGTACAGGCATATTACACGAAAATGATGTGGATTTTTATGTAGCAAAGAATCTAGCAGGCGATTTAATATCGGTGCCAGCTTTTGAAGAAATAAGCGAGAGCCTGAGAAGGCACTTGAAACCATCAAAAATGTAGACGCGCAATCCTAGCTAATGATAAAATAGGTGTATCAAACAAACGCGAGTTGCTTTGATAGAAGCGAAGGGCGCAGGGTAAACTTGAGGAGGGTCTAGATGGACGATAGAATGCGTGAGGCAGATTGGTTGCACTGCTTTATGGACAAAGCAAAAAGAATATCTTCAGGCAAAAACCACCTTGCGGACAATTCTCATGAGGGAAAACGATGCTGAGCACGCATGGCATATGGCTGTTATGGCCTATCTTTTTAGGGAGTATGCAAACGAGGGATATAGATATATCAAAGGTAATTCTATGTGTCTGATTCATGATGTCGTTGAGAAATCGAGGCAGGCGATACTTCTATGCATATGATGAGGAGGCAAAAGGTCCCAAAGGGAGCGTGAGGAAATTGCAAAGAGCATATCTTCGAATGCTACCTAGCGACCAGGGCGCGAGCTTGAGGCTCTATTTTGATGAATTTGAGGCGCAGGAAACTGCAGAGGCAAGGTTTGCAAAAGACTATGGATAACCTTCAGCCTGTACTTCCACGAAGCAAATGGCGGCGGGGACTGGAAGGAACACGAAGTCACCAGTGAGCAAATCATGCGCAGGCAGGAGAAGACAGACATGGCTCCAGAGGAACTATTTGAGGTCATCAAAAGATAATCGATAAACATATTGCAGAGGGCAATATCAAGGAATAAATTCTTAGGTGTGAAATTCTTGCGTGATAAGAAGGACTGTGCATGATATTGGCGAAGGAGTCGTGCTAATAAAATTGACAGCAGGGGGTAAGGCTAGAGAGCTTCTCAACGAAGTAAAGAATGAACTTGCTAGAACAGAAATAGAGAAAGTCTTGCCAGCTTGCCGAGCTGGCAGGGTTTTTTTACGTGTTTCTGGAAGCCTCGTCTTGCTGGTGCGGGAAAGTTTAAGATAGTTGTCACCACTGGAAATACCAGCGGTAGCAAGACATTATAAGCGCCTGATCAAAGAGTATTTTAAGGTTGATGCAAAGTTAGAAATCGGAGAAGGCCTCAGGCTTTATTAAGCAAAGGAGCTATCTTCTTACAATAGGCCCTGAGGAAAGGTCTGAGCAGATATTGCGTGAAACAGGAATCTTACTTGTAAGAGAGGGAAATAACTTCATTTCCGATGGTATTTACGACGATGTTGTAAGAACAAAGTGCTGTCGTAAATCCTATCTCAGAGGAGTTTTCTCGCTTGTGGTTCTGTAAACAATCCTGACAAAAACCTACCATCTCGAATTCGTCTGCAACAGCGAGAGGTTTGCTCTTGACCCTAAAGAGTTAATAAATGGTTTTGTCGATATGACAGCAAAAGACCATGGAGAGGCGAGGAAAAATACATTGTGTATGTCAAGAGCCTTTTCAAATATAAGGGATATGCTCGCAATAATCGGGGCGCACAGCCACGTTTTTGAGCTTTGATAACACGGTAATTAAGAAGCAGATGAGGAAACCGCACCGTGCGCATTACAAATTGCGATAATGCGAACATGGATGGGGCTTTTCGACGCGGCGCAGCGGCAGCTTTCGCCATCCGCGCCATCGAATCCTCGCGGGTTTCTTCGACAAGCTGCTCGCCGAGGCTGCGCGAAACCGCAAGGCTCCGCGCGGAAAACCCCGACGCCAGCCTCACACAGCTCGGAGAGCTGTGGCCGCGCCGCTCAAGAAAGCCGGAATCAACAGCAGGCTTCAGAAGATACTTTCTTTCATGGAAGAGCACGGGTGCATAGAAAAAGAAAACTAAATCTACTTGAAATGAAAGTTCAGGAGAAGGCCATGAAAAGAAATACATGGAAAAGCAGTAAGTCTTGTTTTTATAGCTATACTAGTTATGACATTATTTGCAGCTTGTGGAGAACGAAAAAACTACGATACTCAAAGCGATAATAAAGCAAGGTCAAATACAGCAATTGACAAAAAGCAGGGAACAAAGGCAGGAGAAACATTTAATTTAAAGCAAGGTAGTTTTGTTATTCCTGAGGGATGGAAGCTTCACGAAGGTGATTCAACAGATGAAAAACCATTTGTTGTTCCAGTAAACTATAGTGGCGAAGGAAAACTAGATAATATATCGGTGCAGTATGGAACAAATCCATATTCTAAGGATGATATTGACAGCTTTGCACATGCCATACTTTTACAATTAAATCAGCAGATCTCTGGACATGAAGCTAGTCAAATACTTGCATCAGGATTCACATCAAAGCAAGGCTATCCTGTTTTGAAATATGAATTCACAGTGGATGGCGATAGGATTGTTCAGTATTACATAGCCTCCGATCACGGACATATCTTTGTTTATGAGAGCAACTACTCAGGTAGCGAGGACACGGGAAGGGCCTCTCAGAGCATAGTGGATTCTTTTGAATGGAAATGATTATGTAAGTGTATGCTAAAAGCATACACTTATTTTTTTGTCATATTTTTAATATATGCATTTTGGGGATATCCTATTTTTGATATATAGTCATATAATTTTTGATATAACATATTGAGGAGTGTGAGCGATGTTTAAAGTAAAATCAAATGATGAGATAGGAGCATACCTTAAAAAAATTATAGACGAGAAATATGAGTCCGTAAGGAAATTTTGTAAGGAGTTCCTTTCAGAGACAGATGTTGAACAATCACCTGAAAATATCCGCAAGATGCAAAAATAAAATATCACAGATTTTTGAAGGGTAAAAAGGAGTTCAGACCTATGATCTTCCTGTATTCTGTAAGTTGCTGGATAAGAGTTGTGAAGCAATACTCAGTGCAGGGGAAGTCTTCGTTCCGGAAGTCAATAGAATGACTAACTATCTGATTGCATTCTCAAAGGACGAAAATGAATGGAAGAAGTTTATATCTAGAGAGAATAGTTTTGATTTTTCAGAACTGATGAGTATGGGAAAAACGTGATTGACTATGCGTTAGAATTTAAAAATTATGATATTATTGTTGTTCATCGATAGAGGATATATAACTATCGAAGAAGATATTGGTTATGTGGGGATTATACGACGTTTGTAACAAGAACGAAAATTGAATCTCGAAATGATAATAATGAAAAAGAGTTTGATCCTTTCTCATTAAAAATATTTATTGCCATTGAATTTCAGACTGCATTTAATGGAGCTTGCAATTGATAACAACGATGTAGATATGCTTTTGAAAATCCAAAAAGCGAGAAATCCCAAGAACTCATCTAATAAGTTGGGGTAAGGAACTTAGAAAAATTCGAGTGTATAAAAAGCTACTAATGCCAAAAAGAGACACTCGAATATTTTACAGATGATTTTGAAGCAAACTTAAGAAATGGACAACATGTGGAAGAATTTAAGCCTGAAACAATTATATTTCCATATGCGAGTGAATTGGTAGATATATTGATTAAAAACAATAATAACTTTGCCAAAAGAGCACTTGAAAAATTAGAGAACACAATGAAAGTGTCTACAATAGACTTAGAGATATAATTGATGAGAGCATAAAAGAAAAACCATGAGCAGTTCAAATATGAAAAGAACTAAGGAAGAAATTTACAAAGATGAAAAAAATTTGGTATTGTTTTAGCGACTGAAGTGTTCAGATATAGCGAAGAAAAAGGATTTATAGAAGTATGGGGCATGCATTTAGGCACATACTTATTCTCAAAATATAATTAAACTTGATACCAAAACATATGATAGTGAGCTAAAACAAACTTATAGAAGAAGTGAATCAATATCACAAAAAGTTGTTAACATCAGAGAGGATTACAAAGCGGACGCAAGGAGGAAATATCTAAATGAGCATATTTAATTTTTACAAAGAGTGAATTTCTTTTTGATTCAGGTGATGATACATAGCCATGGATACAGAGGGGGCATGTATATGTTAGAGTCTCAGATGACTGTGCCATGGATTTAGAAAGTGGAGAACTCAATTTTACAAGTGGTTGGGATAGCTATGAGGATGGGCAAGATGACCTTTGGTAGATTTACAATATAGCAATAGCGTTGTATGGCGAGTTCGCTTTCAATGTATTGCAAAAACTATATCTAAAAACTAGTGAGGAGCACGGATGTATAGAAAAATAAAACTAGACAATAGTTTGTATTAATTTTACATAAAAATCTATAATTTATGTATTTTTGCATACATAATCAAAAATGCCACTGTCTAAGGCAGTGGCTTTATCAGTCTCGAAAGATTGTGTAAAACTGTTTTAAAGGGATATAATGATATTATCTTATCCAAATGATAAAAAGTATTCAAGAGTCAAAGTAATAATTATTCATATTTATTTGATAATTGTATGCATGTACGATATAATTTGGGTATGATTCAGTTAATTTAGGAGGACAAGAAATGGTTAGCGAGACAATCAAAGCAATCCATGAAGTCGAACTGAGGCTGATAAAAATCATTGCTGATGGAAAAGCTTCCGAGTTAGAACTGATTGAAAGAACAAAGAGCGAAAGCGACTTTAGCAGTGTGAGCAGGGACATTTCATGAGGCAAAAATCTGAGGCCGATGAGAGATTAAAAGCCGCTCAACAGGAGGCTGAGGAACACAGACAGGAAGCGCTTAGGGACTAGAGTCTGAACTCGAAGAGCTCAGAGAAGATGCTAAGCCGCAAAGAAAAAGATGCAATTCAAAAAGATAATCGACGCAGTAGTAAGTTAAATAAGTGCATGTGAATCGAGGATGTGGGCTGCAAAGAGTTTGTAGTAATGGTAAGACCGCGGAACCCAGAAACTCGTTTCATTGTAAGCGCTTAATTTAGCTTGTACGGTCGATTATATTTATTTGAAAATATGTTTTTCAGAAGGGAGAATGTAGTATGGCGTATTGCAGATGCAAAAATCGGTATCTGCGCATTGAAAAAGATAGGCAAGAAATCCTAGAAAAATCCAGACGCTCGGAACTATAGAGCTGAGCGACGACAAGGCCCTTTAAAGAGCTTGATGGCTTTTGTAACGACAGATACAAAGGAAGTCAGCAGAGAATTTAGCAAGAAGCTAAGCCTTACTGAGCAGGCACTTGAGGTGATGGATACTTTCTCCGGAGACAAAGGGGATGTTCAGCTCACTTGAAGGCAAGCCTTTGATAGATAAGGAAAAAGCTGATGCAGGAAATGCAGAATGCTAAAGCAATTACAGAGCTTGCAGAACAGGTGATTAGCTGGTCTAAGGAATATAGTGAAAATCAAAAGCTCTCGTAGCAAAGAGATTAACGAGAAAAATTGAAGGACTAAAACCTTGGCAGGAGCTAGATATACCATTTGATTTAACAGAGACGAAGAAAACTAAGGTTTTGATAGGAACCATGCCGCCTGATATGGACGAGGCGAAAATACACGAGTTAGTACAGAAGAAGTGTGATGAAGAAGTAGACATCGATTTAGAAGTCGTCTGTATGGACTCCGATGCTGCATACATTGTGGTAATCGCTAAGAAGGATGTTTCGAGGTAAGGTAGAAGATGCGCTAAGAAGCGGAGGTTTTGCAAAAGAGCTCGCTGAGGCTATGACAAGACGCCAAGGGAGCAAATCGAAAAGCTTGAAGCTGATATAGAATCGATAAATCAGACAAAGCGAGGAGCTTGAGAAGAAGATTACAGAGGCGAGAAAGCAGAGATAAACTCAGAGAGGCTTGCGACTACTTCAGAATGAGGCTAAAGAACGTTGAGGTTACCGGAGGCTAAGGCAATCTGAGAGAACCTTCGTACATGACAGGCTTCATACCTAAGGATAAGGCTTCAAGAGTCAAGGAACTGTTAGAAGGAAGCTTTTGATTGTGTAATCGAGCTTGCAGATGTGACAGATGAGGATGAGGCGCCGACGGTGCTAAAAACAATTCCTTCTCATCAAGTGCCGAGGGCGTACTAGAGTCCTACGGACTTCAAAGCTTAGAGATATAGATCCAACAAGGTGATGTCCTACTTCTACGTGTTCTTCTTTGGAATGATGTCTCAGATGCAGACCTACGGACTTTTGATGTCAATCGGGTTTGTTTCATAGTACTGAAGAAGTTCCCAAAGATGGAAGAAGGAATGAAGAAGATGCTCAAGCTATTTGGCTTCTGCGGACTCTCAACACTCTTCTGGGGCGTGATGTTCGGAGGATATTTCGGAGACGCACCAACAGTCATCATGCAAAGACCTTCTTTTGGCAAGGAGTTCGCAATCAAGCCGCTGTGGTTTGCACCGCTTGATAATCCGATGAGACTTTTGATCTGGTGTATGCTATTTGGTGTAATTCACCTCTGCATGGACTAGCAATCAAAGGCTCCAAGAGCTCAAGGATGGCAAGGTCATCGACTGTATCTGCGACGTAGTATTCTGGTATATATGTTCCTAATTGGACTTATCCTCTTGCTACTACCAACAGATATTTTCGCATCAATCTCGCAGATGACAATCAAGTTCCCGCATCAGTAGTTATGGTATCAAAGGTACTCACTATAGCAGGAATGTTAGGGAATTCTATTGATGTCAGGAAGAGGTCACAAGAATGTAGCTCTGAGAGTTGCGCTGAGGTGCCTACGACATCTATGGAGTTACAGGATGGCTCAGCGATGTGCTATCGTATTCAAGACTTCTTGCGCTAGGACTTGCAACTGGTGTAATCGCCAGCGTTATCAATATGATGGGAAGCATGGTCGGAGGCGGAGTCCTTGGAGCAATCATCTTTACAATAGTGTTCATATTTGGACATACAATGAATATGGCAATCAATGTGCTCCGGAGCATATGTTCATACGAACAGACTTTCAGTTTGTCGAATTCTTCGGCAAGTTCTACGAGGGCGGCGGAAAGCCATTTGAAACCGTTAACAACAGAAAGTAAGTATATAGAGATAAAATAATTCTAGGAGGAAGAAATCATGGAAATTAGTATGGGTTTTGCAATTGCAATCTTTGGATGCAGCGCTCGCAAACAATTTTTGCAGGTATGGGATCAGCTTGGGGCGTAGGTAAAAGCAGGTCAGGCAGCAGCAGGAGTAGTAGCGAAGATCCTAATCAGTTCGCTAAAGGTACTTATCCTTCAGCTACTCCAGGTACACAGGGTATTTACGGACTTCTCGTAACATTTATTACACTATCAAAGATTGGTATTCTCGGCGGAACAGCTGTAACAAGCATGAGCGTAGGCACAGGCCTCTACAATCTTTGCTGCATGCATGCAATCGCAATCGTAGGTCTAGTATCAGCATTCCACCAGGGCAAGACTATCAGTTGCTTCAATCGGAATCGTTGCTAGAAGCCAGATCAGTTCAGTAAGGCTATGCTATTCCCCTGCAATGGTAGAGACATATGCAATCCTTTGCACTTCTTATCTCAATCCTATCAGTATCAAATATCAAGCTATAGTATATTTGTTTAGCATAGGTTAAGGAGAGAGAAAATGACCGGATTAGATAAAATTAAACAGAACATTCTCGATGAGAGCTGCCGAAGCTGCAAAAGCATCCATGGATGAAGCAAAAGGCTAAAGGCAAGTCAAATCGAAAGAACAAAAATAAGGCGGACGCCGAAAAAGAAATGTGCGGAAATCTCTCAAAAAACTGAAGCTCAGCTTGTACAGATCAAAGAAAGAGCAAAGTCATCTATGGAGCTAGAGCGTAGTCGCAAGATGCTCGAGACTAAGCAGGCTTTGATCGCTGAGATAATAGATAACGCGAAGACGCAGATTAGAGAAATTGCCAGATGAGGAATACTTTGCACTGCTCCTCAAAAATAGCTGATAAGGCTATACACGAGGGCGAGGGAGTTATCTCACTATCATCAAAAGACCTAGCTAGAATGCCTAAGGACTTTGAGGATAAGATTAAGGCAATCGCAGAGGGCAGACAGGCTAATATGAGTGTATCAAAGGATGCCATAGATGTAGAAGATGGATTTGTTCTATCATACGGCGGCATCGAAGAGAACTGCACACTCGAAGCTATCTTCGCAGACAAAAAGGAAGAGCTCTGACCTTGTGTTCAGAAATTACTATTTTAGTGAGAATAGGCTATAAGGAGAAAAATATGGGAGAAAATTATGTTTTACGAGGTCGCGAGGAATTCGTGCGCTAGAACATCCTCCTGAAGGATACAGATATCGAGCAGCTTATCTCACTCGGCACTTATGAGACAGTGCATTCAATTTCTTGAGGAAAAAGTCCTGGGGAAACTCGGACTCAAAGGGTGACGGCGATAGAATCCTCGCATGCAGAAGAAGATAAGATTTGGGCTCTAATCAAAGAGTTTAAAATCGATATGAAACACTTCGCTGTTTTGAGCATTCCGAAGCTCTATCACAATCCCAAAAGGTCGCGATAAAGGCACTGTAAGTAGACCAAAAGGCATAAGCATCTACTACGACACGAATCCAAGTGGCGAAGATGAGAGCCGCAATCCAGGAGGGTAACTACAAGCTACTTCTGAGGATATGCAGGATGCCGCAAAAGGAAGCCTACGAAAGTCTTGTTCACACAGGCGACGGACAGCTTTGCGATATCGTGAATCGATAGAGCCTGCATGGAAGCGATATACCTTGCAGGACACAGATCAAAGGTTGATATCATCAAAGATTACACAGAGTCTATCGTCGCAGTTGCGAACATCAAGATTGCTGTAAGAGCTCAGCTGACAGGTAAAAGTGCTGACTTCATGAAGAGGGCGATGTCAAGCTGTGATTCGATAAACACAGATGCACTCATAAAGAGTCGCGATAGCAGGAAAGGATGAAAATAGTCTGCATATCTTGCAACAACACCGTATGAGATGGCGTTGATGCACTGAAAAGCTGCAATCCATATTTGAGTGCTGGTGTGATAACCGCATAATAAGAGCGATAAAAACCGCAAAAGTACAATGCGTTTACAGTAGGTCCAATATTTTGCCTATGTAATTGCAAGACTAAACGAAATAAAAGACAGTTAGGATCGTACTCTACAGGAAAAGCAAAACGACCTTTCCGAAGAGGCGATTAGAGAAAGAGTAAGGGAAATGTATGCGTGATATTGCTGTAATAGGAGATTATGACAGCATTTACGGCTTTGCTGCTTTGGGCTTTGATACCATACCGGTAACAGAGTCTGCTGAGGCAAAACATAAGCTGTCAGAGCTTGCCGATCAGGGATATGGAATAATCTATATTACGGAATTCTTGGCGGCAGATTTAAGAGATGAAATTGCAAAATATCAGGACAAGATTGTGCCAGCCATCATTGAGATACCAGGCACACACGGAAACACTGGAGCAGGAATAGCCGAAGTAAAGAAATCCGTTGAAAGAGCGGTAGGATCGGATATTTTGTTTTCACACGATAACTGATATCAGGAGGCAGTATAGTACATGAATAGTAAAGGTACGATTAAAAAAGTAGCAGGCCCCTTAGTAATAGCTACAGGCATGCGCGATGCAAACATGTTTGACGTTGTGCACGTAAGTGACCAGATGCTAACGGGTGAAATTATAGAGATGCACGGAGACGAGGCATCAATTCAGGTATACGAAGAGACTTCAGGTCTTGGACCAGGAGAACCAGTAGTTTCGACTGGTGTACCTATGTCGGTTGAACTTGGACCTGGACTCATAACAAGTATCTACGACGGTATTCAAAAGACCTCTAGACGCTATTATGAAGGTCTGTGGTAACAACCTAAAGAGAGGAATCCACGTTGATTCTCTCGACAGAGAAAAGAAATGGAACTTCGTTCCTACAGCTGAAATCGGTGAAGAGGTGAGCGGCGGAGACGTTCTCGGCACTGTTCAGGAGACAGAGGTTGTAGAGCAGAAGATCATGGTTCCACCTGATGTAAAGGGTAAGGTTAAAGAGCTTAAGTCAGGTGAGTTCACAGTTACAGAGACAATTGCTGTAATCGAAACAGAAAAAGGGCGATAGAAATCCAGCTCATGCAGAGATGGCCAGTTAGAAAGAGCAGGCCTTATACTGAAAAAGCTAAGACCAGACAAGCCGCTTATTACAGGACAGCGTGTTGTCGATGCTTTCTTCCCTATCGCAAAAGGGTGGTACAGCAGCAGTTCCTGGACCTTTCGGTTCCAGGTAAGACGGTTATCCAGCATCAGCTAGCAAAGTAGGGCTGAGGCTGACATCGTTGTATATATCGGATGCGGAGGCGTGGAAAACGAGATGACAGACGTACTTAATGAGTTCCCAGCCCTCGTCGATCCAAAGACAGGTCGTTCTTTGATGGAAAGAACGGTTCTCAGTGCAAACACATCGGATATGCCGGTTGCTGCGCGTGAGGCGTCCATTTACACAGGTATTACTATCGCTGAGTACTTCAGAGATATGGGATACTCAGTAGCTTTGATGGCTGACTCAACATCAAGATGGGCAGAGGCTCTTCGTGAGATGTCTGGAAGACTTGAGGAAATGCCTGGTGAAGAAGGTTACCCTGCATACCTAGGAAGCCGTCTTGCTCAGTTCTATGAGAGAGCTGGTCACGTTATCGCACTAGGTAAGGATGGAAGAGATGGTGCTCTTTCAGTAATCGGTGCGGTTTCACCACAGGGCGGAGATATCTCTGAGCCAGTATCACAGGCAACGCTTAGAATTGTAAAGGTGTTCTGGGGTCTTGATTCAAACCTTGCATACCAGAGACACTTCCCTGCAATCAACTGGCTGACAAGTTACTCACTATACCTAGACAGCATGGAGAAATGGTTTAACGAAGAGGTTGAGCCAGGTTGGATGAGTGCTCGTCAGGAAATGATGTCACTTCTTCAGGATGAATCAAAACTTAATGAAATCGTTCAGATGGTAGGTATGGATGCACTTTCACCTGCTGACAGACTCAAGATGGAAGCTGCTAAGTCTATCCGTGAGGACTTCCTAAACCAGAACAGCTTTGATGAGGTTGATACATATTCATCACTTCGCAAGCAGTATCTCATGATGAGACTTGTTATGAGCTTCTACGAAAAGGCTAAGGCTGCGCTCGAAAAGGGTGCAAATGTAGAGGATCTTATCGCAATGCCTTCAAGAGAGCCTATCGGAAGATTTAAATACACACCTGAAGATAAGATAGAAGATGAATTTACAAGAATCAACGACTTGCTCGACAGAGAAGTTGCTGAAGCACTGAATAAGGAGGACTAAGTAATGCCAAAGGAATATAGAACTATTCAAGAGGTCGCAGGTCCTTTGATGATGGTCCGCGGCGTTGAGAATGTAAAGTACGACGAACTAGGTGAAATCGAGCTTGCAGACGGCGAAAAGCGTCGCTGTAAGGTTCTCGAAATCAACGACGATACAGCGGTAGTTCAGCTCTTTGAAAACTCCGCAGGTATAAACCTTAGCGACAGCAAGGTTAGATTTTTAGGAAAGAGCCTCGAGCTTGGCGTATCTGAGGATATGCTAGGCAGAGTCTTTGACGGAATGGGAAGACCAAAGGACGGAGGCCCGGAAATTCTTCCTGTAGAGAGAAGAGATATCAATGGACTTCCAATGAACCCTGCAGCGCGTATCTACCCTGCTGAGTTCATCCAGACTGGTGTATCTGCTATCGACGGTCTTAATACTCTAGTTAGAGGACAGAAGCTACCTATTTTCTCAGCTTCAGGTCTTCCACACGCAAATCTTGCAGCTCAGATTGCAAAGCAGGCTAAGGTTCGTGGAACTGATGAAAAGTTTGCGGTAGTATTTGCGGCTATGGGTATCACATTTGAGGAATCAAACTTCTTTGTTGAATCCTTCAAAGAAACTGGTGCGATAGATAGAACCGTAATGTTTGTAAATCTTGCAAACGACCCTGCGGTTGAAAGAATTTCGACACCAAGAATGGCGCTTACAGCAGCTGAATATCTAGCATTTGACTGCGATATGCACGTTTTAGTAATTTTGACAGATATAACAAACTATGCGGATGCTTTGAGAGGGTATCTGCTGCTCGCAAGGAAGTTGCGGCAAGAAGAGGATATCCTGGATATATGTACACTGACTTTGCTACGATATACGAGAGGCAGGGAAGACAGTATGGCAAGAACGGTTCAATCACTATGATTCCAATCCTTTTCAATGCCTGAGGATGACAAGACTCACCCAATTCCCTGACCTTACTGGATATATCACAGAGGGACAGATCATTCTTTCCAGAGACCTTTACCGTAAGGGTGTTAAGCCGCCTATCAACGTTCTTCCATCCCTATCAAGACTTAAGGATAAGGGTATAGGCGAAGGCAAGACAAGAGGTGACCACGCTAATACAATGAACCAGCTGTTTGCCGCTTATGCTAGAGGTAAGGACGCTAAGGAACTTATGACCATCCTTGGTGAAGCTGCTTTGACAGAAATCGATCTAAAGTATGCTAAGTTTGCAGACGAGTTTGAGGACAAGTATGTAAACCAGGGTTATAACACTGATAGAACTATTGAGGAGACTCTAGATATCGGCTGGGAGCTTTTGAGAATCCTTCCAAGAAGTGAACTCAAGAGAATTAATGACAAGTGGCTCGATATGTATTATGAGGCGAAGTAAGGATAAGGAGGCGTGATATGGCATCAAGTCAAATAATTCCTACTCGTATGGAGCTCTCTAGGATCAAAGATAAGCTAGCCGTTGCCCGCAAGGGTCACAAGCTTCTCAAAGATAAGAGAGACGAGCTGATGCGTCAATTCCTCATCATGGTTCGTGAGAACATGGAGCTCAGAAAGCATGTCGAAGAGGGTATCCGTCAGGCTAATATCAACTTCATTGTTGCCAAAGCTGGCATGGATGCCGAAACTCTTAATACCGCTTTGATGGTCGCTAAGCAAAGGTGACGCTTTGGCGTCAGCACAAAGAACGTCATGAGCGTTAACATTCCTGTCTTTGATGTAAGGACGAAGACTGCAAGTGAGACAGATATCTATTCATATGGATATGCCTTTACTTCTTCGGATTTAGACGGAGCGATTAAATCGCTTGCTGATATCAGGGACGACATGATTTTGCTCGCCGAAAAGGAAAAGGCCTGCAAGCTTATGGCTGCTGAGATTGAGAAGACGAGAAGACGTGTAAATGCTCTTGAGCATGTAATCATCCCTGAAGCTCAGAAGAATATAAAATATATTTCGATGAAGCTTGAGGAGACTGCAAGAGACAACACGATCAGGCTTATCAAGGTTAAGGATATGGTTCTTGAGGATGCACACCGCTACAGCGAAAGAAAGTAGTACCATAGGTGTAGAAAATTTAAAAACTAGGGGATAGCTTAGGCTATCTCCTTTTGCTATTTGAGTAAATAAAATGTATAATATTTTGAACGAGAAAATACAGAACTTATATAAAGGAGATAGATAAATGGAAGCTTTAGAATGTATAAAATCAAGGAGAAGTGTTCGTAAGTACAAGGATGAGAAGATATCAAAGGAGACTATCGAAAAGATTATCGAGTCTGCAGCATATGCTCCATCATGGAAGAACACTCAGATTACAAGATACACAATTGTGGAAAATGAGGAAATCAAAGCGAAGATTGCTGAAGAAGCTGTTCTTGGCTTCACTTTTAATGAGAAGACAATCAAGCGCGCGCCTGCAATTGCAGTGCAGTCAATCGTAAAGGGAAAGAGCGGCTTTGAGCCCGATGGCAGCTACTCAACGCCAAAGAAGGATGGATGGGAGATGTTTGATGCAGGTGTATCTGCAGAGGCTTTCTGCCTAGCTGCGCATACATACGGTGTTGGAACAGTAATCCTAGGATATGCTGACTACGATATGATTAAAGAATTCCTTGGACTTCCAGAGGACCAGGAGGTTGTAGCTATAATCGCCATGGGATATCACGAAACAGATAATCCAGCACCAGCAAGACTTTCAGTCGATGAACTTGTGAATTTTTGTGGAATAACAAATGGAAAAAGAATCAATTAGTAGAACTTACAATCAAAGATCAAAGTCAGGACGGGAGGGGCATCGCTAGCTGCGATGGCCTTATTGTCTTTGCCGAAGGCTGCGTAGTCGGAGATAAAGTAAGCGCAAGAGTGACAAAGGTCAAAAAGCGCTATGCACTCGCTAAGGTTGAGGAAATCCTTGAACCATCAGAGCACAGACTTGATGATGTCTGTCCTTACATAGATGACTGCGGAGGCTGCGCCTTTGGAAAGCTCAAATACGAAAAGCAGCTAGAGCTCAAGGAAAGACATGTCCGCGATGTCCTAGTTCGTATAGGTGGCGTGGAAGCTCCTGAGCTAGAACCGATAATTTCGATGTCTGAGCCTTATTTCTATAGGAATAAGGCAAGGCTTGCCATTTACCCTAAAACCCGCTCAGTGGGCTTTTTAGGGCGCATGAGCCATAAGGTTATAGACTGCCATGAGTGCAGGCTCCAGAGCGAACCAGTAGTGGCGGTAGCAGATGCGCTTAGAGCTAGCTTTGATGAGTGCGAGGATGCGAACAAGATAAAAACTCTAGTCGTAAAAACTTCGTTCACAAGTGGCGAAGTTATGGTCGTACCGACCGTGGAAGAAAAGGATGTTGACCTAGAGGAGTTTATCTATTTGGCAGAAGAAAGCATAGACAGGATACCTAGCTTTGATGACGGATTTGAATACTATCTTTCGTCGGTGGCCCTAGACATATCCGATAACAAGCCATCAAAGCAGCACAAAAACCGTGCAGAAATCATTGCCGGAAGGCATGTGATAGAAGACGAGATGTTAGGTCTTAGATTTGAAATCTCGCCATACTCCTTCTATCAGGTAAATCCGGTGCAAGCAGAGCGCCTCTACGAAAAGGCAGTCGAATACGCAGGAATAAAGGGTGGAGAAACAGTCCTAGACCTTTACTGCGGAGTTGGAACCCTAGGCCTCTTTATGGCAAAGGCAGGAGCAGGCAAGGTCATCGGAATTGAGCTAGTCAAAGAAGCCGTCCTAAACGCAAACAGAAACGCGGTTATAAACGGCATAGTAAATGCCATCTACTACACAGGTAAGGCCGAAGAAGAACTGCCAAGACTAAGAGAAGAAGGCGAGATCGAAAAGGCAGATGTCGTAATCCTTGATCCACCAAGAAAAGGCTGCGATGAAGCCCTGCTAAAAGCAGTAGTAGAAACCGAAGCAGACAGAATCGTTTATATATCGTGCGATCCAGCAACACTGAGCAGAGATGTTAAATATTTAAGTGAAAACGGCTATGAGTATGCAAAAGGAACCCCAGTAGATATGTTCCCACATACGGGACATGTGGAGACGGTATGTTTGCTGTCTAAGAAAGAAAAATAAGCACCAAAAAGTGGCGTATTTCTGGGATTTTTTGAGATTAGTAGGTGGCTCATGAGAGTTCGTATTTCTGACATGAAAACATATCTACTGTAAAATCAGTCAAAGGGTTTAGGCTGTGGATTAGATATCAAAGGTTGTGGCACTAGGATAGATATTATCTAGGGTGCAAATATTACAACGGATGTTCTTTTGAAAATCTGTGAGTATTTGAATTGCGATATCTCAGATATTGTTGAAGTTGTTCCAGATAATTCTGCGGACGACAATGCAGGTGATTAATTACAAGGCATCTATCAGAATGTTTGAGAAAGGAACTTTAAAAGATGAAAACAAAAAGCTTGCCACCCTATGCGCCTACTTTGATCGAGTCAACAAGGGCTATCGGATATTCACTTGAGGCAGCAGTGGCTGATATTATTGATAACAGTATTGCAGCAAACGCAAAAATGTTGATATATATTTTTTCCCGATAGATGGTGCATATATTGCAATTCTTGATAATGGAAAAGGAATGGCAGAGGAAGAAATCGATATTGCTATGCAATACGGAAGTAAGAATCCGACAGAAGAAAGGGATAAAAACGATTTAGGGCGTTTTGGTTTGGGATTAAAAACAGCGTCTTTATCTCAGTGTAGATGTTTGACTGTTATTTCTAAGCAAGGAGATAATTTGGAGGGACGTCAATGGGATATAGATCATGTTACAGAAGTAGGAGATTGGTCTTTAAACATTCTTGATGAAGAAGATATTCAGCAAACACCTCAGTTTGACGAATTGATAAAAAAACGAATCAGGAACATTAGTAGTCTGGCAAAAACTAGATCGTCTCAAGGCTGGTGAGATTAATTTTGAACTATCGTTAGGACGTAAAATTGATAGGGTCAGAGATCATCTTTCTCTTGTTTACCACCGATACTTAGCAGGTGAATCAGGGATAACAAAACTCAAACTGTCAATTAATGGAGAAAAAATAAAAGGAATAGATCCATTTTTGACGGAGAAAAGCGTTCAAGCTATGGATGATGAAACATTAGTTATTCAGGGCAATAAAATATTAGTACGACCTTATATTCTTCCTCACATATCTAAGCTGACATCAGATGAAATTAAAATGCTTGGTGGGAAGGATGGACTTCGAAAACAACAAGGCTTTTATGTATACAGAAACAAAAGATTGTTGGTTTGGGGTACTTGGTTCAGAATGATGCGGCAAGGAGATTTATCAAAACTTGCAAGAATTCGTGTTGATATTCCAAACACGTTAGATGATCTGTGGACTCTGGACATAAAAAAGTCGTCCGCATTGCCTCCGGCAGAAGTTAGAAAGAATTTGGAGATAATAATTAATCAAATTGCTGAGCGGAGTAAAAGAACGTGGACCTTTAGAGGAAAAAAAGAAGTAAGCGATACCGAAACCCACGTGTGGAATCGCATGAAAAATAAACAAGGTGGATTTTATTATGAAGTTAATCGTGAACATCCGCTTGTGCAACAAATGATAAAAGTAAATCCTAATATAGATGTGTCACTAAATGCGTTGTTGCAACAGATTGAGATGGGTTTGCCACTTAATCAATTATATGTGGATCTGAATAATGATGAGCAAATTACAAATGATAATGAACAGTCGGATGTGGAAATAGTAAAATCACTACAGGAAATGATTACGCTGTGTGTTGACAAACAAGAAAAATGTAATCTGCTTGATGCTATTGCTTGTATTGAACCATATTTGGCACATCTTGATATAGTAGAAAAACTTAAGGAGGAGATTTTGAAGAATGATTAATCCATATGTTGAACAATTAGAAAATATAATCTCCGCATTTGTTAACAATATTTATAAGGAAGTTCCACCTACAGAGGAAGAATTTTTGGAAAAAGCAACTTTGTTAAGAGATGCAAATGCGCATATTATGCCGGTTTCTGATGATGAATTTACAGAGATAATTTCTAGACTTAAGCAATCATTAGTTATTCAGATGGATATTGGAGTATATATTAACGATCGTAATAACGGGCATCAGTCATGGTTGCCTTCAAAGAGAGCCGACTTTGATTTCTTCTTTTGGAACAGATATAAGAAGTATCTGGAAGAAATTAAGCATTGGAATCCGAGAGTTACAACAAATCTAGGAAAAGTTTCTGATGAAATATTAGATTTATGTGGCGATCCATCAGAAGATCATTTTGTAATAAAAGGTCTGGTTCTAGGTGATGTGCAGTCTGGAAAAACTGCTAACTACACAGCCATTTGTAATAAAGCAGCAGATACGGGTTATCGAATTATTATTGTTTTAGCTGGTATTCAGGAGAATTTGCGTAAGCAAACACAAGAAAGATTGGATGCAGAGTGTACTGGAAGAAAGAGCGAATATTATCTGGATCCTAAAGCCGAACAGGGTATAAAGAATCAGCCGGTCGGTGTAGGAAGATACGGAACAGATAAAAAAATCGTTGCATTTACTTCTGTGACTAAAGATTTTGATAGCGGCATTCTTAGAAACAATAATTTGGGTATCGAAAAACGTTAATTGCCCTGTTATTTTAGTGGTGAAGAAGAATAAAAGAATTTTAAATAATTTGATCAACTGGCTATCAGATAATAACACGCAAAATGTCGCCGGACAGATTGATCTTCCTCTCATGCTAATTGATGATGAGGCTGATAACGCATCAGTTAATACGAAAGACGAAGATTCTCAGCCTGCAGCAATTAATGACTGTATCAGACGTTTATTGAATCTATTCAGCAAAACTACTTATTTAGGTATTACTGCAACGCCTTTTGCAAATATATTTATTGATCCGGAAAAAGACGACGATCTCTTTCCAGCTGATTTTATCTATGCACTATCTGCTCCAACTAATTATATTGGGGCTGATAGAATATTTGGAGAAAATTCTGATAGTGATCACATGCTCCAGGAGATTGATATAGAAGAGTTAGAAGCGTGCTTTCCTCAAAACATAAAAAAGACTTTGTGGTAGAAGATTTACCGGAGGATTTATATGAAGCTGCATATTATTTCTTGTTACTAAATGCAATTCGCGACTATAGAGGAGATCTTACAGAACATAGATCTATGATGGTACATATAAGCCTTTATACCAATGTTCAAAATCAGATACAAGAAATGTTGAATGTTTGGTTAGATCAGGTAAAATCGGATGTTCGAAACTATGCTAAATTATCACTTTCTCAAAGTGAAAAAATAAGAAATATAAAAGCAATGCATGTTGTTTGGGATAAGTATCATTTGAGTGGGATTGTTGGAATAGAATGGGAAGACTTGCTAAAAAAATATTTGCACAAGGCAATTTCTCCTATTGAAGTTCGTGCAGTAAATATGAAAACTGGTGCAGCGAGTTTAGATTATTTTAATCATAAGAATGATGGTTTACGTGTAATTGCTGTAGGTGGAAATAGTATGTCTAGAGGTTTGACCTTAGAGGGCCTTGGCGTAACATATTTCCATCGTAATACAAAGATGTACGATACCTTGTTACAGATGGGGCGTTGGTACGGATATAGACCAAATTACGGGGATGTTGCAAAGGTATGGATGACACCAGAGGCTATCGATTGGTATGGACAAATTACTAGAGCAACAGCTGAACTTAAGGAAGAAATCTCGAAAATGAGAAACGCAAATCAAACTCCTAGAGACTTTGGTCTGAAAGTTCGACAAGATCCTGGTGCATTAATTGTGACTGCGCGAAACAAAATGCGTACAGCAACTGATTTGACATGCCCTGTCACAGTTTCTGGTAATTTACTTGAGACACCTAGATTAAAAGCATCAAAAAATATTTTGGCTTCAAATGAGACTGCATTCAAGAATTTTGTGAATTCGTTGAGTAGTATTGGAGACAGATTCTTTGATGAAGAGCGTACGAAGGGACATTATTACTGGAAAAATGTTCCTGGGGATAATGTGGCTCAATTATTGCTGGATTTCGAGACAAATCCATGGCATTTGAGTTTCAATGGTAGAGCGCTTGCGGAATTTATAGAGAGTCACCATTGGAGCAATGGATGGGATGTAGTATTGATAAAATCTGGAACAGGTATTCCATACAATGAATCGTTGCAGTGCGGTTATGAAACTTTGGAGATCGAGGGGACAGAAAAAAGAAAAATTTTAGCTGATAAGAAAATGATCAGTGTGAGTGGCACTAAGTTGCGTGTTGGAGCTGGTGGATGTACACGAATTGGATTAACAAAAGACGAGATTCAAGATGCGGAAAAAGCATATAGATCCATACCAGGAAATGAGAATAAGAAAAATATCCCGGACAAAGCGTATTTGATAGCCGACAGAAATCCTATTTTAATGCTACATATAATACAAGCTGATTATTCAAAGTCTGAGAATAAGGATTTACCTGAATTTTTGTTCGCGTTGGGAGTTGGTTTTCCTAAAACTAGTGGATCCACTGAAACTGCAAATTATAAAGTTAACTTAATTGAGTTAAGAAATTGGATGGACGTTTATGACAATTATGATGACGATGAGGATATGTAATGAGTGGTAAAGAAAATGAATTAAGAGAAAAATGGAATACTATTAATTACTATTCTGGTGGAGCATTGAAATTGTCTGTAAAGCATCCTCTTGAATGGTATGTTCGATATGCAACGCCGGAGCATAAGTCTGTTGTAATAGTGAGCCAAAAGGCAATTAAAAAAATAGATTCGTCAAAATGTATTGATGCTGCATGTAATCAGAGGAAGGACGGTAAATATGCAATTTCCTTTACGCTGATGGATAGAAAACAGGAAGATGTTTTCATAACGATGGCAGGAGATATTATCGAATATTCCAATGTGGAAACTGACGATATTGCATTGCTTAAAGTGTTGCGAAGATATAATGCGTGGTTAAAGTTATTAGACCATAAAAGCAACGCAGTATTAGGTAGTAACACGCAGAAAGGGCTCATTGGAGAGTTGTTGTTTTTGAAAGAAAAAATAGAGAATGGAATGTTGCCGTCTGTTGCTTTAGCTGGATGGGTTGGTTCAGAAGGGGCGGATCAAGATTTTGTATATGCAGATTGTTGGCATGAGATTAAATCCACGGGCGCTTCATCGTCAGAAATATCAATTTCTTCTGTTGAACAATTAGATAGAAACGACGAGGGAGAATTGGTCGTTTATCGTATCGATAAGTGTGCACCGGATCAACCAAAATCATTCACGTTATATAGATTAGTTCATGAAGTGATAGAGTTGATTTCACGACACGGCGAAAATCCAGATGAGCTAATATTGAAACTTGGCTCTGCAGGTTATATTGATATGCAAGAATATGATAAACAGCATTTTAGTATGTCCTCAAAACAAGTATACGCTGTAAACGAATCATTTCCGAGAATGCGGAGAGTTGATGTTCCGACAGAGATAACAAATGCTGAATATCAGATAGATATTCCTAGTATAAAAAGCTGGGAGAAGTAACGAAAATGGGAGGATGTTAGCATGGATTCTACCGAATTTAAAAAAGATTTTATAGAGAGTATAAAAACTGCAGCAGCAGTTACTGGAGAAGGGTCATGTGCATCCTTTGTAGATAATATGGCTCAGTATCTGATTGATGCTGAGGCTTTATCAGATTTCACACCGTCTTTTTATAAAGGCAAAAATGGGCGTAGTAATTATAGAGTAGACGGATATGTATACGATGAATTCGATAATACAATGAATCTTATTATTGCGGATTTTGATGGTAATGATTTGGAACGTCGACTTACCGGAACAGCTGCAAATAAGGATTTTAGCTTACTCATGAAATTTCTTGATGTAGCATTGACAACTAATTTATACCAAGAAATAGAGATGAGTACACCATGTGCAGATTTAGTAGATCTCTTAAGGTATAACAAAAAGTCAATTCGCAAATATCGTTTTCTTGTATTCACCGATGCAGATATGAGTTCCGCTATAAAAACAGTAGAAATTGATGATTATAATTTCATTCCTGTAGAAGGTCAGATCTGGGATATAGATCGTTTGTTCAGAGTCTGCTGTTCAGAGCAAGGTCGTCAGATTATTGAGATTGATTTTAAGGAGTATTGTGGAGAAGGCGTTCCATGTATAGAAGCTAGTTCTGCATCTACAGAACAGTATAGTAGTTATTTAGGAGTAATCCCTGGAACTGTTTTGGCTGATATATATGACAAGTATGGCAGTAAACTTTTGGAGGGAAATGTCAGATCCTTCTTATCTACTAAAGTGGCAGTGAATAAGAAAATAAGAGGTACTATCCTGAACAATCCTCAGATGTTTTTTGCGTTTAATAATGGAATCTCAGCAACTGCAATGGATGTTGAGATAGAAGATACAAATCATGGAAGATTTATCACCTTTGTTAGAGATTTTCAGATTATTAATGGAGGACAGACGACGGCCTCTATTTCAAATGCAAGATATAAGGATAAAGCAGATTTATCATCTATTTTCGTGCAAATGAAATTGACTTCAATTGATGAATCAACACCAGAAGAGTCGGATGAGTTGATCAGGAATATTTCTAGATCTTCAAACAGTCAGAATAAGGTTAGTGATGCAGACTTTTTTGCATCTCATCCGTTTCATCGTCGTATGGAACAAATCTCAAGACACTTATTTGCACCGGCGTCTGAAGGCGCACAGTATGAAACGAAATGGTTTTACGAAAGAGCAAGAGGACAATATCTGCAAGAACAGATGCGCTTGACACCTGCAAAGAAAAAACAATTTGAGTTACAACACCCTAAGAATAAGGTGATTAAGAAAACAGATCTTGCGAAGGTACAAAAATACATGGAGAGGATTTCCTCAGATTGTAAGTAAAGGTGCGCAGACCAATTTTAATTCATTTGCAGAGTACATAGATGAGCAATGGAATACAAATGAGGAGCAGTTTAATGAGAGATATTTCCAAACTACTGCAGCATTGATTCTCTTGTTCCAATATCTAGAGAAGACAATACCAAAACAGCCTTGGTATGAGGGTGGATATCGTGCAAATATCATATATTACACATTGGCACAATTTAGAAGATTGTTGCATAGTCAATATCAAGGACAGGAACTTGATTTGATGCTGATTTGGAATAGGCAAAGTGTACCTGAACAAGTGGGTACAGTTTTAATCGCATTGGCAGAGCTGGTTCTTCTTCGAATAACTGATCCGTCAAGAAAAGTTGCAAACGTTACTCAGTGGTGCAAGAGAAATGATTGCTGGGAAGATGTGAAGAAGATTTATATTGATATTCCTGAAGATATTGAGAATTATTTAATTACTATCGATGAACAGAAGATTGCACAGAAATCCGCTAAGAAAGAACAGAAGGTTGTAAATGAGATTCAAGCTCAGACAACGGTAGTAAATTATCCTGTAGAAATGTGGATGCGACTATCAGAGTTTGTTGTTAGAAATCATATGGTTACACCTACAGATGTATCTGCATTAGCGATTGCATGTAAGATGCCTGCTAAAATACCAAACACATATCAATGCAAACGTTTACTTGCATTGCTACGCAAAGCCTCCGAAGAAGGCTTTAATACTGAAGCGTAAGATGGAGGAACTATGTTTAATACAATAGATTTATTTGCGGGTGCCGGGGATTGAGCCTGGGATTTATGCAAACAAAAATTCGATATAAAAAGTTGCATATGAATTTAATCCTGCTATGCAGGAAACATATAAGAAAAAAATCATCATGGAGTAGCTGTATTTGGAGATGTTAGAGATGCTAACTATACGGAAATAAAAGAAAAATATGGCGACATTGATGTTGTAATTGGAGGACCACCTTGTCAGGGATTTTCTAATGCAAATAGGCAAAAAAATCATGCAATCAGCCAGAATAATTCTCTGGTGAAACAGTATATTAGAGCAATCTTAGAACTAAGACCAAAGGCGTTTGTAATGGAAAATGTGAGTATGCTTAGATCAGATGTTCACAGATTCTACTTATGTGAGGATGACCTAGAATTAGTGGATAGCAATGTGATTGAAACTGCTAATACGGAGTTGGCTTTACTGGATGCTGAGTTTATGTTTGATGGGGCGATTAATGTTGTGCAGTCTGAGCAAGAAATTGCTCGATATAAATGGGATGATTTTGATTATCTCGAATTGAACGTCATCTATAAAGCGTCTAAGAATGTAACCAAATTTAAAGATGTATTGGAAAAGCACAGACCGCGTTTGATAAAAATATCAGAAAAGCACACCAAACGAAATGAAGATGATTTCATTATCAACGCTGATAGTGTTGCGTTTAATGCAATGCTGGATTATTACGCTGGAAAAATAAAAGAATCTCAGATCAAGATACTAATTGAACCGGCAATTATGTACCAAAGAATGATAAGTAAAGCGCAGGAAATATTTGAAAACGATATTGTGGTCGATAGCTATACTGACAATAAAGGACTTATAGCTAATATACGTTCATATGCAGTTTTTGATTATTTAAAGGTAAAGCTAAAGGGGACCAATGATGACGATGGATATGCAATTTCGGCAGATGTTCTTTCTGCAACTCAATTTGGAGCTCCGCAAAAAAGAATGCGTTTTGTAGTAATGGGTATTCGTAAAGATATTACTGATGAAGTGAAACTTCCGGAAGGAAAATTTAAAGATGGTCCATATAGGACAGTTGCGGATGCGATTAAAGATTTAGAAGATATTGAGCCGGTCTATAATGTATCTGATGATAAAAATGGCATAAAACTACAAGCTAAAACTGATTTAAGTGAATTGGCTCAGGCACTTCGTGATTCTAAGATATTGCATAATCATATTATAACGAAAACGACACCAACAGCTATGGAGCGTTTTAAAGCGTTAGATCAGGGACAAAATTTTCATTCCTTATCTGATGAAATGAAAACAAACACTTATACAGATGTTACGAGAACCCAGAACACGATATATCTTCGTTTAAAATACGATGAACCGTCCGGTACCGTTGTCAATGTGCGTAAATCAATGTGGGTGCATCCTACAAAAGACAGAGCAGTAAGTATAAGAGAAGCAGCTCGTTTGCAGACCTTTCCGGATAGTTTCATTTTTTTTGGAACAAAGGATAAGCAATATCAGCAGGTAGGAAATGCGGTGCCGCCTATAATGGCAAAAGCTATAGCAAAGAAATTAGCTAACCAGCTTAATAAAGCATTATAAAAGAACTAAGGAGATACATATGAGCCGAAGAGCATACTATTTTAATTCTATAACCAACTTTATATTAGAGGATGATGAGTCTGTTCTCGGTCAATTATTGATTAATGACGAGTTTGAGACTACCGATCTCCAAAAGATGGCTTGGAGATCGGAGATTCAAATTTTAAAGGAACAATTAGTCAAATTTTCTCAAGGTGACATTATTTTCGAATATACCATACCAAGAATGGGACACAGAGTAGATGTGATATGCATAATAGAGGGAATTATTTTTCTCCTAGAGTTTAAAGTAGGAGATAAAGAGTACAAGAAAATTACCACAGATCAGGTGATGGATTATGCATTGGATTTGAAATACTTTCATGATAAAAGTAGGGCAAGGTATCTTGTTCCGATCAATGTTTCAACGAAGGCGGCAGAGAAACAGAATGAATATTACTGTATGGCAGATAATATTTATAACACTCTTTTTTGTAATGAAGACAATATTGGCAGTACTATTCGAAAAACTATTTCGATAATTAATGACACGTCATTATCTGCGCTGGAGTGGATAAATTCAAGATACGCTCCTACACCGACTATCATTGAAGCTGCGCAAGCATTGTATAGAAAACATGGTGTTGAAGATATTTCTAGGAATGATGCTGGTGCAAAGAACTTGACGATAACAACAGAGGCAATTTCTAATATAATTGATCAGTGTAAGATAAACAACGAAAAAGCTATATGTTTTGTTACAGGAGTCCCTGGTGCTGGAAAAACACTTGCTGGCTTGAATATAGCAAACGAACGTCATCATTTTAATGAAGATGAACATGCTGTTTTTCTTTCGGGAAATGGTCCACTGGTTGATGTTTTGCAAAATGCGCTTGCAATAGATCGCGCGGATAGAGAAGGCATAACTAAGAAAAGTGCCCTTCGAGAAACGAAAACCTTTATTCAAATTATTCATAAGTTCAGAGATGAGGCTTTGACTACGAATATGGCACCAGTAGAGAAGGTTGCAATTTTTGATGAGGCTCAAAGAGCATGGAATAAAGAGTCGCTCATTGATTTTATGAAGCGGAAAAAAGGGATACCCGATTTTAATCAGTCAGAACCTGAATTTTTGATTAGCATTATGGATCGACATAGAGATTGGGCCGTTATAGTTTGTCTTGTAGGTGGTGGACAAGAAATATATAATGGTGAAGCAGGAATTCAGGATTGGTTTGAAACTTTGACAGATAATTATCCAGACTGGAAGATATATCTGTCGGATAAAATAACAGATACAGAATACGTAGGAAAATCAGATATCTCGACATTATTGCATGGACGAGAGTACTACTGCATTTCCGATTTGCATCTAGGGGTTTCGTTACGCTCGTTCAGAAGCGAAAAATTAGCTCTTTTTGTGAAACTGTTGTTAGATGAAAGGGGCGGAAGAAGCTCAAAATGTTTATTGTGAGCTTAAACAATCATATCCGATTTTTCTTACACGAAATTTCGAAATTGCAAAAAAATGGGTGAAAGATCAGGCTCGTGGAACAGAAAGATATGGACTTTTAGCAAGCTCAGAAGGAAAAAGATTGCGAGCTGAAGGTATATGGGTTCCATCAGATATAAATCATATAGGTTGGTTTTGAATGGAAAGGACAATGTTGATTCATCGTATTACTTAGAGGTGGCCGCGTCTGAATTTAAAGTGCAAGGTTTAGAGATTGATTATGCAATACTAGCATGGGATGCTGATTTTTAGATATACGACTGAAGGTTTTGATTATTTCAAGTTCAGAGGCACGAAGTGGAATCATGTCAATCAGGAACAAAGGCAGAGATACCTAAAAAATGCTTATCGAGTTTTGCTAACCAGAGCAAGACAAGGATTGATTATATATGTTCCTGAAGGTTCAGAAGAAGATCCATCAAGAAACAGAGATTATTATGATAGAATTTTTTTCAATATTTGAAAAAGCGCTGGAATGGAAGAAATCTAAGGGGTGATATTTTTGAAGGATACAAAATATGAAGATTTAAATAAAAAAATTAGTAGCAGTTGGGAAAGCGGTATTTGTAAATTTCTATTATGGTTTTAAGGATTTTTCCATTCCAAGTGATGAATTAGCGAAAAAGATTTATTCTGAAAATCCGGGTTTAAAAATCGACAAGCCGGAATTTTCGAATACCTAGAGCAAGGCACATATTTGAGTTGGGTCAGGGACAAGTTGCATTGCGAATTATCATTGATAGCAAACATGTTGATACACAAGCGATAGAAAAGGCAAAAAAATTCTTGATAAAGAGACTAAGATGGATAATTTTTTAGTTGAGTCAGTAGAAGAACGACAGTTTATAGAGTGCTTTAATAAGGATTTCCAATATGATAATAGTTCCAAATCAGCTCCTGCGAAAGTAGAAAGAACGCAGTGTATATATCCTCGAAAAAAAGAGGTGTTCAAAAATGCATTGAGATATGCAAATTATTTATGTGAAGTAGATAGCAATCATTTTGGATTTAAAAGATAGAATAGCCAAAACAATTATACTGAGCCGCATCACTTGGTGCCATTATCTGCGTATTGTGATTTTCCAAATGTTGATTTAGATCGAGAGTAGAATATCGTGTCTCTTTGTAGCAATTGTCATAACCTCTTGAATTATCGTGCTACACACAAAGATACACTATATGGTTTATATCTTCGAAGGAAAGAACTTTTAGCGCAGATAGGAATGGTGATATCTTTTGAACAGCTATGTAGTTACTATTAAGTATATTAATTTTACTCCAGAAATCGAATCTCAAAACTTATTTTTTACTGATAGAACTTGAATTAACGAGAGTGGTTATCAGTTTAGTCTTTGATAATAAAGGTCGAGTGCATGGGACTTACACAGTTCTAAATCTTGTGAAAATGCCGTTGACCTATCCACAGCACACGAAACCGCCAGGGTTGAGGCAATGGGGATTGCGGGTTGCTGAAGTCGTCACTATAGCAGTAAATACAAAGAAAAACGCTGACCACTTCACTGTTACAAATGAGGTTTGGGCAGTGAAATGGAAAGCAATAGTGTAGATGCACTTTAGATTGTAAAAAACGTGGATATGTTTTCGAGAACGTACGGAAATTGTTTGGAGGATTGGCGTAATCTAAAATATGGCGACATCAATTGGGGCAAATCGTTCCATACGGAATGCGTAACACTGCTTGTACGAGCAACGAAGTAGCGTAGTAGATGTAACCTCTCTTGTAAAGATTTCCTACAATCAGAGAGTGGCGTGAAATAGTCTACTGAAAGCATAGAACATAGACAAAAAGCGAAATAGTGAAAAATCATTAATTTAAGCATTGTAGAAAATTTATTTTTGTAGAAGAAGGAGAAGTTGAGACGGTATGGGTAAAAAGTAGTAATTATTGGAGCAGGTGTTTCAGGGGTTGAGTGCTGGAATATATGCATTGCAGGCTGGATATTCAGTAGAAATATATGAAAAACAAAATGCCTGGAGGTGAGTGTACAGGGTGGAACAGGCAAGGATATCATATAGATAATTGTATACATTTTTCTTGTTGGATGCAATAAGGATGAACAACTATATAAAATGTGGGAAAATCTAGGAGTTATTTCTGATAGTTTGAAGATCTATCGCGAGCCATATTTTTATTGTATGAGTATGGATGGAATAACACTACATTTGTGGAGAGATTTAGAGAAAGCAAGAAAAGAGTTTTTAGAGCTTGCTCCAGAAGATTGCAAAGAATTGAATTTGTTTTTTGACTGTGCCAAAACCTTAGAGTGTGTAAAGCCACCATGTGATTATTCGATTGCTCATATGAATCTTTTGCAATTTATAAAACTAGGTATGAGCATGAAAGATGCAAGTAAAGCAATTAAGGAATATGGAAAGCAGTCGATGGAGGAGTTTGTCAATCGCTTTAAAAATCATTACATTAGAGAAATGTTTAAAAATTACTTTAATAGCAAATTTAACGCTCTTTCCTTTGTTGCATCATATGCTTTTTTTACAAGCAACACAGCAACTATACCAGAAGGAGGTTCTGTTGGATTGGTTGGTAGAATGCTTGCTAAATTTGAATCCTTAGGTGGGAAGTTGCATCTAGGTATTAAGATTGGAAAAAAATAAATATTGTAGATAATCAAGTTGTTAGTATTCTGGGAAATAATGGAGAGGAAATCAAATCAGATAACTATATTTGGTGTGCAGATCCACATTATCTTTTCTATGACTTAATTGATGAAAAATATTTAGATAAAAATCTTAAGTACATGTATGATAATCCACAGGGCTACGTTTTTAATACATGTTATCAGGTTGCATTTGGAATAGCTACTGAGGAGGATTTGAAATTACCTAAAGGAAGCATTATTTTCCCTTGTGATGAATATGATGTTGCAGGGGAAACACACAATTTTTGTGGGATGCGAGTTTTTGATTATGATGAGACACTATTTCCAATGGAAAAGAGAGTCATTCAATGTAATATTTTACAAAATGATGAAAATTATGCCTATTGGTTTGGACTAAAAATAATATTAGCTTATACAATCAAGAAAAAAACAGCGTCTTGCAGATGACTTGAGATTAAGAATTGAAAAAAAGTATCCACAGCTTGAAGGGAAACTCATCGTACTTGGAACATATTCTCCGGTTACATTTACAACTTGGTGTAATGCATATAAAGGGGGTTACATGAGTTTTAATCCACAGAAAGGATATAAAAACAAGTATGTTAAGAGCACTATTAAAGGTTTAAATAATTTATATCTTGCAAGTCAATGGATTCAAACTAGTGGAGGACTTCCTATTGCTGCTGCAAGTGGAAAGTTTGCTATAGATATTATGAAATCTAGTAGATAAAGCGCAGTTTGTCGAGGTAATACCTTTTAACGATAACCTTATACTATCATTAAAAGGTATGTGGATATGTTCCCACATACGAACGCAACTACTTGACATACTTGGTGTTCACTCGTTCCATACTGAGGCAGTTACCCTTTTAGTTAAGTCAGGTACTGACGCAAACTAAAAGATGGTACTGCCCACGCGACAGCTGTCCAAGAGCTAGGAGCAAAGCGACATGGCGATTGGAAACAGCGAACCGGGGAATGCGTAACACTGCTTGTACGAGCAACGAAGTAGCGTAGTAGATGTAACCTCTCTTGTAAAAATTTCCTACAATCAGAGAGTGGTTTGAAATAGTCTACTGAAACTTGGCTAGATAAACTTCTTTAGAAACAGAGTAAAAGAATTAGGTGGATTTACAGAAGAAATTGTTTGCAAAGAAGTTGCAAAAGAAGAAGATATTCTAAAGTTTGAAGAAGAATTAGGTTACAGTCTACCAATAGAATTTAGACAGGTATTGAAAGAAATTTCATCACATCTAGAGTTTTTTGGGATATTTATATTGAAGGCAAAGAAATACTACCATTACCGAGTGAGTTGGTGGAAATTTCTGCGGGTAATTTGCATTTTGGAATAGATTTAATTCCCATTTTTAAAGAAAGTAGAAAAGGTTTGGTAGATATTTGCTATCCTAATTATGATAATCCGTATGACAAGATTTTTCACAATAAGCTGGTATTTCAGGAGCTTGACAATGGTGATTTATTAGCTATAGATTTAGAAAAAGAGTCTTATGGGAAAGTAGTCTACTTAAGTCACGACGGAAGCGACTTACATGGTTATGTAATGGCAAATTCTTTTGCAGAATTTCTTGAAGAATACACGAAATTAGGCTGTATTGGAGGAGAGGATTGGCAGTGGGAAGTGTTTACAAACAATCATACAACACCTATTGATAGTACTTGTGAAAACGCAAAAAAGTGGCTTGAACTCATGCGTTAGTTAAATATATAGTATAGAACCAAATTAGAATTTATAGGGTAGTTTAATTTAGAATTGCATAAGGAGTGAATGCTGTGAAATTGCCATTTGAGCAACTAAAGAAGATTTTTGAAAGATGTAAAAATCTTATCAAAACTAGTAAATGATAAAATAGACCTCAATGAATTAACGTTGACTATAATGAATATTTCGTATTCTACTGGTGGCAATTATTCAGATGAAATCATTTTTAAAATATGCAATGTCATATTTAAAAAAACTTGACTTGACAATTCAAGAGGATAAATAGGAAAAGAGTATGGCATCAAGTAAGGAATATTTAAATTTCATTTTAGAGCAGTTATCAGAATTGGAAGATATTACTTATCGTACAATGATGGGCGAATATATCATTTATTATCATGGAAAAATCGTAGGTGGAATTTATGATGATAGATTGTTAGTGAAGCCTGTTAAATCTGCAATAGAATATATGCCGAATGCAGAATACGAATTGCCGTATGAAGGGGCAAAGGAAATGCTATTGGTAGATGATGTTGACAATAAAGAATATTTAACCGGCTTATTTAATTCAATGTATGATGAGTTACCTGCACCAAAACCAAAGAAAAAGAAATAATAAAATCCAAGTTTGTCCAGGTAATACTTTTTAACGATAACCACAATCTATCGTTAAAAGGTTATAGATATGTTCACACATACGAACGCAACTATTTGACATACCTAGTGTTAAAAGAGATATATTCAAGGACATATCAAAGCTAGAAAAAACCTTCAAAGCAAGTGAGGGTTCATTTGAAATAGATGACCTTGAGATATTTGAAAATGTAGCCTACATCATGGCTTACCATGCAGATAGAAGTATTGCTGGAAATATTGATGATTGGCTTGATCAGTTTGAGATGTTTTCCATTTATGAGATTCTACCTGAAATACTTGAACTTAGGGGAGTAAACCTTGAGACGGAAGTTCAGTCTAAAAACTTCCAAAAAGTAGCAGGGAAAATGACAACAGCCCTATTTTTTTATTAAGATGCGTGAAATAGGGATAAACATTTCTGAACTTGATTTACTTACAATCGGTATGGTATTGGATATCTGGACTGAAAAATCAAATGATGGTGTTAAATATAGCAAGGCGGCTGGACAGGCGGAGTTTGATAGGTTCTAATATTATTGGGTATAATATAGAAAATAAAAAATATAGTAAATTGACTGTGAGTGAGACATGATGGACTTTGAAATAGATATTGATGGAATTAAAATAGAATTACAAATACGAGACTACAAGTCACCTAAAAATGATGATGATAAATATGATTCATGGTGTGAATTAGATTACAGTTTCACTTCTGGGGAATGGTTGAATTTTTAATAAAAAAAGAATGATCCAATGCTACTATCTTTTGAAATTGATGATTTAGTAGAAGGGTTGACTCAGCTGTTAGATAACAAGATAACAAATATTTGTGAAATTTCTTTTTGGAACCAGATTTTTGAATTCATATTATACCCAGTAAGTGATGTAAGAGATAACCCTGATGTCATTTATGTTAAAACCAGGACATGAAATGATAGATATTTCACTTGGAGTGGAGAGTGTTTTTACCATCAAGGTGTTACTGCAAAATTTTTCTTACAGTAACATTAGATCGAGATGAGATTAAACAATTTCTAGATTATTTAATATCAGTACAAAAATAAATAGTAGTATTCAAAGTTAATGTAAGTTAAACCAGCATCTAAAATTTTGATATGTACCCTCTTTACTGGACACCCAGTAAGGAGGGTATTTTTATGCGTTACAGTCATGAGTATAAGTTAGAGTGTATCGAGCTATATAGACAAGGAATCTGGCCTGAAACGCCAGAAAGGATAAAAAAACGGCAAGATTTCGTAAAATGATTCGATACTGGGTTCGTATCGAAGAACAAAATGGACCAGACGCTTTAAAGCACTTAGGTAGTAACAAAGTGTGGACCCCTGAAGCGAAATATGAATTAGTTGCTAAAGTATTAGCAGGACAATCCAACAAGTCAGTTGCTATTTCTGCGGGTATCAGCGATGGAATGCTATATACATGGGTTCGCAAATACAAAGAATTGGGTTACAATGGTCTTGTGAATAAACAGAAAAGGTCGCAAGAGCAATAACCCTGATATGAAAAAGAAAAACGATTGAGCCCAAGCCTTTTAACTGAATCAGAACGCGAAGAGTTAATCAGACTAAGAGCAGAAATTGCGGCAATGAAAGCTGAGATTGAAGTAGTAAAAAAGGATCGCCTTGAGACAAGAAAGATGGGCTGCGCAACTCAAGGCGAAAAAGCAGAATCATCAAAGCGCTCAGAGAAGAAGGATACCAATTAAAAATACCTACTAAAAGGTTTTAAATATGCCTAAATCAACTTTACTACTACGAAATCAGTAAAGTTGATACTGTAGGCTTTTAGAAATGCTGAACTCACTGAAGAAATCAAGAAAATATTTGAACAGCATAAAGGTAGATATGGTGTAAGAAGAGTGTATAGAGAACTCTTAAGGCGTGGAAATGTTGTTAATCACAAAAGAGTACAACGCATCATGCATTCCCTTGGATTGCAAGGCAAAAAGGCCTAAAGAGAAATATCATTCATTCAAGGGCGAAGTAGGTAAAAGTAGCACCAAAACATAATAGATAGGGACTTTTACATGACAGCACCACTTCAGAAGTGGACAACTGATGTATCTCAGTTTAACTTTTCATGGGGAAAGTGTTATCTTTCTCCGATAATTGACATGTACACAAACGAAGTTATTTCATAAGTGATTTATCGATGAGTCCAAACCTAAATCAAATCAAGAGAATGTTAGAGATGGCATTTAAAAAGTTCAAATCACTTACAGGATTAATATTTCATTCAGATCAAGGATGGCAATATCAACATAATTACTATCGTCAAGAACTAAAAAACAGAGGAATTATCCAATCTAATGTCTAGGCGTGGCAATTGCATAGATAATTGCATTATGGAAACATTCTTTGGACGTCTAAAGAATGAAAATGTACTACGGCTACGAGAAAGAATATGAATCATTTGAGAGCTTTTTCAAAAGCACTAGATGAATACATAAGTTATTACAACAATGAAAGAATACAACGAAAACAAAAATGGATGCCACCTGTAAAGTACAGGATAACATCCATGTGTTCCGCTTAGTTCATAACATGTGTCCAGGATTCTGGGTACATATCATTTGTAGGTGCTTTTTTCTTTGTATTGCTTTAGCAGTGATTCATCGAACGAATGTGAGATGAATAATAAACCACCGGCTATGCCGGTGAGGTTAAAGGGCTTTAGCGAAAAGATACCTCCTATGTTAAGATAAATGTGGTCACCAAACTCGTATATCAAAACAAGGAGGTAATCCAAAATGGATAAGAATAGTTTATCACATACATCGTGGAATTGTAAGTATCACATAGTGTTTGCACAAAAGTACAGAAGAAAAGTCATTTACGGAAAGATAAGAGTAGAGATAGGGAAAATATTAAGGCTTCTGTGTGAAAGGAAAGGAATACAAATAATCGAAGCAGAATGTTGTCCTGATCATATACATATGCTTGTAGAGATACCACCAAAATACAGTGTGTCCCAAATTGTTGGTTATCTCAAAGGGAAAAGCTCATTGATGATTTTCGATAAACATGCAAATTTAAAATATAAATATGGAAATAGACATTTCTGGTGTCGAGGCTATTTTGTGGATACAGTAGGGAAGAATAAGAAAAGAATAGAGGAATACATACGTACACAACTTCAAGAAGATATAGCAGAGGATCAGATAAGCTTGAAAGAGTATATAGATCCGTTCACAGGAAAGAAAAATAAATAGCCTTTGACGAATAGGGATTTGAGGAAAATTCAAAAATGTTAAAATGGGGATTCAAGGCATATTGCGCTTTATGTAAATGGGGATTTGGGGTAAAATCATTATAGTGAAAGATTCTCAAAATGGGAGATTATACAATAGATAACATATGCAGAGTGCGTAACGCTACTTTCGTGAGCTGTGATATTATGTTTTGATTTGCCATATTAGAATTTGAGAGGGAAATACTTATGATAAAAGAAGAACGAGCAAAAATGGTTTTCTAATATACCTGATGCCGAATTAATCCTTTTGGAAATAAAAATGGAAATCTGTAGTAAAATAGCAAAGAAAATGGTAATAATCATCTTCGGATTATTTGCTTTAGAGCTTATTTTGCTATTGATGTTAGGTGGAGGGTATATTCCTACAAAGACAGCGAACTTTTATGAATAATATTTCGAAGGTAGTCATACTAGAAATCATTATCTAGGAGTCGCTCTTGCAGGTTCATTTGTATGCCTACCTGCTATAATAATACCTATAATTGTTGCATCTATATACAAGAACAAAAGCCTTAAATCTGAGGCGTCAAAAGCTTGTGATAAGCATAAAAAAATAGAGATACAAAAAGTCACATTTGATACATATCAGCGAAAAATACGGAAGATACGCTTCATTTCGATAATCTAAATTTCAAACTAGCAATTATTCAGGTTTTGATGTATGACTTGGAAGTCTGCTGAATCCAGAATTTGACATTTATGATTTTGCCAACAGTTACAAAGAAGAAGAGATTGATACAGATAGTGACACCATCATTGAACCTGCAATGAATTTCTTTGAGAATTTGCAAGTTCCAAAGATGCTTGCACCTTATGTAGAAAACAATCTATATGGACGGCGGTAATGATGTGTATATGAATATTATTCCGCAATGGGACGGAGAAGATGAAAGCTTTGATCTAAATGAAATAACCTTGACAGAGCTACAGCAATTTTCAAACCTAAAGGAAGCAACTCTTATGAGCAGCAATTTTGACAAGGTGAAGGATGTTTTTGATGTAGCAAACATCAAAGCAGAATTACTTTAATAAAAATTGGACAAATACTTGAATAATCTGTAAGAAGATGGCTCCATTTCTTAAGCAGATAATATGCATTTGAACCATATGGTGACATATTCATTAAGTTTATTCTAAGTCGTTCTTCCCTTAAGCATAAGTGTGGTAAAATCAATATTTGGAATGATAAATTCCTCCCTTCATAGTGATATATTTAGACTGCAAATCAATCATATCCTATGGAGGGAATTTTTGTGCCCACACGATAATTTAGAGTCCACCCACACCCACACGATAATTTAGAGTGCCAAATAATGGAGACTGTTTACGAATATGAGTGAACAGTCTCCTTATTTTTTTTCTGAGATATTAAAAACAATGCCTACAAACAAGAGCATAGATAATATTTACAAGAAGATAACTGCTAAGAAACAACTAGAAAATACTATCTCTATGTGGGGAGATGCAATTGTATGGAGCGAGCTACATCATTCAAGCAACTATCCAGTTTACTGGGATTAGTCACGCACACTTTTTGTCCTATAGCCTCCTTTTTCGTATGTGATTTGGGGACTCGGAAGATTCTTCACCCTTTTCTATTCACATTTTGATTTATGTATAGTATTATACATATGTTGGTGTATATACACATATATATCTACAAACCAAACAAGTCTTATATGTTGAGGAGAATATATGGAAAGAGAAATTGAAATTTTAAAAGAGAAAATTTTACGCTTGAAAGAGGAGAAGGACGTCTTGATCCTAGCTCATTTTTATGCTAATAGTGAGGTTCAGGAGATAGCTGACAAGGTTGGAGATTCCTTCCAGCTAGCTAAGGATGCCCAGAATGCAAAAAATAAGATTATTTGCTTTTGTGGTGTCAATTTTATGGGTGAGAGTGCTAAGCTCTTGAATCCCGATAAAAAAATATTGATTCCAGACATAGGGGCAGGCTGTCCTATGGCAGACATGGTAAACCTAGATGATTTAGACGGTATCAAGGAAAGGTATGATGATGTAGCTATAGTCTCTTACATTAATACAAAAGCAGATGTAAAGTCTAGGAGTGATGTCTGTGTTACTTCTTCAAATGCTATGAAGATAGTATCGGCCCTACCGAACAAGAATATATATTTCTTGCCAGATAAAAATTTGGGATCCTATATAGCAAACCAGATAGAGGACAAAAACTTTATATTCCATGAGGGCTACTGCAAGTACCATAACTTTGTGGAATATGAGGAGGTTGAGGACTTAAAGAATAGGTATGGCTACGATGTCCTTGTACATCCAGAATGTACAAGCCAAGTAGTTGAGCTTGGAGACTGCGTAGGATCTACCAAGGCACTCTTAGACTATGTTGGAAGGACTAAGAAGAAGGGATATATTGTCTGCTACAGAAGAGGGCATTTTATACCAGATGAATAAGCTATCACCAGATAGTGAATTTATTATACCTTCATCTATGAAGCCTTGTGAGGATATGAAAAAGAATACCTTGGAAAATCTATACAGGGTATTGGTAGATGAAGGACCAGAAATTATACTTGACGAGGCCTTAATGGAGAGGGCCAGCCGACCTCTCAAAAAGATGATGGAGATGAGTTAAATGAGAGATTTTTATGATATTGTAATAGTTGGTAGTGGTGCGGCAGGTCTTTCTTGTGCCTTAAAATTAGACCCTATTTACCAAGTATGTTTAATATCTAAAAAGAGTATGGATGAGGCTAATTCATACCTAGCCCAAGGAGGTATATCGGCTAGGCTAGCAGATGAAAATCTAGATGACTATATAGAGGATACCTTAAAGGCAGGCCACTATGAGAATGATGTGGATGTCGTTAGGAATATCTTAGATAAATCTCTGGATGTGGTAGAAGAATTAATAGGTTATGGTGTCAACTTTGACAAGATTGACCAGGATACCTATAGTCTCCATAAGGAAGGTGGACATAGGCTGGCCAGGATCTACCATGCTGGAGACTTTACTGGCAGGTCTATGTGTGAGGTTATGGCAGAAAGGGTGAAGGGCAGGCCTAATATAGATATTTGTGAAAATACGACTTTTTACGACCTGATAATTGAAGATAATAAAGCTGTAGGCATAAGGGTCTTTGTTGGTGGCCAATATAGGAATATATATGCCCGAGCAGTAGTCCTGGCAACAGGTGGCATAGGGGGTATATTTAATTCATCTACCAACTATAAGTCGGTATCTGGTGATGCCCTGGCTATAGCTATGAAGCATGGGTTAGAGATATCAAATTTGGAATATATCCAGATACATCCAACAGTCCTATATGATGAATCCATAGGTAGACATAGCTTGATAACTGAAGCCTTGAGGGGAGAGGGAGGCATCCTGCTTGGCATTAATGGAGACAGGTTTATCGATGAATTGCTTCCCAGGGATGTAGTCAGCAAGGCCATAAGACAAAAGATGGAGGAGGACCACAGTGACCATGTTTACCTATCTCTTGAGAATATAAGGGATAGGGAAAGGATTGATAAACGGTTTCCGACAGTTTTCCAGGACTGTATGGACAAGGGTATAGATATTAGGAAGGATATGATACCTGTATGCCCGGGCCAGCACTACCATATGGGTGGCATCAAGGCCAAGATAGATGGTAGGACTAGCCTAACAGGCCTATATGCTATAGGTGAGACATCTTGCACAGGTCTACATGGTAGAAATAGGCTGGCATCAAACTCACTTTTAGAGGCCTGCTTCTGTGGTATGAAGTGTGGTGAAAACCTGAATACTTTATTACCAGACTTTAGGGCCCATATGGAAGAAAACACAGAAACTAGAAAGATAGAGGATATAGTTGATGGCTACCATAAGATTTTGGTAGATACAATAAAGGAAAGGAATCAAGATTTTTATGAATACTGGCTTAAAAATTAAGATGCTTGATAAGATTAAAGAGAGCCTTATGGAGGATATCAACTACAAGGATATTAGTGCCGATGCCATAATAGATGAGGATAGGATGGCCAGGGCAGACTTGATAGCCAAGGAAGACGGTATAATTTGTGGACTAGAGGTATTTTACCAGACCTTTAAAATCTTGGATGAAGGCGTAAAATTTACTTGTTCCTACAAGGATGGAGATAGGGTATGCAAGGGCGATAAGATAGCTATAGTTGAATCTAAGGCTCAGGCCATGCTCTTGGCTGAGAGGACTGGGCTAAACTTCCTTCAAAGGATGAGCGGTATAGCTAGTATGACCAGGTATATGGTAGATGCCCTGGGAGATGAATCCGTTAGTCTGGCTGACACCAGGAAGACTGCCCCAGGACTCAGGGTATTTGACAAGTATTCTGTAGAAGTTGGGGGTGGAAAAAACCACAGGTACAACCTATCTGATATGGTCATGTTAAAAGACAACCACATAGGTGTTGCAGGTGGCATCAGGCAGGCAGTTGAAAAGACAAGAGCCAAGATATCTTTCTCAAAAAAGATAGAATTGGAAGTGGAAAGCTTGGACCAGGTTAAGGAAGCCCTTAATGTAGGTTGTGACATAATAATGTTGGACAACATGTCTATAGACCAGATTAGAGAAGCTGTAGACCTTATAGCTGGCAGGACCCTTATTGAGGTATCTGGAAATATAAGTCCAGAAAATATAGGTGACTATAGGGGCCTAGGCATAGATATTATATCTTGTGGCGCCTTGACTCATTCGGTAAAGGCCCTGGATATTAGTTTGAAAAATATGGATATAATTTAGTTACAAACTTAGAACTTCTTTTAGCAAATTGGATAAATTGCTATGAGGGGTTCTTTGCTGAAGGACAAGGTATTTTTTTCACATAGATGTAAATTCTGCATAGGCATCAGAAATTGAGCCATTTTCCCATCAGGGTTACAACAAAAAGAATGCCGGAAGTAAAGCACATAGAGGATATGTCAATAGTAGGGAAAAGAGCGAGACTTAACGGTTCTCGCTCTAATTTATTTTATGAGGCAATAAGAATTATTAAAGAAAAGAATTGTATTTCAGCCGACAAATAGCTTTTTCAAGTCTTGTCAGCTGAAGCCTACTCCAAGCATCGTTTTAATATACATGGGGCAGTATTTGAGGAACTTCATACACAACCAAATAGAAAATTTTTTGATATCATTCCGAAAAGTGCCTGTATAATATTCCGTTATGATTAAGGTTATTCCGTATATATCGGTCCGATAAAACACATAATATTATTCCGATGTCATTGATATTATTCCGATAAAATGCTATCATATTACAAAATGGAGGTATTACATATGTACATTACAGTGAAGCAAGCAGCTGAAAAATGGGGCATATCTGATAGAAGAGTAAGGGTTTTATGCTCGGAAGGTAAGATTCCCGGTGCATGTCAAGAAGGCAGGGCTTGGAAAATTCCAATTGATGCCATCAAACCTGCAGATGGACGCTATAAAACAAAAGAAAGTCTTTTATCTCAAATAGATCGTAAAAAAAAGGAACTTGATGGAAAGAGACCTCTCACAGAGGGAGAGTTGGCAAGACTGAATGAAGAATTTACTGTTGAATATACTTATAATTCAAACGCTATTGAGGGAAATACATTAACATTAAGAGAAACCGATTTAGTGTTAAGAGGTCTTACTATAGATAAAAAGCCGTTAAAAGATCATATGGAGGCAGTTGGACATAAGGAGGCATTTGATTTTGTAACTGAACTTGTAAAGGAAAAATGTGAAATTAATGAAAGAGTGATTAAACAAATCCATTATTTAGTTCTTGCTGATAAGAAAGATGATAGAGGTGTCTACCGAAGAGTTCCTGTTCGCATCATGGGTGCTGCACATGAGACTGCGCAACCTTATTTGATTGTTACTAAAATGGAAGAACTTTTAAGGAATTATTTAGCTAGTGAGGAACATATTGTTACAAAGATGGCTAGATTTCATATAGAGTTTGAAGGAATCCATCCATTTATTGATGGAAACGGAAGAACGGGAAGACTTCTTGTCAATTTTGAGTTAATGAAAGCAGGGTATCCACCTATCGATATAAAATTTACAGATAGGATTGCTTATTATAATGCTTTTGATGAATATCATGTGAAACATAATTTAAAAGCAATGGAGTCTTTTATTTGCCAAGTATATCAATGAAAGATTAGATATATATTTGAAAATGTTACAAAAATTAAAAACGTAAATTGCAATTTCAAGTTGAACACTTGAAGTAATAAATTAAGCTACATGCACTTTGATAACTGAATACACCTGATCCAAGAACTCATCAAAGAGTTCCGTCGGCGTTGAATAGCAGAGCTACCTCCTGGGCAAATCATTTTAATGTATTTTTATAAAGGCAGATGTTACAAAAGTAAGACTATTAAATGGGGATTTGAAGAAAATTCATAAATATTTAAATGGGGATTTAAGGCATATTACGCTTTGCGTAAATGGGGATTTGGAGTAAAATCATTATAGTGAGGTGATGCATAGGAGTCTGATGCGTATTTTTAGGCTGTATATGCTTGTTGGCGGTATGCCACAGACAGTTGAAACGTATGTGGCAGATAATAATCTGCAGGCAGTTGATGAAGCTAAAAGAGAAATTGTAGATTTATACGAGGAAGATTTCACAAAAAAATAGATGGGACAGGCCTTGCGGGAGATGTCTATGATGCGATTCCAGCTAGCCTTAGCGGTAATGCATAAAGATATGTTTTGGCAACTGATAGAGCTGGCATCAAATCAGAACAAATGAAGGATCTTATCCCTGATATGTTGAGTTCATATACAGTGCTTATTGCATATCATGCTAATAATCCAAGTGTAGGAATGTCGCTTGAGAAGGATGCGGGGCGCTATAAGGTTTTTACATTTGATGTAGGATTGTTTGTGACTCTTGCTTTCAGAGATAAGAAGTACACTGAAAATGTAATCTATAATAAACTGCTTTCTGATAAACTAGAGGCAAACCTGGGGTATGTATATGAGAATGCAGTCGCTCAGATGCTAACTGCTAAAGGACATAAACTTTTTTATTATACAATGGGGAGTGAAACTTCAAATCATTTGCATGAAATCGACTTTCTAATATCAACAGGCGATAAAATATGTCCTGTGGAAGTTAAATCAGGAAACTATAGAAATCATAAATCGCTGGACGATTTTTGTAGAAAATTCAGAAGCCGCATAAGAGATAAATACGTCTTAACGATAGTTAGGGGGTATAGTTAAAAGGTTCATAGATATGTTCCCGTATACAGACAAGACTACATGGCATACTTAGTGTTCACCCGTTACATGTGGAATACAGTTACCCTTTTAGTTAAGTGATGTACGTCCTATGCAAGGCGCGCTCAAGATTTAATTAAAGTGTAGAAAATAAAGGCTTATTATAAGGCTAGAGCAATAAAAAGTGAAAGGGTGAAGTGAAGCAAGTGAATGCATTGCATATAAAGAAAAATAATAAAGAACCCTTAGCCACCGCCCTTGATCATGAACTTGTCGTAAAGTTTGCTAAAGAGTTTATGGAATTATATAATGGGATTTATTTTTCAAGCAAAGAGAAATTAGAAATTGTAGTGGTGGTTTATGGAAAATATTCAACTTTGAAAGTTATATTAGGAAGTATTTTGGTGATTTCTTGCTTAGCAGTATCACAGGGGCTAGCATTAGGAGTAGGTACATCTATTGCAAAAATTGGTATCCCTGTATGGATTGCAAATATTATATCAGCACTTATGTATATATCGGTTTGCCTTTTAGGGATGAAGATACTTACAAAAAGACTATTAAAAGGAAGTTTATCCATCTCACAGAATAACACCAGTCAGATTGCATTTTAAATATTTCATACTTGCATTTACTATGACTGGCTTTGTTATGGCTCTGCTTAATACTATCGGGAGGGGTTTTTACAGCAGGAAATGAAGGCCATAAATTGGCAATCATAACATCTTCCTTGTTGTTTTACGGACTGGCTACGGGCATTGTTGAGGAAAGTGTCTTTAGAGGGGTAATTCTAAGCATATTTGAGGAAAGATGGAACCGCTCGATAGCAATATTTCTACCATCAATAGTATTTGGAATTTTGCATATAGTAGGCAGTGATTTGGATCTAATTAGTATAGTTCAGTTGATACTTGCTGGTACATTGGTTGGTATATTATTCTCTCTAATTGCAATTGAGAGCAATAGTATTTGGAATAGTGCAATTATCCATGGTATCTGGAATATGGTTTTTGTTGGCAATATTATTCATTTCGGAACAAAAAGTGAGGGTTACTCTATATATAATTTCGTATTGTCTTCAGGAAATAGATGGATTACAGGTGGCGATTTTGGAGTAGAAGCATCTGTTTTTGCAATTATCGCTTACACCATTTTTGCACTTTTGGTTTTTAAATGGATTATGAGAAAACATCAATGATACAAATCCCAGCTTGCCGAGGTAATACCTTTTAACGATAACCTTATGATATCGTTAAAAGGTTTATAGATATGTTTCCATATACAGACAAGACTACATGGAATACTTAGTGTTCACTCGTTCCATACGGAATGCGTAACACTGCTTGTACGAGCAACGAAGTAGCGAAGTAGAAGCCGATGTACGTCCTATGCAAGGCACGCCCAAGAAAACGAACAAGGCGAAGTTTGATTGGCTACGTGCTACTGCAAATTGAAGTCCTAACACTACTCATAAGGATTATACCCACTAAGTAAATAAAGTATATGAAATAAAGGCTTATGTATCATAGAGATGGACTATGTAATGCACGGATCATATAATTGGACACCAGGAGCTAATAATAATGAAGAACCCTTAGCAGCTGCACTTAATCATGAACTTGTAGCAAAGTTTGCTAAAGAGCTTATGGATTTATACAATGGGAATTATTTTTATACGAAGACAAATTTCAATTTATAGGGAGAGAACTATGCGAGATTGTATCGTACTTTTTAGGTAGAGCTGGTCTCGAATATCACGATGAACAAGGAATAAAATATTTTGTGGATTCGGAATTATGTATGGGAGATGAATATGATTATGCTATATATGTTGACAGTATAAAATATATGGATTCAGATATAAGCTTTAAACAGTAAAGAAAAAAATTCAAATCGCAGAAAAAAAGTATTGCTTCTGTGCAAGAAGAATGGAATTAAACCTCAGCTATTTTACGATAATTTAAATTCCAGTTTGTCGAGGTAATACCTTTTAACGATAACCTTATGCTATCGTTAAATAGTTTAGTGTATATGTTCCCACATACAAACATGTCAATAAGACATACTTGGTGTTCACTCGTTCCATACGGAATGCGTAACACTGCTTGTACGAGCAACGAAGTAGCGTAGTAGATGTAACCTCTCTTGTAAAAATTTCCTACAATCAGAGAGTGGTGTGAAATAGTCTACTGAAACTTGGCTAGATAAACTTCTTTAGAAACAGAATAAAAGAATTAGGTGGATTTACAGAAGAAATTGTTTGCAAAGAAGTTGCAAAAGAAGAAGATATTCTAAAGCTTGAAGAAGAATTAGGTTACAGTCTACCAACAGAATTTAGACAGGTATTGAAAGAAATTTCATCACATCTAGAGTTTTTGGGATATTTATATTGAAGGCAAAGAAATACTACCATTACCGAGTGAGTTGGTGGAAATTTCTGCGGGTAATTTGCATTTTGGAATAGATTTAATTCTCATTTTTTAAAGAAAGTAGAAAAAGGTTTGGTAGATATTTGCTATCCTAATTATGATAATCCGTATGACAAGATTTTTCACAATAAGCTGGTATTTCAGGAGCTTGACAATGGTGATTTATTAGCTATAGATTTGAGAAAAGAGTCTTATGGGAAAGTAGTCTACTTAAGTCACGACGGAAGCGACTTACATGGTTATGTAATGGCAAATTCTTTTTGCAGAATTTCTTGAAGAATACACGAAATTAGGGCTGTATTGGAGGAGAGGATTGGCAGTGGGAAGTGTTTACAAACAATCATACAACACCTATTGATAGTACTTGTGAAAACGCAAAAAAAGTGGTTTGAACTCATGCGTTAGTTAAATATATAGTATAGAACCAAATTAGAATTTATAGGGTAGTTTAATTTAGAATTGCATAAGGAGTGAATGCTGTGAAATTGCCATTTGGAGCAACCAAAGAAGATTTTGAAAGATGTAAAAATCTTATCAAAACTAGTAAATGATAAAATAGACTTCAATGAATTAACGTTGACTATAATGAATATTTCGTATTCTACTGGTGGCAATTATTCAGATGAAATCATTTTTAAAATATGCAATGTCATATTTAAAAAACTTGAATTGTCAAGTCAAGTGCAACGAGGTTGAATAATAAACCTCATAAGGAGTTGGGTAGATGAGAGTATTGAGAATAGGTTGGGCAGACAAAAATATTGAATGGTAGGTGATTCAAATGGCATACGGAAAATCGATAGAGTTGTTTCTTGTAAATGGAACGGCTGATAGTTTGATTATTGCAGAGTTATCAAACTGGAATGGAAAGGCAATAAAAATACCTCGTATTGAGATCTCTTCTGTAATCGTGATGATATTACCCAGGCGGGTGTATAATTCTTGTTTTGTAAAGAAGATGACGGCTCTGACTCCGTATATATTGGAGAAGCAGAAAATGTTAAGGATAGACTTGTTCAGCATTTGAGAGATTATCAGTCTGAAAAGGAAAAGTATTACTGGAGTACTGCTGTTGTCTTTACTGGCAGAGATCTCACAAAGCTTTTGATTAGATATCTTGAAAATCGTTTTGTAGAGATTGCTAGAGCCAGTAAAAGATATCTTGTGCTTACAAAGAACACCTATCGAAATACAGTTATGAAAGAATCGCAGATAGCTGTAATGGAGGAATTTGTAGATAATGTAAAGATACTTATTAATGCACTTGGCTACAAGGTATTGGAGCCTTTTGCTCAGGGGGATTCATCAACTGCTACGGTAGATGATGAACTGCTTTATATCACATCTGGATTAGTGAATGCGACTGGCAAAGTGACTGCGGAGGGGTTTGTGGTATTTGCCGGAGCAACACTAAATGAGAAAATGTCTGTGAGGTCATTAAGTGCTGGTATGCAGAAACAAAGGCAGAAGTTGTTTGACTCATCAAAAGTAAATAACTTGGTGACAACGGAGGATATTCTTTTTCAAGTTCATCGGCAGCAGCTGATTTTATTCTAGGATATAGTGTGAGTGGGCCTAGAACCTGGAAAAACTAAAGGTGGAAGAACCTTGAAAGAACTTGAAGATAAACAAGTCGATTAACAATTATGTGAGGGATTTGGATAGAATCCAACCCTCATTTTTTGTGTCTATATGTTTTTCTATAGGCAACTTGACAAATATTGAATTACAATTTATTATTAAATATATATTCAGTATTGGGATAGAAAGAGGTGTAGCTATGGCACAAGTATTAAAAAGAAGAAGTTAGAAATAGAATACTCGAAGCAAAGAGAAAAAGTATTTTACAAAAAGGATTATAGAGGTGCCAAATTAACAGAGATTGCAAAAGAAGCAGATATCCCTGTGGCACTAATTTATACCTATTTCAAGAATAAAGAAGTTTTGTTTGATGCAGTAGTAAGTTCTGTTTATATAAATTTCGAGTCAGCTTTTGATGAGGAGGAGTCTTTGGAAAAAGGTTCTGCTTCTGAAAGATTTGATGAAGTTGGAGAAAACTATATTCATGAACTACTAAAAAGAGCGTAAGAAGTTAATTATTTTAATGGATAAAAAGCTCAGGTACGAAGCATACAGAAGCCAAACACAAACTTATATCACAAATGCAGGTTCATATTGAAGTAAGTTTAAAAAGGCAATCAAAAGAGGAATATGATCCAATGCTTGCTCATATTTTAGCCAGTAACTTTACAGAGGGTCTTCTTGAAATAGCAAGGCACTATCAAAGTGAAAAGTGGGCAAAAGACATGTTAAAACTTATTGCAAGGTGCTACTACAAGGGAGTGGAATCCCTATAATTAGCACTAAAAATAGACTTTTACGTAATCAGCAAAGTCTTACTTTTAAACCTTAATATTGAATTAAAATTCAATATTATTCAATTTTGAAAGGAGCGTTGTTCATGCCGGAAAAAGAATTAAGAAAAAGTGATTGGAAGAAATGGCTTATCCAATTTACTTCTTGCTTTAAAAATAGTATGTGATTTGATACCACAAATCTTACTTTGTGTATTTGATTAGTTCTTTAATTACAAAACAATATTAGCGAAGATAATTTGAAATATATTTTCTTAGGAATCTTTATATCATTTGCATTAAAAGGCGTGTTTTACTATTTTGCAACAAGGGTTGCCCATGAAAAAGCCTATGAAAAATTGACAGAACTTAGGTTAGATATTATCGGACATCTAAAAAAACTAAGTTTAGGATTTTTCAAAGAACATAATACCGGGGAGCTTACCAACATTGTTCAGCATGATGTAGAGCAAGTGGAAGTATACCTTGCCCATGGGCTTCCAGAAATAATGTCAGTTACACTTCTGCCTACTATCATTTTTGTAGCCATGATTTTTGTGTATTGGCGTCTTGCACTTGGTATGATTGCCGGAGTTCCACTCATGTATTTGGTAAAAGTTCTTTCACAGAAAACAATGGATAAAAACTTTGCTATTTACTTTAACCATGAAAACAAGATGAGAGAAGAGCTAATGGAATATGTAAAAAATATTTCTGTTATTAAGGCTTTTGCTAAAGAAGAGGAGATTAGTGAAAGAACATTAAAAACGGCAAGAGAATATATTTACTGGGTTAAAAAGAGCATGGGAGCAATTACAATTCCAATGGGACTCATTGACATATTTATGGAAATTGGAGTAGTTATTGTCATGATTTTGGGAAGTATATTTCTTTATTATGGAGAAATAACAACGCCTAATTTTATCCTTGCAATTATTTTATCATCTGCGTTTACTGCATCTATAAGTAAGACAGCTACATTGCAACATTTTTCTATTGTGTTTAGGGAGGCATTAAAGGCGATTGGAAAAGTTTTAACAGTTCCACTTCCAAATAAAAAGACAGAACAAGGTTTAGAATTTGGAAACATAGAATTTAAAGATGTGAATTTTGCATACGGAAAAGATAGTTTTCGAGTTAAAGGATATAAATCTTATTTTTAAGAAAAACAGCTTAAATGCCTTTGTAGGAGCAAGTGGTTGTGGGAAAAGTACGGTATCCAATTTGCTTTATGGGTTTTGGGATGCAGACGAAGGACAAATACTGATAAATGGGAAAGACATAAAGGATTACAGTCAGGAAAATATTTCAAATCTTATTGGAAGTGTGCAGCAGGAGGTCATCCTTTTTGATTTAAGATTTTTTGAAAAATATATCAATCGGAAAACTGAATGCAACAAAAGAAGAAGTTATAGAGGCAGCTAAAAAAGCAAGATGCCATGATTTTATTTCTGCTTTGACAAATGGATATGAAACACGAGTAGGTGAAATGGGAGTTAAGTTATCTGGTGGAGAAAAACAAAGAATCTCCATAGCAAGAATGATACTTAAAAATGCACCAATTTTGATATTAGATGAAGCAATGGCAGCTGTTGACAGTGAGAATGAAAGACTAATCGGTGAAGCAATCGACGATTTAAGTAAGGATAAAACAGTTATTACAATCGCTCATCACTTAAATACAATTAGAAATTCAGATCAAATTATTGTTATGGACAAAGGACTTGTTCTTGATACAGGAAGCCATGAAGAGCTGATGAAAAGATGTGATTTTTATCGTGATATGGTTGAAGCACAGAACAATGTAGATAGATGGAATTTGAAAGATGAAAGTCTTTCACGAGCAAGCAGCAAAGCGGATTGCGAGTGTACGGAGGTGGTAACAGAAAATGTTTAGAGAAATGTTAAAACTACTTACAAAAACCGGCAAGAGAGATTTGATTATATCAAGTGTATTCTTTGCCCTTTATGGACTAAGCTCCATAGCCATGATTGTTATCGTATTTTCTATACTGTTCCAAATCTTTGATGGAACGAGCTTAGCAAGCTTATATAAATATTTTATTGCGATTGGATTACTTGTAGTCTTCAAAGGTATTTGTAATATGGTCGCAGATATGAAAAAGCATAGTGCAGGTTTTGATATTGTTCAGCAAATCAGAGAACGCATGATTATCAAATTAAAGAAATTTAGTTTAGGTTTTTATACAAATGAAAGATTGGGAGAAATCAATACAATTTTACACAAAGATGTTGATAATATGTCCCTTGTTGTAGGACACATGTGTCGTCAAGAATGTTTGGTGATTTTTGGTAGGTGCAGTCGTATTTGTTGGTCTTGCAAGTATTGATTTTAAACTTGCCATTATGATGGCTGTATCTGTTCCGATTGCACTTATCTTTCTATATCTAACAATCAAGCAATCTGAAAGAATTGAAAATCAAAACAACTCAGCACTTCTTGATATGGTTAGCTTATTTGTTGAATATGTTAGAGGAATACCTGTACTAAAGAGTTTTTCAAACAATAAGAGCTTGGATAATGAGCTTATGAATAAGACAAAAAAGTTTGGAGAAACAAGTAAAGCAGCTTCAAGATTCAAGGCAAAACAGTTATCTATATTTGGGTTTTTACTGGATATTGGATATTTGGTTCTTTTTAATTGCAGGAACAATATTTGTTGTAAAGAGAAATCTTGATGTACTTAATTTTATTATCTTTGCAGTAATTTCAAAAAGAGTTTTATAAGCCATTCGCTTCTATGGAACAACACTATATGTACTATGTTTCGGCGGTAGATAGTTACGAAAGACTTTCAAGAATTTTATATGCAGATGTAATCCCGGATAAAGTGAATGGAATTGTTCCGAAAGATAATGATATAGCTTTTGAAAACATAGATTTTTCTTATGAAAAAGATGAATTTAAAATGGAAAAATTAAGCTTTTCTATTGCTGAAAAACGGGTGACAGCTTTAGTTGGAGAATCAGGCAGTGGAAAGACTACTATAACCAACTTGCTTTTAAGATTTTATGATGTGCATAAAGGAAAAATTACACTTGGAGGAACTGATATAAGGGATATTCCTTATGATGAGCTTTTAGATCGTATTAGTATTGTCATGCAGAATGTTCAACTGTTTGATAACACGATTGAAGAAAACATCAAGGTAGGTAAAAAAGGAGCAACGAAAGAAGAAATCACCCTCGCTGCAAAGAAAGCAAGGATACATGATTTCATTATAAGTTTACCAAAAGGTTATGAAACTGATATTGGAGAAAATGGTGGGATTTTATCAGGTGGACAAAGACAAAGAATATCTATTGCAAGAGCTTTTCTAAAGGATGCACCTATTTTAATTCTTGATGAAATGACAAGTAATGTTGATCCTGTAAATGAATCTTTGATACAAGATGCCATTACAGAACTTGCAAAGAATAGAACTGTACTTGTGGTGGCTCATCATTTAAAAACCATTCAAAAAGCTGACCAAATTCTCGTATTTCAAAAAGGAAATTTACTTGAAAAAGGAAAGCATGGGGAACTTCTTGAGAAAGATGGTTACTACACAAAATTATGGAAAGCTCAGTACGAGGTATAATCATGATTTTGTTAAAAGATGTTTCTTATGAATGGGAAGATGGACGAACTGCTTTAAAAAATATCAATCTTGAAATTAAAAAAGGTGAATTTGTTTTAATTTCAGGGAAAAGTGGAAGTGGTAAAAGCACTCTTGGAAGTGTAATGAATGGTCTTATTCCGCATTATTATAAAGGCAAAATGCAAGGAAAAGCCTTTGTGTCAGGAAAAGAAATAAGCAAATTATTACTTCATGAAATAGGGCATATTGTAGGAACTGTATTTCAAGATCCAAGAAGTCAGTTTTTCACGACAACTACAGATGATGAGATAGCTTTTGGTCTTCAAACTATCTGCAAATCAAGAGATGAAATCAAACAGAGAGTAGAAGAAGTATATGTAGAGCTGGATATTGAGGAACTGAAAGGAAAATCTGTTTTTGAATTATCAAGCGGACAGAAACAAAAGATAGCTATTGCAAGCATCTATGCGATGAATCCGAAAGTTTTAATTTTAGATGAACCTTCAGCAAATTTGGATATGAAAGCAACATTTGACCTGTTTTTAATTATGGAGAAATTAAAGAAAAAAGGAACAACAGTTGTTCTAATTGAACATCGTTTGTACTATGTAAAGTCTTTATTTGACCGTTTTCTTTTGATGAAAGATGGAGAAATTACGAAAGACTTGAGTCGAGAAGAAGTTATCCATCTTGAAGGGGAGTTTTGGGATGCAAATGGACTAAGAACTCTTGAATTAGAAGAATATAGGGTAAGTGAGAAGAAAGATTCTTATCACTTAAATGATGAAAGTATTAGTGGAAAAGGCTTAAAATTTTGTTACCCAAGTGCAACTAAGGTTGGAAATAAGCAAAAACAGTACATCTTAAATCATCTTGATTTCAATATGGAGTGCGGAAAAGCCATTGGTCTTATCGGCTTAAATGGTACCGGGAAAACTACCTTTGCAAGAGTGATTTCAGGACTTGAGAAGGTAAAAGAGGGAACAATATGGGCGAGGGAAGATAAGTCGCTTAATCATAAAGATTTAATGGATATGTCATATTTTGTCTTTCAAGATTCAGACTATCAGTTGTTTTCGGAAAGTGTACTTGATGAAATGCTACTTGGTATTTCAAGTAAGGATAAAAAAGAAAATACTCAAAAGGCAAAGTCTATTTTGAGTGTACTCGGCTTAGATAAATATATAGATAAGCATCCGTTTGCTTTATCAAGAGGAGAAAAACAAAGACTGACAATAGCTTGTGGAATGATGAAGCAGGCAAAGATTTTCATCTATGATGAGCCAACATCAGGTTGTGATAAAGACTCAATGCTTTCTGTCACAAAACTGATTGAAGAACAATTGAAAATTGGGACAACGGTTTTGGTAATAAGTCATGATTTTGAGTTTTTAGCAAACACAGTGAGCAAGCTATGGGTAATGGGAGATGGAAAAATAGAAACTGTTTTAGATATGAGTGAAAGTAATAAATTTCTCATATTAGACAAGATGAGAGGAGGTAGAGAGCTTGTCAGATAGAAAAACTATAGATCCGAGAATAAAACTTACTCTACTTCAATTGCCTCCTTTACGAGCTTTTTATAAAGCGATACGATTCTACTTTTTCGGACTGGTTGCCTTTGCTTTTTTTCTGTATGTATACAGCAGTATGTGGAAAAGGGCGTTACGTTTTATCTTGTTTTTTGTGCTTTTATACTGCATAGAGTTAGGGCTTGGAAAATTTTGTGAAGCAAGTATTGTATTTGCAATATATATGTTTATTTACTTTTCATCAAGAATGACCTTAATCGCTATGTTTGGTGGATATATAACAAAGACTACAAGTGTAAGTGAAATGCTGGAAGCGTTAAATAGAATGAAAGTACCAAGATGCATTGGTATACCTTTTAGTGTTTTGCTTAGGTTTGTACCAACTATAAAAATAGAACTCAAGGCATTAAAAGAAAATATGAAGATTCGAGGAATCGTAACAAGCAGATTTTTCCCGTTGATACATCCAATTAAATATATTGAATATACGCTTGTTCCACTTTTAATGAGAATGATTAAGATTTCAGATGAACTGTCAGCTTCAGCACTCATTAGAGGACTTGATAGTGATGAGAAGAGGGTAACATTAACAGAATTGCGGTTTAGGAAAACAGACTTAATGATTGGACTATTAGGAGCTTTGATGATTGCTCTTGTGATAGTAATACAGAAAATTTATTAGGAGGATTTTTATGAAAAACAAATTGAATGGTCGTGATTTTATTACAATCGGAATCTTTAATGCAATTGGAATTGTCATATATATGGCAGTAGCATTTGCTATGGCAACAACAGTTATTGGAGGATTTATTGCTTCAGGAGTTAGCTTTATGGTGGCTGCTACTGTTTATATTCTTATGGCTGTAAAAGTTAAAAAGAAAGGTGTATTTACAATATCAGGAACACTTCTTGGTTTAATTGCTTTGTCGGGAGGACATTTACCTCATACAGTCTTTGCTGTAATCGGTGGAATTATATGTGATTTGATTATAGGAAATTATGAGAGTAAGGGACGAATGATTATTGGGTATGGGACATTTGCATTAGCAGATTTTTTAGGAACAGTAATTCCTGTAATTTTATTCGGGACAGCTTCTTTTGTGGAAAGAGCCTCAAAATGGAAAATGAGCGAAGCACAAATAAATGAAGCATTATCTTATTTCAAAGTTTCCTGGGCAGTAGGATTTGGCTTGATAACTTTTGTTCTTGCTTGCATAGGAGCATTTGTTGCAACAAGGATACTTAAAAAACATTTTGAAAAAGCAGGAGTGATTTAATCAATCTTTGTTTGTGAGGGAAAAATGGATTAAATAATTGAGGTAATTGGCTATCAATATATTATCATAATTGCAATAGAGAGATGCGATGTTTATGTAATACCTATTACTGCTTTAAGACCGTAATGATTTTAGGAAAGATAATAGGCATCTAGGAGATCTGTTAGCACATACACAGGTACAGCTGAAGGTCGAATATGATACAGGTGAATAATCGCCTAAGCACTTAACAATCGCCTAAAAATATGCTATAATTAGGCGAAACGAAAAGGAGATAGGCGAATGAGGCTTTTTAATTATGAAAATCTAGCAAGAAGTAAGTGGGATAGTGAAATTATAAATCTTCTTTCACAAATTCATGAGCACAAAGGAAAACAAGAACTTTTTTTGATGCGCAAACCTGCTGTTTTAGATAAATTAGTAGAGATTGCTAAAGTTCAAAGCGTAGAGGATTCTAATAGAATAGAGGGAATTGTTACTACATCAGTCAGAATAAAAGAGTTAATGAATCAAAAAACAACTCCTAGAAATAGGGATGAAGAAGAAATTCTTGGATATAGAGATGTACTAAATATGATTCATGAAAGTTATGAATATATTCCAATAAGCAGTAACTATATTTTACAACTTCATAGAGACCTATTTAAGTATAGTGAAAAAGGAATTGGTGGTAGATATAAAAATACGCAGAATTCTATTGTGGAAAAAGATAAAGAGGGTAATGCTATTGAAAGGTTTAAGCCATTATCCCCATATGAAACACCAAGTGCAATTGAGCAAATTTGTAATGAATTGAATATAGCTTTTGACAAAAAAGATGTGGATTCGTTGCTTTTAATTCCAATTTTTATTCATGATTTTCTTTGTATTCATCCTTTCAATGATGGGAATGGAAGGATGAGTCGTTTGTTAACAACTCTCTTGCTGTACAGACAAGGATATGTAATTGGGAAATATATCAGTTTAGAAAGTATTATAGAAAAAAATAAAGACAGTTACTATATGGCTTTAGAAAGAAGTGGGATAGGCTGGCATGAAAACAAAGAAGATCCTGTGCCATTTATAAAATATATTCTTAGAACAATATTAGCTGCTTATATTGATTTTGAAGAAAGGGTTGATTATCTAGACGAAAAAGTGCCTACAATCGATCTTGTAGAAATGCCATTGATAACAAGATGAGTAAATTTACTAAAAAGTGATATGATGGAATTAGTTCCAAGTGTAGGAAAGGCGACAATCGAAAATATGCTTAGGAAGTTGACTGAGGAAGGGTATATTGAAAGACATGGCAAAGGAAGAGCAACCTTTTATGTAAAAAAGCTAAATAATTAGATTTTGAAGGTGAAATAATGAGTTTTATATGATAAATTATTTAATCAAATAAAGCAACTTTCTACTAATATTACAGAGGAAAAATTATTGTGCATGTCACGAGCAGGGATATGATATTTTAATTAAAATAAAGAATTTAGGGCATTGAGCAGGGGCAGGCATATAATCTACTTTTAAAGTACCACAACAGTTTTAGAGGATGGCTTGTCTAAAGATGGATTGCAGATCTCTTAGATTGTATATGCGGATGGTGTGGCACGCACAAATACATTTGGGGTAATAGAGAGGAACAGCAACTTTGATTTGATATTATGAGGAACAATATGGATTTTATACACGATAGAACAAGCAATATACTTTTCAGCCTTCATGATAGTAGGGTGAAAAAAATCAAATATCACAACAAAACTTTGACATTAAAAGTTAATAAAATATATGAATTTGTGGAAGGCGAAGAAAGATCGTACCCAGGTGAAATATGTTTTAAAAAATGTGACATCGACATGTGCGATGTTTTGATATTTAATAAAACTTTGGGTGAAGGTCGTTTTTATGGAAAGGCTATTGAATTACAGCAATTTATGGATGAGTACGAAGGCTCGGAGTTTGAAATAATCACAGAAGGCTATTTTGGTAACACAACCACATATACAGGATGGCTTTGGGAAGACGGGAAACCACCAGTGTCGGCAATTATGTATATTTGGAATAGCGGAGATATGGTGTATCGTGTCGAGAAATAAATTATACGTCTATATCATATGAGTCATGTAGATGGCAATAAACTATTTAGACCTTGCTCGGTTTAAAAACAATAAGCGAGGCAAAAGCAAAAATATTATACATCCGGCTATAATAAAGAGAAAAACAAAAATTCTTGAAAATTAAGGTAAACAGGAATATGATGTTAGTATAAACTAACCTAGAAAAATGCCTGGGTTACAAAAAGAAAATGAACAATCAAAAGGCACTGATTTGATGTATAAAAACGAACAGGCAAAAGAAAGGATAGGTGAAATAATGTCCGGATTATCATTAAAATATCGTTTATTAAAACTGATTCTTAAACTAATAGGATTTAAAAAAACATTTTTAATGCAAATGAACGGGATATGATTGCAAAAAGCTCGAAAGAGTATGGATAAAACAAAAATTCACTGTAGCTTTCCCATAGTGAAATAAATTATGAAATTAAAGATTTTTATGGAGAGAAAGTTGTTTACATAACTCACAAGGAACAGGCAAAAGGAAGTATGTTTGTTTTTAATAGGAGGTGGAATGCTTGAACATCCTCGTCCTGATTCTATTAAAAAGGCTTTGGAAATAGCTGTTGAAAGCGGTCGTGATATGGTAATTCCATATTATCCACTTTGCATAAAACCATACAATTGATGAAGTCTTTGACTGGATCTATGCTTTGTATAAGTCAATGCTAAATACTTATAGTGCTTCGAATATCCTTATTACAGGAAGTTCTTCAGGCGCGACACTTGCATTAGGTCTTGTGTCGCATATAAATGTAATGCATGAGAATATTGAAGTGCCAAAACGAATATATGCATCATCTCCCGGACAGTGTTTTTACAGATGAAGAGTTAATCAGGAAAGGGCGCATACTTGATAAAAAGGATATTTTTATTAAGTGTATCTTATATGGAAATCATTGATAAAATCATGACTCATGGGAAAACTGTTCAGGAATACATGCTTTATCTTGAAAAGGGAGATTATCACGGATTGGAGGAGGTTTATCTTTCTTATGGAAGTGATGAAGTCTTATATGCCGCATATGAACCTATCAAAACTAAATTAGAAGAGTGTGGTGTAAGGGTGATTTCGGAAATAGGAGAAAATTTATATCATTGTTATCCATTTTTTCCGATTGTAAAAGAATCAAAGACCGGTTGGCAAAAATATGCTTGAATATCACAAAAGGAAATGTTGAAAAACTTGTTTTTTTCTTGCAGGGGACAGAAGGACACCCTGATTATGAGTTCGGCAACTGGACGAAGCATTTAGCAATCCTGGACACATGTTATGAACTAAGCGGAACTCTTTGATGAGTTCTTGGATCAGGTGTATCGCGTAGATAAGTAAATTGTATACTTAAAACCTCTTGTATCATATAATACTCAGATATATAATATATTCCGTTGTAATATCAAAGCTAGAATAACTTACTATCAGGAGGAGTTAAATCGTGTACTTAGTAGATTTTTTTAAACGAACGATGCGAAAGTCAAATATTCCAGTATTCATTTATTTGGTGCTTAATATTTTTGTTATCGCCTTAATACTTAGCCTAGTTATAGACAATGGGAATATCCCATTTTGGAAGGCTTTGCTGATAGGTATTGTACTATATTTTGTTTCATTACTCATTGCATTATCACCAGTCGGAGAGTGGATTTTAAGATTACAGACAGGATGTAAGAAAATCCAAAACGATGAACAAAGGAACTTCATAGAACCAATTTTTAGAGAAGTTTACGACAAAGCGAGAGCTCAAGACCCATCGATTTCAGATAAGGTTAAGCTTTATATGAACCATGATGAAGCGCCAAACGCTTTTGCAACAGGAAGAAAGACTATCTGTGTTACCGAGGGCATGCTATATATGCCGGTTGAACAAATTAAGGCAACGCTAGGACATGAATTTGGACATTTGGCACATAAGGATACAGACTTGATTTTGGTTGTAGCTGTCGGAAACCTTATTGTGAGTGCTTTTATCCTAGGATTTAGACTTGCCTTAGAGTGTTTTCATATATCATTTGCATTTTTCAATTTTTTGGTGGAGCAGAAGGGGCGTTTGCATCTTTAATGAACACTATTTATCATTTAATGATGACTGCGGTTGTAATAGGATTCACATGGATTTGGACAAGGATTGGAGTGCTTCTTGTCATGAAATCTAGCCGTGCAAATGAATATGAGGCAGATGAGTTCTCATTTAGGCTTGGCTACGGGAATGAATTATGTGCTCTTTTGAATTCATTTAGTGGTACTAATGCAAATGGACTCTTTGCAAATCTAGTAAGCAGCCATCCCGATAAGAACGATAGGATTGCAAGACTTCAGGAGCTAGGAGCAACTTATAGAGGATAAACAAAACTCGCCAGGAATATAGATATATTCCTGGCTTTTTAGTCCTTAAGTTATAGTATTGAGTATTTATACAGCTAACCTTCTATAGTAAAAGCTTCTTCCGAGAGAGGTTTTTCCGAGAGTAACGGATACCAAGATTGCAATGACAGAACCAACAGCTGCCTGCAGCACATTTCCAGGAACATCTGCGATTGGAGCTGCCCAGTTTCCGGATATGAAACCTTGAGCTACATAGTATCCCGATACAGTCCAAAGAACGGCGAGTACATATGCGAAGAGTTCTGCAAAAGGAATTCCTGCAATCTTAGCTATATGCTTTCCATTTGATGCGCGCTTTGTGAGAAAATCAAAGAACAATTGGACTATCAAAACCATCACAATTTTGATTACAAGCGTCCAAGGAGCCCACACAGCGTAACCTCCATATATGTCAGCTAATCCTGCACCAACACCTCCGGCAAAACATGCATATTTCTTTGGTAAAATTATTGCGGCAAGTAGCACGAATCCGTCTCCAAGGTGAATATATCCCATAGCATTAGGAATCTTGAAAAAAGTAGTCGCAATCATAACCATGGCAGTCATCATCGCTGTGGTTACGAAAATTAAAGTATTATCGCTTTTTTCAGAGCGACTTGAGCCGCTTGTATGCTTATTTATTTCTATCATTATTATTCCCTCCGTACATCCATGCATATTCATTATACAAATCACGTTACTATGACCGATTAGCTATTGTGCATTCTTCCTACAAGTATTATGATAGCAATAAAGTGCAATTATTCAAATGGACAATTTATATACTTTTTTAGACTACAGATAGGGAAAATTAGGGCAATAATAAGCATTATTTTTGGCTTTGCTGACAAAAGCAATCGAAATTCATAGGTACAGTTTTTAACTATATTAGCCGAAAATTTTACAGGGCACAGTTACAACGATAGGATGCCGATGTGAACTGATTATATCATGGGTTATTTTTTGATTTGAGAAGCTTCGCAGTTTGCAATATAATGTAAGTGTATTGGGTAATTCCGAAGGATGACGAGAAATCGGAAGATAAAGGAATTTTTAGATAGCGATATATATTTAGAACTCATCAAAAGAACTGGGAAACGATAATTTTTAATAAAGAGCTACAAAGCGTCGAAATAGAACTTGATATTTTGAAGAATCATACTGACATTTTAGCGGATTATTACAAAAGACTGCGTATTCTGGGTGCATAAAAATATTCAAGGGAAATGAAAAAATTGTATAAGACGGTCTTTAATTAAATTAGTTTTTGTAATAAGGGGAGTTGCAGGAGAATGTATACAGGGAAAATAAGCATAGAAAACAAAATAATCGATAGTGAACATTATTTCAAAATAGTTTATTGTCCTGAGATAAAAAAGCATATGCTATGCGTTTATATTGCTTGGGTTGCCGGATATGACAGGTACTATAAAATCGACGAAGGTGATCTCTCGCTTTACGAAACAAACCGGGACGAGTTTTTATGCAAAGTATGAAAAAGAAATCAATGCTAAAATAACAGAGCGAGTGGTGGGTTCAGCCGCATTAAAGAGATTATGATCCTAACTATTTGCCGGATGAAGTACTCAAGACATTGGATGGGTATCCTCCATTTGATGGATATGTTTATAAAGATGGAATACTTTATGCGAGAGTAAAGATAGGAGATACGTTTTTTCATTATCCCGCCGATTAAGGGTGAAAAAGCTTTGATTGATTATATATAAAAATGAATTAACAAGTATTAGAGGGTTTGGAATTGAATTCGATCCTCTTTTTATTTCACTGAGCGTTTACTGTCAGAGAGATTTATTTATGTAGATGTCGAGAAACTAAATATTTAATTGGGGAACAAATATTGCTAAATAAGCTATAAGAAATTCCTACATGTTATTGAACTTTGGGGAACAAAGTGGTATAGTTACAATAGGAAATGTTCCCCAAGGAGTGAAATAATGGCTATAATATATAATGAAATACAAGAATTGCTTAGAAGCCGTGCTGATCTTCATGCCAGATTAAATTTGATGCCTTATGATGGCACACCTGAAATTAAAGAACGCGGGGATGGAAAGTATCTTTATATAAGAAAGCGTGTAGCAGGTAAGCTGACATCAACTTATGTAGGAGTATATTCCGAAGAACTTTATAATCTACTTCTTCGCAATGCTAGAGAAACCCGTGAAATAAGAAAGCAACTTAGACATATAGAAAAGCAACTGGATGCAGCTGGATATTCAGATGATGAACTGTCTGCTGATGTTATAAATAATATTGCGTTTGCAAGAGTGAATATGAAGAATAATATCTACGACCAGGCTGTGCTAGAGGGGGTAGCCACATCTTTTCCTCAAACAGAAGAAATTATAGATAATGGAAAAGTTAGTGGTATGACTGCAACTGATGTACAGAAAATCTTAAATTTAAAGCATGCATGGGAGTTTATTTTAGATAAAGATGTAATAGCGAGCAAATCCGACTATTATATGCTTAGCTATATTGCAAGACTTGTTAACGAAGGATTTTTTGCAGAAGGGGGTCGGATTCGAGGTATTCCTGTGACGATAGGCGGATCATCATATATCCCACCAATACCTAATGAGATAGATATTAAAGACGAAATAACAGAAATCATTGATGATGATGCAGATGCAATTGATATCGCAATTAAGTTATGTCTTTATTGCATGAAGACGCAAATTTTCCTTGATGGAAATAAGAGAGCATCTGTTATTTTTGCTAATCACTATTTAATATCTCACGGAGGAGGATTTTTAGTTATTCCAGAAAAAGAAGTTCCGGAATTTAAAAATTTGCTTGTAAAGTATTATGAGGGAGAGGATATATCCATTATTTCTGATTTTATGAAAAAGAATTGTTGGAAAACTATGTAGTTATAAAGATGGAATACTTTAGGCAAGAATAAAGACAGGAAATACATTTTTCAGTATCCCGCCAATTAAGGGTAAAAGCTTTAATTAATTACTGAGGATATTGAGCTGCTAAAGAAAAAAATTATGAGGGAATAGGCATTATGGCGATAGATGGAGTGAAAATTATAGATAGCGATACAGCTTGTGACATTTATAATTATGTTACAGAAAGTTATAAGGACGGACTAAGTGCAGATAAAATCATAGAGGAAATTTTAGCGGATGAAAAGGATTATTGCATAGATGATTTTTATTCCGAGATTTATTGGACGGCGCTTGCATATTCTCTATGGAAGATAGGGCATTTACCGGGTGGCATAAAAAAGAAAGCCTTGGAAATCATAGAAAAAGGAGCAAATGAATTCTGGATCGAAATAGATGGGAAGGCCTTAAAGCAAAGACAAAAGAACCTGGATAAATTAGCAGTACAATTAGAAACCGAAAATCCTAAGCCAATCAAGGTACCAAAGTCAAAGATTATAAGAAAGCCGTACTTTAAAACAGGAGATGTTCTTGCGATAAAATTTGATGATGAGTATGGCGTTTGCTTTGTATCTTCTGTAGATGAAGGTCCGAGAAAATTAGAATATAATTTGGCTTGCACTCGTTTACTGCAAAAAGAGAAACCAAGCATCGACGATTTCCTAAGCAGCAAAATTGCTTGTGGCAAGCAGAATACATCCTACTGCCTGAAGACGGATTGTTGGTTTAACCATAAAGATTTAGGGCAGCTCATAGATAGATTTGAGAAAATAGGGCGAGTGGAATTGGAAGATTATGTTTTAGGAACTCTCACTCCTGCTTCAACACTGGATGACATATATAATCAAATTACTCTTAACAAAAAGACTTGGAACCTCAAATTTAAAGATACGCGTGAACTCATAAAAGCTTTTGAGACTGACGAAAGGACCGTAGTTAATGACAGATAAACCTACATACATACTCTTTGATGATGTACTTAGAGATTATAGCTTAAGAAAATACTTTGATATATGCATCAAAGATATACAAGAAGGAAATGCTCACAAGTCGCGCACGAGAGCAAAAGCAGGCTACCCTTCATGGCCATGCTTTAGAGTAGAAGGCAAAGAAATTCTAGTATCAGCGGTTCTGGAATACTACCTATATGACCTTCATTGCAATGGTTTCGTAAGTGAAAGTGCAGAAGCCTTCACGGACAAGATGAGAGCAATATGTGGCTGGCAATGGGATGTTGAAAGAGTGCTTAGAAAGTGGATAGAGAGAGTCGTAATAAACCCATTTTTCTATGATGCAAGCGACAGTGAATATGAACATAAGTGGGTGCTAAAGCCAGAGGAACCAGGATATACTTTGTCTGAGGAGCAACTCAAATTTGCTTGTTTTATTGCAGTGTGTTTCACTAAATATGGAGCAAGCTTTGATAAGAGTTTTACTAAAGAAATCTTTGATTTAGTCACTGCACTTGGAAGTAAACTTCCGGCGCAGATAAAGAAAAACGGCAGTGGAGCTTTGCCTAAAGAAATCGCAGAGTGCAAGACAAAGGATTTTTCTTGCACTGCTAATGACGCCTTTGCCACAATTAAAATATCGGTAAAAAAATGAATCTGAGGAAAGCTATAGTAAAATCCTAGAATACCTTTGCAATTTGCTGGAGTTTGGATTTTCGCATAGCTATTCTATAGAATTCAAAGGGCAAAATAAGATATACCTTCCTATCAAAAAGCTACCTAAGAAAGGTGTAAACCAGCTCTTCGCTAACGCTATTTCTTACCCTAAGCTTCATGATAAAATTGAGCGATACGCAAGGCTAGCGATGAAAGAGTTTGAGTGGTACCTGAACCTTGATGGCGAATACTCTGCGATGCCGGGAAGCTTTGCGGTATTTGCATTAGGACTGCATGATGAAAAATATCACAAGCTTGCATGCGATTATTTATCCCTTTGTGACGGGGAACATCAAAGCATTCAGGGTGAATTTGTTCTTGCCTACATAGAAAAATTCGGATTCACGGAAAAGGGCCTTGAAATGTACAAGCTATGTAAGGCTAACATACAGGAGCTTCCAAAGAAACTGATAGCACTATATAATAAATTAGGAGCTCAGAAGTAAGGTGAAAAGTTTGCTAAATGACGACAATGTAATTGGATGTTTATATGTACCTATAACGTTGATTCTCTTGCTAGGAATTATGATTTATTTTCATAGGAAAAAAATCATTTAAATATGTATATATGTTTAACATATTCCTATATCTAATAGCAATAGTTACATATTTCATCATAATAGCTCAGCCGATCGGGCTGGGATATGAAAGCCCGATAATTACAGCTGTCAAGTTTATTTGGCTGATATCAATATTTGGTGCCTATGTATTATCAATATCGTCGATAGGTGTTTTTGTTGTTGAACAGGCGCAGAGGCATATGTGGGCTAAGGTAGTGCTAGGACTTGCTGGCCTAGCAGCAGTTATCGGTGTCATAGTTGCTGCAGGATACGCTGTATTGATTATCAAAGTGATAGGTACGTTCTAATATAGTTTAGAGGTTATTATAAACAAAGTCAGTATAGATTGATATAAATTTCAATGAAATGTTTTAGTAAATGTTCGAGGGAGCTTAGCTTATGAATACCATCACAAAAGAGATAATATTAGAGAGACTTAATCGTTTTAAGAACATAGTAGACGAATTAGGTGGAACTACAAGCAAAATAGTATGCAAGGAAGCTGCAACAGAAAAAGAAATACTAGAACTTGAAAAGGAATTAGGGGCATAAGCTACCAGAAGATTTCTGGTGGGTACTTCTTAATGTATCGTCGCATTTAGAATTTTTCTGGAATCTCTATCGTGAAGACGAAGAACTTTTAGAGTTGCCAAAAAGAGTTAGTGGAAATTTTTCGGGCAATTTGTACTTCGGAATTGATACTATCCTTAGCTGTGAAGAAAGCAGAAAGGGATGGATCGATATTTGTTATCCTGATTACAATAATCCATATGACAAAATCTTTCATAATAAATTAGCTTTCCAAAAAGTAAGTAATGGCGATTTATTTGCTATTGATTTGGAAGAAGGAAGCTATGGAAGAATCGTGTATTTAAGCCATGACGGAAGCGATATGCATGGTTATGTAATGGCAAACACATTCCAAGAGTTTTTGGATGAATACACCAAAATCGGGTGCGTCGGTGGTGAGGATTGGCAGTGGGAAGCTTTTACAAACAATCGTGCAACTCCAATAGATGGTAGCTGCGAAAATGCAAAGAAATGGCTTGAAATACTGTTTAAATGTAACTAAATCTTAGGGGGGAACAGGTAAGATCATGATTACAGGTGTTGATTACATCTTATATACTGATAAAAGTCAGGATGCTCTTATAGAAAAAATAAAAGAAACTATCCCGTTTTGGGAAAATCCATACTTCGTTATTGATAATGAAGATGAAACAACAGATGTTTATATTTCCCGAGATGAGGAGATGTTTCAGCTAATGGAGGAAAAAGGCTTTTTATGCAGATGAACTTTCTGGAGAAGGTCCGTTTTTACTAATAATTAATAAGCAATATTCATCAAAGCTAAATAGGATAACGCTAGTGCTAGCCGAAAGAAGTTGATGAATCCAAATTTTTCCAAGCAAGTATTAGGCTTTATCAAATCTATTTTTGTAGAAAATCATAACAAACCAATATAATATTATATATAGAACGAAATTAGGTAAGGAAATGAATGGAAAAGATTTTGTAAAACTGTGTTTTTGAAGAAAAAGAAAATAGTTTAAAACAATACTTTGATGACAGCTACAAAACAGATGTTGGAAAAAGAATAAATACACTGATAGAGAGCGGAGCAAACAAAGAAGAACTGTACGAACTCATTAACCTGATCTTGAAGGAAACTTATTATACTATACTCCTTGCTTTAGATGGGGAAGCATCATTAGGAGGAAGGCAGCTTATCTATGAACTACTTAATCAGGACGGGAATGTTATCAATCAATGTGGAGAGATTGAAGCAGAAGCATATAAGTACTTTGTGGAAGAATAGAGTCTATAATTACAAGTTTTGAGGTAAAAATGATTACTGAATGGGTAGAGAGAAAAAAGCGAAAACGTAATTGCAAAGTGCATTTTGGGAGTGACAGCATCAAAATGAAAGACTGCATAGTTGCCCCCGTTCATATGATTTCAGATGATATTCACGATAATCAGGAGCTTGATTTTTATGTTGAAACCAAATACGATGTCTATCTTCTTCGCATTATAAATAAGGAAGATAGCCGCGGGATCATCTGCCCGGCAAAACGAGATGGAATTATATATATCATAAGCAATTTGCCAGTTAGCAGGGGAAATATTAACAAACAGATTGAAAGAGCGTTAAACAGTGCAGAAAAATATGGATTTCCGAATTTGAAGAATTCTAAATTTGAGGTTGAATTTGATATCGAGTGAGATGTGTTAAGTAAAAGCAATGATGTGAAATATTGCTACTTACTGCTTTTTGTTTTAAGATTTAAGTGATTCATTGGATTATAATAAAAATAATATAGGGAGGAAAATATGGGTACATGGAGCGCAAGCATTTTTGGTAATGATACATCTCTTGATATCAAAGATGAATTTTTTGAAAGGTATAACCTGGGAGAAGAGCCTGAGGATATAAAGAAAGACCTGCTTTTAGATATAGATGATGAAGATAGATTTAACGTGATGTTTGCTCTTGCGCAATGTATGTGGGAAGTAGGGCAATTAGATGAGTCGTTTTTATCTGATATAGAGAAGGTCATAGAGAGCAAAGAGGATTTGGCTGTTCTTGAAGAACTTGGTGCTGATAAGTCATTCATCAAACAGAGAACCGCGCACTTAGAGAAATTCCTTATAAAAATTAGTGTTAAAAAAGAAAAACCGAAAAAGAGGGTTGCTCCACCAATTCCTGTGGAAAGTAAATACAGAAATGGTGCGGTAATGGTGTTTCAATACGAGGATGGAAGGTATGGAGCATTAATCGCTGTAGATAGCAAATTGTACGACAAGGAAACATTCTATTCCTATGTGCAAACAGATATTAAAATGTCAAGAAAGCCAAGCATTGACGATGTGCGAAAGGCGAGGATTATCGACCCAAGCTTTCATAGTAAGGAATACAATTCATTTCGTGATCCAGCCTACTATTATTCTTTTGTGTACTGCATTTCGGGCTATTTAAAGAGTACGGGAACAAAAAAATTCGAAAAGTACAACGATTCTTTTTGAAATTATCGGATATTTATCTGATTGGGGTGATTGCTGCAGCGGAACCTTTGATTGTTTCTGATTATTATAGACAAAAGACGAGTGACGAATTTAAAATAACTGCCCAAGAAGAGCTCACCAAAAGGTTTAACGAAAATCCTAATGTACGCACAAAGATGACAGTCGACAAAATTGATAAGGAATTTAGATGTAGAATATAAACCAAAACCAAAAAGACTGTGAGATAAATCAAATCTCACAGTCTTTTGTCTTATTCTAAATTTTAAAAGGAAGCCTAGCTAAATGCAATTAGTTAAATCTTTTGTATCTATATATAGCAAGTCCTAGTGTTGCAAATGATGTAAAGAAAAGAACTAGGCTTGCTGCTGAGGTTCCGTCATATGTATTAGGTGATAAGTGAGCCTTTGCAGCTGTTTTGGCTGGTGCTGACGGATTTGTTGGACCAGTAGGATTTGCAGGATTTACTATTGTATTTGGTGAAGTAACCTTAACCTTAGTCGTTACAGATATTGTTTTTCCATCTGCTAGTGTATAAGTGTAGGTAACATGGTATGTACCAGCAACAGCAGTATTTACGTCTGATGTGACAGTCAAATCAGTATAAGCAATTGGGCTATTATCTACTGGATTTACTGCAGAAATCAGATTCTGCTCAGCATCAAAATTGTCCCCAACATTTAGGCTTACCTCTTCAGGTGCTTCTAGAACTTTGATGATCTGTGCGTAGAAATTCATGTTGTAGTCTGAAACGCTTACAGCATTTCCGCTTTCGTCTGTTAGCCTCAAAACACCATTAGTATAGTAAGCATATATTGGTAAAAGTGTGTTATCAGCTCTTACTAAGGTAGTATATCCGTTGTTGTGAATTGCATTAAAGATATCAAGTGTAGAAATTGAGTAAGCCGAGTTGCTGGTCAATACTCCGTCGGCAGGAGAATTCTCATAAGTGCTTAGCACCTGCATTAGGAAGTTATTGAACTTAGTGTTGCTTGATGTTGCATTAGGCATTAGGTTCTGAACCTTATTTTCAGCAACTGTGTATGAGCCATCACTGTTTCTATAAGTAGCTAAAATCTTAGTGTCGAGAACCGAAGAAACTAATTCGTTTCGGGTGATTCCTTTAAGAATGATTGTAGCAGTTTTGTAAACTCCGCCGGATGTGTTTCCAAATTGGAAGGAATATGTATCCTTAGCACCCTGTTTTGGTGTAACTTTTAGAGGAACATTATATTTAACCACTTCATTTGGCTGAAGATTTCCTGAAACATTTATACGAACTAGGTCATTCCAGCTATAACCAGCTGGAAGTCCGCTAGCTAGAACACTTGCACGAGTAACAGTTGTTAAACCACTGGTAGTATTATTTAGCTGATACTCTATGTTTAAATCAGATCTTGTAGATGCATCAAATACATCATTACCCTGAACTCTTGCAGCATCAACTGACCATTCATCTGGATAGTTTGTTGCTGTAGGGACTCTTCCCTTGTTATCTAATCTAAGTGAAACATTTGCTGCACTAGTAGCAGAATTTGTGTTTGTAATATTAGCATGAAGCACGATATCTGTCGAATTAACATCTATTAGATCTCCTGCATTAGCTACAGTACTATATATGTAAGTGGAGGCAGGGATGGTTCCATAAGGCTGGTCTGTTGCCTTGCTAGAATTGCTTGTAACACCATTTAGGTTCGCACTTATATACCCGTCTATATTGATGCCGCCACTAGTCTGTGATGTTTGACCAGACTGATTTAGCTCGTTTTGATAGATTGGTTTTATTGTCTGCGATGTAGCTTGAACTGTTATACTTGAAGCAAACATAGCTAGTAAAAGACTGCATGTCGTTAGACAAGCCAAGAATTTTTTCTTCATAATCCCCTCCTGTAGATAATACTGCAACACAACATTGCAGAATAAGATACATTGAATATTTATAGTTTAATTATTATACTCAAATAAATAGCATTTTAAAACTAAAATTGGTAGGTCATGATATGTACCCTCTTTACTGGACACCCAGTAAGGAGGGTATTTTTATGCGTTACAGTCATGAGTATAAGTTAGAGTGTATCGAGCTATATAGACAAGGAATCTGGCCTGAAACGCCAGAAAGGATAAAAACGGCAAGATTTCGTAAAATGATTCGATACTGGGTTCGTATCGAAGAACAAAATGGACCAGACGCTTTAAAGCACTTAGGTAGTAACAAAGTGTGGACCCCTGAAGCGAAATATGAATTAGTTGCTAAAGTATTAGCAGGACAATCCAACAAGTCAGTTGCTATTTCTGCGGGTATCAGCGATGGAATGCTATATACATGGGTTCGCAAATACAAAGAATTGGGTTACAATGGTCTTGTGAATAAACAGAAAGGTCGCAAGAGCAATAACCCTGATATGAAAAAGAAAACGATTGAGCCCAAGCCTTTAACTGAATCAGAACGCGAAGAGTTAATCAGACTAAGAGCAGAAATTGCGGCAATGAAAGCTGAGATTGAAGTAGTAAAAAAAAGGATCGCCTTGAGACAAGAAAGATGGGCTGCGCAACTCAAGGCGAAAAAGCAGCAATCATCAAAGCGCTCAGAGAAGAAGGATACCAATTAAAATACCTACTAAAAGGTTTAAATATGCCTAAATCAACTTACTACTACGAAATCAGTAAAGTTGATACTGTAGGCTTTAGAAATGCTGAACTCACTGAAGAAATCAAGAAAATATTTAATCAGCATAAAGGTAGATATGGTGTGAGAAGAGTGTATAGAGAACTCTTAAGGCGTGGAAATGTTGTTAATCACAAAAGAGTACAACGCATCATGCATTCCTTGGATTGCAAGGCAAAAGGCCTAAAGAGAAATATCATTCATTCAAGGGCGAAGTAGGTAAAGTAGCACCAAACATAATAGATAGGGACTTTACTGCAAAAGCACCACTTCAGAAGTGGACAACTGATGTATCTCAGTTTAACTTTTCATGGGGAAAGTGTTATCTTTCTCCGATAATTGACATGTACACAAACGAAGTTATTTCATATGATTTATCGATGAGTCCAAACCTAAATCAAATCAAGAGAATGTTAGAGATGGCATTTAAAAAGTTCAAATCACTTACAGGATTAATATTTCATTCAGATCAAGGATGGCAATATCAACATAATTACTATCGTCAAGAACTAAAAAACAGAGGAATTATCCAATCAATGTCTAGGCGTGGCAATTGCATAGATAATTGCATTATGGAAACATTCTTTGGACGTCTAAAGAATGAAATGTACTACGGCTACGAGAAAGAATATGAATCATTTGAGAGCTTTTCAAAAGCACTAGATGAATACATAAGTTATTACAACAATGAAAAGAATACAACGAAAAACAAAATGGATGCCACCTGTAAAGTACAGGATAACATCCATGTGTTCCGCTTAGTTCATAACATGTGTCCAGGATTCTGGGTACATATCATCAATAGGTTATTTTTTTTTATGATCTATATAAATTAATATTATAATAGTTGTTACTTTTGATGTAAGCTTGTGGTAAACTATAGCTAGTCCGTAGGATTAGAGTTTATAATTTAAGGAGAAAATCAAATGAAAAAAATAGTTTTGTGTATGCTATCACTGCTAATGGTGTTTACAGTAGTAGGATGTAAGCAGGATGAGAAGACAGATGAAACCACAAATGTTAAGCCAAACAAAGAGGTAGAGAAAGAGGACGAAGGAAAAAAAAGCGAAGTGACCGCTGATAACTTCATGTCTTTCCCAGAGACAAAGGCAAAGAGCTTCAAGTATAAGATAACAAACAGTTCAAAAGGAGAAGGTTGCATTATCGAAAAATGCACTTCTAAAGACAATGTAATTAGAGTACCAGATAAGATTGAAGGAAAGCCGGTAATCGCGATTGATAAATTTGCACTATCAAAGCTAGATAACTGTGAAGCAGTTATACTACCAGATACTGTTCAGTGGATAGATGAGGGTGCAATCAGTGGCAATGAAAACCTAAAATACCTATACCTTGGCAAGGGACTAAAGGATGTAGGGATTAAGGCTTTGTCAGACAATCGAGTTCTAGAATCAGTTGAATTTCCAGATGGCGTAGAGAGATTAGGCTCAGAAGTTTTAACACAATGCTATGCGATAAAGAAGGTAGTTATTCCTGCAAGCGTTACTGATGTTACAACTTCATTCATGGATTCACTTCCAAAAACTTCAGGAGTTGAAATCTACGCACCTAAGGGTTCAGAAGCTGAAAAAGCAGCACTTAATGCTAATCTTAAGGTTGTAAACTAAAGAAATAACAAGAAGATGATGAAGGCGTGGGTTATATTAAGAAGCCCGCGCCTATTTATTTTAGAAATGGAAAGCGTCATAAGATATAAGATAAAGAGAAATATAAACTTGTAATCAGTCTCATTTTGCAGAAAATATATGTTATAATTATGTACCAAATAGTGTATAATGCACAAATGCAAATATGAGAGGGAAAATCATATGAATCCATTTTTACTTGTAGCATTAAAGCTTTTAACCGGCTTCTTTGCAATGGTTATAATCATAAATATATCAGGCAAAGGAAACCTAGCACCAACCTCTGCGAGCGATCAAGCCGTAAATTTTGTACTAGGTGGAATCATAGGTGGTGTACTTTACAATAACAATGTTAAGATACTTACATTTGTTGCGATACTCTGTATCTGGTGTGCTCTTGTACTAGCCCTAAAATGGGTGAAGAAGCATAATGTAACGGCAAAGCATATTATAGATGGTAAGGCACTAATTATCATAGATGACGGCGAAATAGATGTAGATAACTGCAGAAAGTTAGGACTATCAGCTCACGACGTAGCGTTTAAGCTTCGTACAAATGGCATCAATTCATCAAAGAATGTAAAGAGAGCCGTAATCGAACAAAACGGACAGCTAATTGTAATACAGGAAGGAGAAGAAAATCCTAAGTTCCCAGTTATAACAGATGGGCAGGTACATTCAGACATACTCGAAATGATTGGTAAGAATGAAGAGTGGCTTATCGAAGAGCTGAAAAAGCAGGGCGTAGATAAACAGAGTAAGGTATTCCTAGGAGAATATGTGGATAATACCTTGATATTAACAACATATAAATAGAGGTTTCGATGGGATATATACTTTCAATTAAATTAGCTATGCTGTTTTTTTCCGGCTTTGGCATTTGTGATTACGCTTCCGTACATGATTGCAAATTATCGCAAATATGGTTCGGTGAACAAGCTGAGGACATTAATTGTATACTCTTTTGCTTTATACTTACTGACAGTATACCTGCTAGTAATTTTACCACTGCCTAATCGAGAGAGCATACATTCAAGATATACGGACATGTTAAACCTTGTTCCATTTGCCTTTGTTATAGACTTTATCAAAAGTAGTCCGTTTGCATTATCAAATCCAGCAAGCTGGATTATGGCGCTTAAGCATCCATCATTTTATGTGCCAGCATTTAATGTTTTGATGCTAATTCCATTTGGAATTTATATGCGCTACTACTTCAAATGTAGCTTTAAGAAGACCATGTTTTTAACAGCTCTTCTTAGCCTATTCTTTGAATTAACACAGCTATCGGGACTATATTTCATATACTCAGGGCCATATAGACTAGGTGATATAGACGATATAATTCAGAATACGACGGGTGGATGCCTTGGATATCTAATCGGATGGTTTGCAGTAAAGATCCTTCCTTCAAGAGATAGAATCGATGAGAAATCCCTAGAGCTAGGGACACGCGTTTCAGGAATCAGAGTTTTACTATCGCTTATAATAGATATTTTGATTGTATTTATACCATATTCTCTATCAAAGACAGAGATTCCTTTGTGGCCATTTATTGGCGGATACTTTGCTTTGATTCCACTGCTAAATGGTAAGACCTTTGGTAGTGCTTTGCTTAGGTTTAAGATAGAATTTAATGGTATAAAGTGGGCTCGCACTATTTTTAGAGGAGTCCTACTAGCTGTATATTTTGCTTTGATTCCTCAGGGGCTACTATACCTTACGAATGAGTTTAATAAGCATGCAGATGATCTGCTATATTTGTGTCTACTTGTAATTACCTTACTTGTTCTACTACTATATGCATTGATTACAATTGCATGCGTGTTGCTTAGCAAGCGTTTAATATTTGATCGTCTAGTAGGTACTAAATACAGAAGCACAATAAAAATTGATAATTAGTATACTCAAGTACAGCCCGCCAAAAGAGGTGGCAGATAAGAAAATGGAGGTAGAAATGTTATTTGTATATTATCCAAGATGTTCAACATGCCAGAAAGCCAAGAAATGGCTAGATGAAAATAATCTCAAATACACAGAGCGTCACATCGTAGAAGATAACCCAACTTATGAAGATCTAAAGGATTGGTATTCTAGAAGTGGATTGCCACTAAAGAAGTTCTTCAACACTAGCGGACTTCTATATAAGGACATGAAGCTAAAGGATAAGCTTCCAGCAATGTCTGAAGATGAGCAGCTAAAGCTTCTAGCAAGCAATGGAATGCTAGTAAAGCGTCCAGTTGTAGTAGATGGTGATACTGTGCTACTAGGCTTTAAGGAAGCAGAGTGGGCAGAGAAGCTGAGGTAATAGAATATAGACCTTAATTGTTGAATTATCCCTTGAAATATGGCATATTTTAAGGGATATAACTTTTTGAAAAAGGCTGGTAGTAAGCAAAATGAAAAAACAAGTATCAGAATCTATACCTTGTGGCATTCTCCTTGCCCTTTCTGGTGGATGTATGGATGCATATTCTTACCTATTCAGGGGGCAGGTTTTTTCGAATGCGCAGACGGGCAACATGCTTTTGATGGGTGTAAATATAGCTGGGGGAAATTTTGCGGTAGCATCAAAGTACTTTTGGCCAGTTTTATTCTTTGCAATCGGAATAATTGTATCTGATGTAATCAATACGAGGAAGAAATATAAGATGGTTCACTGGCGTCAAATCTCGGTTTTGCTAGAAGCGATTATTCTTACTGCAGTTGTATTTTTGCCAGAGTCAGCTAATGACCTCGCAAACTCCCTGCTATCCTTTGCCTGCGGTATTCAGGTGCAAAGCTTTAGAGCAATACATGGAAACAGCATTACGACTACAATGTGTATTGGAAACTTTAGGAGCGGAACAGCAAATCTTGACCGTTTTATTGTGACCAAAGAAAAATCGTACCTTAGAAAATCACTACTCTATTATGGAATAATAGTATCTTTCATAGTTGGTGCGATAATCGAAAGCTTTTTGATTCCTATACTCGGCACATATGCAATACTCTTTTCGACAGTGCTTTTAATCATTACGCTAGTAATAATGTTCTACGAGGGAACAGAAGAACATTGCTAATTTGGGCTCATAATGAGATATAGAAACTTTTTTTAAGATGGTGCTAGCATAAAACACCATCTTTTTATTGAATTTCCTATAATTATTCGCTTCAATGAATATCTAAAAAGAGAGACTATTTTTACACCTATTTCTTCATTGTAAAAATAGTAAAAAAATATTGATAAATTGTGCGAACATATATAATTAGCGTGAATAACAAAAGTGACAATTTTTGTTTTTAGAATGAGTAAACTTTGTTTACAATACGGTTATTATGAAAGGAATACGAGGAGAGGTGTTATGATTAGCATTTTCAAAAGCCTTAGAAAGCCAGTAGGAGCAGTTATACTTATGCTATCAATTGTTCTGATTCCAGTTTTTTCAGGTTTATCAATTCAGGCGGATGCTGCAGAAATATACCAGGCTTATACAAAGTCAGGTGAGTATCCAGCAAGTGACCATCTAAAGAACCCAATCTATGTTAGACCACAGGGCTCAAACGATAAAGGTGATGTAGCGTACTGCTTCAATGACCACAGAGCATTTCCAGAGAGTTCAAGCTCCCCAAGAAAAACTCTTTACACTAAGGAGCTTGGAACGGCTGCTAACTTTACAGAACTTGCCGATACTGAGAGAGTTACGGGCGAAAATCTCTATAATGCTTTGATAAGAGTCATCTACGATGGTTACCCAAGCAATAACTCAGGTATCAAAGAAAGATACGGCTTAACGGATGGACAGTTTAGACAGATAACTCAGTATGCTGTTTGGTACTATACTGACACATTCAATATGCCTAATAGAGATACAAGTGGAAACAACTTTACACAGAATGAGAAGGACGCATTTAATGATCTAGTAAATAGCACAACAGCTATTCCGGTAGGAACACAGCTAGATATCTATAGATCTCAAGATAATGCATACCAGAATTTACTGAGTGGACATTTCAGGCTGCGCCAACTCCACAGCCAACAACTAGGAAGTTGAATTTAGCAAGGTTAAGGCAGGTGGAACTGAGCTAGCAGGTGCACAGATTCAAATTTTCAAGGGTACTCAGAAGGTGGATGAGTGGACAAGCACTACGACAAGCAAAAAAATCATGCTTGAGCCAGGTCAGTACAGATTCCATGAGGAAGCTGCACCAGCTGGATTCCTTGCAGTAACTGATTTCACATTCACAGTTAATGCTGATGGAACAGTAACACTAGGAACAATCGCTCAAGGCGAAACTGTAGTTGCAGCAAATGGAAAAATCACAGTAACCGATAATGCTAGACCAGCACCTACACCAACATCAAAGCAGATAGAATTCAGCAAGGTTAAGCTTGGTGGAACTGAGCTTGCAGGTGCACAGATTCAAATCTTCAATGGAACACAGAAGATTGAGGAGTGGGTAAGCGGAACAACAAGCCATATGGTTATGCTTGAGCCAGGACAGTACAGATTCCACGAGGAAGCTGCACCAGAAGGATTCCTAACAGTAACAGACTTTACATTCACAGTAAATGCAGATGGAACAGTAACACTAGGAACAATCGCTCAGGGCGAAACCGTAGTTGCAGCAAATGGTAAAATCACAGTAACTGACAATGCAAAGCCAGCGCCACAGACAGAACCAAAGAAACCAACACCAAAGAAGCCAAAGACTCCAAATACGGGAGATCAGAGCAATGCGTCAAATTATGCAAGCCTAATTCTAACATCAGGAATGCTAATGATGCTTATGGCGTATAGACGTAAGCAGTCAAAATAGGATATAAGGTAACCAAATATTGACAAAAAGCTGGGTATATTTGCCCAGCTTTTTTGATATAATAAATCAAGCGTATTTTTTAAAAACCAGGTGAGAAAAATGTTAAAAGAAATCAAAGCCTATTGGTATGAACTGAAAACTGAATATGAGAACAGATATGGGGAAGAATTTCTAAGAGATTATGATAAATCAAATGAATATCTAGAGAAAATGCGAAGCTATCTACTAGCAAAGCAGGAAGCATTCCCATCAAATGTTGACATCATATGCACTCTTGCATCCGTTAATCTTGAGCTGAGACACGGTGACGAAGCATATGTGGAGCTATTAGAGAATTTCTTGCGTGATTTTGACAATACTTTTAGATTCTAAAGATAAAGCGAGAATCTATACGAATATCGCTTTTGTTGAAGATTATTCTAGTAAGGCTCTTGAGTATTTGGATAAGGCTAAGGAGCTGAACTCTCCATTTGTTGAGACATATAAGGCGCTTGGACTTTACAATTTCTCAGAGTATGAATATTCTAGGAACCTTGAAAATCTTGAGCTTAGTCGTGAGTTTTTTGAGATAGCTAAGAACCTAGATGATAGCTACGAGAGCGTGCTTGATTATGCAGTTACCCTTTATGAGCTTAAGCAGTATGAGAAAGCCAAAGAGACATTCTTGGAGCTATATAAAACTTATCCAGATAGAATGTGGCTAAAGCTTTGCTTGGCATACTGCGAGGTATACCTTGGAAATAAGGAAGAAGCAATGCACTATCTGAAACAGATAAAGCTAGATAGTGATGATGACTATAATTTGAATACAGATGATATTGCAGATTTTCAAATCTTTGATGCCTACTATGTCCTTGAAGAGTACGATAAGTTTCTAGAGTACTGTGATGAAGATGTAGACGAAAATTACTACGTAATAGACTGTGATTACTTGTTCTATACATTATGGATAAAGGGCAAGCTTGAGCGCTTCAAAAAGCTCGAAGAAAATAATCGCGCTTATTTAGAGCAGGCACTCAAGGAATCCTTTGAAGATGAATATGACAGCGAGGAAGAAAAGAAGGAGACCATCGAAAGCTGGGAAGAGGACCTGAAAAAGTTCAATGAAATGATAAGGCTCATCAAGGCAGGTGCACCAAGACCGGAGGTGAGGCTAAAGCTATACCCTGAGTACTCTTGCTTTATGGTGGATTGCGTTAGGCACAAATTTTGATAGAAAATAGGAGCAAAATATGATATTAGAAACAGAAAGATTAATCCTTCGCCCTTTAGTTGAGGCTGATGCAGAGAGCATATTTGAATATGCAAAGGATCCCGATGTTGGTCCTGTGGCAGGCTGGCCGGCGCATCAAAGCGTGCAGGAGAGCAGAGATGTCATCAGAGAAGTTTTGAGTGGTCCTCAGTGCTATGGGATTTGCCTTAAGGATGATAATAAGGCGATAGGGGCAGTTGAGCTGATTTTAAAAGAGCATACTGCTTTGACGGATAGAGATGATGAGTGCGAGCTGGGATACTGGATTGGCAAGCCGTTTTGGGGTAATGGTTATATGCCTGAGGCAGCAAAGCGACTTACTCAGTATGGATTTGAGGAGCTTGGCATGAAAAAGATTTGGTGCTCTTATTTTGATGGCAACGAAAAATCAAAGAGAGTTCAAGAAAAATGTGGATTTGTATATAACAAAACTAGAGAAAAGCTTGAGGTTCCTCTGTTGAATGAGGTTAGAACAAGCCATACAAACCTGCTTACAAAGGAAGACTGGCAGGAACAACATATGTAGATTAGAGCTATAGTGCACAAAATATATAGAAACAAAAAGGCACAGCCACAGGATAAATTAATATCTAAGGCTGTGCTTTTCTATATGATTTTATAAGTGTTTGGTATTAGGCTATATATTATTTTACAGCTGCAAAGCCGTTTTCTAGATCTGCTAGAATGTCGTCGATGTGCTCTGTTCCTATTGAAAGTCTAACAGTTCCATCCTTGATTCCCTGAGCCTCAAGGGTTTCCTTTGAAAGCTGAGAATGTGTTGTTGTAGCAGGATGAATAACTAGAGATTTTAGGTCAGCTACATTTGCAAGTAGTGAGAAAATCTTTAGATTATCGATGAACTTAAATGCCGCGTCCTTGCCGCCTTTGATATCAAATGTGAATATCGAACCACCACCATTTGGGAAATATTTTTTGTATAGGGCATTTTGCGGATGGTTATCTAGCGATGGGTGGTTTACCTTTTCGACGAGAGGATGCTTTGATAGATACTCTACAACCTTCTTTGCGTTATCCTTGTGTCTGTCTAGTCTTAGGGATAGAGTTTCAACTCCTTGAAGAAGCAAGAATGCGTTTATAGGTGAGATTGTAGCACCTGTATCTCTCAAAAGAACCGCGCGTATATATGTGATGAAGGCAGCAGGGCCAGCAGCATCTGTAAATGAAATTCCGTGATAGCTTGGGTTAGGTTCAGAAACGGAAGCGAATTTACCGCTCTTCTTCCAGTCGAATTTTCCGCTATCAACGATTACTCCGCCAAGAGTTGTTCCGTGTCCACCGAGGAACTTTGTTGCAGAATGTACAACGATATCTGCACCGTGCTCTATTGGACGGATTACATAAGGAGTTCCAAAAGTGTTGTCTATTACAAGAGGTACGTCGTGCTTATGTGCAAGCTTTATGATTTCGATATCAGGAATGTCACTGTTTGGGTTTCAAAAGTTTCGATGAAAACCCTCTTGTGTTTTTCCTGGAATGCTTTTTCGACTTCTTCTAAATTATGTATGTCAACAAAAGTTGTTTCGATACCCCTGTAATGGAAGGGTGTTAGCAAGCAGGTTATATGTTCCGCCGTAGATGCTGCTCTGCGCTACGATATGTCCCTTAGGTGCTGCAAGCGCCTGTAGTACATATGTGATTGCAGCTGCACCAGATGAGAGTGCTAGTGCTGCAACACCGCCTTCTAGGGCTGCAATTCGCTGCTCAAAAACGTCCTGTGTTGGATTTGTAAGTCTGCTATAAATGTTGCCTGGATCGGAAAGTCCAAAGCGCGCTGCAGCGTGCTCTGCATTGTTAAATACGTAAGCAGCTGTCTGATAAATAGGAACTGCTCTTGCTCCCGCTTCCTTTTCTACTTGCTCCTGTCCTGCGTGTACCTGTAATGTTTCAAATCTATATTCACTCATGTTTGCACCTCTTTCTATCTTTTCAAAATTACCTTTATACCTAATTTGCTGGCGCCTGTCCGGATCACAGCGCCTTACCGTGATATGAGAATACACCTATTTTTATTTCGTGTCTAATACTATATGAATATGGTTAGCTATAATCTGAACCTATAGCTATGACAAAAATAGTTTTGAATAGCTTACGTGTGTGTATTATAAAGAAACGATATTGAATATAAATAGACTATAGCTTTTAGGCTATATCTAATAATAGAATTACACAGATTGACAGTGTTTTTATATTGGTATAATTTGTTCAATTTTTAAAGGTTTATTGAGAGGAGATTCCCTCATGAAAAATATCAGAAATTATAAAAGAAAAAGGCTTTGCGGCATCACTAGAGGTGTTTCCCCCAAAGAACGATTTAAGCATAGATACAGCAATTCCACTTTTGGATGAACTAAGCACACTAAAGCCAGACTTCATAAGTGTAACCTGCGGTGCAGGAGGAACTATACAGTCAGACAACACTGCAAAGCTTTTGCGCACATATAAAGGAAAACTATGACACAGAGCCAGTTGCTCACTTTACATGCATAACCTCAACAAAGCAGCAGGTTGCAGAGCGCCTAGCACTTCTTAAGGAAAAGGGAATCGAAAACGTTCTTGCTCTCCGTGGAGATAGACCTATAGAGGGACTATCTATTAGCCCGGAGTACACATACGCTAAAGAGCTGATCAAAGAGATTAAGGCAGAGGATTTCTGCGTAGCAGCTGCATGTTATCCGGAATCGCACATCGATTGCGGTAGCCTAGACGAAGAGATTGAGCACACAAAGCAAAAGGTTGAGGCAGGAGCGAGCTTTTTGATAAGCCAGCTGAGCTTCTCTTCAGATATCTTCCTTAACTATCTATCAAAGCTAAGAAGCGCAGGAGTAGATGCACCTTTCCTTGCAGGAATAATGCCTATCTTAAGCAAGGCACAGGTAGAGCGCATGATATATATGTGTGGTGTATCCCTTCCTGGAAACATAGTTCGTATACTTGCAAAGTATCAGGATAATAAAGAGGATCTAGAGAAGGCCGGAATAGAGTACGCATGTAATCAGATTGAAACTCTCAAGAAAGAGGGCGTTGACGGAATACACATTTATACAATGAATAAGCCGCATATTGCGAAGGCGCTCATGCAGGCAGCTAGATAATGATAAAAATAGATAAAATTAACATGCCCGAGGTACTTAGATACCTCGGCTATAAGGGACAGGATATAGGGGGAGATTTGCAAGGGATAATCAATGAAGCGGCAGATGAATGCCTTGCAAACATTAGACCCTCATATATGTACAGACTTTTCCCTGTAACGATAGATGAAGATACGATAAACTTCACTGGATCATCTTTGAGTCTTAAGAGTAAGAACCTAGCTGACAATATCAGAGGATGCACTATGTGTGCACTTCTATGTGCAACCATAGGTTCTGCTTTTGATAATAAGCTAAGATTGCTTCAGGTGACTGCGCCAACAAAGGCTTTGGTCTTTAACAGCTGCGGGTCAACACTTGCAGAGCAGGTGGTGGATGCGGTTGAAGCGGAGATATTAGAAACAACAGGAATGAAAAAGCATGGATATAGATTTAGCCCAGGATATGGTGATCTTGATATTTCGGCTCAGCAGACTCTGTTTAGGCTTCTAACGCCGGAAAAGTATACGGGGATAAACCTTTCTCCATCCAACATTCTAATTCCAATAAAGTCGGTTTCGGCAATTCTTGGTCTTTCAGATGAGGGAAAGATAGCAAAACCACAAAAGTGCGGGATATGTAGCTTGAGACAATCCTGCGAATTTAGGAAAAGAGGAACAATCTGTGGAAATTCTTAAGCATATTCAAAATGAACATTTAATATTTGATGGTGCGATGGGCACAATGCTGCAGAAAAGCGGCTTAGAGATAGGTGGAATTCTGATCTACTTTCTTTGACAAAACCCAAAGCTAATTCAAAGCATACATAGAGAGTACGTAGAGGCAGGATGCGACTGTATAACGACAAATACCTTTGGCGCAAATAGGCTGAAGATAAAGGATACGGATATAGCGACTTTAGTAACTGCTGCTGTAGAAAATGCAAAGGCAGCAAAATCCAAAGTATGTAGCGCTAGACATAGGCCCTATAGGTCAGCTCATGGCACCTTTAGGGACTCTTTCCTTTGAGGAAGCCTATGACATATTTAAGGAGCAGCTAGTTGCAGGAGAAAAGGCAGGCGCTGATCTTGTTATCTTTGAGACATTTTCTGATCTCATGGAACTTAAGGTCGGTATTTTAGCAGCAAAGGAAAATACAAATCTTCCAGTATTTGCAACTATGACATATCAGGATAACGGTAGAACCTTTGTCGGAGTTGACCCGGTTTCTTCAACTATAAGTCTTCAGGGACTTGGTGTAGATGCACTTGGTGTAAACTGCTCTCTCGGCCCAGACGAACTGATTTCGATTGTAGGAACAATACTTGAGTACGCTACAGTTCCTGTTATGGTACAAGCAAATGCCGGGCTTCCAGATATGCAGGGTAACTACGGATATAGCAGTGACTCCTATGCTGAGAAGATTGAGCAGATGGCAAAAATGGGTGTACGCATTCTTGGAGGATGCTGTGGAACAACTCCTGAATTCATCCAAAAATCAAAGGAGAAAATCAAAGAACTCAAGCCTGCTACAACTTCACCAAAGCGTGTTACCGCTGTATGCTCAGCAAGTAGCACGGTTATTCTCGACGAAGGAATACATCTGATAGGTGAGCGTATAAATCCAACAGGAAAGCCTAAGCTAAAAGAAGCGCTCAAGAAAGAGGACTACGACTATATCCTGAATGAGGCCATAACTCAGGCAGACCTTGGTGCAGATATCTTAGATGTCAATGTTGGTCTTCCGGAAATCGATGAGCCTAAGCTTTTGAAGAAGGCAGTTATGGAGCTTCAGTCTGGTATTTCTCAACCACTGCAGATAGATAGCACGGATGCAAAGGCTGTCGAAGAGGCTGTTAGAGTTTATAAGGGTAAGCCTTTGATTAATTCAGTCAACGGTGAAGAGGAGTCGATGAAAGCGATTTTTCCTATAGCAAAGAAATACGGAGCTTGCGTGCTAGGTCTTTGCCTTGACAAAAATGGAATTCCAGAAACTGCAGAGGGACGCTTTGAAATTGCACAGAGAATCTTGGATACAGCCTTGAGCTATGGAATACCAAAAGAGGATATTTTGATAGACTGCCTAGTTCTAACTGCAAGTGCTCAGCAGGAGCAGGTTGTGACTACGCTAGAAGCTATTAAGCTAGTTAAGAGCAGACTAGGTCTAAAGTGCGTGCTTGGTGTAAGTAATGTATCATTTGGACTGCCTAATCGCCCGCTTTTGAACTCGGTATTTCTTGCAGCAGCATTTGGAGTGGGACTTGATGCTCCTATTATCAACCCATGCTCAAAGGAAATTATGGACACTGTGAACGCTTTTAAGGTTCTAAACAATCAGGACAGGGTGGAAGCGATTTCATCGCAAATACGGCGGAAATACGCCAGAACCACAGAACGCTCCATCAAGCAATGGTAGCCTAGACCTAAAGGATGTAATCATCAAAGGGCTAAAGGAGCAAGCAGCTCCGCTGGTTGAAGAGATGCTTAAGACCAAGGATGCCATGGAGATTATAAATGGATATTTCATTCCGGCTCTAGATGAGGTCGGAAGAGGCTATGAAACCGGAAAAATTTTCCTTCCTCAGCTCATGCTCAGTGCAGAGACGGTACAGAACGGCTTTGCAGTAATAAGCAGAGCAAACACAGAGTCTGATGTCAAGAAGGAAAAGGTTGTAGTTGCAACTGTTGAAGGTGATATTCACGACATAGGAAAAAACATAGTAAAGATGCTGCTTTCAAACTATGGTTATGAGGTAATCGATCTTGGCAAGGATGTTCCCGTTGAAGATATCGTTGAAGCAGTCAAAAAATATAATCCTAGCATTGTCGGTCTAAGTGCACTCATGACAACAACAGTAAAGAACATGCAGCGTACTATAGATGCTCTGAAGGAGAATAATCTTAACTGCAAGACCATGGTTGGCGGAGCGGTGCTTAATGAGGATTATGCTCAGATGGTCGGAGCTGACTACTATGCAAAGGATGCAAATACATCTGTCAAAGTAGCAGAGAAGGTATTTGACGAGGAATAGTAAGTAAAATATAGACCTATCAGAGCTTGTATATATGACGAGCTCTGGTAGGTCTTTGTATTTGCAAAACCCATAGTTGATTTATATGTAATCGAATATAAAAGCGTACACTTTGTCAATTACTATATGTTAAAATGTAAAGATTAAAACTTAAAAATTTGGTTGTATAGTTAAAGGTATATTTGGTGAAGAAATGATTATTAGATTATCTAAAGTGGAGAACGATAATTCTCAGTACAATGTTTAAATGATATAGATAATGTTATATTGTCATACATATCATATATTGACTTTGGAGAGTTGCACGTAGAGAAAGTTTATAGTATTGAAGAGTCCTTTAAGCTTTTGCAAAAGATATTCCTTGACGAAACAAGAAAAAAAATGCAAAGTTTAGGCAAGAAAGTCTGCTACTTGAAGAAATGGTTTTAGGAGAACGTTTTAGAGAAACTTAAGGTTGTATATTACATAGATATTTTTTTGATAAAGAAAATCTCAAACAGTTTGCAGTTGTTGTACTAATATTTCCTGATGGTACAAATTATATTTCATTTTGTGGAACTGACAATACTATAACAGGCTAAAGAGGATGTTTTTAAGGAGCTTCACCTCAGAGATAGAGGGGTGCAAAGGAAGAAAATACTTGAATAAAGTATCTAAACAATTGGACGGGAAACTTATTTTAGGAGGTCACCCAAAAGGAGGAAACTTCGCAATGTATGCTGCCAGCTTCAGGAAGCCGTAAAGGATAGGATTATAAAAGTATATAATAATGATGGCCATTTATTAGTTATAAACTGGATGGGTATAAGAGAATTTTATCAAAGATATGTAATATAGTTCAATAGACATCGATGATAGGGCAATTTGGGCTATAAAATTACGGAGAACAGAAGGTTGTAAGAAGTATATTACAGGTATATTTCAACATGATGCTATGACCTGGGAAGTAACAAAGGATCATTTTGTAGAAGCAGAGCTAGATGCCCTAAGTAAATTTGTAAGAACATCACTTGGCTCTTGGCTAGAAAAGATGGATGATGAAACAAGAGAATCTATTATTATGACTGTATTTTCAATGATAGAAGAGACAGAGGCAGAGACTTTTAAGGAATTTGGTGGGTCGATATTTAAAAACACCAAAATTGTGGTAAAAGAATATAACAATGAAGCTTCCTAAATCGAAAAGAATAGAAATAATGAACGCATTTGGCAATTTGTTCAGGCTGGAGGGAAACTATTTTGATAATATGCCGAGATTTCGCAAAGAGTTAATATAAGAGTTTGCATTCAGAAAATATAACATCAGGAGAGGTTTATATGATGGCAAAAGCTGGAGATATCTATTGCGTATATAACAAGTCGCTAAAGAAATACACTGCTTGTCAAGTGACAAAGATAGATGAGAGTGGGAAGAAGCCTCAGGCTATTATTATATCACTTGATTGGGCATCCGATGAACTTCCTAAAGAGGAAGAACTAGCTTTGATGAAGCCACTATATATCGATTACATGTACTGGGATGGAACTTTCAATCTAAAAAGGTAGATGTAAACGTGCCGTCAAACTATGTTTACGTTGGTAACATTAAACCAGTTAATAACGAGGATACAGGTACATATGGTGGCTGGAGTATAGATGTTGAAGTGTACAATCAGTTTAAGTGGTTAAAAATACCCAAAGAGCAAAGGGACGTATTCAAGGCCGCAGATGCAAGTAATGAACACGTGGAATTTGAGGGTAATAGAAGAAGACTTAGCACCCACAGTGAAAACGATAAGTGGCATGATTTTGATGATGCACTGAGTCTAAGAGTCTTTTCCTTGCCTATCTTCACTTACGGTTACGAAATGGCATAAAAATTTATTTGAGTATTTGAATTCGAATCCATTTATTAGAGAACTGGTTATCGAGAATCACGGTAAATCAAGTCTTGACTTTTCGGAAACCACAATCGATAGGCTTTCTGTTGATATGACGGGACTTGATGAGTTAATCCTAAACGACGATTTAAGCATGTTATTTTTTTACTCGAGAAGTAAAGGATGGTCGCAAGATAAAGTCACCAAGCTCTGGAAGTGATTTGATTTTTACATTGTGATTGTTCTCTTCCTAAGATTCAGGGCCTAGAAGGATTAGAAAAAAACTCTATATAGGAAAAAAATAAAGGAACTCGATATCGCTGATATTTTGAGAGAATATCCAAAGCTAAGAGAGCTAAGGCTCTGGGGAAATCCTGGTAAACTTACTAACTTTTACCAAAAATATCGGAACTCAGTAATTTAGAAGTACTTACAACCATGGATTTATTCGGCTTTACAGCTGAAGAGGTCCCAAAGCCAGAAGAACTACAGAAGCTGTACATGCTATGGATGGATAGCCTTCCTGAAGATGCAGCAAAGGAAGTTAAGAAGTTATACAAAAACCGCAAAAGTGAAGGCCTAGACCTTTGGATCACAAAGCCAAGAAAGGCTGAATGGCTTGCACAAAATCTTGAGAATCCTTTCCGCTCTTGGGATGGTGCAGAACATATCACGCCTGCCAATGCAAAGAAGGCGGCTGATATATATAGAAAGACTAGAGCGGCAGTGGTAAAGCTAGTTGATGGACCAAGTCATAGCTTTGAAAAAGATGTCGAGAACTTGGTGAGAGATTACACTGAGGGCTTTAATAAGATGGATAGAAAAAAGCCATTTATTGAAACCATAGAAAGAGATGAGGTATTCACAGCACTTGATGGAATACTTTCGCTGATACCTGAGGAGCATTCTATTGATAAGGATAAAGCTTTATAGATTTATTTGATCAGCTAAAAGAATTTTAGGAGTATTTAGGGGGGTTATGAGAAAAGAATTATCTAAGAATCAATTACAAATCATAGCAATCATAGCTATGACCATAGATCATTTGACGTGGCTGTTCTTTCCAGGGACACAGAAACTATGGTATGTAATGGCCTTGCATGCAATAGGCAGGCTTACAGCTCCAATAATGTGGTATTTCATTGCCGAGGGCTGTTATTACACAAAAAACCATGTTAAGTATATCAAAAGGCTGTTTTTCTTTGCTTTGATATCGCACTTCGCATTCACTTTAGCCTTTGGTATTCCGGTGATTCCGTTCGCAGACGGGGTATTCAACCAAACTAGTGTGATGTTTCCGCTGAGCATTGCGGCTCTGCTAATCTATATAAATAAGAAAGATGATCTAAGCCCTATCATAAAAATTATTGCTATCATCCTTGCCTGTGTAGTTGCCTTTCCAGCAGACTGGTCTTCTATTGCGGTGATGGTACCGTTCTTCCTATACGAGAATAGGGGAGATTTCAAAAAACAGTCTATAGTAATGACTATCTTCGTGTGCGGATATGTTTTGATATATTTCATATTCCTTGATAAGGCATACGGATTACTACAGTTCTGCACGCTTTTGACGCTTCCATTGCTTTATAGATACAAGGGATCAGTAGGCAAGCTCAAGATGAATAAATGGTTTTTCTATATCTACTTTCCGGCACACATGGCTATTGTAGGTATTTTGAGACTTGTGATATGGGGAGATATTCCTTTAGTATTCTAAGGTGAATTTTGATAAAGTGGAGAGGGACTTATGATATACACAAGCGAGATTCTAAATCAAGCCTTGCAAGAACTTGGCAGTACTGATATTAAAGAACGCAAAAAAGCATCGAGTCTATTTATGAGGGCAGCCTGCAAGGAACTTGGAACTAAAGATACAGGGACTATAAAAGAGTGGTTTGTTTTGAATGGCGAAAAATACCTTTTGGTCATCAAAGCAGAAACAAATCCGGAAATTATCTGGACGAATATCTACACGCTTCAGAATTTCTGTGCAAGATACATAAAGCTGAGTCATCTTTATAAGTTTAAGTCGGAATTTATTACAGATGATGAAGTAGGCAGTTTTGAAGAGGAATGCAAGGTGTATGTCCGCTCTCTTTTGGGTAAAAATCAAAATTCCAAAGTGATGCAGGCTATAGCTTCGTTCTTTTGGGTATATAATGAGGAGTTTGTCTGGGATATCTTTATCGAGGTATTAAAGAAGAAAAAAGATAAGCTCACCTTATCGCATATTGGAATTGCTATCAGGCAATGCGTCACTCTATCAAAGGAAGACAAGGGCTCGGAGTATATCTCAGACGGGCAGCGCAAGGCTTTTGATTGAACTTCTAAAGTCAAAGAATATATTGCCAAGAGAGATTGCTTTGTTAGAGAGCCTGTAATTTAGTATAGAAAAATGTTATGATATAACAGATAGATTAAACTAGTTAATGTATTGGAGGAGAGATATGTCATATTTTTTACCGGTATTTATGCCCGCCATACTGTGTATGGTAGTAGCAGTCATATGTTTTATTATTAAAGCCGTGAGACTTGGAACCGAAAAAGATAAGTATAAAGGCGATTACATGCTTATCGGAATGGTTATTGGAATGAGCTTTGGTTCTTTAATTGGTATGATTATAAGTCCTAAATATGGATTATCATTGGGTCTATCCATAGGTACAACAATGGGCATGTGCATTGGTATGATAATTCATAGAAAATAAAGTTGTAGCTTAATGCCGCGCAGGACTAACGGGCTATTTTATTGGAGGAGAGAAATGTTACAATTTATACCGTTCTTTTTTCTCAGCCTTCCGCTTTTAATCTTTGGAATTATGTTCTTGTTCTTCAAAGTTTTTGGACTAGGCGTTAATAGGAAAAACTCTAAGGGCGATTATATGTTCATTGGAATGATTGTTGGGATGTCCCTAGGTGCTTTGATAGGAATGTTTATATATCCAAAGTATGGGATAACGCTTGGTCTATCAATTGGTTTGACGGTGGGAATGTATATAGGAATGCTTATTCCTAGGAGATAGATAAGGTTAAGGTGGCATACGCTTAAAGGCTTAAGATTTAGTGAAAAATGCCTCTGGGGAGATCAGATGATTATTAATAGATATATAATAGCATATTTCCTTTTCAGTGTTTTGGGATGGGTATGGGAGAGCATATACTGTACAGCTAAGGAAAAGAAATGGCAAAATAGAGGTTTTTTGTACGGTCCACTTTGTCCGATATATGGAGCAGGCGCGATTATTGGATTGATTTACTGGGATCTAAACGATCATGGAATAATTCCTGATCTATCATGGCTTGGGGTATTCGTTGCCGGTTTCTTTGTTAGTATGGTGCTAGAATATCCGACATCATATATACTAGAGAAGAAGTTCAATGCTAGATGGTGGGACTATACTACAGTTCCACTAAACATAAACGGCAGAACCAGCGTGCCAACTTCGATAGGATTTGGACTAGGTGCGATAGCAATAGTTGAGTTTATAATACCGCCTTTTGATGATTTTTATGACAAGATTCCGCTATTCATAATCGCAGTGCTTCCAGTTATTCTTGTTGCAATATATTCATGCGACATAACTCTTACAGTTTCGCATTTGACTAACTTCCAAAGAAATGTTGCAGAGCTAGAGGAAAGCTTCCAAAATAGGATGACGGAGAGGGTTGACCAGCTATTTGAGAAGCAGGGAAAAATATATGGAAACACGCTTAGCAGAATCGCTTCGTTTAGGATGAGCGAATCACGCAATGGCATAGCTAATAAAATTGTAGAAGCAAGACGCGAGTTAAGGAAGCTAAAAACAAATATTGAAAGCAAGTAATGATTTAGTTAAAATATAAATTAAATATAGTAAGATTGGAGAAAAACATGAATAAAAGAAGAGGATATAGAGCATTATCATGCATACTAGCATTTGTGATATGCATGCCGATGGTTTTTTCTGGGAAGGCATATGCTGTTGAGATACCAGATAATAATACCGCGATGGCAGAAAACTACTGGACAGAACTAGAGGTAATAGGACTATCAGCAGAAGGTCCAGTTCCTCTCGTAGCGAGGCGCTATTTCTATTGGTAATCTGTTTGAGAATCTGAGACTTAAAGTAGCTATGCCTGCACAAAGTGTGGGTGTTTACAAGGATTTTAATACAATAACATATGTTAATGGAGTAGATGAATTTGATAAATATTCACGTCCAGAGCTTGTAACCAATAATGGTCCTAACGGTGACCCTAATTATCAAGCTAACAGATATCATAATCCATTTAATTTTGATTTCTACAGGGACTTTATCAGGGATAGAGAACAGTTAAATGTGTATGGGGATATATCTATTAATGGAAACACTGGAGATAGAGAAATAGCCACATACAAAGTCGGAGATAAACTCAATATAGAGATGACTTTGGATTTGAGCAATCTCTATAAGTGGGAAATCACGCGATATTGGCAGATTATTAATGGACCTAATTCCGGAAAAACTGGGAAACATATGGAACAGATGGACATGTTGGATCTCATTCAGCTGTATACTTTAAATTGCGTTTACCAGAGGGGATAGGTATACCGTATAATTACAATAAAGAAGATGATACATACGAGACGGCTGTAAAATATAGCATCGAAGGCTTCCCCGATAAGCGTGGGCATATTGTATTTGATAGTGAAAAAGATGGTGGTGGAGAGATCAGTATCCCTATTTCACCTAGGCTAGGAAAACTGAGAACTATGCCGGTTAAGGATTACTTTAACTATTTAAAAAGAATTGGTGTAGTAAAGGTGAAAATGGAAGGGCTTGTAATAAAATCAGATGTACCCAAAAACGAAAACCTAACATTTGAAGGAATGATTACAGGCAGTAAAAGTACAGCATTTTTCCCAACAAGTGTTGATAATATAATTCCAAGATATGAGGGAAATCATGATGACTATGTATTCACTAGACAATTCTTTGCAGCCAAGCAAAGTAATATAGGTAGGGATAAGGCCGCACAGCCAGATAAACCAAATCTTATGTCTTTCACATTCCAGGTAAAGGGTGGACCAGTAGATGAAGCATTATCTGACAATGTAAAAAGAATTGCTGGCGATGATAGATACCATACTTCACTCAGAGTTGGGCGAGAGCTGAAGAAGGTTATGAAAGTAAAAGACTTTAATGCCGTAGTTGTTGCTAATGGGGATAATTATGCGGATGCACTCTCAGGTGCATACCTGGCAAAGGTGAAGAATGCACCGCTAATACTAGTTAACGAAAATAACATGGAACAAGCTAAGAAATTCATATATGACCATCTTAGTAAGCGTGTGAGAAAGTGGCAAGCTAAGAGTCAGGTTTATCTACTTGGTGGAGAGAGAGTAGTACCTGAGGCTATGAGAACAGAGCTAGAAGAATATTTTGATATCAAGAGAATTGCTGGATCTGATCGTTTTGAGACAAATTTAAAGATACTAAAGGAAGCTAATGTTCGAAGCGGAGATTTACTAGTTTGCTCTGGCACTGGATATGCAGATAGCCTAGCAGCTTCAGCATCAGGAAAGCCAATAATGCTTGTAGATGACATGCTAAGCGATGAACAAAAGAAATTAATAAAATCTCTGGATAGCGGTAATGTTACAATCATAGGTGGTTATAAGTCAGTCAATAGCAATATAGAAAACGCTTGCAAGTCATTGACTCCTACGATAAGAATTTATGGAGAGGACAGATATAAGACATCTTTAGCAATAGCAAAACACTTCTTCAAGAACTCAAAGTCTGCTGTATTTGCTTATGGAGATAATTTCCCAGATGGACTTTGTGGAGGTGTGCTTGCAGAGAAGATGAATGCACCTCTATTACTGATCAATGAAAATAACTATGATTTTGCTAAGCAATACGTAAGAGAAAATACAATGAATAAATTTGTTGTGTTAGGTGGAAATAGAATGATACCAAACCGTACAATTAACTAGGGCTATAGGACAAAAAGTGTTGATAAAAATCGCCATACACATTGATAATTCAATGTCTGTGGCGATTTAATCTTTTTTGAAAGAAGATTAAGGGTGGACAAAAAGTGTTGATGAAAAGTTTCTAATCTATTCAAATTTCAACGTTAAAACGTGGTATATCTTCCTTAGAATTAATGTTCTTGGAGGAATATATTATGAAGCAGGTTAATTGTCCCATTTGTGGATCTAAATGTGTCAAAAATGGCAAACTAAAATCGGGAAACCAAAGATGGCTATGTAAGTCTTGTAAGTTGGTATTTACGCCAAAGATAGATAATGATACTAAACAGCTTCAGCAGTTCCTAGCTTGGCTATTCAGTAAAGAAGTACAAAGTAATATGTCAGGTGGTGGAAGAACTTTTAGAAGAAAGACCTCCAAGTTTTGGGATATATGGGTTATGTCACCAAAGATAGAAGAACCAAAGGATGTGCTGTATTTAGATGGCATATATCTATCACGTAAATCGTGTATTTTGATATGCTGTGACAAAGATAATGTATTAGGTTGGTATGTATGCAGGTATGAGCATTCAGGAGCTTGGGAGGCTCTAATGAGCCGTATAGCAGAACCTAAAGTAGTTGTATCAGATGGTGGAATGGGATTTAGAAAAGCACTTAAGAAAAAGTGGCCAAAGGCAAAGCACCAAAGATGTGTATTTCACGTATTTTCACAGGTTAAAAGATATACAACAAGTAGACCAAATACTTTAGCAGGTCTAGAACTTTATGCATTAGCTAGAGATCTGTTTGAGGTAAAAAGTATTGAAGATTCAAAGATATGGGTTAATCGTTTTACAGCTTGGATTGTGAAGCATAAGCGTTTTTTAAGCGAAGTAACATATGATGAAAATGGCAAATCAAGACCTAAGCATGAAAGGCTGATAAAGGCTGAAAAATCAATTCTAAGACTGCTTAATGACAATACTCTATTCACATATCTTGATAAAGAATTAAGAGCTGAGTTTAATATTCCATCTACAAACAATCGAATAGAAGGTGGTGTAAATGCTTGTCTTAGGGAGATGCTGCATAACCATAGAGGCTTATCTGTTGAGAGAAGAATTAAAGCGGTTTTTTGGTGGTGCTATATGCACTCACCAAAACCGCTTTCTGCTTCTGAGATATTAAAAACAATGCCTACAAACAAGAGCATAGATGATATTTACAAGAAGATGACTACCAAGAAACAACTAGAAGATACTATTCCTATGTGGGGAGATGCAGTTGTATGGAGCGAGCTACATAATTCAAGTAACTATCCGGTTTATTGGGATTAGTCATCAACACTTTTTGTCCTATAGCCCATTAACTACATAGTTAAGTAAGAAGCAAATAAAAGGACCACTCATGCGAGTGGTCCGAATTTGTTTTTGATAAGTCTTTGAACTAGTTAAAGTCGTCAAACTTGTTCATTATTCCTTTAATCTCAGATACATTACCAATAATGGATGTTAGGCCGGAGTTCTTTATTTTTTTGGACGAAGTCATTCGAGTAATTTCCGTGTACCTGTTCGTTGTTTGCACCTCTTATGCTTGAGCTTTCTAGGCCATTACGACGCTCTAGGTAATCGTCGACCATGGACATATTGCTCATCTCGTTAGAGGTTTCTTTTTCGTAGGTGTGACGTGCCCCAGAGTTTCTATACTTTGAGTACATTAAAGCAAAGAATATGATTGCTGGAGCCATTAGGGCAAAGCGATATGGGCTCTCCACATTAAATGGATTGCGTCCTAGAGTTACTGCAAGGAATATACCTAGTACTTCTAGTATGATTGATACAATCCAAAGCTTGGTCATGTTGATAGGAACACTTCCCATAGTTTCCTTGGTTCTAGCGTTTACGGCTACGTAGTGGAGAAGTTTCTTACTTCCCTTAACCTGCATGTAGCTATAGAGCCATACTGGTAGGTAGGTAGCCTTCCATGATTCACCCTTTACTGTAAAGTTATCATCTTCCCATGCAACTCCTCTATCATAGTCGCGCAAGGTTTGGTTTGCCGCTATTCTAGCGATATCATTTGCCTGAGTATGAACTGTGTTTCTAATCTGATCAATGTTTACATCACGCTTTTCTGATGTGTAGCCGCGTAGGTAATTTGCATTGTATTCTACGCAGTTTTCTGTATCAAAAGGCATTATCGAGTTGATGATGTTAGTTGTCTTTTCCTTTGATGCAACATTTAGCTTATCTGCGCTTGACTCGATTGTGAGGTCATCTATAGTTATATCAAAGTCACGCTCAACATGGTATGCATCTGCATCATAGCGCTTTTCCTCATCATCGCCCCTCTTTACAGTGTACTCTCTAACGAGAACTTCTCCTGTTCCTGAAAGGTGTGAATGTCCGTTGATATCAACGACCATATATGGGAAGTAAACACCGCAGATATTGTTTGTGGTGAATTCTCTAGTAAAGGTAGGGTGAGCAAAGAACTTTCTCTTTCCAACAAAATCCTTTATCTTAGCCTGAGCCTCTGCCTTTGATACGCTAAATGGAAGCACCATATCTGGAATAGCTCCATTAGGTATGCATGAATTGATAGACAGCATATTTCTACACCAGTGGCATCTAGCCTGAGGTGCTGATGCTGTATCTATAACTACCTCCGCACCACAGCTCTGGCACTTTAGAGTCATTACGTCTTTAGCGTCAGCTGCTATGTCGGAAGCTCCCTTTGATAGCTTAACGCCCTCTAGTTCTGAGATGTTACCATCGTCCTCTGTGAACTTTGGTTCGAAGATGTGTCTACAGAAGTTACATCTGAGCTTACCTGTCTTTGGGTTTAGCTCTATGTCGGTGGCGCCACACTTAGGACATTTGATTTGGCCGTCGTGACGTTCCTCCTCGGCTTCTGTTAGCTTAGCATCGGCCTGGGCCATGCCATCGTTAACAAGATTTTCTTCAAAAGTTCTATCTTCCATTAGTTTGTCTCCTTGTTATCGACTAAAGTCCTAGAAGCTGCATTTTTATTCTGTCAAACTCTTCCTGTGAGAGTACTCCTGCATCAAGAAGCTTCTTCATCTCGATTAGCTTTGCAGTTGTGTCCTGCATCTGAGGCTGCTCTGGCTGAGCCTGCTGAACCTGTTCTGGCTGAGCTTGCTGTGGCTGTTGCTGGTACTGTGCTTGCTGGTCATATCCCTGCTGATACTGCTGCTGTGGCTGCTGTCCAAAGTTTGGCTGATATGAGCTTGGATTATTAGGCTGCTGTACTCCGTTCATTACATTTCCGGCTGCACCAACACCCATTCCCATGAATGCCATTCCTGAACCACCGCCGTTTTCTCCAGCTGCCTGAAGACCTCTTGCAACAGACTGCTGCATGAAGGAGTTACCACGAGCGCCAGCAAGTGCATCAGCACGCTTAACGTCCTTAAGCATTTCCTTAGTATCCTCATCGTATTCGATTGATAGGATAGCAGTCTTTACGATTTCAAGACCTCTGTCCTGTCTCCACTGATATGCGCCGTCAACAGCACTAGATAGCGACTGAGCAAAACCAATCTGGTCTGACTGAATCTTGGTGATACGATTTCCCTTTGATGGGTCGTTAGTATACATTGAGAATGCTGCTGATAGACAACCTACAACCTCGTTGAAAAGCTGCTCTCCAGCTGGATTATCCATATCTGAAAAATCAAACTGAGGGGCATTCGGTAATAGGTATTCTACAGGGACAAAGTTCTTTACGAACAAAATAGGATCAACAATCTTCAGTGTATATGTGCCTCGTGTAATCGCACCAACCTGTGTTCCAAAGTATGCGTCATCCCAGTAAATCTCTGACTGTGTACCGAACCTGTTGTTTGGAATTTCCTTTAGGTTAACATAGAATACGAGCTGCTGAGCTGCAGGTATTCCGCCAAACTTAAATCGTTCCCATGACTGCTTAACGATGGAATCGATGATTCCGTCTCCAGCAAAGATTGACTTAGAGTTTACTGAATCAGTTGTGAACTCGTATCCACCTGGTTCTGTGATTATACCTGTAATAGCACCATCCTGAACAGTGATAAGAGCTACTCCCTCAGGAACGATAATCTTACTTCCGTTAGAAATTACATTTATGCTACCCTTAGTGTTTTCGCCTCTGCCGTTGTTTGTTCCCATTGGAACCCCTGGAAATACACCAGCAGTAGCTGATACGCCTGGCATAGGACCATAAAAGTCCTTCCACTGATCTGCAAATGTGCCTCCTACAGCACCCTTAATTGCTTGAATAAATCCCATGATTATTCCTCCTAAATATTTGAATTACGTTAACTTCTATGTTTTGTGAGTTCTAAATCCACAATCCCACTATTATTACTATTATATTATCAAATCAGCTAAAATAAAAGCATATTAATTTTTAAATCTTTAATCATACTATGTGAAAAATACATAGATGCATCTGTTTTTCAATAAAGGGGAAATATATGAAAAAAATCCCTTAATGTTTATGTTAAGGGGATGAATAATGTACTTTGATATTATAGTTTGAGCTTAATATATAAATTAATTTGAATTTCCTTCTGTGGAACCCTCTTTTTCGGCCTTTTCCTTGGCTTCCTTTTCAGCCTGCTTCTCTAACTGCTCGCCCCAAATTGAGTGTTCTGGAGTAACTACTTCACCTTTGATGTACTCAACCTTAAAGCCCCAGTACTTAGCCCATTTTTCACCTTCACTTCCCTTAGGCGTCTTAATTATTGGACCATCAGAATCATAAGGGTATAGATATAGATTTGAAAATTCGGTAAGAGTACCAGGAATCTTGATGTACTTTAGTCTACCTTTAGTACCCTGCGCAATCTGGTTTGAGAAAATTAGGTAGTCGTTGTAAGGTGATCCCATTTCCTTCATGCTATCTGGAATTTCTAGGAATTCTAGAGAGGTACCTATAAATAGGTGGTAGCCAGTCTTTTCAACAGAATTTCCTAGTTGTATGTATTTCAAATTTTTGTTTATAACGAAAGCCTCTGTTCCAATTGTTTTTTTACTGAATCAGGTATAACAATTGCTTCTACATTATCAAGATGGGATATACCAGATACTCCGACAACAGTCTTGGTTTCATCGCCTTTTGCGGTTTTCATCTTTACCTTTGATGGAATAACGATAACCTTGTACTTGTCAATTTCAGGGCTCTTAACTCCCGTGATATCAACATGGTTCACATCTCCATCTTCAGAAAGGTGAAATACGAATGCATCCTGACTTGTTTCAGGGAATTTTCTGAAGTTGTCCTTTGTGACCTTTGAATTATTATCTAATTTTGTATCAGCTGACTTGTCTGAATCTCCACCCTTTGAATCGGTCTTTGCATTGCCGCAACCAGTCAAAAGCAGGACACAAACAAACAGCAGTGCTAAAGCTTTTCTTTTCATATACTCCTCCATTTTTTAAAAATATTGACTTAACATAATTTTAAATTATTTGAACGTGATGTCAACATATTTGTAGCAAATATGTGTAAACCACGCTTAAAAATAAATTATACGCAATTTATTTGCATGCACCTTGATTATTTATAGCCATAAATGGATATAATATAGGTAACAATGTATAAAACAATTCTAGGGGCTTCTTTTAAATGAGCTCCAAATGGAGGTTTAAACTATGAATAGAGTAGATAATATAATCATCGGCTTCGGTAAGGCCGGAAAGACACTAGCAGGATATCTAGGAAGCAAGGGCGAGAAGACCGTTTTGGTAGAGAAGTCACCTTTGATGTACGGAGGAACTTGCATCAATGTGGGCTGCATTCCGTCAAAGTTTCTAGCAACAAGTGCAGACCGAAAGGCATACAGCCAGCTAGGAGATGAGGAGTACTACAAGCAGGCAGTCGAAAACAAGAAGGCCTTGATATCAAAGCTAAATAAGGCAAATTACGACAAGGTCGCAGGAGTTCCTAATGTAGAGGTTATAGATGGACTTGCATCTTTTAAGGATGAGCATACTGTAAGCATCAAAACTGAATCAGGCGTTCAGGAGCTTTATGCTGAGAGAATTTTCATAAATACAGGCACGACACCTTTTTGTTCCTGAAACCGAAGGTCTAGAGATTAAAGGCAGAATTCACACAAGCGAGACCATAATGAACCTTGAGGAATTCCCACGCACCTAGCAATATCAGGAAGTGGATTCATCGGTCTTGAATTTGCTGCAAGCTACGCAAAGTTTGGAACGAAGGTAACTATCATAGATAGGGGAAGCAAGGTTCTTCCAAGAGAAGACGAAGATGTTGCAAACGCAGTTTTTGAAGCATATAAGGGCCTTGGAATTGAGTTCATCTTTGATGCAAATATAGAAAAGGTAGAGCAGGATGAAAGTGAAGTTAAAATCTCATACTCATCAAAAGGTGAAGCACGAGAGCTTAGCGCAGAAGCTTTCCTAGTTGCGACAGGTAGAAAGGCGAATGTCGAAGGTCTAAATCTTGAAGCTGCAGGAATTGAGACATCAGAAAGAGGATTTATCAATGTAAATGAGCATCTGCAGACAAATAAGCCACATATCTTTGCAATGGGAGATATAAATGGCGGACCACAGTTCACCTATGTTTCGCTAGACGATTTCCGAATTGTGAAAAGCTTCCTAGAAAGCAATGGTAGCTATACTAGAGAAAACAGACAGCCTATCGCATTTTCAGCTTTCCTACATCCAACCTTCTCAAAGGTAGGGTTAGGAGAGAATGAGGCCATCAAAGCAGGATATAAGATAAAGGTCGCAAGCCTTCCAGTAAGTGCAATTCCGAAGGCAAAGATTCTTGGAGATCAGACAGGTCTATATAAGGCAATAGTGGATGCTGACACGGACAAGATTCTCGGCGTCGTTCTATACGGTGAGGAATCACATGAAGTTATAAACACTGTGGTTTCAACCATGCTTGCAAATCAGCCATATACAGTGCTAGCAAATCAGATTTTCACACATCCAACCATGGCAGAGGCGCTAAACGACCTATTTGGCTTGATAAAATAAACCTCATAAGGGAGGAATACTATGAACAAAAAAGTAGATAACATTATAATCGGCTTCGGTAAAGCCGGTAAAATACTAGCAAACTACCTCGGCGACAAGGGTGAAAAGACCATTCTAGTAGAAAAATCGCATGAAATGTGTGGAGGTGGATATATAAACCATGGATGCTTTCCATCAAAGTTTTCTCGCTGGCAGGGCATACAAAAAGCCGGAAGGGGAAATGAAGGACGAGGAGTACTACAGGAATTCTGTAGAAACCAAGGATGCGCTCATTGAGGAACTAAATCAAGAAAACTACGAAGAGGTAATCAGCAATAATGTAGAGGTTATCTTTGGGCTTGCCTCTTTTAAGGATGAGCACACTGTAAATATCAAAACTGCTGAAGAGGAGTGCGATGTTTATACAGAGCGTGTTTTCATAAATACGGGAGCCTCTCCTTTTGTTCCTCCAATAGAGGGACTCAAAATCGAGAAGAGGATTCACACAAATGAAACCTTAATGGATCTCGAAGAATACCCTGAGACTCTCGCAATCCTTGGAGGAGGAATTATTGGACTTGAGTTTGCAGCAACCTATGCAAAGTTTGGATCAAAGGTAACAGTCATCGACAAGGCCAGCAGGCTTCTTCCAAAAGAGGATGCTGACGTTGCTGAAGAGGTTTTTAAGTCATACAAGGACCTCGGTGTTGACTTTGTCTTTGATGCAGATGTTAGTAAGGTGGAGCAGGACGAGAGTTCAGTCCACATTTTCTACTCATCAAATGGAGAAAAAGGTGAGCTCAGAGCAAACGACTTTCTCGTTGCGACGGGAAGAAAGCCAAATGTTGAAGAGCTAAAGCTTGAAAACGCTGGGATAGAAAGCTCAGATAGAGGCTTTATAAACGTAAACAAGCATCTTCAGACCAATAAGCCACACATTTTTGCAATTGGAGATGTAAATGGCGGTCCGCAGTTCACATATGTGTCCCTAGACGACTACAGAATCGTAAGAAGCTATCTAGAGGATAATGGTAGGTATTCTAGAGAAAACAGGCAGCCTATGGCTAATGCTGCATTTCTTCATCCTACATTCTCAAAGGTTGGACTTACAGAAACTGAGGCTCTAGAGGCAGGGTATAACATCAAGGTATCAAAGCTTTCTGCTTCAGATATAATAAGAGCAAAGATTCTCGGTAATACAGCAGGTATTTACAAAGCTGTTGTCGATGCCGATACAAAGCAGATTCTTGGCGTAGTTCTATTTGGCGAGGACTCACACGAGGTAATAAATTTAGTTGTCATGGCGATGATAATGAAGCAGCCATACACAATGCTAGCAAATCATATGTTTACGCATCCTTCGATGGCAGAAGCGCTCAATGATTTGTTTAGTATGATTTAATTTAATAAGTAAATATCTTTTGATTTGTGACTTCTGGTGGATGCTAGAAGTCACTTAGCGATTTTGAGGGATAAAGAAAGAATTAGAGGTGTAAAATGCAAGCGATTGCAAAAACTTTTTCCCGTGTTTTTTTCGTCCTTTTGATGGGGCTATACGCGAGAAAAAGGAACTGGATTAGCCATGAGCAAAAATGATGGGATAAAGTCACTGGCTCTAGGCATATTGTTTCCATTTTTGATTTACAATATAGTGGCGGATGCGAGCCTAGATAAGCAAATAGGCGTAGAGATAGTTTATCTTATAGGGATTTGGATTTTGGTATATTTCCTAGGAAGGATTTTCTGCAGGATAATGCCTAAAGAACTATCTGAGCTTTCTCCGTTTTTACTTTTGACATGCGAAGGCGGCGCTGTTGCACTTCCGCTATACATAAGCGTGGTGGGCTCGGCATACGCGGTAAACCTTATTCCTTTTGATTTAGCGGGAATACTGGTTAACTTCATATTCGTGCCTACAGTGCTACAGCTTAAACAAAGCAATAAATTTCAGCTTTTACCACTCGTCAAAAATGTGGTGTCGGCACCCTTTGTAATAGCAGCTGTTCTAGGCTTTATTACAAATTTAACGGGGCTTCAGGACATGCTTTTGAAAAATGAGATATTCGAGCCTTTGTACGAGAATACAATAGCTACGCTTACAGCGCCTATTGCAGCTTTGATTTTGTTCAGTCTTGGATATAGCATCAATTTAAAGAAATCCTATCTAATGCCACTTGTTAAGCTAGCAGGTATAAGGATTTTATTCTGCACAGGTATTATAGCTTCGTTCTTTTTGCTATTTCCATCAAAGATGGCAAATCCAATATTTTCATTCGGCGTGCCGCTGTACTTCTACTGTCCAACCGGATTTCCAGTACCGCTACAGATAAAGGATATTTTGGATAACGAGGAAAAAGAGGAATTTGTTTCAGCCTTCATTTCGATGTTCCTATTGATTGCGCTGGCTGTATATGTTGCGTTGAATTTCTACTTTAGAGGAATGTTTTAAAAGCGGGTAAATCCTAAGAAAGAGGAGAATTATGGAAAATAACAAGTGGCCAGGAAAGCCTGGTGTAATACCGGTGACTAGCGGTAAGGCAGATGATGCCAATGTATATAATCGTACCTTCCTTGATGGAATACATGTAGAAATGCGCGTGATAGATAGCACAGAGGTGAATACTGAGGTTGAGTTTTTCGGAAAGAAGTACGCTTCTCCAATAATGACACCGGCGTTTTCTCACCTTAACAAGGTTATGGATAATGGCCAAACCCCTATGGAGGAATACAGCCTAGCAGCTAAGGAAATGCAGACGCTGAACTGGGTTGGCATGGAAGATGACGAGAGCTATCTTTCTATCATTGAACAAAATGCGGACACCGTTCGTATAATCAAGCCTTTTGCTGATAAAACAAAAATATTATCCGAAATTGACTTCGCTGTAAAATGCGGAAGTGCTGCAGTGGGAGTTGACATAGATCACGTGCCAGGAACAAATGGCAAATACGATGTCGTAGACGGTTTTCCTATGGGAATGGTAAGCTTTCACAGGATCTAAAAGATTATGTGAACTATTCAAAGCTTCCTTTCGTAGCAAAGGGAGTTCTATCGGTTCAAGATGCACTAAAGGCTAAGGAAGCTGGATGCGCTGCAATAGTTGTTTCTCATCACCATGGTAGACTTCCATTTGCAATCGCACCACTACAGGTTCTGCCTTTGATAAAGGATGCGCTAGGTGATTCTGACATAAAAATTTTTGTAGACTGCGGAATGGATACGGGTTATGATGCATATAAGGCCCTTGCTCTTGGTGCAGATGGCGTTTCGGTAGGAAGAGGAATACCTCGCCGCTTCTAAAAAGAGGGTAAGGACGGTGTAGTTAATAAGATGAAGAAGATGAATGAGGAACTTCAGGAAATGATGATGTACACCGGAGTGAAGGATGTTAAGCACTTTGATAAAACTGTACTTCACTACTAACTGGAACCTAGTTCATGCTTTTGCGGGGCGATAACTTTGACTAAGAAGCACAGGAATAAATCGGCAAATAAATATAATCATAAATCAAAAGGTGGAAGACGGTCGCTTTTAGTGACCCTTCTACCTTTAATTTTTGTATTATTTTTGTAGTCGCATTTATATTTGTAGTTTTAACAGATGTACATCTGCCTAGCGCTGAGAAAGACTTAGCAAGTGGTTCAGGAGAAGGAGAGAGTTTCCCGGAATATAAGGGCGAGACGGTATCAGCTGAACAGGGTGAAAGCTTCGTGTACGATAAAGAAAGCGGGAGCGTTTCATGCGGTACATATCGCTTTGATGAAAAGGCTAAGCCATACACGGTTATCGGAAATGGCAGCGCGCATGTGTATAACCTGATATTTACATCAAAGGATGGTATCTATATTTACAACCAGATTAAGAAAAAAACAAGTCCGTATTGGGAAGAACCCCTTTGAAGGGAGGCTCGAAGTCTTGTCAAAGAGTATTTTTAAAGATAATGAAAACCTATATTTTCTAAGAGCATACGAAAGAGATTGGATAAATAGGAAATGGCTATCAGGTTATACTAGAGTGTTTTTATATTCATGGGATACTGAAGTAGTCTCTTTGGGAAGCAAGAATGACTGGGAAAAGTTAAAAGACTTAGGAGAGACGACGGGCTCTATATGGAGAAAAAACGGAAAGTACTATTACTTTGATGAACTCGGAAACTCCCAAGGCGTGTATGACACTGTATTTGAAATTAGAGATGATGTGGCTCTTGAAGAGCTTACTGATTCTAAGAATGATATTGATGGAGATAAGATTTCAAAGATGCAAGAGGGTAATAAGCTGAAGCCTGTTTCTGGAAGGGTAGTACTTAAGGCAAGCGTCAGATACCGTGGATATTTTCTTATTATCATGTTTTTTGCTCCTTTTATCCTTGCGCTAGGAATTTATACGAGCCACCGCAGATACAAATACTGGGAAAAGACGTAAAAAAATGTAGAAAAATGGATTAAAACTGATATAATGTTGAGTCAGAGAGATTTTTAGGAGGTTAAGATGGAAAAGAAAAGAATTGATTGGATTGGATTACTCTTTTGGCGTTATCTGGTTTGTCGCATCACTAATTATTCTAATCATGTACTTTTACAGGAAGCCTCAAACGGAAGCTTTTTCGGTACCAAGAATCATAGCTTGGGTATATGATTTGCTAGGAGTAGTTCCAGGTGCACTCATTCAGATGGTGCTTAGTGCTTTTGCTGATCTTATTTAGTGTAAGAAGAAAGTAATCATACATTTATAGTGATAATTATTAATCAATTTGTAATTAAAACTGCGTGCAAAATAGTGCGCAGTTTTTACATTAAATCGTCTGTCATTTTGAATATATTGCTACTTTTTTTCACACAAACTGTTGTGATAGTGTGGAATTTAATATAATTATATACATTTGTATAAAAAAATTATTAAATTTAGCGTGTTTTTACTTGATTACAGATGGTGAATAATATATATTGATATAGAGGTGTTAATATCGCTAGAGCTTTGCCCGCGATATGAGTAAAAGGGGAGGAATAAAGTGAAAATTACTAAGAAATTTATTGCTTTGATAGCAGTAATGGCAGTTACGCTTGGGCTTTTTTCAAATATTGATGATGCAAGCGCAACTACATCTAAAGATGGTTATAACATAACCGTTTCAAACATTCAGGTTTCGCCAGGTCAGGTAGACGTTGGTTCGCTTGCTTCACTAAAGTTCGATTTTAATATCGAAACACAGTCAGGCAATGCAATGAAGCCAGGAGATACGATCAATCTTTCTACAAATATTGGAACGATGTTCGGAAGTCTCCCAAGCTCAGAGATTGCAATTTTCTCTGATAATGGACAGCAGATTGCTACAGCAGTAGTTACAGGCACAGAGGTTAAGATTACACTAGGTGCTGATTTCCCAGCAGACAGAAACTTCTTGACCGGAAGTATCTATACGGGAGCACGTCTAAAGGCTCTAGATAACGGAGCAACAGATGGAAATCCTGTGACTAAGGCTCTTACAATCGAAGATGCAAATGCAAACGTAACATTTAAGGTTAAAGCTGCAGCTCCTGGAACAGGAACTGGTGGAATTGGTCCAAGTCCAGGTGCTAGAACAATCAACAACAGATTGATAGAGAAGCAGGGATGGACATCTGGATACGATACAGCACACATCAAGCTAATCGGAAACCAGTTAGGTTCGCTCAGACTTTTCAACACATATAACAATATCGATAGCACTTTTGGAACATATCAGGAGCAGACAAATTTGATGCTCGTAGATAAGATTCCGCATAATGGTGTAATTGATATTGATACAATTTCATTTACGGCTGTTAGATATAACTGGGCTGAGGTTCCAGCAGGTGGAAACCCACACTATGCACAAGCAGCTGCGGGTGCAATAATGCCTGTTGAATCAGGAAGTAACTGGCTTCCAGTATCACAGTATTTCACGCAGATTACGCAGAGCTCTTCAGATACATACAACAGCTTCTATGCTAAGATTAAGGCTCAGAAGCTAAGCTATGGTGTATTTAGAGACCCAGCGACAGGTGGAGATACTTTCATCGCTAATCTATCAAATGATTCACTTAAGTACACTGACCTAGAACCAAATCTAGGTGGTATGAACAAGATTAAAGACATCTATGGTCCAAACGGACCTTCACAGGGTAACATAGTTACATTCTTTGCTGAGTTCGACACTCACTATCCAGAAATCACAGGACTAGAGAACGTAACTAACAAGGGTGAGATTTCTTCAGATCAGGCAAGCGATGAAGCTTCAGTTACTTACACAATTGATAAGTCTGCAGGAAACGCAAGCGTAGCAGCAGGAACAATTCGTGTAAAGGTTGTAGATGAGATTGACAACACAACTCCTATCAAGGGAGCTGAGTTTAAGATTCAGACAAAGCTAAACGGCAAGTGGTCAGATTACTACATCAGAGGCCGTAAGGCAATCGCAAAGTCAAACGCAAGTGGAGAAGCTGTTATCACAGGCCTATCAAGAGGCGACTATCGTCTAGTTCAGACATCAGCACCAGGGGCATATAAGTTTGATAACAATGTATTTAAGCCAAACCCAGCATATACAACATCAGGTTCACTAAATGCAACTGAGGGAACATTCTCAATCCTAAATGCAGCGCAGCCAGGATTTTCAGCAATCGTGCCAAACTACCAGAAGGTAGATGCAAGCATCAAAGGAAGCAAGGAATATGTTGATCAGGATAATACAGCTCTAACAATACCTGCAAATACATTTGAGGTAACACTAGCTCAGATTCCAACTGAAACATATAATGGTGTAACAATGCCACAGGCTCTTACAGCAGCTGTAGGAACGGACGGAAGCTTCGAGTTTGACAAGATCGAGTTCAAGAAGCCAGGAACATATAAGTTCAAGGTTTCAGAGAACAGAGCAAATCCTCTAGCAGGCGTAGTATACGATAATGCAGAGAAGGAAGTAACTGTTACAGTAACAAATGATAACGGAACACTTAAGGCTGTAGTAGATAGCGAGCCAGCATTTAAGAATGTATTCAACTACACAACTGCAAACTTCAAGGTTAAGAAGGCTTTGACAGGAGATCAAGCTCCTACAGCGGAAGAGTTCAAATTTGAGCTTAGCGCGGTAGGAACAACTGCAGCGGGAGTAAACGATGTTCCAATGCCTGTGGGTTCAGTACTTGATAAGAAGGTTATTTCAGTAAATGGCGCAGGTGATGTAGACTTTGGCGATATCAAGTTTGAGGCAGTTGGTAAGTACACATACAAGGTAGTTGAGCTTAATACAAATGCACTTAACTACACATATGATGCAGCAGAGTACACAGTTATTGTTGATGTAACTACTGATGCTGACAACAAGCTTGTTGCAACTGTAGATATCCAGAAGGATGCTGCTGCAGCTAATGAGATTGAGTTCACAAACAAGTATGAGGTACCAGTGGTACCAGTTGTACCACAAGCACCAGCAAATCCTACAGCACCAAAGACATCAAACAAGCCTAACACAGGTGATGATGTAGGAAACCTAATCATGATGCTCAGCATGTTTGCTGCTTCAGCGGGTCTTCTTGGAGCAGTTAGCTACAAGAGAAAGCTAAGTAAGTAGAACTATTTCCTAGTGGCTTAGGCGAAAGGAAGAAGTAAATGTAAATCAAAGCACTTCGATATGTTCGGAGTGCTTTTTTATGAGAAGACTCCATGGTTGATAAAGGTACACAGTCTGTACGCAGACTGTTGAAGGGAGAAAAATATCAGCACGCTTTATTGTCGATTTTATGGTCGAAATCGTATATAATTGAGTAGGAAATATGTAAGTTACTAAATTTTGACTAGGTGCGTATGTGTTAGGAAATGGAGGCATATTTGAAGGATAAGAAGCTTATGGCAGTTATATATGCAATTTTAGCTGCTGTTTTTTATGCTATTAATACTCCTATATCTAAAATTCTGCTAGATCATGTTCCTTCAGTTTTCATGGCCTCGTTTTTATACTTCGGTGCAGGTATAGGCGTTGGGTTCATGTACTCATTTAATAGTAATAGGATTAAGGAGGAGAAGCTAGAGAAAAAGGATTTACCTTATACTCTAGGAATGATTATTCTCGATATAGCTGCTCCTATTTTCCTTATGATTGGAATAAGGCTGGGGAATGCTTCAGATGCCTCGCTTCTCGGAAACTTTGAGATTGTTGCAACAGCTATGATTGCACTTCTACTTTTCAAAGAAAAGGTTTCAAGAAAACTATGGATGGCGATAGCGCTGATAACAGTTTCTAGCATAATCCTATCGGTAGATGGAAAGAGTGAATTTAGTTTCTCGTACGGCTCAATTTTCGTCTTGCTTGCAACACTTTGTTGGGGAATGGAAAATAACTGTACGCGAAGCATTTCTGATAAGAGTACCTACGAGATTGTAACGCTAAAAGGGCTGGGGTCAGGTACAGGCTCTTACGTAGTAGCACTAGTAATGGGAGAGAAGCTGCCAGAAGCGAAGTATATCTTCTTTGCAGGTCTGCTGGGATTTGTTGCTTATGGACTTAGCATTTTTACATATATTAGAGCACAGAGATATTTAGGGGCGGCTAAAACTAGCGCGTTTTACGCTATTGCACCGTTTATAGGAGCGGCTTTTGCCTTTGCCTTGCTTGGGGATGAGCTTACTTGGAAATATTTAATTGCTTTGATAATAATGATAATCGGAACAGCTTTTGTTGTATCTGATTCGCTAGTTCAAACGCATAGCCATGTTCACAGTCATTTGATAAGGCACACGCACGATGGTTATACGCATACACATTTGATAGAGCATGGACATACTCATAGGCATATCGGAGATTCGGAAAAGCATGAGCATGGGGCAGATAAGAGTTTTGAAGAGAGCGAGGAGCACCGCTTAGATCATAAGCGTAGATTGAGTAAAAGGGAAGATGAGGATTAGGATGAAGAAGAGATACCTTTTTTGTGTACTTATACCAATTGGATTAATTTCATTGGTTCTAGGAGTAATGGGAGTTGTTAGCTTTTTTAAAGCAGGTGTCATTTATGAGGTAGCATGCGATAGAAGTGAGGGAACTATGCTAATTCCTGCAAAAGGCACTTATAGCATTTGGCTAAGCGGTCCAAACAACAGTGTCAATAGTATTGCACCTTCAAAGCCAAGGCTAGTAAATGATGAAACAGGTAAGGAAGTTGAGCTATCAAACCCACTAGGAGAGTCGACTGTAACTGTAAATGGAAATACAAGAGTAAAGATATATACTTTTGAGACTGAAGCTGGTAGCTATACAATTTCGGCAAAGACTGAAGCAGTATCAGAAGATGGAAAAGAAACGCTTGGAGCAAGAGTAATCGGAAAAGAATATGCAGACTATAGCAGCTTCACACTTCAGGTGCGTAATAGCACAAACTTTATATTCATAGCCCTAAGTGTAATTTTGATTTTATTAGGTGGACTTATGATGCTTGCTGGAGTGATTTTACCGATAGTACTTACATTAAGTGCTAGAAATAAAATTTAATTAAAGTGCGGATTTAAAATCTGTGCTTATATTATTAAAAAAATGGCGCCCAAAGAAAGTTTTGGACGTCATATTTATTTTTTATTGCTGTAGTTTTGACTTATTTTCATCTGAAGTTTACTAGCTATATTGCAAATGAGTAGTCCCAGCAAAGTATGCCAAGTATCATTAGGTGCGCTGGGTAGAAGACATAGAAGAACCACTTGTTGAAAGCAGCCTTACTACCTGGCTTTCCGTTATATGCATAGATGATAGGAATTACTAGTACTGTGCCGAGCTGCCAAATTTGATATTGCCACGGCTCGCCATGTTGCAGTGCGAAGTAGACGCTAGCTGCAAAGGTTGCTAGGCTGACTAGCAAATATCCTATGGCCTGTCTATCCTTATTATCTTTGTTGAAATAGATGGATAGAGTGAACATCGGTGCTAGTATTATCCAGTCTGATAGCATTGAGAGAAATAGAAGCAATACAACAGCGACTACTCCTGGTATTTTGCCTATAGTCTTTATATTTTCGATCACAGCCATTATTGCAAAGGCACAAGCCAAGGTGAATATGACATTACCCATAGGCCCTGTATAGCTACCGAATCCAAAATACGAAAATGGTAGCTGAGATATAAGGGCGAAAACGAGAAGTCTTATAAAGTATTTTTTTCGATTTGATGTATGTATAAAGCCCTGTGCTAAAACAAAGCACATGGATGGTGCTGCAATTCTACCAAACAGGCGCATTACCATGTATAGAGTAGAGCTAGACGGTAAAAATGCATATGCAATGTGGTCGCAAAGCATTGATATTACTGCTAAATACTTTATCTGGTTTACGTTCATTTGTCTTGTTATCTCGTTTGTTTTCTAAGTTTAATTGATACTGCAAAGCAGATGCAAAGCAGTGATGTGCTAAACATCATGAACCAAGCTGCAGCATCTGAGCTATCGCCTGTGTTTACAGGATGGACCCTGCCACTGCTTGCTGGTGGTATGCTTGGGCTTGTAAGCTTTGTATTTGTAAGTGTTGTTATTGATCCGTCCACACTAGTTTCTACATCTAGTTTATATCCTGCAGGTACGCTGAATTCTTTTACTGTCCAGTTATAGCTATCATCAAGATTTGTCCAAGTGTATGTCCAGCCATTAGCTGCATTTAGCTCTACTGGTGCACCGTATGCTAGACCATCTTGATAAAGCTGAGCCTGAATAGATGTCTCAGAACCATTTTTCCAAACCTTGTTTACAGTGTGGCTTGTGTAGTGGACGGTTTTGTTATTGAATAGGAAATTAAGGTGCGCTCCCAAAGGAAAAACTCTAGTGCCATTTTCGTCTAGGGTAAATAGACTTCCAAATGCATCGTAGGTTTTTCCTTCTACCTCATAATAGTCGACGTCATTTTTGTAGAAACTGCCATCAGGATTGATAATTGCTCTATAATGCAATCTGATATTGTATATCTTAGGGTCGTATTTCATATCAGCTATTCCCGTAGGGATTTGTTTTAATGTAAAATCTCTATATCCAGGACCTTGTTCTGGAACTTTAAATTGAATATATATCTTGAAAATATTATATAATTGTAATTCAATGTTACCTCGTCGCCGTATCTGTTTACAAATGGTTCAGGAACTATACTGTCAATACTTTTATCGTAGCCAATCAGATTTCTTCTGAATCTCTAAGCTCAAAAATCGAACCTTCCCAAATAATCTGTGCAGGTGCGGAACCATCAACTGTTGCTACAATCTTTGTGTAATTTGGAACTTCGTAGCTAGCAAATACACTTCCTAGTGCGAGTATATTAACAAGCGCAAGCGTGCATAAAAAGCAAGCTTTATTTTTTTCTAATCTTCTTGTTCATTAAAGATCCCTTTCTAATATAAATCTAATCCTGAAAATTTTCTTTCATTTTTAGATGTCTTATAATTATATCATAAAACCCAAAGCGAGAATACTAAAATAACAACTTATTTATACAAAAGCTCTATAAGGTTGATTTTTACATAATTTTTGCTCTATATTTATATTATAATAAAAAGGCTTTAGGTAGAGACCAATTTGGTTTTTACGGATAGTCCAATTGTTATCTATATATCAAAAGGGGATTCCAATGATGAGAATATCAAATAGAACTAGTAAAAGCGTAAGCGCTAGTAAGCATCGTCTTACTTTGATTTTAATAATAGTGGCTCTTACTTTTACAGCTATCCTTTCGGGGTGCGCGAGGAATGGTGACATATCGAAGAAGCTTCAGGCAGATGGATTTGATATTCACATCTATAGCGATGATGACATTGAGACAAGAGAGCAATTTGATGAACTTAAGAAGAATAAGTACTTTGTCAGGTTTGAACTCAGATCTTCAGGTCCTTTTTACATTGAACTTGCATATGAATCAGGAAAGCTTAGAAGAATAGTTTGCGATAATGGCTTTGATGACAGCAGCGGTGCTTTTTATGTCATAGATCTTGAGAAATCTGCTGAGTATTACTGCGCTTATTATCTTCAGGATTACGATGCACCGTCGGAGTATTATTACAAGATGGTAAAGGGCTCTATGAAGGATGTTATTTACTTCTTTGATCCTGAGAAAAAGCTAAACAAGGAAGACGGAGAAAAATATATTGGCTTTGTTAAGGAATATTTGAAGAAGTACGGGCTTGATAAGGAAAACCCTGTTAAACTTGGGAAAAAGAGACTAGGTATTTTTAGGGATTATTTGCCCAAAAAGGGATGAAATTCAAGACGGTGAGGATGAGAATAATTAAAAATTTTGAGGACGAAATTGACGTCCTCTTTTTATTAATAAAAATTTGTATAAAAAAATATGATAAATAGTTTACAATTTGCTGAAGGTTTAGGTTATAATAAGGCAAAGGCATTAATTTGATTGGAAAAATCAATTATTTATTTAGAAAAGCGAGGTTAAGAAATGAGCAAAAGAAAATCGTGCGTTTCAATCCTGCTGACATTGGTGCTTGTTTTATCAACATTCACCTTTTTTGGCGTGAGATCTGAAGCAGCTACCGTGACGGTAACAAGCGTTGCGGAATTGCAGCAGGCGATTAACAACTCTTCAGGCGAGACAGAAATAGTATTAGCGAATGACATGCAGCTAACTGCGACTGTTACAATCCCAGCAGGAAAAAGCATTACACTGCAGGGCGGAGTGACTTTGACAAGAACATCAAGTGCAATTGCCTTTGATATCAAAGAGGGCGGAAGCCTCACATGGCAGGATATCAAGCTTGATGGAAATGCTAAGGACACAAACTATAAGAGCGCAGTAATTAACAACCAGGGAAAATTGACAATTAATGGTGGAGAAATCAAGAATGTAAGATCAAATAGTCCAATGGTAGGTATTGTAACGGCAAAGGGCCCAAATGCAGTGCTTACAATGAACGGTGGATCAATTCATGATAACTACATGAGCAACCAGTTTACGAATGTTGTTAAGATTACAGAGGGTGCTTCATTCTTCATGAATGGAGGAGATATCTCAAACAACACACTAGAACACAGTGGAAGCAGTGGTCTAAATTCAGCTGTCGGAGTTGAAGGTATCAGAGGAAGCTCTACCATGGAGATGACAGGTGGTACTATTACAGGAAATACTGCTGAATATGGTGGAATACTCGTTGGAACATATAGTACAAACTATACAATGCAGAATAACTTCAGCAACCCAGCACACTACTATTCAACAGGTACTCTTAACCTAAAGGGTGGTACTATCTCTAATAATACAGCAGCAGTACTAGGAGGCGGTATAGCCGTAAACGGTACCGGTAAGCTAACTATGTATGGCGGTACAATCAGTGGCAATAAGGCTCCGTTTGGTGGAGGTATTGGTGAGTTGACTCATCTAACTTCAGCTGATGGAAAAGATTTGGTGAAGCACGCTGAGAGGCTTCTTCCCAGCGAGCGTTACAATCAATGATGGCCCTCATCACAGGCAATGAGGCTACTATGACAGCTGTTACAAGTCAGATTACAGACCCCAATGCCGAGAACGGAGTTGGTGGCGGTATCTATGTTGCTTCCAAGGAAGTTTACATCAATGGTGGTCAGTTCACAAAACAACACTGCTGGCAAGCAGGGTGGCGGTATCTATGTTGCATCCGTACCATATAAGCTTCAGATGGGTAAGACTCTCGTAACAGGTAACTCTGCGACTAAGATAGGTGGCGGAATGTGGCTCTGCCCTACAGGAAGTGCAACAACAGCTGTTACAAACGGAGCATCATTCTTTGATAACAAAGCAGGTAACGGTGCAGAAAACAACGATACCGGCTCAGCAGGTGATGATGTAGCATCAATCAATAAGCAGGACCCAGCATCACAGACTTTGATTCTTTCTAACAATGGTCTTGATAACTGGCTTGTACACTGGTATGAAGACGGTAAAATTGATGAAGCTTACCTAGGTAACTCAGATGGAAGCCCAAGATATCCAAACACTGTTAGCCCAGTTGTTGACAGAGGAACTCTTGATGGAATAACAGAGAAGATTGCTCTTAAGGCGATTGTTTCTGATGAGGGTAAGGCTGCAGCAAGAAATGTAGCTAAGGTTATCGTTACAGGTAATACAGCACCTCGTGGCGGTGGTATTGGATCAAACGTGCAGTAGCATTCGGTACAGATCCAGTTAACTACGACAAGGTAGATTTGACAGTATCAAAGAAGTGGGAAAACAGCAATACTAACCACGTTACATCAGTTAATGTTGGTCTCTTCAGAATAACAAAAGCTAACTTTGATGCAGTTGCCCTAACAAATGCAGACGGAAGCGCGCTTGATACAACAGGGATGAGCGAGAGCGAAATCTTCCAGGCAAAGGTTGACAAATTAATGACTTCTGGTGCTAATACATATGCACAGATTGACCAGGTTGCTTTGAGTAATGCAAACGACTGGAAGTTCAAGTTCGTAGACCTACTCAAGTATGACATGGTAAACGATGCTCAGGACACAACAAATCCTAATATCTACTTCGTAAGAGAGATGGATACCGATGGAAACTGGGTGGCAAATGATGCAAATGCTACATTTGGAGCTCAGCAGATAAGAGCTAGCTACAAGGCTACAAAGAACGCTTCTGGCGCTTACGATCAGGTCATCACTAACGAGGAAGTTAAGCTCAGAGAAATCGAGGTTACTAAGAAGTGGGTTGGCGACAGAGAGTCTAAGGTAGAAGTTCAGCTTTACAAGAATGGAAACCCTCTAGGAGCTAGCAGAGTTCTAGAAGGTGCTAATAACTGGACAACAAAGTTCGATAACCTAGAGGTTAGAGATGCTGGTGCAACAGAGGACAATGTTTACAGTGTTCGTGAGGTAGGCGAGGAAAATGGTGCTATCAAGATTGGTGCAAAGCACTACAAGGTAAGCTATAGCGCAATTGACCAGGATGGTAAGATGACTATAACTAACACCAAGAATCCTACACCAAAGAAGGATAAGCCTCCTACACCTAACACAGGTGATGGCTTCGGAAGTGGCATGACAGCACTCTTTGGATTAAGTGCACTTGGACTACTCGTACTTGTTTACAACAAGAGAAGAAGATATCAGTAGTTAAGTAAATAAATAAACCTTAAGGCTCCTGCTACTTTAGATAGCAGGAGCTATTTGATTTAAATGCTACGAAAAGTAGCGATTTTATTTAAAATGTGAAGAAAGGTTGCTTGTTTTGGAAATAGCTATTTGCTATGGTATGTGCATGTAAAACGAAAATGGAGGATAAGTTTATGATATCAATGAGAATTAGAGAACTTAGAAAACAAGCAAAATTATCACAAGAAATGATGGCTGAAAAAATAGGGGTATCTAGACAGGCTATCACGAAGTGGGAAACAGGACTAGGCGTTCCAGATATTGAAAATCTAGTAGCAATTGCTGATTTATTCAAGCTTTCTTTAGACGAACTAATGGGCAGGGATATTGAGCATGAAACACTTGCAAAAGACTATTTATATGAAAGTGTTACAGAGTATGATATAGACGGCAAAAAGAACTTTGATATTAGCTTCATGGGGGCAAATAAGCTAAAGCTTTATGCATATGAGGGCGAAAAAGTTAAGGTGATTTTGCTTTCCGATACAATTTCCGATATTCAAAATGAATTAAAAACTAAGATTGACGACATCAAATGGAAAATTGACATTGACATCAAAAGAGTTGGAAATTTATCGGAAACAGTTGCAAAGAACGAACTAACAATCAAAATTCTAATCCCACAATTATATATGGGTGAAGTAGAATTGAATGGCAATACAAATATACTTGAACTGAAAAAAACCTTGAACTTGATAATATAGAATTTAGTGGGAAGTCAAAAGAAATAACCCTGGAAAAATATAAAAAGCCATATCGAAATTGATACAAATGAGGATGCTAAACTATATGTTAAAAATGTAGAGGGAGCGCTAGATATTAATCAGCTTTCAGCCACATCTAAACTATATATAGCATCTACTGATGAATTTGGATTTGTCACAAAAAGGAGTACTAAATAAAGTTTTATGTAAGCAGGATATGTTGAATATAAAGGAAGCTTCTGAGGAGCCTAAATTAGTTATAGAACTTAATGGAATAAAAAGTGAATTATCTATTTGCCATATGGAAGACAGTATGCTGTAATGGCACATGGTTAAATGATGAGTTATCCAGGTATTGACTTTTTCGCTATATGAATTTAAAATTGTAGCGAAAGAGGTTGATTATATGAATGAAAAATATTCTTGATAAATTACTTGAAGAACAGAACGGATATATTAGATTAGTTGATGTCCAAAAATGAAGGCGTATCAAAAGTATGCTCGCTTTTAGACTATGTACGTAAGAATGAAATGGAAAAAGCAGCTCCTGGCATATACATCTTGCCGAATACATGGGAAGATAGACTGTACTTGATTCAACTTAGAAATAGAAAAATTGTTTTTTCTCACGAGACAGCTTTTGTATATACACAATCTATCCGATAGAGAGCCTTTTTACCAGTAGTTACTGTCGGACGGGGGTATAATGCGAAACATCTAAAAAGACAATGGTGTTGTAGTACATACTGTGAGACAGGAATGGTTAGAGCTTGATTGATGCAGGCGCAGACCTTTGCTGGTAACACAGTGCGGATTTATGACAGAGAACGCTGTATCTGTGATATTATTAAAAATAAAAACAAGATGGATATCCAAATATTTCAAATGGCTTTTAAGTCATATTTTTCAAGTGGGGAGAAAAATATTTACAAGCTAATGGAATATGCCAATGTTATGGGAATTTCAGATAAAGTGAGGCAATATACAGAGGTTTTATTATGATTAAAAGTGCTCAAGCTGTAAAGGCAAAGATAAAAAACAAAGCAGGTGGAAACAGTGATAAATCCCAGATTATGCTAAGAATATATCTGATGGAACGACTTCTTGAGAGAGTTTCTTTATCACCGTATAGAGATAATTTTGTTTTAAAGGGTGGTTTTTTAGTTTCTTCTTTGGTAGGCGTGGATATGCGTTCAACTATGGATATAGATACTACAGTAAAGTCACTTCATCTGGAGAAAAAATCAACGCAAAAAATTTTGGAAGAAATAATGGCGATTGATTTAGAGGATGGAATTGATTTCTGTATAACAAAGGTGCAGGATATTATGGAAGGCCATGAGTATGAGGGTATCCGTTTTATGATAGAGTGCACGATGGATAAGTTAAAACAAACTATTAAAATTGATATATCAACGGGGGATGAGATTACGCCAAGGGCAATAGCATATAGATTGCCGCTTATTATTGAGGACAGAACAATTGATATCTGGGCATACAACTTGGAAACTCTTCTTGCTGAAAAATTTGAAACTATCATTGTAAGAGCTGAAGCTAACACAAGAATGAGAGATTTCTATGATATACATGTGTTACTTGAACAAAATGAAATTTCCTTGGATAGAGATACATTCAAATCTGCGTTTTATGCTACATGTAAGAGAAGAGAGTCTACTGAGTATATTGCTACGATAGATGAAGTTATCGATAAGATTGCTGTTGACGAAGTAATGAGGCGACATTGGGCTAACTATCGAAAAACTAACTATTATGTAGGAGTATTAGAATGGGATGATGTGATAGGGAGTACACGAACGCTAAGAACAATGCTTGATTGTAAAAATGACTGATCAAAAGTGCATATAGACTCATGGCTTCTGCTATTAAATAGCAGGAGCCTTTTTCTTGTTTTTAAAGAGCAAAGATAGAATATAATTGTAGATAGATAATCGCTCTTATATCATCTATCAGCATAGAGCACTCAAGAAAGAGAAGCAAAGTATGTTTATAAGAAATAATCAAATAAGATTTAAAACAGCGTATGAAAGAATTGATCTTCGATTATTTAGTTATCATTCTATATCTGTTTGTAATATTTTTTTAGTGTCAATGGCAGTTTATTTCCTGTTTTTCAATGGAATTCCTAAAATGAGCGAGCCACAGGCACAGCTAATTGTTGTATTGACATCGGTTATTCCAATTATTTTGATCTTTGCTTATTTGGATTACTCAAAGGATGGCAGTATTGGTAAACAAAAATCCGGTTTAAAAACTCATATATAAACATAAATCTTTTTAGAGCAAGCTTTATAAGAAACTTAATCAAATTTTTACCATGGCAAACTAGGACATATGAGTACGATCCATGGAATTTACTCCGACTTTTGACTTATGGTCAATAGTTCTATTTTTTTATAGGCATAGGGCTTTGCTATTATGTTATTGCTAATGGGATTTATGCGTAATGATAAAAGACATCTAGGCGATTTATTAGCACAAACCCAGGTACAGAATAATTAGAAATCAAATAACTGCTGTTCCTTTTACATTGCAATTTATATCTCATTCACCAAATAGACAAAATCGCAGAGAAACCAACTAGAACACTGAGTTTCACGATATTGACAGAATTTTTCACATATGATAGCATCTAAATATAATTAAATAGTATTCAAAGGAGGGAATTAGGTGCAAATCCTAAGCGGTCCCGCCACTGTGAAGACTTTAATGTCAAGCCAGATTACTTCTTTGAGTATAGCCACATTTATTCTACGAGCGATGGATTGTGTTGACTGTTAAACTAGTTGTCCTCGGGTTTGAGCTATGGCGTAGGCTTGAATCTACAAGTGCTTTACAGTGCTTTTGATTAAGAACGAGTTTTAAGTAAATACAGGAGCATCATTGCAGCGTAAGCTGCTTTTTTGTTTGCCAAGTAGAATAAAAGGACTTTTGTAAAGGAGAACTAGTATGAACAAAAGGTTTTTAACCAAACTATTCAGCTTGATGCTCGCATTAGCTCTTGTTCTGCCAAGTACTGGACTAAATCAAGTATTTGCGTCGGATAATGAAGCAGAAGTGACTACAAGCAGAGAAGCTGTAAGCGAAAGCCCAACGAGTAAGAAATTAGCTAAGTTCGCAGAGAAACAGTATTCCGTAGAGGGAACTGTCGGAGAGCAAAAGGAACTAGTGCTAAGAGGGCTTTGCTGAGGATGGCTCAGAGCTAGACCTAGACCTTGAGGTTGAGGTTCCAGAAGGCTGGAAGCCTTATGTAGATGTTACTGCTAAAGGTAACAAGCTTACAATAAGAGACAAGGGCAAGGCATGGAGCTCACAGTGCATAGTAAATGACAAGAGCAACAGGGATGTAACCGTTAGAGTTTATATCGAGTTTAAGGAGCCTGTTTCAGAGGATCCGTTTGTCGGAGCTCTTGCTCAGTGGAATTTTGATAAGACAACTAATACGCTTAAGGGATTTGAGGATAAGAACAATCCTACGGAAGTTGTAATTCCTAAGACAATTGATGGAATTCCAGTAAAGCACATTGATAAGGATGCGTTTAAGTTTAGCTCATTTGGTGGGAATGTAAAAAACAGAATTACAAAGCTGACCATACCAGAGGGTATCGAAAGCACAGGCTACATGTCATTTCAGGGTAATGACCTAAGCGAAATTAAGCTACCTAAGTCACTTACATCGCTTGGTGGAAGAAGCTTTTATGGCAACACCAATTTAAAAAGGTAGAGTTTGCAGATGGCATAAATCTAGAGGTCATACAGAGCGATTCCTTCCAAAAACACAGGACTTGAAAGCATTGAACTTCCTGACTCAGTAAAAGAAAAATTGAAAGCGGTGCGTTCAATGGTTCTCATCTAAAAGAGCATCAAAATGAGCGATGGCGTTAGCGAAATCGGAGACCAAGCGTTTTTCATTCACCTTACTTGAGGAGTTTACAATGCCTACAGGCCTTCAGACTTTGGGTAAGGCTTCAAGAAATAGCGGCGTGTTCTTCAGGACCTTCAGTGAAAAAGACTGAGTATGCAAAGGGAACAGAAAGATTTACAAAGATCTACGATAGCACAGGAAAAGCAAATGTTTTAAATACAAGAGCAGTAGTAAATCCACAAGCTGTAACGATTAAATTCCAGGATGAAAATGGCAAGACTATCAGTGAAGATAAGACCTATGTCGGTGCAGAAAAGAACAAGCTTGTTGTTGAGAAAATCCCTGGAAAGTACTTCACAAGAGAGGTATATAGCACTGGTGCAGGTGATGGACACTACTACACAGACTACCTAAATCCATTTGTTACAAATGGTGCAAAGGTATACTCAGATGACGCTATATCAAAGGCAATCATCGGTGAAAACTACTATACACTCGGAAATAACTATGAATTCACACCAGAGTATATCAAGGGATATATAACACCTGAGAAGGTAACTAAGACTATATCAAAGGATGACCACGAGGTAGTATTCACATATAAGGAAGCTGAAAAGGTTGAAGTTAAGTCTGAGGGAGAAGGACTAAAGCTTGATATCGAGGGTGATAAGGAAAGCGTTGGAAAGACAGTAAACTTCACACTTTACGAGCCATCAGGAAAAGAACTTGATAAACTTCTTTTAAACGATGAGGATATAAAGGCAAAAGCAAGCTTTGATGGACTAAAATATAGTGGCTCATTTGAGGTAAAAGGAAAGACCTTAATAAAGGCTGTATATAAGGATGCAAGTGTTGAAAATAAGCTGGAGTTCGATGTAGAAAAGACAGAACTCAAGCTTGGAGATAAGAGCAATTTTACAGTTAAATACCGCGGAAAGCCTGTTCAGCTACCAAACGAAGATATTGAAATTACAACTGATGTTGATAGACTTCTAAAGATAAATGAAACAGAAGGAAACTTTAAGGCTATAACGGCAAAGAATGGTAAACTAAAGCTTTCTGTGAAATCAAATCCTGCTCTTAATGCTGAAAAAGACATTCAGGTTGAGGCCATTGATGTTGATATGAGAATGGAAGATCTTCATAACACAGTTATAAGCAAGACTCCTGTAAAAATTGACAAGCTATACTTCACTGCAGGTGTTGATTACTACACCGATGTTGAGTTTGATGCCCCAGTGCCTGCGCTTGCAATAGAAAAGGCCTTGAAGGCTAAGGGTGTTAATACAGCATCAAAGGAAGAATTTGACTGTGGTGACAACTGCGGCTGGATGAAGGTTCTAGGCAAGGGACTTTGGACAGGTATCAATCCAAACGGAAGCTTTATGTATTCTGCTGATAACAAGATGGCCGATAAGGTAATATCGGAATTTGAGCTCAAGGGTGGAGAAAACATCTGTGTTTTCTATGACGATAACTGGATGGTAAGAACTGATCTTACTTTCTTTGATAAGGAAGAGTATGTAGTTGAAGAGGGTGAGGAAGTTGAATTCACTTTGATGGGTTCAGACACTAACTTACGGAGCAGATAATACAGCAAAGCCTGTTAGTGGCGCAGTATTAGAGCTTACTGAAGGCTCTAATGCTCCAAATGTGAGCGAGGCAAAGACGGATGCTCAGGGCAAGATTAGCTATAAATTTGAGAAGACTGGTGAATACAAGATTTCAGCAGTAGTCGAAGGCAAGTCAATTGCAAGACCTTATGCTAAGGTTGTAGTTAAGAAACGTGCAGAAGATCAGGAACTTAATTTCGAAGACACAAGTCTAGAAAATAAGGATCAAAATGTGAACTTCGACTTCGGTAAGAAAAATGTTTCCTTCGTAATAGGCGAAGCTAAATCACTTGTATTAAAAGCTAGATGTCGACCTCTCAAATATGTTCAAAGGCAAGGTAATTACTGAGGAAAACCGTGTAGGAAGCTTAGTTCTTGAAGAAGACGGAAAGCCAGCTAAGGAGCTAGAATTTGGTAAGGATTATGCAGTAAAGGAAGGTAGCATAATACTAAATATAAATGGTAGCTACTTGAATAGTTTAAACGCAGGAACTTACAGACTTAAGCTTAAGACTAAAGCAGGCTTTGCAAGCATAGGTCTAACAGCTGCAAATCCAGTACCAGCACCTAATACTGGAAATCAGCCACAGGTTCAGCCAGGTAGTGCAGGTAATCCTTCTGTAGGTCCAGGAAATACAGCGGCAAATAAACCTGCTAAGGGTGTTTTGACAGGGGATTTTGTAGAATCACAAGCTATGTGATGATTTGGGGATTTGCCCTAGCAATCATAATCACGGGGTTAGTAGCAAGAAGAAAAGTAACTAAGAACAAATAAAATCATAATTCAAAGGACGATGGCTAGGCTGTCGTCTTTTTTTGTCCAAACCTAAGGATGAACTGTCGTATAAATTGAAATCAAAAAAATTAAAAAAACACTTGTTAGACACAACTAACTTATGTATATAAAGATACCGACGGACGCGTCGGTTTAAAAGAGGAGGTATTCATATGTGTGCTGCACGTAGACTTAGTGAGTCTGAAAGAAAAATGAAATAATGAATTCTGCCGTCGATGTAATAACCCAAAAAGGCCTGGAAAATGCAACGATGGAAGAGATTATTGCTGGTACTAGTTTATCAAAAGGTGGTGTTTATCACTATTATAAAAGTGTCAACGAGATTTTTAAAGATATTATGCTCTCTGGAATTGAATATAGAAAAACAATTATAAAGGAGCATATGAATGAGTGTAAAAAGGGTCACGAAAAGGAATTTATAGCAAAACAATTTGTTGATAAAATTATAGATGATAACCCTTATATGCCACTTTATGTTGAGTTTCTTATTGCAAAGAAGAGAAATCCTGAGCTAGAGAAAAATGATGCAGGAGCTTCAGAAGCAGACTAATGATAAATTTAGCACGGTCATGGGTGATGAATCAGGGTGGTCGTTTGACGAAACACATTTAATGTTTCAACTGATGTGATTAATGCACTTATCCTTGCATCTAATATTCTAGGAGCTAGAGAGAACTTCAAAAAAAACAGACATTTTCTAGAGAGGATGTTTCTCAGTATATTTAAAGAAGGAGAGGAGAATTGATATGGACATATATAAGAAATCGTTTAGATATGTACACAGAGTATAGGGTGTTTGGTTATTTAGCGGTCTTAATATCTGCTATTTCGGCAATTATTATGGTGCTTGGATACCATTACATATATAAATTCTTTGATGAAGTTATAGTCAAAGATAGTCTTGAAAACGCAAGCGTTTATGCAATAAAGATTGTAATATATTTGACTTTAGCAGCTATATTATACCTAATCTCAGGCTTGACTTCACACAAGCTAGCCTTTAGGTTAGAGACCAATCTTAGAAAAAAATAGGAATCGATGGATTAACAGATTCGAGCTTCAGATTCTTTTGATATTAATCCGTCAGGACAGATTAGAAAAACAATAGATGATAACGCAGCGATGACACATACAGCTGTTGCGCACATGATTCCTGATAACTCGCAGGCATTTTTAACACCTATACTTGCAATAGTTCTAGCATTCTCGGTGAGCATTAGAGTAGGGATTGTCATAGTTGTTTTGACCCTTGTAAGTGCTCTAATACTAAAAGCTATGATGGGTAATTCTGAGTTTATGAAGGTATACCAATCGGCACTAGACAAGCTCAGTTCAGAGACAGTAGAGTACATAAGAGGCATGCAGGTTGTTAAAAATCTTTGGAACAAAACTAAACTCATTCAAAGCCCTTGACGAATCTATAAAAAACTATTCGAAATATGCCTATGACTACTCACTTTCGTGCAAGAAACCGTATGTCATATACCAGTTGATTTTTCTGGCTTTAATTGCAATTATCAGCATACCGCTAAGTTTTTTCATTACAGGTATTGGAAACCCTAAGGATATTACCGTTGAGCTGATTATGATATTTTTTATCAGTGGTGTAATAATGGTTTCTTTCATGAAAATCATGTGGGCGAGCATGAATATTTTCAATGCTAAATATGCAATTGAGAATCTAGAAGCCTTGTATGACAAAATGCAGGAGGATAGGTTAACATATGGAAGCAGAACACGTTTTGATAACTATAATATAGATTTTGAAAATGTGACATTCGCATATGGAGAAAATACGGTAATCGAAAACCTCTCGTTCTCGCTTCTCGAAAAGCGAACTTACGCACTCGTAGGACATTCAGGTTCTGGTAAATCGACAATAGCAAAGCTGCTATCTGGATTTTATAGGCTTGATGCTGGAACAATCAAAATAGGAGGATATCCTCTTGAGGAATATACTAAGGAAGCGATTATACGCAATATTTCATTTGTGTTCCAAGATAGCAAGCTATTCAAAAAGTCGATATTTGACAATGTTGCCATAGCAGATGAAAGTGCGAATAGAGAAGATGTCATGAAAGCGCTGAGTTTAGCTGGTTGTGATGAGATTTTAGCTAAGTTTAAGGATAAGGAAAATACAATTATTGGCTCAAAGGGGGTTTATCTTTCGGGAGGAGAAAAGCAGAGAATTGCAATTGCAAGGGCCATTTTGAAGAACTCACCTATAGTAATAATGGATGAAGCGAGTGCCTCTATAGACGCTGATAACGAGTACGAATTACAAAAAGCTTTTAAGAATCTCATGAAGGACAGAACAGTAATCATGATAGCCCATAGACTAAGCAGTATTCAAAATGTTGATGAAATAATTGTTTTGGAAGGCGGTAAGGTGGTCGAGCGTGGAAGTAATGATTCCTTGATTGAAAAGCAAGGAATATATAGCAGGCTACTTCGTCTATATGAAACTGCAAATGATTGGAGGGTGTAAAATGAAAAACTATTTTAAAAGAAGATATGCCCTATCTGAGCAGGGTGCTAAAAATGTTACTACTGCATCTTTATATTGTACACTTACGTATTTTGCAAACCTTGCACCTATGTTCATTTTAATGATAGTGTTCGATCAGCTGATTCTGGGGAATGTACATGCTACTTGGCAGTATATCTGCATGTCAATAGCTACACTAATAATAATGTATTTACTCCTATCAAAAGAGTATGTTAGCCTTTATAACGCTACATACAAGGAGTCTGCAAAGTTGAGAACAGATATTGCTGAGAATCTTGCAGATTTACCACTTGCTTACTTTTCAAAGCATGATCTATCAGATTTATCTCAAACCATCATGGTCGATGTGAATTCGATTGAACATGCCTTGAGCCATTCAATACCTAAGGTTGTCGGTATGTGGATTTTCTTTCCTATTATGGGTCTAATGCTTGTAATTGGAAACTGGAAGCTTGGACTTGCAACAATAATTCCTACACTTGTGAGCTTTATAGTAATTCCGTTGAGCAAGAAGAAAGAAATCACGGCTAACAGTAAGTACTACAAGGTTTTGAGAGAAAACTCTGAGCTGTTTCAGGAGACAATTGAGCTACAGCAAGAAATAAGCAGCTTTAATCAGTCTAAGAATGTTAAGAGAAGTCTTTATAAAAAAATGGAGGAAAGTGAGAAAATTCATTTCAATGTTGAGATGATGGCTATGGTTCTTATTGCAATATCTACACTTTTTGCATATATCAGTGTAGCTGTGGTAATACTTGTCGGAATAGAACTTCTCATGCGTGGTGAAATTTCTTTATTATACCTTGTGCTCTACATTATAGCTGCCATAAAGGTCAAGGAAATCTTTGATGTATCAAAAGAAGGTATCTTTGAAATGTACTATATTGAGCCAGCAGTAAGGCGAATAAAAGAGATAAAGAATGCTGTATTGCAGAATGGTAAGGACGTTAAGCTTTCTAACTTCAACATTGAGTTTAAAAATGTATCATTTGCGTACGACAATGACACACAGGTGTTAAAAGACGTGAGTTTTACAGCAAATCAGGGCGAGGTTACTGCTCTTGTAGGCGCATCTGGCTCTGGAAAAACATCCATTTTGAGATTGATATCAAGATTATACGACTACGATGGTGGAAGTATTTTGATAGATGGAAAAGATATCAAGGATATATCGACGGATTCTTTATTCAAGGATGTTTCAATTGTATTTCAGGATGTGACGCTATTTAATACAAGTGTTATGGAAAACATCAGACTTGGAAGAGAAGATGCAAGTGATGAAGAGGTAAGGAAGGCTGCCGAGCTTGCTAACTGCATGGACTTTATTGAAAGGCTTCCTGAAGGCTTTGATACTGCTATAGGTGAAAATGGCGCGGAGCTTTCTGGTGGTGAGAGGCAGAGACTTTCGATTGCAAGGGCATTCCTCAAGGATGCACCAATACTGATTTTAGATGAGATTTCAGCTAGTCTTGATGTTGATAACGAGAAGAAGATTCAAGAGAGCCTAAACAAGCTGATTAAAAATAAGACGGTAATTATAATATCTCACAGGTTGAAATCCATAGAAAATGTTAACAAGATTGTTGTAATAGATAATGGTGTTGTTGAAATTTCAGGCACACATGATGAACTAATGAATAAATCAAAGGTATATAAAAACCTAATTCAAAAAACTAAGCTTGCAGAGGAGTTCAATTATTAGGAGAAAGAAATAGAAAATATCAAAAGGCAGCCCAAAGGCTGTTTTTTGTTGTAAAACATATGAGCCTTTGGATGCCCATGCAGCCATAAATCTTGAAAATTTGCCATTTATATGGTATCGTTTATAAAAACAGTTAACAGTTAGGAGATGCCAGATGAGCATAATGACAGTGAAAAACCTATCGCATGGCTTTGGCGATAGAGCTATATTTAACGATGTTTCCTTCAGACTTCTCAAGGGCGAGCATATAGGCCTCATAGGAGCAAACGGTGAGGGAAAGTCGACTTTTATGAACATAATCACGGGCAAGCTTATGCCAGATGAGGGCACGGTGCAGTGGTCCAAGAATGTGAGCGTAGGCTATATGGATCAGCATGCTGTGCTCAAGAAGGGAATGACCATTAGAGAGGCGCTAGCAGGAGCCTTTGATTCACTCTTTGATATGGAAAAGCAGATGAATGAGCTTTATGAGCAGATGGGAAGCGCTGACCCTGATAAGATGGATGAGATGATGGAGGAAGCTAGCGTTCTTCAGGAACTTTTGATGGCGCATGACTTCTACAGCATAGATGTCAAGGTGGACGAGGTAGCAAGGGCTCTTGGACTTATGGAGTTAGGTCTTGATACCGATGTTTCTGCGCTTTCTGGTGGACAGAGAACCAAGGTGCTTCTTGCGAAGCTACTTTTATCAAAGCCAGATATCCTTTTGCTCGACGAGCCTACAAACCATCTCGACAGAGAGCATATCGAATGGCTGAGAAGATATCTTGAGTCATATGAGAATGCTTTCATCCTCATAAGCCACGATATACCGTTTCTGAATAGTGTTGTAAACCTTATCTACCACATGCATAACAAGAATCTCGATAGATATGTCGGAGACTACGATAAGTTCATGGAGGTTTTCAAGGTTAAGCAGGAACAGCAGGAGGCTGCCTACAAGAGACAGCAGGCAGAAATCGCAGAGCTTAAGGACTTCGTTGCCAGAAACAAGAGTAGAGTTGCTACTAGGAATATGGCGATGTCCAGGCAGAAGAAACTGGATAATATGGAGCTGATTTCAAGACCGACTGATGCACCTGAGCCTGAGTTTGATTTTAAGGAGAGTAAAATCAGCGGCAAGGTTATATTTGAGACTAAAGATCTAGTCATAGGATATGATGAGCCACTCAGCAAGCCTTTAAACCTATACATGGAGCGCAAGCAGAAGATAGTAATCGAGGGTGCAAATGGCATCGGTAAGACTACTCTACTTAAGAGCCTTCTAGGCCTGATACCAGCGGTGTCTGGAGAGGCTAAAATGGGTGATTCTATCGAGCTTGGCTACTTCGAGCAGGAAAGCTCTAGTGATGGAGAAAAGACCTGCATAGACGAAATTTGGCAGGATTTTCAGGCATGGACTCAGTTTGAGGTAAGGCTTGCTTTAGCAAAGTGCGGTCTTACAACAAAGCACATAGAGAGCAAGGTTAAGGTCCTCTCAGGAGGAGAGCAGGCAAAGGTAAGGCTTTGTAAGCTGATTAACAGACCTTCTAACCTACTTGTGCTGGACGAGCCGACAAATCACCTTGATGTTGCGGCAAAGACAGAGCTAAAGCGCGCACTTCAGGAATATAATGGCAGTATTTTGATGGTATGCCACGAGCCTGAGTTCTACGAAGGACTTGCCACAGAAATCTGGGACCTTTCAGAGTGGACGACAAGGCTGATATAAAAGGAGAGTTTCATGACTACCGCTGAAGATATCAGAAATAGACTTATGGATCTAAAGGATGAGGAATATAAGGCCTTTAATTCAAAAGCTAATTCCAAACGTCGACGAAAGCCTTGTAATCGGCGTTAGAGTTCCTGCGCTCAGGAAGCTCGAAAAGGAGCTTAGAGCTGAGGATTTAGTAGACTGGCTCTCTGACCTTCCTCATAAATACCTTGAAGAGAATACTTTGCACGGAATCGTAATTTCCAATATGAAGTCTCAGAAGGATTGTCTTTTTAGACTTGAGGAATTCCTTCCGTATATCAATAACTGGGCCACCTGCGATATAATAAATCCTAAGATTTTAGCAAAGGATAAAGCTAAGTTTCTCATTTGCATCAGGTCATGGATTAGATCAAAACATATTTATACAAGTAGATTTGGCATGGAGATGCTGATGAGCTATTTCCTCGATGATGAATTCAAGGAGGAATATCTTGATCTTCCCGCTGGGGTTAAAAGCGAAGAATACTATCTTAACATGATGATAGCCTGGTTCTTTGCCACTGCCCTTGCTAAGCAGTGGGAGAGTGCGATAATTTATCTAGAAAATAATAGACTATCAAAGTGGACCCATAACAAGACTATACAAAAGGCGATAGAAAGCTATAGAATAAGTCCTGAGCAAAAGGAATACCTGAGAGGACTAAAGATAAAGTAAAACCTCAGGAGAAGGTGGAAACGATGGACATCAAAAAAATATATCTAGTTTATTTCAGTCCGGGTGGAAACACGGAAAAGGTTGTAAAGCTAATCGGAACAAAGCTAGCTGGCGAGCTAGATGCTGAAGCATACGCAATTGACTTCACATCACCTGAGATGAGAAATGCGCAGTATAGCTTCGATGAAGATGCACTTGTGATTTTCGGTATGCCAACCTATGCTGGAAGAGTTCCAAACAAGCTTCTGGCTTTTCTTCAGGATGGTTTTAAGGGTAATGCCACAAAGGCAGTGGCTGTTACTACATTCGGAAATAGAAGCTTTGATAGCTCTTTGACTGAGCTTTCGCTAGAGCTATATAAAAACGGATTTGATATCTTTGCAGCAGCTTCATTTGCCTGTCAGCATCACTTCTCCAAAGTAATAGGAACGGCAAGACCAGACGATGATGATGTAGCTGAAATAGAAAAATTTGCACTAAGCATAGCACATTGGCTATCAAAGTCAGAAGCAAAGTTCATAGAACACAGAAATATACTTGCTGATTCAGAGGTAAAGCCTTACTACATTCCGCTTGGTGAGGATATGCAACCAGCAAAATTCCTAAAGGCTGTGCCAAAGACAGTAGAAGAGCTATGTGATGGCTGCGGAGTTTGCATCAAAGCCTGTCCAGTAGGTAGCATTTCCTCGGACTATATGACGATTACAGGGCCATGCATTAAATGTCAGGCCTGTATTATAAAATGCCACAGCGGAGCGAAATACTTTGATGATGAGGCATTCCTATCTCATGTGAGAATGCTAGAAAATAACTATACCAAAAGAGCAGCAAACTTTGCCTTGATTGAAAAGACTGGTGAAGTGTGATAGATTAGGTTTGTAGTAAATTAAACTACAGTTAATGGGAGGGATTAATGAAGTTACCTGATAGAAATGAAAAATATCAACAGATACTCTTGTATGTACTACTTGGAGCATTCAGCATCTTAGTGATGTTTTTCTTGCTCCTTAATATCGGCGTGATAGTGCCAAAGGGAATGAATCTAATTTCGACATTTTTCTCGCTGATTTCACCATTTATAGTTGGACTTGCAATAGTTTATCTACTAAATCCAATTGTAAACCGTATAGAAAAAGATACTCTACAAAAGCTTTGGAATCGTTTTAAAAAGTAAGAAAGATAAGCTATCATTTAGAAGCTTATCAGTCTTGATTACATATCTAATAGTTGCGGGATGTATTTTCCTGATTTTATCTGCAATCATCTCATCAATTGCCAAGGAAATCCAATTAGCTGATACCGATAGCCTCAAGAATATAGCGCTTTCACTTCTAAACTCAGGCAAGGAGTTCATAAAAGCTGTGACAAGTAAGCTTGAGCAGTTTGGCATAAAGTCTACAAATCTAAGCGAGTATCAGCAGAAGCTGATTAGCTGGATAAATGATAGTACAACAAGTATAGCAAGCGGTGCATTCTCGTTTGTATCAAATGTTGGAAGCGTAATATCAAAGTTCCTAATCGCTATGGTTCTTTCAATATATGTGCTAATCGACCTAGATAATCTGAAAAAATATTGGCAGAAGGTTGCAGGAGCGCTGCTAAGAAACCGCAGCTACGGTGCCGTATCAACCTTCCTTAAGGATGCAGACTACTGCTTCTCAGGATATATCAAAGGCCAGTTCCTAGATGCCTGTGTAATGGCTGTACTAGTTAGCGTAGGACTTTCAATAGTAAATGTAAAATACAGCATCTTAATAGGTATCCTAACGGGAATCGGAAATCTAATTCCTTATGTAGGACCGATATTTGCCTACGGTGGAACAATCCTAGCTTGTGTAGTTGATGGTGACTTCAAGAAAATGGTAATCGGACTCATTGTGGTTTTGGTTATCCAGGGACTAGATGGAAACTTTATAAACCCTAAGCTATTATCAAATAGTATTTCGGTAAATCCAATACTCGTAATTATAGCTCTTTTGATAGGAGCTTCACTTGGAGGACTTCTGGGAATGCTAACAGCGGTTCCTATGGCAGCCCTGCTAAAGAAGGAATTTGATAGATTTGTTGCTTGGCGCGAGGCCAAGAAATTCGAAAAGTCAGGAGAAGTACAATGACGCTTACACAGATAAACTATGTTATAAAAATAGTTGAATGTGGCTCCATGAACAAGGCTGCTGAGCAGCTTTATGTGGCTCAGCCATCTTTGACGGGTGCGATCAAAGAGCTAGAGAAGGAGCTTGGCTTTAGCCTATTTAATCGTAGTGGTAAGGGCGTGAGCCTGACACCTGATGGCGTAGAATTTTTGATGTACGCAAAGGAGGTCTATGCTAGCTACGATATCTTGATGGAAAAGTACGGCAATGGCGCAAAGATAAAGAAGAAGTTTGGCGTTTCGACTCAGCACTATTCTTTTGCGATAAAGGCATTTGTAGAGATGGTAAAGAGCTTTGATACGGCTGAATACGAGTTTGCAATCAGAGAGACTCAAACTAGAACTGTTATTTCTGATGTTGCGAATCTCAGAAGTGAGATAGGACTCCTTTATATGAGTGACTTTAATCGCAAGGCTTTGATGAAGCTACTTAATGCCTCAAATATTAGCTTTACCAAGCTCATAGACTGCGATGCTTTCGTATATCTGTGGAAGGGTCATCCTCTAGCTAATGAAAAGTCGATTAACTTCGACCAGCTAAAGGACTATCCCTGCCTCTCTTTTGAGCAAGGCGATAACAGCTCGTTTTACTTTGCTGAGGAAATCCTAACGACCAACGAATATCCCAGGACTATCAAAGCTAACGACCGTGCAACCATGCTAAATCTTATGGTAGGCCTAAACGGATATACACTCTGTTCTGGCATAATTTGTGAGGAACTAAATGGAGATGACTATATAGCTGTTCCTTACGAGGATAAGCAAAATCCGAACAGCGTTATGGAGATTGGATATATCAAGAAAAAGGGTATAAACTTAAGCCATACAGGAGAGGAATACATAGAGCATCTCAAGAAATATCTAGGTGTTGCAGAGTAGTCCTAAAATATGAGCAAAACAAAATCGGTGCCTTACAGCACCGATTTTTTGCTATCTTAATATGAATTCCTATTTAGCTGATTCGTTATCAGTACCCTGGTTTTCCTCAACGATTCTTAGGTAATCTGAGTATTCACTATCTAGTGGATTCTCGTACGGAGCTTCCTTAGTTGTCTTAGCAACTGCGTTGGTACCCTTTGTTAGAGAAACCATTGTTCCAGCACCGCCGACGCATCCGCCTGGGCAACCCATTCCCTCAAGTAGGTATCCATCGTACTTACCCATCTTAGCAGCCTGAAGAAGCTTACGGCAGTTTGCGAGACCGTCAGCGTTTGCAATCTTCATTTCTCTATCTGGCTCTAGCCTAGAAATTACCTGAACTACAGCGTTAGCTACACCACCGCTTACGGCGAAGTTTCTTCCTGCTGAGCTTCCGGTTGCTGTTTCGTTTTCGTCAACCTCTACCTTCTTAGGATCGATTCCTCTTGAGTCGAACATTCCGATTACTTCCTCGAATGTAAGAACGAAGTCGATATATGGTCTGATATTTTCTCTTGTTGCCTCAATCTTCTTAGCAGCGCATGGTCCGATGAACGCAACCTTACATCCTGGGTGCTGCTCCTTAAGAACCATACCTGTTAGTGTCATAGGTGTAAGAGCCATTGAGATGTGTCCCTGTAGCTCTGGGAATAGCTTTTCTGCCATGCCTGACCATGATGGGCAGCATGATGTTGCAAGGAAAGGAATCTCTGCTGGAACGTTCTCTAGGAAGTCGTGAGCCTCCTGAATTGTACAAAGGTCAGCACCTACAGCTACATCAAGTACATCTGTAAATCCAAGCTCTCTAAGAGCAACCTTTAGCTGTTCCATTGTGATGCCATTTCCGAACTGTCCTGCAACAGCAGGTGCAACTGCAGCGTATACAGGTGTATCGCTCTTGATTGCTGTAATAGTCTGGAATAGCTGTGCCTTATCTACGATAGCACCAAATGGGCAGTGTGTTAGACACATTCCGCATCCTACGCACTTATCTTCATCTATGTCTGCACGACCGTATTCGTCGGAGCTTATTGCATCCATTCCGCATACAGCAGCGCAAGGTCTTTCCATCTTGATGATAGCATTGTATGGACATGCAGTTACGCATCTTCCGCACTTAATGCAATTGTCCTGGTCAATGAAAGATTTACCGTTGATAATATCAACAGCATTCTTAGGACAGACTTCAGTGCATGGGTGAGCAATACAACCCTGACACATGTCAGTAACCTTGATAAGTTTCTCTGGGCACTGATGACATGCAAACTTGATGATGTTGATCAGTGGTGCCTTATAGTAGTTTTCGCCTTTTACGATTTCGTCAATACCTGTTGTGATTGAGATGTGCTCTCTTGCTGGCTGAATGTCTAGTCCAAGAGCTGCACGGATTCTCTCTCCGAGGATAGCTCTCTCTAGGAATACGCTCTCTCTGATTGATGCGATTTCGCCAGGAAGAATCTCAAATGGAATCTCTACGATTTCGCTAAGATCACGATCTTCGTACGCAAGATTTGCTACTGCAGAGAAAACCTGACGGCGCAAATTATTAATTCTTGTGTATATGTCACGCATATTTAAAAACCTCCGTTGTATAATGAATACAATTTTACTTATAAATTAAATTTAAACCCCTACATATCATACTATATTTTTCATGTGCATGGGAACCCCATTTTAAATAATTTTGATAGGAATTTAACAATGATAAAATTCGATTGTATCTGAATACTTAAACGTTGATTTCTAGTGCGTCTGGAGCAAAGATGACAACAGTATTTTTTGAAATATTTAGATAGGCATTTGAGACCTTAAAAATGCTTTTTGCATACCTTTTGTTCCTGTTGAAGGAGCAGGATTTTTGCATCAAAATTTGGACTAGAATTTGAGAAAGAATCAACTTTTGGATTTAGTGGTTCACTAATGCTGATTATTCCGTCCCTAATAGTCTTTGTCGTATCGCAATGAAGGGGCATGAAGCATTCCTGCCCCTTTGCATCTTTGATTGTCAGCGAAAGAACATCGCCTGAGTATATTATTTTTCTTGTCTGTCTTTATCTCTAGGAGCATGGTATGGCTATTTTTCATTTTCGTACCTTTGTACCACTTCTTCAATTCCTCCTGCGTAGAGGAACATGGATTCTGGAATATGGTCGTACTTGCCGTCAAGTATCTCGCGGAAGCCTTGGATTGTGTCTGCTAGTGGAACATATTTTCCTTGCATTCCTGTAAACTGTTCAGCAACTGCAAATGGCTGAGAAAGGAATCTTTGGAGTCTGCGGGCTCTCGCAACCGTCAGCTTGTCCTCTTCAGAAAGCTCATCCATTCCAAGAATGGCGATGATGTCCTGAAGATCTTTGTATCTTTGTAAAACCGCCTGTACATCTCTTGCTGTATGATAATGCTCCTCGCCCAAGATGAGCGGGTCCATGATTCTAGAGGACGACTCGAGCGGATCGACGGCAGGGTAGATTCCAAGCTCTGTAATAGCCCTCGATAAAACTGTGGTTGCATCAAGATGTGAGAAGGTCGTCGCAGGAGCTGGGTCTGTGAGGTCGTCGGCAGGAACGTAGACTGCCTGAACCGAGGTGATTGAACCATTTGATGTAGATGTGATTCTCTCCTGAAGCGCACCCATCTCAGTAGCTAGTGTTGGCTGATAGCCTACAGCTGATGGAATTCTTCCAAGCAAAGCCGATACTTCAGAACCAGCCTGAGTAAATCTAAAAATATTATCTATGAATAAAAGCACGTCCTGATGCTCTCTATCTCTAAAGTGCTCAGCCATTGTAAGCCCTGTAAGAGCAACTCTCATTCTTGCTCCAGGGGCTCGTTCATCTGTCCAAAAACCATAGCGGTTTTTCTCGATTACGCCAGACTCCTGCATTTCGTTATATAGGTCATTTCCTTCGCGGGTTCTTTTCTCCAACGCCTGCAAATACAGAGATTCCTCCGTGCTCCTTAGCGATGTTGTTAATTAGTTCCTGAATTAGGACGGTCTTACCAACTCCGGCGCCGCCGAAAAGGCCAACCTTACCGCCCTTGGTGTAAGGCGCAAGAAGGTCTATAACCTTGATTCCTGTTTCATATATCTGAGTTGAAGTCTCTTGCTGAGAGTACTCTGGAGAAGGAAGGTGTATAGGTTTTTTTCGGTGCATCCTCTGGTGCTGGAATTCCGTCTATTGGCTCGCCTAAAACATTGAAAAAGTCTGCCCAAAAACATCATTACCAACTGGAACCTCTATAGGTGCTCCTGTGTTAATAGCCTTAAGTCCGCGCTTCATACCGTCGGTAGAGGAAAGGGCAATACATCTAACCGTGCTGTCACCGACATGCTGAGCCACCTCAGCAACGACTACATGGTCTTCCATTTTTATCTTGATAGCATCAAGAAGCTGAGGCATCTCGCTATCTTCAAATTGGATGTCTATTACTGGACCTATAATTCGTTTTACAATTCCTGTATTCAAGTTATTCACCTAATTTCTTTTGGACCTTACCAAGCTTTTGTGATTCGTGACCAACTATTATTTCAATCATTTCGCCAGTTATTGCGTTTTGGCGAGCTGTGTGATATTTGTTAGAAAGCGTCTCAATCATCTTGAGTGCGTTGTCATTTGCATTCTTCATCGCAATACGCCTTGCTGCGTGCTCGCAGAGAGTTGCCTCAGCGATGTATCTGAGGATTTTCATCGATAGATAGGCCTCGGCTAGTTCATCAAAATATGAAGAATCTTTATCGTGGTCAAAGAGGCTAGTGTTTTCGATGTCACCATCATCGCCAGGTGCTGCTTTTTCGAGTGGGAAAAGCAGCTTTGTGTCGATATCAAATGCGATAGGGTTTCTATATTTAGTGTAGACGATTTTAACCTTTGATATTTCACTCTTGCGATAGAGCTCAAGTACAGCAGAAGCCACTTTGTGGATTTCCTCATACGAAAGCTCGTGCGCGTGGCCTGCGTATATATATGCAAAAGCATCTGCAGAGAAAACTTCAAGACCGTGCTTAATGCAGTAGTTAAAGCCCTTATCACCTAAAGGCACAAAGACAGTACCTGCATTTTCATTCATCTCAGCAGCATGCTTTATCAAGCTAGAGTTATATCCTCCACATAGTCCCTTACATGAGGTAATCAAAATGCACAGCTCCTTGACAGGCTCCTCGCTGGAGTGTGGCACTATACCTAGCTCAAACTGACGAATATCTAGGCGCTTTTCGTAGTAGATTTCCGGTGCGATGTCGCAGGTGAGAATCTGTGTGAATTTAGATGTCAAAGGCTCGATGTGATCCTTTGCATAATTTAAATGGCCTGTGGATTGCTTGAGCTTGGCAGCTGAGATAAGCTTCATAGCACCTGTTATTTTCTCGGTGTTTTTGACGCTGTTTATATGTCTTTTAATCGCCTGAATTTGCTCAGCCAATATACTTACCTTCTTTCTTGCATTCCTCTATGCCCTGTATCAAAAGCTTTTCTGTTTCAGCAGACATATTGCCTGTCGTTACAATCTCTTGGCTTATCTCTGGATATTTCATAGCCATAAATTCATATAGACTGTCCTCAAAGGAGGCTATGCGCTCTAGCTCAATATCATTTAGGTAGCCGTTTATTGCAGCGTATATTATCATGATTTGGTTTTCGACTGAGATAGGGGAGTACTGCTTCTGCTTGAGTATCTCCATTAGTCTCTTACCGCTTTCGAGACGCTGGGTAGTATCTGAGTCTATATCTGAGCCAAACTGAGCAAAGCTCTGAAGCTCACGGAACTGGGCGAGAATGAGCTTCATTGTACCTGAAACCTTTTTCATCGCTTTTATTTGTGCATTTCCTCCGACACGGGAAACAGAGATTCCTGCATTTACTGCTGGAATCTGACCAGAGAAGAAGAGATTGCTCTCTAGGAAAATCTGTCCATCTGTGATGGAAATTACATTTGTTGGAATGTAGGCAGATACGTCACCTGACTGGGTTTCTATTATTGGAAGGGCTGTGATTGAGCCTCCTCCAAGCTCATCAGATAGCTTTGCAGCGCGCTCTAAAAGTCTGCTATGTAGGTAGAATACATCTCCTGGATAGGCTTCACGTCCTGGCGGTCTGCGTAGCAATAGGGACATGGCTCTGTAGGCTACGGCGTGCTTTGATAGGTCATCGTAAACTATCAAAACATCCTTTCCCTTGTGCATAAAATACTCTGCAATTGCACAGCCTGAATATGGAGCGATGTACTGTATTGGAGCAGCTTCGCTTGCTGTTGCAGAGATTATGATGGTATGCGACATTGCATCGTGGTCCTCGAGTGTCTTTGCGATTTGTGCAACCGTTGACTTTCTTTGACCTATGGCAACATAGATGCATATTACGTTCTGCTTCTTTTGATTTATTATCGTATCTATGGCGATTGCAGTTTTACCAGTCTGTCTGTCTCCGATAATCAGCTCTCTTTGACCTTTGCCTATTGGTATCATGGCATCTATTGCTTTGATACCAGTTTGAAGAGGCTGGTATACTGAGCGTCTGTCGAGAACTCCTGGAGCATCGCTTTCGAGGGGTCTTGCTTGATTGCAGTTAATCTGTCCCTTATCGTCTATTGCGCTTCCGAGAGGGTCGATTACACGTGCGAGAAGCTCTTCGCCAACTGGAACCTCCATGGCTCTTCCTGTAGGTCTAACTATGTCTCCTTGCCTGATTCCGCGGTCTGATCCTATGATTACAGCACCTACCATGTCGTCATCTAGGTTCATGGCCATTCCGTAGCTGCCGTTAGGGAATTCTAAAAGCTCACCAGCAAAGCAGGATTTGAGGCCGTCTATGTGGGCAACACCGTCGCCGACCTCGATAACCTGACCGAAATCGGTTATCTCAAGCTCTGAGGTAAAGCTTTCTATTTTGTCCTTTATATTACTTAGGATTTCATCAGTATTAATTCTCATGCGCATCTCCAATTAATTAGAATTAGTATTGTAAGACAGGTGCAGACGCATATCCTCCATACGCTTGCGTATCGAAGCATCTATAAGCTTATCGTCGATGGAGATGATGAAGCCACCGATGATTTTTTCGTCTATGCGATTTGTCAAAACACAGTCCTTTTTGATAAGGTCAGAGGTCTGTATTTCCATCCTTTGAATTGTTTCACGGTCAAGAGGTATAGCCGAGTAAACTATACCTTTGATTTTGTTTTCTTCTCTTTTATCAAATAGGCTTAGCCCCTCGCTTAGGGCTTCGATAAAGGCATACATTTCCTCCTGCTCGTGCAGGGTGCGCTTTTCTAATGCGTAGGTATGTAGGTCACGATACTCACCATTTGTCTCTTTGATGAGATTGCGTAAATCTCGTAGGCTTTCTGTGGCTCTATCTAGCTGCTCGCAGAGTGCCTCTAAATCATTGCTATTTTTCTGTTTCACTGTTTGCCTCTGATCTACTGATTATTTCATCTATTACTGAAGCCTGAGCATCAGCGTCAAGCTTGTTCTCCAAAATCTTTTCAGCGACCTGAACTGCAAGTTCGCTGGCTTCGTTATGGATTTCTTTTTCTCGCCGCAGCTTTTTTTCTCTTTCAATCTGAATTCTTGATTTCTCACGAATGTCAGCAGCTTCTTTGCGGGCTTCGTCTAATACAGAGTCTGCCTGAACCTTTGCGCTTTCCATTGCACCTGCAATTATTGCACGCTTTTCTTTTTCGGCACCAGCGAGTATTTCATTGTATTCGTCAAGCTTTTTACGGGCCTGATTCTCGGCTTCATCTGCCTTTTGGAATTGCGCCTCGACCTGAGCCTTGCGCTCATCCATGAATCTCTTAACCTTTTCGAAGAAAAAAACGCTTTTAATATCAAAAATAAGAACTAAAACAGTAATAATCGAAAAGACAAGATTCCAGTTGATAGTGAGCAGGTCTTGGTGTTTGTTAATATCCAAAGTTCGTGCCTCCTTTAGGAATTTAAGTTACAATTTGTTGCTTAGCATTAGAGCAACTACAAATGTCAAAATACCTATGGTCTCCATGAGCGCCATGCCTACGATCATAACAGTCTGAATCTTACTTGTGGCTTCAGGCTGCCTTGAAATACCTTCTAGTCCCTTGCTCAATCCGATACCCTGACCTAGACCAATGCCAAGTGCTGCAAGTCCCATTGCTAAACCGATTCCAATAAATTCCATTGATTTTCCTCCTAAAGTTATTCTCTATTTTCATTACTGCTTACTGTAGCTGTAATCTTCATAGCTGCAGCAAGATTAATAACGGTCAAAATTGTAAATATAAAGGTCTGAATTGCCGGCTCTGCTATGTCGAAGATAGCATTCAGAGGTATAACTGTGATAGCGCGTAAAAATGGTACATCGCTGAAAAAACTACTGAGTTTTGTCATGAGGTGCATCCATAGCTCGACTATGATGTAGCCTCCTAAGATATTGCCAAAGATACGAAACCCCAGCGAAATAGGGAGTGAAATTTCTTCTAAGATTTTGAGTGGCAGCATGAAGACATATGGTTCGCACATGTGCTTTAGTCTGCCTCTAAAGCCGTGAACCCTTGTTGAATTAAAAATGATCATCACCATCGTCATAATGGATAGTGCAAAGGCAACGTTAAGGTCTGCCGTTATCGGCCTAACACCGAAAACACCTAGTGAGCTTGCACAAAATACGAAGGCAAGAAGAGTACCTATATATGGAGCAAAGTTAGAATTAGCTTTTCCCATATGTTTTTCTGTGAACTTATAAACCCATTCGACTATAAATTCCGCAAAGACCTGCTTGCCACGCGGGACAGTCTCAAGCCTACTACCCAGCCATATTCCCAGTATGGCGAGAAAGGCGGCTATCAAAATTCCGAATAGGGTACTTTCGGTAATGAAAAGTTTACCGTCGCCAAAGCTAAATATTATTCTAGCACCTAATTCATTTATGTTTAACAAAACAAAGGCCTCCTTTTAATCCGAATTCAACAAAGATAACTAAACTAAAGCCAGTGATGACTATAGCGAAGAGGAGCACGGACTGAAAGCCTATCTGCGTACAGACCCATGCGCCTAATATGTAGATGAGCAGTCTGAATATCATAAACTGTACCGCAAGAAGACGATTGATATTGAACAACCATCTAACGGTCAAATTTAGAAGAAACCAGTTTGTGAGTGCTATCATATATCCGATGAATATACCGCCAATCGCTAGAATTAAATTTGACGAAATTATCAGACATATTATGGTGCAGATAGCACAATACAGGCTGAACGGTATTAAAACACCCAAAGCATTACGATTAATATTCATATTTGATTAATGCATCCTATATTTAATATAGGATTTCTGAACTACTTCGATAAAAAAATGTTAACTACAGAAACAACGGAATTAAATTTGTTTTTCGCGCTAAAATGGTGCGCGCTTTTAAGAATAAAACAAGTATTAAACTCTAATATAATTTTTAGCATAGTGAAAAAGACGTGTAAAGAAAAAAATAATCTGAAAAGCTTGTATACATTATTAATTCATGCACAAGTGTGTAAATATCTGCAAAACATGGGCTCAAAAAGCTAAGGATTTCGTATAGAATAAATATCAGCAAATACGCATATAAAGTCGCTGAATGTTAGAATTAAATAGGAATTAAAAAAATCTATTAAAATTCTAACACATTGAAATAACTTGGTTTCAAGCCGTTAGAGATACAATTTAATAAGGAAAAGACTAAATGTAAGTTAGAGTTTTTAGTTATGATTTTTTTAATCCCTGTGGAGATTTCTCCACATAGTTATAACTATTTCTCTAACTTTTACTTTTTTTGAAAAGAGAAAATAATAAAAGTATATAAGGCAGGATATCATATGAAGTATTTTTTTATTATCGTTTAATAAGTAACTTCTTTAGACAAGAGGTTATAAGAAATATGAAGCATATTCCTATATATGGATACCAATTCATTGTAATTTACATGGAATTATGTTCTCTTGCAACTGAAGAACAAGGAATTTTAAAAGTACCAAAAATTGGTGAAGTGCCATATATAGCATTGCTTGCTAAAGATATTGGAGAAGATACTGAGATAGTAGGTCAAGCTTTTACATACTTTTTAAACAATGGACTGATAGAAAAGGTTGAAGATGATTACTCTGTTAATCTGCTTGTACCTTATGTGATCAACAATACAGGAAAAGGCAGCACACAAGCTGATGCTAAAAGACTAAAATATAACAACATGAAACAGCAGCTTCTAACCAGTAGCAAATCAAATGCTACATATAAAAAATATGGTTTATATGAAAATATTGAACTAACAGATCTTGAATATTATGAGCTTGAAGGAAAAAAACAGATAATCTAAAAAGTATTATAGATAAAAATTTCTTTGGAAAAAAATCAATGGGTGAAGAATTTGATCTTAATGATTATGAGTTAATTCTTAAACATGTAAAAAAAATAAAAAAATACAAGAGGAGAATAGAATGAATAAGTTTTTTTACATTAGACAACAGAAACAAATTACAATTTTTACTATCAGATGGATTTTCGCTAACAGTAATACAAAAATACTCTAAATATCACAAGAAGTGTGCTATATACAGAGATTAAAAAAAGGACTTACTGCGGAAGAATATAAAAAAATCGTAGATATGTAAAATATAATCCAATCAGAGCTATTATAGCTGACATAGAAAAAAAGCTGTAGGAAAAAGATAGTTGGGATATTGTTAAGGAAGCTATTTATGAGAAGAGAGATCTATAATCTTGTAATGTGTAATATATCTGCATATTACTTGGCAGTCACAAAATTAAATGAAATAAAAGTTGATGCATATAGTCTTAAAGGTATTGATATTAGTGAAGCAGCTATAAATAAAGGAATTTCAGGGAATGCAGGATTCCAAAACAAAATTAATGAATGTGTTGTTTTGGAAAATAGTATAAAAGAAAAATTCCGAGCTGTATCAGATGCATTAGAGATAGTAGATAAGGATATCCGATACCTATTGATTAAAAGTATTGTTAAGAAAAAGTACATACCTTGCAAGCTATCGTCAAAGGAAATGATAAAGCTTGAAACTGATTTAGTAAAAAGTATCGCCTTTAATTTATTAGGGGAAAATTTATATGGAACTTTGCATAGAGAATAAAATGAAAGGGTAAGGGCAGCTTATGAAAGTAAGATTATGTAAGGAAGCTAAGAAAGCTGCAAGGAGTTTTGCAGCTGCCTATTACGAAATAAAATCAGCAACTGATGCATATGATAGATGGCAGCGTATGAATAGAGATGTTGATTTAGAAAGACAAAAAGAATATGAACTTAGAATAAGGCATTTGAAAACGATAGAAGAAACTTTTAGTCACGCAGTGAATCCGAATATGCAGAAAAGAGTGTGGAACTATTTTTATAAGAAAGTAAAAATAGAAGCATATGAAAAAGCGGAGCTTGATGCTGAAATAAATAAATGGATAGAGAGCATAGCGAAAGAGCTTGGCATAACTACAGATTTTTAGGAGGAAAAGAAAGTGAAAGTAATCTCTATAATTAATTACAAAGGCGGAGTTGGAAAAACAACAGTAACTTTTAACTTGGGAGCTGAACTTGCGAAAGCAGGAAAGAATACGCTGCTAATAGATTTTGATGGGCAGGGAAATCTAACAAAATTTGCAGGTATAGAAAAAGAGACCGCTATAAAAGAAAATATTGTCGATGTCCTAAACTCAATAATGGCAAACCAGGAATTACAAAATGATCCAATCCATAGAGTAAAAGATAATCTTGATATAATCACTTGCGATATACGAAAAGAGTATTGGAGTATGAATGCAATGTCTGCTATGGGTAGAGAAAAGCTACTAAAAAAATACATATTAACTTTAAGGGAAAAAAACATAATTATGATTATGTATTAATAGATAATGCTCCGTCAGTTAATCTTGACTTTCAAAATGCCCTTGTAGCTTCAGATGAATATCTAATTATAACGGAACCTGAAGTAGCAAGCTCTGATGGAATCTTTACAATAAATAAGGTTATTGAGCAAATTAAAAATGAATTTAACAAAGATTTAAAAAGCAGCAGGAGTAATAATAAATAAGGTACAAGAAAAGACTAATTTTCATAAATTAATGAAGGAAGTTATTAAAAATCTCCTGGGGAGAAGATGTATATATTTTTAATACACTTATTCCAAAAGCAATCGCAATACCTGAAAGTGAATTTGAATCGCTTTCTATAGGGGATTATTCGCCTAAAAGTAAAGCTGCAATAGCATTCAAGGAATTGTCTAAAGAACTATTAAAAATTTTGTAAAGGAGATTATTAAGGATGGCTCTTAAAACAGGGAAAAATTTAGAGGAAATAAAACAGCTTGTAGCAGAACGCAAAAAGCTTCTTGAGCAGGGCGATATAACAGGAAAGTATAGCGAACTTATGATTGATGTTACATCTGATGATTTAGGCAGCGTTAATAAAAATAATGATAAAGCTTTCGACAATATCCTTGATAAAGCTAAAGATAAAGTAGTTGAGCTTGATATAAATGAGTTATCAGAATCACCTAAAAATCATTTCTCAAAAATTAGTGGCGAAAAAAGGGAAGAGATGATAGGCTCTCTTAAAAGCTACGGACAAATAAATCCTATTATAGTTAGACCAAAAGAATGCGTGCAGCATTATAAAGAGCTTATAGAAAATGAATTTGAAATCCTTGTAGGACATACAAGGGTGGAGTGCTTAAAGGAGATAGGAAGTAGTAAGGTAAATGCTATCATAGTAAGCTGTGATGATATTGAAGCAACGCTGCTTATAAATCAGTCAAATATCCAAAGAGAAAAAGTAAGCGATATAGAACTTGCAAGAGCATATAAGGCTACATACGATGCTCTTGTACAGGATAAAAATAGAAATCTTAGTCCAGGAAATTCAAAAAATGAAATCGTTGAAAATTCAACATCTCTTTCGAAGTCCCAAAGTGGGACTTCGGAGAGAACTGATGAAGAAGTTGCAAAGAAATACGGTATATCAAAGAATACTCTAAGAAGAAAGATGGCACTTGCAAATTGCTCTGATGATATTGTAAAGCTATATAACAGAAGCAAAGTTACGCAAGAAGAAATTCAGCATATATCAAAACTTCCAAAAGCAGTCCAGGATCAAGTATCTGAAATCATGACTAAGGAAAACAAAGAGATGACTAAGGATATAGCAAAAGGACTTGTTGATAAATATAAAGAGGTGCAGAAAGATCCACCGCTTAGAGCAAGCTTTTCTTGGAACATTTTAAGAGAAGTAATTAATCAAGGGCAGGATAATATAGAAAAGCAAGAGAAAAAGCATAGAGCTGTAAGTAAAAAAGCAAAGGATGAAAAGAAAAAATATCATATATCTGAAGAACTTTTTCCAAAGAATTTGAAGCTATCTGATCGTCAAAGATATGTAGAGCTAGCACTTAAATACATAGCAAGTCAAAAGATAGATGTTTTTTTGATACATCAATAGAAAACGAAAGATAAATATATACATTGCTTAAAAACACATTTTTGAAAAAGGAACATAGAAAAAAATAAAGCTTTTTTTGTTATTTTTTTACATAAGCAAAAAGGGCAAAAAAATACATGAAACTTGTGATATAGTGTTAGTGTCAAGAAGTATAAACAAGACTTAAAGACAGTTTAAGTCAGTGTGCCGAAAGCTAACGCTTTCGGTATTTTTGTATAAGCATTGATATTCCAATGTTTATACAGTCTTGCAAATTACATAAACTCTATTTAAGACAGTTAAATAGAGGGGCGTGCAATTTGCGTATACAAGATATACCATATCTGCCCACCTACGGTAGTCAGATAGGATATATCCGACCTATCGGTCGCTCGAAGACAGTTCGAGTTGCCAGCAGGGGCGCTGCCCCCTTTGGATTACCCCCAGCGCATTACTGGCCAAGTGGCTATGCCACTTAAGGCTGTAATGCTAAGGGAAAAGCCTTGCGGCTTTTCAATGAAAATTTTCACTTTGTGAAAATTAATATCTTTTGAGAAGGAGAATAAAAATGATTGAATATTATTTAGATAAATTAATGATACCTGCTATTTTGCTTTTTATTATAGGATTAGTTTTTCATAGCAAAAGAATAAATAAACATCGCAGTATATCGTCACAAGATATATATAAGTATCTTTATCAATATGAAATAGGTTTATCAAATGGTGATACATTAAAGGTCTGCAAGGTTCTTCAGATTATGATAAACATAACCGTGAATCTTTTTTTAAGGTACTATTACAATATTCAAGAGAATCCTTTAAATTATGTTGTTAATCTCAACGGAGAAAAATATTACTATTAATAAAAAGCAAATATCTTTTGAAAAAAATATATAGATTGAGGTAAGCATGGCATCCAATCAAAAAGTTTAATAAGCAGGCTGTATATAATCAGCTCAAGCATGTATCAAGGGAGCTTAAATATCCTAAAAAAATATTGATATAGATAAAAATAGAAGTCACTTAAATTATTCTTTATCTCCACAAAGAAATATAACGGAGTTTGAATATCTAAAGAAAAAGGCTTGAAGATATACATATACATAGCAATAGGCAAGATATTAATTATATGAGTGGATGGGTTATAACTAAACCTAAAGAATTACCAGATGAATACGAAGAAAAGTTTTTTAAAGCTTGCTATGATTTTCTTTGCAACAGATATGGCGGAGATAAAAATGTTATAAGTGCTGATGTACATAAGGATGAATCAGGAGAACCGCATTTACATTTTTGTTTTGTGCCAGTGGCGCAAAACATACCTAATGAAAATATGCTAAAAGTAATTAATTATCTTAAAGAAAATCCAGAAGCGAATAACACAAAAGCCGCTAATGAGCTTGGAATAAGTAGAAAGACCGTAAGAAGATATAGGAATTGCACGGATAATGATATAAAGTATGAAAAGCTTTCAGCTAAAGAAGTTATTAATAAAGCCGACCTTCAAAGTTTTCACCAGGATTTACAAAAGTATCTTGATAAATTAAGAATCCCAGCAAGGGTATATACAGGAATTACAAAAGCACAAGGTGGTAATATGACGGTTCAGCAGCTTAAAATGCAAAGAAAACATCTAATAGAGCATGGTGGAAATGTAGATGAGATAGTTAAAACTATAGATAATATACTAAATGAGCTTGATAATGGTATAATATAAAAAAAATAAATGGGAAGGTGATGTTATGAAGATGAAGAAGAAAGAACTTATAATAGGCATCGTTGCCATAGTATTAATAGCTGCTATTGGCATAGCATACTCACTAAGTAAGGCAGGTAATAAGACTGATGAGCCAAAGAAAATCGAGAAGACGGCGAAGAGAGAAGATAAAAAGAAAGTAAAGACAGCAAGAGATAAAGCAAGTAAGGCTGAAGACGAAAAAACTAACGCTAAGAGCGATGTTAAGTCTGAAGACGAGAAAAAGGATGATGGCACAGAAAAAGCTGTTAAAAGCGAAATTGAAGGATCTAAAACATCATCAAGTGCAAAGTCAAGTTCATCTTATGCAAGCACTCCATCACATAGCAGCTCATCAAGTTCAGGAACAGCTCCAGCACCAAAGCCTAAACGCTGGGTAGTGGATACACCTGCATGGAACGAAGAGGTTAGACAACCAGTATACGTAAATACATGGTGGATAAAATTTGTTGATGGGACAACTAAAACTTACTACAATAAGAATGAATGGAATAATGTACTAGATAATGCTACTGGAAATATTTCATCATGGGGTAATGGAGAAAGGGTTCCAGACCCTAGCGGAGCAACCGAAGTCGTTGGATATATTAATCATCCTGAAGTAGGTCATTGGGAATAAATCATAATATAGGCGGTTAAGAAGGGCATAGCAATATGCTCTTTTTTTATACAGTGAAAGGGGAAATTGTGATGTTAAGGTTTGTTCCACCGTAAATATGAAATTTCAATATATCAGTTATATTAATGCAACTAAGAAGTGGAAAGGAAAGAAATGAAGAAAAGAATAAAACAAATACTTATAGGTAGTATAATGGCGATAATAACACTTTTGCCAATTATATCAAATGCAGCAACAGTACGCACTGGCAGTACAACTGGAGCAAATTTTTCAGCGACTGGAACATACGGTGGTTATACCGTTACATCACAATCACTTGTTAATTTACACATAGCAAGTGATACAAGCGAAAATATATGGTGTTTAAATCCACACGCAGATATTTTTACATGATGAAAAAAACGGTCATGCCAATTCAAAATTATATGAATATATCTCAAAGAGATATAAATTATATATCATCTGGTATAGATTTTATTATGAATCGATCTGGCATTGCTGATTACAATACAAGAGCTGCAATAGGGCAGGTATGGATATGGCTTCAGATGTCAAGTAGAACATACTATACACTCAATAATTACAGTTTTACGGGTACGGGATCAGCTTCTTTTGCCGGAATTAGAGCTCAAGCTGATGCTTGGGCTGCATCACACGCAGATTCTGCAATTGGACAAGGATGGGTATACGTTAGTGCAAACGATGGATTTGCAGTAGATAGAAGCAAAGGACAAATTACAGCAAGATTTTCGGTGAGCTATAATGGAAATCTCACTTTACTAAAAGAAACTTTAAATAATAAACATCTTGTTGATTTATGTCCAGAAAATTATTCGTTAGCAGGTGCGACATACAGGGTTTCTACAAGTCCTAATATAGATCAAAACGCAGGTGAGCTTGTAGTTAATGATAACGGAACATCTAATACGATATCTTTGCCAGCAGGCACTTATTATGTAAAAGAGATTGTTGCCCCTAAAGGATATAATTTAGATACTAATGTTTATACAGTAACAGTAACCTCTGGAGAAACTGCAACTCTTAGAGTTAAGGATGAGCCAAAGTTTGACCCTCTTTCAATTAAGGTACAAAAAAAATCAGCAGATACACCAGATAAAGAGTTATCACTAGAGGGAGCAGAATATACTGTAAAATATTATAAAGAAAAGACTGAAGATACTACTGGACTAACTCCATTTAGAACTTGGATTTTTAAAACAGACAAATATGGTCAGATTCTTATTAGAGATAAATGGAAAATTGGTGGAGATGAACTCTTTAAAGAAGATGATGGAACAACTGTGGGTTTATATGGTACATATACATTTGAGGAAACAAAAGCGCCAAAAGGTTATGTAAAAACAGATGGAATAATATCTACACAGATTATTGATAGTAATAATCAAGGACAAGCCGTAAATGTACTTAAAGATGTTGTGGATAATGAAAAGCTAATAACTGTTGAAGTTGACAAAGTTAGCGAAGAAACTGCTGGAGTAAAAACTAAAATTGGTGGAGCTGTAATGCAGCTAAAAAAGGCTGATGGTACTGTTGTTGAAACATGGACGACTGAAAAAGACAAGACTAAGGTATTTAAAGGACTTACAGCAGGTAAATATATCTTACATGAAAAGAAAGCACCTGATGGCTATGTAACTGCAAAGGATATTGAATTTGAAGTGTTTGCCGTTAGCGAAGTACAGAAGGTTGAAATGGTTGACGAAATAACAAAAACAGAATTTACAAAAACAGATGCTAAAACAAGGAAGCTGCTTAAAGGAGCAACAATGCAGATACTTGATGAAAAGGGAAAGGTAGTAAAAGAGTGGCTATCTGAAGAAGTACCTACAAAATTTGAGAAGCTTCCTGTAGGCAAGTATACACTTCACGAAGCAAAAGCTCCTTTAAGATATGATCTTGCACCTGATATATCTTTTGAGGTAAAAGATACCGCAGATGTTCAAAGCTATACTATGGCAGATAATGTTAAGATTGGCAAGATTATAATAGACGATAAATTTAAGCTTAGAGTTAATACAGGAGATCACAGCAATCTATACATGTTTACCATGAGCTTCTTGTTCGCAGCAGGTTTATCAGTTTGCATGATAATGGGGAAAAGGAAAAGAAATAAATAATAGAGGATAAAAGGGAGTGTTAGCGCTCCCTTTTATATAACGAAAGGAAGAGTTATGAATAAAGCAATATTTATTGGAAGACTAACTAAAGATCCTGTTGCAAGAGATGGCGGAGATACAAAGATAGCTAATTTTTCGCTTGCAATAGATAGATATTCTAAAAGCGAAGAAAAACAGACAGATTTTCCTAGAATAACGGTATTTGGAAAGCAAGCTGAAAACGCTGAAAAATATCTAAAAAAAGGGCAGCTTGTTTGCGTGGAAGCAAGCGTGCGTACAGGACAGTTTACAAATAAAGATGGTGAGAAAGTGTACACAACGGATTTCATAGCGGATAAAGTTGAATATTTATCCTGGGAAAATAATACGGAAGCAGAAGAATAAATAGTTAATACTATTTGAAAGAGAGGAAGAAATATGGAAATAGTTATAAAAGACATTAAGGAACTGAAAACCATAGTGGAAAATATGAAAGAAAACGAAGTAATAAGTGTTGAGCTAAGCAATGGTGACAGCGATGAAAGAGAAAAATAAGTTAAATGTTGTAAGAGTTAAACTAGTTGAGGATATTCCACTTTATAGTGATAAAATAGTAGAATCTCCTAATGATGCAGTAGACATTTTAAAGAAAGAACTAAGCACTTATGATAGAGAGGTGTTTGGAATAATCAATCTCAATACAAAAGGTAAGGTATTGAATTTTAATATCGTAAGCGTAGGAACTTTAAATTCTGCTGAAGCTCATCCAAGGGAAACACTTAAAACAGCTATTTTATCCAACGCTGCATCGTTTATAGCTGTGCATAATCACCCTAGCGGAGTTTTAGAGCCAAGTCTTGAGGATCTAAAGACAACTCAACGACTATACGAAGCAGGTAAAATTATAGGTATAAAGATGTTAGATCACATAATAGTAGCAGATAAAGAAACCTTCAGTTTTGCAGAGAATGATTTGATGGAAAAATCTTTTTTAGAAGCATCTTTGATATTAGGGTTAAAGGAAAATCCGTTAGAATACAACAAAGATATTTTTAGAAATAAGAATGGCAGCTTTTACTCTGTAATTTCAAGCAACGATAAGGATGTACTACTTAAAAATCAAAGGACAGGAGATTATGTTATAGCTTGTGGTTTAGATAGAAATTCAGGTGAATGGGAACACGGTATTTACTATGGCAATACACCTGATCAGCTTGCTTATGCATCGTTAGAGTTCAACAAAAGGTGTGAAGTAAATCCGAATTTTGGAGAGAAAGTCTTTGAAATACTTAGATATGAAGAAATTTTTAATGGGCTTATGAGCATTGAATTTAATCAGTGGGAAAAGCTTGATTGTAAGAGCAAAGAAAGTATTTATCAGGAGTTTTTCTCTGATGATAATACGATGTTGATAGATCAAGACTTGTTTAACAAGGTGGAATCAAGTATTTCTAAAGAGCTTTTGGAAGATGAGGAATTTGAATTTTAAGAAGGAGTTGGCATGATTTATAAACATGAAGATGGAACAATTAGTACCTTTTATCAAAAAGGTGAAACAGTCGAATATCCGAGCGATGAGGAAGTAATTAAGTATATAGATAATGCAGAGTCATGGGATGCGGTTGATAAAGAAGTATATGAAGAGTTATGCAAAAGGCTTGGAATAGACAGTAGTGAGTTTGATGACCCTGATAATTTATTTATAGAAATACAAACACAATTTATTTACAACAAGTGTAAGCTTGACTGGTGGCGAAGGGGAGAAATTCGTGAAGATTTTGAGAATGGATTAACTTTTGAGCAGGTTCAGCTTTATGCTAAGCCTGAGTTTGAGTATGGGCAGATTTTAAATATTAGGAGAGGACTTGAAGGCGGGCTATCAAAAGAGCAGGTTCAGCTTTATGCTAAGCCTGAGTTTGGTAGTTGGGAAATGGCACAAATCCGAAAAGGTTTTGAGAATGGACTATCAGATGAGCAGATTCAGTTTTATGCTAAGCCGGAGTGGGAATACTGGCAGATGGAAGAAATTCGTGTAGGCTTTCAGAACGGACTAACTTTTGAACAAGTAGAACTTTACGCAAAGCCTGAGTTTGAGTGTCTACAAATGGATCGAATTAGGAGAGGACTTGAAGACGGATTAACTTTTGAGAAAGTGATGGCACAGATCAACAATGGCTTTGGACACGGATTTACAAAGGGCTATTTAATAAGAGGTGATTTTGATGGTGAAAAATACCATAGAAATCGTGAAAGTTTTTTTGAATCACGAGAATACAACTTCACAAGACTAGAAGGTGATACAGAGGGTTATCATCCTGACCATTTAGGAATACGCAATATAAAGATATTGAATAGCGATATTACAGGAACAAATGACTATTCCATTGTAATAATTACAAGAGATAACGAGGCTTTGTGTGACAGGGAAATGGAAGGGCAATGGACTGATGGTATATTTGAAAACTGTAACGTATCATTATATGAACCATTAAGTCCTGAAAAAACGGAATATTACATAAAACGTTTTAAAGAACATTTTGATGACACCATATCAAATGAAAAAGCTAAAGGCTTAAATCCTATTGAAAAAGCTGAGGAGATGGAGTTTTAATCATTTGAAAGGAAAGAAAGGAAGAAAAATGAAGAATGTAAAAAGGTTCGCATGCTTTACATTTATATTAATGCTTGTGATGCTTCAAGCCTTGCCAATTTATGCAGCGGAAAACAATAAGGGCGATATAACAAAGACTTACATATATATATCAAAAGATAGATATGGAAAAGATAAGGATATTGCAAAGCATATCACAGATGGTGGAAAAACTTATAGACTAAAAGATGTTAAGTACGAAGTTGAGCCGCTAAGCTTAAAGCGTGATGTTAAAACAGGCGCTGATAAGAAATTTGATAAAAATATCAAAGCTGAGGTTGAGGGTAAAGAATTTTCGTTTGTTAGTTCAGCAGATATTAAGTGGATAAAGGAAGCAGAAAGAAAGGAGATTACAAAAGATGTAGAACATTTAAATAGAGCTGATATTCCAAATGAGATTCAGGAAGGTGACTATATATTAAAACTAAATACTGTTGAAGAAAAGAGCAGAACGGAGAATTTTACCGCACCTGCTCTTTTTATATCATATTCAAAAGATGCAACAGAATACTATTTTAATGGTAAAAAAGTTTCTATTGGCAGCGTTCCAGTATGGGAAGGCTACGCAAAGGACATAAACGAGTATTTAGGAGTAAATGGAGCTAACTATCTAATCACAGGTAGTAGCTTTACAGGTGAAAATCTACCTTCAGGAAGTGCGGATGGACATTATGAAAGAACTGCTATATACAGTGGAACAAGACAAGTACCATATTATCTTGCGAATTATACATACAGCGGTGATGATCTTGAAAATGTAAGTTATAAGGCTTCTGTTCTTTATACTTCAACAGATGGATATAAAGTCAAAGCTACAGCTTATTATGAAAAAGAAGGTATGAGCTTAAAGCAGAAAATCATAGTTTTTTCAGCTGGGATATTAGTTTTAGCAGTTGCTGCTGCTATAGTTATAGTTTTAGCAAAGAGAAAAAAGAAAGAGAAGAAAATTTAATTGCTATTGTAAGTTAATCATTTAATGAAAGGAATAAAGATATGAACGGATTAGTAAATGGAATATATAAGCTTTGTAATGCACTTACGCCAGTTACAATGGCGGTACTTGTTCTTATGCTTGCGATTGCAGGATTATCAACAATCATAGGCGGTGAAGAAGCAAGAGGATTTATCAAGGAAAAATTTAAATACATCATTCTTGGTTCTGCGATTGCTTTTGGAGCTATGGCATTAGGTAAAGAAATAGCAGCTTGGTTTATGTAAATTAATGGGGGTAGCTTTGCTATCCCCTTAACTTTTGAAAGGAACATGATATGAAAAAGTCTAAGAAAAAATCTATAACAAGGGTTAATAAAGGCGGAGTTTTATCACTTATTCCAGTTAGAAAATACGATTATGCTTTAGATGCTTTTGTATTAACTGATGGAAGGTATATGGGAATAGAAAAAATCATAGCAAGAGATATTGAGAACATGAGCGATGATGAGCTTGATATGGAGCTTTTAAACCTTATTAAAATCTACAAGACAGCTCTTTTTGACATAAAATTTGTATCAATGAATTTTCCTCTTAATACACAAAAGCAAAAGGATGTACTTTTAAAGCACAAGGAAAAGACTAAAGATAGTGTAAAACTAAGATGGATTAACCGTCAGATAGATGAGCTTGATAGAGCTGAAAGCGGAGTTCTAACAAGGGAATTTTTATATATTCTATTTTTGGAAAAAAACAAAAAGCGCTTACGAAAAATGATATGTACCCTCTTTACTGGACACCCAGTAAGGAGGGTATTTTTATGCGTTACAGTCATGAGTATAAGTTAGAGTGTATCGAGCTATATAGACAAGGAATCTGGCCTGAAACGCCAGAAAGGATAAAAACGGCAAGATTTCGTAAAAATGATTCGATACTGGGTTCGTATCGAAGAACAAAAATGGACCAGACGCTTTAAAGCACTTAGGTAGTAACAAAGTGTGGACCCCTGAAGCGAAATATGAATTAGTTGCTAAAAGTATTAGCAGGACAATCCAACAAGTCAGTTGCTATTTCTGCGGGTATCAGCGATGGAATGCTATATACATGGGTTCGCAAATACAAAGAATTGGGTTACAATGGTCTTGTGAATAAACAGAAAGGTCGCAAGAGCAATAACCCTGATATGAAAAAGAAAACGATTGAGCCCAAGCCTTTAACTGAATCAGAACGCGAAGAGTTAATCAGACTAAGAGCAGAAATTGCGGCAATGAAAGCTGAGATTGAAGTAGTAAAAAGGATCGCCTTGAGACAAGAAAGATGGGCTGCGCAACTCAAGGCGAAAAAAAGCAGCAATCATCAAAGCGCTCAGAGAAGAAGGATACCAATTAAAATACCTACTAAAAAGGTTTAAATATGCCTAAATCAACTTACTACTACGAAATCAGTAAAGTTGATACTGTAGAGCTTTAGAAATGCTGAACTCACTGAAGAAATCAAGAAAATATTTAATCAGCATAAAAGGTAGATATGGTGTGAGAAGAGTGTATAGAGAACTCTTAAGGCGTGGAAATGTTGTTAATCACAAAAAGAGTACAACGCATCATGCATTCCCTTGGATTGCAAGGCAAAAAGGCCTAAAAGAGAAATATCATTCATTCAAGGGCGAAGTAGGTAAAGTAGCACCAAACATAATAGATAGGGACTTTACTGCAAAAGCACCACTTCAGAAGTGGACAACTGATGTATCTCAGTTTAACTTTTCATGGGGAAAGTGTTATCTTTCTCCGATAATTGACATGTACACAAACGAAGTTATTTCATATGATTTATCGATGAGTCCAAACCTAAATCAAATCAAGAGAATGTTAGAGATGGCATTTAAAAAGTTCAAATCACTTACAGGATTAATATTTCATTCAGATCAAGGATGGCAATATCAACATAATTACTATCGTCAAGAACTAAAAAACAGAGGAATTATCCAATCAATGTCTAGGCGTGGCAATTGCATAGATAATTGCATTATGGAAACATTCTTTGGACGTCTAAAGAATGAAATGTACTACGGCTACGAGAAAGAATATGAATCATTTGAGAGCTTTTCAAAAGCACTAGATGAATACATAAGTTATTACAACAATGAAAGAATACAACGAAAAACAAAATGGATGCCACCTGTAAGGTACAGGATAACATCCATGTGTTCCGCTTAGTTCATAACATGTGTCCAGGATTCTGGGTACATATCATCAATAAGGAGCTTTTATCAAAGTATATGGGAAGCGGCTATCTAAAACTTACAGAAAGCCTTACTTTGCCTGAGAAAATACAGATATTAAACAAACTATCAAACATGAATACAACGCTAAGCAGATCGCAAGGTGATGATCATATAGAAAATATAATTGAAAGGGGAAAGGATAAAGAAGAGCTTGATACAGCCTTATTTGAAAAGATTCAGCCTAGGGGCGGAGTATCTTTTAAAGAACCTTCGTATGTAAGGTTTGGTGACGGATATGCAAGATGTCTTCATGTATATGCTCTACCATCATATATAAGTGAGTTTTGGCTTATAAACCTATTTAATATTCCTGGGTGCATATGTACTTTTGACATAACAAGCAAAAATAGAAATGCTGTAAAAAAGAATATAACAAAAAGTATATCTGAAGAAAAAAGCAGGATTGGCGGAGCAACAGACTATGAAGAGTTTTACGAAGCAAGCAAAAGAAAGGCTGAGCTTGAGCAGCTCTTTGATAATATAAGCAGGCTTGGTGAGGTTATAAAGCTTGTTGATTTTAGGATCTTTGTTAAAGCAAGAACTCTTAAAGAGCTTGATGAAAAATCAGCTGAAGTTTTGGAAAATCTTGACGGAGATGGATACCTTGCAACCACAATGCTTAATGAGCAAAGAAAAGAATGGCAAAGTCTCTTCGAACCGTATCAGATTACACATAGTAAAGCTGCTACACTTAAAGGATTAACGCTAACGAGTGAGCAGCTTGCAATGGGATTTCCATTTAATTATAGTGAGCTGCTGGATGAAGAAGGCGTGCTTCTTGGATTTTCTAAATCTGGCGGTGTGATACTTTATGATCCTTTTGCAAAAACAGCGAAGAGAAAGCATTACAATTCAATAGTATGCGGAGATATGGGAAGCGGTAAATCAACACATCTTAAAAAGCTATTTAAGCATAGTGCAAGTATAGGTAATTACATTAGGGTGTTTGATGTATCAGGAGAATTTGCATCGCTCACTAATGAATTTGGCGGTAAAATCATACGCTGCAGCGGAAGAGAAGGTATGCTTAATCCTCTTGAAATATTAAGAGCTGGAGAAAATGATGAAGTAAGTTATGCAAATCATATTAGTAAATTACAAACATTCTTTAAGTGCATTATCCCTTCTATGGATGATATTTTAAGACAGGAGCTTGCTAATCAATTAAGAACATTTTATGCAGCATATAACCTAACCCCTGAAAATGATAATCAAATAACAGGAAGAGAAGCTGTGAATTACCCAATACTAACAGATTTCAAGAATTACCTTATTCAAATGATTAATAAAATCAAAAATGCTGATGAGCTGGCACTCACGGATGTTGAAACTAATCTCAATATAGAGAAAGCAAGGAATTTATCAAGCCTACTTGGTGCTGTAGAAAATCTAATAAATAACTATGGCAGTATTTTTAATGGACACAGTGCAATAAACAATATAACAAGTGAGCAGATAGTTTGCTTTGATATCTCATCAATAAAGGATCTTGGAGATATATTTGCTGCACAAATGCAAATATTAGTATCGCTATGCTGGGATAATGCGGTAAGCAATGGTACAAAAATGAAAGAAAGATGGGAAACGGAAGATGGTATTGAAAGTACTGATATAACAAAATTCCTGGTACTTATTGATGAAAGTCATAGATGGATTAATACATCTATGCCACAAATTCTTGATATGATTTTAAGGTATATGAGAGAAGCTAGAAAATTCTTTGCTGGAATTGTACTTGCTTCTCAATCTGTGCGTGACTTTATGCCTGAAAGCACAGGCGAAAATATTGAGAAGATAAAGCAGCTTTTTGAACTTTCGCAGTATAAATTTATGTTTAAGCAAGACAGTAGCGTTAAGGAGCATATAAAAAATAAGTTTTCCTTTGAGCTTACAATGTCGCAAGTAGATAGAATACCTATTCTTGAAGTAGGCGAAACGATACTCTCAATCGCAGGTGATTGCAGCATAGAATTTAAAGAGTGGTTATCAAAAGATTACGAGGAGAAACTTTTTGCGGGGGGCAGATAATGTCAAACTTAGGAAAGAAAGCAGCAAAAAAGGCAGGTAGTAAAAGTCTAAAAGCAGGAAGAAAAATATTAGCTAAAATAATTGGCTACATAGGTCTTCCGATTTTTATTGGATTAATATGCTTTATAGTAATTGTAGGCGGCTTAAACTCACAGATTTCAAAGCAAGTAAGTGCATTAAGTGCATTAGATAATGATAAAGAAACTAATGCACAAAATGAAAATCTTGGAAAAGGGAAGGCAACCTATGTAGGAGTAGATGATACTGATACAGAGTTTTCGAGAAAAATACTTGCTCAGACAAGTAAGTATAGCAATAGCTATAATCCCTACTATCACGGATATACAAATCTCTGTCAGAAATTCTGTGGGGATATATATAGAAAAGCAGGAGTTCCTTATCAAGATGCATGTTGTGCTTTTAAGCACTCTACCATTGCTCAAAAGTCAGGGAAAATTCCTAAAGGTGCTTTAGTGTTTTCTGGGAGAAAGCCAGACGGAAGCTTTTATGAAAATAATCATGTTCCTGGTACTTATTGTACAGTATCTAATTCATGGGCAGGTCATATAGGAATCTATGTTGGGAATGGCATAATAGTTGGAAGTCAAATTCCATATGCTATGAGTGTAGATGCATGGATTGAACTTTGTGGATATGGTGGATGGAGTACATATTAAGGGGGAGTGTATGAAGAAATTTAAAAGAATAGCAGTTATTATTATTGGACTTATAGTTAATATGCTGCTTGTAAGCGCTGCGTATGCAGCGGATGTATCTTGGCAGGTCAGAAATGCTGCAATTTTATCAAATAACTCTGTTTCAGGCGATGGACTTAGATATGTAGGATGGGGTTTAACTAAACTTTTTACAAGTCTTGGATCTATAGCTGAATCTATATATAATAAAACCTTTGGAATGATAGATATTACACGCTATCCTGCAATCGAAGCACTCATCAAGCGATTTTATCCTGTGCTTGTTGCATTAATGGTGCTGTGTATAATTGGACTTGGAATATCATATATAGTTTTGCAAGAAAGAAAACCACTTGTAAGAAATATTCTTTTAGTAGGACTTACCTTAAGCTCAAGTGTATATATGTTTACAACCGCTAACGGTCTTATTAACGGATTTAAAAGTGCAGTCTTAGATGATAGAGGAAATAGCTCTGTTTATGAGATTGTCAATAATAATATGATCGATCTTGTAGGAGTAGATAGAGCTGGAAATATTTCAGCATTAGACTATAGTAGCGGAAGAGGGATAATACATAATAGCGGTATTAAAGATAAAAATACCATGAACTCTATTGATATCACGGAAGTTATTAACTATAGTGATAAAAAAGCAGGGCAAGACTTATATAAATGGAGTGACACCTTCAATGAATATATGAAGTGGAGAGCAGTAAATATTAATGGGAAATTTGTACCTAATGAAATATATGACGGTGTATTAACAACAACCATTGGAAATGAATTTTACTATAGATATAGCTTTGACTTTTGGACAGCTTTTCTTGAGCTTGCAACAATAATTCTTTTATATTTTGCGATGGCTTATAAAAATGTTAGAATAGCATACGAACTTATTGTATCAAGATTCATGGCGTTTTTCTATGCAGCAGATATATCAAGCGGAGAGCGACTTAAGCAGATTCTATATTTCATCAGAGATACATATATAGCGCTTTGCATATCAATAATGTCGATAAAAATATTTTTGATAATGACAGAAGCTATGCCATCACTTGGAATTACAGGACTTACAAAAGGTATAATATCTTTATTTATTGCTTTTGTGGTAATCGATGGACCGAACCTATCCGAAAGACTACTTGGTATCGATGCTGGATTAAGCTCATCCTTTGCAAGAACAATGGCAATCTTTGGTATGGCAAGAACCGCTGGCAAGGTGGCAAGCAGTGGAGTTAAGGGTGCTTACAATACTGGTATGGCAGCTAAGACTGGGAAAACATCACATGAAAGAAAACAGGATAGTGGATATGCAAGAATGGGCGAAGGTATAGGTAAAAAGGTTCATAATAAGTTTGGTAAGAATGGTGGAGATAAATCCGATGGAAATACAGGCTCAGAAAAATCATCATATAAACCTTCGGATTTTATGAACGATGGTAAGTCTTCCAGCAGTGGAGAAAAATCTAATGGTGACACACTTTCAGCATCTTCTAAAGCTGGAAGTGGATATGCTTCATCTACTTTTATGAATGAGGGTAAGACTTCCGAAATAGGTCAAAGTGATTTTATGGATAGTTCATCTAAAGAAAATAATAGTGGAAATGCAGGAAGTCAAAATAGTAAAGCGAGATTCTCAAATCCTGAGTTTTCAAAAAAGGTTAAGGAACTTGCTCCAGGGAAAGATGCAAGTGTAGGCGAGCGAAGAGATTTTAATAGGCAGGTAAATAACATTGTTAAAGGAGATCATAAAGCTATTAAACCTGATGAAAAATCAAGAGCAGATTACAAAGAAACTAACTATAGAAAAGCACAAGTTTTAGAAAAGGCTTATCACAGTAAGGGCGGAGGAAAAAAACGATGGCACAAAAGTAATGTAATTACAAATATCGAAAAGTAAAACTAAAGTAAATAAATTCTTTTTCGCTTAAAAAGTCTATTTTTTTCTTTGTAATTTGGATGCTGGTAAGCCATATATTCAGTGGTAATGTACTTTCAATCTTGTATATACCATATATGCTATTTAGTTTGTCAATGTGTATATACTTACTAATGCCTTCGAACTTAAATAAGGGAAGAAATAACTTTGAAAGCATATACATCATGCTTTTTACAGATAACTATGTATATAAGCCATTTTATTTAGAGATTGGAAATGAGGGTGAGCTTTACGATGAATGATAAAATAAAAAGCGTAAGAGATAAAATAAAGCAGTTACATTATAGACGAGGTAATAAGAGCCTTAAGATTTTTCTAGTGATTTTCATTATTGGCTTTGCTTTTTTCTTTTCAAGCAGATTAATTTTCCCAAAAGTATATCGAGGAATAGATGTGGCTATTCCAGGAGATGTGATAGATATGGAAAGCTATATTTTTACCCTTGAATCCTGGGAGTATGTAGAAAAGAGAAGGCTTTTGAAATAATACTATCAGTGCAAAATTTAACCCTTAATAAGCATCCAAAATATGAGTTTACCCTGAAAGCGGATAATGATGTTATGGAAACTCAGATCTATAGAATTATCAAAGATGAAAGGATAATTTTAAGAGCATATAATGTGCCAAGAAGATGGACAGAGGTTACGCTATCCATTTCAGCTGGGCGATTTAATAGCCATATAGGGATGAATGACAAAGAGGTAACTAAAGCGGATAAGCTTGAGAATTTGTCAGATAAAGACTATGAGATTAAAAGCAAGAAAAGCTCTTATGGCAGGACTAAAAAGTAAAAAAATTCAAAAATGAAGAAAAGGGAAATTAAAAAAATTAGATTCTAAAAATAAATTATGCGTACGATAAAGCTTGTAAAAGCTTGATAATGAAATGGAAAATCAAACTGAAGCTGAAAAAGAAAAAACAAAAGCAAGCAAGTCACAAATTGCAAACGAAATGGAGCGTCTAAAAGGTGAACTTGATGTTAAAATGGCATCATATAACGAACATAAGGAAAAAAATACTTAAAAAGAAGCGCAAATTGTTGACAAACTTGTGAAGGAATAAAATATGACAATATAAGAATATAGCAAGGCTTGTGAAAGTCGCTTAAAAGCGATTTTAGAGCCTTGCTTTTATGTGGGAAGGTAAGACAAATGACAAACTTTCAAAATTATGTATTAGAAAGCTTAAGCACACAGGCTATGAAATGGACTGATGAGGAAAAGGTTAATTGCCTTATCAATCATTATGAAAAAAACATCGAACTTTATGAAAATGTAGTAGCATCAGGTCTTGTTAGTAGTCCAGCGGAGATAGTAGATAATGACTACTTTAATCTTCATATGATTTACTTTAATCCATACGAAGATGTAAATCCTGAAAAGATAAAAGAAATAAGAGCGTACTTTAATAAAGATGAAGATATATATTTTTGAAGAAGATACTGCTTTTAGGATGTAAATATTTATATTCTTTAACTGTTCCTATAACTAATAATTTTTAATAAAGAAGAGATTCTTAAAAAGAGGCGACAGAGGATGAAGATTTTTCTTTCAAAAGATGATGAGGAGATAGAGTTTTAATGATAATAATTGTGGGAAGCGAATATAGACTTTCTGCTATGGCTGAGGTTGTAACAAAAAGATTAGACGAAACCGTTGGGTATATCCAGGAAAATATCAGTATAAAAAATCAAGAAAACGATATCCTGGCACTTGGCGAAGCGAAGTATATAATATATGATATTGATCAATATTTTGACGAAACTGTTGAGATAATAAACATCATTAAAAGAATACAAAGAGTGAACAAGGCAAAGCCAATCCTCTATGTAGCTACAGATAATCCAAAGAGTGAAATTATAAAGGCAGCGGTTGCAGCACAAATCAAAAGCTTTGTAAACGAAAGCCTTAGCCTTGGACAGCAGAAAGATCAGCTAGAAAAAATAATAAACGGATTTTATGAAGTGCATGGAAGAGATGATGTAAGTGCAGCGGAAGAAGAAATCAATAACGATAATAAGACACTTAATGAGTTTGTAGGGGAACTTTACGATGCGAAGCAAAGAGAAGAAGAAAAAGAGCATACTATAATCATAAATAAAAAAGGAAGGCTTGAGGTTATTATAGATGTAGTTGTAAGTATTTTAAAATTCCTATTTGCTGCACTGTCTGTTGTGCTAATTGCTATTGCTATAATTACTTTAATTTACAAAGATACAAGGGAAGCATTATTTTATGTTTTTAAATAATACTTTAGGAGAAATATTATCTATGATTAAGTTATAAACAAGGCTTGTGAAAGTCGCTTAAAAGCGATTTTAGAGCCTTGTTTTCATATGGAAAGGTATAGAGATGAATAAGAAGCAAAATGAGGAAGTAATATTTGTAGATACGGAAACTTTATCTGAGGAAGAAATGCTTCAGGGTGATAGTTATGAAAGAGAGGATGATTCTGATGACGAAGAAGAATTATAGAGAAGAAATAGCAGATTTCTTTATAAAGTCCTTAGATGAAGATCCAATTGAATTTATCAAAGGATGGAATTTTTCACACACAGGAAGTCCAATGAACTCTTTCACAGAAAAAGAATATAGTGGAATTAACAAACTTTATCTTAAAATAATTGAGACGAAAAGAGGATATGGCGATAATAGATGGCTTACATTTAAACAAATCCAGGACAAGGGATATCATCTACAAAAAGGTGCTAAAGGTGCCAAGGTTGAATATTATATTCCATATGACAATAAAGAGAAGAAGTGGATAAGCTTCGATGAATATAGTAAATATTCTCGTGATCCTGATTTTGATGGTGAAAGATTTACTTTAAAGCAAAGAATATATACAGTATTTAATGCAAGCCTGATTGATGGAATAGAGCAGTTTAAACCTTCATATATAGCCAATAATATAAATGAAGAAGAGGTTATAGAGAAAATATCCGATGGCATAGGAGTTAAAATTGTTGAAAGAAGAAATTCACAAAGTGCTTTTTATGATCCTGGAGAGGATTACATATTAATTCCTGAAAAAGAGCAATTTAAGTCACAAGAAGATTACTGTAGAACAGCTCTGCATGAACTATCACACTCAACAGGACATAAGGATAGGCTTAATAGAGAGCAAAATAATAAATTTGGAAGTAAAAAATATGCTTTCGAAGAATTAATTGCCGAAATATCATCAAGTTTTATGGGAGAATATATAGAAGAACCTTTAACAGATGAGATTTTAGATAAGCATAAGGCATATATTCAGAGCTGGGCAAAAGAAATTAAAAACAATAAAAACTTCCTTTTTAAAGCAATAAAGGAAGCTGAAAGAGCAGCGGATTATATGATAGAAAATGCACAGCTATACCAATACAAGAAAGATAATATTATTAATATTGGAAGCAGCGAAAAGGAATTTAATAATATGTGTACTGAAAAAAGCCAGGAACAAGAGGTAATCTTTTTCTCAAAAGATGAGGAAGAAATGGAGTTTTAGAAATGAGTACTTATTTAACGCCCTTGCTATGGAAAATCAGCTTTATAGCGGTAGCTATATTTATAGCTGCTGCTATCTTAAAGCTAATTTATCTTAAGCTCAGTGGTAAACCTATAAGTAAAATAGCTGGAAAAGATACTGGTGCAAGAAATACTATGTTAGGAAGTGGTCTTAAAAAGGCACTTTCTCCGCATGGTTTTATTTTTGGTTTTCTCAAGAAAAACAAAGTATATCTTGAGAACACGAAAGAAGGACACATTGCTATATTCGGTGGCAGCGGTATAGGAAAGACATCAGCTCTTCTAATTCCTACGCTTAGAGAATGGAATGCGCCTTTCTTTGCAATAGATATTTCAGGTGACATTTCAAAGAATGTAAAGCTTGCTGATGAGGAAAAGGTAATTATTGAGCCAGAAAACCCAGGAAATAGCGTTACCTATAATGTTTTCTATCTTATTGATAAAGCTACGGATGAAAACGATAAAAGAACAATGCTTGAACAGCTTGTTATGCTTATAATAGACATACCATCAAATGCAAATGATGCTAACCTTTACTTTCTTGAAACTGCAAGGAAAATTTTTTTAGCAGGACTTCTTGCTTTTTATGATATTGGATTAGATTTTACAGATATCTGTAAAACTATATTTTTTTAATAATATAAACGAGCTTGTTAAGCTTATTTCAGAAACTCAAAACGAACTTGCTTTAAGCTATATAAAACCACTTGCAGGAGAGAACGAGAAAAATATCTCTGGAGCAAAATCAGCGCTTAATAACAAGATAAAGCTTTTTTCTGATAACGCAAATATGGAAAGTATTCTTTGTAGAGATTATCCAGGCAAAGGAAGCTTTAATCCTGGGATGATTGAAGAAAAGAAAATATTTCTTAAGGTATCAGATAAAAAGCAGGAATATTATGCACCATTTATTCATATTGTAACAGCGCAGCTGCTTGAATATATAGGTAGTCGTAAATTTGTTCCAGGTAAGGACAAAAGAATACTTCTTGCACTTGATGAGTTTGCAAGTCTAGGACATTTTGATGTGCTTGCTCCATTTAGAAAGTTTAGAAAAAATGGATGTAACTTATGTATCCTAACACAGTCACTTGTGGATATAGATCTTGTATATAGTGAAAAGGAAAGGAAAGTAATACTTGATAACTCAAATTACATTGTTGTTCTTGGAGCTACAGATAATAGCACAAGAGAATACTTTTCAAATCTGATTGGCAAGAAAGATGTAGACAAAAAAAGTACATCAAAGGGTAAGGGCGGAACGAGTACAAGTATAAGTACGCAAAGGGATTATGTAATTCAGCCAGAAGAGTGGAAGGAACTTGGCGATGATCTTATTGTTATACATAGGGCAGGATATTTAAGGCTTAGAAAAAAACTACTATTATAATGAAAAAAATAAGGAAAAAGTATAAGATGACTAAAAAGGGAAAAAAATGAGTTGATATTAGATAAAGAAATAGAAGTTGTAACAAGTGATAATAAAAAAATCATCGGTAAGCTTGAAAAAAATTAAGTACAAAGGTAAAGAAATTTACACATATACATTAGGGATTCCTGAAGAAACACTTGGACATATCTGGAGCAAAGAGGAACGCAAAAAGACTATATCAAGGCGAAAATTTATATATAGAAAGATTTATTGACGATAAGACTGGAGAGTTTTTCAGGAGTAGCTAAATGGGATTCTAAAGAAAATAAGATAATATTAGAGGATAAAAGTAAACAGAATGAGTAATATAGAGCAAGGCTTATAAAAGTCGCTTAAAAGCGATTTTAGAGCCTTGTTTTCATATGGAAAGGTATAGAGATGAATAAGAAAGTTTATATTGAACCTAACCTGGTTAAAATCGCTGCAGAGCAGGATGTATTTGATATATTATCAAGAGATGGCGTGCCTATGAAAATGACATCAGGAGTTTATAGACATAGAGAGCATGACAGCATGGTTATATCGCCAGGAAAAGGATTTTATTGGTTTTCGCAGGACTACGGATCTAAAAATCCTATAGACTACTATGTTAAAGTTGAAGGCATGCCTTTTACTTCAGCAGCATACCATGTTCTTGAGGTCATGAACTATGATTTCACAAGAAAAGACATAGTAATATCAGATAGTTTTGCTGCAAACCCAAATTATTTACATGGTGAGTTTTCTCTTCCTAAGAAGGCAGAGGATAATAAGAATGTGTATGCATATCTTACAAAAACAAGAAAGTTAGATAAGCAGCTTGTAAATAATCTTTTAGATAAAGGACTTATATACCAGGATATAAAATACAATAATGCTATTTTTGTTGGGAAAGACTATGACGGTAATATTGTAAGTGCTTTTAAGAGAAATACAAAAACATATGGAAACAATAATTTCAAAAGCGGTGATGAAAGCGGCAGCATGAAAGAATATAGGTTTAGAATAGAAAATCCTACAAATGCTACCGTAAATGTATTTGAGAGTGAGATTGATCTTTTGTCATACCTGAGTATGCTGCCAGAACTTGCAAGAAATGAAAACTATATAGCCCTTGGTGGTGTAAGTGATAGAGCTATAACTGCATTTTTAAAAAGTAATGCTGCTATAGAACATATTAATATATGTACGGATAATGATGAAGCAGGGCATAGGTTCTGTTCAAAGATTGCAGAAGAATTAGGTAAGGACTATTACATTACCAGGGAAATTCCAATAAATAAGGATTTTAACGAAGATTTAGTAAAAGGCTTGCAATATGAAAGAAATAGAATTGATGTTATAGTCTTCGATGATGCTACAAAGCAAATGACTAAAAAAGAAAAAATAACATACATTAATGAAATGTTTAGCAATAAGTATCAAGGTATGCAGGTTGAGCTTCCTTCATCAAATATTCATAATATCCAAGATGCTAAAATTAATAATATAACTAAGTTAAGATATGAGACATAAGGATTATATTGAAACAGGAAAGTCATACAAAACAAAAATTAAATATAGGGGTCGAAAAAAATTTAATAGATCTAATCGAATCATCAACCTATACAAGGTCAAAGGCAGAAGTTAAACCTCAGCAAAACAGAAATTCATAAAACAACAGAAAAAAATGGCACTACTTTAATAAGAATTTGATTGTAGGAAGCGAAATATATAGTATGATTATAGATGTTAGGGAAAATATAAATAGTGAAGCATTTATATATAAGATTAGATTAAAAAGAAATTGACTTTGAAAAATTCATAAAAAAATATGGTGAGTTCTCTCAAATCCCCGACAAGGGATTTTTAAATCGAGAGCAACCACCATGTAATATATATAATAATACAGGTGATGATAGCAAAAGTCAAGACCTTAAAAGTCAAGAAAAGGATAAAAAGTGAAGCATTTTTTTCCTTTCAAAAGATGATGAGGAATTTGAATTTTAGAAAAGGTGGCATGTGAGAGTAATCTCATGTGCCACCTTTTTTTCGTTTTTTTAAGGGGAAATATCTAATAAAAGCAAGTAACTATATACTAACATGTTTAAAGCGGCTTAAGCTTTAAATTGAAGGCTTGAAACAATGACTGTATGTTATAGACAAGGTAGATTCTTTTTTGTATAACGATAAAGGGGTAAATATTGTAGATATTATATGAAAAAATTTAAGCACCTTGACTATTCAAAGAGACAGCAGATTGAGCGTATGCTAAAGAAAAAATATACACCTTACGAAATATCAAGTTGTCTTGATGTTGCACTTAGTACAATCTATCTTGAGATAAAGAGAGGTACTTGTGAGCAACTGAAATCAGACTTAACCAAAGTAATGGAATATAAAGCCGATCTTGCACAATATAAATATGAAGCTAACCTAAAGAAAAAAGGAAGAAGAGCAAAATTAGAACGAGATCAAAAGTTAAATAAGCACATATACAGCCTTATAAAGGATAAAAGATATTCCCCTAAAGCTATTATATATGAGCTGGTGAATTGTGATATTAATTTTTGATGAAAAATATAAAGTCATATACCACAATATATTCTGCTATAAAAAAGAGTCTTATTCCAGGAATAAAAAGAAAAGATCTGCCGAGAGGAAAATATAAAGTAAGGCTTCCTAAGGATAAAAATCACAAAAGAAATATTCCTGGTAAAAGCATCGAAGAAAGACCTTTAGAAGTGAATGAAAGAAAAAAATCTTTGGTCACTGGGAAATGGATTGTGTTTTAGGTAAGCAGGATAATAAGAAGGCAGCACTTGTTTTCACCGAACGAAAAACAAGATATGAAATTATTGAAAAATTAAAGTATCACACAACAGATGAAGTGGTTAAAGCATTAAATCGTATTGAAAAAAGATATAAGAGCAGCTTTTATACTGTATTTAAATCTATCACTGTTGATAATGGACACGAATTTATGGATTGCAGTGCTATGGAAAAAGCTTTATATCGTAAAGGAAAGCGTACAGAAATCTATTATTGCCACCCAAATTCTCCAGGAGAAAGAGGAAGTAATGAAAATTGTAATTTACTTGTGAGGAGATTTCTCCATAAGGGTATGGATTTTGATAAGCATCTTACAACTGTCAAAGCGAAAGAGGTGCAAGAATGGATCAACACATACCCAAGGGGAATACATAGTGGAAAAACAGCCAAAGAAGTATTTATTAATGAACTTATAAATCTTGGAATAGCACATTATTATAGGTGTTGATCATAAATTATGATACTAAATATATGCTAAAAGATAGAAGTCTTTTATATGATTACATATATATAATAGGCTTATTTGTAGTGCCTAGAAAGTGATATTTAATATGTAATACTATTTAGATTCATAGTGAGCATTTTTTTATATACTATATATATAAATCTTCAAATGAATATTGTAATAGCTTTATAATGTTGCAGATAAACAATGTATTAGTTTATTTAAAAGATTTTCTTATTTAATGTTGACATTTAG